>ULYZ01003829.1_pt1 | contig 1274 bp, 1 predicted proteins | sample 1962731 | NCBI WGS metagenome assembly ULYZ01 (sample SAMEA4835879, study PRJEB28245) | human gut metagenome | biome: gut microbiome; material: fecal sample | place: Denmark | collected 2008 | reverse complement strand
AGCTCCTTTACTGCTGGTTCATATACAACACCTGATGGTATTGGAGTTCTTTTTAATTCCTGTATAAGCTCTGTAAAATCCACATTATCAACTACACGTCCATATTTCTTAAATTCATCATCATTAACTGATAAAATCTGCATACTCTTCTCCATTCCGCTTATTATACTGCCATTTCTTCTACACTTACACTACCGCATTTCTTGCTTCACCCTTAGTGAAAGCTGCAATATTCTCATATACTTCGTCCATAAGTCTTGTTCTTGCTTCTACTGTCCCCCACGCTACATGTGGTGTAATCACAAGCTTTGTGCTATCCTTAATCCTAAGAAGCGGGTTATCCTTTTCTATAGGCTCTTTTCCAAGTACATCAAGTCCTGCCGCAGCAATCTTTCCCTGTTCAAGTGCCTCTGTTACATCTGCATCATTAACGATAGGACCTCGTCCAAGATTTAAAAGCACTGCACTTGCCTTCATCTTATCAAATGCTTCTTTATTAAAAAGATTATTGGTCTTATCATTAAGTGGTGCGTGAATAGATATTATGTCTGATTTTTTCAAGAATTCGTCAAACTCTTCTCTCTCATAAGGCACATCCTGTGTCTTTCCACTTGCTGAATAATATATAACCTTACATCCGAAATCTGAGGCTATCTTTGCAACACCTTTTCCTATAGTTCCAAGACCAACTATGCCCCATGTCTTTCCTGAAAGTTCGTGGAATACATTGGAAAAATGTGAAAAAATCGGACATTCTGCATACTCACCTGATTTAACATAGTTGTCATAATAGTTCATCTTCTCTATAAGATACAGTCCCAATGCAAATGTATGCTGTACAACTGAGTCTGTTGAATATCCCGCAACATTGGCTACTCTTATATTCTTTTCCTTAGCATAATTAATATCAATATTATTATAACCCGTTGCTGTTTCTGCTATCATCTTTAAAGCTGGTGCACAATCTATAAATTCCTTGTCTGCAACAATCTTATTGATAATAACAACGTCCGGATTAAACCCTGCAGTTCTTTCAAGTGCCTCCTGCCTTGTACTTGTCTGGTAGCTCTTAACCTCACCAAGACCATAGAACTTGTCTACATTAACATCTTCTCCGTATGTAGACGAATCAAGCATAAGAATTTTCATAATAATACCTCCATTCTGCCTTTGTATGCCTTTAAAACATAACTTTTCACGGCTTCATTTTCTGACATTTCAATTATACTTCTCTGTAATTTATAATTCAATTGTAAATGTTATCGTTTAATTTT
>ULYZ01006624.1_pt1 | contig 1346 bp, 1 predicted proteins | sample 1962731 | NCBI WGS metagenome assembly ULYZ01 (sample SAMEA4835879, study PRJEB28245) | human gut metagenome | biome: gut microbiome; material: fecal sample | place: Denmark | collected 2008 | reverse complement strand
CCTCATCCGTTACAAAAACAAATTTAATTGGAGGCGTGACGAGCGACAGTGCGCTAAGGGCTTTAACCGCATAGAGACACTTACGACAAGCCCGCCCTTCATATCTAGGACACCAGGCCTGTGAGCATACCCCTCTTCGTCAATGAAAAAAGGGCAGGTCGACGCTTTTCCTTCCGGAAAAACGGTATCCATATGGCCGGAGAGGATGATGGGACCCTCCCCTTCCTCTTTTCCCCGTTCCGCTATAAGAAGGTCCGGGGCGCCCGAGACTTTTTGGAGCCGTATGGTAAATCCCATGGCGGCCAATTCTCCTGCAAGAAGGCTTCTTACCGATTCAACCCCAGTTGGCTGTTTGGGCCCGCTTTCTGTTTCTACAAGGGTTTTCCACAGCGATAGCATTTCTTTTTCATGTCCATATAGGTAGTGTGTCAGTTTTTCATTGTCTTCCATTGGCAAAGATTCCTCCTTACAATAGTGTGACGACAAATCCAGCAAGCAGGACAGATGTGATGGTAACGGTGACAAAACCAGCTACAAGCATCTTTGGGAGAAGGTAGTGCAGCAAGGCTGCACGTTCCTCCTCATTTCTTCCCATGGCAGCGGATACTTCCTGAGAGACAAGCATCGTTGTAGGAAAACCAAAGGTGCAAGTCACGCCAAGACTCACGCAAAGGGGAAAAGGCAGGGAAAAAAGCCTATTTGTCACAAGCCCCGCCGTAAAAAGCCCCAATATACCCAATAAGGCCGTAGCTGCAAGCGGCGGAAGGACGGAGAGCACTTCCTGCGGGGTTGTCCGGCTCAAAGAAGAAAAGATCACGATGGTAACGAAAAAAAGGATGATGCCGCTTGACTGTGTTTTTTGAAGGATGCCTTTTTCCAAGAATCCCAGTGCGTAAAAAAGGGTCCCAAGAAGAAGACACATGACAAGGTAATGAACCGCCCCACCCGTGAATCTTGAAGCATAATAAGCAATGGAAGCAACAAAAGATAATTTTGCAAGGTGTACGGAAGGACGATCAAAAAGACTGGGAAGGCGGAGCGGCTTTTTGACCTTATTTTCTTCCCCTTCCGACGCATAGCGTTTTACGAAATCCACGTCGTCCCTGAGATTTTTGGCCAAATGGCGCAGCATCAGGGAAGCAATAGGAATCCCGAAGAATTTTTGTGTCACGAGAAGGACAAGACAGAAGGTTCCTACTGTCTCGATTCCTTTTTCCTGTACCGCGTCAAGGATAATGAGCATGGCCGCGTTCCCGCCGGCAAAAATGGGAGACCCTGCGATGGCAAGGGCTCCATCCATGAAAAATGGGCCTAAATAGATGATAAAAATAACGGCCATCGTAACA
>ULYZ01006850.1_pt1 | contig 1978 bp, 3 predicted proteins | sample 1962731 | NCBI WGS metagenome assembly ULYZ01 (sample SAMEA4835879, study PRJEB28245) | human gut metagenome | biome: gut microbiome; material: fecal sample | place: Denmark | collected 2008 | reverse complement strand
AAATGCGTACCGCCCGAACTACTGGCAGAATTAGCGCAGTACATTCAGGATGCAGAAAAGCAGAGAACACAAACTAAGTAGTATTAATTTTCAAACACAAAATAACATGGAAAAGATTTTAATTAGCAACGACAGCAACAAAGCAACAAGAATGATTAATGAGTTACAGGAAAAATGTAACAAGGCAAACAAGGCTATTCCTTTCCTGTTTAAGGCAAACGATATAGAACTTACTCCGGACACGTTTCGGATGGCTATCTTCTCACCCCGCCAAATTGAAAAAGTGTACCACGACACACTAAACGAGAAAATCAAGGGCTTTCCACAAGTTATCCAAGTAACGGCACGAAATGAAGCTGAATTTGCGATAGAAAACATATTAGATGAATTGGGCAAACTTGAATTTAGCTATCAGGAAAAACCGTTTATCTCTTTGTCCGGAACTTCATGTAAGGTAAACGAGGAAGCCATTAAGGAAAGCTGCAAACGCTACATTACAGACGCAAAAGAGATAGCAGTTTACAACAACGTAAAACAGGCAGCGGATGCGCTGAATCTATTGTTTGATGGTGATATTCCGGTTACATGGTGGGGCATATTCCAAGCTAAAGACGGAAAGTTTGCAGTAAATGAAAATCTAAACTTTGAATATTTTTTAAACAAGAAATGACTATGACACGGACGGAACAGAAAAAGGAACTGATAGAAGTCTTACAGGATGCACCTGTAAAGATGGCAGAGCGTTTTAAACGTGATTTTGAAAGAATGGCTTTTGAGAGTGATGCAGACTTTAATAATTGGATAGATGATGTATGTTTGGAGATAGACCATGCAGACCACAAGGAAAACAGATTTCAATCCACGATAAGCCAAGCGATGAGAGAGCGAGCAGGACGCATCACACAAGAAAAAAAGAATAATTCTGTAATACAAGGACTAAGTGAGATAAAATATGAAGAAAAAAGAATAAGAATGTAATAAAAGGATTAACAGGGTTATTATTATAAAATAATAGCCTTGTTTTCTTATTTATAAGTGAAATGAGTATATTTGCAACTGAATAAAAGGATTCTTTAAAAGAAATATAGCGTTTTTAGGACGTTGCTTGTAGAAAGAAAACTACCACTTTTCAAAACACATACAAGGAATGGACACAGAAGCGCCTACGTGCTACGTGGGTGTGTGTTTGTTGTATGTGTGGGTATGTGGTAGTACCTCTTTCTACGACGATATACTACCCACGTTTTTTTATAACGTGGTTATTACAGAATCATGTTTCACTATAAATAATTACGTTATGAAGAATATTATTTTTATTGTAATGGTTTTTATTTCCATTTCAGCAAAAGCACAAGAATTTAAATTCGAGAAAATTATCGAATCAAACAAGACTCAATCTGAATTATATTCTACAGCTAAGGAGTTTGTAGCAGATTTTTGGAACATGGCAAAAGTTGTTACACAAAATCAAGATGATGATGCCTTCCTATTACAAATAAAAGCTAAAACAACAGAAGAAGTTAAGGCTGGAATGGGGTTAGCTTGCGTGTATGAATACAAATACACTGTTAAGATTCAAACAAAAGACAAAAGATGCAGAATACAGATTTATGATGTAATATGTGAAGATGCTTATCAAGCAGGACTAGGTACTCAAAATAGCATTCCTAAAATTCAACCATTCTTAGGAGATGAAACAGAACAAAAAACAAAATCACTAGGAAAAGGGCTTTCCAAGAAAAAAGCAGTAGAAATGATGAATGATTTAAAAACATTTTTTGAAAGCATCATCAACGGTTTAGAAGAAGAAATAAACAATACAACAGATGATAACTGGTAATAAATACTATCTTTGTAACGAAATGCCATAACGGTATTTTAAAACGCAAATTAAGGTTGTTTGTCAGGTGTGACAAGCAGCCTTTTTTATTGCGATAACAACGCCAAAAGTCCACGCCAAAAAACTATCACGCCAAAA
>ULYZ01006124.1_pt1 | contig 2563 bp, 3 predicted proteins | sample 1962731 | NCBI WGS metagenome assembly ULYZ01 (sample SAMEA4835879, study PRJEB28245) | human gut metagenome | biome: gut microbiome; material: fecal sample | place: Denmark | collected 2008 | reverse complement strand
CGTGGCGCTCGCTGGCGCTCACCAGCTGGCGCAGCTCGTCCTCACTGCTGGCGCTGCCCTCCTTGTGCCAGGTGCCTGTTTGCAGGTAATGCCAGGCAAGCGGCAGTCTGTGCCAGAAATCAATCAGTTTCTGAAAAAAATTGATAAGTCCTCACTCCTTGTAGCCAAGCTGCTTCAAGGCTTTATCCTTGTTACGCCAGTCAGCCTTAACCTTAACCCATAAATCCAAAAAGACCTTGCAGTACAACAGGTTTTCGATATCAGCACGCGCCTGCTGGCCGATTTTCTTCAGCAGGCTGCCCTTAGCGCCGATAACAATGCCCTTTTGCGATTCACGCTCTACAAAAATTGTTGCTCTGATATAAACGTTTTCTTCGTCGCGCTCCTTGAATTCGTCCACCTCAACCGCTACGGAATGGGGAATTTCATCACGCGTCAGGCGCAATACCTTCTCACGGATCATTTCAGCGGCAATCACGCGCTCCGGCTGGTCGGTAATCATATCCTCCGGGAAGTACGCCGGTCCCTCCGGCAGATGCTTGGTGATTTCCTGCACCAGTCCGGGGAATTCGCTGTCATTCAATGCGGAAACAGGTACAATCGCCGCAAATTTATACAGCTTATTATAACCTTCCATAATCTGGAACAGCTTTTGCTTATCTGCCAGCTTGTCAATTTTATTTACTACCAAAATTACCGGTGTTTTTACCTTCTGCAGCAGGTTCAGGATATAATCCTCGCCTGCGCCGCGTTTTTCGGTTGCATCCACTACAAAGAGGACAACGTCAACCTCCTGCAGGGTGCTTTCTGCCGTGCGCACCATGTATTCGCCCAGCTTGTGCTGCGGCTTATGAATGCCCGGCGTATCAAGAAACATAATCTGTGCGTTATCAGTATTCATAATGCACATAATCTTATTGCGTGTAGTCTGCGGTCTGTCGGACATAATAGCGATTTTTTCACCTATCAGACTGTTTGTCAGAGTGGACTTGCCCACATTCGGACGTCCCACCATTGCCACAAAGCCGGCATAATGTTTAGCTTCTTCGTTGTTTACCTTCTTTATCTTAATCAGCTCCTGTTATCATAATTCAAAACCATACGGCAGCAACTCTTCTACCGTGGTAATTTTAAAGTCACCCTTCATATTTGCCAAAATCACGGTCTGGATACCAAACTCGCGCATTACCTGTCTGCAGGCACCGCATGGAGAAACGGGGCCGGAGGTATCTGCAACTACACACAGGTCTGTCATCTCACGCTCACCGGCGCAGGCAGCATGGAAAATAGCGTTACGCTCGCCGCAGACACAAAGTCCGTAGGAAGCGTTTTCCACATTGCAGCCACCGTAGATTTTTCCGTTGGCACAGCGTACTGCCGCACCTACAGCAAAGTTGGAATAAGGAATGTAAGCATTCTTACGGGCAGCAACCGCTGCATCGTACAATTCGCGCCAAGCCGGGGATAATTCATTCAGTTTTACGTCTTTCATGGAAAGCACCTCCTATGTTTTTTACAGGTTAGTTATAAATAATTGTGCATTAAGCATCAATGAATACCTGTGGGATGGTCAAAATATTCTTCGGAAAGGTTAATCGCACGCAGAGCTTCCTCCTCTTTCGCACGCATTTCAGCCTTATCCTCCTCCGTCATATGGTCATAGCCCAACAGATGGAACATACCATGCACTGCCAGATACGTCATTTCGCGCTCCAAGCCGTGCCCGTATTCCTCTGCCTGACGCAGTGCTGTTTCCGCCGAAATGATGATATCACCGAAAAGATGCTCCTCCGGTCCGCCGATCAGCTCCGGCTCATCTTCATCCTCGCAGTCCTCGTCCAACGCAAAGCTCAAAACGTCGGTAGGCTTATCCATACCGCGATACTCACGGTTCAGCGCATGGATTTCCTCATCGTCGACAATAGTTACATCAACTTCGGACTCATCCGGCAGCTCATTCAAGCGTGCTACTGCCTGCAAGCCCTCCTGCAGGCGCTCCAGCACCTGCGCGGAAAGCTCTAGCTTCTGCTGGTCATTTTCCAAATTAATTATCATGCTTGTTCTTCTCCGTTATATTTTTCTTTTTGTTTTTCAAAGCGTTCATAAGCCTTGATGATGGAACCCACGATTTCGTGGCGCACAACATCCTGCTCGCTGAACTTTATCACGCCGATTCCCGGAACATTTCCCAGAATACGCGCAGCGTCCTTCAGGCCGCTGTTCTTGCCGCCCGGCAAATCTATTTGCGTGATATCGCCGGTACTAACCATCTTACTGCCAAAGCCGAAACGCGTCAGGAACATCTTCATCTGCTCCGGCGTAGTATTCTGCGCCTCGTCCAAAATTATGAAGGCGTCATTCAGCGTGCGTCCGCGCATATAGGCCAGCGGTGCAACCTCAATCGTACCCTTGGTGAGATACTTTTGGAAGGTTTCCGTGCCCAGCATATCATACAGGCCGTCATAAAGAGGACGCAAATACGGGTCTACCTTATCCTGCATATCACCCGGCAAAAAGCCCAGCTTTTCGCCTGCTTCTACCGCAGGACGCGTCAAGATAATGC
>ULYZ01000989.1_pt1 | contig 2883 bp, 2 predicted proteins | sample 1962731 | NCBI WGS metagenome assembly ULYZ01 (sample SAMEA4835879, study PRJEB28245) | human gut metagenome | biome: gut microbiome; material: fecal sample | place: Denmark | collected 2008 | reverse complement strand
TCGGTTTATGTAGCACCCCAAATACCTTTAAGTATAACTTGCTTTGTCCCTTTATGTTGCTTTGATGAGATAAGAACATTCAAAGTAAAGCCTATTACAATAATGCGAAATTTTCAATTATTTACGATTTCTGTAATTTTTTTGAGAATATTACACCTCTATTTAAAATTATTATTGTACTTTTGCAAGTGTATTTACCTATTTTATATATATAGTATGGCAAAGAAAGATGTAAACAGATTGAAGATAATGTTGGCAGTAACCAGGCACTCAAACAAGTGGTTGGCAGAAATGTTGGGTAAAGACCAAGCAACCATTTCTAAATGGTGCACCAACACTTGCCAACCAGACTTGGAAACCTTAATACGGATTTCTGATTTGCTGAAAGTGGATGTAAACGATTTGTTGAACAAAGAATGTATCAAAGAATGATGGACGATATATTGAAACAGATAAAGGCTGGTGAGGTGTCGGGGATGCAGTTCAAGGAACGCATTCTCGACAAATATGATATTGCCTGTGAGTTAGTGGCGTTCAGTAATTCACAGGGCGGCAAGTTGGTAGTTGGTATAAAGGATAAGACTGGAGAAACCAATGCCTTGTCGTATTCTGAGGTACAAGAAACAACTAACCTGTTGAGTGACATTGCTTCAGAAAACGTAGTGCCATCCATTCTGATAAAGATAGATACTGTTGAGGTCGAGGATGGCAACTTGGTTATTGCTACTGTGAAGGAAGGACTCAACAAGCCTTATCACGACAACAAAGGAATCGTATGGGTGAAGAATGGTGCTGACAAGCGTAAAGTGTTCGATAATGCTGAACTTGCAGAAATGATGACCGACTGCGGTAGTTTTGCACCAGACGAGGCTGGTGTTAGGGATGCAACTGTCAACGACCTTGATGCAACGACTATCAAGCTGTTTCTTGGCAATCGTTTTGAAAGAGTGTTGGAGAAGAAAGGCTTGACAGGTGACGCTTTTAATGAAGCATCACTTGATATGATTTGCTCTGCCATAGCTAAGGGACATGACTGTGAGAAGATACTTCGCAATCTGCGATTTATCCGTCCCGATGGCACACTGACTGTTGCTGCCATGCTTCTGTTTGGCAAATACACCCAGCGCTGGATGCCAATGATGACAGCCAAGTGTATCTGTTTTGCTGGCAACAGTGTTGGCAGCAAGGTGTTCCGTGACAAGGTGAATGATGCAGATATGGAGGGGAATCTGCTTCATCAATATGACACTATCATGGATTTCTTCACTCGTAACCTACATAATGTGCAAGTAGGAGATGAATTCAACAGCATGGGTAAGTTGGAAATACCTTACACAAGCTTGGTTGAGTTCACGGTAAACAGCCTTGTACACCGTTCGTTGAACATGAAGGCCCCTGTTCGCATTTTCATTTTCGACAATCGTGTGGAGATTCACAGTCCAGGTGCATTGCCTAACGGACTCACTATTGATGACATCAAGGCTGGAACTTCCATGCCTCGCAATACGTTCCTTTTTAACAATGCTATATACTTGCTGCCATACACTGGTGTGGGCAGCGGCATCACTCGTGCACTGGACGAAGATATCAATGTTACGTTTATGAATAATGACAAGGCACAGGAATTTGTCATCACGGTTTGGAGAGAAGAAAGTAACGAAGTCGAGAAAAAAAGTAACCAAGTCGAGGGGAAAAGTAACCAAGTCGGTAACCAAGTCGAACAAAAAAGTAACGAAGTCGAAGAGGAGAGTAACGAAGTCGAGGAAAAAAGTAACCAAGTCCAAGACTCTGACACTCGACTTAGACACTCTGACACTAAAAAAGTGTCATTGTCTAATAAGCAAAGGGATATAGTCAATTTCTGTTCAGTTCCTCGAACCACCGCAGAGATCATGGAACGCCTTGGTTTATCCAATCAAACCAAGAACCGAGAGCGTTACATCACATCCCTTGTTGCAGCAGGGTATTTGCAGATGACTAATCCAGATAATCCTACAGCAAGTAATCAAAAATACAAGAAAGTAAACAAAAGATAAGAAACGTATGGATTCATTATTTCTACTTCAGTTTGCATGTTTTATATTCATGCTCATCAATGCCTTCATCGTAGCACTCTCTCATCTGCATGTAAGATGGGAGAACAAGCGGTATGAGCGTTCTCGATGGATGATCGTTGCTGCCCTGATAGGACTGGCGATACAATATGTGCTGCAGATGACTTTCGGGTTCCGTGCTATGCACGATAATCTGGGGGCGGTCATCAACATCCTCCTCTATACCCCCTGCTTCTCGCTCATCTCCATAGGAATCTACAACATAGAAACCACCCGTGCTAACCTCAGAAAGATGATACTGATGTGTAGTGGCATTTATGCTGCCATCATTGTGGCCTTTTGCGTGGGTATCAGTCTTCATCATAGCCTGTATATCAGAGAGGGGCTTTATCTGATGCTGACTCTGTTTTGCGTAAGTGTTTTCTATTGCATATACATGATTATTCAGGAGATGATTAGGCGTAAAAATATGTTGGAGACAATGGCTGCAACGGATTTGTTGCCTTACGTAAGATATTCGCGTGCCAGTGTAATCATTCTATGGCTCGCAGTTCTCGCTATGCCAGTTGCCATCTTTTCTACTACCTTATTATATATAGTAGGTCCAGCTGTATTGCTTGCCTTGCTGTTCTTCAATCTTACGTTTATCGCTCTCGGCAGCAGTTATATCCCTACCGAAGAACTCTTGGATAAAGAAGTGGAAAACGATGCCTTGGTGGGAACAGAATATAGGTATGGGGGGGGCACTTTCTGCTAAACAGCAGACCTCTGCTGATAGCAGAACAGAATCTTTACAACCACTTTCCGATGAGCGCAGAGATTTCATCCA
>ULYZ01002529.1_pt1 | contig 2974 bp, 6 predicted proteins | sample 1962731 | NCBI WGS metagenome assembly ULYZ01 (sample SAMEA4835879, study PRJEB28245) | human gut metagenome | biome: gut microbiome; material: fecal sample | place: Denmark | collected 2008 | reverse complement strand
AGTAAACTCTCAGACCAGGTTTGGAAATACGTTTAATACCGGAGATAACCTTCTCTTTATTAGCACCGTATTTCAGGCTGACGCGGATAACATTTTGTTTGCTGTCAGCAATAACTTCGAAATCTTTAATGAAACCTTCGGCTTTCAGGATTTCAGCAATAGCCAGCTTAATCTTGCTGCCGGGGATTTCAACTTTATCATGATGAACTGAATTTGCGTTACGAATACGGGTAAGCATATCAGCAATCGGGTCAGTCATTACCATACTTAAATACCCTCCTTCCTTGTTGTCTGTCTTACCAGCTTGCTTTGGTTACGCCCGGAATAGCTCCTTTATAAGCATATTCACGGAAGCAGATACGGCAGAGGCCAAATTTACGCATATAGCCATGAGGTCTGCCGCAAACTTTGCAGCGGTTATAATGACGAACTTCGAATTTCGGTTCGCCTTTCCATTTTTCGATCAGGGCTTTTTTAGCCAATGTGTTCCCTCCTCACTTATGCGCCGAACGGCATTCCGAGGAGTTTGAGCAGCTCTCTAGCTTCCTCGTCTGTCTTAGCGGTAGTCACAATGATGATATCCATGCCACGAACTTTATCGATCTTATCATATTCGATTTCCGGGAAAATCAATTGTTCTTTCAGACCCAGTGCGTAGTTGCCACGGCCGTCAAATGCGGAAGCATTTACGCCACGGAAGTCACGTACGCGCGGAAGAGCGAGATTCATCAGTTTATCAAGGAAATAGTACATACGGTCGCCACGCAGGGTTACTTTAGCACCCAGAGGCATACCTTGACGTACTTTGAAAGCTGCGATGGATTTCTTAGCTTTGGTGATAACAGGTTTCTGACCTGCGATCTGAGTCATATCAGCAACTGCGCTTTCCAGAGCTTTGCTGTTGCCTACAGCCTCGCCAACACCCATGTTGATTACAACTTTCTCAATTTTAGGGATTTCCATTACGTTTTTATATTGGAATTTGTCATGCATAGCCTTAGCTACTTCAGACAAATATTTTTCTTGCAATCTGGTCTTTGCCATTCAGTTATTTCCTCCTTTCCCGGAAAATTATTTATCGATTACTTCACCGCATTTTTTGCAGGTTCTTACGAAAGCACCGGCAACTTCGGTCTTTTTAATACGGGTAGCTTGTTTGCAAACCGGGCATACCAGCATTACTTTGGAAGAAGCGAGCGGAGCTTCTTTAGTAATGATGCCGCCTTGAGGATTTGCCTGAGACGGTTTGGTATGACGTTTTACTTTATTCACGCCTTCAACAACCACTTTGGCTTTCTTAGGCAGAGCTTCAACGATCTTACCTTGCTTGCCTTTATCCTTACCGGACAGTACAAGAACGGTATCGCCTTTTTTAACATGCAGCTTTACAGCATTTGCCATGTCAAGAACACCTCCTTACAGTGCGTTATCTAATTTCTTACAGCACTTCCGGTGCCAGAGAAATGATTTTCATGAAGTCTTTTTCGCGAAGTTCGCGGGCAACAGGCCCAAAAATACGAGTGCCGCGCGGGCTCTTGTCGTCTTTAATTACAACTGCTGCGTTCTCATCAAAACGGATGTAGGAACCGTCTGCACGGCGAACACCTTTAACGGAACGAACAACAACTGCTTTAACTACGTCGCCTTTTTTTACAACGCCACCGGGTGATGCATCTTTAACAGCACATACGATAACGTCACCGATATTAGCATATTTACGGTAAGAACCGCCTAATACACGGATACACATAACCTTCTTAGCGCCAGTGTTGTCACCAACATTAAGGATAGTTTGTTGTTGTATCATGGATTTCCCTCCCTTGCCGGACTAACTCTTCGGCAAAATTATTTAGCACGCTCTAAGATTTCAATAACGCGCCAGCATTTATCTTTAGACAGCGGACGAGTTTGCATAATTTCAACTACGTCGCCAACATGTGCTTCGTTATTTTCATCATGAGCTTTAAATTTAATAGTATGTTGTACGCCTTTTTTGTACAGCGGATGCTGAACGAAACGTTCTACTGCAACTACGACAGTTTTCTGCATTTTATCGCTGACAACTTTACCAATACGGGTAACACGTGCGTTTCTTTCTTCGGTCACGACTGTTTCCTCCTTGTTATACTTCAAAACAGTTAAGCCTTGAGCTCACGTTCACGCTGGATTGTTTTGATACGGGCAATGGATTTCTTAACGTCACGAATTTTCATCGGATTTTCACATTGACCGGTTGCCATTTGAAAACGCAGATTGAAGAGTTCCTCTTTCAAATCTGCCAACTTGGTGTCTAACTCAGCAGCAGACAATTCACGAATTTCTGTTGTTTTCATTAAGCTTCACCACCCTTTTCTTGTGCGGCAGCTTCAGCTTCCTGTTGAGCGCGAGTTACAAATTTGCATTTGATAGGCAATTTGTGGCTAGCAAGACGCATTGCTTCTTTAGCAACTTCTTCGCTAACACCGTTCATTTCGAACAGAACGCGACCAGGTTTAACTACTGCTACCCAGTACTCCGGAGAACCTTTACCAGAACCCATACGAGTTTCAGCAGGTTTTGCAGTAATCGGTTTATCCGGGAAAATTTGAATCCAAACTTGACCGCCACGTTTGATATAACGTGTCATTGCGATACGGGCTGCCTCAATCTGGCGGTTGAAAAAAAAAAAAGAAAAAAATACTACCAGACCGAAATCGCCATGAGCGATTCTATTACCGCGCATAGCACGGCCAGTCATACGACCTCTATGTTGTTTACGATGTTTAACTCTCTTCGGTAATAACATGTCTGATTATGCCTCCTTTGCCGGAGCAACTTTAGCTGCTTCTTTGCTTTCAGGAAGAACTTCACCTTTGTAAATCCATACCTTAATGCCGATACGGCCATAAGTGGTATGTGCTTCTGCAGTGCCATAATCGATGTCAGCACGCAGGGTGTGCAGAGGAATGCTGCCTTCACGATAGGATTCGCTGCG
>ULYZ01008485.1_pt1 | contig 3037 bp, 8 predicted proteins | sample 1962731 | NCBI WGS metagenome assembly ULYZ01 (sample SAMEA4835879, study PRJEB28245) | human gut metagenome | biome: gut microbiome; material: fecal sample | place: Denmark | collected 2008 | reverse complement strand
GCGCCTGCGACCGTTGAGTAGAGTGTAGCACACTTAGGCAAGTTTGTCAAGAGCTGAAGAAAAAATATATTATACAAATTCCTTTCCCGAAATTTGTGCAAAATAACCATTGACTTCTTTTATTATTTATAGTATAATAAATACAGAAAGAGGGAAGGAAAAACAAAAGAGATTCCATTTCCAGCTTCTACCAAAAAAATATTTTTCAAAAAGGTATTGACAAACTAAGGTGTATCTGTTATAATAAAGGTACAAAAGGAAAGGTAATAACCGAAAGGGGAATTTAATTATGAAGAAGATCTACTTTGATATGGATGGCACTGTGGCTGACCTGTATGGTGAAAAAAATTGGCTGGATAACCTGCGGAATGAGCGTGAGGGTTCTTTCATCAACCTGCGACCTCTGGTTGACATGAACGAGCTGGCCATGGTCTGTCATCAGCTTATGAATCTCGGTTATAGCTTTGGCGTCATCACTTGGTTGCCGATGGGCGCAAGCTATGAGTTCGAGCGTGTGTGTGAAGAGGAGAAGAGAGCTTGGGTTGAAGAGTTCATGCCTTGGGTGAGTGAGTTCTATGCTCAGAGCTATGGAGTGCCTAAGCAGTACGCACCGAGCAAGAGAGCCGCAGAGATGATACTGGTTGATGATAACGCAGAGGTCAGAGCCATGTGGAACACAGAGGTACAGAGAAGTAGCATTGACGCAACGCAAGATATTATAAAAGAATTAAGGAAACTACTTGACAACTAAAGGCAGGTATGGTACAATAGAGGTACAGTAAGAGAGAGGAGCAAGACAATGAAGAAGGTACAGTTAGTTATCAATGTGGCTTGTGTTGCCTGGTTAGCGTGGTTTCTTTTAAGTTGGGTAGATGTGATACTTCATAACACAATGCCCAATCCGGTCTATCAGCCTTGGAACTTATTTACTTTAATCTTTTGAGGAGATGTTATTATGAAAGACAAGAAGATGTTTGTTCTGTTCACTATCACTCTGTTGGTAATGACACTGTTCACTTCGATGATACGAATGGACATCAAGGAAGTAAAAAAAGAAATCACTTCCATTCCCGCACAGGAAACAACAGAAGAAAAGGACATGGGAAAGTGTGGTAATCCTGTTAATGCCTTCACTCGTGTGGTGTGCGGTGAGGTGACAGCCATTGATGAAGACACTAACATTATTGAATTGACAGATGAAGATGGTGAAGTATGGACTACCGAAGTAGGCTATGCTTCTGAGTTTGACCTTAATGGTTATTACTGTATCTTCTTTGATACAATGGGAACAGATACCATTTATGATGATGAGATTGCTAAATTGTGGAAGGAAGTTTGGTAATTTTTAGAAAGAAGTTTGGTAAGAAATTACCAAACTTTTTTTGTGCAAAATAACTATTGACAATAAAGAAAATCTGTGGTAAAATTGAGTGCGCCGCGGATGGGCGCTAAACTTGTCAAGGGGCATAATGCACAAATTTTTGGCTTGCGATTTGGTTATTTTGACTATTGACTATCTTCCCGAAATAGGTTATAATGTAGATACAATAAAGGAGGAAAGAAAATGATTATTGCTATTATTGTTCTGACGGCTCTGTTGTCTTTCCAGTTTGTTTCTGCTATTGAGCGGGACTGCCTGGGGCTGGGGCTTATGTTTGGCGTTGAGATTATTCTTTTCGCTTATATCGCAAAAAATTTCATTTAAGGGGTTGACAAACTCCACCAAGTATGATATACTATAATCACAAAGAACGAGAGGAGAATACAAATGATTAACTACAAAGATATCACTGACGCGCAGGAAATGCTGATTGAGCATTGGGGCACTCATGGCGAGCAGGTGATTGCAGAGATTGTTAAAGCCGAGCGGAAGCCCATGACTTTTACGCAGTTTCTCGATAACTGTACTGCGTGCGGTGGCAACTGGGGCGGCATGCTCCTGACCGGAATCGATAAGCTGTGGCCTGATGTGTGGAAAGCCATCCCCGATGAAATGGGCGTTCAGGCGTGGGGCTGCCTGTGTTCGGTGTTGGTACTGTGTGGAGTTGATACGAGCGAGTAAAAAACTCGTTCGTATCTCTTGACAAATCGCTCGGCCTGTGCTATAATAAAGACACAAAGAGAGGAGATGTAATAAATGAAACACAATAAATGGTTTGCCGCTTGTATTGGTTGTCTGATGATTAGCGCAGTTCCCGGCGGTTTGTGTATGATGCTTGGTGTTCTGGCCTGTGTGGCCTGTGCGGGCGGATGTTTCGCCAAATGGCTTGTTGAAGAAGATAAATACCAACGCGCCGAACATCAAAAATATTTAGAAAGTTTGAAAAAGAGGGTTGACAAATAACCCTCTTGATGCTATAATTAAAACATCAAAGGGGAAGAAAGGATTGGTAAAATGAAGATTAAAGATTTAAGAAAGTCTCCTGCATACTGCTTTGGCGACATCGAACCCGGCACTGTATTCTCCGTAAAGGACATTATTTACATGGCGATTGAGCCTATCGAGGAAAATGAATTTGGTGTTCCGCTCAATGCGGTCAAACTCGAAACCGGAGAATTGGCACATTATTTGGATGATACTGCCATTCAGGTTGTCGAAGCTGAACTTTGTGTGAGGTGATAAAAATTAAGGGGATTTTCCCCTTAATTTTTGTTTCATTTTACCTATTGACAAGATCGTCTTAATGTGCTATAATTGGTGGGCGGCTGCCAACGCTACGGTTATATTTGCTCTCACAGCCCCGAATTGCAGAAGTCACAATAATTGTTCGATATCTTGCTGCCGCCTGCTCTGATTAAAAAAGTTATCACAAAGGGCTTGACAAACTAAGTCCTTTGTGATATAATAAAACCATCAAGAGGGAGGCTGATGATATGCAGGTAAACGAAAACAGACTTAATACTATTCTGCAAGACTTTGTGGAAACGTTCAATGACTGCGCTTGTTGTCCTTTGACTTTTGATTGCGAAAGAGACAATGAGGGAATTGATTGTTACGAGTGCGCTGAGCAGTTAAAGAAATGGCTTGCAGATTGAG
>ULYZ01007209.1_pt1 | contig 3042 bp, 6 predicted proteins | sample 1962731 | NCBI WGS metagenome assembly ULYZ01 (sample SAMEA4835879, study PRJEB28245) | human gut metagenome | biome: gut microbiome; material: fecal sample | place: Denmark | collected 2008 | reverse complement strand
TTTTGTTGGCACGAAAAACTTTAAACAGATTATCATTATACAATGAGCATTTAAATTTTTAAACACAAAAAAACTGATTGACTTCCGCAAGTTCAATCAGCATTTTCATTCTATATATTGTTCCAACATAATTTATGTTGGTGCCGCGGAACCGTGACAGTATGAGCGTATATACTTTTACTATTGCTATAAATTTAGCAGCTTAATTACTATACTAAAAGGCAGGATTCGCTCCTGCCTTTTTTTATGTTCGCACCAATATGGCAATTAAAGTTGTTATGATATATCCAGTTCTTTGCATCGCACGACGTTTAGATATCTTTTGTTCTTTCGCGATTGACTGCTTCAACATCTCGTATAATTCGCTGGTTCTCTTGAGCGAGCTTTCTGCTTTCGCTAATGAGTTTTTCGAGCTGATCAGTTCTTTCCGCGTTAATTCCAGCTGCTTCTTCACTTCGGCCAACTGCTCCAGCAGCTCTATTGACGTACTCTTCTGCTCTTTCAAGATGCTCTCGGCTATCTCTAAATTCGCTTCGAGCTGATTCGTTTGCTCTCTTAATATCTGCCATTGTTCCGCCGGTACTTTTATGTATGTCGGTTCCGACGCTTCTACTGTACCGCCAGTGCCAAACGCCGGCAGCAATAATAGCAGCACTAGCAATAGCCAAGATAATTTTTGCAATTTTAAACACTCCATTGTTCATTGCCGTTAAATTCTTTCCAGTGCTTCTGCGCACTCTCTTTCAAAACGGATATACAGCCCTTTTCTTAAAGCAGGACTGCCATTAGTCCATGCCGGAGTACTGCAAACTTTCAGGTAGATTGCCTTGATCATATCAGCATCAAAGCTACTGTCATCAACATAGCTGAGGTTAGGATATCCCAGCTTCTCGCAGGCTTCCGCGAACATCTCCCCAATGTTGCCAGCGCCATATTGTACAGCGCGGCTCCAAACAACATCTTTCATAACCTCATGATGCTTTTCGATATTATAGTTGTTACACTTGAGAGCAGCTACAGCCGGCTTATAATAAGCATCGCAGATATAGTCATGCTGACTTTTTTCAAAGTCGGCTTTGTTGTTACTATAGGCAAGCCAGCGCCATGCCTCATCAAAAGCAAGACTACCAACTGGATGCTCTGCTAAATTCTCTGCAAACCAATAGACATTTCTACGCAGCCATCTGATGTAGTCATCAACAACTCCCATGTTGCTAGACAGCTGATACATGCCGTAGGATTTTCCTCCAGCGTCACCGTAGCCATTGCTGATGCAGCCAGCATCACCATTAGACTCATAGCGTTTAGATAAATCTCCAATCATGGTTAATCTTCCTTTCTGATGCAGCGATTGGACGCCTTCTTGTATACGTCTTCGTACATTTCTTGTTTGTCGCCGTTGTAGGTATATTCAGCGTAAATGCCATCGCCGCTGATAGTAGTCGACAGCAGTGCCTTGTAGTTCTGCAGCGTTTTGCACGCCCAAACCACAAACACATTCTCAAGAGTAATTTGCTTTTTGCTATTATGGTTGTACCATTCAACTAATTTGTTTTTGCATACGGATTCAAAGTGTGCCATGCCAGTAATAATCATCTAAACGCCCTCCAATCATTTGCCAACATATCGGACTGACTAGCAAGCCAGCCAATTTGTACGCCTCTTGTTCCAACGAATGCCAGCGCCTGGTTGCCAATATCCTGGTGCTCTACATTAATAATCTCACCAGCAGCATTTTTATAACTCAAACATGTTGCCAGCTCTACATATTGCTCCTTGCCGTTCCAACCTTTTCTTTGGATTTTGTAGCCATCTTTTACAAGCAGAATGGCCGCCCCGAAGCTGATATCGTTAGCTTCCGCTATTACCTTACGCATTGTCTTTATTCCTCCTTTGTCACCTTAAACATTTTTGTTTCAATGGCCTTGTTGCCAAGCTGCACGAGCAACAGCGCCACCATGCCAAGCGTAAAAGACTCGTAGTTACCCCATGTTCTGGCGAACGCTGCCAGCCAAATCGATATACCACACCAAACGATAAAGCTTACAACGGCGCATACCCTGCCCACACTGTAGGCGTTATCGTCTTTTTTTATCATGTTCAAGAACTTACGCATTATCTTCACCTCTCATTCTTTTATCTTTTGGCGGATAGTTCTGTAGCTCATTGAGTTGCTGCATAAGATTATCAATCACGCCATTGTTGCCAAGAGCCTCGTAGCTCCGGTAACAGGCGTCGATACTCTCTTTGGCATAAATGGGAACCCACCCTTTTTCACAGACATAATGATTGTACGCCTGAATAATACGATCACGAAGTAAGGCTTGAACGCCAGCTCTCAAAGCGTCGTTTTCTTTCTTCTTGGTGCGATACAAGGCGAAAATATAATAAATAACAGCGCCAGCAATAATATTTATTACAGCCTGCATAGTTGATTCAATCATGGAACACCTCATCTTCATTGATTTTAAAATAAAGCTCCTATACTATTTTTAATTAAGGAGTGATATTTGTGAAAAACCTAAAACTACCTAACGGCTTTGGCTCTATATCTTACTATAGAGACCATCGTCGCAGACCATACGTTGTCAAAAAATACATAGACGGTAAGCAGAAACCGATAGGATATTTTGCTACATATGAGGATGCCCTCGCATATTTGGTTGCTTACAACAAAAATCCATCTTTATTCAATTCTTCCGAAATTACATTCACAGAAATTTTTAAGCTGTGGTCAGCAGAGCACTTTCCCAAAATAGCGAAAACCACGGCAGCCAACTACACTGCCGCTTACAAGCACTGTGAACCACTCTACGGCAAGAAGTTTATCAGTTTAAAGATAAGCGACCTGCAAGCAGTAATCCGTGCCATGAGCCGTGCAAAAATAGGTTACGCCAGCCAAAAGAAATGTAGGCAGCTACTACACAACCTATATACCTACGCAGTAAAGTATGAAATCATCTCAGCCAGCGCAGACATAAGTAAATACATCGACATAGACAAAAAGAAGATTGTCTATCCAAAATCGCCATTCAACACCAG
>ULYZ01000814.1_pt1 | contig 3219 bp, 3 predicted proteins | sample 1962731 | NCBI WGS metagenome assembly ULYZ01 (sample SAMEA4835879, study PRJEB28245) | human gut metagenome | biome: gut microbiome; material: fecal sample | place: Denmark | collected 2008 | reverse complement strand
CGTGACCTGCATATTCCGTTTTCCGGATAGAATAATCATATATAGAATGATTCAGTTCTTTTTCAATAAGTCGTAGGATGAATTCCTTTCCGTGAGTACCGGATATGGGGTTTACCACAAAGGTGATTCGCTTTTTTGTCTCCATAAACCTGTTTCCTTAAAATTTGGGAGTACAAAAATAATATTATCTTTCATAGTTTAGGGCAAATTGCCCCTATAATTGATACTCTTGTTATTTTTTTTCAGGGATTCGTATCGGAATTTTGAGTTTTTTGTATCTTTGCACGTTCTTAATGAAAATGTTGTAACGAAACGGTTGCAAAAGTAATGAAGTTTAATGTAAGCTGGGATGCTTACCAGATATTAGAATATGGGATTATTACAAGAAAAATTAAGTAAATTCAGAGTACCTCAGATGTACATGGAAAGAGGTGTCTATCCGTACTTTCGTGAAATAGACAGTGCCCAGGATACAGAGGTAATGATGGACGGAAAGAAAGTATTGATGTTCGGCTCAAATTCCTATATGGGTCTGACTCATGATCAGAGAATCATCGACGCGGCTATTGCTGCTACTCGTAAATATGGTACAGGATGCGCGGGTTCTCGTCTGTTGAATGGAACGCTGGATATTCATGTAGAACTTGAAAAAGAACTTGCAGAGTTCGTCGGTAAAGATGAAGCATTGTGTTTCTCTACCGGATTTACGGTTAATGAAGGTGTGATTCCTCAGTTGGCCGGACGTGGCGATTACATCATTTGTGATGACCGTGACCATGCTTCTATCGTGGACGGACGTCGTCTTTCTTTTGCTACCCAGCTGAAGTATAAACACAACGACATGGATGCCCTGGAAAAAGAGCTCCAGAAGTGTGAACCGGATGCCATCAAACTGATTGTGGTAGATAGCGTGTTCTCTATGGAAGGTGATTTGGCTAACTTGCCGGAAATCGTTCGCCTGAAGAAGAAATACAATGCCAGCATCTACGTGGACGAAGCACATGGCCTGGGTGTATTCGGAAGACAGGGACGAGGCGTGTGCGACCATTTCGGCGTAACGGAAGACATCGACCTGATTATGGGTACATTCAGTAAATCACTCGCTTCTATCGGTGGTTTCGTAGCAGGTGACAAGGACGTAATCAACTGGTTGCGCCACAATGCCCGCTCTTATATATTCCAGGCAAGTAACACGCCGGCTGCTACGGCTGCAGCAAGAGAAGCCATCCATATTTTCAAAACAGAACCGGAAAGTCAGGAACGTTTGTGGGAAATCACCAACTACTCTCTGAAACGTTTCCGTGAGTCAGGCTTTGAAATCGGTGAAACAGAAAGTCCGATTATCCCTCTGTACGTACGCGACACAGACAAGACTTTCGAAGTAACCAAGCTGGCCTTCGACGAAGGAGTGTTTATCAATCCGGTAATTCCTCCAGCTTGTGCTCCTCAGGATACACTGGTGCGTTTTGCATTGATGGCTACTCACACCAAAGAACAGGTGGACTTCGCTATTGAAAAATTGATTAAGTGTTTCAAACAATTGGATATACTTAAATAATTACATTTTTACATTGACCTTTTTAAGGAATTGAAAGGAGGTATTTACTATGGGAGCTGCCGGTAATAAAAAACCGAAGGGTATGCATAAAAAACATGCTCCGGCTTATCAAGTAGAAGAGGCCATTCATGAAAATGACCTGAAAAAAGGAAAAAAGAAATAAATCCGTAGCGGATTTATCGAGAAAGGGTTATATTTAGAGCATCTGATGCCTTATGGCAAAAGCTCGGATATAACCCTTTTTGCATATATGTTTTTAACTTTAATGGAATATGATACTGAATGAAAGAGACAGCCGCCATGAACAAGTGTTGCAGGTGGCGCAACAAATGATGACGGCGGCACGTACAGCTCCCAAAGGAAAGGGGGTAGACATTATTGAAGTGGCCATGGTGACGGAAAGCAACATCCGTATCCTTTCTGATACGATGAAGCAGATGTACGAAGACAATGGTTTTAAGTTTTTCCTGCGCGATGCGGATAACATTCTCCAGGCAGAGTGTGTGGTGCTGATAGGTACGCGCTCGCTTCCGCAGGGGCTGGATTGCGGACATTGCGGATATGAACATTGCGGAGACCGCAAAAAGGGAGTACCTTGTGCCATCAATAGTGTAGATGTAGGAATTGCCATCGGTTCGGCTTGTTCAGTAGCGGCCGACCATCGGGTAGATACGCGTGTGATGTTCTCGGCCGGTCTGGCGGCCCAGCAACTGGACTGGCTGGATGGATGCACCCAGGTGTACGCCATACCCGTGAGTGCATCATCCAAAAATCCGTTCTTCGACCGGAAACCTAAGACAGAATAAATTTTTCAGCCGCGTAGGCCACGCCGTCTTCTTCATTGGACAAAGTGATGAAGTCGGCGTTTTCTTTTACCACCTCCTGTGCATTAGCCATGGCGATACCCAGTCCGGCGTATTGAATCATGGACAGGTCGTTGAATCCGTCGCCGATGGCAATCATTTCCTCACGGGTAAGTCCGATTTCCTTCAGGAGAACGGCCAGCGACTGGGCCTTGTCGATGCCTTTAGGGACCAGTTCCAGGAAGTAAGGCTCTGAGCGGAAAACACCCATGCGGTCTTTCAGGTGCTCGTACATCTCTTTCTCCAGCTCGGCCAGTCGGGTCGGTTCGCCCACAATCAGGCATTTGGCAATCGGATGTTTCACGGCATCCAGGAAATTGTCTACCTTCTTTATTTTCATGACATTGAGCAACGCCTCTTTGAGCACATACTCATCGTCCGGTTTCTCGGTCAGCACGTATTCCCCGTCGTAAGTCACAATGGCAAAGTCGTTCTTCTTGGCGCATTCGTAAAGGTAGGGAAGCACATCGTGGTCGAGCAGGTTCTTGTACATCAGCTTCTTCGTTTTCCAGTCGATGATTTCTCCGCCGTTGTAAGCCAGAATGTAGCCTTCATACTTTTGCAGTTCCAGTTGCTCGGCCAGTGGGGCAATGCCGTACGTGGGTCTTCCCGAGGCCAGTACAATTTTCACTCCTTGCTCCTGAATCTTGAGCAGTGTTTCTTTGGTGTGAGGGGTAATCTTTTTTTGCTTGTTGGTAAGCGTTCCGTCGAGGTCTAATACTAATAATTTATATTTCATAAAGTTATGCTGTAAAATCGAGCGTAAAATTACGGAAAAAAACGAAACTACGGAAATGT
>ULYZ01006075.1_pt1 | contig 3642 bp, 3 predicted proteins | sample 1962731 | NCBI WGS metagenome assembly ULYZ01 (sample SAMEA4835879, study PRJEB28245) | human gut metagenome | biome: gut microbiome; material: fecal sample | place: Denmark | collected 2008 | reverse complement strand
AAAAGGAGTAAAAAATATGCGGCAAGGTATTCTTAAATAAAACTATAATCAAATAGTGGGAACAAAGGATTATGATAGCTCCTTTTGTAGGGGCTTAGTTTTTTGTACCCAATTTAAGAATACTTTTGCCTTATCAATTTTGACATATCCCCAAAAACAGCAATCACAAACAGGTGTATGCTGTATATGTGTATGTCCGCAACTTATAATCCCCAGTGGTAAAAGTATTTTACTGCTGGGGATTTTTATGCCCTTTGGGGCTGTAAAGGGAGGACAATCACATGAAAATAATCAATATTGGAATTCTTGCCCATGTAGACGCTGGAAAGACGACCTTGACGGAGAGCCTGCTATATGCCAGCGGAGCCATTTCAGAACCGGGGAGCGTCGAAAAAGGGACAACGAGGACGGACACCATGTTTTTGGAGCGGCAGCGTGGGATTACCATTCAAGCGGCAGTCACTTCCTTCCAGTGGCACAGATGTAAAGTTAACATTGTGGATACGCCCGGCCACATGGATTTTTTGGCGGAGGTGTACCGCTCTTTGGCTGTTTTAGATGGGGCCATCTTGGTGATCTCCGCTAAAGATGGCGTGCAGGCCCAGACCCGTATTCTGTTCCATGCCCTGCGGAAAATGAACATTCCCACCGTTATCTTTATCAACAAGATCGACCAGGCTGGCGTTGATTTGCAGAGCGTGGTTCAGTCTGTTCGGGATAAGCTCTCCGCCGATATTATCATCAAGCAGACGGTGTCGCTGTCCCCGGAAATAGTCCTGGAGGAAAATACCGACATAGAAGCATGGGATGCGGTCATCGAAAATAACGATGAATTATTGGAAAAGTATATCGCAGGAGAACCAATCAGCCGGGAAAAACTTGCGCGGGAGGAACAGCAGCGGGTTCAAGACGCCTCCCTGTTCCCAGTCTATCATGGCAGCGCCAAAAATGGCCTTGGCATTCAACCGTTGATGGATGCGGTGACAGGGCTGTTCCAACCGATTGGGGAACAGGGGGGCGCCGCCCTATGCGGCAGCGTTTTCAAGGTTGAGTACACCGATTGCGGCCAGCGGCGTGTCTATCTACGGTTATACAGCGGAACGCTGCGCCTGCGGGATACGGTGGCCCTGGCCGGGAGAGAAAAGCTGAAAATCACAGAGATGCGTATTCCATCCAAAGGGGAAATTGTTCGGACAGACACCGCTTATCAGGGTGAAATTGTTATCCTTCCCAGCGACAGCGTGAGGTTAAACGATGTATTAGGGGACCAAACCCGGCTCCCTCGTAAAAGGTGGCGCGAGGATCCCCTCCCCATGCTGCGGACGACGATTGCGCCGAAAACGGCAGCGCAAAGAGAACGGCTGCTGGACGCTCTTACGCAACTTGCGGATACTGACCCGCTTTTGCGCTGCGAAGTGGATTCCATCACCCATGAGATCATTCTTTCTTTTTTGGGCCGGGTGCAGTTGGAGGTTGTTTCCGCTTTGCTGTCGGAAAAATACAAGCTTGAAACAGTGGTAAAGGAACCCACCGTCATTTATATGGAGCGGCCGCTCAAAGCAGCCAGCCACACCATCCATATCGAGGTGCCGCCCAACCCGTTTTGGGCATCCATAGGACTGTCTGTTACACCACTCTCGCTTGGCTCCGGTGTACAATACGAGAGCCGGGTTTCGCTGGGATACTTGAACCAGAGTTTTCAAAACGCTGTCAGGGATGGTATCCGTTACGGGCTGGAGCAGGGCTTGTTCGGCTGGAACGTAACGGACTGTAAGATTTGCTTTGAATACGGGCTTTATTACAGTCCGGTCAGCACGCCGGCGGACTTCCGCTCATTGGCCCCGATTGTATTGGAACAGGCATTGAAGGAATCGGGGACGCAGCTGCTGGAACCTTATCTCTCCTTCACCCTCTATGCGCCCCAGGAATACCTTTCCAGGGCTTATCATGATGCACCGAAATACTGTGCCACCATCGAAACGGCCCAGGTAAAAAAGGATGAAGTTGTCTTTACTGGCGAGATTCCCGCCCGCTGTATACAGGCATACCGTACTGATCTGGCCTTTTACACCAACGGGCAGAGCGTATGCCTTACAGAGCTAAAAGGGTATCAGGCCGCTGTCGGCCAGCCGGTCATCCAGCCCCGCCGTCCAAACAACCGCCTGGACAAGGTGCGCCATATGTTCAGTAAGATTCCTTGATACGCCACAGCAAGGATGGTTATTGCATTTCCCTGCCTTTCGTGGTAAAATGTAGTTGTAAACCACCAGAGAAAACAACAACCCTGCTACCCCCCGTTATCACCACCGATAACAATTTGATAACAGCCCATCGTATAGGGCTGGATAATATGGACACATCAAATAATCAAAAAAATGAGGTATCAAATTTATGAAGCAAAATCCGTTAAATATGATGCCCAACAACGAGTGGGAATAAATCCCGCACCTTTTTGAGAGATTTAAGAACCCGAAAACCCTTGTAAATCAAGGGTTTTCGGGTTTCTTGATTTTTGGCTGGGTATTAACTTTGCGGAACATCTGCGGTATTTTAAGAGTGTGATTTGCGGAACAGTTTTAACCAAAGGGGGATTTAATAATGAAATATACCGCTGTGAGTGTTCGACAATTAGACCGCAAGGGAAAACCTTGGCAATGACCTTAGATACTTATGGTGATGCAAATGCAGATGCCCTTACTTTCGCAAGTGTTAAGCTGAAAGACACATTCAATGATAATACGGATTACTTTAAGAGCGAAGAAGAACAAGAGGACACAGAGGAAGAATAAGAACATACCCACTCCCACCAAGAAGTATAATAACACTTGAAGTCTATTAGAAAATCCCTTATAATGAGCGTAGGAAGAATTAGACAAACTTAAATTTGTGGAGGTCGTTATGGTAAGAACAGCAACTATAAATGATGCAGAGCAATTAAACATCTTAAATGATGAATTTAATGGTGAGGGCGATACAAGCATAGACAATATCAGAAATTCCCTTATGAATAATAAACAGGAAGTTGTTATCGTTGCTGATGAAGATGATATGTTAGTTGGATTTGTTTGTGTTCAGCTAAAAAAATCGTTCTGCTATGATGAATATATGCCTGAAATTACAGAAGTGTATGTTAAACCGGCATACAGAAAAAGAGGCTTAGCGAGTGAGATGATTACTTTTGCAGAGGCTTATTGTAGTAAGAATTATCCACTTGACAAATATGAACTTCTAACAGGACAAGAAAATCTTGTTGCACAAACTGTATATAATAAACTTGGATATGTAGATGATAATGAACTTCATTTATCAAAACAAGTGAGAAAATAAATACAGCCTAATTTGTCGAACAGTTGCTTTTTACAAGCAACTGTTCTTTTTTATCGCTTGACTTATTGAATTAGCAGATGCCGCACAGGGAACGGCTCATCAAGAAATTATTCCGCGGTATGACCATCATTGAAATTGCGGATGAGGAAGGAACGACCAAGCAAGCTGTAAGTAAGTCAATCAAGAAAGCTCTTGCGCTTTTGAAACCTGTCAAGCATCGGGTAGTATTTTCTGCGAAAATCTCCACCCTATCATCATGCACAGGAACCGGCAAAAGCGAGACAACGATCTTCATTGTCTCGCCTGTCGGAGGGG
>ULYZ01003642.1_pt1 | contig 3732 bp, 5 predicted proteins | sample 1962731 | NCBI WGS metagenome assembly ULYZ01 (sample SAMEA4835879, study PRJEB28245) | human gut metagenome | biome: gut microbiome; material: fecal sample | place: Denmark | collected 2008 | reverse complement strand
ACCGGCGGTGCCGGATTTATCGGAAGCAACTTCATATTTCACATGCTGGCAAAGCATTCTGCATACCGGATTATATGCCTTGATAAGCTGACCTACGCAGGTAATCTTTCTACGTTAGCACCTGTAATGAACAAGCCGAACTTTAGATTTGTGCAGACAGATATCTGCGACAGAGAAGCAGTAGACAAGCTTTTTGAGGAAGAACATCCCGATATCGTGGTGAACTTTGCTGCAGAATCACATGTTGACCGTAGCATTGAAAATCCCGGTATTTTCTTGCAGACTAACATCATGGGGGCTGCAACCTTGATGGATGCTTGCCGTAAATACGGTATCAGGCGTTACCATCAGATATCTACAGATGAGGTGTATGGAGATTTAACACTTTCTGCAGAGGCAAAGCCGTTTACCGAAAAAGCCTTACTTCGGCCGAGCTCTCCCTATAGCAGCTCCAAGGCAAGTGCAGATTTGCTTGTTATGGCGTATCACAGAACCTATGGCTTGCCAGTTTCGATTTCGCGCTGCAGCAATAACTATGGTGCTTATCAGTTCCCGGAGAAGCTCATACCGCTGATGATTGCGAATGCTTTGGCAGATAAACCATTACCTGTGTATGGTGAAGGACTGAATGTACGCGATTGGCTGTATGTCGAGGATCACTGCAAGGCTATTGATTTGATTATTCATAAGGGAAGAGTAGGCGAGGTATATAATATCGGCGGTCATAACGAGATGCGCAATATTGATATCGTGAAGCTGATTTGTAAAGAGTTAGGCAAGTCGGAGAGCTTGATTACACATGTAACCGACCGCAAAGGCCATGATATGCGTTACGCAATTGATCCGACTAAGATTCATAATGAGCTGGGCTGGCTGCCGAAAACAAAATTTGCCGATGGCATTAAAAAGACAATAAAATGGTATCTTGCGAACAGGAGTTGGTGGCAGGATATCATTAATGGCGAGTATCAGAATTATTATGAAAAGATGTATGCAAACAGATAAGAAAACCGAGGTCAGCGTTGCTGACCTCGTTTGCACTATATAGACATAAGATTTTTAATGTATTCAGCCTTACCTTCAGCTCTGCCGTCGTTAATGCCAGCTTCATAAATTTGCTTGCAGAAATTATCCATAGTTGTAAGTCCATCCCTGCTAATATTACATTAGTAAAATTAAGTAGCAGCTTAAATAACCTGCAAAGGAAGGCTGCACTCGTATAAATATTCCGGTGCAATATCAATTTCATCGCTCCAGGCTACGGAGCCACAATCAGCTTTAGCTGTCAGGAAAAAACTGAGATTATTCAATGGCTTGTAGATTGCTTTGGCAAGAAGTGGGCGAGCATCAAAAAGCTTTTTTTCGCCGCTGGCAAAGGTTAGGATCAGCGTATAATTTTTTTGCGGTTGTACGTTGGTAACTACCCATACTGGCGTTTTCATCATAGTGGTCACTCCTTTTAACGCAATGGTTCGATTTTGTATAAGGGTTCTTCGTTAATAGCCAGTTCCCAATTGGCTATTAGCTCATCTTTGTGAATTTCTGTCCAGGCTGCTATAAATTTAATCTGTCTTTTTGGCATATCTCCTTCAATTAGCTCACCATCAAGATTGAAGGTAGCATAATATCCTTGATATGATGCATGGAAATGAGGCGGATTGTGTTCACCGTTGTTGTACATCTTGATAATAATACCATAAAACATTGAAATAGCCGGCATACTGTTTTCTCTCCTTTAATTATAATATTTGCTCCGGAAAAATACAACATAAGGTACTGAACAAAAAAGCAGTACACATAGCATCCGGAAGTTTCGGATAGCATAGGTATTACCAATTTTATCCAAATTTCTGTAACCTACTTTACAAAATCTGCGCTATACACTTTTTCTACGAGAAAACTGCAACTTTTTGTTGACAATTACAAAGAATTACTGTATTATAATGTATATAACTTAATAATGGGCAATGAAGAGAAGAGTAAATGTACGAGCCTGGCAAAGAGAGCCTTCGTGATGGTGCAAGAGGGAGCAGGTGGTGACATTGAAGATGGTCTTGGAGCCGATGGGCTGAGATGCATGCATTTAGGCCGTCCGGGTGCACCCGTTACAGTGCTGGAGTATTAAAGGGTAAACAATCCCTGCGTACTTGATGAGGTCCGTGTGGTGACATATGGATGAATTAGGGTGGTATCACGAAGCAACGCTTTCGTCCCTGTATTTTTACAGGAACGGAAGCTTTTTTATTGCTCATCCTCCTGTAACAAGTCGAAAATCTAAGTTAGGAAATTTAGGAGGAACAAACAATGCCGATTAAAATCAATGACCATTTATCCGCTATCTGCCAACTGCAGGAGGAAGGAATTTTTACCATGACAGAGCAGCGTGCGACAACGCAGCGTATTCGTCCGCTGAAGGTGTGCGTGCTGAACCTGATGCCGCTGAAGAAGCCGACGGAAATTCAGCTGCTGCGCCTTTTAGGCAATTCTCCGCTGCAGATAGAGGTTGATTTCTGCCGTACTGTGAGCCGTGAAACTACGCATACCGATAATTCGTATCTTGACCGCGCTTATCTGGAGTTTGATGATGTTAAGGACCGCTATTACGATGCCTTCCTGATGACAGGTGCGCCTGTAGAAACCATTCCCTTTGAGGCTGTTGATTACTGGAAGGAAATCGAAGCTTATCTGGATTGGGCAGAATATCACTGTTATTCCACGATGACGCTTTGTTGGGGCGCGCAGGCTGCCTTGTACCATTATTATGGTGTTAACAAGACGATTTTGCCGGCGAAAATGTTTGGCATCTTCCCCTATGGCCTGACAGTGAAGAATCATCCGCTGCTGCGTGGCTTTGATGACAGATATTTTATTCCGCAGTCACGCCATACTGCTGTTGATGATGATGCGATTGATGCCTGCAAGGCTCTGCAGGTGCTGTCCCGTTCGGTAGAAAACGGTATCAATATCTGCGCTACCAAAGATTTGCGCCGCATTTTCGTTTTAGGTCATTTTGAGTATGATCGCTATACCTTGGCTAATGAATATTTCCGCGATAAGAAAAAGAATTTGCCGATTGATTTGCCGGAGTTCTACTTCCCAGATGGCGATACAACGCAGAAACCGGTTTTTAAATGGCGCAGTTACGCGCATCTGTTCTATATGAACTGGCTGAACATTGTTTACCAGGATACGCCGTATGATTTGCACGAGCTGGCACCGGCGAGCGGTAATAAGTTGGATAAGGCTTTGGGCGAATATAACAAAATTCTTTTGCAGCTGCAGCGCATGGGTGCAGCAATTCCTGCCAATCAATAATACAATGATAAATTGTTAAAGGAGCGATAGAAAATGAGTGATTTTAAAATCAATACCAAATGTTTAATAGGTGGTTATAAACCGGGCAACGGCGAACCGCGCCAGATTCCTATTATCCAATCCACTACATTTAAGTACGATACAAGCGAGGCGATGGGCAAGCTGTTCGACCTGGAGGCTACAGGCTATTTTTACTCCCGCCTGCAAAACCCGACCTGCGATTTCGTAGCAGCTAAGATTGCGGAGCTGGAGGGCGGCGCTGCAGCAATGCTCACTTCCTCCGGACAGGCAGCGAACTTCTTTGCCCTGTTCAACATCTGCGAGGCGGGCAGCCATATTGTTGCTTCTTCTTCGATTTACGGCGGCAGCTATAATCTGATTGATGTAACACTGGCAAAGATGGGTGTAACAGCGACC
>ULYZ01005013.1_pt1 | contig 3739 bp, 4 predicted proteins | sample 1962731 | NCBI WGS metagenome assembly ULYZ01 (sample SAMEA4835879, study PRJEB28245) | human gut metagenome | biome: gut microbiome; material: fecal sample | place: Denmark | collected 2008 | reverse complement strand
CCGTCCCTCTGTGACCTCTTATCTGCCGTATAAGAAAGGTGTGTACTTCCCGGAGGAAGCTGAAGCGGCGAATATCAGTGCCGGGGCAGAGAGACAGCGACACTACCGAGCTGTGGTTGCGCTGAGGAAGGATCCCTGCGAAGTGAATCTCTGGAAGTGTGTGGTGGCTTTTCGGGGATACAAGTTCAAGACGATGTCCGGCTTGCCCTTTACATATACGCTGAAGAAGGGCAGGGGAGATGAATTCACCAAGGAGCTGTGGATCGACCGCAGAGAGGACAGCAAGAGCCTTGCTTGGAGTTCTGTGCTGCTGGCGTATCACAATATCGGTAAAATCGGAGAGGTAGTGGACAGACCCAAGGCGCTGGGAGATATCCGGGGTGTGTCGTATATCTATGGGTTGTTCTACCGCTTTGGTCTGATCGACGTGCCAGACAAGGCTAAAGAGAAGATGGCGAAGCAATAAGAAAACGAGACATATTTTGTTTTAAGATGGAATGTGATATAATAAAACTGGCGGTTTACCGTACTACATGAAAAGGGCAGGTGAATGTGCTAATGTACATCATTTGTCAAGATTCAATCCTTTCATCAGCTATCGAGGCGATTACTGAGGCAGTAAGTCTATTGGAGCTGAAGCAAGAAAAGAACAGAATCAATAAGCGGATTCAGTCATTGCTTCATATTGCTGATGATCTGGCACCGGATTCTGTGGAGTATCAGTGCGTTTATGAAAGAATTCTCGAATTGGAAAGGATGCGAGAACTGATCAGACGCATTAGAAAGGCTAAGTGTGCACAGATTTATGCGCAGTTGCATATGCTATGGGTTAATAGAGCCCAAAAGGCCAGTCGCGCGACTGCGGGTTTGACTACTGATCCAATGAGCATCGCTATGCCCATTCCTCCCACGTTTGAGGCTACCTTGAGTAGTTTCGGACGTGGGAGGGATTTGGATGCCCTCGCATGCTGAAAAAAATCAAACAGAGATCGAAAACTACTATCATATTATAGACCCGGAAGGAAGGCTGTCTAAGTACGAGAAGGCTGAAGAAGAACGCAAGGTGTTAGCGAATATGCCTGCTTGCTTCCCGGAAGCACTACGATATGTGATGACACGCTTCGGATTTACGCAAGAGGCTTTGGCCTTTGAATCAAAGGTGTCGGAGTCAACGATCGGCCGCTACAGAAATGGAAAGGTTGAAAGTTTTTCTGAGAAAAACGTGGTTGCACTATGCGTTGCTATGCACCTTCCTCCATGGCTTTCGTTTGCGCTCATAGCAAAAGCGGGTTTTAGCTTGGCTGCAACCAAAGAACAGCTAGCACATTTGATGATTCTTAACTGTATGTATATGAGGTCAATTGATGAGGTGAACGAGTACTTAAGGGAAAGAGGAAATGCTTCACTGTCCCGAGAGACGGCACAGGATTGTCGAGCTTCTTGAGATTCTGAACCTAAAATGATGAGCCGTGTGTTCAACTCCCTGCCGGAGAAGGATACACGGCTCATTTGCACTGTTTGAGGATGAGGACAAGAAAAGGCAGATGCGAATCTGCACACTTGGCTCATCAGGAGACCGTGTGAGCCAGCTTAAAATTGAATTGCTGCCTGTTTGGTTTGGTACTGCTCGAATGGGTAGTAAGCCGGGGTGGACTTCAAAAAATCTGAAATTATTTCGGATTTTAGGAGTTTATTCCGGCTCTTTTGCGTTTATAGGATCGGAATTGGCAGATTACACAATTTTCCGGCTTATTTCTCTTCGCTTCGATGAAAAGTGGCTGCTCCTATTTACAAATAGAGTTTTGGCTGCTATATTATAGATATAATAATAGCCTGAAAGGCTCTATTGAAAAGATAATAATTTGTAACGTGGAGGTGTATTACCAGACAAAGATAGTCATGTTGTTCAGTTAAAAAAATCCTTCTGAATGACGTCTCAGCAAGAGACATTACATAGGTTTTTAGTAGAGTGCCGCGATTGTTGGAGGCAGTCAGCGCACAATTATTGAGGAGTTATAACTAAACGGTCCTTAATTCAATACTAAAACACTACTGTAAGGTTGAAGTGCGTCTACTTGCTGATAAGACTATAAAATGTCTGGCTAATACACGTCCGGTCAATGAGTACGGAAACGGAAATACATAAGACCGGAGTAAATTTAGAAACAAGTAATGCGTAAGCAACTTGAAATCTGAATTTGCTCCGGTCTTTTTTTATTAAAATTTTCAGCGAAGGAGGTGAACCGAGGTGGCATCCGCTGTACATAAGAATACCGAGACCAAAGCGGCATCCGTCAATGTCAACTCGGTTTGCCGCCAGAATACTGCTGAGCAGGGGATGGTTGCGCCAGATGAGTTTATGGCAGAGGTTCAGTGGTCCATGGCAATACGGAAGATGATTGCAAAACTTGAGTTCGGAGACGCTCTAAAGCTGCTGATGAACGACCGGGATATGTCTGTAGAGAATATGGAGTCTGAGTCCGGACTCTCTGTGTCCACAGTGAAGCGGCTTCGTGCGGGTCAGGAGGCAAGCGCGGAACAAGTCGTTGCCATTTCGGTGGCATTGCGGCTTCCGCCAATGGTCAGCAGTGATTTATTGAGAATGTGTGGAATCACACTGGACTTTAACAATCAAAGGAATACGGTCTATCAGATGATTCTGACGGGCCATTACAAAGACGGTATCGAGAAAGTCAACGTCTATCTTGCAGCTTGTGGATGCGCCCCACTCAAAACTGCCTGCTAAGGTACCTACAACAGAATATCCATGAGGCGATTAGACCATAAAACGGTCTGGTCGCCTCTTTTTTTTGAAATTTTTTCTGAGGTAAGGGCTCAAGAAGTGAGCCCTAAACGGTAATAAAACGGCGCAGTAAGGCTGCATAAGAGCATCTGACATGACGGTATTTTTTATAAAAGTACGAAATAACGATGCTTTATGTGCTGCTTTTTAGAGCTCATCTGATGAACTGGTGATTTGAGGTGTTCTCGGTTATCATGTAGTCAGTTCAAGGGACGAACCTCCAAAAGGCAAGTTCTAAGAACAAAAAATAATATCGTAAGGCCCGATTCTAGAGAGGGTTGAGGATACCATAACGGAGTTTTACCAGCCGGCAGACGCTGTCTGCTGCGGTAGAATGACCGGTCTATGGGTGTACCTCCCATCTCTGGAATCGGGCCTTTTTGCGTTTTGCAGGCTGGTTCAGTGCATGGCGTGAACCCCTATCCAGTCTCCGTCATCGGTATCCTTCCCCTCCCTGAGTCCGGGGGAAAGGACACGAAAATGACTGACGTGATGAACTGCGTAGACAAGCTGCTGGAGAAGAAGATCACCGGCTACAAGCAGCGCGTGGCTGTGAACCCCTGCGGTGATTATCGTTAGCCTTCCAAATTTTTGACTTTTAACGCTTTATCGAAAATTTGGAGGTTACACATGAGTTTCAATAATGGTAATGAACGTCGCAAGCTGAACGCAAAATGGGAGCAACTTCGTGTGCAGTACCGCGAAGCCGGAATGAGCGAAGAGGCAATTCGGGCGATGTATGAGTTTGATCTGGGCGTCCTGAACAGTGAACGCGCCTATGATGCCAACACGGTGGCAGTCTGTGATGGCGAAAATGACGTTGACGCAAGGAAAGCAGCGGATCTTAAGCAATATGAGGATGCGATCACGGTAACGGATACCTACCGCGAAACCAAGAGCCGCTTTGCATGGATCGGCGAAATCGAGAATGAGCGG
>ULYZ01009588.1_pt1 | contig 4091 bp, 7 predicted proteins | sample 1962731 | NCBI WGS metagenome assembly ULYZ01 (sample SAMEA4835879, study PRJEB28245) | human gut metagenome | biome: gut microbiome; material: fecal sample | place: Denmark | collected 2008 | reverse complement strand
CTTGAACCTATCTTTGCGGAATATCCACTACTATCAGTTTCGTTATCTTTACCAGACTCAACTCTTGTTTTTTCAATAGTAAAATCTACACAAGCCTTAATAAACCCTTTAAGCCCAAGTTTCGCACCAATATGAAGCTTATTTGTGGCTGTTTTATCCTTTTCTTTATAAATATCTCCAATAGCTTCAACATCTGCAAAATCTGAAATGCCACCATTTTCATCAACAAGCGGATAATAATTCAGCACATCAAATGGATTTTCGCAGAAATGCATTACACCTGCTTCGCATATTTCATTTCCGTTTTCTTCATAAGTAGCATTCTCTTCGTACTGTTTACCTCTGCATATCATTCCTTTGTTAAATGCTTTATATCCTTTTACGCCCATCAGCTTTTCTCACTTTCTTCATATATAATTTTTATGCCTATTACATTTGCGGAAGTACTTTTATATGCGATAGCTTCCATAATTTCCCATACATCATCATTATCTATCGTAACAGTAGCTCTCTCCATTGCTGATACAAACTGCTTGATAACTTCTGCTTCTTTATTGCTTACTGTAAGTACATAAGCATCTTCGCCTTGCATATTATCCCTCCACAATCTCTAATTTCTCACTGTCATTTACAATCAGCATAATCAACTGACTATCTACCATTTCAGCAACTTTCTTCTGATTGTCCGTACTAAGGCTTTCAGAATCATCTAAGATAATAGGCACTGATATATCGCTAATCTTCTGAATTGAACTGCAAATATCGACTCTGCCTAAAATCCTGTTGCCCTTGTTAGACATAGTTGTTAAAATGCTCTTTCCGTCAACAGTAGGTATGCAACAGCTCTTGTAACCACCAGACTTTGTATAAGTAAACAACTGCCACTTAACTAACCCAAAATGACTGTTTACTGCTTCTGTCAAGGCTTCGTTCTTTGCCTTGTCTAATTCATCAAGCAAATCAAGGATTTTCTCGGCATTAGCCTTATTCTGTTCGCTATCAATCCTTGTCTGTTTTAATTCTTCAAGTCGCTGTTCATCTGCTGCTGTATCAGATTTTGCAATCTGACTTTCGCATTCTGCTAACTGCTGCCTTAAAGCTGTTTCCTGTGCTTTTAATTCTGCCTTGACTATTGAAATATCATTAGCCTTGTGCATAGCCTGTTCTTTTTCGACAATCTGCTGTTCAAGTGCCTTGTATTCATCTGTAGCTGATACATCAATTTCCTGTTGAAGTTCTGATAACTGCTTTTCAAGGTCTGCAACTTCTTCTTCCAACTTCTGCTGATTAGCAATATTTTCTTCGTTACATTTTTCCAGCCTTGGTATCATATCTCTTGCATTATCAACATCTGCCTTAACTTCTAATCCGTCTTTTTCAACCTTTGCCAGCCTGTCAGCCTTTGTCTTTTCAAATGAACTTCTAAGGCTTTCAATTTCTTCTGCTGGCAGTTCTCTGCGGCAAGTAGGGCAAATTGCTGTATTGTCATTGAATTTTTCTTCTTTAATCTTCTTCCAAACATCAGCAAGCCTGTTTCTTTCTCTCGCTCCGCTTTCAATGTCGTTCTGATAACCAGATATTTCAGAATTGTTCTTCTGAATAGTATTAGCTATATTAATAAGATAATCTTTCTTTTCAGAAATCTTGTTCTCAATCTCTCTTCTAGCCTTAACATTTTCTTCATTGGCTTTGCGTGACATATCACTAAGCTCAAACTTTAAGTTAAGAATATCCGAACTAGCCTTGTCATATTCAGCCATCAGTTTGTCATTGTTGGTCTGCTTTGCTATGCAATCAGCAATCTGCTCTTTAAGGCTGTTTTTCTGTAATTCAAGGTTAGATACTTCAATAGCCTGTTTAAGCTGTATGTCTCTTTCCTTTTCCTTAATCTGTCCGTCAAGAATAGGCAAATCCTTTGTAATCTTGGTCTTGGTAGCCTTATTCATAGCGGATAATTCTTCAACTGTATATTTATTAAGCAAAGGAACTAACTCGGCTAATTCGGCTTTCTGTGAAGCTATATCAAGGTCTGTAACGTCTCCTACAAGTTCGAATAAGTATTCACGCATTTCAGCCGGCTTCTGATTAAGAAAAGCATTTACATTACTGCACATCTTAAATACATTCATATCAACATCAAGGTATGCGTTGAAGTCCTTTAATGTCTTAGGCACATCATTGATAAAATACTTGTTATCGTCTTTGTATGAACCGCCATCCTTACTGTAAATACGCTTCTGCACTTTCTTCATAGTTATTTCTTTTCCGTCAACATCAAGTGTAAGTTCAACGCTTGTGTCCATATCATCAACTGACTTTCCGTCAGCCTCTCGTCTTACAACCGGATTGTCCTTTAATTCATAATCACAGTTAAACAAGCACCACAGATAAGCTGTGGCAATAGTCGACTTACCCTTGCCATTCTTAGCCGTAATCTTTGTAATGGCATAAAAATCAAACTCTGCGTGTGCATAGCACATAAAGTTTTCAAGAACTACCTTTTTTAAAACTGTTCTTTCCATAAACATATCCTTTCCTTATTTATATATTCATAATGAACACATCATCTTCTATTGAGAAGTTATCAACTGTCTTATCCGCAAGATAATGCCGTCTGTCAAGTTCATCAAATGTGCCGTCAAATATAACACCCTGAACTGGATGCCATACCTGACAACGCTTTTCATTATCTGCTGCCATACTAGCTAATTCCGAAACAGTAATATCACTATTCATCAGCATTCTCCTCTTCCTCTATAATCTCAACTCTGCCTACTGATACCTCGTAAGCTACTCTGTTTTCAACTTCATCTTCGCTTATCTTTTTTACATAAAGTCTTGACTGAAACCTACCTGTCATTTCTATATGTGTTCCTACTGGCAAGTGACCGACAAACTTAGCTGTTCTGCCCCAAACAATGCAAGGTATGTAATCAGACTTTCCATATGGTCTGTTTACTGCGACAAGAATATCAGCGATTTCTCTTCCAAGTGGTGTCTTTCTATATATAGGCGGCTTGCATAAGCGACCTACAATCTCAACTGCATTATCTACATCCGGATTAATTTCAACATCTTCTAGCACATCTATTTCCTTGGCGAATACACTAAGTATTAGATGACTATGTTCCTCATTATCTGTATGCTTGTTGTATGACCTTATCTGTCCGTCAATTACTACAGTTCTGTCTACATCAAGCCTATTAATGCTTATTAATCTTTCCGATACGATTACTGGAAGCGTATCTGTACTTCCACTCTTTCTTAAAACCTCTATATAAAAGAGGTAAAATCCCTCACCACATATCTCGTGCGAAAAGGTTGGCTTTTTAACAACCTTTCCTAATATATAAGTCCTGTTATTATTTATCATTTGTTACTCCTTTCTCAACAAACCCTACAACTTTGCCACCGTCTATAACTGTCACCATATCTTTCTTCTCGTACATATCAATGCAATCCTGTACTGTTATTACTTTCTCGTTTACCTGTTTCATATTGTTCAATCCTTTCTTTTCTCTTTGCCCTTGCCATTGTCAGAACGATACAAGCCAGTTCTAAAAACATCCCGAATATCGTTCCTAGCATAAATCCCTGTATCATAACTTATATCTCTCTTTCATTATTGTAGGCAGTTCGTAGCAGTCGATATAATCGTGAGTGTCTGCTATGTACTTCTTTTTCAGTTCACTCAAACCACACCCGTATTCGTGCTTTAACTGCCCTAAAATATCTTTTACAACTACTCTTCTTAAGAGTTCACAATGCTTATTTCTTCCTAAGAGGTAACTTGTTCTTCTGCCAATATGTGCCAGGATTTCAAGTTTTTCTACCTCATTAATCTGCTCTCTTTCGCCTTTTTCAGAAATAATAAATATCAATCTGCTAAAATTCCTTTCTAATTAATAAGCTGAAATATCATTGACACAATAAATAATATTGCTGATAAAATCCATAAACATTCAGCTATCTTGCTGTCTCTCTTTGCTTTCTTGTATGCCGCAATAGAGACTTCTAACTTGTTTCTTTCTGCTATCAGTCCCTCTACTGATATGCTATATTGTGGTGTTGCTTGTACTTCCTTTTCCATA
>ULYZ01004147.1_pt1 | contig 4661 bp, 7 predicted proteins | sample 1962731 | NCBI WGS metagenome assembly ULYZ01 (sample SAMEA4835879, study PRJEB28245) | human gut metagenome | biome: gut microbiome; material: fecal sample | place: Denmark | collected 2008 | reverse complement strand
TGCTCTCCTTTTTTTCTATTTTATCTGTCATATTTATATTCATTTTTCTAAAATCACAAATTGTAACTTTTAACATTACCATATTTAACAGCATCCAAAGGTAGTGCTTTTAGCCTTTAAGCCACTATTGCACAACCCCTTTCTTTGAAAAGAACGTAAAATCAATAATATTATTGCGTTGATTGTACTTTTAGTAATCGCTTCACTCGTTGTACGGTACTTACCCCTTTACCACTCAACTTTGCCACATCCCGAATGGAATACCCCTTGCGGAGCAAACTAATAACTTCCCTATATTCGGCTTTCATCTGTTCAGCCGTTTTTACAGAGCCTACCTTGCGTCCGAGTTTTCCATCTTTCTCTATATACCGCTTCCGTCCTGACTGCAATCGGAATGAGATATTATCACGTTCCAATTGCGCACAGGTTGAAAGCGTGGCTATCATTATCGGGGCAAAGAGGGACGGACTTCCTTCATCGTCCAATAATGTAAGCTGTTCCTTTTGTATGTGAATACAGCTCTTTTATCGTAATATAAAGTTTCGAATTACATTATAGTTTTGTACCTACTTATACAAATGCATCTAATTTACAAGTGAAATCACGAACTAATTTTGTCATGTTGGTGTCAAGTTTCTTATTTTTGACAACATTTCCCAATAAGTTAAATTTTGAGAGCATTGAAGATACAAGAAATTTTCTTCTCTCTGTTTCTGAAAACTGGAAAAAAGAGCGTTCTATAATAATAGGTATTCCTATCGCTTTTTCTTTTTTCTATATTGTTCAATCTCTTTTATGTGTATTCGCTCATAATCACAAGGCATAATGTAAAATTGGAAAAGAATTCGTTTTAAATCTTTACCATAATCTACATATGAAAGTGATTTTAGAAATACATCTATTCCTTTTTCGCCCCAAATATAGGAACGAAATTCATCTCCTTTCTTTATTGCTTCTTCTGATACATCTTCAGGTGCATCTATAGGCAATGATGGATAAGAAAGGAAGAATGCTAAGATATTCATATCTTCCATATTATATTACTAAATTTAACCTCACAAAGTTACACCATAAAAACGGCAATTCCCTCGTTTTATTGCATTATCTCACCCCACCAACTCCAATTGGATATAATCAAAACGGTACGACCGGTTTCCAAAAATCGCTAATTTGATTTAGTTTCAAGTTTCTCTTCCAAACATTAGCTTTAATAAAATGCTCTTCATAAACAGCCCTGTCTCGCTCTGGATAAATGTTCCCTTTCCAATATTGTCTCAATTCGGCAACCTTAATGAGATGTCCATTGGTGCATACATATTTTGCATATTCGTTCTCTGCGGAAGAAACATACACTCTTGAAAGAATACACTTGTATTTGTCGCTGATTTTGGGGTTTGGAATATCTTTGAATTCTTCAATTTTGTCATAATGCTCAGTATTAGGATTCCAAACATATGCATCAAAATGTTTAGTGCCAGAAGCACCAAAGCTACCCAAATAAAACAGCACATCTTCTTTTATACCGTCAAAATTCAAGTCTGTCAACAGACAACTATCAATACGTTCTTCATTTGGTACAAGATCATCATCTTCAGGATATTTGTATCCGAAGCGATGAATGGTCTTGTCGCCACGTTTTATAATCACGCCATAATCAACATCGTCAACCTCATGCTCTATCATAAGGCTTAGAGTGTCGTCATTACTTCTCATAGAAGAATCAGAAGTTGCTTCTTTCTGTGGAACACATTTCGTTTTATTCTTATTGCATTCCCATACTACAAGAAAACTACAAAAAATGAGTAGAATAAAAACTATCTTTTTCATACTTCTTTTTATTTTTATTGCGACAAAGATACAGAATTTCTTTTTATTTTCTGCAAAAATTAGCAATTTTCTTACTCCACCAATAGCAATTGGATATAAATCGTGCTGTGGGAACTTCTCGCAGCCGATATAGAGCGTTTCGAAGGCATCGGTGCCATCGGTACGGTGTTCGATATACTTTCTGTTTAATTTGGCTACTTTTTATTGCAAGCAATGCAATAATTCTAAATTACACTCGTTATTATAGTAAGAAAGTACAAGCTTTGACGCTTAAATAATGTACTTTATGTAATCACAATAAAGCGATATAAAAAGATGAAACAAACCGATAAAAATATAAAAGAGATACGAATATACCATAGCCTTTGGAAGAATATTCTTCTGACTGTTGGTTGTTTTGCTTTTGCTGTAGGTGGATATTTCATACTCCATGATGCTAATACCTCATGGCCAACAAAAGTAGTTGGCGGTATAGGAAGCATGGTGTTTTTTGGTTGTGGCGGAATGCTTATGTTTATGATGACTTTGTATAACATAACTACTCATATACCATTTTTGATAATCCATGACGATAGGCTTGACATTTACGAACAGCGCAAGAGAACATATCGAACAATCTATTTTAAAGATGTGGAGCAATTTCGCCTAATTAGTATATATTCTAACAACTACATAGCCATTGATTATTGTACAGTACCTTTGATGCGTAAGATGGATAATGCTTCATGTCTAACCCAACGTATGATGGAATTTAATGTGTCTGTATCAGGAGCAATAGAAAGCATCCCCGTGCAGAATCTGACAATGAAGGGTATGGAAATATGCAATACTTTGAACAATCGAATGAAAATATGGAGGTCGAACTGCAATTAATAATTGTGCTGTTGAGTTTTTATAATACAAGACAAATACTTTATTGAAAAGCGGATTAGGAGAGATTCCGCTTCAATAAACAATATAGTCCTTGGATACTTTTACATTTTACTAATATCATCATCAAGTTGTTTCCTCCAGATTAAAGTTCCGATACCAGAAAAGATGAACGTGAAAATTAAAGCTGCTTGGGCATAACCGACAGGCAAATAATCTCCTTAAAAAAAAAGATAATCAGTTTTTGAAGAATAGTATAATTTAGGAAAATACCCTGATTTTATCTTGTCCAAAATTCGATCTCCCGTATGTAATACATATTGTTTTGATTTGTAGGTTATAAGAATTGTATTTGAACTCTTATAGTTACTTTTTTTCTCAAATCCATTATATGTATAACCAGTAATAGGCTCCTGTGTTTTTTCTATATAGTTGCCGTATAAATGGCATAGATACAAAACAAGAGTTAAAACTAATCCTGCGCAAAAAATTGTCTTAAATAATGTTTTAATCTTCATATTCTTAGGATTTTATAATATTGTTATAATTGATTGTGTAATTACGGACTTTGCATCATCAAAGGACATATCTCGTTGATCTACTAAAGTAAGTATTATCCTCTATTGATCCTTTCCACCATTCATCTGGTGTAAGTATCTCCATCTTAGAGAAACCAAACTCTTCATCATAAATAAATTGTTTGCATTAGCTTCGATAGCCCAATTCCCATGATTCCACATTGCCGATAGTTGATACCGCCAGTTCGTCTCATTCATTTCGAGATTGGATCTGTTTTGCCCATAATACTAAGAAAGTACTCTCCCCCTAAATAGCCATCAATTTCTTGGACAATTACATTGTCAACAATAATTGATTTGAGTTCCAGTTGGATCCTTCCTGGAGAGATAGGACGCTTGTCTGCATCAAAAACAAATTGCGAAGGACATTTAAAGTTGAAAAGCACAAGATGCTGCTTTCCGCCATAGTTCAGAGTCACAGGTACTTTGCTATCGCTATATATGATTTTCCCCATTTTGCTCGCTTCTCCTGTTTCTTCGTCAGAGCTTGCAAAAGAATAAGGTATCGAAATATCATAATCTGGCAACAACTTGACTGCTTCTGCCAATTTAGTATCTTTTATAACAAAACTTATCCAGCTGATTGGGACTTGCTGTAAGGTGACAGTCCGGTTTTCGTACCCTCCAAAAGTGTAGTGGATGATAGGTTGACCATTTTCTGTGACCTCACCCTTCCATAAACTTTTATAATCCAACTGTTCTTGCGATGCATTATAGATTACAGGAATGAATATACTGCAGTATTGTCCTTTAAGCTCATTACTCAGCTCCTCAATTACACTTTGACGCTGGAAGTAAGAATCCACATAAGTAGGATCCTCATGGCATCCGCTTAAACTAATCATGGCTGAAATAGCCACAATGACCATTGATATCTTTTTCATTACTTACTTTATATTTATGTATTAAGTTCTTTTTCTTGAAATTTGTATGTATTATCCTCTATTGATTCGTCCCACCAATTCATCTGGTGTATACGTATGCTTACACGAATAGCCGTTTTACTTCTGAGAACGGTAGAAAGCATTGCTACTCCCTGTTCTGTAAAAGCATATGAGCGAACTGTTGAGTGCTTCAAACTATTGAACGGTCGCAATTTGCGACCAGTTCTCCTTTATCTTGATGTTCTATATTATCTGCCATATTTCTATCTTTATTTTTGAGATCACAATTTGTGACCTTAAACCTGTTGTTGCTTATTATTGCATTCAAAGGTAGTGCTTTTTTTAGCCTTTAAGCCACTATTGCACAACCCCTTTCTTTGAAAAGAACGTAAAAATAACAGTTTTATTGCTGTGATTGTAGTTTTATTAACATAAAGTTCTAAAGCAGCCAAAGGAGGGCAAGAGCAAGGAAACCGTGGAGACCAACAAGGACATCGAGCAG
>ULYZ01008672.1_pt1 | contig 4959 bp, 7 predicted proteins | sample 1962731 | NCBI WGS metagenome assembly ULYZ01 (sample SAMEA4835879, study PRJEB28245) | human gut metagenome | biome: gut microbiome; material: fecal sample | place: Denmark | collected 2008 | reverse complement strand
TACAGAAGTAGAAGCAGGTTTACCATCAATAACCAGAACTGATGTTACTACCACTCCCTGATAGCCTTCCTTGTTCTTTACTGCGTAGCCGTAGTTCTGAACCTCGGATTTGTCATTGATTTTGATAACATCAATCTGTTTACTGTTCGGTCGTTGTTCTGCCGGTCGGTTTTTCAGAGCTTCCATACGAGCTTTACGTTTTGCTTCTTTTTCAGCATCTTTTTCTTTACCACCTTTCTTCTTGGTGTCTTCTTTTTTCTTAGTTGCCATAATCTTTTAAGTTTTAGTTTTATTTAATAGAACAATAGTTATTTCTTATAATAAAGGTGGGCTATTGCTTTAGCCCAACCTTCGTAACCGGAGAATGAATTACTTCTTCCCTTTTTTACTTTTGCCTTTTGCTTCTTTCTTCGCCGGAAGTTTGAGACCCAATTCTTTGGCAATTGCTTTGCGAAGTTTTTCAATGTCGTCTTCTTCGAAATCGTCCGGGTCTGTTTCGAGATCTTTGTCATCGCAAACATCTTCCAGTTCTTCGAAGTCCATTTCGGCAAGAGCTTCACCGGTTACTTCTTCTTCCTCTTCGTCTTCATCTTCGTCGTCGTCCGAGTCTTCATCATCCTCGTCATCTTCATCTTCATCATCAGAGTCCTCATCGTCGTCATCCTCATCGGAATCTTCGTCATCGTCCTCTTCTTCTTCCTCGTCTTCGTCATCATCATCTTCCTCTTCTGAAGCAAAGAAGTCTTTTGCTTCTTCGGCAGACAACATAATAGGAGCCGGGATAATTTTTACTGAGCCATCTTCGTAAGTAATGATGATTGCACCATTAATCTCTTTGCGAGATACTTCCTTTAACTCTACCTTTTTGGTTTCTTTTTTCTTAGCCATTTTCGTAAATGTTTAAATGTTAATAATCAATAGTTATATCACTCTGTTATAAGTTTCTTGTATTTTCTTTCGCTTCCCGTAAGATAAGCAAATGCAATATTATATTGTTTTACCTCATCAATTACGGTCTTTAGTTCTTCTTGAGATTCTATCTTTACATCTTCTGTATCGATAACTTCATCTTGGTCATTATAGGTATTAACCTTAAAAGATTTACCCATGAACGGATTTAATTGTTTATGTACCTTTACTTCCGGTACTGGGTTTTTAGTTTCCATTGCTGTATTTAATTTTAATTATTCCAGGAATACCAACCTTACCAAATACTTCGGTATAGAATTTGTATTTTGGATTTTGCATTGATTTATAGTTATCAGCTAATCTCATGGGAAATACCCAATATTCATTTTCTAGCATCCTGTTTGTCATAATGTAGGCATATTTACTTCTCATCCTATATTTGCTTACAGGAGTGAATCCCTGAAATCTTAAAGCTTTTACTAAGAACCTTTCTTTTGGTTGCCATCCCAAATGATTTAAAGATTCATTATAAAAGATATCAAGCATATCCCTTTGTGCTTTGATAAATAGTACTTTCTGTATCGGGATATCTAATTTCTTTCTTAGGTACAAGGCCAAGGAACATACCAATGGTGGATATTGCAAAGAAAAAATATTATATTTATGCTTTTCCTCTTGACTCAGCCTGTTGTAAATCCTGTAAGATAGCAGAATGGATTTGTATTCTCTTCTTCCGGATATACTTGGAAGATATGCCTTCCCGTTGTCCATACAATTTTTGTGAGTACCTTTCATTGAATACCTTCTTTCCTTTTGATTTAAAGACCCGGTGCATTTGAACCATGAACCTTCGTCTTCTGTGTTTATCAATTTTATATTCATCCGGGATAATAAACTTCCTGGCTTTTACTAATCTCCCTTTATACCAGAATTTAGTAGAACCAGATTTATGTCTTAGACCATTCATATCTTGAAGTATTCTTATCCCTTGCCTAAGTAATTTCCTGCCTGATATGATATGAATATATTGAAGAACATCTACTCCGTACATATAAACCAAAGTCTTTTTTATTTGATACCTTGTGAAATAAGGTATACCGGTTAAGTGTTTCCGATATAAACTTTTTTCGGTAATATATTTGTTGGTTGTATCTGGTCTCCATGTCCATATATAATATCTATCTTCTCGGATTGGTTCCCTACTACTTTCCTTTAGTTTTACCATTGTTCATAGTCCTCCTTGCAGTTCTAAACCAAAGTGTTATTGATTTATCGTTTGCATCTGGGAACTTCTTTTTCATCCTTCTAGTTACTCTTTCTAAATCGTAACCCTTTGCAACTAATGACCATACATAGGATTTCTTAGTTCCCTTGATGAGATTAAATTCATCCCTTTCTCTTGGTGGTTTCTTCTCCCTTGGCTTTTTTATTCCCGGAACCCTTTTTGATTTCCTTTGCCCATTTTCCCCTTCTTCTCCGAGAAACCCAAGCCTTAATTTCGAATTCCTTAGAGGGTCATCCTTTGAATAACCTATGTTCTCTAATTGTTTATCCATCCAATCATCATATTGGTCAATTAATGATTTGTCTGGTTTATTGGTTGACCTTTCGATATAACCAATTAAATCGAAAACGCCAGCAGCACAAGCATCAGGGAAAGGCATACCCAATACTATGGCTTTTCTTTTTAAATCCCTGTAAGTCATATTCCTCCCGGCTGAACCAAGGAAACTGGCTTTTTCTTTTGAGGGTGCTGGTTTATTCTTTTTGTTCTTTCTCATATCTTTTATTTTAATTTGTTGCAAATATAATACTTTTTATTTATATAGAAAAATATTTCTATCTATTTTTATAAAAAGCTGAGGTATCTGATATGCGTTCAGCAGCCGTTGATTTAGGCTTTTTCTTCCTTTTCTTTTTAACCTTATCGGCATTGAAGGCCATATCAAGTTTCTTAATACTGAATTCTATATTATTCACTTGATTATAGTTAACTGCTTTTTCCACGCAGCATCTGTACTCAGGCCAGAAGCGTTGTCCTAATTTTACATCAACGGTTTTAATCATAAACTTGGATACCATGAATCCAAATGTATCTGCATCATCTTTCTTTTCGAATACATACATATAGAATCTACTAAATTCACTAACTACCTCATCTAAAGGTCTTACGGGCATTAGTAAATATCCATCAGTGTATAATTCTTCTGATATTAAGCATACCCAATATTTCTTCTTACCAGGCTTTACTTTATATCTAAACCTTTCTTTCAGTTTTGTGTGCATCCATTCTGGTACTCGTTTTAAAAGGTATTTGATATATATCTTATCCTTTTTATTTAACCGCCTTTTAAATGCAGAAGGCTGTTGTAGCATTCTTGGTAAAATCCTAAAGTTATTCCACCTATCGAACTCTAGAATTAACCTCATTGAATCTAAATCCCAGGGGTCTTCTGATTCTTTGAGTCCTTTCATATTCCTTTCAATATTACTATTGCTTACCTTTGAGAGTAAGTTAGAAGAGTCTCCAGTATATAGACTTGCTTCTTTCCTTGTTAATCTCTTTTCAATACATCCTTCAATAAAATCACAAAAGCTTCGTTCGCAAGGGCAGTCAGGTCGAAAAATAGAAGTGTGTAACTCGAAGAAATCAGAGAATAATCTGAAGAACTTTTCTGACCTTTCTCTGATTTCTAAATACTTGTAATGTGACAACTTTAAAATTTCACCAGCTTCCCATGAAGATTTGCTTTCTGATAACTGAAGGAATAAGGACTGCCTTTCTATTTCGTTTAAACAGTCCCAAGCTTTCTTCTGAGCATCATTCATAATTAATTCCTCCTAAAATCCATTATTCTATCTATTGATTCACTTGTTATCTCATTTGGGTCATAATCTTGGGAGTTAGCATATAACTTATCTGGGTCATAATTCTGGTACACGCTATAGATTACGTTATCAAAGGGTAACCATATTTCCATTTTACCCATTTCAGGATATAAAAGAAGTTGTACCATTTTATTTATGTGGTCTATACCTAATACCGTAGCATCTATTCCTTCGTATGGATAGCCTTTGAGTACTAAGTAATCGCCTATCTTAACATTCATCAAATCGTCTACAGAATATTTCTTTCCTTCTTTTGCCATTCTCTTAAACCTTTTAACATCCTTTCTGGTGCATGTAGCTACCAATGAGAAATCATCAAAGTCTTCAGAGTTATCTATTCTAGCTTTCTTCTTCCTTTCATGAAGAGTCTCTGTAGACTTTAACCAAGTTCTTATACCTGATATACTTCTCTTCAATTTGTTTAGAAAAGGTCTAGAGTACGCTAACTCTGTAGGCATCTTGATAAAACCATAATTGAATAAGATTGGTACTTCTTCGAATATCATCTTACCCTTTGCGGTTTTCTTTAAAACGTTTATTGTAGGGATAATGGCACGTACTTTTTTATATCCCTTTTCTTTAAGTTCTTTATTAATGTTCTGATAATACTTTCGTTCTATGTAGAAGATACAATAAGAATAAGGGATACGTTTCATATTACTTCTTTTTAATGATTAACTTAGCTTGCTTATGTACTTGCTTATAATTAACATTCTCTAGAATATCACTTGCAAGAAATACATATAAATTCACTGAAGTACTAATTGACATACTGGGTTTTTTAGATTGTACCCATATAAAATCTCCAAGAGTACCGGGTCCTCCCTCTACTACAAAGAAAAATTCATTTGCAGGCATAGAGTTATATCTCATACATAATATAGGGAGTTTATTTGCCCTTTTAGCATCCTTACTTGCTTGTTCCCAGAATCTTAGGATATCACAAGTTTTATTACCAAGAAGTACATGTTCGAATTTGATATCTTTGTAGTTTTTACATTCAATTGATATCTTACATCGATGAGCATGTTTTTCATCTGTACAGGTTAAATCAGAAGTGGCATCCTTATTAGAATGCCAAGCTCCTGAACCTGCCCGATTCCTTTCAAATTTGAACCCGGTCCACTGAGTAAACCAGGCTCCTATTTTTCTTTCAAATCT
>ULYZ01000880.1_pt1 | contig 5250 bp, 1 predicted proteins | sample 1962731 | NCBI WGS metagenome assembly ULYZ01 (sample SAMEA4835879, study PRJEB28245) | human gut metagenome | biome: gut microbiome; material: fecal sample | place: Denmark | collected 2008 | reverse complement strand
TTCGGCAGGGACAAACACTATATCGCTAAAGAAGGACGATGTACTGACGTTTGAGACTATCATGCACGGAATAAACACAGTCAACATGCCTTCCGTTTATGGCGGCAAAATCACTGCGAGCGTCAAGAGTGGGGACAGCGTTCCGATTGGTGGAAGTTTCCCTATCGGCATAAACCTGCCTGAAATCGAGGTAACAAACTTCATTAAGTTTTTGGCTTTGATAACTGGCTCATTCCCTAGACAGCTGACAAATAGCACGCAAGTACAGTTCGTTATGTTTTCCAGCGTCTGGAGCAACAAGGCGAACGCCTACGACTGGAGCGGAAAACTCATTCCGTATGACCGCCAAGGTGCACCACGGAAAAGCGAGTATTCCGTTTCAGACTTTATGCAACACAACCGCTACAAGTGGAAGGAAGACGAAGAGACAACCGGGGACTATGATGCAGACCTCGTAATCAGCAACCAGACTTTGGACTATGAGCAGGACACGTGGACGCTACCTTTTGCAGCCAGCGATGACAACCGCATACCAATAAGAACACTTGATTCTTTCGGCATGAAGAATGGTGGAGAGTATAAGGGATGCAAGGAGCGAATTATGACGCTAAGAGATGATAAGGAGCAAGCTGCACTTCGATTTGGTATTGACCTTCAGAACATATTCGATACGAAGTACAAGCAGCTTGCAGCAAGCATCGCCAAGGCGCACGTAATCACAGAGCGGCTCAATCTGTCGGACTTGGATATTCTGGATTTTGACGAGACGAAGCCAGTGTACCTTGCCCAGTATGGAGCCTATTTTGCGGTTCTAGAAATCAAGACAACAAGCAGCGGATATTGCGAGGTTACAATGATAGAGTTGAACAACTAAAAAGAAAGAACTATGGTAAGTGAAGACAAACAGCAGATTCTTGACATCAAGGTCAAGTACGAGGATGCAATCTATGGCATCATCAGATACAAGGAGAAGATAGACCAGCTAAAGGCAAGCATCAAGGACTTGCAGCAGCAGGAAAAAGACAAGACCATCACGACCAACGAAATGAAGGTGCAGACGGAAGCCATCAACGCAACCATCAAGGAGTACCAGTACAACGTGCGTGCCCTGCAGAAGGAGATACAGAACAATGTGCGCACAGAGAACGAGCAGGAGGGCAGCTTGAAGCAGCTGCGTGCCCAGCTTTCCAATGCCACCAAGAAGTATGACGAAATGGCGAAGGCAGAACGTGAGGGAGCGAAGGGGCAAGCCCTAGCCAAGCATATCAACGAGATAACTGACAAGTTGAAGTTGGCTGAGGAGGAGACGCAACGATATTATCGCAACGTTGGCAATTACTACAACTCGATGATGCAAGCAGCAGATGACCTGCAGGGGACGGAGTTCTTTGGTATGGATATTGTCAATGATACCGAGGTTAGCAACATCATCAAACTGGCGCAGAATATGGATGGACTGACAGACAAGCTGAAGGCGTTCGGTAAGACCGCAATCGGCTTGGTTATGAATCCATATTTTGCTGCACTCGCTGGCGTTGTCGGAGTTGGTATGACATTCAAGTGGTTCTATGACTACAACAAGGGATTGCTGGAAGCCACACGACTGACAAGGGAGTTCACTGGGTACACCGGGGAAGCATTGGAGACGATGAGGAACAGCATAGCAGCCACAGCGGACACGATGGGAAAGGATTTCAAGGACGTTCTTGGAACGGCTGACAACCTTATGGCTAATTTTCATCTATCGGGCGAGCAGGCGATGGACGTAATCAACAAGGGCTTTGCGAGCGGTGCAGACCTATCGGGCGATATGTTGCAGAAGATACAGCAGTATGCGCCTACCTTCCACGATGCAGGAATATCGGCAGACCAGATGGTTGCTATCATCCAGCAGACACGTAGCGGTATCTTCAGCGACAAGGGTCTCGACATCATCGATATGGCGAGCAAGAAAATTCGTGAGATGAGCAGCGGCACGGCTTCCAGCCTTGATGCTATCGGTATTTCAAGCAAGCAAGTGCAGAAAGACCTAGCCAAAGGAACGAAAAGTACCTTCGATGTTATCCAAGAGGTCAGCACGAAGATGAAGAACTTCGGAGCGGACAGCCAGCAGGTGGGCGATGTTCTGAAGAACGTCTTCGGAAAGCAGGGAGCGCAAGCAGGTATTCAGCTTATCGAACAGCTCGACACGATGAGCACCAGCCTTGACGAAGTGAAGAAGCAGACTGGAGCATGGGGAGATGTGCAGCTGGAGAACATCAAGTTACAAAAGGAACTGAACACCTATATGAGTTCTATGTTCGATTTCAGTCAAAAGGGCTTTGCATCAATCATCACGGCAGGAAAGCAATTCGGCACGAAGATTCTCATTCAGATAATGAAGGGATTGTTCAATACCATCAACTACTTCATCGACTGGTACAACGAGAGCCTTCTTTTGCGTGGAGTTATTCAGACATTGGGGGCGGCTTTCCGTGGCGTTTGGTCGGTAGTCAAGGGCGTTGCAAACCTTATCATCGATGCAATGAAACAAGTCGGCAGAAGCCTAAAGGGTGCGCTCGATATATTGGAGGGTATCGTAACGTTCGACCTTTCCAAGGCACAGCAGGGATTCAAGGAGATATTCGACCTTTCAAAGTTCATTAAGGAAGGATGGAAGGATATCAAGCAGACTGGCGCAGACTTCGGAAACGCATTCGCTGACGGATACGAGAACGCAGTGAACGGAAGATTGCAGCACCTAAAGCTAGCAAATGTGGACGGTGGAGCGACCAGCAGCGAGCCAACGAACGGAAACAAGGGAACGACACCAGCAGCCAAGGGCAGCACTACCAAGACCAAGGCACAGATAGCCAAGGAGAAAGCGGAAGCCAAGGCAGAGGCAGAGCGCAGGAAGAAGCAGGAGAAAGAATTGCAGGCACAGATTGCACTTATACAGTTCCAGTACAACGAGCAAGTAATGGACGCAAAGAAGCGATACCTCGCAGGCATGTACGACAACGAGCGAGACTACGACAACGACCTCGAACAGCTGGAGAAGAACATGGTAGCAAGGAGCATTGACGCATACGTGGCGGCAGGACAAATCGGAGCGGAAAAGGCGCAGGAAATGCAGGCAAAACTTCTCGACATCATGATTAAGGCGAAAGCAGACTTGAAGAACCAAGCAAAGGAAATTGTGGACGAACTCAACAAGGAGTTCGAGGATGCAGAGAAGGCACGCAAGGATGCGGACATAATGAACGGTGGCACTGGAGAGGAAGACGATACAGCCAAGCTGGAAAGATACAAGGCTTTCCTTCAGAGCAAACTGGACGCATACAAGGACTATGCAGCCGTGCAGGAACAGCTCCAGAAAGACCTGAGCGATACTAACGTGGAAATACAAAAGAATGAGAATGATAAAAAGAAGCAGTTTACAGAAGAACAACTTCAAAACATGAAAAACTATATTTTGGCAGTTGGAGATGCTTTTGTCGATTTCTTTAATAGTGAAGATAAATCTTTTCATTCTTTTCTGAAATCTTTACTTAGCTCTTTGCTGGATGCCGTAGAGATAGCCATGGAGGCACAATACATTGAAATCCTAGGAAGAGGCTTAGCTAAACTCGGATGGGCAGGCGTGGCAGACGCAGCTGCGAAACTCGCATTGCTTAAAGCAGCATTCGCAGGAGCAAAAGCACTCGTCAAGGGCTTTTCCACTGGTGGCTACGTCCAAGGCTCGGGCACTGGAACCAGCGACAGCATCCCGGCAAGGCTTTCCAATGGCGAGAGCGTAATGACCGCCAAGGCGACATCGATGTTCAGCCCTATATTATCCGCATTCAACCAGCTAGGCGGTGGTGTTCCTATCGTAGCCAACAACGGAGGCAGCAACATCGGCATGGATATGCTGGCGGCAGCTGTAGCTAGAGGGTATCAGATGGCTCCACAGCCAGTAGTGAGCGTTGAGGAAATAAACCGCACCCAGCGGAGAGTGCAGACGATAGAGAATATCGGCAGGTTCTAAGGGTTGCAGTTATTTCATCAAGATTTGCGTTCTGAGCGGTTTTCGCTTGAAGGTGGTAAAGTTACACACCCAAGGCAATAAAAGCCGCTTAGAGCGCCAAAATTTTGGCTTGTTTAGAAAAATTAACTGCTTACGAGATAAACATACCAAAAATAATCGTATCTTTGCAGCGTTTTAAAACTTAAAAAATCACGATTCAATGGCAAAACTCAGAATATACAACGATATCGACAGCCAAGACAACAAGTTCTGGTATCAATGGTGGGGAGGTGATTGCGTGTGTTTTCAAGACATAGATGCTTTTGCAGCAAGCATACCGAAAGACGATGATACAATCGATATGCGCATCTTCTGCAATGGCGGCTCTGTTGTCGAAGGTTGGGCGATATACGACCGACTGCGGCAGAGCGGCAAGAAGATTTCCTGCACCGTTGAGGGCAAGGCAGCATCCATGGCAACAATCATCATGCTCGCAGCACCGAAGGAGAGCCGCAAGGCATACGAGAACGCTGCCTTCCTGCTGCACAATCCGTGGGTTCCTGGCTGGGGGTTGGGCGACCAGCTGAACGCAAAGGACTTGAAGAACCTGGGCGAGGAAATGCAGATGTGGCAGGATAAGATGGTGGACGCATACGTAGAGCGGTGCGAGTGTGATAGGGAAGAGATACAAGCCTTGATGGATAAGGACATCTTCATCAACACCAGCGAGGCTTTGCGCCTAGGTCTTATCAGCAGCACCATTGTACCACTCAGCGCAAGCGCATCAAAACGCAACATAGAAAATTTTATTAATTCAAAACAACAAAATCCAAAAGCAATGGAGAAAAAGACAGAAGTAAAGGCTTCTCTCCTCGACAAGATTCTCGCCAAGTTGGGCGTGAAGACACTGGAGGAAGCAGAGCAGGTGGTGGAAGAGCCACAAGCCAAGGCAGAGCCAAAGGCGATGGAACTCAACACATCGGACGGTCAAGTTCTGACCGTTGAGCGTGAAGAGGGAGATCCACAAGTTGGCGACAAGGCAAGTCCGGACGGAACGTTTGAAATGCCGGACGGTAAGACAATTGTTGTCGAAGACGGTGTAATTACCGACATTCAGACCGCAGACAACACCGACAACGACACCGACAATGAGGGCGGTGAAGGCGGTGATGGCGGCAGCGCATCAAGCACCGACAACGAAACCGTAGCCAAGTTGAAACAGCAGGTAGCAGCACTCAAACAGCAGTTGAACGACACGAAGG
>ULYZ01007628.1_pt1 | contig 5935 bp, 5 predicted proteins | sample 1962731 | NCBI WGS metagenome assembly ULYZ01 (sample SAMEA4835879, study PRJEB28245) | human gut metagenome | biome: gut microbiome; material: fecal sample | place: Denmark | collected 2008 | reverse complement strand
ATTGCTCCGCTCTATAGAGAGAAGGAGATGGAAATCCGTCAGTATATCTCTAAAAATCTAGAAAGAGGCAAGGTTGACTTCGCCATCTGGATTGATAAGGATGCTACTACAGATGCCACTCCTATCAACGCGGCGCTTGTACAGAATTATTACCAGCAAATCAAGAAGATTTCGGCTGAAACAGGCATTCCTGAGCCAACCGACTGGTACAGCACTCTGTTGCGTCTTCCTGATGTAACAACGAAGACGGATGTGGAAGAATTGAGCGATGAGGAGTGGGAAGTGGCAAAAAATGCAATTTGCGAGGCTGTGAACCATCTGGTAGCCTTCCGCAAGCAGGAAGGAGCCGCTCTCCAGAAGAAATTCACAGAGAAGGTGGATAACATCCAGACTCTCCTTGCCAGCATCGAGCCATACGAGAAGGCTCGCGTGGAGAAGATCAGACAGAACATCGTTAACGGACTGCAGCAGATTCCGAATGTGGATTACGACAAGAACCGCCTGGAGCAGGAACTCATCTACTACATCGAGAAGCTCGACATCAGTGAGGAGAAGCAGCGCCTTGCCAACCACCTGAAGTATTTCCGCGAGACCATGAATGAGGAAGGTCATGGTGTAGGAAAGAAACTCGGTTTCATCGCACAGGAAATGGGACGCGAAATCAACACCACCGGCTCTAAGAGCAACCAGGCTGAGATGCAGAACATCGTGGTGAAGATGAAGGACGAACTGGAGCAGATCAAGGAGCAGGTGCTGAATGCCCTCTAAACAAGAGACAGGCACCTCCTCTCTCCCCGAGAGCCGCCTCAAAAGCCCCTCAAGTGGCGTTTTTGAAAGCCTCGCCCCCGTTCCAGGCGATTATCGCCTATCCACCCCCCCTATCAAACAGCAAATAAAGAAAAGAAGAATAAAAAATGAAGAACGGATTGTTAATTTTCAGCGCCCCATCGGGCAGCGGTAAGAGCACCATCGTAAACTGGCTGATGAAAGAGCACCCGGAATTGAAGCTGGCTTTCTCTATCAGCTGCACCTCTCGTGCTCCGCGCGGTACAGAACAGAATGGTGTAGAGTATTTCTTCCTCTCTCCAGAGGAATTCAAGGCTAAGATTGAGGCTGACGAGTTCCTGGAGTATGAGGAGGTTTACCAGGACAGATTCTACGGCACCCTGAAGTCACAGGTAGAAAACCAGCTTGCCAAGGGCGAGTCGGTGATTTTCGATGTTGACGTGAAGGGTGGTGTAAACATCAAGAAGTTTTATGGCGAGCGTGCCTTGAGCATCTTTGTCCAGCCACCTTCGGTAGAGGAATTGCGCCGCCGTCTGGTTGGCCGCAATACTGATGCGCCTGAGGTTATCGAGCAGCGCCTTGCCAAGGCAAGCTATGAGTTGACCTTCGCCCCTCAGTTTGACCACGTGGTCGTAAACGATGACCTGGAGAAGGCTCAGCAGGAGGTTTATCAGCTCGTCAAGACCTTTCTAGATGCAGAGTAAGAAATGAAGAAGGTAGGAATCTTTGGCGGTAGCTTCAACCCCATCCATACGGGCCATATTGCATTGGCGAAAAGCCTTTGCGAGAAGGCCTGCCTGGATGAGGTGTGGTTCATGGTTTCGCCCATGAACCCATTCAAGAAGACCGCTACCGACTTGCTCGACGACCAGCTGCGCCTGGAAATGGTAGAAAAAGCGCTGGAGCACGAGCCACAACTGAAGGCATGCGACTACGAGTTCCGCCTGCCTAAGCCATCTTATACCTGGCACACGCTGCAAGCCATCAGCAAGGATTACCCGGAAAACGAGTTCACCCTGCTGATTGGTGGCGACAACTGGGCTGCTTTCGACAAGTGGTACCACCACGACGACATTCTAGCCCACTATCCCATCGTGGTTTATCCGCGCCAGGGAGCCAGCATAGGCAATGTGCCAGAAGGCGTTACCATCGTAGAAACTCCACTGCTCAACATCAGCAGCACGGAAATCAGAAAGCGTATCAAAGAGGAGAAAAGCATCAGGGGAATGGTGCCGGAATGCATCGAGCAACTGGCTGTCAGAAACTACAGGCAGCTCTAGGCATCCCTCTCTCCGAAAACGCTTAAAATCATATTTAAACAACAAACAGCAAAAAATGAGTTGGAAAGAAATCATTAAGAAGTGTCTGAACGTGGCTTCTGCGCCGATTCGCAGAAATGCCAACTTCTTTGTGTTCATGTACCTGCTGGGCATGATCAGTTCTATCGTGACTACACCTGCCAAGGGGACTTTATACGACAACCTGTTCCTGGAACTCTTTGTCGACCTCTATGTTGTGTGTGCCGTTGTCGCCATCTTCCCCAAGAAGGTGCGCTGGGGTCTGCGTGCCGTACTATACCTTATATTATATAGTACAGCTGCCGCCGACACCTATTGCTACGTGAATTTCGGCTCTACGCTCAACCCTTCTATGCTGATGCTGGTGGGCGAGACCAACAGTTCGGAGGCTAGCAGTTTCCTCTCAGCCCTCATCTCTGCCGAGGTTCTCTTCAGTAGTGTGGGCTGGATCCTGCTTCTGGCTCTCATCCAGATTCTCATCGCCATCTTCCGCAAGCAACTCATCAAGCTATACGTTTTCATCATTACCGTTTTGGAGTTGGCTTCAGTCAAGAAACGGCTAATGGCTATCCCCCGCATGACTGCAGCCATGCCTGCCAGCTTCGGAATCCTATGCCTCATCATCTTCATCACAGGATGCTGTACCTCCTGGCACAACAAGATGGCTTACCATAAACTCATGAACGGTAGAACGATAGGCGAAGTAGAGCATATCCTGACAGAAAAAGATCATGCTGTACTCTATCTACCAATTTACCGACTCCAATTCAGTATCTATGCCAACCAGCTGGCTGCGCATCAGATTACCCAACTCATTCATGCTGCCCACGAGGTAAAGGTTGACAGCTGCAGCTACCGCTCGCCAAACATCGTACTGATTATCGGCGAAAGCTTCGGCCGCCATCATTCCCAGCAGTACGGCTATTTTATGGATACCACTCCACAGCAGGTAGCCTTGGAGAAATCGCGCAAACTCACCAAGTTTACCGATGTGGTAACCTGCTGGAACCTGACCAGTTTCGTTTTCAAGAACATGCTCTCTACCCATGTGGTAGGCGAGAAAGGCGAATGGTGCGACTATCCGCTCTTCCCTGAAGTGTTCCGAAAGGCAGGCTACAACGTAACCTTCATCACCAACGAATTCCTGCCACAGGCAAAGGAGGCGGTTTACGACTTCAGCGGCGGTTTCTTCCTGAACAACCCGGAACTGAGCAAACTTCAGTTTGACCATCGCAACACCCAACTCCACGACCTGGACGACGGACTGCTGAAGGATTACGATGACAGTCTGAAGAACTTCCAGAAGGAGCACAACCTCACCATCTTCCACCTGATGGGCCAGCATGTAAACTATAAGCAGCGCTACCGCACAAAGCAAGCCCGGTTCTGGGCAAGCAGTTATGAAGACAAGCGCCCTGAACTGACCAATGCCCAGCGCAAGATGCTGAGTCATTACGATAACGCCACCCTCTACAACGACTCTATCGTAGCCCAGATTGTAAAGCGTTTCCAGAAGCAGGATGCCATCGTCATCTACGTGCCCGACCATGGCGAGGAATGCTACGAAGAGAACCGAGGCTTCATCTGCCGTAACCATTCTGCAGAAATCGACTGGCCGCTGGCTCACTATGAGTTTGAAATTCCGTTCTGGATATACTGTTCGCCAAAATATATCAGGAACCACCGCGATATCTACCGTCAGATACGCAAGGCTAAGGACAAGCGCTTCATGACCGATGCCCTGCCTCATCTCCTGCTGTATCTGGCTGGCATTGAGACACCTACCTATAAGGAGGAATATAACATCCTGAGTTCTAAATATGACGAGATGCGACCACGTATCCTCAAAAACTCTGCCGATTACGACAAACTTCGTGATGCGCATCTGGAAAAGATAAAAAAGGAAGAAAGTAAAAAGGTAAAAAAGAAAGAAAGGAGAAACTGATTATGAATAGTGCTATTCTATCACGCCCGGCATGCAATGCCCTGAGAGGACTCGCCATCATCGGCATCTTCTTGCATAACTACTGCCATTGGCTGGGACCTATTGTCAAGGAGAACGAGTATCAATACTTCCAGCACAATGTTGACTGGCTGAACCAGGTAATGGTCAGCATGGACCTCAACCTGCCTGTGCACCTGCTCTCGTTTTTCGGCCATTACGGTGTGCCCGTATTCCTCTTCCTGAGTGCTTACGGACTGGTGATGAAATATGAGGCTAAACCTCATCTCTCTACCGAACAGCAGACCAGAATGTACAACATCTCGGGCAAGAAACTTACAGGAAGCATCAACTGGCGCGAACCGCTCCACTTTATCCGCTATCACTATCTGAAGCTCTTCAAGATGATGATAGTAGGTTTCGTGGCATTCACGATGCTCGACCTTATCACGCCTGGCTCTCACCACTATGCAGCGCTCGACATCGTTGCGATGCTGGGCATGTTCAATAATGTATTGCCAAATCCGGATAACATCATCTGGCCGGGTCCGTACTGGTTCTTTGGTCTGATGCTGCAACTTTACATCGTCTATCGACTGCTGCTCTATCGCCGCCATTGGGGATGGACCGTAGGATTGATGGCCATCTGCATCGTCATCCAGCTCATCCTGGGCTTTGACAATCCGGAGAGTGAAGTGATGAACCGCTACCGCTACAACTTTATGGGCGGCATGCTGCCATTCGGTTTGGGCATACTCTATGCCCGTTATGGCGAGAAGATTCTGATGACGTTCCATTCGCCTATCACCAACTTCTTTGGCTGCATCTTCTGCATCTCGCTGATTTACAGTTTGAGCGGCAGCATGGTTGGCTGGACCTTCGTGCCTTTCTTCTTCTGTCTGCTGAGCGTATTGGTAGCCGACTTGCTCCAGAACATCAGCTGGCTATCAGGCATTTATAAGGTATTAGAGTGGATGGGCAGCATCTCCGCCTCCCTCTTCGTATGCCACCCTATCACCCGCAAGATATTCATCCCTATCAGCCGTCAGGGCGACATCTATGCCGGTCTGCTCCTCTACATCATATCGAGCATCTGCCTGGCATGGCTCTTCACCCAACTGATGAAGAAGATTCCAAACCCGAAATATTAAAAGAAAATCATGAAGATAAAAGATATAGAACTGGCGAATATCAGCCGGTTTCGCGGCGAGTTGATGGGAGCAGCCATGCTGTTCATCATCCTCTTTCATGTGGCATTGCCTAGAGAAGATGCCTTTTTCGGGCTTCGCAGAATGGGCAATGTCGGTGTAGACATGTTCCTCTTTCTCAGCGGAATAGGTCTCTGGTTCTCGTGGATGAAGAATCCTTCTGCCAAGCATTTCTTCATCCGTCGTTATCTGCGCATCTACCCTACCTGGCTCATCATAGCCTGCCTCTTCTATATCCCTTCTTTCCAGGGCGGAAGCACCTGGAACTGGATCTATCTCTTTGGCGAGATAACCATCAACTGGGGCTTCTGGCTGCATGATGAGCTCAACTTCTGGTACATCCCGGCTACGATGATGCTCTATCTCTTTGCCCCTGCCTACATGGAACTCATCAAGCGCCATCCTATCTACCGCTGGCTGCCGGTGGTGATGATCATGTGGTGCATCCTGGTACAATATGTCACCCCGATACATCAGGCTGTAGGACATCTGGAGATTTTCTGGAGCCGCGTGCCTATCTTCTTCATCGGCATCAACATGGGTGAGATGGTAAGACAGAAACAGACGCTCGACGGCGCTTCGATATGGATGATATGGCTCATGTTCCTGATGACGCTGCTGGCGAGCATCTTCCTGGAACAGGAGAAGCACGGCATGTTTCCGCTCTTCCTCGAACGCATGCTCTATATCCCGCTCACCAT
>ULYZ01001677.1_pt1 | contig 6117 bp, 8 predicted proteins | sample 1962731 | NCBI WGS metagenome assembly ULYZ01 (sample SAMEA4835879, study PRJEB28245) | human gut metagenome | biome: gut microbiome; material: fecal sample | place: Denmark | collected 2008 | reverse complement strand
ACAGGGCGTGTGGGGCAAAACTTGCGAAAGTTCTGTCGGTTATTTAAAAACCTGAAAAACCGGTTTTCATTCGCTGTTTGGCTCAGACAGCCCACTGTTCTGCCTATCGCTAGTCTGCTGTTCTAGTTTCGCTAGTCTGCTGTTCCCGATAAATAAAACCATTTTTTTTCGTCCTTTTATTCACTTTTTCCCCATTTCTCCCCTCCGTTTAAAAATAAAATTTGTACTTTTGCATGCGTATTAACGTGTTAACAATAATCTTGGCAGATGCCAAATACAAAAATAAGAACGAAATGGATACATTATATTTATTGCAGTTCGCCTGTTTCCTATTTATGCTCGTCAATATCCTTATCCTGGGTATTACCCGACTGCACATGAAGTGGATGAACCGGCGATATGAAGTGTCACGATGGCTGATTATCGGAGCCATGGTAGGATTGGCCATACAATTTCTCATGCAGATGCTTCTGGGCTTCCGGGCTCAAGACGCTGCTGTGGGAGCCGTATTCAACATGCTGGCCTATCCCCCTTGCTTCTCGCTCATCTCTATTGGCATTTACAATATCGAGGCAACGCATGCCAACCGTCGGAAGATGAACATCGTTTGCGCCAGCATTTATGCCGCCATATTGGCTGCCTTCTGCATCGGCTTTATCCAGAGCGGAAACTTCCATATCGGCAGCTGGATTTATGTGATGATAGTCCTGTTCGGCATCAACGTAGCCTATTGCATCTATATGATAATAGTGGAAATCAGAAAGCGCAGAAGAATGCTGGAGGTGATGGCTGGTTACGATATCCTGCCTTATGTGAGATATGCGCGAGCCAGTGTATTCATGGTCTTTTTCCCTGCAGTAGCCCTGCCTTTTGCAGTTCTTTCCACCAGGACCTCTGGGACTGCTTGCCGTCTTTTTCTTCACGCTCAGTTTTATGGCTTTGGGCTATAATTACGTACCTTCCGAAGAACTTCTGGATAAGGAGGAGGAAGAGGAGGCTGCCATGGAAAGCGTGGGAGACGATGCCGTTTTAGGACTGCAGGAAGAAGAACTAGATGATAAGAAAGAAACTTTACAATCGCAGCGTTCAGAAAGACGGCAGAAGATTATCCGTGAGAAGTTGGATGAATGGTGTGCTGCCAAGGGTTATAGGGATACGTCGCTGAATATGATTACCCTGTCACGTTCGTTGGATATCAGCAGATACGAGTTGTCGCGCTACCTCTCATCCTGTCTCAATACCACCTTTCGCCCCTGGCTTGCCGAGGTGCGTTTTGAGGCTGCCAAGAAGATGATGTTGGATAACCCCGACTTCGGTAATGACATCATTTCTGCTGAGTGCGGCTTCTCTTCCCGTACCCATCTCTACCGTATGTTCAAAGAGAAAGAAGGCTGCTCTCCTACGGCTTGGAGAGAGAAAAACTGTTAAAAAGTATGTATTAGGTGTCGCATTCCCCCACGAATGAGACACCTTTTTTGTAGGAATGCGACACCTATGTGGGGGAATGCGACACCTTGTTTCAAAGAAAAACACTATCTTTGCACCATGAAAAGTATAATAGATTCATTTGCCAAAGAAGAACAGGCTATCTTGATAGTAGCTTTGTTTCTCCTCCTTTATGTTGGCACCATGATTAATGTCATGGTGAGGGAATACAGGACCTATCTTGATGATTACCCGATGTATCATTTCAGCCTGGGTGATTTCATCAGGAGAGGGCGTTTCTATATCTGCCTCATCCTCGGCGTAGTGTTTATCACGTTCGTGGGTCTGGTAGTCAGTCTGATGGCAATCAGTATTCAGTAATTTCTTGATAAAATATAATAACAAAAATAGTATTAATTTATGAAAAGATTTACCAATCAATCCAATGGGTCGCAAGTCGGCCGTATGTACAATGGGGGGGCGATAATCCGTAGATTCGCTCTGTTCCCATTGATGTTGTTGATGTTGTTGCTTCTGCCAGCCGGCATGGTTGCGCAGACGTCAGCTTCCAGTTCTAAGTATATAGCAACGTATGAATCCTCTACCAATACCTTGACTTTCAAGAAAAATGTGGGTGAAACCCTTCCTGAAAATAGTGCTTGGGTGGAAGATAAACAGACGGTGGCTACTATTAATAAGAATTTAGGGAATGGCACTATCGTGCACATTGTTTTCGATAAGAGCTTTAGCACATACACGCCTACATCGTTGAGAGAATTCTTTAGAAATCTCACAAATCTGGAAACAATTACAGGCCTGGAATATCTGAATACAGCGAATGTGACGAATATGAACTTCATGTTCTCTAGCTGCAAATCTCTCACCTCGCTCGATGTTACTCATTTCAATACAGCGAATGTGACGGATATGAGATTCATGTTCTCTATCTGCAAATCTCTCACCTCGCTCGATGTTACTCATTTCAATACAGCGAATGTGACGGATATGAGATTCATGTTCTCTATCTGCAAATCTCTCACCTCGCTCGATGTTACTCATTTCAATACAGCGAATGTGACGGATATGAACCACATGTTCGATAGCTGCACATCTCTCACCTCTCTCGACGTCACTAACTTCAATACAGCGAAGGTTACGAATATGGCAGGTATGTTCTATTTCTGCTCATCTCTCACTACCATCTACGCCAGCAGTAAGTTTGTAACAACCCAGGTATCTAATAGTAGCAGCATGTTCTATTATTGTGAAAAACTCAAAGGCGAAGTAGATTGGACAAAAGACAAGGCTACCGACAAGACCTATGCCAAGATAGAAGGTGGATATTTCAGTTCCGTGGCAGTACGCCCTTGGGTGAAATATGCTGACGGCACGCTGACCTTTTATAACAGCCCCAAGAGAACTTTGGGAGAAAATGAGTATGGAATCTATGATGGGTGGGCGACACCTGACTGGGTGTGGCAAAACCCTAACGTTACCAACGTTACCAAGGTAGTGTTTGATCCCGCCTTTGCAAATGCCCGACCAACCAAATGTAATGAATGGTTCCAAAACTACGTAAACCTCACGAGCATAGAGGGTATCGAATATTTGAATACATCACAGGTTACTGATATGCATAATATGTTCTATAATTGTTATCATCTCCAAACAACAGATTTTTCTGGCTTCGACACTCGAAAAGTAAAGGATATGAGTAATATGTTTTACAACTGTGGTAGTTTGAAATCGCTGGATATTTCAAATTTCAATACGTCGGAAGTGACGGATATGAGAAACATGTTTTATCATTGTATTGGGCTGACGTCACTTGATCTCTCTCATTTTAATACATCAAAAGTGTCTATTATGATTTCGATGTTCCAATTATGTAGTAACCTTTTGTCTGTTAATTTGTCGGGTTGGGATACTAGGAATGTAGGAAGTATGGATCATATGTTCGAAAAATGCATATCCCTAAAGACACTTGACTTGTCTGGTTTTGATACTCGGGAAAAAACTTGTGCTATGGACGACATGTTTAATACGTGTAAAGAACTTACTACCATTTTCGTGAGCGATAAGTTTGCTGTAGGAACACGCGGTACTGGTGATGGCACGATGTTCCTGGAATGCAAAAAACTCAAGGGAGCCAATGATTTCGATAAAAATAAAACGGGAATTGATAACGCCAACTACAAGACCGGCTACTTCACCAAGCTGGTAGGCAAGAATGGCGATGAGAAGATAGGAGCAACGGGAGAACCTCTTGCTACGGATAATCTCGTTCTTGACGACGATAAGGATTTCGTGGCTTACGAGCCATTCGCAGCCAAGGCTGCATCTTATAGCCGCACAATGAATGCTGGCACTACCTGGGCAACGCTCTGTCTGCCTTTCGAGGTATCTCTCGCAAATCAGAACTTCCGTGCCTTCAAGCTTCTTTCGGCTGATGATGTTACAGAAACCGTAGAACTCGAAGAGATAGAGGGAAGCATCGCAGCTGGTACTCCTGTTATCATCAAGATGAAGGATGGAGCAACAAAGCTCAACTTCACTGTAGCCGACAAGGCGATAGCAAAAGATGTTCAGACTGCAGAAACCGCTAATGGTAACTATCAGCTTCAGGGCATCTATACCCAAAAGGTGTTCGACAAGGATACTGACAACAACTGCTACATCGTGAAGGGCTCCAAGCTGATGAACCCAGCCAAGCTGTTGGGTGAAACAGCAACAAAGTCTGTGGGCAGCAAGCCTTTCCGTGCTTACATGGCAGATAACTCATCTGCTCCTGCAGCAGGTGCCAGAATGTTCAGCATCAGCGTTGGCGGTAGCACCACTGCCATCGAGCAGTTGGAGTCTACAGCAGATAGCAAGGCAGAATACTACGACCTCCAGGGCCGTCGTCTACAGAATTTGCAGAAGGGTGTGAACATCGTGAAGCGTGGTGGCAAGACCATGAAGGTTATCATCAAGTAATAAAAAATAGTAATAAAAACAGATATGAAAAAGAAAAGATATATCAAGCCAGTGGTTAGCGTCATGGAAATGGAAACCACAGCCCTCCTCGCCGGCTCTGTTATCCCGAAGGCGTCAGAAGAGGATTACAGCAATGAAAATGTGAAGGATTTCTGGGATACAAATAAGGGAATTTGGGCAGACTAGCCCCTGATTCTCTATCGTATTCCCCGACAGGCAGCACATCTGATGCCTGGGGCAAAATAAAAGGCCCCCGGAGCTATTATGCTTCGGGGGCTTTTTCATAACCGTATAGAATAAAAATCTGCGTGACCGATTCTTTATCACGCATGACTATAACAATTTAAAAATAAAAAAAACAAAAAAGTTGCCTAAAAACTTGGAAGTTAAAGATATAAATCTTATCTTTGCAAAAATATCCCAAAAAAGAAAAGTTATGGCAACAGCAATAAGAATCATTCCAACTCTTCAAGGTGAAGAAGCTGAAAAATTTTTAGAAAATGCAGAATGGACAGAAGCCCATCCTGGAAGTATTAAAGTTGACAAGAAAAAAGTTGAACTCACAAGAAAATTCTTGCGCGAAATGAACTTGCTATGACATATGAAGAATTATTAGAGATGTGCGTTCTTACTGTCGTAACACCTCAAAAGCTTGCTTCATGTGAGCCTTTTTGTTGTGACAATCAAGACTTAGACGAATTCTTTGCCAATGATTCCGTTATTTATTCCAAGCGTTTACTTGGAAAAACATATTTATTGTGCCTTCGTGACAATCCTAATATTGTTGTGGCTGCATTTACCCTATCCAATGATAGCATTAGGATCACCAATAAACTAAATGATGAATCAAAAAAATCATTTCTTGACTTTACAGATCTTCAAGGGAAAAGACTTCGCAGGTTCCCAGCTGTTCTGATAGGCAGACTTGCTACCAACAAAAAGTTTGCAGGCAAAGGAATCGGAACTGCTGTTATGGACTTGATAAAAAACTGGTTCAGATATAATAACAAAACCGGATGTCGTTTCATTATTGTTGATGCCTATAATAGTGATTCTACCATTCACTATTATCAAAAGAACGGTTTTAAATATCTTGTTGAAGATGAACGTTTCGAAGCTAAATACATGGAAATAGGTGTTGGCAGATTGCCACTAAATACACGCCTTATGTATTTCGATCTCCTAGGTATGGAAGACATTGATGATACCGTCTATATATCATAAAGTTCTCAGACTTCAATAGGAAATTTCGCCGAATCGCCTGTTGAAAACGAAGAAAACAGAAAAAGCCCCCGGAGCTATTACGCTTCGGGGGCTTTTTCCGCTTTCTTCCTTATGCTTCCTTATACTTCTTTCCAATCTACCAATCCTTTTCCCTTATCATCCAGTTCTATGGCAAGGGCGATTACTTTTCTCTTGTCAGCCTTGAATGGCTCGGCATACTGCTTGGCTTTTATCTGTTCCGTAGCAGCATCCACACCATCATTGTTGCTCAGCTTCTGAAGTAAGTGCTGGCAATATTCTATCTTTTATCTCTATCATAATTCCTAATCTTTGTTTTCCAATTGCAAATTTACGATTATTTTCCCAAACCGCCATGCTTTTTCCCGATTTTTCTTGCTGGTTTCAAAATAAAAGCGTAAATTTGCGGTGGCATTTGAAAACAGAACCGTATCATTTTAAAATAGAAAAGTTATGAAGTACTTAGACCCTAAG
>ULYZ01008811.1_pt1 | contig 6636 bp, 7 predicted proteins | sample 1962731 | NCBI WGS metagenome assembly ULYZ01 (sample SAMEA4835879, study PRJEB28245) | human gut metagenome | biome: gut microbiome; material: fecal sample | place: Denmark | collected 2008 | reverse complement strand
AAGTTGTTTTATATAATATTAACTTTTTGGTGCTCTATTTTTATGGCTATAAATGTTGATATTATTTGTAATAATCTTTGGCCTTCTGTTTTCGGACTATGGCTTGTTATGTTGAATAATAAAATTTATAAAAATGATACCAAAAATCATACATTATTGTTGGTTAAGTAGTGATCCAATACCTGCAGATTTACTCTCATGTATGGAGTCATGGAAGAAATTCTTGCCTGATTATGAATTTATGCTTTGGAATTTTGAAAGATTTCCTAAAGATAAGTCAAAGTGGGTTAGAGATGCGTTTGATAATAAAAAATATGCATTTGCTGCGGATTATATTCGTATATATGCTTTGTACCATTATGGCGGATTTTATCTTGATATGGATGTGGAAGTAGTGAAACCTTTTGAACCTTTTTTGCAGTTGAGAACAATGATTGGGTATGAGAACGGCAAAACTAAAGGATTGGAAGTTGCTGCGTTTGGAGTAGAAAAGCATTCTACATGGATAAAGGCTTGTCTGGATTATTATGATACGCGTGAGTTTATTAATGAAGATGGAAGCTTTAATGTACAACCATTGCCTGGTGTTGTAAAAAGATGTGTTGAGCGCAATGGATTTATGTTTAGAGATGTCTCTAATATAGAAGAGGCTATAGATGTGGCGTTACCTCAGATACCAGTCTTTCCTTACGAATATTTTAGTCCCAAGAATCATGTAAATGGAAAAATATATAAGTCTTCTAATACTTATTCTATTCATCATTTTGCTGGATCTTGGTTACCATGGTATTTTAGAGTAGAGCAAAAGTTTTGGGAAAAGTTAGGACTACGTGATATGAGAATCATTTTGCGTTGTATAAATTTGCTGAGACATGGAACTATAAAAAGTTATGTAACTCCTTTAGAAAAAATTTAATTTATGGTTAATCTCATATCAATTATTGTACCATGTTATAATGTGGGTTGTTATCTTCATCAGTGTGTTGCTAGCCTTGTCTCTCAGACATATAAAAATATTGAAATTATTCTTGTTGATGATGGGTCTTCTGATGATACAGGAAAGCTTTGTGATGAATACGGAAAAAAAGACGTACGCATAAAAGTTATCCACAAGCTAAATGGTGGCTTGGTTTCTGCTCGCAATGCAGGTTATGAAGCTGCTACAGGTGATTGGTTCTGTTTTATAGATGGCGATGATTGGCTTGATGTCGATATGATGGAGAAAATCGTTCATCAGTTAGATACTCATACAGATATTGATGTCGTTTTTTGGAAACTTGTTCATGAGGTTAATGGGCAGCAGATAACTGGTAAGTTAGAATGGAAATGTGATGATTATACTCATGAATATGGTTCCGTAGAGTGTAAGCAACTGGCGGTTGATACCTTGATTTATAATTTAGGAGTTTCTTCTCCTGTTATAAGATTAGTGAGAATGAACTTTGCAAAAAAATACAATGTTACCCACGATTCTAGAACAAAACAAGGATTAGAGGGGAATATTTTTGCAATGCGTTCGTTCTATTATGCGCACAAGGCTTTATTTATTAATGAGTATTTTTATCATTATAGATATAATCCTACCTCAATTTCAAAAAGTGTAAGTGAAGCTAATGTTAAATGTATCATCGATTGTCTTAAAGTTATGGAGGAAGATATTTCTACCTTTAGTAATAAAGAAGATTTTCGAAAGCCTATGTATGATAAGGCTATATATGTTATTTTAGCAATGGCAATGAATACTTACTTTCATCCAGCAAATACAGATTCGCTTGTGAAAAGGACAAGGAAATTTGCTAGAATAATAGACGAGAATTTATTATTCAAAGAAGCGATTAAAAAAGCTTCTTATAACGAAGTTGATAAATTCAGAAAAATTGCTTTATTTTTTATTAAGATTAAAATGTATTTCGTTCTTGATATATTTGGTAGAGCAAAACAGTTTATGCTGAAAAGAGGTAAATATAATTATTGATAATTTTGTATGACGAATAAAATAGCACTTGTAACTTGCTACTTTCAGCCTAATTATGGAAGTCAGCTCCAGGCTTTTGCCACTCAGAAGTTCTTTGATGATATTCATGTTCCTAATGAAACCATCATGATTGATGGCCTGAAGGGTGAAATCAACAAGGCAAAATATAAGTACTTTTTGAGCAAGATATTTGATGCTAATACCATCAAGGATAAATGGGCCACGGTAAAGAAGGTGATAGCTAAGAAAAGTAATCATACTTATGCTTCTCATCTTGTGGAGCGATATAATATGTTTGATACCTTCGCTCAGCATGAATTTCATCTATCGAAGCGCTATGGCTCCTTTGCAGAATTAAGTAAGGCTGCCAATGATTATCAGATGTTTGTTGTTGGAAGTGATCAGCTTTGGTTGCCTTCCAATATTTCAGCCAACTATTATACCTTGAACTTTGTGCCAAGAGAGGTGCCAAAGATGGCACTTGCAACAAGTTTTGGTATATCACAGCTGCCTTCTGCACAAGCAAAGTTGGCTAAGGAGTTTCTGACTCGTATTGACTATTGCTCTGTTCGTGAGGTAAGTGGTCAAAAGCTTATCAAGAATTTGACAGGAAGAGATGTACCTGTGGTATGTGATCCTACGATTTTATTTACTGCAGAGGAATGGGGGAAAAGTATCAGTAAGGAGCGATTCATAAAGGAGAAATATCTGCTCTGCTATTTCTTAGGTAATAATCCTATTCAGCGTGAGTTTGTTAAGAAGGTCAAGGCTTTGACGGGATATAAGATTGTACAGTTGCAGCATTGTGATGAGTTTATCGCCAGTGATGAGAATTTCCCAGACGAGGCTCCATACAATGTTGGTCCGAAGGAGTTTATCCGACTGATTCGTGATGCTGACTATGTGTTTACTGATTCATTCCATTGCACTGTATTTTCCATGCTTCATGCCAAGAAGTTCTTCACATTCCGCAGATATAACAACGATAGCATTGTTTCTACAAATGGTCGCATCTATTCACTGCTCTCATTGGTAGGAGAGGAGAACCGTCTGCTGAAGGGGGATGAAGAGCCAAAGGATATGCTGGCTATGGATATAGACTACAAGAATGTTCATGAGAAATTGGCGGAATTGCGCCAGTTTACCAAGAACTTTGTTTTTGATGCATTAGAAAAATCTGGTATCAAATATGATAGAGATTAAAGATAAGAAAGATTGCTGTGGCTGTTGGGCATGTGAAAACGCATGCCCAAAACATTGCATTTCGATGGTCGAGGATAAGGAAGGCTTCCGTTATCCCCAGGTGGATATGGATATCTGCATCGACTGCCATCTGTGTGAGAAGGTATGTCCAATCAAAAATGTTAAACCCGAGGAGAAAAAGCCTCAGAAAGGTTATCTGCTTCAAAACAAAGATGCTAAGGTTCTTGCGGAAAGTACATCTGGAGGGGCATATACTGCTATAGCCAAGTATGTATTAAAACAAGGTGGCGTGGTTTTCGGAGCTGCTCTCATTGAACATAATGAGGCAAGACATATCTATATAGAAAGCGAGGATGAACTTTGGAAGTTCCGAAATAGTAAGTATGTACAGAGTCTGATAGGTGATACTTATCAACAGGCTAAGGAGTTTTTGAAGCAAGGTCGTTTGGTATGTTTCAGTGGTACTCCGTGCCAGATGGAAGGTTTGGTATCATATCTTAGAAAGCCATACGATAATTTGATTATCGTTGATGTGGTTTGTAGAGCTGTTCCTGCACCTAAAGTGCTTCGTAAATATATAGAATTTCAAGGCTTGACATACGGAGATGACTTAAAGAATCTGAAGTTTAGAGATAAGAAATTCTATGGCTACAAGTACTCGAATATGAGCTTCGACTCTGTGAAAGGCTCTTATCATGCAGGTATTGATACCGATCCTTGGCTCCGCTCGTTCTTCTCTGGCATCAATGTACGACCAAGTTGTTATGCTTGTAGATTCAAGAAGCAGTATCGTGTGACAGATTTCACAATATGGGATTGCTTCGAGGTGTACCAGTATAGTAAGGAGTTGGATAATGATAAAGGTGTAACTAAAGTCCTTGTTCATTCTGCTAAGGCTGAAGAAATCATGAAAGCCATAGAAGCTGATGCTTATATAAAAGAGGTAGGTGTTGATAAGCTGATAGCTGGCGTACATGAGTTGACAGCTCAGCCTAAGAACAATCCTAAGCGCCAGGCATTCTTTGAAGACTTAGATAGGCTTTCGCCTAAGGAGTGTTTCGATAAATATTTTCCTGTTACTTTCAGAACCCAAATGGAAAAGCATATTAGAATCTTAATGTTACAGTTAGGTATCTATAAGCAATTCCGTATGCTGGTGAAGAAGATGGTGGGGGAAGTGAAAAGATAATATATTTGATTTTTCAACTGTATTGAAATGAAAGGTATTTTGGAATGAAAGAGACTAAAGATATACAATATTTCTTGGAGGCAGAAAAGAAGTTTCGTAAAGAACATCCTGATTATGGTGAGCTTTTCTTTGATGAGAAGTATGGGATGCGTGAAATCGGTGACGAGGATTCTGCAAGCTTTTTAGTCAATATGCCGATAGGCGAATATTATAAACAACATTCCCAAATAATAGGAAATGAAGAGAAATATGGCTTAACAGAAGTTGAAAGGACCTTCTTGTGTATGTACTATGCTGATCATTCTGCCAAATTTCGTGACGACTATTATCATGGGGAAATACCTGAAGTCGTCAGGCAGATGTTTATAGGAATCAACAATGTGGTTTCCAAAGCTCCTCAAAACAAAGATAAAATTCTATATCGCTTTTGTCAGAATGAAGACCCTAAAGGGATGAAAGTTGGTGATGTGGTAAATTTCCCTTATAACTTGACTTGTACTAATTTTGATTGGAATCAAGCAAAATACAAGAATGTTTATGTGATTACTCCATTACCAAATGGAAAGACAAGAGCTCATAATCTGTATGAGATATATGAGCATGGGGATGAAAAACAAGTAGACTTCTTACGAGATACTTCTTTTATGGTTACTAAAGTAGAGGAGACTAAAGGAACCCCTTATAGGAAATATTATTTAAAAGAATTATCTGATGCTTGATTTTATGTTCTTCATAGAACAATAATTTGATGTTTGCTAAGGAGGTAAAATTACTTTAAAACAACAATATTATGTGGATAAGACATCTTCCTGCTGATTATTATAAGCAGCAATCTGATTTTGATAATTTAGTTTTCTTGTGGAAAACTAATAATGTTTATGTTATGGATAATCATCTTGCTGCCGCTTGGTGTTGGATGCAAGAGTGTGAAGCAGATACAAGGTATAACTTTATGCATATTGACAGGCATAATGATCTTGGCACAAATACACCATTTGATATATATATATAGGCATATCAAGGATAATCAACATCTGTCTATAGATGAATACACAAATTTATCTTGGACAAATGAAGGTAATGGTATTACGCTGAAGGCATTTCGCTGGAATAATTATATTACTCAATGCATGTACTTATTTCCTCAATGGTTTTGGGTTGTTGTGTATTCAACTCGTACATCTTTAGGCAGAAGTGAGCGAGAAAAATTACTTGGTGCAGAGATTCATGGTCTTTCTGCTACTGAGCTACTAAATTACATTGATGATAATATTTATGGCGAAGAAGATATTAAAAAACTTAATGAAATGATAGGAAAGAAATCGAAAAAATGGATCATAAATTTAGATTTGGATTATTTTTATGAATCTAATGACGATGGTTTCTTTCAGCTTCTTTCTGATGAATACATAAGTATGTTAGCTTATAAATTGAAAAATATTCGAGACAAAATACAAGTCTTGACAATTGCTCTTAGTCCTGAATGTTGTCGTAACTGGGATAATTCGCTGCATGCTCTTAATATATTTATGGAAACTTTTGAAGGACGTCCTTTTTGTTTCCCAGAAGACTATCAATAATTATATTCAAACAAAATAATGAGGATATTACATATAGCAGAATGTGCAGGGGGTGTAGAGCGTTATCTCCAGATGCTCCTGCCACGATTGGAGAAAAAGGGAATAAAGCAGTATTTCATCTGTTCTCTCAATTATGATGAAAGTACATATAGCAAGATGGTGGATGGTGTTAAGCAAATGGATCTTATGCAATCATTCTCTCCTTTGAAAGTGATTGCTAAAGTTAGAGCTATTCGCCAGGAAATCAAAAAAGTCAATCCTGATATTCTGTATTGCCATAGCAGTTTTGCTGGAGGTTTAGGGCGTATGGCTGCCATAGGTTTACATTGTAAGGTTGTTTACAATCCGCATGGTTGGGCTTTTAACATCAAGTAAATTTTAATCAGATGAAACTGAAAAGTATAATATATCTGTGCTTGGAGAAAATGTTATCTCCTTGCACAGACAAGATAGTTTGTATCTCTAAGGCAGAAAAGGCTTCGGCAGAGCGTGAACACATTGCTAAGGATGATAAGCTAGCTTTGATTCCGAATGGTATTGATGTGAATGCTGTAAGGAATGCTGTCGCTAAGTCTAGAAGTGAACTTGGCATTGCGGAAGATGCTTTTGTGGTAGGTATGATTGGAAGACTTTCTCCACAGAAGGCGCCTGATGTGTTTATCCGTGCAGCCAAGTTGATACATGATGAA
>ULYZ01002317.1_pt1 | contig 6907 bp, 7 predicted proteins | sample 1962731 | NCBI WGS metagenome assembly ULYZ01 (sample SAMEA4835879, study PRJEB28245) | human gut metagenome | biome: gut microbiome; material: fecal sample | place: Denmark | collected 2008 | reverse complement strand
CCATCGGCATCAATCTTCCGAATGCCAACTGGATCCGTCAGGAATATGGTTCTAAGAGTGTGACCATCGGTAATCTGACCGAGGCATATAACAAGGCAGCTCAAGGCAATGGTTTCCGCGATGAATTCGTTATCGACGAGGATACCATCAGTCTGATGAATCAGTACGAGGATATTACCGATGATCTGCATACCGACCTGCATGAGTGTTTGGGACATGGTAGCGGACAGCTTTTGCCTGGTACCGACCCTGATGCACTGAAGGCGTATGGCAGTACGATAGAAGAGGCGAGAGCCGATCTTTTCGGACTCTATTATGTAGCCGACCATAAATTGGTAGAACTGGGTCTGACTCCGAATGATGAGGCATACAAGGCTCAGTATTACGGTTATCTGATGAACGGTCTGCTCACCCAGACCATCCGCATCAAGGAAGGCGACAAGATAGAGGAAGCCCACATGCGCAACCGTGCGCTGATAGCCTGGTGGGTGATGGAACATGCCGAGGGTGCTGTGGAACTGGTGAAGATGGATATGAACTATGCTTCTGCCGAGGATGCTTTGAAGGACAGCGAGGGCAATATCATTACGACGAAGACTTATGTGAAGATTAATGATTATGCCAAGCTCCGCCATCTCTTCGGCGAGTTGCTTGCTGAAATTCAGCGTATCAAGAGCGAGGGCGATTTCGAGGCAGCCCGCCTGTTGGTAGAGAAGTATGCCGTGAATATTGATCCGGAATTGCATCGCGAGATACTGGCAAGATACAAGAAACTGAATCTCGCTCCATACAAGGGATTCATCAATCCGAAGATGACGCTGGAGATGGATGAAGAAGGAGAAATTACAGACGTAGTATTGGATTACGAGGAGAGCTATGTTGACCAGATGTTGCGCTACTCAGATGAATACGGAACGCTTTAGAAAGTTAATAGTTAAGAGTTGATAGTTTATAGGGCAACCATGCTATACGGCACCCCTGCTATACGGCGAAGCCGCTATAAACTGTTAACTGTAAACTTTAAAAAAATGATGATAGATAATAAGAACGAGGAATTTCCGATAGTAGATGAAATGGGTAATATTCTGGGTGCTGTTACCCGCGGTCATGCCCATGACGGAAGCAAGATATTGCATCCGGTAGTTCATCTGCATGTATTCAACAGCCGGGGTGATCTGTATCTGCAGCATCGTCCAGCCTGGAAGGATATCCAGCCGGATAAATGGGATACAGCCTGCGGCGGTCATGTAGATTTAGGCGAAAGTGTGAGTCAGGCTTTGCATCGCGAGGTAAGGGAAGAATTGGGTATCACCGATTTTGAACCGGAATCTCTTGGGCATTATGTCTTTGAGAGTCAGCGGGAAAAGGAACTGGTTTATGTACATCGCTGTGTATATGATGGCGAGGTGAAACCGAGCCAGGAAGAATTGGCCGGTGGCAGATTCTGGACCAAGGATGAAATCAGCGAAAACATCGGCAAGGGTGTTTTCACTCCGAATTTCGAAAACGAATACCAAAAGTATTTCATGTAATGACGAAAATAGCTATAAAAATACGTCCCGACGTAGCATTTGCTGCATCGGGACGTATTTTTTTGTATGTCGGGACGCAGCAAATGCTACGTCGGGACGTATTTTTAGCAGGGTCGTGGCCTGTTTCTGACCGTATCTGCAGAAGCGTTAAATCTCGTAGATACCCTTGAGTGCGCCTCTTGCAATTTTCTCGAAATCTTCACCGAAGTCGCAGAAACGGAGAACCGCATTAGAGGCAGCATGTTTTATTCCCATGTTGTCACCCTGCAATGCTGCGGCAGCCTGATCCAGGAATTCGTTGATGCCACGCTCGTTAGGCTCTTTCCCATTGGCAAAAAGACGGGCAAGGAGCTGGAAACCGGCAATCTCATAGAGCGGCTTATCACTTGCTATCCACTGGTAGGCGATGACAGGCGCATAATCTACATGCTGCAAAAGGTTGAAGGCAAGCATCTCTGCCATCTCCTGACTCTGTACCTGTTCCATCCATAAATCTGTGATTTCCGGAAGCATCTTATCGGCAGGCATAATGAGTGTAGCCAGAATCTTGCATTCCCGGATATCTTCCTTCCACAGTTCGATGGCGAGGTCATAGTCTTTACCATATTCCTCAGCCATCTTTTTCAGTTCATAGAATGGTACGCCCCAATTCAGTTTATATCCCAGTCCCTTATCGCGCATAGATTGCGATCCCGGACCGTTCATCAGCAAGCGGAAGCTTCGCTTGATAGTCATCAGTTTCTGATGTATTTCTTCGTTCATTATAATTTGAGTAAACTATTAACTAAATTAAAGTTTCATTATTTTACAGAACATTCCTTCGAACTGTTCCTCTATATTTGCAGGTTTATGCTTGAAGATACCGAAGATGGCACTTCCGCTACCACTCATCGCTGCATATACGGCACCCAGGTTGTACAGCTTCTGTTTGATTTCTGCCAGTTCCGGGTGCATCTTGAAGATAGGTGCCTCAAAATCGTTGACAAGTTCCTCTTTCCAAGTCTCGATAGGCTGGCGTACAATGTCGCGGCAACATTTGGCTGGTGCCTGTGGGGTGATGGCTGCATAAGCCTCTTTGGTGCTGACGGCAATATCATCGCGCTTCACCACAACCAGATGATAGCCCCTCAGATTATCGCCAGGACCACTTACCGGCATCAGTTCTTCACCGATGCCTTCTGCATAGCATGCAGTATCGCCATCCTCAGGATTGGCAGAAATGAAGTAGGCGCAGTCTGCGCCCAGCTTGGCAGCGTATCTTTCCATCTCCGAATTACCGATATTGAGGCGGAAACGCTCGTCCAACAAACGAATCATGAAGGCAGCATCGGCAGAACCGCCACCCAAACCTGCCTGCGAAGGAATACGCTTCACCAGGTGAGCATGGATGCGTGGAATCCTGAAGTCGGCAGCCAGGAGATTATAAGCCTTTACAACGAGATTGTTCTGTTCGTCGCAATCCACTGCGTTACCTGTAATCTTCAGATCACAAGGAACATCACTAGGGAATTCATCGCCCATGAGCTTGATTTCAAGTGCATCGGTCAGCGGAATAGGGTAGAACACCGTTTCAAGATTGTGGTATCCATCTTTCCGCTTACTAACTATATTTAAACCAAGATTGATCTTGGCGCAAGGAAATGTAATCATAACTTTTCAGTTTAAAGGGTTCGTTACTATTTCTTTTTCTTTGCAAAGATACAGAAAAATATCTAACATGGTGCATCTTTTACAGGATTATTTTTATCTGTAGCATTAAAAATATTAAAATAAGCCCTGTTTTGCAATATCTTTTGTATCTTTGCAATTACAAATTATTAATAGATTATGAAAAAAGGAGATAAAGTCAGATTCTTGAGCGAAGTGGGTGGCGGAAAGGTTGCCGGCTTCCAAGGTAAAAATATTGTGCTCGTTGAGGATGAGGATGGTTTTGAGATTCCGATGCCTATCAACGAGGTGGTTGTGGTGGAGCAGGATGAATACTCCATGGGCAAGATGATTTCGGCTAAGATGGATGCGCAGCAGAAGGCTGAGGAGCATGCCAATACCGAACTGCATCAGGACAGCCGGAGTATCAAGGCCATCTTGAATGATCACGATGACGTGGATATGGATGTAGAGGAATATGATGCTGCCGACCGTGAGATAACCTTTGTGAAACCGGTTCAGGAACATACGGGTGGCAACAAACTCAGTGCTTATCTCGCCTTTGTACCTATCAACATCAAGGACGTAACCAATACCCGTTTCGAGACCTATATGGTGAATGACAGCAACTACTATCTCCACTATACCTATCTCGTGGCTGAGGGAAATGCATGGACTCTGAAAGCAGAGGGAGAAATAGAACCGAACACCAAACTCTTCATCGAGGAATTCGGTCGTGAGGCTCTGAACGAGATGGAACACATCGCGATCCAAATGATAGCCTATAAGAAGGACAAGCCATTCCTCCTGAAGCCGGCAACAGATGTTCAGTTCCGTCTCGATCCCGTGAAATTCTACAAACTTCATCTTTTCGAGGAGAACGATTTCTTCGAGACTCCAGCCTATCTCTTTACGATTGTAGAGAACGATGAAATAGCCCGTCCGCTGGTTATCGATTCCAAGCGTCTGAAAGAGCAGATGTATAAGGATGAGAAGGTTGTCGCCAACACCAGCAAGAAGAAGAGCAAGAAGGATGATGGTACCCTTGTGATAGATCTTCATGCGGATGAAGTGCTTGAAACAACTGCTGGAATGAATTCTGCAGATATTCTTCATTATCAGATGGATATCTTCAAGAAGACCATGGAGGAATATAAGAAAAAGAAGGGACAGAAAATTATCTTTATTCATGGAAAGGGCGAAGGTGTGTTGCGCCAGACTCTCATTCATGAGTTGAACTATCGCTATAAGAGTTGCACCTATCAGGATGCTTCTTTCCAGGAGTATGGCTATGGTGCTACACAGGTAACAATAAAGTAATTTATTATGAAGTACGGATTTATTAAGGTAGCTAGTGCCATCCCTGCCGTAAAGGTGGGTGATGTCATTTTCAATACCCAGCAGATAGAGGAACAGATAGCGCTGGCTGAGGGAAAGGGTGTAGAGATCATTACATTTCCGGAACTCTCTGTTACGGGCTATTCCTGTCAGGATCTCTTCCGTCAGCAGATGCTTCTAGAATCATCTGAGCAGGCGGTGATGATGTTGCTCGATTTCACACGCAAACTCGATATCATCTCTATCGTGGGTGCGCCGGTGATAGCGGGCGACTTGTTGCTCAATTGTGGTATCGTTATCCAGCATGGACAGATTCTCGGTATTGTACCGAAGACATATCTTCCAAACTACAGCGAGTTTTATGAGAAACGCTGGTTTGCCTCGGCTCAGGACCTGAGAGATTGCGAAGTCCGTTATGCCGGACATAAGGTGAAACTGACGTCTGATGTTCAGATTTTTCAAACTTTCGATGGCGTACAGTTTGGTGTGGAAATCTGCGAAGATGTATGGGCTCCGGCTCCTCCTAGCAACAAACTGGCGCTAGCAGGAGCAGACCTGATTTTCAATCTTTCTGCAAGCGACGAACTCATCGGAAAACATCATTATCTGAAGAGTCTGCTCAGCCAGCAGAGTGCCCGTACCATGACCGGATATATCTACAGTTCCTGCGGATTCGGTGAGAGTACGCAGGATGTGGTTTATGGTGGAAATGCCCTGATTTATGAGAATGGAGTTTTACTTTCACAGAGTGAACGTTTCTCTATTGAACCGCAGATGGTTATCTCACAGATAGATGTAGAGAAACTCCGCTCTGAGCGTCGTACGAATTCTACTTATGTAAATGCCCAGCGCAATATTAAGTATTCTGTTCTCGGCGGTCAGTTCAATATCCGTAATATCGAAGCCGATCCTACCGAGAATGAACGCGATTTTGTGTTGGAACGTGAGGTGAATCCTCATCCGTTTATTCCTACCAGCAGCGATATGAATGCCTCTTGCGAGGAAATTTTCAATATCCAACTCATGGGACTAGCCAAGCGTATCGTTCATACCCATGCCAAGACCGTAGTAATCGGTATTAGCGGCGGTTTGGATTCTACGCTGGCCTTACTCGTTTGTGTAAAAGCTTTTGATAAACTCAAAATGAACCGAAAGGGTATCGTAGGTGTCACTATGCCGGGATTCGGAACCACAGACAGAACCTACAATAATGCTATCTCGCTGATGCAGAGTCTTGGTATTACCATTAAGGAAATCAGCATCGCCAAGGCTGTAACCCAGCACTTTGAGGACATCGGTCAGGATGCCAGTGTGCATGATGTGACTTACGAGAATTCCCAGGCTCGTGAACGTACCCAGATCCTGATGGATTTAGCCAATAAGATGGGTGGTATGGTTATCGGTACCGGCGACCTTTCAGAGTTGGCATTAGGATGGGCTACCTATAATGGTGACCACATGAGCATGTATGGCGTGAATGCCAGCATTCCTAAGACCCTGATCCGTCATCTCGTAAATCATGTAGCAGAGAGTGGGGTAGACGAACAGAGCCGCATCACTCTTCGTGATATCATCGATACTCCTATCAGTCCAGAGTTGATTCCGGCAGATGAGAATGGAAATATCAAGCAGAAGACGGAAGATTTGGTGGGACCATACGAACTGCATGATTTCTTCCTCTACTATTTCCTGCGTTTCGGTTTCCGTCCTTCCAAGATTTACATGTTGGCAAAGAAGGCATTTATTGATTCCGAACTGGAGCGTGTAAAGATCAGTGATAATGATCCTGACAGCTATGATGAGGAAACCATTAAAAAGTGGCTGAAGACCTTCGTGCGCCGTTTCTTCAATCAGCAGTTCAAGCGCAGCTGTCTGCCAGACGGTCCGAAAGTAGGTAGCGTAAGCCTCAGTCCTCGTGGCGACTGGCGTATGCCTAGTGATGCTGCATCTGCCATCTGGCTGCAAGAGGCTGATAACCTCTGAATTTGATTTCGGACAAGCCAAAAGTACAATATTCTTTCTATTTTCTGGCGCGCCCGTTATATTAATTATATACTCTTCAAGGGGCTGGATTTTGTAAATATTTGGTTTACAGAATCCAGCCTCTTTTTCTTAATATTTGTGAAATCGATTGCACAAAAATATCAGCAGAAAAGTGAAATATCTTGTTGGGCGGATAGAAAAAGTTTGTAATTTTGTGGCAGATAATTCAACTATTCAATTTTAACTTAACAATTTCATTATGAAGAAACTTGCCGCAAAATTATGGGCAGTTTTAATGCTCATGTTGGTCTCCATGCAGACGATGGCTACAGACACGTTTACTAGCAATCGTACTGATTTCCGAGACGAAAGTATCTATTTTATCCTCAAATCCGCAACCTATAGGG
>ULYZ01001594.1_pt1 | contig 7228 bp, 4 predicted proteins | sample 1962731 | NCBI WGS metagenome assembly ULYZ01 (sample SAMEA4835879, study PRJEB28245) | human gut metagenome | biome: gut microbiome; material: fecal sample | place: Denmark | collected 2008 | reverse complement strand
AATCATATAGCTAGGAAAAAGGGTAGATTATAGCCGAGAGCATCCTGTTTTTGGTGCATCCCGACATAAATTATCAGATATTCTGAGAAATATTTTGTAATCTCATCAGAATATCGTAAATTTGCGGTTATTAAGAATAAGTAATGTAATGACGAATCACTCAACAGAAATAATGAACCAAGCAACGCTCGATTTTATCCGCCAGCATCAGGACGATGACGTTCGCCAGCTGGCTTTCCTCGGCAGCAAGTATCCTGAGGTAGATATGCCTTTCGCTCTCGACCAGATTCGTGGGCGAAAGATGGCTCGTGTGAAACTGCCCCGTTGGGCAAGCATCGATGGCATCATCTATCCCCCTCATATTTCGATGGAGCAATGTTCGTCAGAGCAAACTGCACTTTATAAGGCTGAACTCGCTGCTCGACTGCTCGGTTTGTCTCCTTCATCATCCGAAAACGGAGAAGAAAAGGAGATGGAGAGCGAAAACGCCTCAAATCTTCATCTTTCTGAAATTTGCGAATTTGCGGGCAAAGGGGCAGTTGATTCAGAATTCGCCAAAAATGAAACTACTTACGAAAAGCAACAGATATTAACAGAATCAGAAGAGAATGTTAATGAAATAAAAGGAGAACCTCATGGAGGAGATTTTTCTAAAGAAACCGGGTTTGTTGACCTGACCGGCGGCTTCGGAGTAGACTTCTCTTACATCGCTTCTCGATTGGGCGTGAAGTCGATGTATGTGGAGCGTCAGGCTCATCTCTGTGAAGCAGCGAAGGAAAACTTTGGGCGGTTGGGTTTGAAGAATGCCATCGTGAAGAATGGAGACGGAATAGAGGTTCTGCATTCTTTTGCTTCAAAGAAAGAGGCTGCTGCATCAGATTCTTTAGGCATAACTGAAGACCAGTCTCAGTCATTACTTAAGACCAACCTTGGTCTTAAGCTGATCTTCATCGATCCAGCCCGTAGAGACGATGCGGGCAACAAGGTAGTATCCTTGAAAGATTGTACGCCCGATGTAACCCTTTTGCAGGAAGAAATGCTTTCTAAGGCAGATTACGTCATCATCAAACTCTCTCCGATGCTCGATTGGCACCGTGCGGTAAGCGAATTAAACTGCGTACAAGAGGTTCATGTTATCTCCGTGAATAATGAGTGCAAGGAACTCCTTTTAGTGCTCTCTGCTCGAAATATGGGCAATCTCCGCATTTATTGTGTCAATGATGCCCAGTCCTTCGTCTGCGATGAGTTGGATATGGAGTCTTCTTCGGTGAAGATAGCCCCATCCACCCTTGAAGAGATGCAGTATCTTTACGAGCCGAATGCCTCGCTGATGAAAGCCGGCTGTTTCGGTGTTCTTTCCGAGCGATATGATGCAAGGATGCTTTCCAAGAACAGTCATCTTTTCGTGAGCCGTGAGCCTATCGCCGTCTTCCCCGGCAGAAGTTTCCGCATCATCGCCGTATCCTCCTTTAATAAAAAGGAGTTGAAGCGCCATCTGTCAGGAATTACCAAGGCGAACATCGCTACCCGCAACTTCCCTCTCTCCGTAGCGGAATTGCGCAAGCGATTGAAGTTGAAGGATGGTGGCGAAACCTATATCTTCGCCACCACATTGAGCGACGAAAGCCATGTGCTGGTAATAACGGAGAAAGCTTAGAAAACCTCGAAAATGTGTAAAATGTAAAGGTCTGAAAAGAAAAATATATCAGCAACAGCTTGATAGAGAAAAAATAGGTGAGGTGTGCTGCCACAGTGGCGTTTTATCTCTTTAATGAAAAAGTTCCAAGTGGGAGAAATGCCACTTGGAACTTGACGTATTATTTTCTTTTTTCCTTGAAGAACTTCTCGAAGAAGTCCATTTGCTTTTGATTTTGAACAGGACCCAAATGCAGTCCTTCCTTCATAATCATCACCGTTGGTTTACCTTCCTGGTAGCTAGTCCAGAAAGGAAGGCTATCCCCATTTGGATTGCCAGTCTTGGTAAAGTTGATCCAGTAGCGTGACATGATTTGCTCCATGTGCTGCTCCGTCTTGGTCATCTTTCCAGAGCCAAACTTATAGCCATAGATGAATGGCATCTCTGCCACATGGCTGGCTCCTCCCTTGCGGCTTTTCACGATGGTGTTCTCAGAGTCTTGGTCAAAGTAATACATATACACCTTGCCCTTGCCGGTCTTGCTCTGCAGGTTAGCCCAGGCATATGTTCCCCATGCAAAGGAGCCATCACGGAAAATGTCGGATTGAGCGAAGTAGGTTTCTTCCTCTGTCTTGGCAGGATAGAGACTGAGAACCTGGTCTGCCCAACTTCCATATATCTCATGGATTCTTTTCTCATAGTCACTTACACTGACAGGGCGGCTAAACATACTTCCTTCGTCGCTGTTGGTTCCTATGATGACATTTACATCATTGTAGCTTCCCTTTTCATAGAGCTTATACTGGTCATCGGTGATGGAGTAGCCGTCAACGTTCGGCCAAAAAGACTCAAAGGCGGTATTCTTCACGATGTCCATAGCCGGAACTTTTCTTAGCTGCTTCAAGTTCTTAGTCTTGAGTCTCTTTTGAAGGAGAAGTCCACCTGCTTCTGCCGCTTTAGAGGTGAGCATGGCTGTGTTACCATTTCTGCTTTCACCCACAGGCCAGAAGGAGCTACCACTTTCGCTGATGGCTCCTCGGAAGAGTCCCCTGGCAAGGGGAGAGGCGCATAGTATACTTACCGAGATACCACCGGCAGATTCTCCAGCAATGGTAATCTTGTCTGGGTCTCCACCGAAGGCAGCGATATTGTCGTGAATCCATTTTAAGGCCATCACTTGATCAAGGATGCCATAGTTACCAGATATGTTCTTGCCTGATTCCTTACTCAGCTTTGGATGTGCCATGAATCCCAAGGCTCCCAAGCGGTATTCTATGCTGCAATAGATGATGCCTTCCTTGACAAAGCTTTCCTGAGTTCCACTGTAGGAGCCAGTAAGAAAGGCTCCTCCATGAATCATCACAAATACAGGGAGTTTGTCATTCTTACTCTTGGCTGGCGTTTCCACACTGAGGTATAGGCAGTCCTCGCTCATGTCCAGCTCTCCACCATTTTGGTTAGGGTCGATGGGCTGTGGTGGACGGTCTCCCCATTTATCTGCTTTGAATACTCCCTTCCAAGGCTTCTTGCTCACTGGGGCTTTCCATCTGAGGTTGCCCACTGGTGCTTCAGCGTATGGGATTCCCTTGTATAGGGCGAATCCTTCATGTTCCACACCTTCAATTTCCCCTTGCTCCACTGTTGTTCTTAGCAGTTGGGCGTTAGCTGCCGATAGGCAAAAGAGTGTCAGGGCAGCTGTCAGTAGATGTCTTTTCAATTTCATTTCTGGTTATTCCATTAATTCCGCAACACTATAGTTTAACATTATTTATAAGTGCCTGAGCAACAAAAAGTTGCCCAGGATTTTGCCATGTCAGAATTTTCACTTACCTTAGTGTTGCGAAAAGAAGACAAGCAAAACTCTAATATGACATGGCAAAGATACAAATTAAATCTGAGAAACTCACTCCTTTTGGAGGAATATTTTCGGGTCATGGAGCAATTTGACTCCATATTGTCTTCTGTAATCGACTCCACCCTCATAATTTCACTACTCATTTGATGAATCATCTCTCGCTTCATCCGACACTTCGCACTTCTCGCCAGTGTTGGAGAGAATAGATGATCGAGCTTTTTCTTATTGTGATTCCTTGGAGAATGTTAGTTTTCCGCCAGTGCTTAAAACTATCAGGTAAAGATATTCCGCCAAAACCACCACTAAATGGGTGATATAGGCTAGTTTGGGGGCTGTAATTAAAAATTAACCCCTAAAAAACTGCAAAAAAAGTAGCAATATTTGGTAATTTGCCAAAATATTGCTACTTTTGCATTTATAATATTGCAAACTAGTTTGAAAATCATGTCATTAATAGAAATTAAAAAGGTCGAAACAAAGAAGGACTTGAAGACGTTCATCGACTTCCATTACGACCTCTACGAAGGCAACGAATATGATGTGCCTAATCTTTTCAGCGACGACATGAATACTCTGAGCAAGGACAAGAACGCAGCGTTCGAGTTCTGCGAGGCAGAGTATTTTCTTGCCTATAAGGATGGCAAGCTGGCAGGTCGCGTCGCTGCCATTATCAATCATAAGGCAAACAATAAATGGGGCAGGAAGTCGGTCCGTTTCGGCTGGATTGATTTCATTGACGACCGCGAGGTTTCCAAGGCTCTTCTCGATGCTGTAGAGAAATACGGTAAGGAGAAGGGAATGGAAGATATTGTAGGTCCGCTGGGTTTTACCGATATGGATCCAGAAGGCATGCTTACCTGGGGCTTTGACCAGCTAGGCACCATGCCTACCATTTATAATTATTCATATTATCCGGAGCACATCGAGGCTCTGGAGGGTTTTACCGTAGATAATAAGTATGTAGAGTATAAACTGATGGTGCCAGATACCATCCCGGAGAAATATTCCAAGATAGCGGCGATGATAGAGAAAAGATACAATCTCCATGTCCGCAAACTTACCCGTAAGGATGTTTATCAGGGCGGATACGGACAGAAGATTTTCGACCTCATCAATGATACATACAAGCATCTCTATGGTTATTCCGAACTTTCACAGAAGCAGATAGACCAGTACATCAAGATGTATCTGTCTTTGCTCGACCTGAACTTTGTAACAGCCATAGAAGACTGGACTACTGAGGATCATAAGATGATAGGTATCGGTATTACTATGCCTTCCCTTTCCAGAGCTCTGCAGAAGTGTCATAGGGGCAGGCTGCTTCCTTTTGGCTGGTGGCATCTGCTGCGCGCCATCAAGTTCCATAAAACCAAGATTGTCGACCTTCTGCTCATCGGTATCCAGCCGGAATACCGTGCTAAGGGTGCCAATGCGCTGCTCTTTGCCGACCTGATTCCTATCTATCAGAAGTATGGAATCGAGTGGGGAGAAACACAGGTGGAAATGGAAGATAATGCTGCCGTGCAGGGACAATGGGGCGTCTTGGATCCAGTCCTTCACAAGCGCCGCAACTGCTATATTAAGAGTATCAGGTAAATAGTAATTGTTGTGTTGGCAATGATCTGATAAACAGAATATTGCAACATCATTTGCTATGTTATAAGAAAATAAATAAGAATAACTAAGGAGGAAATCATGTCTGAAGATAAAAACTTAGGTAACAGCGAATTGAATGCCGCTGATGAGCTTACCAATGCCCCTCAGGAGCAGCAGCCGGTAGAATATACCGATGATAACATCCGCCACTTGAGCGATATGGAGCATGTGCGTACCCGTCCGGGTATGTACATAGGCCGTCTGGGAGATGGAAATCTGCCGGAAGATGGTATTTATGTGCTCTTGAAGGAGGTGGTAGACAACTCTATCGATGAATTCAAGATGGGCGCAGGTGCCCGTCTGGAAATCGATATCGAGGACAATCTGCGTGTCAGCGTGCGCGACTATGGCCGTGGTATTCCTCAGGGCAAGCTCGTTGAGGCTGTAAGTGTGCTGAATACCGGCGGTAAGTACGACAGCAAGGCGTTCAAGAAGAGCGTCGGTCTGAACGGTGTGGGTGTGAAGGCGGTCAATGCCCTCAGTTCCCACTTCGAAGTAAAGTCGTACCGCGACGGAAAGGTGCGCCATCTGAAGTTTGAGAAAGGTATTCTGAAGAGCGACACGATGGAAGATACTGAGGACGAGAACGGTACCTTTATCTTCTTCGAGCCGGATAATACACTCTTCAAGAACTATTCCTTCCACGATGATTTCGTGGAAACGATGCTCCGCAACTATACTTATCTGAACACCGGACTCACCATCATGCACAATGGCCGCCGCATCTTGAGCCGCCATGGTCTGCAGGATTTGCTGAGCGATAATATGACCAACGAAGGTCTCTACGACATCGTCCACATGAAGGGCGAGGACATCGAGATTGCCTTCACCCATACTAACCAGTATGGCGAGGAGTATTATTCCTTCGTCAACGGTCAGCACACCACCCAGGGAGGTACGCATCAGAGTGCCTTCAAGGAGCATATTGCCAAGACTATCAAGGAGTTCTACGGCAAGTATGAGTATGCTGACATCCGAAACGGACTGGTGGCTGCCATTGCCATCAACGTAGAAGAACCGGTCTTCGAGAGTCAGACCAAGATTAAGCTCGGAAGTACTACGATGACGCCGAATGGTGGCGAAACCATCAATAAGTATGTGGGCGATTTCCTGAAGAAGGAAGTAGACAACTATCTCCATATCCATAAGGATGTAGCTGAGATTCTGGAGAATAAGATTAAGGAGAGCGAACGCGAGCGCAAGGCGATGGCGGGCGTTACCAAACTCGCCCGTGAGCGTGCCAAGAAGGCGAATCTCCACAACCGCAAGCTCCGCGACTGCCGCATCCATTTCAGCGACGCCAAGAACGAGCGCAAGGAGGAGAGTTCCATCTTCATCACCGAGGGCGATTCTGCCAGCGGAAGCATCACCAAGAGCCGCGATGTGAATACCCAGGCGGTGTTCTCTCTGCGTGGTAAACCGCTCAACAGCTTCGGTCTTACCAAGAAGGTGGTTTATGAGAACGAGGAGTTCAATCTGCTTCAGGCAGCTCTCGATATAGAGGACGGCTTGGATTCATTGCGTTACAACAAGGTGATTGTGGCAACCGATGCGGATGTCGACGGAATGCATATCCGACTGCTCATCATCACCTTCTTCCTTCAGTTCTTTCCAGATCTCATCAAGAAGGGCCATGTCTACGTGCTTCAGACCCCATTGTTCCGAGTGCGCAACAAGCGGACCAAGATCAAGAACAAGCAGGCGGTGGCTGATGCGGATGCGAAACTGGGAAGCAAGGAGAAAAAGAGCGATTTCATCACGCATTACTGTTACAGCGATGAGGAGCGCCAGCAGGCGATTCGCGATTTGGGCCCTGATCCTGAAATCACCCGATTCAAAGGATTGGGAGAGATTTCGCCTGATGAATTCGCCCATTTCATCGGTCCTGACATGCGATTGGAGCAGGTTACGCTGCATAAAACCGACCAGGTGCAGAAGCTGCTGGAATATTATATGGGTAAGAACACGATGGAGCGCCAGAACTTCATCATTGAAAATCTGGTGATAGAAGAGGATATTCCGGAGGAAGACTCAGCACCGCTGGATTAAATGAAGTGAAGAGTGAAGAACGAAGAGTGAAG
>ULYZ01007401.1_pt1 | contig 8163 bp, 7 predicted proteins | sample 1962731 | NCBI WGS metagenome assembly ULYZ01 (sample SAMEA4835879, study PRJEB28245) | human gut metagenome | biome: gut microbiome; material: fecal sample | place: Denmark | collected 2008 | reverse complement strand
GGCGGTGCCGGATTCATAGGCAGTAACTTTATCTTTCATATGCTGAAAAATCATCCGAATGACTGCATCATTTGCCTAGATAAACTGACATACGCGGGTAATTTGTGCACGTTAAGACCCATCATGAATCAGCCAAACTTCAGCTTTGTAAAAGCTGATATCTGCGATAGGGATGCCATCTATCGGATTTTTGAAGATGAACACCCTGATATAGTTGTGAATTTTGCGGCTGAATCCCATGTGGACCGCTCCATTGATAGCCCTAGTATCTTTTACCAAACGAATGTACTGGGAACAGTAACATTGCTGGAAGCTTGCAGAACCTATGGCATCAAGAGATTCCATCAGGTCTCAACAGATGAAGTTTATGGTGATTTGCCCCTAACTGCTGCAGTATCTGGGTTCAAGGAGAATGACCTGCTTAGGCCTTCGAGTCCCTACAGCAGTTCAAAAGCTGCCGCAGATCTTGCGGTGTTGTCCTATCATCGTACGTATGGAATCCCTGTCACAATCAGCCGCAGTTCCAATAATTATGGCAAGTTTCAGCACACTGAGAAACTCATCCCAAAAATGATAAAGCTTGCCCTCAAGAATAAACCACTTCCCCTATATGGAGATGGCAGCAATGTACGTGATTGGCTTTACGTTCATGATCATTGCCGGGCTATCGATATGATTCTCCAGCATGGACGGGTAGGAGAAATCTATAACGTTGGATCAAGGGAGGAGTGCAGCAACCTTGAAATAGTTCGTCTTATTAGTCGAACCTTGAATAAGCCAGAGAGTTTGATTCAGTTTGTGGAAGATAGGAAAGGGCACGATGTGCGCTATTCCCTGGATGTTTCCAAGATTCATAATGAATTGGGATGGAGTCCGGAGACAGCATTTGATGTGGGGATGGCGGAGACGATTCAGTGGTATGAGGAAAAGTATGGAGAAAATTCCCTTTAGATTATAAAGATAGATTGTGTCAATAATCTTTCGCAAATCCATTTTCAGCCATCGGTGTACAGGGTTAACTGGCAGTGAACTGGTCATCTGTCTGGCGTTGAAATTCAAGTTCAAACAGATGGTCCATATTCAGGTATCTCTTGGATCCCCAGTCTGTTGTTGCTACATGGCGCAACCGGGAACAGACCAGCATCAGAGCGCTCTGGCCATCTGGAAAAGCTCCAATCGCCTTTGTACGGCGCTTGATTTCCCGATTGACTCGTTCCGTGGTATTGTTGCTTCGGATTCGATTTTCTTGGCAGCCGCAGTTAGCTTCAATTCCTGAAGCTTCTCAGCAACCAGTGCAGCCTTTTCACGGGCTGCGGCTTTACTTTCCTGAGAATGGATTGCCTTCAACATCATGTTCGATAGAGGTCATTTTCTGGATTCCATCGGCTTTAACGTTTAGCACCTTCGTGATAAACTTTTCTAGAGACATTTTTGTCTTACCTCCTCTGAAAATATGGATCGCATATCTTTATTTTACAGCAGGAGGTTTTTTCTTATTTTCTCGAAATCCAGAACCACAATTTGTTTAAAGCAAAACCACAGAAATGTTATAGGGGTGTATACAATCTTTAAATGGGCGACCACAATTTTGTGATAGCCCTTTCGACCACAAACAGTATTATAGGTGTGACCACACCACAGGATTATTTATATACCTAATAAAGATCATCAACAATCATGTGCTATGGTTATTATGCGATTGTGGAACTAGAACTTAGTAGAGAGCTCAGAGCGATTACAGTGCTTTGAGCTCATTTTCTAATAATGAAAAATGTTATAGCTGGGACTATAATGTAGGATTATTTAAATTTGCGACACTAATAAAAATATAATATTGTCCATAAAATTGACAATCTGTCCATACAGTGATAGTATGTGAAAAGGAGGGAGGTAAAATAATGAAAAAGGCAGATATAGTCGATTTAATTAGATACCATATTGAGCATGATGAAGCTGGATTTCGTACGACAGCTTCATCAATTGCACGTGAATTTGATCGCTTAGGAGATAATGAATTAGCTTTGTACATCATGGGTTTACTTTCTGATACGTCTGTATTTGAACCGCAAAACATTTCATATGGACAGGAGATATTAATTCCTTTTTCGCGTCGTCTTGTTTACACGAATGATATGGTTGCTCTACCCGATGCTGTTTTGCAGGATGTACGTGGTATCATGAATGCCATTGGGAGCAAATTGGGTATGCACCGCTTTCTTTTTTATGGAGCTCCAGGTACCGGAAAAACTGAAACAGTAAAGCAAATCAGCAGAATTTTACAAAAAGATTTATATGTTGTAGATTTTAATTTGCTGATTGATAGTAAACTAGGGGAAACTGCAAAGCATATTGCTCAGTTGTTCAAATCCTTAAATCAATTAATTAACCCATCAAAAGTACTCATTTTATTTGACGAAATAGATGCGATTGCATTAAATCGTATAGACAATCAAGATGTGCGTGAAATGGGACGGGCGACATCAGCAATTTTGAAAGGTCTTGACGAATTGAATGAACAAGTGGTTAGTGTTGCAACAACAAATTTGTATTTAAATCTTGACAAGGCGTTTCTTCGTCGGTTCGACTTTGCTTGTAATTTTGATCGATATACTCAACAAGATTTACAGGAAATTGCTGAAAAAATGGTCCAAGATGCCTTGATGACTGTCGGTATAAAAAAACATAATACTAGAACTGTGCGTAAAATTTTATCTTTATCTAAACATATTCCATATCCTGGGGAATTAAAAAATATTATCCGTACCTCCGTTGCATTCAGCAATCCTTCTAACGAATTGGATTATTTACGACAATTGTATCGAAATTTTGTTTCCCCTAATTTAGACGTAGCAGTTTTGAAGAAACAAGGATTTTCTGTACGTGAAATTGAAAATCTGACAGGTGTTTCTAAGAGTAAGGTTGCCCAAGTTGATTAATGAATCAGTTTTTATCTAGCGCTGGGAGGCAATGGCTGCTAGACAAAAAATAGTGTAAACATTAAACATAGAGGAGGGAGTATGAGTGAACCATTTATTGCAGCTCAAGGGTCAATTTCAGCATCGTAGCCGTAAGCCTGGAGGTGGTCGTTCCCTTCCCAAGGATATGACCATTTCTATTCAACATTTAAGAGAGTTGTATTTCTCATTGCAATCAACCTTGGAAATTTGGCAAAAATATAATATCCCTGGTCATCCATTGATTAGTGTTTATTATGATAGAATTATTGCTAAGAGTAATCGTATTCAAGGAATTTTCTTCAAAACAACTGAAAATAATAATAGAAGCGTTGTTGGGGCTAAATATACTCCAGACTTGAATAAGCATATTATCACTCATTGCCTTTCAAAAAGGCAGGTAGATAATGCTTTAAAAGCATTAGATGCAACTTGCGTATGCCTTGAATTTAATAAATTATCCTCCGTTTCTAATGAAGATTTATGTTCTTTAAAGGAAAAATTTCCTAAGTTTATCGAAAAATATCATGAATACAATGAACTGACTTATACTCGATTTAAAAATATAGTAATTGATAGTTTTTATATCGAACATTTTGGAATTGAAGAATCTGCACCATTATTGCATGGTAGTGCGCTTGTCAGTCTATATGATAATGAAACTGATGAACAAACTCTTTTTTCCTATTTGGGGATAGTATTGGATTATAGCAAAAAACTAGGAAATCATACTTATTTTCTAACTGAGGATGAATATTCAAGCATTTTAAGAAAAGCACCTTTTTTAGTTGCTATGGGTGTCACAGATTTAAGAACATTACCAGAAGAACCTTTGTATGACTACGTGCCAGATGAATGGAAGATTCCTCGTCCCGGTAATGAACCAACTATTGGAGTTATTGATACATCTTTTGACGAGAGGGTTTATTTTCATGAGTGGGTGGATTCTCACTCAATGATAAATTCAGATATTCGTATTGATGATGATGCAACAAAACATGGTACAGCTGTATGTTCTTTGATTGTAGATGGACCATCTTTAAATCCAGGACTTGATGATGGATGCGGTCGATTTCGTGTTCGTCATTTTGGTGTAGCCACTAGAAGATTTAGCTCTTTCCTTGTTATGAAAAAAATTAAAGAAATTATCGAACAGAATCAGGATATTCATGTTTGGAATTTGTCATTGGGATCTGCAATGGAAATTAATCCAAATTTTATTTCTCCAGAAGCTGCAATTTTAGATGAACTTCAGTCAAAATACAACGTTGTGTTTATTGTTTCAGGGACCAATAAAGTTGGGAATGATCCAAATCTTATGAAAATTGGGGCTCCAGCTGACTCCTTAAATTCAATCGTTGTAAATTCTGTAGGATTAGATGGTACACCTGCAGAGTATACACGATGTGGACCCGTGTTATCATTTTTTAATAAACCTGATTTGAGTTATTATGGTGGCACATCAAAGAAACCTTTACGTATTTTTTCATCTCAAGGTGCAGAACCGGGTATAGGGACGTCTTATGCAGCGCCTTGGATTGCCCGTAAGATGGCATATCTGATGGATGTTATGAATCTTCCTAGGGAAATTGCGAAGGCTTTACTAGTTGATTCCACTGTTTCATGGAGACGGAATCAGCAGATATCACCTCTTATTGGTTACGGCGTCGTCCCAGTTCGGATTGAAGATTTACTGCAATCAAGGGAGGATGAGATTAAATTTTTTATTCTTGAAAATGCTTATCAGTATGATACTTATAATTATGGATTGCCAGTTCCTGTTGAAAAAGATAAGCACCCTTACATAGCTCGAGTATCTCTCTGTTATTTTACAAAATGTAACCGTAACCAGGGCGTTGACTATACTGACACTGAACTTGATCTTCATATTGGACCAATGAAAGCTGTTACTAGTCGTGGTGCAATACCTGGAATATATGACATCAAGAATAACAATCAGGCTTCACCAGGATTTTTAAATTTGCCTGAAAAAATTGTACGAAAGTTCTTTAGAAAATGGGATAATCTAAAAGTAATTTTTGAGACATTAGAAACGGAGAAAGGCGGGACACGAAGACCGCGTATAAAAGGTGAACGAGGTCTGTGGGGAATAAGTGTGAAGACCAAATCCCGTCAGTCAAAGCCGCAAGGAGATTCATTGAAGTTCGGCCTAGTGGTTACCTTAAAGGCGCTAGATGGGAAAAATAGAATTCAGGAATTTATTCAAAGCTGTACAGCGCGTGGATGGATTGTTCAAGATCTTGATATTGAGCTTCGCACTCAGCTGCATGTGAAGTTGCAGTCAGAGATACGGTTGGAGTAATGAACGAGTATATATGCTTATATAATATTACAGAATCTTTATGAGGGGTTGTAATCAAGGTGGCAGACAAATTTAAAGATAATATCAGGCAAATTTCGCAATTAATTTTAGGTTTAGCACTTATATGGGGAATTTATATTCTCCTGAAAAGTAATGAATTGTATGGCTTGATTGAGCATGGAAATTTTTCATATGAAGTAAAGTTCACATTGTTAGCTCTTAAAGTATTAAGAAATTTTGGCTCAGGTCTTCCTATCTTGATTTTAGGTCTTGTTGTATATGTTTGGATCCTATATAAAATAAACTCAGATTATACATTAAACATGAAGAACTTTTATCATGATTATCCATTATATTGGTACAGAATTTGTCGCTGGTTTTTTGGAATTAAGTCTTGTAATCTGATTAATGTTCCTATATTTTTGCAGTATGAACTAGTACTTAATCAGGTTTTCGAGCATTATTACATCAATGATGAATTATTTCCATTGGATGAAACGTTACCTGAGGTTTACAAACCCAAGGAGCTTGCACAGAGTAGTAACTGTAGGGAATTTAATCTTGTAATCGAAGAGACTTACGGGATACGAGTAGATCAATTGCCTGAGAATAAAGAGGCTATTCCTACAATTTGGATTGGTGTATTTTTTGGAAGAGTGACTGGTAGGCGCTTTCATCGGGGTTTGGTTGATGCGGTTTTGGAAGTCGTCCAACTATTGCCGGCGGGTTCTCAGTTAAATCTGTTTGCAACTACTAATCCAAAGACGAACTTATGTATTGCCCAATCTGCATTTTCCATGCATGGTAGGGGCAATTTAGCAAAGCTTTTTGTTCATCAACAATCTAGCTATCAATCGAGAAACTTTGAGCCGAAAGGACATAAAATTTTCTAACAAAATTTTCGATTATGTGGAGGAATAGTGATGATAAATAGTCGTATGGATCAAATTTATAGTAAGGTACTTGAACACATTGACATTGGCGATGATATGTTTAATCGAGCCAAAAAAGAATATGAAAATTTTGGCAATTGGTTGGACAAAAACGCTACGGGTGACAGTTATTTGGTTTATCCTCAAGGTTCCTTCGCTTTGGGAACTGTAATTAGACCTATATCAAATACAGATGACTACGATTTAGATATGGTTTGCGAGTTGCAAAATCCCTGTCACGTTAGTGCGAGAGAACTGAAATATTCCCTAAAATCGCATTTACTTATGTATGGGCCCACGATAGGTGAAATTGAGGAAAAGAAACGTTGTTGGCATGTTGAATATCAACATATTCCCCATTTTCATATGGACGTAATTCCCGCAGCTTCTTCTGAGACATTTATAATGATTACAGATCACAATGAGTCCTTAAACACCTACAGGTATCTCGGAAGCAATCCTAAAGGGTATAGAGAGTGGTTTTATAGAAGGTCGGCACCCTATAGAGAATATGTATTTACTACTGATAGCGCATTTGCAGAATATCGAAACTTTGGAGCGGGCAGAAGGCATGTGATGGAGGAAGCTGCTCTGGAAGAAATCAAGCGACAAAAAATTAAAACACCCTTGCAAAAAGCAATTCAAATCTTAAAAAGGCACAGAGATGTTATGTATGAATCTCTAAAAGGTCGAAAAGATGAAAAGCCAATTTCTATCATCATTACGACAATTGCCGCATCATTGTATAATCAAGAAGGCAGTATATATGAATCCTTATATAATATATTGAATAATGCGACCCCCTGGATTTATTCAAATGTTCGCGAAGGAAAGTTCTTTATTGAAAATCCTAGCTACAGTGACGAAAATTTTGCAGATAAGTGGAACGATTACCCTGAACGTGCGAGAGCTTTTTTTGAATGGGTTAAAAGAGCAAAACGTGATTTAATCGGCGTGGGGTTATCAGATTTAACACGTGTTGAAATGGGAAGACATATAAGGGATATCTTCGGTGAAACTACGATGCGCCAGATTTATGAAGAAAAGGCAAAAGAAGATCGGAAAAATATTGAAATCAATAATCTTAAAATTGACTCTAAAACCGGAAATTTATCAACGTTAGGTGCAATTTCTATCCCTGCTTCTCACCATTATGGTAATAACAGTTATAACAATGAATAAGATACGTACGAGGCCAATAAGTATAGCATTTCAAATGGCCGATTTAAAGGCAAAATTTGGGGAACTAATTAGTAGAATTTATGTAAAAAAATCTAAATTGTTTTGTTACATGACATTGCAGCCATCATCATATTCTGATAAGTACTCACTTAAAATCACCTACTCTCTCTCTGAATATCCAAAAGTATGGCTATTGAGTCCCGAAGTACAACAATACAATGGACAGTATCCGCATCATCTTTATTCAAAGAATAAGAAGGATGGCTTTCGGTTATGTGTTTATGCGCCTCATCTAGGGGAATGGCATCGGAATATGTTTCTTTCAAGGACTTTTATCCCCTGGATTTGTACTTGGCTTAATACATACGAATACTGGCTCCTTACGGGGAACTGGGAGTATTCTGAATATAAAGGGCTATAAGTATCCTTGTGAATTCTAAGTGAAGATGAAATGCTTTTTAGAGAGTTGTAATTTTGTAAGGGTAGCTTGAAATCGTAAATTTTAGCTCAAAAGATATGACCAAATTTTGTAGGGAGGCCTCCGTTGCACTGGCATGGACGTTTCTCTCAAACGGCATGCGATTTGCGTAATACCGACATAAGGGAGTTTGGAAGACTGGAGAAGGGTTTTAGTAAGGTTGGATAGAAAAGGAGACCTCCATGTAAATTCGGCATGGGAGACTCCTTTTTTCATCAAAATTTAAGGGATTATTAAAGATTGTGTCAATAATCTTTCGCAAATTCATTTTCAGCCATCGGTGTACAGGGTTAA
>ULYZ01004174.1_pt1 | contig 8264 bp, 8 predicted proteins | sample 1962731 | NCBI WGS metagenome assembly ULYZ01 (sample SAMEA4835879, study PRJEB28245) | human gut metagenome | biome: gut microbiome; material: fecal sample | place: Denmark | collected 2008 | reverse complement strand
CGGCTGCCACCCAAGCCACGCGTTACCTTTGCATCCGTGCATCGGGAACAAGTGGCTGGCGGGATGAACCTCAGTTATACCATAGGTTGCTGCCTTTGCCACAAGAGAAAAATAATGTGACCGGGCTTCCTTTCTTGGTGGCGCAGATTTCATTTATTACGAACCGTCTGAACAGGATACTTTCTTTGCTGCATATCCTGAATGCAACGGCTATAACCATTTCAAGGCTGTAAACATCATAGCTGATTCTATTGGCTTGTTTGACATACTTCATCGTCTCAGTTTCGTTCAATTCCTTGTTCCTATAGATAGCATGAATAGCTTTTCGGATGTCATACGAGAATACCCCGAACAGGTCGGCTATCTCAAATTGCGTCATCCATACGGGTGCGGTCGGTATCGTGAACACACCCATTTCACTGATTGTGATTATTCCTCTGCTCATAATGTTACCCATTGACTGATTTTACATAAGAGAACTTTCCACTTATATTGTCTGCGAATGCTGCAATATCCTTATCAAGTTTCGCGTCTGTAATCTTAGCGTAAATCTGTGTGGTTTTAATCTCCGTATGCCCAAGAATACGGCTTACGCTTTCTATTGGCATACCGTTACTCAAAGCACAGACGGCGAACGAATGTCTCGCGCAATGAAATGAGATATTCTTTTCGATACCGCATTCTTTCATAATCTGTTTCAGTTTGCTGTTCATGCCGGAACTGCTACAGAAAGACAGCAAGCGATTGTCTTTGCGAAGCGGAGCATATTCCTCGATAATGCGTAACGGTATGTCCAACAACCTTATCTGAAATGGGATGCCTGTTTTCTGTCGCTTAGCGATAATCCATTTATGACCACCGATTTCCATGATGTTTTCTATTGTCAGATTCTTGATGTCGGTGAACGAGATTCCGGTGAAACAACTGAACACGAAGATGTCACGGGCAAGTGAGAGGTGAGGTTTCGTAAATCTGTGGCTGATAAGAATACCCAGTTCTTCATCGGTGAGAAATTCCCGTTCTTTGACATTGGGCTTTACATGGAACTGGGCAAATGGATTTCGAGCAATCTTTCCGTTGTAATGGGCGGATGCCACAATGTGTTTCAATGGCATTAGATAAACCCATATAGATGACTGTGACAATCCTATCTCATTGCTTAGGTACACAGCGAAGTCTTTGATAAAATCTTCCGTGAGTTCATTCATGGAAATATCTTTCCTTCTGTAATGTGCCATAAGGAACTTTGCCACATAGTTGCGCACGGTCAGATATTTTTTGTATGTCCGTCTGGCGCGGTCTTTACCTACACGTTTGGCGAAATCTGCGTTCTCTTTGTCAAATGCACGCAACAGCATTTCATACTCCGTGCCGATTCCCTGAAAGGCATTGCGAACCATTTCCGCCGAGACGAATGCTTCACGGTCGGATATACGCTGGTAGTGTTTGATGATTTGTGCCTTGATGTTTTCAAGCGCGTAGTTGGTCTCGATTGCCTCCTTGCTCTTTCCCTTGGCTCGATTCCCTTTGGCATCCCAAAGTGCCTTCGGAATGATACGTTTGCAACTGAACTGCGCCACCGACCCGTTGATGGTGATGCGTCCCATAATCGGCACCATGCCGTCTTTTTCCTTACTGCCGTTCACATAAAACAGCACCTTGAATGTCGATCTCATAACTTACTTTTTTACAGGTTCCAAAATTAAGTTCATGAGAGCCATTTGTCGATAAGCAAAACAACGCAAATCACTGATAAATAAACCATTGCTCCTAAACTTGCGGATAACGTCGGGTAATGATTTGAAAACCAAACTTCCGCAATATTCCGCCAAAACCATGTCCTCGTCACTATGGACAACCGAAGCCAATGGCTACCTAACTTTCTGTGTTTCAGTTGCATTTCTCTATTCTGTCATCTTTTGCTTTTTTAATTGTGATTTCCGAGGAAAACTGCCCGATAGTGTTATCCAAAATATGGAAGAACAACTTTCAGGTTCTTGCACGGTAGAAATTGCTGCTTTCAATCAATTTTCCGATTTTATCACGGATGCTGATAAAGCAAAAGAATATGACCATATCATCTTTGATACAGCCCCAACGGGACATACATTGCGAATGCTACAACTACCATCGGCTTGGAGTACGTTTATTAGCGAAAGTACGCACGGTGCATCATGCTTAGGGCAATTATCCGGTTTGGAAGAAAGGAAAGGCATCTATAAGCAAGCGGTTGAAACACTCTCGGATGCAAATGCAACTCGCTTAGTGTTGGTAAGTCGTCCCGAAATCGCACCTTTGAAAGAAGCTGCCCGTTCTTCGCATGAATTACAATTACTGGGAATTAATAACCAGCTATTAGTAATCAACGGACTTTTGCTGCAATTAGATGAAGCCGATAGCGTATCGAAACAAATATATGACAGACAGCAAACCGCCCTGAAACAAACCCCTGCGGAACTGCTGGATTACCCCTCTTATTCTGTTCCTTTACGGTCGTATAATCTATCTAACATTGCAAATATCCGCCGGATGCTATACGATGATAATTTAACAGACAATGCGGATTATCAACGGATTACTGATGCAAAAGGTATAGACGAATTGGTTAATGACCTCTATCAGTCAGGGAAAAGAGTTGTATTTACTATGGGAAAGGGTGGCGTAGGTAAAACAACGTTAGCCACGGAAATAGCCCTGAAATTAACTAAACTGGGTGCAAAGGTGCATCTAACCACCACTGACCCGGCAAACCACCTGAATTACAACCTTGCAGTTCAGGCAGGTATTACAGTAAGCCGCATTGATGAAGCGGAAGTACTGGAAGCCTATAAAAACGAAGTTCGTAGTAAAGCTGCGGAAACAATGACTGCCGAAGATATGGAATACATAGAGGAAGATTTGCGTTCACCGTGTACGCAAGAAATCGCAGTGTTCCGGGCTTTTGCCGAAATCGTAGACAAAGCGGAAAATGAAATTGTTGTGATTGATACCGCACCTACCGGACACACCTTGTTACTGCTGGATGCAACGGAAAGCTACCACAAGGAAGTACAACGCACGCATGGCGATTCTCCTGCTTCGGTAAGAAAATTATTACCACGTTTAAGAAACCAGCAAGAAACGGAAGTTGTTATTGTGACCTTGCCCGAAGCAACCCCCGTCTTTGAAGCCGAACGTTTGCAAAAGGATTTACAGCGTGCGGGAATTAATAACAAATGGTGGGTTGTAAACGCTTGTTTATCATTAACCGATACGGAAAATTCTTTTTTGCGGGCAAAGGCACAAAATGAATTGACTTGGATTAAGAAAGTAGAAGAATTGTCAAAGGGAAACGCTGCCCTGATAGCTTGGAAAAATAATTGAGAATATGAGAATTTTAATCCTTTGTACTGGAAATAGTTGCCGTAGCCAAATGGCACACGGCTTATTACAATCATTTGACAGTAAACTGGAAGTCTTTTCAGCAGGAACAAAGCCTGCTGAAAAGGTTAATCCGATGGCAGTAAAGGTTATGACTGAAATAGGTATTGATTTAGCCCAACATACCCCTAAAAGTGTCAATCTATATGTAGGAAAAAAATGGGACTATGTTATTACGGTCTGCGGTGGTGCAAACGAAAGCTGTCCTATGTTTACTGGTGAAGTAAAAAACAGGTTGCATATTGGGTTTGACGACCCATCGGAAGCAACCGGAAGTCCGGAATTTATCGACAATGAATTTCATCGGGTACGGGATGAAATAAAAGCCCGTTTCTATGACTTCTATCTAAATGAATTAAAACCGCAATTAAACTAAATAGTTGTTGTTATGGAAAAGAAACAAGGAATTGGATTTTATGAAAAATACTTAACCATTTGGGTTGCCTTGTGCATTGTTATCGGAATTGCTGTGGGGCAATGGCTCCCGGTAATCCCGCAAACATTAAGCAAGCTTGAATACGCCAACGTGTCGATACCCGTAGCTATCCTGATATGGTTAATGATTTACCCGATGATGCTAAAAGTGGATTTTCAAAGCGTTAAGAATGTCGGCAAACGTCCGAGAGGAATAATTGTCACCTGTGTTACAAATTGGCTTATAAAACCGTTTACCATGTTCGGGATAGCTTATTTGTTCTTCTATGTCATTTTTAAAACTTTTATACCTGCCGAATTAGCAGAAGAATATTTAGCCGGAGCGGTATTATTGGGGGCTGCACCTTGCACGGCTATGGTATTCGTGTGGAGTTATCTCACTAAAGGGGATGCCGCTTATACGCTGGTACAAGTTGCAGTGAACGATTTAATCATATTGATAGCGTTTGCTCCTATCGTTGCTTTCTTGCTGGGGGTTGGCGGCGTATCTATTCCGTGGGACACTTTAATGTTATCTGTTGGCTTGTTTGTTGTGATACCACTTGCTGCTGGGGTCATTACCCGCATAATGATTATACGCCGTAAAGGGATAGAATACTTCAATAATGTATTTATTAAGAAGTTTGATAATTATACGGTGGGTGGGCTGTTATTGACACTTATCATCCTATTTTCATTTCAGGGAGAAACGATACTGAACAATCCTCTGCATATCGTATTGATTGCAGTTCCGCTCGTGCTGCAAACGGTTCTGATATTCTTCGTTGCCTACGGTTGGGCGAAATGGTGGAAATTACCCCATGATATTGCTGCGCCTGCCGGAATGATTGGAGCAAGTAATTTCTTTGAATTAGCGGTTGCTGTGGCTATTTCTCTATTCGGTTTACAATCCGGGGCTGCATTGGCTACGGTGGTAGGTGTGCTGGTTGAAGTTCCGGTTATGTTGATGTTGGTAAGGATTGCAAATAATACACGGAAATGGTTTCCGATTACAAAATAATTGTAGATAAAAAGGAGAATGTGTCCATTCTGACACATTCTCCTAATGGAATGTTTTTGTTTTACTATCACTTAGTTTACCGTTGACAACAGCAAGTATGTGTATGGCAAGACCTGTGATTTAAGTGATGATGATGTCTACAGTTTCTATGGCTTAAAGTACATCCGACTAGTGACATCAATAAAACTAAAGTAAATGCTATTCCTAGAATTCTCATATTATTGTTGATTTTGAGTTTATTTTATAATTTAAAATCTGAGTTTAACACCCGCATTCATTACAAATCCATCCAAAGGAGCATAAATATCCCGGAAAACAGGATTAGATATACTTCCGGTATATATAGTATCAAAGCGGGTTTGCCGTCTGTCGGTGAAGTTTTCAAAGTTAGCATACAATGAAAACATCTCCCATATTTTTTCAATCATGAAGCCGCACACCACATATTGTTTTCCTTTTTGTCCGTCTCCTAGTTTTTGGGGGCTGAAATAATAAGCCTCTAATCCTATTTTCCATTTATCTTCTACTTCATACATTAGAATACTGTTCAACCTATGTTTCGGAGTTAATATATTCTCTTGTTTCACCCCATTTTCTTTGGTTCGGGTATCGGTGTATGTATAGCCTAAGTATAAGTGGAAATCTTTGTATCCGATTTTTACATTCGTTTCTCCTCCTTTGCTATCTGTATTGCCGGATATGTTGTTAAGTCGATATAGCCCATCTTTTGTAGATTGCAATAATAAAGGATTATCGAGATAAGTGTAGAAGAATAATTGGTTTATGCTGAAAGTTACATTTCCATCGAAGATTGATGTGACATAATTAAAGTCTAAATTCAAACCATAACTTCTTTCGAGCTTGTTATTGTCTTTATCAATTGGCAATACATTCTGATATTGTAGCCTTTCGCTATCCTCTGTAAATATGGTAGGTGATTTATAGCCAAATCCTCCTCCAAGTCGAGATGAAAACTTATCCGTAATTTTGAAATGTGCAGAAACTCGTGGTAGAATTGCTGCGCCATAATCCGGAATATAGTCTGCTCTTAATCCGGTTTCCAGATTCAACCATTTTGTTGCCTCCCAATTGTTTTGTACGAATGCTCCCATGGTTGTCTGGTTGTAGTCTCTTAACTGAAAATCAGTAAGTTTCTTTTCATCAAATTTGTCTGTCCATAAGTTGAGACCAGCCACCCATTCTGTTTTTTGATTCGTGCGTGTGTAAGTCAATTCACTAAAGGTAGATACCTGAGTACCTTCAAAAGTATAAGTGGGTACACCGATATTTCTATTGAAGTATGTTACACTGTTTTTGAAATCAATTCTGTCTTTTTCGCCGAATTTGTGTTCGAATGTCAGTTGTGTGGAATGTCTTTGAGTCTTGTTTTTCTCGAAATAGGAATGTGTGTCATTTCCATTTCCTTTAATATACTCAATATCCCCGCCCAAACGGTCTTCAAACATAGCATTTAGCCCTACACTCATTTGCGTGTTCTCTGAAAAATAGAGAAATAATTTGGGGTTGAAGACATATCTGTCAAACTGCGGAATGGCTGTGAATCCGGTGTTAGAGGGGTCGTAAGCCCAATTTCTGTTGTAGGAAGCAAAAATGGTTGTACCGACCTTTTTGAATCGTTGCCCATAGAAAGCGCTGACGTCCAAACCTTTTCCGGATGTCCCGTTAAGATGCAGACCTAAATCTCTTTTCTCTTCGGGAGTTTTTGAGATAAGATTAATCAAGCCTGCTATTGCTCCACCGCCATATAAAGTTGAAGTTGAGCCTTTGATGATTTCCACTTGTTTTAAGTCAAGAGGTGGCGTTTGCAATAATCCCAGTCCGCTCGCTGCACCAGCAAAAACGGGGAATCCATCTTTTAATATTTGTGTATATCTGCCATCCAATCCTTGTATGCGGATTGATGCATTTCCGGATGTGGCAGAAGTTTGCTGGGTGATAATACCTGTGCTTTCGTTTAGTAACATACGAATGTCGCCCGGTTTCATGCTCCCTTTTTCTCCTAGTTCTTCGCTTGAAATAAATTCAACACGGGTCGGGATGTTTTGAATAGTGCGTGTACCTCTGGTTGAAGAAATGGTAACTTCTTCCAGCATTTCATCATCTTGTTCCAAGAAGATTTCGACCGGAGCTGAAGAAGATAAAGGGAATGTGTATGATTTGGTTTCCGATTCATAGCCTAAGTAGCTGAATGTGATATGTTGCTTTCCGTCAGGTATGTTCGAAATGGTGATTATTCCGTTTTCATCTGAGCTTGCTCCATTGGCGGTTTTATTAAGAACGGCATTCACGCCAACCAGTATCTCTTTAGTATCTCCGTCTTTAACGATTGCTTTAAATATGTTTTGCGCACAAATGCTTTGTGCCAGCAATGTAATTATTGCCAGTGCTATTAATTTAATTTTCATTTTTCTTGTTTTGTCAATTTAGTGCCACACACTTAATCTGTATTATAATAAGTGCACGACGTACTGGTGATGAAACAGCGGTTTCATCATCATGAATTTAATAAATAAATGGTGAGGTCATATTAATTATGACATACAGAAATCTGCTAAATTCATCAACTTAGGCGGCTGCCAAATTGAGGAAGAGAAATGAGGAATCATTTTCTCTTTGTAAAACGAAAGGTTATTATTTAATAGAATTAATTCGGCGGTTGGTGAATGAAACAATTTGGGTATTGGACAACCTGTGCATGTGTTGCAATGTAGAAATGGTGAACAATTGCAGTCTGTACATGAGGAACCATCATTATCAGCACATGGTTCTTCTGTTTGTTCATTAGCACATTGAAACAGACATTTGTCTTCAAGAAAGCATGGAACTGTTGATAATAACAGCACCCATAAAGCTAATATGTAGGACAAATGTTTCATTAATATCTATGCTTTGTTCTGATTTTGAGCTGCAAAATTAGTTATTTATATTTTATAAACAAAACATTCTGCAATTTTTATTATATCTATTAAGAAGTTTGACAATTTTATGGTGAGGTGACCGCTACTGACACTCATTATCTTGTTTTCATTCCAAAGAATAACATCACCAGTGTAATAGTCCAAATAGATAGACTGATTACCATTGGCAAGTTGCTTAAACCGGATTCTTACAGGCTCCTTCAATTTTGCCTCTTGTTTCTTCTTCGCCATACTTATGTTTTTATTTTGTTACCGATGGCAAATATAGATATTTTTTTTGTTACTCAACGCTATTCGAGTAACAAACTGGTAACAAAATAAACGCATTTATTGGAATTAATAGGAAAATCGGAAAAACAAAGGAAAAGATGAATATAAACAGCAAATAACTAAATATCAATATCTTATATTCATTATTTTATCTCATTCTTTCTCTTTTTCCATAGCTGCCATGAGTTGATAATGTTTTG
>ULYZ01004685.1_pt1 | contig 8786 bp, 10 predicted proteins | sample 1962731 | NCBI WGS metagenome assembly ULYZ01 (sample SAMEA4835879, study PRJEB28245) | human gut metagenome | biome: gut microbiome; material: fecal sample | place: Denmark | collected 2008 | reverse complement strand
TAATGATTATTTTAGTTAAAAATACTAAAACCGTTAAATATATGCGGATATATCCGTAATTTTGCCAAATCAAAACTTCGAAGATTATGATAGATTTTAATGAACTTTTTAAAAGAAATGACGTTGGCAGCATCATAGGAGAGCTGAAACAACGCGTGTTGGATATTCCACTTTGGAGTACCCTGTTATCTGAGTATGAGCCTATGCTCCATGAAATCGTAGAAGACCACGTAGGCAGACAGGACAGAACGCTTGATGACGGAGTGGTAGAAAAGGCAGCTAGATTACCTATCGGATTGGAGAAACTTCTTACAAGAAGAATCTCTGAGTTCACAATGGCTATACCGGTCAAGCGTGTATATACGTATGATCAGGCTGACGAGGAACTGAAGACGATTGTGCGTGCAATCGAGAAAATCTACACCTGTGCACACATTGATGCCGTGAACATGCACAGAGCAAAGTGCTATTACGCCTCTTGCCAGATGTTCACACTTTGGTACACGCAGAAGAAGCCTAACAAGCTCTACGGCTTCGACAGTCAGTACAAACTGAAATGTAAGACATTCTCTCCAATGGACGGAGTTGACATCTATCCTTACTTTGATGAGTATGACGACTTGCTTGCTCTGTCATTCGAGTATAAGCGTAAGGTTACTGACACAGAGCACACCTTCTTCGAGACCTATACCGCAGACCATCATTACAAGTGGGACCTGTCTTCAGACGACGAAGAGTCCGGATGGAATTTGGTGGATGATAATGAGATTTCTATCGACAAGATTCCAGCCGTGTTCTGGTACCGGCACAAGCCATGCTGGGAAGGATTGAAACCTATCCGTGAGAATATCGAGTACACCATTTCCCGAAACAGCGATGTTGTGGCATACAATTCCGCTCCTGTCTTGAAGATTGCCGGTGCCATCGTTGGAATGGAGCGAAAGGGAGAGAGCAAGAGGGTGTATAGAGTCAGCGAAGACGGCGATGTTAGCTACGTGTCTTGGCAGCAGGCTATCGAGGCTCTTAAGTATCACGTTGACACTCTCGTCAAGCTTTTCTTCATGCAGTCTCAGATGCCGGACATCAGTTTCGAGAACATGAAGAGCCTTGGCAATATCGGCTACGATTCGAGAAAGACACTCCTTATGGATGCCCATCTTAAGATAGGAGAGGAGACTGGCGCCTGGATTGAAGGCTTCGAGAGAGAGGCCAACGTCATAAAGGCGTTCCTTTCCAAGATGAACACGAAGTGGGCAGCTAGAATGGATGAGATTACTATAGAGCACATCATCACTCCATTCATCCAGGAGGATGAGAATACTCAGATTGACAAATGGCTTAAGGCTAACGGCAATAAACCTCTCGTCAGCCAGAAGGAATCTATCCAGCGTGCCGGTCTTTCTGATGATCCTGACAAGACTTTCAACGAGATTCAAGGAGAAGAGGAAGTAGAGGCCACAAGAACAGCAGCTTCTATGCCTAACTTATTCTCGGAGGAATAGCCATGAGAAAGAAGAAGGAAGAAGAAAAGCTTCACTTTTGCCGTGAATGTGCTCATGCTACTGACTTCCATAGTATGAGCCTTAAAGGTCAGCCTATCCTAGCCAAATGCCCATATCAGAAATGGAGCGTTCTTCTCAACTGGGATTGCTGCAAACACTTTAAAATGAAATTGTATGAAAAAGCCAAAACTGCCTAATCAGAAAAAGGCATATAAAGACCTTGGCAAGAGACTGAACGCTTATACCCGGAAAATCATTTCCATCTATGAGACTCTTGCCAAGGAGTCCGCTAAAATCGCCACCTCCACCGACTTCGATGGGGATGGCGAGTTCTCTTTTGATGATTACCCTAGAACAGAAAAGAAGGTGAACGCCTTGTTGGATTACTATTCAAACAATATGCAGGCATTGGTCTATAATGGCATATCGGACGAATGGAAGAATAGTAACACCCTGCAGGACCTACTTGCCAAAAGGGTAATCGGCACCTTTACTAAGAAGATAGCTGACGCAAAGCAGAAAGCTTACTTTGAGCACAACAACGCGGCAAAGAAGGCTTTCATGGAGAGAAAGATTAAAGGTCTAGGTCTTTCAGAAAGAATATGGAACCAGAGAGCTGATGTAAAGGAGGCTCTGGAGAAATCTCTGTCTGTTGGAATAGAGAAGGGTATGAGTGCTGTTAAACTCAGCAAGAAGGTCAGCAAGTACCTTAATGATTATCCGTCACTTGCCAAAGCCTATAAGAAGAAATACGGCAAAGCCATAACCATTCAGAACTGCGAGTACAGAAGCGTGCGTCTGGCACGTAACGAGATAAACATGGCCTACCGTTCTGCCGAGCAGGAAAGATGGGCTAGGATGGACTACATTAAAGGCAAGGAGATAAAGACAACCAACAATCCTAGCCATAAGCACGATATGTGTGATTTGCTTGCAGGTGTCTATCCGAGTTATTTTCCTTGGGTTGGTTGGCACGTGAATTGTATGTGCTATGCCATCCCGGTAATAATGAGTGAAAAGGAGTATTGGAGCGGTAAACAACCAAGCAATGCTATGCCTAAGAACTTCACAAATTGGGTAAATGATAATAAAGATAAGGTGAAGCAATCATCCTATTTCACCCAATATGCCAAGGTTGAGAAAACACAGAAAAAGAAGACTGTTCGCATTCCATCAGTATCGAATGAGACAAAAGCTCAACTCACAAAGTCAATCAACGAATGGGCAACAGAGAATCTGAAAGAAGTTCAGATAAACGAGAAAGAGACGGCAAAGAGGCTTTATTTGTTCTTGGGTGAGAAAGAAATAATCATGAATAAGAAGTTCCTTACGGAAACATATTCTAAGAACATCAGTAACTCTCATCTGCCCGATACGATACAAGTTGCCTTGAACATAAAGGATTGGCTTCCTAACGGAAAGTTCGTTAGAAAAGAGCAAGGCAAACACCACGATTGCTTCTTCAATGTCTATCAAGCTGAATATAAAGGAAAAAAAATCGAGTTTAAGACAAAACTCACTGATGGCGAAATCTTATACACGATGAGGTTACTGAAATAAAAGAGGATTGGGGTCCTTCCGAAGTCTGCGCCCGAAGGCCGACGTGTGAACGGCTCACCCAATCCTTTATATCTTTCTCCTTTACCGCTGCAAAGGTAATATTTTATTTTGGAAAATCCAAATCTTTTTCGAAATTTAATTGGTTCAAGCCCTCGCTGGTGCATTTAATGTCTTGTAAGCCTCGAAAGCCAATGTGCTAACGTGCTCACTGATGGTGGTGGAGATTGTCATAATGTCTCCCATAAGGAGCATCGTCTCGCCCTTTCCGACCTCTGTGATGAGACTCAAAAGGCAGTTGATTTCATCCTTAAGCGTCTCGGCTTTCTTCATCAGCGGTGTTGGTGGCTCGACCTTGACCTCTTTCTTTTCACCGGACTGAGAAGCAATACACTTCTCAACAGCCTTCGGCACTCTCGGCTTCGGCAGGTTGCAGATGATGTTCTTCTCCTTCAATGCGAGAAGCCAGCGTCTACCTCGCTCCGTCCAAAGAGGTCTTCTTGTGTACTTGCCCTTGATAAGGTGTGTAGTCACCTCAGTTAGCTGATAGGTGGAGTAGGGACTTGTCAGCATCCACTCATAACCCTGGTTGAACGCAAGGCCAACCTCCTTCAGCTCTTCGTACAACTTCTGTGCGCTGCTCATGCCCAACTCCTTCGCCATCTGCGTAGTGGAATAGACACCCTTTGTCATGTCGCACTTCTGCACTCTCTTGAAGCATTCATCGATTCTCTCCTGGAGATCACCGGTGATTTCCTTCTGTCTTGTTAACCACTCCTGGTCCTTTCTAACTTCGACCAGCATTTCCTTTGCGAACTCTTTCAAGCTCATGTCTGCATTTGTTGCCATAAGAATCTGTTTAAGCAACCATCGAGCTCATTTAATAAAGAAGGGCAGCCGCTCATTACGCCCTCAGATTCACCTCTGCTAGCGTCCCAGCTTCGGCAGGTCGTAACATTGCAGTTGCCCTATTTAGTAGGCTCTTAGACAAAATTACTACCTTTTATCCTATATGCAAAGGTACGAAAATTTTGTCAAATTTCCAAATATTTTAACCAAAATTACGAATTTAATTTATTGGAAATCAGAGAGTTAGATTTGAGATAAGCGATAAACTTATCAAGCATTCTTGACGTGCGCTCTCTGATATCCGTTTCTGTAAAATCTGTCAACGTCTGTGACAGCATTCGTAATTCGTGTATCTTAGTTCCAATCCTCTCGCCTGTGGATTTGAACTCACCATTATAATACTTAATCTTGTCAGCAAATCTGTAATCGGATGCCCGAATATTAACTCTTCGCTCCAATACCGATTTGTTTCCCAACATTTCAAGAACCTCGTCACTCGACAATCCACCTTCCTTGACTTGTCTGTTCCTTGGGAAGATGTGTTCAATATCATATGTTGCGTCAAGAGGAAGCAATTCCTGGCTATCAAAAGAGAATGCCCACCACACAATCATCGACTTCGTAATCGCACGAGTGTTTGAAAAACTGAAGTTGGTGAATTGCGAACGAAACAATTCCTCTTGGAATAGATAGTTCTCGAAAGCAATCTCTTTGTTCTCTATGATATTCACCATCTCATTGAATACCGGTGCTCGCAAGGCCGTTATTCCTGGGTTACTGATAGCGTATGCCCAGATAAAGCCTATCAAACGATTCAAGAACAGATAGAACTTCTCGTTGTCTAGCATATTCTCAGCATTCTTATAGTGCATGAAATATACCGATACAATATAAGTCCATAAGCTGTTAGGCGCATAATTCAATACAAACAAGCGCTTTAGTACATCCACGGAAAAACGGTCTTCGTTCTGAGAATATACATCTTTCCAGAAGTCCGCAAGCAAGACTAGATTTTCTAAAGTCTGCTCTCGTCGAAGTAGAACATATCCGTCTTTCTCATAGAACTTGCGAAGTCCTTCTGTCATAGAACTACGATTAGTCAGTAAAGCTCTCTCGTAGTACATATAGCGTGTAAACAACTCATCCAAAGGTGTTCCACGATATGGGTGGAATATTTTAGTAACGAGTTCGTCAAGCTCTTTCCATGTAGTGATAAACTCTTCCTTCTTTCCGATGGATGAGTAGAACTTATAGAGTTGTGCCTTGAAGATGTCTGAGTCAGACAATGGCTTACCTCTATCATTAAGCGTCGAGAATATCCTAAGAGCAGTATCTTGCGATTCTGCCTCTATTGGAAGTAGCACACAGTTATTGAGAATGCGAGCTGGATATAATGCAAAGAAAGAAGGGTATTCTTCAATGAATTTTCCTATCTTGTCTTGAAAGTATCTGAAGTTGGTCGCATACCGACTTTTTCCTTCTGATGTTCCTTTCCGGAGTATATCCATAAACTCTTCCTTGTCGTTATCAGTTGCAACCTCAGAATTTATCTTCAAGTCGTTTGGATCATACTCTCCGAACTCATTTGCTCTCCAAATGCACTTTTCTATGTCCTCTCGCATCTTGATTGAACGATTGTCTTTCATGTGCTCCAGGCGATTGTAGAAAGCTCGCAGTAAGAGAAGCAAGGTCGTAAGACGCTGCTGACCGTCAATGATTTCAAGTTTCCCTTCGTCATTGCGGAATGTTACTATAGGACCGAGAAAGTAACTCTCTGAAGAATCGAAGCTGTCGCAGTTGTTATTTGGGAATGAAAAGGAAAATAAGTCTTCCCATAAGACCTTACATTCGTCTTCTCCCCAAGCATACGGACGCTGATAATCAGGAATCAAGAACGTCGCTTTTTTATCTTGAAAAAGATACTTTACGTTCTTTTGATCTACTATAAGCTTTGATGACATAACAATTACATTCTACTTTTCATCAAACTCACCTTTCTCATCAAGATAGCGTACAGCTGCTTTCACTATAAACGAGAATCCTCTTAGAACAAAAGAACCTACCAAGCAAAGCAATGAGTCAATAACGTAGCCAAATGCCTGTACGTCACTAATACTTGAACTTTCATATCCATAACCGCCAGAAGTATTCAAGGCGTTTATCCAAGTTATAATTGAAACTATTATGGCTATAAATGAAACAACAGCTAAAATGTTCGAGATAGTTCCAAGATGGTTTCCTACCTGTGGAACAAATTTTCTATTTCCCATATGATGCGCCCGTCATGCCGGTAGCTAAGCTTTAGTTAATAATCCGTCTATCAGATTAATAACGCATCATATGGTACTTTATTGTGTTGAACCAAAAAAAATCAGATTATTTTTTTGAGTGACTTTTCTCGCCCTGCATTCAGCTGGCGGTACTCATTGAAGTCTTTGTAGTGCTCGACCTTACCGTAAAGCTTCGGGTGGTCCATCATATCGTTCAGCATTTCTTTACTAAACTCGGTGAATCCAAAATTATAGCCACTCTCACCACCTTGTATAGCACCACTTCCATGTGTTCGAGATGGCACGTATTGATATGTGAGACTTATTCCTCCCTCAGATGTATATTTTGCAAGCTGATAGGATAGAAACTTTCCATCCTTTCTTACTATGTAGCCATGTAACTGATTTATAGCAATAACACGATAGCCTAGTTTCTTAATTTCCTCCAGTCTGTTTTTCATAAGCAAAGAACTCCATTCCGACACATATAAAGGCTTTCTAACGTTCACGTCGTGAAAGTTCTGAATGAACACATCAAGCTTTTCACAATCCCAATCTCTTGGATAAGTTATGTTGACACATCTTCGCAAGTCTCTTTTGTAATTAATCAGGACGAAAGTTTCTGTCTTAGACTCATACTTTCTTTTTAGCTTAACCTCTAACTTCATAGTTATTTCTTCTTGAATTTATAGTTTGGGCAGCTTCTCTTGTTTCCCATCGCAAGCAGTACCGGGAACAGCAGACCGTGCCTGCAACCATTTCCGTGCTCGTCAGCAGCCTCGCAAGAGAAGCAGCCGTAATACTCGTTAATACTTAATGATACCATTATTCGTAATCCCTAATGTTCAACAATACTGGGAATCTCGGCACTCCAGCGTCAGAAAAACCTTGATGCTGAACAGTCGCCGCCATACCTATCAACTCTTCCTTGTCGGCTAAGTATTGAGCTCTGAGTGACTTTGAACCTACCGGGCGGGCACAGAACTCGTACTCTCCACACTTCAGTTTGAATATCGCGGTACCTGCATCATTGCCCTCCGCTTCCAAAACATCGACCACCTTGAACTCCGTCGTGTCGAACGATTTCAGCTTCATAAGGTCATTGCTTCTGCCCTCGGTATAGGTTCCATTTGCATTTCTGATAATGGCACCCTCGTAACCGGTGGAAACGAATATCTTGTGCCATCGCTTGATGTCCTTCTCTGAATGGGCAACGAAAGTCTGCGTAAGGTACACCGGTCCATTTGGATCAATGGAAGCAAACTCCTCCTGCAGAACTTTCCATCTGGCAGAAAAGCTTCCCGGAATCTGTGCATCGTAGATAACCATACGTAGCTTGTCAGTCATAGCAGAACGGCACTTGACAGCAGAGCATATCTGCTGGAAGGTCAATTCCTGGTGGTTGTATATCTCCCCATCCAAAGGAAGCATACCGCGGTGTTTCTCTCCCCAAGCCTTAATCTGAGGAACATCATATTCCTTACCACCTCTCGATGTGAGGTGAATCTCTCCGTCTTCTCCTTCATGAAGGATGCAACGAACTCCATCGTACTTAGGCTGGGCGAAGCAAGGAAACTTCGTCTGTGACGGATAATATCTTGTTGCTAACATTGGTTTCATACGCTACTTAATATCTGAGGTTATTTTAATTCTCAATGGAGTACCATTCACTCTGTGCGTGACGAAAGACTCCAGGTCCGTATAGAAGCTACTGTAGCACTCTACACTAGAGCTTTCTACTTCAATGGTGATAATTTTTTTCATAGCCATTTCCCGTATCTTCTGTGAATCTCATCGTAAATGTAGGCTCCGCTCGTATGCGAAGCACTGAACATTAAGATGATGTCATTATCTACCTTAATCTGACTTGTCCTGACAACCTTATCGTTCTTGACGTGGTCGCAATAGACCGTGTTGCAGGAGTGATATAGGCACATCGTGCGCCCATATCTGTCAGTTCCTATATTCTCTTTGTACATGGCTAGTCCTCCAAATCTACATCAAAAGCAGCCTTAATAACACCCTTGATGTCCTCTGTGAAACCGCAAATTCCGTTATACTCCAGCCAATGATCCAGCAACTCCGTGTTAGTCATTTCGGCTACTTCACTCTCACTATACTCTGCCTCTTCTACGAGGTACTTCATCAAATCATTCTTATCCATATTACTTGATTTTATTGATGTCACAAACTAATACATTACCTACTATTACGTCTCTGATGCCTGCTATGTTCACAAGCATCGTGGCGTTCTCGTTCTGAGGAAGGTCGTAAACCTTGCCTTCCTCATTAACTACCATTACCTGCGACTTGCTGAGTCGGACCAACTCGATGTGGCCACCTACAAATCCCCTCAACTCCTCCAATGAGAAATCCGTTCCGTTGGATGGCTCCACATCCTTCTGGGCGCCATCCGTGAATATTACTGTTGACAACATAGGCTAATCATTCTCTTTGCATTGTTAATAGAAGATGTCTGTGTCTGACCATCGATATAGACGTATCTCTGACCGAACACATCCTCGAAAACTTGTATGATGTGCTTCTTGTATTTGAGAAGCTTAGTTTCAAAAAGACCGTTCATAATCTTTATAATTTTAATTGGTTC
>ULYZ01009807.1_pt1 | contig 8856 bp, 6 predicted proteins | sample 1962731 | NCBI WGS metagenome assembly ULYZ01 (sample SAMEA4835879, study PRJEB28245) | human gut metagenome | biome: gut microbiome; material: fecal sample | place: Denmark | collected 2008 | reverse complement strand
GATATCACCGCTGCCCGCAAGGCAAAGGGTTCTGATAACTGGTTCGTCGGTGGCGTTACGGGCATGAAGGCTCATCAGTCTACCGTAAAGCTCGATTTCCTCGAGAAGGGCAAGAAGTATGTGGCTACCATCTATCAGGATGCAAAGAATGCCAACTACAAGACCAATCCGCAGGCTTATGTCATCACCAAGAAAGCTGTGACCAGCAAGTCTGTCTTGAAGTTGAACTCCGTTGCAGGTGGCGGATTCGCAATTAGCCTTCTTGCGCAATAAAATGCAGGATTTTGAGTTATTATGAAAGAAAGTTTTCTTGAATTAATAATGATGCTCATGAAAAGAATGAATAAAATGTTGTTGGTTGCTGCTTTGGCGGCAACCACACTTTCTGCTCAGGCAGAACAGAAGAAGGGACCGGCTTGGTTGAGTGATGCACTTTTCTATCAGATTTATCCATCTTCCTATATGGATACTGATGGCAATGGTATTGGCGATCTGCCGGGTATCACTTCCAAGTTGGATTACATCAAGTCGCTGGGTGTGAACGCCCTCTGGCTCAATCCGATCTTTGAGTCGGGATGGTTTGATGGTGGCTATGATGTCATCGATTTCTACAAGGTAGATCCTCGATTCGGTACCAATACCGATTTGGTTACTTTGGTCAATGAGGCCCATAAGCGTGGCATGAAGGTTTGTCTCGACCTGGTGGCAGGACATTCCAGCACCAAGTGTGCCTGGTTTAAGGAGTCTTCCGAGAAAGATCCTAACCAGCGTTACAGCGACTATTATATCTGGATGAACGATATTCCTGAGAGCGAGAAGAAAGAAATAGAAGCCCGTCATCAGGAGGCAAGTCCGGAGTCTAGTACCCGAGGCAGATATGTGGAGGCGAATGCTCCTCGTGCCAAGTATTATGAGAAGAATTTCTTCGAGTGCCAGCCAGCCTTGAACTATGGCTTTGCTCATCCAGATCCAAATCATCCTTGGGAGCAGAGTGTAGATGCGCCTGGACCACAGGCTGTTCGCAGAGAGATACGTAACATCATGGCTTTCTGGTTTGATAAGGGTGTGGATGGATTCCGTGTTGATATGGCGTCATCGCTCATCAAGAACGACCCTGACAAGAAAGAGGTTTCCAAACTCTGGAATGAGATGCGTGCATGGAAGGACAAGTACTATCCTGAGACCGTCCTGATTTCAGAGTGGGCTAATCCGCAGCAAGCCATTCCTGCCGGCTTCAACATCGATTTCTACATCCATTTCGGTCTAAAGGGCTATGCCTCTCTGTTCTTCGACCGCAAGACTCCATGGGGCAAGTGGGAGCAGAGCTATCAGAACTGCTATTTCGACAAGCAGGGCAAGGGTTCGCTTAAGGAATTTAGCGAGAACTATACCAAGGCTTTCAATGCCACCAAGAATCTCGGCTACATCGCTGTTCCATCTGCCAACCACGATTACCAGCGTCCTAACATCGGTACCCGCAACACGCCAGACCAGCTGAAGGTGGCGATGACCTTCTTCCTCACCATGCCAGGTGTTCCATTTATCTATTATGGTGATGAGATTGGTATGAAGTATCAGATGAATCTCCCTAACAAGGAGGGTAGCAATGAGCGCTCTGGTACCCGCACTCCGATGCAGTGGACCAAGGGCAAGAATGCCGGCTTCTCAACGAGTGCGCCTGATAAACTCTACTTCCCTGTAGATACGGAAAACGGAAAGTTGACCGTTGAGGCTCAGCAGGGAGATCAGAATTCTCTGTTGTCATATACCCGTAAGCTGACCGCTTTGCGTCATTCAGCCAAGGCTCTTGACAATGAGGGAGATTGGAAGCTCCTGAACCAGAAGGGTCAGGAATATCCGATGGTATATGAGCGCACTTTGGGTGATGAGAAGTATGTTGTTGTCGTGAATCCTGGTGCCAAGGCAGCCTCTCTCAACATCAGCTCTGTAGGTGGCAAGGCAGTTTCTGTTCTTTCTACAGGCAAGGTTGTATATAAATCAGGCAAGAAGACCGATGCCATCAAGGCTTCTGGCATTAGTGCCGCCGTATTCAAGGTGGCTAAGTAACCTGTGAACATGATTATTGCTAGCTTTATTAAATATCAGAATCCGCATGGATTTTAAGGAAGAATAAGAAAGAATACGAAAAGATAATCCGAAACAGAAGCGTTGGCAGCTATCTGTTTCGGATTTTTATATAGCCCCCTTACTCCTTTATTTCTTTCATGTTTACAGGATTATAGGGAGTCAACTGCTGCATCTCCTGCTCTGTTGCTTCAGGCAAGGAAGGTATCTTGTTTCTGATGCAGAAATCGGTAATGGCGGCAGCTGATTCTTTGGGAGTAGAAGAATCCGGTTTGATGGATTGCTTCTTTTCTACATACTCCTTTTCCGTGATATATAGCTCGGTAATCACATGGATGAGTTGCTGCTGCTTGTCTTTCTTATGAGAGAAAAGATAGCTGTTGTCAGATTTCTGGAAGAGCAGGTCCTTGAAGGAATAGTAATCTTCAGGACTTATCTGGTAGGTTTCTACCACATGGTCGTAGATATCTGTCTGGGTATAACCGAAAAGCTGGTGTGTCAGATTCTTGTAGGTAGGAAGCTGGTTGATTTCTATCTGACAGATGTTCCGGCTGCTGTCCGTTTGAATACTGCCTATTGTCTGCTGATTGAGCAGGACGAGTTGAGAGCCCAGTGAATCTTTCAGCTGATATTTCTTTCGATATTGCTCAATAAGTGTCTTCCCTTCCGGCCAAGGTCGGAAGGTTCCTTCGTCGCTGACCATGAATGCTCGCTTTTTGTCTTCGGAAACGAGTCGGCTGTTGTAAAGATTTCTTTTGGAATAGGCATTGAGATCCGTCTTTCCATTCTTCAGGTTGATGTAATACTCCACGATGCCGTCGTTGAAGTATTTCATTACAGAGTCGTTGGTCTGGTAACTGCGATAATATCCCTTGAGTCTGATGAAGTGAGGCCGATTCCCTGTTACGTTCACATCCTCCAGTTTCTGTATTTTGGTAATATGTCCAGGCATCTTCTCTTCCTTGTTCTGCGCCATGAGACTGGTAGGAAGAAAGAGGAGAAGCACAAACAGATATTTCATATAATGATGATGTCTCATATTGATGATGCTTTAAAAAACTACTTAATGATGTGTTTATATGAGCTGTTGCTTCTACAGGGAGGCTGCGCAGTTCTTCCTCAACCACATCCCGAAGAAGCGGTCGTAGATGATATAGCTGCCATTGTACTTGTAGATGAATTCTCTATTGATCAGCGTCTTGAGAGCAAGACTCACGCTGCTGGCAGCAGGCAAGTTGTGGCGGCTGATGAAATCCTGCGAAAGAATGGAGGTGACAGCCTTATCCTGGGCAATGGCAGATAGAAGGGCAGCCTGATTGTCAGTAAGGGAATCGTAGTAATTCACGAATGCCACTTCCTGCTCGTTCACCAATTCCAGGGTTACATCATCAATTTCCGCTGTCGTAATTTCCTTTCCGTTCTGATAGAGTCGGTTCAGAATATCCTGAATATACCAGGTTTGACCATCCACCTTATTATATAGATAGGCAAAGGTGTCAGGATCCATGGTCAGATTCCGGGTCCTCATCCATCTGTTGGCAAAACGATGATACTCATCCTGGTTGATGAGAGGAAGATTGAGAATTTGTGAACTCTGATAGAATGGTCGCTTTGCCGACAGGAACATGTCGGTCATCATGTGCTGCTTACTGCCTGCAAAGATGAAATATACATTCGGCAAGAACTGGATGTAGGAGCGCAACAGGGCCTCTGTGCCATCTTCGGGATATTCGGCTATCTGCTGGAACTCATCGATGGCAATATAGATTCGTTTCTCCGATTGTTTCAGATACTCGAAGATATGTTTAAGGGAATCCTCGCTCTGGCTTGGTGAAACCGTAATCGAGAACGTAGGGATTCCCGTCATCTCATCAAACGACATCGTAGGCTTGTAGCCGGCAAAGAAAGTGGTAATCTTGCGCATGGCAGTTTGCGAGAAAGTATCAACCTTCCCGATAACCGTCTTTGCCAATAATTGGATGAATTGGCTCAGATTTCTTGTGGCATTGATGTCGAGATAGAAACAATGCGTTTCAGGTTCCTGCTTGCAGATGTTCTCAAAGACATGGTGTATGAGTCCCGTCTTTCCGATGCGGCGAGGAGAGATGAGGACGATGTTACGCTCATTCTGCAAAGCCTTCATGATGACTTCCGTCTCTTTCTTGCGGTCGCAGAAGTATTCTGCTCCCTTATATCCGTAGATAACAAATGGGTTATTCAGCTGTTCCATAACGTTTTATATCTATTCCATGTTTTATGTTACATGTTTTATGAAATGCAAAGATACTACTTTTTATGTAACTATCGCCACTTCTTTTCCTAATAATTTTTAAAACTTGCATTTTGACAGTGCTTATCCATCAAACCATGTCTTCTGTACTTTTGCACTGGAAATAAAAAAAATGAAATTTATATAATATCTTCCCGACTTTTCCGTTTTCTGATATAGACATTGTAAGAATGTGGAATAAGTATAAGAAAAAGAATGAAATTAAAAATTTAGTAATATGGATTTAAAAGCTATACAGCAATTGCTGCAAGAAGCTCAGTCTATCTTACAAAAAAGTAAGGCTGAGAAGAAAGAGCGTGAGGCAAAAGGCGAATATTTCAATGTTTTTGAAAATTTGCATTTTACACGCCCTGAGGAACATCTGCATACCCCTTTTCTTCGTATGCTGCTTGATAAGGATGCTAATCATGGAGTGGGGAAAGGCTTTTTGGAGGCTTTCCTAAAAATGGTTAAGAAAGAGTTGAAGCTTGATTTTCAATATGATATCAATTCGAGTCATATTGAATATAAAGACAAATATATTGGTGAAGTAAAAATATCAGAAAAAGATGGAGAGTCTACAGGTGGAGAGATTGACATTTTTCTATATGATGAGAAAGGGCATGCTATCATCATTGAAAATAAGTTTGATAGATATGGCAATCCTGCTCAAGAGCAACCAAGACAACTTGAGCGATATCATAATTTCGGGAAAAAAGAATATAAGGATAAATTTATCTTGATATATCTCACTCCTTCAGGTCAAGATGCTTCGGAGGATTCTACGGGTCCCAATAAAATAACCTATTATCCGATGAGTTATGACCTATCTGATAATAAGCCAAATATCTTATCTTGGCTTGATGCGTGTTTGGAAATATCAAAAGGATGCCCTCGCATTCATGAAGTGATTAAGCAATACATAACTTTTATAAAAGATACAAGACATATTATGGAAGAAAATTATCAAAATGAATTATTGAATTTGTTACTTTCGAAAGATAATTTAGATGTAACACTTCGTATTTTACGTGATGAGCAAATGATAAAAGAGAAAATTAGAAGAGACTTCTGTGATCAGCTAGTGAAATTGGCAGGTGAATACGGTCTTGAACTTCGTGAACAATATGATAGTAATATCGCTACATGGAATAGTGATTATGGTTGGATGATTTTCGTAGGTAAGAAGAGACTTCAATCACAAGTAGGATTTGTGGTTGGAAATTATTCACGCACAAACTCAGAATATGGCGGAATGTTATATGGCTTGTCTATCATTAATGGGTATTTCTCAAATTTGGGACAGTTGAAGAATGTATTTAAGATTAAATCAAGTGATCCTAATGATCAACCTTTGTTTGGTCCCGAGAAAGGATACCATCAACTTCCTGAAAATAAGGGAAATTTTGAAAGAGAATTTCCTTTTGGATATTCATTTTTGTATGATGAAGATAGAGCGATGGTTAAAAAATGGTATGATTGGGATGATGTCCAGACTTTGGCTGATATGCGCAATGGCAAGATGCTTAAGTTTATGGAAACCCGTTTTGAAATTCTGAAAAAGCATGGCATCATAGACAAGCTGTAGTTTATAATTACCAAGCATCATTCTCATGAAAGAAATCGCATTTGATTCATTGCTGCTGATAGCTGCTGACGATGTCAGTCAGCAAGCTATCAATCAGCTTCGCTCAGATGGTATATATTCCATCGAGAACCGTTCTTGCACACTTATCAATATGGTAGTGGTATCTACTGCCGAAGGAGCAGAACATGTTCATCAGGTATTGGAGAACCACGAACGTGCCAGAAAGAATGTAGTCGTAAAAATGACTCCGGAACTCTGCATCAAGGATGAATCCGATATCGACTCTATCTTGGCTTTCCTTCCAGAGCCAGGCTGTAATCCATACATGGAGTTGAAGCACTTCTTGCAAGTGTACCATGAGAATGTGGAGATTCATGGTATGGTAGGCTTTGATTTCAGAAGTTTCTCCGATATCATCAGAGGAAAGAATGTGGTATCTGTCTATTCTTATGAATATCAAGACGACATAGCTGAGGCTATCAGCCATCTAAAGCCGGTTAATCTAAAAGACAATGGCAAATATCTTCTGTCGTTTACAGTAGGCAAGTATGATGAGAAGGCTCTATCCAAGCATTTGGCTTCTCTCAATGAATACATGGATACTTTCCCCGAAGAGAGCTGCCTCTACTGGACATATAGAGAAGCAACTCCTCAAAAAGTAACTTTGTTTGCTTCTATATCTTCAGAGCAATAAAAATATGAAATGCCTCAACCATACAGGGCGAAATCTGTTATTATTAGGTTAAAACTGTAAGTAAGTAAACGATTTCATACAATTATAATAAGGAATCGTGTGGTTATTGCTTTTCTTTTTGTATCTTTGCAGCCGTTTGGTTAACATACGTGCCAAATCATACATAAAGGAAAAAAGAATATCTAATAATAAATAAAAAGTAATGACTACACTTACAATTTCTATTATTGTCGTTTTCGTGCTCGGCTATGCACTCATAGCTACCGAAAGCTTGACAAAGGTAAACAAGGCAGCAATTGCCCTGTTGATGTTGGTAGGTTGTTGGACCCTCTACATGATGGATCCAATGCAGTATCTCCAGTTGATGCACCCTGATTATACAGGCGGTGCTGCTGGAATGGTGGAGAAGGTGACCGGAATCATCCAGGAACATCTGGGCGATACTGCCACAACACTCTTCTTCCTGATGGGTGCGATGACCATCGTGGAAATCGTCGACCAAAACGGCGGATTCAACTGGGTTCGCAAGGTGATGAAAACCAAGTCGAAGCGTGCGCTCCTCTGGCGTATCGCTATCCTTACCTTCTTTCTCTCTGCCATCCTCGACAATCTGACCACCAGTATCGTGATGATCATGATTCTCCGAAAGCTCGTCACCGACCACAAAGACCGCATGGTTTATGCATCCCTCGTCATCATCGCAGCCAATTCGGGTGGTGCCTTCTCACCAATCGGTGACGTTACCACCATCATGCTCTGGAACAAGGGACTGATTACTGCAGCCGGCGTTATCGCAGAAATCTTCATCCCGTCTGTGGTTTCCATGGTGATTCCTGCCCTCATCCTTCAGACCATGTTGAAGGGCGAACTCGTGATGCCTGAGGTTTCTGCCCAGCAGAATGCATCGGTCAGCGATTTCACCGAAGGTCAGCGCAAGGCTGTGTTCTGGTTGGGAGTAGGCGGTTTGATCTTTGTTCCTATCTTCAAGAGTATCACCCACTTGCCTCCATTCGTAGGAATCCTCCTGGTATTGGGCGTTCTCTGGACAGCTACCGAAGTTTTCTATCGCGGTTTGTATCGTGGAGCTGATGCCGAGGGTACTCAGAAGCGAGTAACCAAGTTGCTTTCTCGTGTTGATATGAGTACCATCCTCTTCTTCCTCGGTATTCTGATGGCAGTATCCTGCCTGGCTGAGATTGGTGTATTGACTGCTTTGGGTCAGGGCTTGAACGTCGTATTCGATGGCAACCACTACCTGGTTACTGGTATCATCGGTGTGCTTTCAAGTATTGTTGATAATGTGCCTCTGGTTGCCGGATGTATGGGAATGTATCCTGTGGCAGCCGCTGGCGATATGGCTGTGGATGGTGTCTTCTGGCAGTTGCTCGCCTACTGTGCCGGTGTCGGTGGTTCTATGCTGATTATCGGTAGTGCTGCTGGTGTGGTAGTAATGGGCTTGGAGAAGATTACCTTCGGCTGGTATATGAAGCATATCTCCTGGATTGCTTTTGTAGGTTACATCGCAGGTATCGTTTGCTACTGGTTCATCCGCACCTTCCTTTATGCTATCTAAAGGATAATAGTTTTCTCTTACGTGAAAAAGTTTTTTTTGAGAAAAAGTCTCAAAGTCTCATTTTCTATTGAAAATACCGACTTAAAGACTTGATGGATAATAAGATAAAGAGAATGAGACTTCTCGGTTTTTGTGCCGAGAAGTCTCATTAAAGTCTCATAGAAGTATCATTATTTCACTTTTTCTTTACAAGATACTTCATTCCATCTGCAAATCTCTTATGTTTTAACTCACTCATATTCGCCAGTTTTCTGCCGAATCCCATCAAACTGTTCACCTTGAGCGATGAACCTATCTGCTTTTTCAGATAGTCGAAAATCTCGGCGGCAGTCAGATATTCACCCTCTTTCTCATTCTCAACCAAATCAAAATAGAGCTGGAAATACTGGTCTATCGGCTCAGCCACCTCAAACTGGCAGTTGTTCTTCATGATCAACTTCACCTGTTCCGCATCAAAATAACTCTTCTCGCCATTGTGCAAAGCAGTCAGCGCCTGGGCGAAAAGTTGCTGATAGTTCGGACGCACACTCACATCGATCGGTCCCGTCAGTTCCACACCGATGAACCTTCTGTTGCCGGATGGGTCGGTGAGAATATCCTTCATGTTGCTCGTGGCGATGAACGAGGCGAGACGAGGAAATTCCATG
>ULYZ01003847.1_pt1 | contig 9008 bp, 6 predicted proteins | sample 1962731 | NCBI WGS metagenome assembly ULYZ01 (sample SAMEA4835879, study PRJEB28245) | human gut metagenome | biome: gut microbiome; material: fecal sample | place: Denmark | collected 2008 | reverse complement strand
GGGCTGTAGGACTCGATGAATGAGGATAGCCAGTTGTTGGCTTTCTTCAAGGATTGCATGGCGGTGTCTATCGACTTGCTCTCATGCGTAAGAAGTTGATTCATGTTCATTGTTTACAATTTGGATTAAGTGGTGAATATAAAATGTGTTGGCTCGCCCAGGGTGAAGTTTTCGGCTTTGCCTTGGGCGAGTTTGGCTTTATGCTATACCGATTTGATTCTGGCGATAAGCGGAACGATGGCTTTGACCTCTTCGGGGCAGTAATAGAATTGGCGACCTATCTGGGTGTGCCCCAAGAAACGGCGGTCACGAAGTTTTTGTAAGGTGCGCTGGCTGATGCGAAGCTGCTGGCATACCTCATGACCTGTAAGCCATTTGTTCAGACGCTTGCCGTTAGCCTTATGCTTCAGCAACTCAACTTTCTTTACCAAGGCATCGTATCTTGCCATCATCAAGTCGAATGCCTTCTTTTCCATTGTTACTACTTCCATATTCTGTTTTATTGGTTCAACAAATTCGGGTGCAAAGTTAATGTGTGTATGTAGAAAAACAATGAAAATGAATAACTGTGGCAGTGCTTTTCTGGGGTTTGCCGACCGCTTGGCAAGAAAAATCAAGAAAATTATACGTGGGTCATTAATGAGTTGTTAAACGGGTATTTCTCAAATGGTTAATTTTGCCGCCGAGAAATAAAAACAACGAATTATATAACATTTCAAACGGAATTAGAATGGAAGTAATAACAATGGAAAGTGCAGCCTTCAAAAAGCTGACAGAACAGTTGACAGAAATAGTCCAGTACGTGCGATTGGCAAAAATGGCATTTCAAGATAACTTGACGGGTAAGGGATTGAAGCCGATGTTGACCAATGACGATGCAGCTAAGATGCTTGGTGTGAGCAAGCGCACCTTGCAGCGAATGCGCTCAGAGAACCGCATTGATTTTATTAAAATTGGCAATCAATGCCGATACCAAGTTGAAGCCATTGAAAGAATGGTTGAGGAACGAACAATAACAAAGGAAACATGAGCATGGAAGATGGAACATTGAGAAAACTGGAGTTATATCTCCATGACCTACACAAAAAGATAGACGGCATCTACGACATGCTGATGTTGAGACACGAACGAGAGACGGAGCAAAAAGGAAGTTCTGCCATCAATGAAAAATTGCTTGACAACCAAGATCTCTGCCTCTTATTTCAAATCTCCCCTCGTTCCCTGCAACGCTATCGCAGTCTGGGAGTGCTTCCCTACAAGCGTTTGGGGCAGAAAACCTACTACACGGAAGAGGATGTGATGCAGTTTGTAGAGAATAATGTCAAAGAATTCAAGAAAGAGAATGTGGAGCATTACTTGACTCGCATTCATCAGAAATTCAAATAACAACAGTATTCACCATTAAAAATTTACAATTATGGTACAAAAGAAAAAGAGTGATGAACAGGACGTGCTGGTAGTCCGTGACGAGAAGACGGGCGAGATCAGCGTCGTCGCCGGACTCAGCAGGGACGGCACACCGAAGCGAGCACCCGCCAAGGCGGAGAACACGTCCGACTTCCTGCGTTTTGACCGCAACAGTGACTTGATGGACAGTTTCTTCCGAAACTTCTTCCGCCAGTGCAAGGAGCCAAGCCGATTCGGATTCTACCGCATAGCGGCAGACCAGGTGGAAAACCTGCTTGGCGTGATGAAGGAGTTGCTGAAAGATCCGGAGGCTAACAAGGAGATTCTTTCCGCCCACAAGGTTGACACCTCCAATTATGAGAAAGAGGCAAAGCAATCGGAAGGTCAGGCGAAAGAAACCGCATTATCGGACGATGCGTCCAAGACGCAAGCTAACACAGAAAAAGAGAATGTATCATCTGAACAAACCAACGAAAAAGAGAACGACATGGAACAGAAACCAGAACAGACCGCAACCGAACAGCAGGCACAGACCGCTCCGGGTGTAAAGCAGAACCTCATTAGTGGTAACGATGTGAACCTGCAGGAACTTGGTGCCAAATATGGCATAGACTTCAACAGTATGAATGAGAAGGATATGAAAGCCCTGCTCAACTACGGCAAGACGGGGCTTGTGATTGTGAAGCCGACCTTCGGCGGTGAACAGATAGAGATACAGGCCCGTCTGTCATTCCGCAAGGACGATAACGACCAGTTGCAACTCGTGCCGCATTTCGTGCGCAACGAGCCAAAACTCGATGTCGCTTACAAAGGCTATACCTTTACTCCAGAGGACAAGAAGAACCTGTTGCAGAACGGCAACCTCGGAAAGGTAGTGGATTTCCCCGACAAGAATACAGGTGAGCTGCGTCCTCATTTCATCAGTATCGACCGTCTTACCAATGAGATTGTTGACATCCCTACCAACAAGGTGCGCATACCCGATACCATCGGCAAGACACCTATTACCAAGGACGACAAGAGAGTGCTCTACTCAGGTATTCCGCTTCGCAAGGAGATTGAGCTTGCCAACGGGCGCAAGTTTACACCGCTGTTGCAGGTGAATGTGGAACAGCGTGGCGTGGAGTTCGTGCCTGGCAGCACAAGACAGGCGCAAGGTCAGAAACAGAATGGAGACAAGAAGCAAACCGCTGACAAGCAGGAGCAGAAGGCAGAAGGTGATGCGGGCGGTCAGAAGAAGCAGCAAGATCCCAACCACTGGCTCAATGAGGATGGAACTATCCGCCGACTCAACACCTATTTCAAGAAGGAACTGACCGAGCAGCAGAAGGACGACTATGTGGCAGGCAAGACCATCGAGATCAAGGAAGTGCCCAACAAGAACGGCAGCGGTACCTATACCGCCTATGTGAAGTTCGATTTCGACAAGATGCAGCCACGTTCCTACCGCAACAATCCAGACCTCAAACAGGCGAAGGAACAGATTCCGACCAACGAGAACAAGGTACAAGTCGCCGTCAACGAGCAGGGCAAGACCCATGAGGCGACCAAGCACACCAAGGATCCGCTGAGTCCGGGACAGTCTGCGCCAAAGAACGAAAAGCAGCAGAAGGAACAGAACGCCGAGGAACAGAAGCCAAAGAGAAAGGCAAGAAGCGTGAAGATGTAGTTGCCGCCACTTGATCCACAGAGTTAATCATCCATCATAACAACCGACATCTGCGACCGTCTATCCCACGGTTGCGGATGTCACAAAAACAACAGACAATGAAGACAATCATCGCAGAGAAACCAAGCGTAGCCAAGGAAATCGCCCACATTGTGGGAGCTGACAAGCGTGAGGAAGGCTATATGCAGGGCAATGGCTATTTTGTGACATGGGCATTCGGACATTTAGTGCAGCCAGCCATGCCGGAAACCTACGGCATGAAGGGATTCCATGCAGAGAATCTGCCTGTAATTCCCGACCCGTTCGTTCTTGTTCCCCGACAAGTCAAGACAGAGAACGGCTACAAACCAGATGCAGGTGTGCTTGCCCAGATTAAAATTATCGGCAAGCTGTTTGACAGCAGTGAGCGCATTATCGTAGCAACCGATGCCGGACGTGAGGGAGAGTTGATTTTCCGATACCTCTATGCGTATCTCGGTTGCAGGAAACCTTTCGACCGTCTCTGGATCAGTTCGCTTACGGACACCGCCATCCGTGAGGGACTTCTGAACCTCAGGGATGGCAAGGGGTATGACAATCTCTATCATGCAGCCAAGGCACGAAGTGAGGCAGACTGGCTCGTCGGCATCAACGGCACGCAGGCCCTTACTATAGCCGCAGGACGTGGCACCTATTCCGTAGGTCGTGTGCAAACTCCGACCCTTGGCATGGTGTGCGAACGCTATTGGGAACACAAGCATTTCGAGTCGAAACCGTTCTGGCAGGTACACTTCGGTGTGGTTGATGCAGACAGTGGCAATATACTGAAGTTCACATCAGTCAACCGCTGGACAGACAAAGCTACCGCAACCGATATATATAATACGGTGAAAGAAACAGGTTCTGTCATCATCACAAAGGTCGCAACCAAGCGAAAGGTGGAGAAGGCACCGCTCCTTTACGACCTCACCACCTTGCAGAAAGAAGCCAACTCCCAGCATGGCTTCACGGCAGAGCATACTCTCTCCATCGCCCAGAAACTCTACGAGGCAAAGTTCATCACCTATCCAAGAACATCAAGCCGCTATATTTCGGATGATGTATTTGCCACCCTCCCCAAACTCTTTAAGAATCTGGAGAATCATTCGGAATATGGAGAGAAAGTGAAACTCTTGCCTGGCAGTGAGGACTACAGCAAGAACTGCGTGAATGCCGCCAAGGTGACCGATCACCATGCCCTGCTCATCACAGAAAATGCAGCCATTGGTCTTTTCAAGGACGAGAAGATCGTTTATGACATGATATTGTGCCGGATGATTGAAGCGTTCTCGGCAGACTGCATCAAGGACATCACATCAGTATCGGCGCAAGTGGATCATGAAGTTGAGTTTGGCATCAGTGGCTCCATCATCCGACAGACTGGCTGGCGAGCGTTGTCGCTCAAGGAAAAGAACAACAGGCAGGACAAGGATGCAGACGCAACAGACAATGAGGTCAAGGATCAAGTCATTCCCAACTGGCAAGAAGGACAGCATGTCACTCTTTCTGGCTGCACCATCACGGAGGGCAAGACCAAACCGAAGCCATTGCATACGGAATCCACATTGCTTGCAGCAATGGAGACCGCAGGCAAAGAGATAGAAGATGATACGATGCGCCAGGCAATGAAGGACAGCGGTATTGGCACACCTGCCACACGTGCCGCCATCATCGAAACCCTGCTCAAACGAGAGTATATGGTGCGCCAGCAGAAGAAACTTGTGCCGACGGAAAAAGGACTCGCCCTGCATTCCGTGGTGAAGAACATGGCGATTGCCAATGTGGAGATGACGGGCAAATGGGAGGCGGAACTTGCCAAGATTGAACGAGGTGAAGCAAGTGCAGACGGGTTCACCCATAGTATCGAAGGCTATACCCGTGAAATCACTGCGGAATTGTTAGGTTGTGACAGACTTTTCAGCCACAAGGATTCCGGCTGCCAGTGTCCTAAATGCAAGCAAGGTACCATGCAGTTCTTCGGAAAGGTAGTAAGATGCAGCAACAAGGAGTGCGGTATGCCAGTGTTCAAGCAGGTAGCAGGAAAGTTGCTCACTGATGCCGACATAACCGACTTGCTTACCAAGGGCAAGACCAGAACGCTCAATGGTTTCACCAGCAAGCAAGGCAAATCATTCTCCGCAGCCATAGCCTTTGACGAGAATTTCAACACGAAATTCGTCTTTGCAGAGCGCAAAACAGCAGAAAAGCGAGGAAATGTGAAGAGATACAAGAAATAGTTTGTACCTTTGCCACCGAAACATGGTTCATAAATGGTGTCTTTGCAGTTTCACTGCGAAGATAGGCTTCGGCTCAGCAATAAAAGCAAGCTTTATTGCGTTCGCCTTGCACTATCTTTATTGGATGCTTTTATTTACTGTGGATTAAGTGGCGGCACTCGGAGGGATACCGAGTGCCTTTTCTTGCTTTCAACTAACATCAACCGCCATCCACGGTTTATTATTCACCACTTAATCCATTCAACAGACAAATGAACAGAAAGAAACAGGCACAGACAGAGCTGTCCTATTACGGACTGTACCTCTTGAACCACCTCAGGGAAAACCGTTTTCCACAAGCCAACGATGCGGACTTTATCCGCGAACGTGCAGACCATGCCGCAGAAGTATATGAGCAGGCACGGCGTGATGCCCTCTTTGCCGATGCGGCACAAGAACTTGCCATGGCAGCATTGCTGAAAGGTCTCCGCTTTTCCAAGTACAGCATCCTGTACGATGTTGTTGACAGTGAGTTTCCCCTGGAGGTAGCAGTAGAAGACCAGGAAGCGTTTGTCAAGAACCTCCTGCCTTTGGTTGATAACGTGTATTCCATTTACGACCTCACCGATGATGATTTTGCCCAGTCACCGGACTACGAGCAGCTCTACACAGAGCTGACGGGAGCCGTAGCCCTTTTCATAGAGTCAAATGGCGTACAATAGAAAACAACGGCTGAACGACAACATCAAGGCGATAGAGACAGCATTCATCCTTGACAGGGAACAGCGCACGCCGACTGCCCGTGAGCGTCTCCTTCTGGAGCGTTACTGCGGATTCGGTGGATTGAAGTGCATCCTGAACCCTGCCAGGGAACTGGCGGATGCCGTCCATTGGGCAAAGTCAGACCTTGAATTGTTTGCTCCAACAGTGGAGCTGCATAGACTTATCCGTGAAAACAGCAAGAATGAAAGCGAGTACAAACAGTTGATGGACAGTCTGAAACAGTCCGTCCTTACGGCATTCTACACGCCGTCAGCCGTTACGGAGGCTCTGACGGATGTGTTGAAAGAGCATCAGATTATCCCCGAAAAAGTGCTTGAACCCTCGGCAGGCATCGGTGCCTTTGTCGATTCCGTCTTGGATAACAATCCCAAGGCAGACATTATGGCGTTTGAAAAAGACCTGCTTACAGGAAAGATACTCCACCATCTGCACCCGGAGCAGAAAGTGCGCATAGAGGGATTCGAGAAGATAGAAAAGCCTTTCAATGACTACTTCGACCTCGCCATCTCAAATATTCCCTTTGGCGATGTTGCCGTATTTGATCCGTCTTATCCAGCCATGAAAGGCATGAGGGCACTTGTTACCAGACGCATACACAACTACTTCTTTGTCAAGGCTCTTGATACGGTAAGGGACGGCGGGTTAGTTGCCTTCATCACCTCACAAGGCGTATTGAATGCCAAAAACAACAGTGCCGCGCGTTTTATGATGCTCTATCATGCAGATCTCGTATCAGCGATTCGTCTTCCCAACAACCTGTTCACGGAAAATGCCAATACGGAAGTGGGCAGTGACATCATCATTCTGCAGAAAAATACCCAAAAGGAGTCGCTGCGAGGAGACGACAACCTGCTTGATACCGTCTATAATGACAAGAACCGCATTCCGACAAACAACTACTTTCTGGAGCATCCGGAACGCATTATCCACACAACGGCAAAGTTGGATACTGACCCGTTCGGCAAACCTGCAATGATATACACGCATGAGGATGGTGTGGAAGGCATTGCAGAGGATTTGCGAAAGATGCTCCATGAAGACTTTAAGAAGAACCTCAATTTGAACCGATACTTGGGGATAGAGGAAACAATGGCTGAGGAAGTTAAGGAGGTTGAAGAAACAGAAAAGATAGAAAAAACAGAGAAGATAAAGCCTTCCATTGAGGAAAAGCAGAACGATATGGTAGTATCCTTGCAAAAGCAGGAAAAGCCTACTGATGATGCTGAGCTATCCCAAAAGTCCAATCATCAGCAGCCACCAGTCCAAATGACGCTGTTTGACCTTTGGGGAATGGAAGAAGAAAACCGTCAGGCTGTCCATTCTACGAAGAAGAAAGCAGAGGTAACAGTGGGTGCTGCCGCCAAGAAAGTGTCAAGGAAGAAAGCAAGTCCGTTGGTAAAAAGCGTCAATCCGACTTTTGAAGTTGTGACAAAGCCTGTGGAAAAAGAAGAAAAGCCTTCGTTGACAGATACAAAAGAGCAGGAAACAGCACAGGAGACAAAACCAATCCTGCCTGGGGATGAGCCATACGCAAGCATCTCTTGGGAAGAGAATCCGCCAATCAACGGCTTTTACGAGATGATGATGACCATGGCTCCCGAAGACAGGGTGCTGCTGCGCCAAAAGGCGGAACTGCACCGTCAGGAACAACTCAAGGCTCTGGGCGTTGAAGATACGCTTAATCCGAAGTTCAAACCTCCGATGGAACCGATAGAAGTTCTCAAAGTTCAAATCGGGCATGGACAGTCGAAAGGGAATGAGGCAAAAGAAGATTCCAAGACTCAGAACACATTGAAAGAAACAAATCATGAGCGGGAACAACAAAAAGAGCAAGAAAGAAAGCGGGAAGAGCTGGCAAAGAAGAAAGAGGATGCTATGAAGCCCCGTCCATTTGATGAGAAACTGGAAAGTTTTCATCGTGAGGGTTCTATGGTGCTCGACTCTGCCGGAAACATCGGTGTATTGAAAGACCTTACCAAGTATGGTGCTACCTTCATGCCGTTGGATCTGAATATGGAGCAGAAAGAAAAGGCAGTCTTGTATATCGCCCTCCGTGATGCCTATCAGAAACTTTACACCTATGAAGCGGAAGAACAGACGGAAAACAAGCAGATGCGTGAGAGTCTGAATGTCTATTATGACGCTTTTTTCATTCGCTTCGGCAACCTCAATGCCAAGCAGAACGTGAAGTTCATCCTTATGGATGCCTCAGGGCGCGACATGCTGTCGTTGGAACGTGTAGAAAACGGACAGTTCACAAAGTCAGACATCTTCGACCACCCGGTCTCTTTTTCGCTTAACGAGGTCAGTCATGTGGATTCTCCGGAGGAAGCGCTCACCGCCTCACTCAACAAGTTCGGCCGTATCGACTTGCCGTATATGACAGTATTATCGGATATGCCGGAACAGGAACTGACGGAAGCGCTTAAAGGACGCATCTATTACAATCCGCTCATAGATGGCTACGAGATAGCCGACCGCTTCATTGCTGGCAATGTCATAGAGAAAGCGGAGCGTATAGAAGAATGGCTGAAGGAAAATCCCGACCATGCAACCGTGAGGGAGTCGTTGGAAGCCTTGAAGGCAAGCATTCCCGAACCGATAGCCTTTGAGGACCTGGACTTCAACTTCGGTGAACGTTGGATACCTACAGGTGTGTATTCCGCTTACATGAGCCACCTCTTCAATACACAGGTCAGCATCGTCTATTCCGACAGCATGGACGAATATTCGGCAAAATGCAGTATGAAGACCATGGCCATCACGGATGAGTATATGGTGAAGGGATATTACCGCCACTATGACGGCATGAGTCTTCTGAAACATGCCCTGCACAACACTTGTCCCGACATGATGAAGAGCATCGGTGAGGATGAACACGGCAACGACATCAAGGTGCGTGACAGCGAGGGCAC
>ULYZ01002293.1_pt1 | contig 10255 bp, 8 predicted proteins | sample 1962731 | NCBI WGS metagenome assembly ULYZ01 (sample SAMEA4835879, study PRJEB28245) | human gut metagenome | biome: gut microbiome; material: fecal sample | place: Denmark | collected 2008 | reverse complement strand
CTCATGCCGAGCATACTAAAAAAGGGAAGCGCCGAAACGACACTTCCCCATGAATTGGATGAGTTATATAATCATCTGTCTCGCGACATCTTATTCTGCGTATGCAGTCTTGTAGGCAGAGTCAAAGAACATAGCGCAAGAACCTACGCCAGTCTCATACTCATGCTGCTTCTGACCAGCTCTGTCATACTCCACTACGTAGCCATTGCCATTATAGTCGGGAGTACCTTTATCGCCCATTTTATAAGAGAGCACGAAGATATGACCGTTCAATGGGTCGGCAAAGATTCCGCATGGGCTCACAGGCATCTCAGAGAGCGTCAGCGCCTGTGGTTGTGTACTTCCTGCTGCAAGCACGCTCACGCTAGGAGTGCCGCCATAAGGTGCATTGAGCACAAAGAAATAAGAACGAACCAACTGCGGCGTACGTGTTGTAGTACCAGGGGTTACGCATACAGCATAGTTGCCATCTGCCACCTTCTGCGACTTGCCCTCGGCGAAACTCACTGCACGTAGGGCATTCTCGCCAGTGGTCGCATAGTCAGGAGCAGGTCCATATACTGGGTTGTCGAGAACATACAAAACATTAGATGCATAATAGATGCTGGTAGGATTGTTCACGCCCTCGATATTCTTAGTCTCAACATTGTCGTTGGAAAGATTGATGCAAGAGATGTTGCCACCACCAGCAGCATAGTTACTGTTGGCAACGTAGAGATTGCCATTGCCGAAGACCAAGCCCTCAGGATAGTTGCCCACCTTCCACTTCTTCTGAAGAGCAAAATCTGTGGTGTCCACGGCAGCTACATAGCCACCGTATGTGGTGAAATAAACCTTGCCACCGTCAGCGATGATATGGCGAGGCTCAGCACCCTCGGCTTTGCCCAGCAGGTCTGTAGTCTTGATTTGCTTGATACTCTGCTTGGTTTTCTTGTCGATTACCTCGATGGTGTTGCTCTGATCTACGGCGAGATAAATCTTGTTGCCATATACGATGCCATCATTGGCAGTATTACCGAGCGAACGACCGTTAGCAGCCTTGAATACTTTCTGTGTGGCTGTGCTTGAAGCATAGTCGATAGCTGTGAGAGAGCTCTCAATTTTGTTATACATGTTACCTGAATTCACGACATAAGCGCCCGTGCTGTACTCCTGGAGATAAGTCTTAGGACCATCGTTGTCGTCGCTACATGATGTCATCACTGCAGTACCCATCAAGAGCACCGCCAAACCTAATAAATACTTTTTCATTTTCTTTTTCTGTTTATATTTGAATCTAATTTGTTACTATCTAGAAGTTATACCCGATGCTTAACATCCAACTGCGGCGAGGCATCGGATAATGCCCTACGAGTTCATACTGCTCCGACAGCAGGTTCTTCACATCCATCCTGACCTTCACACCTCTCAGGGATTTCCCCAAAAGACTCAGCCCGTCGAGCTGACGATAGAGCGTCAACCCCATGTCCCAGTAACCATCCACTTCGGTGCCGTCATAGTGCTCATTGTTGGCCCATCGCTTGCTCATTCCTTGTCCATGGAGCGAGACATTCACCCAGGGATTCTCCCAGCCCAAGGCAATACTGCCCGAGTGCAGAGGGATATAGGCTACTTGATTGCCATAATATTTGGACGAGCGGTCGGTATGGTTCACCACGTGCTGGTAGCTATACGACCCTTGCAGCGAGAGTTGCTGCCCCGGAGCCATCTGCCAGATACCACGCAAAGAGGCATCCGCGCCAACGACATCTACCCGTGCCAAGTTCACAGTACGCCAAACGAACATATTGTAAGGAACGCCCACAATCTTGTCGGTCACCCGATTGCAGTAGCCGTCCAGCGTTGCTTGAATATTCCATCCCTTGTAACGTAGGGATTCGCCGTTTCCCCCATCTCCAGAAGAAGTTTTTTTCCACGTAAGCCCGACATTCAACTGTCGGGTTTTCTCAGGCTTCAGATCTGAACTTCCATAATGGAAGAAATAGTTCTCGTTGAAAGTAGGAACCCGGAAGATGTCCTTGTACGAAGCCCTGAGATAAAGCTCATCGCTGGCAGTACCATTTCCCAGGAGCCGATAAGAAAGCGAAAGCGATGGAGAAAGCCGGCGTGCATCCTTGGCAGCCTGTCCTGCTTTGGTAGGATTGGCGCTGCCTTGCTGAGTCTCTATCTTGCGCCCCACGCTGTTGAGGTAAACCGAAGCCAGCATTCTGGTAAGAGCCACCCATCTTCCCTTCGCATATCGGGCGGAGAGCGACTGCAGGATGCCATGTCGATGAGGTCGCAGGTCGGTGGCGAGAGTGCTGTTGAGCGAGTTCATCATCCAGTCGGCAGAGTAATCCACCGCCCAGCCGTCCCCCGGCATCCACATCAGTGCTGCCGAAGTATAAAATTCCCTCTGCCAGTAGGTAGCATCATTGCGCCGATTTGCCACGAGCGTGTCCTGATAGGCAGAGCTCGCCCAGTTCATCTTGGCTTGCACCTTCAGCATCCAACGGTCATCGAGACTTCTGGCTTGCCATCTCGCCTGAGCAAAGGCGTTGCGGTCGTGCAACTGTTCGGCTGTTACATTGGTATAATATCTCACGATGCCAGGCAACTGTCGGTCGTTGTCATAATAGTAAATCTTTGCCCACAATTGGTTCCGGCTCATACCATCGGCTCGTCTGCCCATCATCCAGTGCATATTCAGTTCGCCATGCCCCGAGTTCATACGACTGTTGGTTCTTCGCTCATGGGTAGTATATTTACCATTGTGCAAAATGAAAGGATAGTCGTTTTCGGCATAGGTGTACTCACCCATCGCCTGGAGAGTGAACCTATCAGACAATCTCTGCACATAGCGCAGATAAGGCGAGACATATCCGAAGGACCCCACCTGCAACTGAGTAGAGAGGTGAGGCTGCTTGTCGATGGGAATCTCGCTCATGGTCTCGATGGCAAGCAAAGCTGCCACCGAGGCTTGCCGGGCCGAGATGAAGATGTCGTCGTTGTCGCCAATGGTGAGTCGCAAAGTCTGCACTTGGTCGAGCGAATAACGGGACACATCAATTTCGCCGCCCTGACATTCACTGAGCAGCACACCATCGTAACTCACGCCCGTGTGTCCCGCTCCGAATCCACGCACAGCTACCGTCTTCATTCCTCCAGCTCCACCATAGTCGCGCAGATTGATGCCTGGCATTCGGTGCAAGGCGTCGGCCATATCCGTAACGCCGAGCCTTAACATATCCCCCTTGTCCAAAAGTTGGAGAGGCGATGTGCTCGTAAGTATCCGGTGCTGCCGAGCATTCACTTTTACTTCCTGCAAATGCTCGGTACGAATGGAATCTTGCCCCATACCCACTTGTGCATACAACAGTAGCAAGCCACCGAGACAAAATATCCTCAATGCCTTCATTCATTCTATCTTTTATATTATTATCTGTGTCTCCATCACGAACCCATCCCACGGGGTTGGATAGAATCATCGGAATCTCTTATCCTAAAGACACTCTTTCATCATATTGTTTCCGATGGCAACGGCAGGTCTTCTGACTTGCGTCCTCCCAGCATCCCACTCTATGTAAACATAAAAAGATGCAAAACTCATGGCAAGCGGTCTTCCCGAAAAAATGTCAGTGGCCATGGTGCTTGCCGCAATAAGACGCTTACAGCAGCGGGACTGTCCGGGCTTCTCACCCGATTCCCTTTTAATCACTACGCACTCATCCTGCCTGAGGCGGCAGAAGGGGCAGCGAACCAATTGCGGGTGCAAAGGTACTATAAAAAAATGAATAAAAAGATAACTTTATCCGCTTTTTTATTCCAGCAAGGATAAAATTATCTTTTTATTCAGAGTTCAGTTTATTCTTTTACGATTTCCAGGAGTTCTGCGAAATCATCGATGATCCATTCGGCAGAGGCGAGCTGCTGGCGGGTTCCGTTGCCATAAGTCACGGCACAGGCCTTGCAGCCGGCATGATGCGCCATATCCACATCGAAATTCATATCGCCCACTACAAGGGTTTCATCTGCCGTTCCCTTCATCTCCTTCAATGCCTTGAAGACCATATCAGGTGCTGGCTTCGCATGCTCCACATCATCGCCTGCCACGATAGAAGAGAAAATATCTTCCAGCTGCATCTGATGCACGTATCCATCCAGCGAGCAATGGTTTCGACTGCTGGCCATACCCAATACAAACCCACAGCGATGCAACTCTCTCAGGGTTTCTATCACATGAGGGAAGGGCTGCACGATCATCGTTTGCTTGTTTTCCAGGAATATCTCGCGATAAGTAGCAGCACACTCCATCCCTTCCTCATCACTCATATCAAAGAGCGAAACGAAGGCCTCATCCAATCGAAGACCGATGGTCTTGGCACAAGCCTTCTCCGATTTCACCTCCAGCTTTCTTGCACGCATCGTATCCTGCAGGGTCTTCACTATGAGACTCTGCGAATCGCCGATGGTTCCATCAAAATCAAAAATTATATACTTCATTATTCTTACCTTATTTGAAAACGGTCACAAAGGTACAGATTATAACTGAAACTACAAAGCAAATTGCTCACGAATTGCCTTTATAATGTTATTACGAGCCACTTCTGGATTCATCGCCTCATCCAATGGCATTTCTTCAGGAGTAACCTGAACAACTCTATCAAATCCTGCATCCAGCATAGCCTTTCTATCGCTAACTCCGCCCGATACTAGCCATATTTTCTGATTGGTAACATGCTCAAGAATTCTTTGCGGCAGTTTCCCCATCAAGGTCTGACGGTCGCTATGACCTTCGCCCGTAATCACGAGATCAGCATCTAGAATGAGCGCATCAAAACCAATTTCATCCAAGAGAAGTTCAGCCCCTGGTCGTGCCTCAGCATTGAAATATTGCAGGAATGCATAACCCAGTCCTCCGGCCGCACCAGCCCCAGGAACCTCACTCCTATCATATCCAAAATGCTTGGCGCTTACCTCGGCAAACTTCCTTGCCCTATCATCCAACATCTGCACCATCTTAGCATCAGCTCCCTTCTGAGGGGCAAAAACATGAGCCGCTCCATTTTCGCCACAGAGCGGATTGGTAACATCTGAAGCCAGCACAAAGCTGCATTCCTGTCGGATTTTCTTCCAGTCGTCGCCCATCGCCTTAAGCATCCCAATGCCGCAATCGGATGTGGCGCTGCCGCCCAAGCCCACGATGAAACGTCGCACGCCCCGGCGATAAGCATTCATAATCATCTCGCCCACGCCCCAGGAAGTAGCCTTCATCGGGTTGCGCTGTTCAGGCTCAATCAGAGCCAGTCCTGCGGTCTGCGCGATCTCGATAATCGCCGTATCATCCACGATTCCGTATTCCGCCTCAATCCATCTCATCAGCGCATCATGGGCATGAATCTTCACTCGCTCTCCCTTCATTGCCGAGAGGAAAGCATCGAGCATTCCCTCTCCCCCATCACTCATTTCCAGGGTAATGATTTCGGGAGAAGCATCTTCCGCATTCCATTCCTTCACTCCCGAAGCAATCGCCTCATTCACCTCTCTGCTCGAAAGGCAACCCTTATAAGAGTCGCAAGCAATTATTATCTTCTTATATCCAGCCCCATCCATCAGTCTGAGACCATCATTTTTCCTATCCATATTCTATTTATATTATATCATTCCAAGAATCATCGCCTATCAAGCGATTCCCCTTTCAGCCCGCAAAATTAGCCATTATTCCTGAAACCACAAACCTTTTTGGGAAAAACTTTCAAAAACAGATGCTTCTGATAAGAGCTGATAGAAAAAAGAGGTTAAAACATTTGGCTATTAAAAAGATTCCTCGTATTTTTGCAGTAGATTTTTCAAAGGTTTTCTAAAGGTTAAAGGCTTATGTGCAAATATGAAGAAATAGAAGGTTGGCGACTCTCGAATGACAAGACGATTCGGGAAATCAACAATGCCGTACACGATGAGGTGGAACGAATCTACCTGGAAGCGTGGGCGAAGGGCATTTCCGTGCCGTATTTTGAAAACGGAAAAACCTATCTTGCTAATCCTGATGGAAGCGATGTAGAAGCAACTCTTGATTTTGCGACACGCGAATATACTATCATAAAACAAGTTGCAGCTCCAGGAAAGGGGAAAATGAGTTACTTACTCCATTAATTACTTCGTAACACCTCTTTTTCTATTAAGATTATGAAAAGAAGACCTGAATTTACAATTATAGCCGGTCCAAATGGAGCTAGCAAAAGTAGGCTTGGAATATTTTATTCTACAGTAAAAGCTTTTGACGGAGACCTTCTAGCAATGTCTCTTCGAAACGAACATCCTGATTGGATAGAGCGATGGATAGATGGAACTGTTATCTCTTCATTGATGAAAGAAAAAGAAGAAGCCATTTCACAAAACAAGAATTTTGCTTTCGAAACGAACTTCTCTACAGATTTGCCAGTCAATCTTGTTCAGGATTTTAAAGATGCAGGTTATAAAATCAGCCTCATCTTTTTCGGCTTATCCTCGAAAGAAGATTCTCTATCTCGTGTTATCCAAAGATACACAATGGGCGGTCATAATGTAAACCAAGACGTGATAGAATATAACTTCACGGAAGGCATCAAACGAGTAAGAGCCTCTCTACCACTGTTTGAAAACATTCTTTTCATTGATGGCACTTCCGATTTTGGCGACATTGTTGCCATTCACATCGAGAAATCAGGCAAGCATCAGATAACAGATCACCCAGCCGAGTGGTTCGACAAATACTTCAAAGAAGCATTCGATGCGCTTGTTGATGGATAGGAAGCGGACATGTACTTTGGCAGAATCATAGGCCTCACCTATCGTTTCGGCGGCTACAAGGCCAAGCAGCATGAAGAAGTAGATACTTCCAGATTTGGGAAATAAAACGAGAAAAGCTCGCCAAGACCATCAAAGTCCTGGCGAGCTTTTCTCGTTTCATATACTCTATTCAAGTTTCTTTACTTCAAAATATTGACATATCCCTTATTCTGTACCAATTCAGAATTTAAATCGATGCATTTCTGAGGAATCGGGAAGACGGTAGTGTAGCCGGAGGATTCACCCTGAAGAGGCGTACGGAGATCGTAGGCACCGGTGAATTTGCCGAAGCGGATGAGATCCTGACGACGCCATCCTTCCCATACCAACTCCAGCAACCGCTCTTCCAGAATGTTATCGAGCGTAGCCTTACGATAAGGCATTCCCACACGGGCACGAATCCTATTCAACTCCTCATCACCATTCTCTCCGTTTCGGACCTTTGCCTCTGCCTTCATCAATAAAGCATCTGCATAGCGGAAAAGAACTATGTCGTTACTCTGCAACTTGCCGTCCATATAAGAGGTTCTATCCACCTCATACTTCGCCATTCTCGCTCCAGCCGTCTTGACAAACTTACTGTTGGTCAGGTTTTGAGCCACTTCAAAAGGCTGATACTCCAACGGCTTTCCATTATCCATCAGCAGTTCATGACCATCTACCTTTACCACTCCCGCCACAAAGTTCATCTTGCAACGGGCATCTTCATCAGCCTCGCCATAATGATTGGCTTTCATCGTAGAAATCGTGGCACAGGTACCATTCTCACTTCCCCAGCCCAAGGCACCGCCATGCGTATAATGGTAAGAGCGGAAGAGATAATGGAACTGGTTGGTATAGATATTCTTATCCATCGGAATCGTGAAGATATTCTCCTTCGATGTCTCATTATGCATAGAGAAATTGAATGAATCATCCGACTCCATGACATAGCCTTCTTCTGCCAGTTTATCACAATAATAAATGCAGGTTTCCCAGGCATTCAACTTCCTGAAGTCCACCTTATCGTCATTACGCAAAGAGGCATCAGAAGCCGGCACAGAGAAATGAATGTCACTTCCCTTCGGACGGCTCGCATAACCCTGGGTCCAGTCATCATACATATAGATTTCTGCATTCAAAGCCAACTTCGCCAACAGAAAGTTGACTACCGGCTGAGTGATGCGACCATAATAATTGCCTTCCTTATTGCTGTGCAGGTCGGGAAGTGAAGGCAATACCCGCTGCAACTCCTGAAAGACAAACTGGAAGATAGAACTGCGATCTGCCTGACCTTGGAACAGGCTGGAATGGAGCTGTTCTGCACTGGAAAGGACCAATGGAACCCGACCGAACATGTCCATAGCATAGTAATAGAACATAGCCCGGATGGCTCTTATCTCAGCCCGATATTCCTCCTGCTGTGCGGCAGAAAGCAGGGCCGACTTGTTGCTGATAATATCCAAAGACTTATTAGCCAGCACGATAACCTTATAAAGGTACTTCCACGTATCATAAAGAGACTGGTCATCGGCACTCCACCGATGCTGGTACATGGCATTCCAGAGGCCACCATCATACCAGTCGCCGCCTCGAATCGGAATCATCGCCTCATCGGTGGTCAGCGTATTATAATCGTAAATGCCACGGCAGGTGCCCTGGATGCCCTCACTCTCGTTAGCTCCACCTATATAATTATAGAGAGAAGCCACGGCATTGATATAAATATCAGATGCAGAGCCATAGATGGCATCCTCGTACAACTGATCCTTAGGATGTTCGTCCAGGCAGGCTGTCATAGACAATGCCGCCAGCAGCAGAAATAAAAATCTATATCGTTTCATAACTTTCTGATTTTAGAATTGAACACTTAAACCCAATGAGAAGGTTCTGTAAACAGGATAAGTCCGCTTATCATCAATACCCATCGTACTGTTCACCACGTAGCTGTTAATCATCGGAGTCAAGCCGCTGTAACTGCTGATGGTGGCAAGATTGTTGACACTCGCCGAAACTCTGAGCGACTGTACCACGCTCTTTCGGATAGGGATATCATAGCCCAGCGTGAGATTCTCTAAGTTGAGATAATCGCCCTTCTCCAGCCAATAATCAGAAACATTCTGGTCAACGATATTCTTCTCAGGAGCTCCCTTCAGCACATTATAATCCGGGAAACTCGACATATTGGTGTAGGCTAAACCCGTACCATTGAATATCTTATGTCCGAAGGCTCCGTTCATCTGCAATGAAAGATACCAGTCGCGATAACGGAAACTGATATTGGAACCCAACGTTACTTTAGGAGTAGCCTGACCGGCAATATATCTGTCACCGCCATCACTCAAATCTACGGTTCCGTTCTTGTCCAAATCTTCGATATCATAGCGGTAATGCCCATTTCCATCTTCTATAATTCCCTTGCAATGAGGAAGATAGAATACCCCCAAAGGCTGACCAACTATCTGATAGACCACATTGTTGTAACCACCATGCTGACCGGCACCCGACAAGGCACCCATCGCAGTAATATCGGCTGCCGACATCTGCATTCCGTCATATTCACCACTCAGCGAGAGGAGTTTGTTCTTCTGCCAGGAGAGATTCATATTGATATTCAGTTCCATGTCCTTCTTCTGGATAGGAGTGAAGGAAACGCCGACCTCCAAACCCTGGTTGCTCATAGAACCCAGGTTTGCCAACAGTTTATCATAGGCAAAAGGCGGAACCGGCACATCATAGGCATAGAGCATGTCGGTGGTCTTGGAATAATAATATTCTGCCGTCAGAACCAGCCGGTTGTTCCACAATCCCAAATCAGCTCCGATATTCCAGGTAGCGCGGGTTTCCCACTTCAGATCAGGATTGTTATTGCTAATCATTCCCATCGTAACCGTAGGAGAACTGTTCACCGAAACAATTCCATTCTGCCGCACCGTATTTAAAGTGGTATAAGAAGATATTCCGCCAAGATTACCTGAGCGTCCATAGCCCGTACGCAGTTTCAGCATGGTAATTTCATTGAGAGAACGGAGCCATTTCTCCTGCTTCATATCCCAGGAAAGAGAGACGGATGGGAAGAAACCCCAGGTATGGTCATTGCCCACCATCGAAGAACCGTCGCCACGCATGGAAACCGAAAGACTATACTTATTATATAAGGTGTAGTCGACATTGCCCATCACAGAAGCCAGGGTCGGATCTTCGTACTTGCTGTCTGTCCCACCGAAAGGCCGTGATGCAGCAGCACCTATATTATGGTAATACATGTCGTTGTTGGTGATTCCCTTCGCAGAAGTCCAGAATCCCGTTCGAATATCCTTCTGATATTCTGCACCCACCATTGCCTTCAGATTGTGAATTCCCCACGAATGCTGATAGTTAAACGATACATTGGCAAGCCAGTCCTCGCTCTTGAACTCCCCACGATAGAGATTGCCCTGCGCCCAAAGCCAGGTAGGACAGAACTGGT
>ULYZ01007472.1_pt1 | contig 10364 bp, 7 predicted proteins | sample 1962731 | NCBI WGS metagenome assembly ULYZ01 (sample SAMEA4835879, study PRJEB28245) | human gut metagenome | biome: gut microbiome; material: fecal sample | place: Denmark | collected 2008 | reverse complement strand
TGCTTTTATCTTCTTATCCATACCAATATCTTCTATACCTTATTATATATATAATGCAAAATCGGCTCTGTAAGTACAGAAAAACCGATGCAAAAATACGAAAAAACAGATAAATGACAAAAAATATAAAGATTTATTAGATTTTACTTGCATCGAAAGGAGAAAAAACGTATATTTGCCACATCTTTATGCCCGAGGAAACTCCGAGATAACGCATAGAGCAACTAGTAAATAAGAACGGTTATGAGTAAGAAGCCCTATCGGTTACTGGCATCCCTGTTGCTGATGCTCGTAGCGACGCTTACTTCATGCGAGAAGTTTTCGATTGACGAAACAACCGGAAAATCACGTGAGGCAAACGCCAATGTAACTATCCATGTGCAGAAAATAGAAGGCACAAGTCTGCTGACAACCAAAGCTGCCGACAAGCAGATTGCCCTGGGCGATGTGTGCTCCAGACTGACACTTGCCATCTTTGACGGAGAGGAGAAACTGGAGACGGTGAACCAGCTTTCAACAGACAATGGCTTCGGAACAGCCTATGTAAGTCTAGACGAAGGAGAATACCGACTGGTGGTGATTGCCCATAACGGAAAGGGAAACTGCTCTGTCAGCGCACCCGAGAAGGTGAAGTTTGCAAGCAACAAACTTACCGACACCTTTTATTATTACGGCAGGTTGAGCGTAAACGAAGAGGGCGCCACCACAGACATCAACCTGAGGCGAGCAGTTGGCGCCTTCAAGGTACATATTACCGACGAAACCATTCCCGAAGAAATCAGGAGCATCAAGTTCTATTATACCGGCGGCAGCAGCACCCTGGATGCAACCACCGGATTCGGCTGCGTGAACAGCCGTCAGACCGAGAATTTCAGTATGAAAGATGGCGGCAGAGACTTTACCGTCTACACCTTTCCACATGAAGAAGAGAAGAACATCAAGATGAGTATCAGCTTTCTGGATGCCGATGCAAAGGTGGTAAAGAGTTTTGAAAAAGCTGATTTGAAAATCCATCAGAACAAGGCAGCCTATACCGAGATTTCCATTGCTGACGGATTCGGTGGCGGAGACGACAGTACGGGTGGTGGAATAGGCATTACCGTAGACCCTACCTGGGGCGAGACAGAACGGGTGAATTTCTAAGAAACAGACGATTAAGGGATTACGGAAAACCAGAAGGTATGTTCTATTTTTCCACAATGCAATATATTTTTTGATTCTTAAAGATTTGATAAACAAAATTTCTTTGTCATTTAAGAATAATTCCATAATTTTGCATCCAATATTATATAATATTATAAACAAAGGATGAAAAAATATATAACTCTTATCATGCTGATGGGAGCATTGATTCCTGCCGGGGCTCAGGCACAAACGCTGAGCCTTGACAGTTGCCGTGCCATGGCGCTGCGCAACAACAAGCAACTCAATGCCTCGAAGCTCAAGAAAGACGTGGCGTACAACATGAAGAAATCGGCACGTACCAAATATCTTCCTAAAGTAGATGCTTTAGGCGGTTACGAATGGGTCAGCAGGGAGGTTTCGCTGCTGAACGACGGTCAGAAATCAACATTCAGCAATATCGGCTCTACCGTTACCGGAGGAATATCGGGAGGAGCCAGCAATCTGATGAGCCAACTTGTAAGTCAGGGAATGATTACCCCGGAGATAGCACAGCAGATAGGCGGACTGATGAATGAGAAACTGGGACCCCTGCAGCAGCAAGGCAATGCGCTGGGAGAGAAACTGGTAGATGCTTTCCGCACCGACACCCGCAATATCTGGGCAGGAAGCGTGATGGTTCGCCAACCTATCTATATGGGTGGAGCCATCATTGCAGCCAACAAGATTGCCGACATCGGAGAGCAGATTGCAGAGAATGATCTCGACCAGCAGACACAGAGCACGCTCTACAGCATAGACCAGGCTTACTGGCTCGCCGTTTCGCTGAAGCAGAAGCAGAAACTCGCCATCAGCTACCGCGACCTCGTAAAGAAACTGAACGAGGATGTTCATAAGATGATTCAGCAGGGAGTAGCCACCAAGGCAGACGGACTGAAGGTAGACGTGAAAGTGAACGAGGCTGAGATGCAGATTACCCAGGCAGAAGACGGACTCGCGCTGTCGAAGATGCTGCTCTGCCAGCTCTGCGGCATTCCGATGAACCAGGCAATCACACTTGCCGATGAAGATAAGGAAACCCTGGCTTTATCAGGAACTCCTGTTGACACCGAGCAGCAGAAAGTGGCAGCACAGGATTCGGCACTGAACACCCGTCCGGAGCTCCGCATGCTGCAGAATGCGCTCGACATCTCTAAAGAAGCTACCAATATGGTTCGCGCCATTAATCTGCCTCACGTCATGCTGACAGGCGGCTACATGATTTCGAACCCGAACGTATTCAATGGTTTCCAGAAGAAGTTTACCGGAGTCTGGAACGTAGGCGTGATGGTTCATGTTCCGGTATGGAACTGGTTCGACGGCGCCTACAAGGTGAGAGCCGCCAAGGCTGCCAGCAATATCGCCCAGATGAACCTGGATGATACGAGAGAGAAGATTCATCTGCAGATTACCCAAAGCCAGTTTAAGGTAAAGGAAGCCCAGAAGAAGCTCAACATGGCAATGAAGAACATCGCCAGTGCAGATGAGAACCTGAGATGCGCCAACCTCGGTTTCAAGGAAGGCGTGATGGAGGTTACCGACGTGATGGCTGCACAGACTGCCTGGCAGAAAGCACAGAGCCAGAAGATTGATGCAGAAATCGACGTGAAGCTGACTCAGGTTGGGCTGAACAAGGCGCTCGGTATCCTGCAGTAATAATAATAACAAATTTAAATTCAGATTAAACAAATGTCTAAGAAATCACAGCATAACAACATATTGCTCGCTGTAATCGGTTTTACAGCAGTAGTCATTCTCGTAGGCGTCATCGGTTTCTTCACTTTGGAACAGAAGGATGACACCATTCAGGGCGAGGTAGAAGTATCAGAATACAGAGTATCCTGCAAACTGCCAGGACGCGTAGTAGAGCTCCGCGTTCAGGAAGGCGATTACGTTCATGTGGGCGATACACTCGCCATCCTCGAAGTGCCGGAAATGAAATCGCAGGAACAGATGCTCCAGGCTACCAACGCTGCAGCCGAGGCGATGAAGGACCTGACGGATGCAGGTGCACGCAAGGAGCAGATTCAGGGCGCTTACCAGTTGGTTCAGCAGGCTGAAGCTGCCGCAACCATCGCCAAGAAGACCTACAACCGCATGCAGAACCTCTTCAACGAGGGCGTAATCAGCGGTCAGAAGCGCGATGAGGCTTACGCAGCCTATAAGGCTACAGAGGCTCAGGTGGCTGCTGCCAGAAGTCAGTACGACATGGCGAAGAATGGCGCCCGCGAACAGGAGAAGCGCATGGCTGCCAACAACACCCAGGCTTCGAAGAGCGCTGTGGATGTTGTGAAGAATCTTCTGAAAGAAACCGTTCAGATTGCCCAGTGCGAGGGCGAGGTTAGCAATGTCTATCCTAAGGTAGGCGAGTTGGTAGGTCTCGGCTCTCCTATCATGAGCATCTCTATCATGAGCGATATGTGGGGAACCTTCAATGTTCGCGAAGATCATCTCAAGGGTCTGAACAAGGGCGATGAGTTCACCGCTTACGTTCCTGCCTTCAACAAGGACATCAAGATGAAGGTTTACTACCTGAAAGACCAGGGCTCTTACGCTACCTGGAAGGCAACCAAGGATAATGGCGACTACGACCGCAAGACATTCGAGGTGAAGGCACGTCCTGTCACAAAGATTGAGGGATTGCGCCCGGGAATGTCTTTGGTAATTAAGAATTGATAATTAAGAATTAATAATCAGGAACTGATGGTTATAATCAAGTTCTGAGTTTAAAGTTCTATGTTTAAGAAATTATATCATATAGCCCTCAGAGAATGCGGCATCATGTGGAAGAATCCCATTTATCTCTTCTGCATGGTCATCTTCCCCATCGTGGTGGTGATTTTCTTCACCACGCTGATGAAGGGAGGAGTGCCTACCGACATGCCTGTGGGCATAGTAGATCAGGACAACTCCGCCACATCGCGCCAGCTGGTGCATAAGCTCGATGCCTTCCAGACCACCAAGGTAGTGGCTCATTACGAGAACATGGCAGAGGCAAGACATGCTATCCAGAAGAACGAAATCTACGCCTTTCTGCTGATTCCTGACGGAACGGAGGCAGGCCTGATGGCCCAGAAGCAGCCTAAGATTTCATTCTATTACAGCAGCGTATCGCTGGCAGCCGGCTCCCTGCTCTTCCGCGATCTGAAAACCATCTCTACCCTGGGAGGTGCGGCGGCAGGAATGGCGAAACTTTCGGCACTGGGAAAGACGAACGATGAAATCATGACCTTCCTGCAGCCTATCGCCGTAGATCTGCACATGATAGGCAACCCATACGCCAACTACAACTATTATCTTTCGAGCGTAATGGTGCCGGGACTCATCATGCTGTTCATCTTCCTGATTACACCTTATTCTATAGGTACGGAACTGAAGTTCAACCGGGCAAGAGACTGGATGCGGATGGCAGGCAACAATCCTTATCTCGCCATTGCGGGTAAGATGCTGCCACAGACGCTCATCTTCCTGAGTATCTTCCTGCTGTTCGAATTCTACATCTATTATGTATTACAGTTTCCACATCCGGGCGGCGCGCTTCCTATCATCCTGTTAGGCGTTCTGAGCGTACTCTCCTGCCAGAGTTTCGGCATCTTTGCCTTCGGGCTGATGCCTTCATTGCGCATGTCGATGAGTATCTGTTCGTTGTGGGGCGTGGTGAGTTTCTCCATCTGCGGAGCCACCTATCCGCTCTTCTCGATGGATTCACCGATCCAGGCTATCGGCCAGCTCTTCCCGATGCGCCACTATTACATGATTTACCAGATAAACATCTTCAATGGTTTCCCTATGGGCGATGCTGTGCTCCACTGGGGCGCAATGGTGCTGTTCTGTGCCCTGCCGATGCTCACTATCTGGAACATCAAGAAGGCAATGCTGGTATATAAATACTTGCCGTAGGAGTGTTGAATGTTGAATGTTGAGTGTTGAATGTTCAAGATTAAATGTTAGATATTAAATGTTAAAAAGTAGTTTATTATATAAGATTATCAATGGCATCTGGGATATGTGCTACATCTGGAAGACGGAAATGCGCAATGTTTTCCGCGATGAGGGTGTGCTCATCTTCTGCATTCTGGTGCCGCTGGGTTATCCGCTGCTCTACTCTTGGATCTACAACAACGAGGTGGTGAGAGAAGTGGATACGGCGATTGTGGACCTGAGCCACAGTCACAGTTCTCGCGAGTTTATCCGCGATTATGATGCTTCACCAGATGCCAAGGCTACCTATTACTGCAACAGTCTGGACGAGGCGAAGGAACTGGTGCGCAGACAGGCGGTTCACGGAATCCTTTACTTCCCTGCCGACTTCGATACGAAGCTGAACCGGGGCGAACAGGCGCATGTGGGAGTTTACTGCGATATGAGTCTGATGCTGACCTATAAGGCGATCTATCAGACCTCGCAGGCCGTAGCCAGCCACATCAACTCGGGCATTCAGATAACACAGGCTGGAGGATTTACGGATAGAGACGACGAAATTACCACCGAGCCGCTCGCCTTTGATGAGGTTCCGATATTCAACACGACAGGAGGTTACGGAAATGCCATTCTGCCGGCTGTGCTGGTTCTTATCCTGCAGCAGACGATGCTGCTGGGCATAGGAATGGCAGCGGGAACATCAAGAGAACTCAACAGAAACCGCGAACTCATACCGGTAAGCGAGCATTATGGCGGTATTTTCCGCATTGTTTTCGGCAAGGCATTGGTTTATTTCATGGTTTATGCCGTGATGGGAATGTATCTTACGCTGGTAGTTCCTAAGCTGTTCAGTTTTGTAAGTATGGTAACGTGGACCACCATTCTCGGTTTCCTCCTTCCTTACATTCTTTCGTGCGTTTTCTTCGGTCTGATGCTGTCGTGTCTGGTAAGATATCGTGAAAATGTGATGCTTCTGGTGGTATTTACCTCCGTTCCATTGCTTTTTATGACGGGAGTTTCATGGCCATTGAGCAATATTCCGGGCTTTTGGCAAGGATTTTCGTGGGTTTTCCCATCCACTTTCGGCATCCGCGGGTTCCTCAGAATCAGCAGTATGGGTGCTTCTCTTTCAGATATTCTGCCGGAATTCAGAGCACTCTGGATACAAACGGGTGTCTATTTCCTGGCTACCTGCCTGGTTTTCAGGCAGCAACTGAGATCGGCAAGACTCAAGGCAAACCTTACTGCCGAAGTAGCAGAAGAAGAGGATGAGGCGGAAGAAATAGTTGATAGTTAAGAGTTTAGAGTTAAAAGTTTATAGCAATCTTGCTAACGGCTAAGCCCTATAAATTATAAACTTTCAACTATAAACTATAAAAAATGGGCTGTTAACTGTTAACCTGTTAACTCCTCTGATAAAAAAAGCTAGGACTGCTTGAGGGCAATCCTAGCTTTTTATTTTATATGACCTTTCCAAATAGGTCATTTACTTATGAGTACTAACAATCTTGGTTGGAGCCTTCTCGGCATTTCTGCGGTTCACCACCGTTACTACGCTTTGGGCAAGGCTGAGGAAAGCCTGACCGGTAATGGAATCAACCTTGGTAGCAGCAGGCGCACCATCATCACCACCCTCGCAGATGCTCTGAACGATAGGAATCTGGGCGAGCAGAGGCACATTCATTTCCTTGGCGAGATTCTTGCAACCCTCCTTACCAAAGATATAATACTTGTTCTCCGGCAACTCGGCAGGCGTAAAGTAAGCCATATTCTCGATAAGTCCGAGGATAGGCACATTCACCTTATCATTCTGATACATGTCAATACCCTTTCTCGCATCGGCAAGCGCCACCTGCTGAGGCGTACTTACAATAACTGCACCCGTAATGGAAAGCGTCTGGAGCAGCGTAAGATGAATATCGCTTGTGCCAGGAGGCGTATCGAGGATAAAGTAATCCAACTCACCCCAGTCAGCATCAGCAATCAGCTGCTTCAGGGCAGAACAAGCCATTCCGCCGCGCCACAAAGTAGCCGTAGTAGGACTTACGAAGAAACCGATACTCAGGAGCTTCACACCATATTTCTCGACAGGTTCGATGAGGTCTCTGCCGTCCTTGTGAACAGAATAAGGACGCTCTTCCTCCACACCGAACATCTTAGGCATGGAAGGACCGAAGATATCCGTATCGAGCAAGCCCACCTTGTAGCCCAACTTAGCCAGGGCAATGGCGAGATTGGCAGAAACGGTGCTCTTGCCTACTCCACCCTTACCAGAGCTCACAGCGATGACGTTCTTCACCTGTGGCAGCATCTTTCCCACCTCAGGACGAGGAGCCGACTTGAACTCAGTAACGATTTCCACCTCTACATCTTTCGAAATATGATAATGGATGGCAGCCTCGGCCGCCTTTACCGTACTCTTGAGGAAAGGATCCGTATCACGAGGAAAGAGAAGAACCACCTTCACCTTCATACCATTGATGCTAGGCGTATCTGCCAGCATCTCGCTCTCTATGAGGTTCTTCTTGGTGCCTGGATAAATCACCGTAGCAAGCGCCTCTTCAATCAATTTTGGATATAATGTCATCATTTCTTTTTATTTATTTGGTGCAAAAGTAACAATAAATAATGTAATAAGCAAATAAAAACTAAATAATTTCAGATATTAAACACTTTTATGTATCTTTGCAAAATGCAGAAATGTGTAGTTTCAGCAAAAGCGAATCTACAACCGAACAGACAAAAACGGAAGAAAAATGAAATATAAAAAGATTATATTAGGGGTAGCCTTGGCTCTGGCCTGCTTCTCTAGCCTGAATGCCAACGCGCTGACCGAAACCAAAGTGAAGAAGACGGAAACTCAGACCGCAGCACCCAACGTTTACTGGACCGACGGCTACGGAAGAGTATCTTATACCACCAACTCTATCATTTCGCCGGTAGTAAAAATTGCCCTCAAGGAGTTTGCGGGCGATATGAAAGCCGTAACCGGATTCGATGCGAAAGAAAAATCAGGTGCTCCGATACAGATTTACCAGCTCGACCAGCTCACCAACAAGGAGTTTTCGGCAGTAGAAAAACTCGGTGCGCCGCTGCATCTTATTATCACCGCAAAGGATGCTTTCTACATCGGTACGAGAAAAGGGAAACTCATCGTTATCGGAAGCAACGCCCGTGGAACGGCTTACGCCATCATGAAACTCTCTGAGCTAGCTGGCGTTTCGCCTCTAGCGGCATGGAACGACCTGCAGCCTGCACAGCGCAAGAGCCTCTACACACCCGTAGACCAGCAGTGGATAGAGGTTCCGAGAATAGAATTCAGAGGACTTGCCCTGAACAACAGCCAGTGGATGAAACCGCAGAACTACAGCCGCATCGCCCGATTGATGCTGCGCCTGAGAGCCAATACGCTGTGGCAGGTAGACGGCAGACACGAGGCTGCTTACAACAAGGCTGTGGTAGACAGTTTCGATATCTGCGTGGCGGAAAACTACAAGGTGACGGAGTTCGTGGGCAAGAAGCACAAGAAGAAACACCGCAAAACCATCGAGAATGTGAAGCTGGTATGCTCGGATGCACAGATGGAGATGAGCAATCTCTCGCCGGGCCTGCTGCTCGAAATGCTCAACAGCAAGGATTATCTGGAGAGCAAGAATGCCCAGCACGGCAAATCGCACCGCTCTGCCGCTCACAACGACGAAGACTGTGCCTGGATAGCCAACATTACCAATCCGAAGCAGTCAACCTTCCAGCTAGCCATGATGATGAACCTGGCGTGGAATAAAAACGCCCTGAAAGCAGGTTGCAAGACGTATATCCAGAACACTCTCAACGCATTCTTTGGCGCCATTACGGGCAAGAAAATCATGCCTCTGATGGAAGAATATTACCGTCTTACCAGCATCCGCCATTCCGCTTATATGGCGATGCCTTACGGCGATACTGAGTTTCATTCAGGCGAATTCGGCAACGAACTGGAGCGTTTCCTCTACCGCTACGACCTGCTGAAGGCGAAGACTGAATCCATCGAACGCATGCTGCCTCAGAACCAGAAAGACGGTTTCTTCGAGGTAGTGAAATATCCGATATTCCTGGCTTCCTTAGTAGCCGAAAAGGAACTGGAGGCACAGGAAGCAAGACACATCGCCCGTCCGGGACTGTTTAATAAAGACGATGAGGCGAAGGCTGCAGCGGCTGTGAGCATCGATGCTTACAACAAACTGAAGCAGCTCAATGCCTACTACAGTCGCATCAGAAACGGCAAATGGAAGAATTTCATCCTTACCAACGGTACAGAGATGCAGGCTCCGCAGATTCCGGGCACACTGCCTGCTGCCGACATCAAGCGGCTGAAAGCTGATGCCTTCGACCGCAGCAACGATCTCAAGCCGCTCTCTGTAGTTACCGGCGACATCATTGCCAAGAATGCCTACGAATGGAGCAAGGCTACCGAATCGCCGCTTGCCCAGGCTGCCGTAAAAGGAGCCGAGAAGATTACCGTCCGTCCGCTGTTAGGTCACAGCAGCAAGGCTGTGAAATTGCCGAAGGGAGCCAGTCTGAGCTATGATTTCTACTGCGACAAGAGCGGTGATGCGCGTTTCCCCATCGCCGTTATTCCTTGCTTCCTAAACGCTGTAAAGAACATGAGGGTGAGTGTGAGCATAGACCGTGGCGAACCGGTAATCTGCCAGTTGAAGGAGGTTTACAACTCAAAGGACTGGAAGTTTGACCTGTGGCGCGGACAGACGCTGAAGAGCTTCTACGTTACGCTGCCTGGCGGCAGTCACAACGTAACCATCAAGGCTTTAGACGATAATGTGATGATTGACCAGTGGGTTCTGGATTACGATGTAGACAGAGAATATTACGTATTCCCCGTTGCAAAATAAGAGCCTTTTCTGCATTTTTCAGGCTTAAATGAAGACTGAGAAGAGGCTTAAATGATGACGGGGCTGTGGCATAAATGATGCCGGGGCAGAGGCTTAAATGAGGGCTGTCATGAGGTTTTTACGTAGCTTTTCATGAGGCTTTTATGATGCTGAAATGTGTTAAGAATCCTAACTCATAGCTTCTTCCCCTGCAACTCTATGACTTGCGCCCCGCAAAGCACAGAGACGGGGGAAAAAAGAGCGAGGGGTTAACAGGTTAACAGTTAACACCCCAAAAATGCATGGTTCCCCCCACACACATATAAAAATAAGTATATATATTATATTATAATAAGGTACGCGCGAGGGGGAGTATCGAAAAAACAGCTGTTAACTGTTAACTCTGTTAACCCC
>ULYZ01005931.1_pt1 | contig 11203 bp, 9 predicted proteins | sample 1962731 | NCBI WGS metagenome assembly ULYZ01 (sample SAMEA4835879, study PRJEB28245) | human gut metagenome | biome: gut microbiome; material: fecal sample | place: Denmark | collected 2008 | reverse complement strand
GACGCAGAGCGAGCTGGCGGAGAAGGCCAAAATGTTAAGAGCGCGCGTTTCAGACATTGAATGCGGCAAGGGACCGTTTAATATGGAGTCTATATTTTTGCTGGCGCAGGCTTTGGGAGTTGACCCGGTGAGGCTTATGCAGGAAAAAGAATGAGACGCAGCATAAATAAATAATGATGTAAGTACATTACCAAGCTTCCAAAAAACAAAATATGAAAATCAAACTATATGTAAAGTTATGAAACGATTGTGCAAAGATATGAAATTAAGAATGTGCGATAATATAGTGGTAAGAGGAGTGATGGCTAAATGTTTGCATTAAGATATAAGAAAATAGGTGCTAAAATCGTTTTTTACAGAAAACTGAAGAGTATGACACAGGAAAAGCTTGCAGAAGAGGTTGGCATTACGCCGCAATATTTATCGCGGATTGAAAATGGCGGCTATACAAAAAGCGTATCACTTTCAACCCTAATGAAGATCGCCGAGAAGCTTGGGATTACGATGAGTGAGCTGATGGACGGGGTTGAAGAAAGCATTTAATGATAATAAATGTGTCAATTGAGGCCGCAAGTAATAGATAAAAAGGCTTAAGAGGATTTTTTCAAAGTTCCGGCTTTACCGGTTGTTTTATAGTTGCATTGATAATCAGCAGATTTAGCCTTATGCAGCTAAATACAAATTAAGGGGATGGTTTCTGTGAATTGGAAGGTTTATTTAAAAGTCAATCGTTGGCTATGAGTTTTGCTGAAGAATGTGCCTGCGTTGATTGGGCGTTTGAAGGTAACGAATGTTGGCGGTTGGCTTTTTTATTTAACTTGATAAAAGGATGTGTATTATGGATAATTTGATTTTAAAAACCGTAAATTTTTTGTTTGTACCAGAAGCTGCACTAGCTGTGGTTTTTCTGATAGTATTTATCATTTTATGCATTTATGGCTATTTGAAAGTAAAAAAATGCAAATTATTTATTACAGAATTAGAACAGAATATGGAAGCTGAATTTGATAAATGTAAGGATAAATATAATCCTCATACGTTTATTAGCGGAAAATTAGCTGCTATTTCCGGGATAGAAAATGAGGTTATGCAGATACCGAATATTTTTGTAAGTATTGGTATCTTAGCAACCTTCTTAGGCTTGGGTGTAGCCATTCAAAGTGCAGCAGCTTTACTGAAAAGTAACACGGTGGAACTTGCAAAACTTAATGATGTGTTAGGCATTATTGCTTTTAAATTTCAGACTTCCGTTTGGGGCATAATGTTCTCTCTTTTGTTTCAAAAAATAATCGTTAATACCTACTTTGAGTTTAAAGAAAATATTGTTAGTGCTATGCACGAAAAGTTATATGAGAAAGTCAAGGCTGGTATACATAAAACTCTTGATGAACAGAACGGATTGCTGGAACAACAAATTGAGCTACAAAAAGAAACTCAGCAACTAAATCAAAATAATATGGATAGCTTGCAAAATTTAACAAAAGAGCATATGGATAGTTTTGCCGCTATGATGCAAGCTAATATGACTGGTTTTGCTAATATTATGCAGCAAAGTTTTGATAAGTTTAATCAGACTATGCAGGATAATTTCAGCAATTATAATACTTCGATGAATGACAGTATGCAAAAATTTTTGAACTTAACAGAAGACTATAGAGCCATTTCTGAACAGTTTATCCAAAATGTAAATAATTTTGCTAACGAAACAAATGCTCAAAATAAGTTAAGAAGTCAGCAGCTTGTAGAATTCAAGGATAATTTGGAAACACAAAAAAATTATCTTGATAGCCAGATGGAAAGATTTATCCAAAATTTGCAGGATACGCAGGAAAAGGCTAATGAGAGTAATAGAGATGCTGTATTGAGCTTTAACGAAAGCGTAAAAGCTATGGAGCAACGTTTTATTTATAATGAGAACGAGTATGCTAAGCAGACACAGGATAGACTTGGAGAAGCTTTAGATAAGCATTTGCGTATGATTTCTGATGAAACCATAGGTCAGTGTAGAGCAGTCAGCAAAACTGTAGATACCTTAGACAACACAATTAATAAGGCTGTTAATATGCTAGATGCAACCTTGAATGTAACAGGTGAAAAAATGAGTTCCCTGCAAAATGTTGTTATTGACTTCAAGAAAACGCAAAAGCAACTAATTGAAGATTCAGCGTCGATAAGTGAAAATAATACTAAGCTTGTAGCGTCAATTAATGAAACGCAATTGAAGAATGAGAAATTGTTGCAGGATACGTTGGAAGAAGTAAAGCAGTTGCTGCAAACCCAGCAAGCCGGTAATAAAGATTTGTTCCAGGGTATAGTTGAAAAGCAGAATGAAGATGCTGCTGCTAACATTAACACTATTATCAGAGAACTGAATAATAATAAGCAAAGTTATGATAGTAAAATAGTTTCACTATTAAATTTGCTCTCAGGCAAGCAACAAGAATTCAATGATAACCTGGCAAGTGTAGATGTTAATGTTAGCAAGTGCTCAGAAAACCTGCTTGAACTTAGTAATTATATAAAGAATGCTTCAGCGGAAACCAGTGAGCTTAGAGAACAATTTGTCAGCAGAATTATCAAGGCAATTAACAATGCCCAAAAGACAAAAGCTCTAAACAATATTAACAATCTGCTTGTGAAGCAAAATGAACTCTTAGAAGGCTGGGCTGAGAATCTGGGAGTAAAGCAGGAGGAGGCTTCCGGTAATTTAGATAAGAAAAACAATGGAGGAGTTGGAAGAATTATTCCTAGAAATTTATGGAGCGGTATTAAATAATGAAACAGCAAAGTAATCCTTGGATTTCAATTTCTGATTTATTGTCAAGTGTTGTACTGATATTGTTATTGCTATTTATTATGGCTTCCATTGTGCCTAAATTTAGCATGGACTCACAACGCTTGGAAATGATGAACCAGATTAATCTTGCATTAAAAGAATACGAAAAAGAAGGTCTTGTAAAAGTGCATCGTGAATCCGGTGTTCTGGAATTCACTTCGGTAACTTTTGATCAGGGTAGTGCTCAGCTAAATAGCAATACAGAGCATCTGGTTGAGGAAATGTCTAAAAAATTGCAAGTTTATCTGAAAGAAAAACCTAATCTGGAGATTTTAATAGAGGGGCATACTGATCCTAGTGCTGTACATAATGTCGTTAATATTGGCGGCTATTATGATAGTAATATACAGCTTTCTGCATTGCGAGCTATTAATGTACGCAATACATTGCTCAGACATGTGGGTGCTGAATATTCCGGTCGTATTGGTGTTGCCGGTTACGGTGAGACTAGATTGAAGAATAAGGATAATCCCATGGCTTCAGAAAATAGACGCGTAGAAATACGTTTGCTTTGGAGCAATACAGATAATAAGTAGTTATGGAGGTTTGGCAATGACTATTAGTGGCATCATTTACCCAAAATGTTTAAAAAATGAAAAAGATATCAAAATTACTAAAGTAGGCTTAGAAGCAGAGGCAGCGGAGCTTGAAGATGCTGAAGCAGTTGAGGTAGATGTCCTTAAAGGTGCTGAAGCAACAGAGGTAAATGGCCTTAAAGATACTGAAGCAGTTAGTAATGCTGCAATTGATGAGAAGCAGTATATAGCTATTGGGAGGTGATGGACTGTGAATTTAGTGGATGTAGAAGATGCTGTTCTGTATCCAAGCATCAGAGATACTGAGAGCGAAAAGGATGTAGAAATAATATATACAGACATGGTAGCTAATGGTACGCAGGAAAGTACCTATTTTCCTTATAGCTTTCGCTTACATCGTGTTGTAATTGATCTTTTAGGTAATCAATATATGCGAAGTATAGAAGAATATAGTGAAGACGAAGGTTATATTATAGGCGAACAATTATGTGAGCAAAAGAATTTGAAGCGCTTAGCAAAAGAATATCTTCCAGTAAAAAAATTCCTGGACTTTTTAAAAGAGAAAAAGTTTTGGAGTGAGAATTTGAGGATTTTTGCTATTTACTTATATGAAAGTGAGGAAAGCGCGGAAAATAAACAAGATTTTTTACTTCTGACGGATAAATGTATATATATTCGTTATGATAATGGTATGCAATGGGAGCGTTATGGCTACTATGAAAAGCAATTTTACAGCGATGTATTAGCAGCTAATCAGCCGTGTGATGTATTTAAACAATTTTTACGCGATATCAGAAGGTTAAACACTTCGATGATTTCTGCTATTACCAGTCAGCATCCTGTATGCTTGGAAAATTTTCTTTATCGTAGCAGGTATCTTGAGTTTTTAACGAAGTATGCCGTAGCTGATAATAGCATTTCGCTGTTTGCTTACAATAAGCTGGAATATATGGCGCGAGTTTTTGGAATTGCAAGCCGTGATTTTTTACAGTGGCTTAGTTCAGCTACAAAAGTAAAGGAAATAACTGATACCAAACTCAAAAAGCTTATTAATGATTTCCGCAAAGATATCAGCAGTAATGTGCAGGCTAATGTCTTGCTTGCGTATATGGATGCTTTAGAGCTGGTTTTGGATAAAGATGAAAAGTTTAAAAAGGTTTTTGCTCAGAAAACCTATTGTGGTAAGGAATTTTATGAGCAGTACATTGAGTATCTGAAACTGAAAACAGAGCTTGTAGAGAAGCAAGAACAGGTTTGGCTTCAAGCGTCTGAAGATGGCAATGATTATAAATTGGAAGATTTCACTAAACAACTTCAATATAATCACAATATTGAAGAACAGATTTTAAGAATAGGAGCTGAGATTAATGATGTCGAGTACTGAAAATGAAGTTAGAAGAATTATGAAGGTGCAATTGCGCTTTAAAGCAAAATCGGGCGAAGAGAATGTTTATGAGCAGGAAGGATTGCAGAGCAAGCCGTTAGAGAAGATAATAATACCGTTTTCTTTAAATGCCTTTAATGAGCCGGAAGAATTTCAATTTGTGGTTTGGGAAAGCCAGGTTAGCCAGGAAACCATTAGTGATTACGATTATTTTAAGTATATAGTGAGCAATGATGTAGATGACGAGACTAAAGCAAAAGAATATGAAATGCAGAAACGCAACAGTATTTTTGCTGCTTTGCCGGAAGAGTATTTTGAGCTCCAAGAGAATGATTTTCCCAAAATGAACTATTGTGATATTACTGAACAGGAAATGTTTGGCTATGATAGTATTCCTGCTAATACGTTGCTGTCGGAAAATGTTGGCTTATGGGCTGATAGTGGACTGCGTAAGCTGGAAATTAATATTAACGGGTTGGATGAACAGCTTCACGGAGCAGGAGCACAGAGAAAGGTTGGCAGCGACGAAAAGATTAAGGCTGCCTTCTATTGGGATAAAATTGAAGGCGAAGATATTCCCAAACACTTTGAAGAAAAAATCCGCTATAACGAAGCAACACATGCTTACTATGTTTTCTTGAATACTAATAAATATGGTGCCTTGATGCAAAACCAGAATACTGTTTACTGCAAATTCCAGGGACGGTTTACGATACATGTTAGCCGTAGAGACTATAAATATGTATATTCCTATCCTGTAGAAATTTGCTTTTATAAGACAGGCCTGAATGAAAAAGGTAAAAATAAACTTATTGATAATAATCCGGTATCTATAGACTTTGGTACGAGTTCTACCTGTGCTGCGGTTAAGGCAGATGGCCGAGCAAAATTATTTACTTTGTCTGGCAATGGTAAGCTGGAAAGAGATGCAGACAATAAGGCTGTTGATAATAAATACGAGAATCCGACCAATGTATTAATTTATAATTGGGATGAATTATATAAGCAGTGGTCGCAAGATAATCATAACATGCCATATTTTGTGACCAAAAGCGATAGCGTTGATGTGGATTGTGCAGATTATGATTCCGGTTACACTGTACAGGATGTTTTCCAGGAAGTGGACGAAGAGGATGGACGCAGAAAGATGCGTGCTATTTTAACGCAGCTGAAGATGATTCCGTATCTTTTGCAAAGAGACGTTGAAAAAAAGGTTTATCCCTACAAGGGAGAGACTGTTATAAAAATTACAGATAGTATCGACGAAGAGTCTGACAGCAAGTTTAATCCGATAGCTTTTTATGGTTATTTATTAGGCCGTGCTATCAATAATCCTAGTGGCCATAGAATATATACAAAGTATAATATTACCTGTCCTGTTAAATTTGATAACGAGGTAAAAGAAAAGATTCGCACATCGTTAGAATATGGTCTTATGCGCGCTTTGCCAAAAAATATTCGCAAGGGCGTTAATCAAAAGGGCAAAAGCATTGTTAGCGTAAAAATGGAAAATTCTGAACCGGTGGCTTGTATCGGTGCCTTTGTTGGTAAGCAGTTGAAGCTTGCTGCTAATACTGCTGAGAAGTTTGCAGTCTACGATCTTGGCGGCGGCACAATGGATTTTGTGTATGGCGTATTCCGTGAAGCCGGGGAAGAAGACAATGTAGAGCAAGATGCTGTTATTGAAATTTTAGGCTTGGGTGGCGATAGCTCTATTGGTGGTGAAAAGCTTATTCATAAGCTTGCTTATAAAATCTATAAAGATAACAGAGAAAAAATTGAAGAGAATAAAATTCCTTTTGCATTGCCTGATGGAGAGCTAAAACCCGATGGATTTGATGGCCTGATTAGAGAAAATTATGGTGCTGATGATATTGCTGATGCTAACGTCAATATCTTAAAAGAAAAAATTGCCGGTAGATTATTTAAGTATAGCGATGATATTGACAACAATATGCAGAATGTGCTTGGCGAAATTGCTCCGGATGCATCTAGCGCTATTGTAACTTTAAAAAATGTAGATAACGAAGAAGTTTCTGATTTAGAGCTTGAAGTAACAGGCATAGATGACTTTTTGGAGGACAAAATAAAAGAAACTGTAGTCAATTTTGCCCAGGAGATGGATGCAGCATTTACTAAAGAGTTCGGTAAAGACTATCGTAGGGAAGATGTGCATATTTTCCTGGCTGGCAATGCATCGAAACAAAGATACGTTTTGGAAACTATGCAGCAGGAAGAATTCTTTAATGGTGCTGATATCCAGAGAATCGGTAAAGGTACTGATGAAGAAGAAAATGATGATGGTTTGAGTGCAGAGTATAAGATTAACGAAAAGACTGCTGTTGCCTTTGGTCAGTTGGATTTAAGCAAGTATTATGTTGATGACAGCCGAATCAGAATTAACGCTGACTTACCGCCATTTCAGTTCCATGTTGGCTATAGGGATTCCAAAAATGATGAATTTGTCTGCGTTATTGCCAAAAATGCTACTTCACAGGATTGGGTGATGGCTAATCCTATTGATACGGACAATGAATGTACGCAATTAGAGTATACAGGCAGCTCCGTTGAGCATAGAGATAGCTTTAAACCTTTGCAGCATGACATCGATGATTACGATGAGGATGATGGCAAGAGCAGATTGTATTTGAGAATTAATTCTGAAGATACGCTTGAATACAGATTGGGTACGAAAAAAGAAGGGCCACAGAATGACGAGGCTGTTGATGAAAGCAAGCTTATTAAGCTTAAATGAATTGGAAATTAAAGTTTTATACTATGCTTACATCAGAAATGGAGGTAATTTTGTTATGGATGATAGTAAAGTAAAGCAAAAAGAGGAGTTTAATAAAAAATTGCTGGATAAAGAGGATGTAGAACAGCTTATTAAAGATGCAGTAAATACGGCATTAGAAGAAAACTTTAGCATGTATTTTGCAAAGGCTGCTAAGCTTTCTCTTGCGGAAGATTTGCTTTATTTGAGAAATGCTGTTGATCAACTTGTAGCTCCGCTTAAAACTAATGTTGATGATTTGAAAAAAACATTGGAAGAAAATCATCTCCGTGATGTTAATGAATTACGTATTAAACAAAAGCAATTAGATGACAAAGAGGCAGAACTTTATATTGCCAAGGAAGAGGCTACTAATTTACAGAATCAGTTAGCTATGCAGGAGACTGAAATGGGTAGGAAAAAAGAAAAAATTAAAAATCTTGAGTTGCAAGTTGATGAACTTAAGCAAAAGTTAGCAGATAAAAAAGCCGAAGCAGAGAAGTTGTCAGCGCAGTTGAGCACAAGCGAAGAAAAAGCTGAAGGACTGGAGAAGAAATTGTCCGATAGCGAAGAAAAAGCAGAGAAGCTGTCAACTGACTTGAGTGCAAGCGAAGAAAAAGCTGAAGGACTGGAGCAAGAACTGTCCGATAGTAAAGCCGAAGCAGAGAAGTTGTCAAATGAACTGAGCATAAGCGAAGAAAAAGCTCAAGTACTGGAACAGGAACTGGCAAAAGTCGATGCTCTGTTACAACCTTATCATGAAATTTATAAGGCTTTTGTGGCTTGCCCTGTATTTAAGAACTTACTTTCGCAGCGTGGTATAAACGATGAAGAAAAGTCTTCAATGCTGAAATTGGCAGAGGTTTTAGGCGAAAGCTATGCTATTGCCGGAGATATGTATGAGCAAATCAAGAGTGCCAAGAAAGAAAATAAAGAACCTTTGACGCATGAAGAGGGAATTGTTTATAGCCTTTTAAATAAATATTATCGTGAACATAATAATATCGAAGTAGATATTTTCACGTTGCCTGGCGAGCAGAATTTTGAACAAGACTTTGTAAAAACTGATTTTAATAAGAATGAACAAGAGGATTTAACAGATCCGTCAGGTGCTAAAAACAGAAAGTTTGCTGCTAAAGTTTATGTTCCGCGTTTCAACAGAGACAACGGCAATATGATGAAGAAAGCTATAGTTGAAGCCTCTAATATATAATGCTTTATTTAAATCATGAAGAGGAAAAGACAAAAGTTTTAGGTCCTGGTGTCAGGTATGTAGTCTGGGTACAGGGGTGTAAACGCCGCTGCCCAGGCTGCATTAACCCCTTAGGACAGCCTTTGTCTGAAAATGGTTATTGGAAAAGTGTAGCTGCTTTAGAACAGGATATCCTTCACGTTGAAGGTCTTACGGGCATAACGATTAGTGGCGGAGAACCTTTTTTGCAAGCTGAAGCTTTAGCAAAGCTGGTTAAACTAATCAAAGAAAATAGTAAGCTTGATATTATGATTTATAGTGGTTACACATTAAAGCAGCTGCGTGAGATGCAAAACGCAGATGTTGATTATATATTAGGTCATATTGATTTACTGGTCGATGGAGAATATGTGGAAGAATTGAATCATAATACCATATATCGTGGTTCAGATAATCAGGTTATACATTTCTTGTCTTCTAAATATATTTCCTTTAGAGAAAAAATCAATAATACACATAATCGTTCTGTAGAATTCGTTTATAAAAATGACGATTTGTTTTTGGTAGGAATTCCGGAAAAAGGATTCGATGAAAAGTTTTGGCAAAACTTGCAAAAGGTTTACCTAAATAAATCAAGGGAGGATATAAAATGAGTGGTAAAAAGGGCTCTGAAGTAGCTAGTGTTTTAAAAATGGGCGAAACTGCGCGTAAAGATACTGATAAAAAGTATGACATTAAAATCAATGATTTAGAAAAAAAGACGCAGAGCACTTATGAAAAAGCACAAAACCTGGAGCATACTATTTTAGAGAAAAAGATTCAGGGTACCAAAGAAGCTCAACAGATGTTTGCTTCGCAATTAAAACAGGAAGAAGAACGGTTGGCAGATATAAAAAAACAAGCTATAGTAAATTTTAAAGCAAAAGATATTAAAGGACGCTTGGCAGAAGTAAAGAGTAAGTTAGCGTTAGCGGATAATAAAGCTGCTGATATAAGAGCACGTATTGCGTATAAGCATGACTATTGTGATAATGAATATAGAGAGGCTACTGCTGTAAAGAATACTTATTCAGCATGTAGAGCCGATTATGAAAATATTTATAATACTGCTGTACAAAATATTAATGGGGCTACAGCAGAGTTAAACAGATTAAATAAGTTGAATAGTGAAGCACAACAGATAGCTGAGCAAATCGGAAAAATGAATATTATTGCTAAAGAGAAACAAGAAAGTGACAGTTTTAGACAAAAAATTAGCGATACAGTAGCTGGTATTGATAAAAAAATCGCTGAGAAGTTTTTGGCGGCTGAATATAGTGATATAGAAAAAGGTGCCCAAAGATTTTATGCAATGACTGATAAAGAGGTCTTGAACAGCTTTAGTCAATATTACGAAAAAGTAACAGCATTTGTTGGCAGCTTGAATGAAAAATATGCTCAGTGGAAACAGGAGAAAGCTGATGCTGAAGGTTTAAAGCAGCAGGTGTTAGAGATGACAGCGGAGCAGTTTGAAGATCCATATGAATGTGCGTTAGGCAATGAGGATAGTGAGCAGCTTCCATTGTTCCAGTTTTTGAAAAAGTACGTAGAGACAGACTTTGAAACAAAATATAATGCCGGTATGAACAAAATCGAAAAACTTCTTGCTGAAGAAAAGTTTGTTGAAGCCAAACAAGTATTAAGTGAAGCTCAAAATACTGTTATTGAGGCAAACAGCTTTGCAGCTAACCTTTCAGAACGTATAAAGGCGAAAAGTGGCTTGGCTTTAGAGTTGTATAATATTATGAGCGATATGGGGTATGACGTTGGCGACGAAATTATTGATGGTAACCCTGACAAGGGATTTCGCATAACCTGTCAGGCCGGTGATGAAATTATTGATTTCAATACTGTTAACATCGATGAGGATGGCTGTGTAATAGTAGATATTGACCATACAGAAGCTGTTGGTGGAACGTGCAAGAATGCGTGGCCGAAAATTGTAAAAAAATTGAGAGAAGCAGGCATTCCTATGACCGATGTAACTAAAAATGGCAACAGTATTTTGTATTCCCAAAATGTACAGGGGACTAAAACTAATAAGCAGCAGCGGGCAAAGCTGAATTAATGGAGGGATGAAACAAATGTCCAGTGAACCGAAATTAGAGACTTTCATTAGTAGAATCAAGAAAGCTGATTTACAATTAGAAGAATTATATAATAACCCGGATAATTTAAAAGAGCTTTTATGGTTTTTTGATGAAGCGAGGGGAAACGAGGTAGCACAAAAAATTCATAAAGAAGAAGCAGCTGTACACGCTACAATTGTGAAGAATTTAGCAAGCCTGTATCCGCTTTCCAAGTATGTTTTGCATGCGTTCTATCAACAAGATGCCAAAGAAACTGATGCTGATTTTATTGACGTACTTAAAGAAAGTGGCGATATAGTTGCTTCTATTAAGTCTGTTATCGGACATATAGAAGTAGAGAAGCCTAATATAAC
>ULYZ01005898.1_pt1 | contig 11363 bp, 15 predicted proteins | sample 1962731 | NCBI WGS metagenome assembly ULYZ01 (sample SAMEA4835879, study PRJEB28245) | human gut metagenome | biome: gut microbiome; material: fecal sample | place: Denmark | collected 2008 | reverse complement strand
TTTAAAATATACCCTTCACCCTTCACCTCACAAAAATCACATCCAAAATTCTGTTCTGCATGCAACAGAAAATCATCTGCAGCAATCTGTGCCGGGATATATAATCAGGAGAAAATTCTCTTTCGGAGATATCATTTTATCCTTCGGAGATATTTTCCTATTTATCGGAGATATTATTTTATCCTTCGGAGATAATTTTCTATACTTCGGAAATATTTCTTCGAATTTCAAGATAAGGCATAAAAATATAATTTTCGCCAACTTTATTTCCCGAATCCACACAATTGTCACAAATCGCATAGCTATGAAACAGAAAAGAATGTATCTTTGCTGCATCAATCATAAAGGTTGATGTAGTTATGGTCTCGTCATGAGTGCCAAATCGGGCTGACGCAAATGCATTACAACCAGTGACATTCATCAAAACTTGCAACCATCTACAATATTTTTCAGTTTTTCTCGTTAATAAAAGTATGAAAAAAAGATTATTGATACTCACAATATGCCTCATCGCAACCATTAAGATGTTGGCGCAGGAGTTTACCCTTCACGGCAAAGTGGTAGACGAGAACAACCAGCCACTGGAGTTTGCCATCGTTTCGGTGGCTAGCCAGGGAAAGACTGCCGTTACTTCGCTCAAGGGAGACTATAGCCTCAAACTGCATTCTGCAGACAGCGTGGTAGTCAAATTCTCATATATCGGCTTCAAGACAAAAACAAAAGTGCTGAGAAGACCGCGAGGAAAACAAACCCTGCAGGTGGTACTTCGCGAAGCATCCACCACCCTCGATGAGGTGAATATCAAGGGAGAAAAAATACAGTCGGACCAGATACAGGAGCTGAAGACTAAGGACATGAAGATGACGCCATCTGCCAACGGAAATGGGGTGGAAAGTCTGGTTCAGCAACAGGCTGGCGTGAGTACCCATAACGAACTCTCTTCGCAATACAATGTGCGTGGCGGTGCCTTCGATGAGAACTCCGTATACATCAACAACGTAGAAGTATTCCGCCCATTCCTGGTTCGCAGCGGACAGCAGGAAGGCCTCTCCGTCATCAACCCTTATATGGTAGATAAAATCGGTTTCTCAACCGGAGGATATGCTGCCAAATACGGAGACAAGATGAGTTCGGCTCTCGACATCACCTACAAAACCCTGAAAGCAAAAAGCAAGAAGCCGGTGGTTGAAGGTAGTCTGGCTGCCAGTCTGCTGGGTGCTGATGCATACATCGGTCTGGGAACCCAGAAACTTTCATGGCTCAACAGCGTGCGCTACAAAACTACCTCTTACCTGCTCGGTTCGATGGAAACCAAAGGCGAATACAAGCCAAACTATCTTGACTATCAGACCTATCTGAGTTACCAGCCCAACAAACGCTGGAAACTCGACTTCATAGGCTACATCTCTGATAATCACTACAACTTCGAACCGGAAGACCGAGAAACGAAGTTCGGAACAATGGAAAACGTAAAGAGCTTCAGAGTATATTTTGACGGTCAGGAGAAAGACCGTTTCCTCACCTACTTCGGTACACTCGGCATTACCCGCCAGTTTACAGCCAACACCAGTCTCTCGCTTCTGGGCAGTGCTTTCTATACCAAGGAACAGGAGAAATATGACATTCAGGGACAATACTGGCTCGACGAAACCGAGACTTCAGAAAACCTGGGTGTAGGTACCTATTTCGAACATGCCCGAAACTATCTTACAGCCCGCGTGATGAGCGCCAAACTGATGCTCATGCACAAGGTGAAGAAACATCAGATGGAGGCCGCAGTAAGTCTGAAGCGTGAACATATCGAGGAGAATTCTGTAGAATATGAGATGCGCGATTCTGCAGGATACAGTATTCCTCACAATGGCAAAGACCTCTATATGGTTTATTCACTGAAGGCTCGCAACGAACTGAATGCCAACCGAATGGAAGCTTACATCCAGGACACCTACCGTTTTTCGGGAGGAAGAGCCGACAGTACCGGGAACGGACAGACACATTACACCCTGAACTATGGTATCAGAATGAGTCATTGGAACTTCAACAGAGAAACCATCGTGAGTCCTCGTCTGTCGCTCGCCATCATACCAGCCAACCATGAGAATACAACTCTCCGTTTTGCGGCAGGTCTGTATTATCAGGCTCCATTCTTCAAGGAATTGAGAGATACATCTACGGTGAACGGCATAACCATCGCATCGCTGAACAAGAAAATCAAGAGCCAGCGAAGCATCCACTTCATCGCCGGCTACGACTATAGGTTCAAGCTAGGAGACCAACGCTATAAATTCTCCGCCGAAGCCTATTACAAGGCTTTGAGCAATCTGGTTCCTTATTCGGTTAGTAACGTGAAGGTAGTTTATTACGGACAGAACGAATGCAGCGGTCATGCGGCAGGACTCGACTTCAAACTCTACGGAGAATTTGTTCCGGGTACCGATTCCTGGCTCAGTCTTTCGCTCATGGATACAAAGATGAAACTGGGTGGCAAGAGCATCCCTTTGCCTACCGACCAGCGCTATGCCGTAAACCTCTTCTTCACCGATTATTTCCCGGGCAGCAAGAAGTGGCGCATGTCTTTGAAACTCGCCTTTGCCGATGGTCTTCCTTTTGCAGCACCCCACAGAGAGTTGGAGACCAACAGTTTCCGTGCCACCGCCTATCGCCGTGCAGATATCGGTATGAGCTATCAGCTGCTCGACAACAGCCGCCGGGAGAAGAAGACCTTCCTGAAGAATGTGATGCTGGGAGTAGATTGCCTCAACCTCTTCGGCATAGACAACGTAAACAGCTATTACTGGGTGACAGATGTAACCAGCCAGCAATACGCCGTACCTAATTATCTTACCGGCAGACAGCTCAATGCCCGCATTCTTTTGGAATTTTAGGACCAAATAATAGTGATTTTTCACATTATTCTAAATATTTAACCGTAGATAGTTCGCTATCTGCGGTTTTTTTCGTATCTTTGCGCCCGAATTATGCGATGACGGTTCGTCCGCTCATCCCATGGATTCAGGAAACCATTTTATAAAGAATAAAGAAATAATACATAATAATCAATTATGAGCAAACAAGTAGAAAAGATTAAGGAGCTGATCGCTAAGCGCGAACAGGCTCGTCTTGGCGGTGGCGAGAAGGCCATCGAGAAGCAGCATGCACGTGGCAAATATACCGCTCGTGAGCGTATCGAAATGTTGGTAGATGCCGGCAGTTTCGAGGAGTATGATATGTTCAAGTTGCATCGTTGCACTAACTTTGGCATGGAGAAGAAGCAGTACCTCGGTGATGGTGTTGTAGCCGGTAGCGCTACTATAGCCGGCCGTCTGGTTTACGTATATGCTCAGGACTTCACCGTAAATGGTGGTTCACTCTCTGAGACTATGGCACAGAAGATCTGCAAGGTAATGGATATGGCTATGACTATGGGTGCACCTGTTATCTGCATGAACGACTCAGGTGGTGCTCGTATTCAGGAAGGTATCTGCGCCCTCGCTGGTTATGGTGAGATTTTCGAGCGCAATATCCTCGCTTCTGGTGTTATCCCACAGATTTCTGCTATCATGGGCCCTTGCGCAGGTGGTGCCGTTTACTCTCCAGCCTTGACCGACTTCATCATCATGAAGGAGCAGACTTCTTATATGTTCCTGACCGGTCCTAAGGTTGTCAAGACCGTAACTGGTGAGGACATCGATGCAGAGCACCTCGGTGGTGCATCTGTTCACGCAACCAAGAGTGGTGTAACCCACTTCGCTGCTAAGACTGAGGAAGAGGCTATCGAGATGATCAAGAGCCTGCTCTCTTACATTCCTAGCAACAATACAGAAGAGGCTCCACGCGTAGAGTGCACAGACCCTATCGACCGCATGGACGATACTCTGAACGAGATTATCCCAGACGATCCAAACCAGGCATACGATATGTATAAGGTGATTGGTGCTGTAACCGATAACGGTGAGTTCTTCGAGGTTCAGCCTAAGTTCGCCAAGAACATCATCACTGGTTTCGCCCGCTTCAATGGTCAGAGCGTTGGTATCGTAGCCAACCAGCCAGCAGCTTACGCAGGTGTACTCGATGTAAACGCTAGCCGCAAGGCAGCACGCTTCGTTCGTTTCTGCGATGCCTTCAATATTCCTATCGTATCTCTCGTAGACGTACCAGGATTCTTGCCAGGTACAGGTCAGGAGTACAACGCTGTCATCCTCCACGGTGCACAGTTGCTCTACGCTTACGGCGAGGCTACCGTGCCAAAGATTACTATCACATTGCGTAAGAGCTATGGTGGTAGCCACATCGTGATGGGTTGCAAGCAGTTGCGTGCCGACTTGAACTTCGCTTGGCCATCTTCAGAGATTGCCGTAATGGGTGCCAGCGGTGCCGTTGCCGTTCTCTGTGGTAAGGAAGCTAAGGCTAAGAAGGAAGCTGGCGAGGATGTAAAGGCATTCCTGGCTGAGAAGGAGCAGGAGTATACTGACAAGTTTGCTAATCCATATCAGGCAGCTCAGTATGGTTACATCGATGATGTCATCGAGCCACGTAACACCCGTTTCCGCATCTGCCGTGGTTTGGCTCAGCTCGCTACCAAGCGTCAGAGCTTGCCAGCTAAGAAGCATGGCTGTATGCCAATGTAATGATATAATTAAACATTAGAATAAATGGATAAGAATATTTATGCTGCGATTGCCATGGCACTCTATGAGTACCAGGGCAATAACGTACACGACAAGGAGCCTGGCATCATCACTATCAAGCCACGTCAGACGATGTGGAACGCCAAGTTCTTGAGTTTAACAGCTAAACCATAATGTAATAGAAATGAAAGAGTTTAAATATACAATTGACGGAAAAGAATACAAGGTTCAGATTGACGCTGTTGAGGGTAACATCGCAAGCGTGAACGTGAATGGCGAAGCTTACAAGGTTGAAATGGAACAGGAGGCTGAGCCAGAGAAGAAGAAGGTAGTGCTCGGTCAGCCAGCTGCTGCATCTGATGATGCTGAGGCTACTCCAGCAGCCAACGTAAATACAGCCAATGCTGTAAAGGCTCCTCTCCCTGGTACTATCACCAGCATCGAGGTAGCTGTTGGTCAGGAGGTAAAGGCAGGTGATACTGTTGTCGTTCTCGAGGCTATGAAGATGCAGAACAACATCGAGGCTGAGAAGGATGGCAAGGTTACTGCTATCTGCGTAAAACCTGGTCAGGCTGTGCTCGAAGAGGATGCACTCGTAGTTATCGAGTAAATCAAGAAATTGAGAATTAGAGAATTATACTTCCAGATTCGGGATTATAATTCGGGTTCTTATAAAGAATATCAAAGGTCGCAAGCTGTTAATTGTTTGCGACCTTTTTCTATACTGCTGTATGAGCATAAACTGCTATACAAAGTAATTTTTTACTAAAGAAAAAAGACATAAAGTACAATAAAATGATAGATTTAACAGAAGAACAGATAGAAAGATACAGCCGCCACATCCTCCTTCAGGATGTAGGCCTCGAGGGGCAGGAAAAGCTCCTCAATGCCAAGGTGCTCATCATTGGTGCCGGAGGATTGGGTTCCCCAGTTGCCCTCTACCTCGCTGCGGCTGGCGTGGGACATATCGGTATCGTGGATGCCGATGTGGTTGACCTCAGCAACCTGCAACGACAGGTCATCCACCAGACCAAGGACTTGAACACCCCTAAGGTGGAAAGCGCCAAGGAGAAGATGATTGCCATCAATCCTGATGTGGAGGTAACAACCTACCATACCTTCCTCGCCTCAGACAATGCCGAGGAAATCATCAAGCCATGGGATTTCGTCATTGATTGCACCGACAACTTCCCGGTGAAGTTCCTCATCAATGATGCCTGTGTGCGACTGGGCAAGGCATTCTCGCATGGCGGCATCCTGAGATTCCAGGGGCAGACCTTCACCCATCTTCCAGGCACGGCTTGTTACCGTTGTTTCTTCAAGGAGCCACCTCCAGCAGGCGCTGTTCCTACCAGTAGCCAGGCAGGAGTCCTTGGTGCCATCGCTGGTATGCTCGGAACCATCCAGGCTGCCGAGGCGTTGAAGTACTTCCTCGGTGTGGGCGAACTGCTCACCGACCGATTGCTCACCTTCGATGCCAAGACGATGAACTTCCGCACCATCAAGGTAAAGAAGCGTGCATCCTGCGAAATCTGCGGCGACCACCCTACCATCGATCATCTCATCGACTATGAGCAGGCTGCGTGTGATTTGAAACACCACTAAGATTTAGTGATTATTTTCGAATAAACACATATAACAAAAAGCAAAGTCACAATACCCAGCTCTTCAGCTAGATATTGTGACTTTTTTTTCAGAACCGTCCCCAAGCCCAACAAAGAACAAAAACCTTGATTATAAGATACTTTATAAAACATTTCTCCCATTTTTCTTGCATGATTCAGGTAATAATCGTAAATTTGCAGCAGATAAAATACGCAAGCTTATGAAAGAGAAAAGATATACATTGCCAGAAGAGCAGAAAGATGCAGCTTTCGCAGCAGAGCCTGCACCAGCCTATCACGGAAATGCCGCCATAGCACTTCCCGAGGATGAATGTGCAGAAGAAGATATTGACTGGAACAAGATTTCCGTTGGCTGGCATCCGGCTAATGAAGAAGAAGCCGTGGCTAGGATTGAAGCTATTGAGGCGGAGTATGAGAATGGGCAATATATAGATGCAGAAGAATTTGAAAAAGAACTAATTGCACAATATCCATGGCTAGCATAAGATTAACACTTTATTTCAAAAAGGAATTAAAGACTGTTATCGACTATGGATTAGTTGAATTCGGCAAAACCACAGTAAAGCGATTCCATAATGAGTATAAAGACATCAAGCATCGCCTGATGCTTCATCCTCTTTCTTCACCCAGAGAGCCAATGCTTAAGCGATTCCACCGCCCTTACCATAGTGCGATTATCAAGGAGAATTGGAAGATTATCTATCGATACGATGAAGCCAACGACCTCGTCATTTTCGTAGATTTATGGGATATGAGAAGAAGCCCCAGATATCTGATTAGACAATTCAAAAGAAAACTATAAAGGAAAAAACTTATGAAAGAGAAAAGATATCCAGTTGGCTGGCATCCGGCTAATGAAGAAGAAGCCGTGGCTAGGATTGAAGCCATTGAAGCGGAATATGAAAGGACAGGTGTTAGCTATAATGAAGAAGAGTTTTTCAATAAACTAAATGAAGAACGAACATGGCTAACTAACAAAAGTTAGGAGGATTAAATTATGGCAAGACCAATTAGAGAAACGCCAATATTATATGGCAAAGACGCCGAACGCTTTGTTGAAGAAATGAAGCGTGTAGAGAGTTTAACTCCTGAACAGCGCAAAGCTAATAGAGAAAAGCTACAAGCTGAAATCGCTGTTCTTGACAAAGAATGGAATTTAACCTATAATGCACTTCGAGGATAAAGATTCTTTCTGATTTTTGCAGATGGTTCAAGAACGGGCTGAAAGCCCAAAAGCTCTTAGCCCAGGGCAACACCCTGGGTATGCTAGCAATCAGCATTGCGCCCTGCAAGGGTAAAAGCTTCGTATAACACCCTATATTAGAACACATAGAAATAGCGTTTAAGGTCACAATTTGTGACCTTAAACTATTGGTTTTCAACTGTTTTATTTATTTTCCTTTCCTCTTATCACCTCCAATACCTTTCCGAGATGATAAGTTACCAAGCCATCCTCATAGGTAGTATCCAATACCTGAACCACGGCACTATCCCTATCCGAATGATAACCCACATAAAACCTTATCGCATCGAAACGACGGAGATAACGCTTGCCATCAGCCTCATCAATATAAGTATATTTGTTAAGCGTGGTCTGCTTCAACGAACGGTACTCCTCGGTCTTCACACCAGATACAATCTCCTCGAAATATACCTTCTCAATAATCAGCGTCAAAACCTTCAAACCCGACAGATTTAACTGCGATGGCTTTTTCTCTATTCGCTGCTCCAGACATTGCTGTTCTTTGTTGTAGGCAAAGTAGATGATAGTGCCATTCATGATTTTCTGAATGATACTGTCGATGATTTCCAGCGGAACCTGATACCATTCCGTAGCCTCATGCATCTTTCCCTTATCATCAGCCACCTTAAAACGGAAGTTCACCGTCTGCAACACCTGATGCACCAGGTCCTCAAACTTCTGGGAGTGCATGTTCACTATCTTGTAAGTGCTTACAATCTCTACAGGTGCCATCAGATAAGTAGGCTCGTGCTCGGCATTTGCCACACGTTCCTCTACCCGATTCGTAGAGAAACCTATTTTATAGAGATTCTTGATGTTACGAATTTCCGGATTCTCAGATTTCGAACGAAGCACGTAGATATACCCCGTCACCTGGTCTTCCTGCTTCACATCCTCAGGATTGAAGAAATGAGCATCCGTCTCCTCCAGAGTTTCGGTGATGGCATAGCCACTTGCCACCACACTCTTGCGAAGCGTCTGGAGATAGATATCCGACTCCGTACCATTTTCATAGATACAGCGGGTTCTGCCATCGGGCAAACCATTAGTACCCTTTTTCTTCTCAATAATCTCATATAACAAAACCATCTGACCATCTACAAGATAATAGCGTCCAGCCAATAAGCTCATCGTCTTCGAGATTCTCTGTAACTGTCGCTTCCCGGTCTTCAAATCCTGATGCACCTGTTCGAAGAGCGGCTTAAACTGTGCGAAATTCTCACACCGTTTTCTTTGTGCCACATGGTCGGGCGCATCCTTCTTCTGAGCCATCACGCCTTTCATGTCGGCAGGCACATCGAAGAGTTTTGCCTCCTGATAGGAAACATCCATCAAAGGGTCGCTGAATATATCTTCTAATTCTTTATCAATATCCATATCACTATATATATAATAAGGTGAAATACTATAGCTTATCCCAACAGTTGATACTCATCATACTGTCTGAGGCTATCTGTTGCCTTGGTTCGCAGAGCCTTGAGCGATGCAGCAAGCAACTTTTCTTTCAAGCCACCATCTGCTGTGGGTTCGCTACCATGCTCTGCCACCCACTTGTTGATTTCAAGCAATTTCTGTGCCAGCCTGTCATCGGGCGTCGGTGCCTTCGGTTTCGGACGTACATCCGCCAACAAGGGGTCATCAAATATCTCTAATAATTCTTCTGGCCAATCCATTTATGTTAATGTTAAATGTTACTTTTCCGGCTCATACTCCAATCCCATCATTTTTCGAATCTTCAGGTTCTTGAGTTTCTGGAATGCAGCAGCCAGTTCCCTTACCTTCGGATCCGGGTCGTTGATGTCTGGGCGCAGACCGTCATGCTCTGCCACCCATTGCTTATAGGGTCCCTTGAACAGCATCATCGCCTGTTCGATGGTCATATCGAATTTCTGTTCAGCCATCGTATCCTGGATAATCTTCAGGGTCTGCTTATCCACATTCTTCGACAGCACCTCATAAGCACGCTGGAAAGGGTTGATGGAATCAATCAGATTGATGCTCAACTGGTCGATGTTAATCATTCGGTTTGCCAGTTTGATGAGGCGATTACCTTCCGACTCCTTCTCCTCATCGTTTGCCGAAGCATCGAAGTCGATAGGATTTCCCTTATCATCCACCACTTCACCACCCTTGACAAGGGTATCAAGCAGCAGGCGCTGACGAACTTCTTCCACTTCGTCCTCGCTCAAATCCGGATACTTTTCACGAATCACTTTCGGAATGAGCGTTTTGGTGATGGTTTCAGCCGTAGTACTTCCGCTGATGGCTTTCACCACAAGGTCGTCTTGCAAGATAGCAGCCTTCAAATCATCCAACTGCCCTTCTACAATCATCTTCGTCTTCTCGCTCGACAAAGGTTTCAAGCCCTCTATCACCAGAGTACGGGCATCCAGCGGACTACCCTCATCACTATCCACATCCTTCACCGTCTTGAAATGCCAACTTGGCGCCATCACCTGCTCCATCAGAAGCGATGCGGTAATGGCTTTCAGAAAGTCGTTCACCGCCACCTTCACATCGGGCTGATTAGCATCAGGCATTCCTATCATGTTCACAAACTTGGCGGTTTCCTTGCCTTCGCAATCACGGGTGCATCTTCCGATAATCTGCACCACTTCGGTCAGCGAGCCACGCACACCGATGGTCAGACATTCCTCACACCATTGCCAGTCGAAACCTTCCTTGGCAGTACCCAGAGCGATGATAATATCTACATCATCACGCTTCTTTATCCGCTGCAAATATCCCTGCACCAGATTGCGGGTCTCAGCATGGTCTTCCACCAGATCGGCAACCTTCAGCAGTCTGCCGTCCTTGGTTCTGATGTGATAGATGCCGCCATTGTTGTAATCCCGTTCCTCTACCTTACCGATAATCTTGATGATTTCATCCACCTCCGTGTATTTACCCAAACCGCTGGATGCTCGGGAGTTGACACTCGGAATATGGATGATGGTCTTCTTGGTAGTATCCAGCACCTCGGCAATATGGTCGAGATAACTGCCGTGATAGAAGTGATAGCCCAGGACGAGGTTCTTGAGATAGCGATAACCGTTGAGTTGCTGATAATAGTTGTAGGTTACCGGGAAGAAACGGGCCTCATCCTCTGCCCTCAATACAGGGACACCATCGCCTCGGAAGTAACTGCCCGTCATGGCAACAATATGACCGGTGGAATTGTTCATCACCCGGCGCACAATATCGCCCAGTCCGCTGTTCACATCAGCACTAGTATGATGGAACTCATCTATCGCCAAGAGGCAATCATTAAACTCCTCGTCACTTATTTCCTTCATACCGTTTCGGAGAGTGGCATGGGCACAAACCAGGATATTGTTTTTATCTTGATGGAAGAAATTTTTAAAGCGTACCGCCTTATCTTTCTCGTCGGTAGTATCGCAAAGATTATACTGTTGCGCCACCCTCCAATCGGCGAAGAAGCCATACTTCATCAGGTCGGTGTTTTGGAAAGAGCGGCCGATACTCTTTTCCGGTACAGCCACTACTACCTTCTTGATGCCTTGGTTCATCAACTTATCCAAGGCGATGAACATCAAGGCGCGACTCTTGCCAGATGCCGGTGGCGCCTTGATAAGCAGAAAGCGATGGTTGCGGGCTTCGTAAGCCTTGGCTTGCATCTCTCGCATACCGAGTTCATTGGTATTACTCGATTTACCCGTTTGCTGATACTTGATATCAACGATGTTATCATTTATTTTGTTCATAAGCATTTACATTTTTATTATTCCATAAATATTCTCCAGCTTCGAGTTGTTTTTCTATTGTTGTAAAATGTTGGTCTCCCACATCATAGGAAAAGTTATCAAACTCTTCTTTAGTCATCAACTCCCCCATTTCCAATGCATC
>ULYZ01007685.1_pt1 | contig 11757 bp, 8 predicted proteins | sample 1962731 | NCBI WGS metagenome assembly ULYZ01 (sample SAMEA4835879, study PRJEB28245) | human gut metagenome | biome: gut microbiome; material: fecal sample | place: Denmark | collected 2008 | reverse complement strand
GCTCCTAGCCCAGGGTAACACCCTGGGTATAAGCGCAATCCACCCTGCGCCCTGTAGGGGCAAAAGCCTTTTAAAAAAGGATATTAAGAATGAAAACAAGAGAAGGCAAGAAACCAGCACCACGATGGCAGCGATGTAGATATCTATGTAGAAATGCCCCCTAAGTTTTTCCTGATAGTCCGTCTGAAAGCATACCTTGAAGCCCTTCTATGTAAGGGCGGAAGTTTTGAGAAAAAGCCTAAAAATTTGCAGAAAAATATACCTAATCTTACTTTATATCATACATTTATCAAAATAATCGAATTAATACTTGGTCATTTCACCGAAAAGTTGTACTTTTGCCTAAATTTCAATAAAGAAACAACATGGAAGATTACGATAAACTTATGGTTGGCGACCAATCTACTGACGGGCGCATTATAATTGCTGATAAAGACAGACTTTGCTATCTGGTAAAATCAGGGAGCAAAGGCAGCTTTAGTATTCGTACCATATCCAAGCAATTGCTGGGAGAATTTATAGACTACTATAAAAAGAATCCCAACAAAAAGGCTGAGGATGCCAGAGTAGAACTCAAAGAACTGTCTGACATTGATAAATATGAATATGGCTACAACGCTACGTTGACAGCTATGGCTAAGATGGTTCTTGACCCAAAGAACGAACTCGTCAGAAAAGGGAATCCAGCAGAATCTTCTCGTGCAGAAAACCATTTGCTTAAGACTACAGGCCTTCAGCAGATTTACTATGGTGCTCCTGGCACAGGTAAATCAAAGACCATCAAGGACTTGACTTTCGGAGAGAGCGTGATTCGTACTACATTCCATCCAGACTCTGATTACGCCTCTTTTGTAGGTACCTACAAGCCTATCACAGAAGAAGTTACGCTGCGCGATTGCTATGGCAAAAAGGTAATCGATGAAGAAACGAATGAAGTCGTAAAGGAAGAAAGAATTGCCTACAAGTTCATTCCTCAGGCTTTTCTCGAAGCCTATGTTGAAGCGTGGAAGAAATTAGGCTCCAGCAAGAAGCAATATCTCATTATCGAGGAAATAAACCGAGGCAATTGTGCCCAGATCTTTGGTGATCTGTTCCAATTGCTCGACCGCAACGAATATGGTTTTTCCGATTATCCTATCGTAGCAGACAAGGATATGCAGAAGTATATCGAAAAGGAATTTGCGGGATGGGAGATTACGAATAAAGACGAAATCAACCAGCTCTATGGCGAAGCCAATATGGTAAGCCTCATCATGAAGGGAGAGCGCCTTGTTCTGCCTTCAAACCTCTATATTTGGGCTACAATGAACACCAGCGACCAGAGTCTCTTCCCTATCGACTCTGCCTTCAAGCGCCGCTGGGATTGGAAGTATGTGCCTATTCGCGAAGGTCGTGACAAAGAAACCAACGCTCCTCTCAACTGGTACATCAACACGGGAGATAAGCAGTACAAATGGTGGGCATTTATCAGCAAGGTTAATGAGCTGATTGGTTCACTTACCAATTCAGAAGACAAGAAACTCGGCTATTTCTTCTGCAAGGCAAAGGATGGAGAAATCGATGCCGATTTATTCGTAAGCAAGGTTATCTTCTATCTCTGGAATGATGTGTTCAAGGACTATGGTTTCGATGATAAGGACTTTCAGGATGAAGAAGGCAAGATTCTGTCTTTCGATAGATTCTATGAGGATAAGAACGGCAAAACTAACGTTGATATAGCTATCGTTGAGCAGTTCTTGGAGAATTTGGGAGTAGAGGAATACATTTCAGAAGAAGAAGAGGAAAAAATTGATGCTGTCCCAAGCAACAATGAAACTAAAGGCAACGATAAAACAAAATATAGTTTCAATGGCTCTGAACCGCTTGGCAAAGGTGACTTAGGTATTTCCATCATTAAACAATATCTGAAGGAACATCCCGAGATGGAATATTCTGAAATCAAAGAAACCTTCCCAGACTCGATGCTTGGAAAGGAACTGAAACTCATAGGATTAATAGTCACTCGTCAGGAAATAATAGAAAACGCTATAGAAAGATACAAGCAAAGAGCCTATGGTTTTTATAAAAAAGATAGAAAATTCTATTCGTCTGATGGAGTCGAGTTCTATGTAAGCAATTGGTGGAATATAACAAACATTGATTCTATTATCCAATTTGCAAAAGAACAAGGCTGGACAGTAGAACCAACAAAATAAAGAGATTATGAGAATCCTCATAGAAGAACATCAGTATCAGGCTGAACAGATTAGGGATGTCCTGCACGGCATTGATGCCATGCAGGACATTGACGGCAACGTCAGCATCAATTACGTTGGATATTACTACAATACCCAGCTCAACGATTGCGTCTTTATTTTGCCGAAAGTACTGCTCGAAGATACCCCAGAGGGCGAAAGAGTATTCGGCAAATACGCCCCGGAAACCATCGTCAACCTGAACCAGAACAACCCACTCTCTCAACAGGAGAAAGACTTCATCTATGAGTTCTCTGTCTGGATTTACCGCACCATCGAGGTTTACAACAATACCACCAGAAACGGCATTGTCTATCACCAGAAAATAGCGTGCCTCGGTAAAAGTAACAGACAAATCAACAACACATTCCTCGATATTCTGCTGGCTCTCATCGACTTCAACAAGCATAACCAGGATTTCATCTTCTTCATTCTGAAGAACATCCATTCCGGTTACAACCGCATTCATTGGCCAAAGACCATAGCCACCACGAGTGCCATCATCAGCAAAAACAGCCCTGTTTATACCCATCCTGTCAACAGGAAAAAGCAGATTAACTTCGATGAAGAGCTCTTGATTATCTTCTATTCCATCCTGAATTATATCAGCGAAAGATACGGCTTCACGAATCACATCAACTGCAATTTCCAGCTGATAACAGGCTATCGTTTCAAGACCTATCTGGATGGATTAGGAAAGACCAGACTGCTCCAGATTAAGTATAAATACTTCTCAGACAAGGCTTTACACCTCTGGCAACTATGCTACGATTTCTTTGACAATGCCAAGCGCATGAACATCCAGCAGGAACGCAAGGAGTATCTTCTGGTTAAGAGTTTCAATATCGTTTTCGAGGCCATTATTGATGAACTTCTAGGCGAGAAGAACATTCCAGCCGGACTGAAAGAACAGGCTGACGGCAAGCGCATAGACCATCTGTACAGCTACCAGAACCTGATTACAACAAGAAATCAGGAGCCAGTTTATTACATCGGCGACAGCAAGTATTACAAGTTAGGTCATTCCATCGGCAAAGAATCTGTGTATAAGCAGTTTACGTACGCCAGAAACATCATCCAGTGGAACCTGAACCTCTTTATGAACGACGATAAGGACGATGAAGAGCTTCAATACGACAAGCGTAACTTCGGCAACGTACCCAAGCTTCGCGATGACCTGACGGAAGGCTACAACATCATTCCGAACTTCTTCATCAGCGCAAAGATGGCAGAGAATCTCTCTTTCTCAGACCAGATTTCGTCAACCGACAGGGAAAAGAAGTGCTTCAACACCCAGCATTTCAACGACCGCCTGTTCGACCGCGACACCCTTCTCGTCTTCCACTACGATGTCAACTTCCTCTATGTAGTATCTCTGTATGCCCGTCATAACGAGCACCAGAAATTCGCCTGGAAAAACCGGGTTCGCAAGATGTTCCGTGATGAAATCCAGAAGATGCTGGACGAAAGATACGACTTCTATCGCCTCACGCCGAAAGAAGATACGCAAGTAGAAGAATTCGTCAGCCGGAATTTCAGAAAGCTTATCGGCAAGATATTCTCACCAACGAAATCCAATGATTATCTGATACTTGCGTTCGAGAAAGAAGACTCCGACGAGGAGCAGAAAGAAGCTATCATAAACGATGTTAAGGAGAAATTCTATATAGAGGGATTTGCCTTATCGGCTAACGACAGGATAGGCTAATATATTATAAGATACCTTCCATAACATCAATATCCGCTGCAGCCCAGTTGAGCCCTTTCAGCTCATCTTGGCTGCACCACTTGCTATCAGCGTGCTCACGCCTCTTAAACCCATCAGCATCGCCTTTTGGAGTACATAAAAAGGCAGTCATGGTTATCGAGAAATCAGGATACTCGTGATTCACAGTCACCAACTCCTCTCCTACTTCTACAGGATACTCCATTTCCTCCATCAGCTCACGAGCCAACGCCTGTTGAGGAGTTTCACCAGGCTCTATCTTGCCACCAGGAAACTCCCATTTATAGCTGGTATACTCAAACTTTGTCTTGCCTTTCTGCATGCAGAGATACTTGCCATCATGGCAAACCACGGCTGCAACCACATTATAATGTTTCATTGTTCTTATCTCCTATTTAAAATATCATTTACTCCATCCACTGGAAATCTTCCTGCAATTCCTGCGACAACGGATTGTCCATGTGGATATCATACAATATGGAACCATTCGTCGTTACATCCTTTCTCGGATTCTCCAAATGACCAGTTCCGATATAAGTATATGGCAGAGTGATACCATTCTCAGCACTCACCTTCCTCACAAACACCAATACCCTCTTGGCAGTTCGCTGCAAAGCCTCATCCTTGGCAGAGATACGAGCAATACTCTCCCACTGGAAAACATCTGGCGACAAGAACTTGTCATTATACTTCAAATGTTCATCCAGCGAGGCATCCTTCTTTAAACCTGCAAAGATATACATATTGCCATCTTTATAATAAGTGCCATACTGATTGTGCTTCGGATTCTCCAGGATTTTCAAGAGCACCTGATCCTGACGATAGTCCTGCCACAACAGGAAATCTTCTTTCGTTTCAGCATATCTTGCCTCATATTGCGTCAAACCATAGTTAAGCAAATCTTGCAGATATGCCTCATATTCCTGTTCTCTTTCGCCACATAAATACACTTCATCCGCTTCTATCTTCACAGCAAATCCCTCTTTCAGAAATCGCAAAGCATGCTCCAGTTGCTCATGCTTGAAACCAGGAATCTCCTCCCGGATATTGGCTTCAATACGAGATAAAGAAGATTCTCCATCCAGTAAATTCTTGATTACCAAATATTCATGCTCTCTTACCAAAGGCAAAAGACTAGACAGATAATTGATACAAGCAATCTGCTCTTCTGAGAATACCGGCAAGCCCTCTTCTTCTATACCCTTCAAGAAACCATAATAAGAATTGGTTTTCTTGGCGCCAATCTTTATCTTCATGAATTTCAAGAGATTAGGAGCATAATCACTATTCATATAATCCATGTGCGATGGATAAGACGGAGTTTTCAGATATGCCTTGAAGTTCTGATAATCCATCTTCAGATAGTTGATGCGGTTGAAATTCTCGCTCTCAATCTTGTCGATGATTTCCTCTTTGGAAAGGTCATCGATGTGTACCTCAACGCCATATTTATCCAAGCCCAAGCTCTTGAAATCATTCCTTACCATGAACTTCAAGAGTTTCTTTTCCAAAATAGAATTGCGGGAAAGACTACCTAGCGCCAAGGCTATATGAACGCTACGCTTATAGCTGTTGCCAATGAAATCGAGTATCGTAACATAAGGCTTGTTTGTATACTTACGAAGACCTCGACCCAATTGCTGCAAGAAGATGGTACTCGATTCCGTTGGGCGCAGAAAGAGCACCATGTTGACACCAGGAATATCCACACCCTCGTTCAGGATATCTACAGCAAACAAGATTTCCAAATCCCGGTTTTCATCCTGTAAATCATTGTAAGCACGAATACGTTCACCGGTCTTGTTCTTACCGCTCAAGAAAGCTGTATGGTAATAATCACCCAAGTTATCAGCCATCATTCTGGCATGCTGGATGTTTCTACAGAAAGCCAGCGCCTTCAGCTTCTGGTTTCCCATTCGATGCTTCTCTATCTGCTGGTGGATAAACTCGCAGTTTTCAGGTGTAGAAATTTGTGAAATCAAACGGCGTTCGCCAGATGCTGTCAACCCATAATCAACCAGTTCGTCACGAATACCATAATAGTGGAAAGGCACAATCAGATCATTAATGATGGCATCACGAAGCCGCAACTCGTATGGGATATTATTGCCGAAAATCTCTACTACATCCTGATTATCCATTCGGTTCTCGGTAGCTGTCAAGCCCAGCAGGAACTCCGGCTCAAAATAGTCGATGATTTTCCGATAACTGTCTGCTACAGCATGGTGACACTCATCGATGATGATATAATCGAATTCCTTCTTATCAAAGAGTTCGAGCGAACGGCACATCGAAACATTGGTAGAGAACAGGAAATCCTCACCTGTTTCCTTTGCCTCTGCATTATACAGGCCGCAGGTTTTAGAGCCACCAAAGACCTTTTGAAATGTCTCCAGGGATTTCTTCAAGATAGAGCCTTCATGTACGATGTAGAGCAATCTGTCGGGGTTAAAATTGAGCGCATCGAATGCTGCCAGATACGTCTTTCCTGAACCTGTGGCAGAAATCACCAAAGCCCTCTCCTGACCGATGGCACGATACCTGTTCAATTCCCTAAGTGCTTTGCGCTGCATATAATTAGGTTTGATCTCAGAATCCGCCATATCATAATCCATATCCCAATGCTCAATAGCAAAACTGAGTTTGGTAGAATATTCTTTAATTCTATCCTGCGATAATTCATACGTCTGATTCCATAGGCTTTCAAACTCATTCATTGCATCAAGATAAGCCTCGGTATCATGCTCGCAATTTACCACCAAATCCCACTCTATGTTTTTCAGCAAAGCATAGCGTGTGATATTAGAAGAACCAACAACCATTTCTATACCATTTTCCAGTTCGAAAATATAGCCTTTAGAATGGAAACCATTGGTAAAATAGTTCTTCTCATCGTGGAAACATTCATCGTCCAGATGACACTCAAAATTAGGATGTTGTGCCAAACTCAAAAAGTAGTTTAACGATTCTACATCGGTAAAATTCTGATAAGTAGAAGTGATAATTCTTCCTTTAGCTCCACGCTCTATAGCAGCACTAATGTCTTTAGCCAAGAGTACCAGGCCGGCTTTCTTGATAAAGCTGACTGAAAAAGCAAATGACTTGCAGCGGCGCAAGTTCATCTGAATGGTAGACAGGAAGGTTGTCTCTGTATAATTGGTCAAGAATCTAGATTCCATAAGTCTTGCATTTCTTTAATTGCGTACAAAAGTACAAAAAAGAATCCATTTACATCATCTTTTCTCCTATTTTTTTCGGCTTATTTATCATATTCGAGGCGCCATATAAAGCTTTTGCCCTTTCAGGGCGCCAGGCGTGCGGACATGAATACCCAGGGCGAATGCCCTGGGCTAGGAGCTTCTGCCCCTTCAGGGCGTGAGGGGAATGGCAGGGGGCGTGAGGAGAATGGCAGGGGGCATGAAGGGAATTACAGGGATGCGTGAGGTGGAATGGCGTTTAATCTGTTAAAAACATCACATGTATGTATAATAAATATTAAATTAAAGTGAGCGTCATGACGCTCACTTTTTATTTGGTTATTTGAATGTTTTTTATTACCTTTGCACGAAATTTTGAAATTATGAAAAAAATGAAGCATATTAACAGCAATCACCTCGACTTTATGAAGAAAAGGTGTTTCGGAAGCTTAGGAGAACTCCTAAGCGAGCTGTGGTATGCTATAATTACTAATAATCGGTCGAGATGCCAGGTATCTGCGACCAAGTATCAACTTAACACCATATCAACACCCAGAAAGTAAACACAACCTTACCCGCCCCCACACCTTACGATAGTAGGCGCTCGGCAGTTCTCCAGCGGCTTACGCTAAAAACGTTAGCGCAAACACACGCCCTCTGCTAAAATGAGGAGGAAACAATTAATCAACCTAAAGACAACAAAAGAAGATGAAACTTTTTTTTTATAGGAAATTTATTCGCTTTGTAATAAAGCACTTCACCATCGTTAGCAACAATACCATCCAGATGAATGGTGGACAATATATCGAGCACATGAACAACTATCAGGGAAAGGAGGATGAGAAATGTCTGGACAAAGAATGATCATCATGAACGCTGGTAGCTCGTACTTCGAGCATGTGGAAAACTATTATGGCAGCAATGCCTGTGAGCAAAACTCATGCAGAAATGCTGAGATGCCGGCTGAGCTGAAAACGGAAAAGGCTCAGAGGATAAAGAACAACCTGATAGAGATAGGCTTGGTAACCGAAAATTTCATGCCATCAGGACTGTCTTCATCCGAAGCTGCCATCCTTGCCAACCAGATAGGTACAGAGTTGAAAATCGATAATATATGGAGCGTATTCGGCAATTATTGGGGGCCTAATCCGAACTCGATGAGAGCCGCCTACAACCGAGGAATGGAACAGAAGAAAACGATTCCCTTCCTCGAAAAAGTGATGCCTGCTATCAGAGGTTAATCTGGCAGGTAGTACTAGTACGCGTACATAGTACGTACTAGGTAGAAGCGAGAAATTTGCCTTACCTTTGCCCCCGGAATTCAGAACCAATGCGGTCTGAGTTTCGGGGGCTTTTGTGTATCTGCACATCAACCATGGTGGGAGCCCCCAATCTTCTAAATTATTTAAAATGATGGAAGTGAAAGCGTATGAGTTCAGTCCTCCTCCTTACAGACGGCTGAGAGTGGTGAAAACGGAAGAGGGGATTACCTCACAAACCAATCTTTTATTAACGAAATAACATGACAGAAACACAACATGTAATTGCACTGAACCCTTATCGCAAGGGCAATAAGGGGAAGGTGTTTTCCAACAGTATGGCGGTGTATGACAAGGTGATTGCATCGCCGGAAATCAGGAAGATGATTCGGCAGATTAGGGGCGAACTGCCTATCCCGAAGGTGAATGCCAACGATGCAGAGGCGGTGAAGAAGGCGCAGGACAGGCTGAAGAGCGAACTGCCTTTCTTCTGTCCCCACTACGGCATTTTCAAGAACAATGTGCGCAGACAGGAGAATGCCCAGCCCGAGAGCTTCATGTTCCAGACTATCGTCGACGTGGATGACAGGGAGTATGTAGACAAGGCTATCGAGAAGGCAAGGGAGCTGAACTGCTCTGACAGCATCTGGAACGGCTCGCTGCTGCACCTCTGCTACAGTGCCCGGAAGAAGCTGCACATCGGTATCAGACTGCCGGTGGGAATGACCATCGAGGAGACGCAGAAGGCATATTGCGAGGCGCTGGGGGTGCCGTATGACGAGAGCTGCATCACACCCGAGAGAATGATTTATCTTACGGATAAGGACTCGGAAATCTACAGGTCGAAGATGTGGTGCGCCGTGCTGAGCGAGAAGGAGATTCTGATGCGAAGGCAGGCGTATCTGGACCGCGGACTGACCGTGGACGGAAGAGGGAAAGTTAATAGCCATGGTGCTGATGCTCCTCATATCGGGGATTCTGGAGGCAATCAGGATGCTGGCGGATTGGAAGCCAGAGAGAAGAATCTGATTGCGTTTGACCTCTTTACGCAGGCTGCCGGACTCGGGGGTATGGAGATTGATACCGTGGGGTCGAGACACTCTTCGCTGCTGGCTATCATGAGCGCCGGTGCTTCGAGGGTGATGGAGGAAGAGGAACTGATGAAGGTGGTGAGGGTGAAAATGCCGAGCTACTATCAGGAGAACGACTGCCATCAGCTGATTCACGACTTCTATGCGAAATATGCTGACAACACGAAGCCGATGTCGAGGGAAGTGATGAGAGTGAATGCGCTGGCGGAGCAGAAGGCCAGCCAGCAAGTTAATAGTTTACAGTTGAAAGTTAATAGGGCTGATGGTAACCATACAGTTCAAAGTTCGAATCTCAAAGTTCAAAGTACCGGGGAGGATTATCCTGACCCGCCGGAGATGCCGAAGAAACTGCCGAAGCTGGTGGAGCTGCTGATATCGAGGACGCCGGAAATTTATAAGCCGGCTGTGGCGCACGCTATCTTCCCGCCGCTGGCTACGCATCTCTGGAAGACGAGGTTCCGGTATATTGACAACGTGGAGCACGAGGCGAGACTGATGACGCTGCTGCTTGCGGGTACCGGAGCGGGTAAGAGCAGCGTGAACAGGCCCATCGATTTCATTATGGAGGATATCAGGCTGAGGGATGCTGAAAACCTGAAGCGCGAAAAGGCGTGGAAGGATGAGATGCTGCGCAAGGGTGCCAACAAGGATAAGCGCAAGAGACCTGAAAACCTGATTATCCAGGAGATTGATGCGGATATGACAAACCCGGCTTTCGTGATGAGAACGGCTGAAGCGCAGGAACATTTCCTCTATACTTCGCTCAATGAGCTAGACCAGTTTGATGCGCTCAAGGGCAGCGGTAGTCAGCAGTTCCGTATCATGTGTCTGGCAGCAGACCAAGGTAATAAATATGGACAAGCTCGCGTAGGAACAATGAGTGTCACGGAGCGTGTTACCATCCGGTTCAACTGGAATGCATCTACCACCATCCAGAAGGGGCAGCGTTACTTCTCTAAGGTTCTTACCGATGGTCCTATCAGCCGTATCAACTTCTGTACCATCCCCGAAAGGGAAATCGGCGAAGATATGCCTGTTTACGGAACTTATGATGAATCGTACCGTGAGGCGCTACGGCCTTACATCGAAAATCTGAACAAAGTAACGGGTCTGATTGAGTGTAAGGAGGCGTTTCAGCTTGCCCTCAAACTGAAGGATGAGAATGCTGAGTTTGCCCGACTGTCGCAGGACAGGACGTTTGAGAATCTCTCGTTCCGTGCCAACGTCATCGCTTACCTGAAGGCGTGCGTGCTGTATGTAGCCAATGGTTGCAAGTGGGAGCCGGAGATTGACGAGTTTATCCGCTGGAGCGAGCAGTATGACCTGTACTGCAAGATGCGGTTCTTCGGCGACATGATTGCGAAGGAGAACTATACGGCGCAGAGGAGTTCGAAGCGTGGGCCTCAGAATCTTTTACAGATACTGCCCGATAGCTTTACGGCTGCGCAGTTGCTTGCCATCCGGCTGGAGCATGGACTGGATGCGAAGGGTACCGACATGATGATCAGGCAGTGGCTGCACCGGAATTACATCAGGCGGGCGTATCAGTATACGGGCAAGCGTGACAGTTGTGACAGTTGTGACAGTTTTGAGAAGCTGAAGTACCGCCACGACGGTATGGTTATTAAATCTTAAATTTATTTTTACTTCTGCAGATAGTTTTAAAACGTATAGCGAAGAAGAAGACCTACACGATAGGTCGCCTTTACATCCTGAAGGATGAGGATGTGAAGAAGCGCACGATTGAGAGTGTGAACAAGTGCAGGGGGCTGAAGACGGTGTGCGAGGTGCCTGCGGAGAAGCTGAATGCGGACTCGTATTTCTGTGATACGCTGGAGCCGTGCTGGCGCAACCTTCTGGGTGTGGAGCTAAGTCCTGCCGAGGAGAATGTGCGGTTGGGGCGTGTATCGGGCAAGAAGGCGCAGAAGATGAAGGGCACGACGGCGATACCTGAGGGCACTTATCCGGTGGTGATCAGCAAATCGCCGAGGTTTCAGATGTGGTTGCCGCTGCTGTTGGGTGTCCCCAATTTTAAGGGCATCCGCATCCATGCCGGCAATTATCCCGATGATACGCAGGGCTGCATCCTGGTGGGTGAGAACCGTGTAAAAGGCATGGTTGTAAACTCCCGCATCTGGCTCCATCGCCTCATCAATGCTATTACCGCTGCGAGAGACAGGGATGAGAGCATTTGGGGAACGATTTTGTAATGATTAGTGATTAACTGAACTTTCGCATGTGGTTCAAGTA
>ULYZ01003428.1_pt1 | contig 11974 bp, 6 predicted proteins | sample 1962731 | NCBI WGS metagenome assembly ULYZ01 (sample SAMEA4835879, study PRJEB28245) | human gut metagenome | biome: gut microbiome; material: fecal sample | place: Denmark | collected 2008 | reverse complement strand
ATGATGGCCTTATAGGAAGTTCCTCCTTTGGTCAGTAATTTGCCATTTACGCAACGGGTGCTTTTCACAAAGTTGTCAGAGATATAATCCATGTCATAGCCGCAATTGCTGATGGTATGAACGGTTTCTATAAACTTGGGAGCACGTTTTGCCATATCATGGATGCTGAACAGCAAAAGACGGCCCGGCTGTTCCTGCCACATATCATATACAGGCAGATAAACAAGAAAATCATTGTCCGGTTTCCCCATTTGCAGGAAAGACTGGCAACGGGTGATATATTCAAAGAAAGCAGGAGCATCCTGCCAAATGTTATTGGTAGGAGACATGTCAATAGAGGCATAGAACTTCCATCCCGGCCATTTGGCTTCTTTGGGACTGTAGGGAGTTCCGTGGAAAAACATGTGGTTTACACCTGATACGAACATCAAATCCATATCCGGTTTGCACTGGGAAAGTGAGGTACGGAAATGTTCTGTCAGCCAGGTGAATGTTTCGGATGAGGTGTAGGGCTTTCCGGCGATATGAGCAGCGGAAGAAGCATATTTCAGCATGGAAAGGTCGGAGTCATTCTTACGTGTCAGGGAATCTTGACGCAATCCTTTAATATGGAATTGCGACAGGCCGAACCCTTCGCATTCGGGAATGTCCACGGAGGCATAGGTATCTATCAGATTGGCAGGGGAACCGTGTGCCTGGTTACGGGTGATGCTGCCGTGACCGTGTGCCCAGTTAGTCCATTGGGTACTGAAATTCTCAATCAATAAATCGGAGATGGTTTCGCGATAGTCACTGACTATGCGGGCGGTGGTTTCATTACGGTCCTGAGCTATAAATTCAGGGAAGTGTTCTTCCAGTTTATAGCCGCGACGGCGGGCGAATTGTTCCAGAAAATCAGGAGTCCAGTCAGCACCATATACTTCGTAAGAGTCATTGAAAAAAGTATGTGGAAAATTGGTCTTGTTTTCTTTAAAGGCTTTGTCAAAGTTGGCAAAATAGCGTTTTACGGCTCCTTTATCCAGGTGGTTCATCACATAGCCTTCTCCACCGGGAGCAGCACGTTTCACTTTTTGGAAAGTCTTGCCTATATATAAGGTGATGATATTCCAATGTCCTGCCGGAGCTTTCCATTGTAATTGTCCGTTCTTCGCTTTGGAAGTGAGGTTAAGACATTGCTTATTGTCCGCATTATAGGCCATAACCCGGCTTAAAGTGGCTACAGGGCGTTGTTTTTCTTCTTCTACTTTCAAATCTAGCGTAATTTCTTTTCCACCCTCTACTTGATAGGATTGAAAAATAGCTTTGGTAGCAGCATCTGTCATACTCACGTGAGGACCGCCGAAGGGCCATCCGGTACCGGTGTTCATATCTACTTCAATACCGATACGTTTTCCTTCAGCTTCAGTATGTTGCAACATATTCATCCATTGCGGGCTGAGGAAAGGAAGGTTATTCTTATCGTTGCCTTGAACACCATAAATAGGAGTGATTTCAACACCTCCCAGTCCGGCTTTGGCATATTCTTCCAGATTGTAGGTCAGATTGGTTGGCATCGACAGCACTTCCCAGCCACCACCAGCGGGTGGCGGGGCGAGCTTCGGGTCGCACTGCCGGCCATTCTTGTGCGTAAAGGCTACTTCCGGCCAGCAACAGGCTGAAAAATAAATATTTTCTCTTCATTCTATTTTGTTTTTTATTAGTTGGCTGTATTGAACTCTTTTCCATCCACTGTGATGTTCCTGTATCTGATATCACTGGCATCATCCGTGACAAACAAGGGACGTCCGTCCGCTTTCTCGTAATGGAAATTTACATTGTCCAAGGTGATGTTGCGTGCGTGGCGGATGTAGAAACCTTTGGCGGGAATCGTTCCGAACATCCACGGTTCAGGATATACTTTCTCTTGTTCGGGAGGAGTCAGAAGTCCGTCGGCTTCTGTATATCCTCCTTGGTGATAGATATGAATATCGCTCAGTGTCACATCTTCAATAAGGGCTCCCGGTATTCCGCTGATAATGGAGGAGTAGCGCGAGTCGGCATTAAATACATTGACGTGGCTGATGAGGATGCGTTTCATTGTGCCCACGGGTGTTCCTTGCGGGCTGCGCATCCGGGCTCCTAACCGCAGGAAGATGGGGGCGTTGACAATATCGCGCATCGTGATGTTACTGATGACGATATCTTCCAGTTTGCCACCGTCCACTGTTTCCAGGGCAAGTCCGCGACAACGCTCGAAGATGCAGTTGGTGATGGCTATGTTTTTGAAACCGCCGCTGGATTCCGTTCCTAATTTAATGCGTCCCGTTACAAATCCGTGATCCGGCGCTTGGGGCTCGTCCCTTTGCCAAGTGCAATCCAATACACTGCCACGGTCGTATCCGCTGACAAAACAATCGGAGATGGTTACATTTTCCGTATCCTTGAAATAGCCTAATCCGTAGGACGCTTTAAGCACGATAGCGTCATCCCAGGGAGCGTTGACGGTGCAATGACTGATGCGGACATTTTTGCAGCAGTCTATGTCAAAACCGTCCCGGTTGGTATCTACTTTCACGTTCAGAATGCTCAGATTGTCTACTCCTGTAGCCAGCAGGCCGAAATGACCGCAATGCAACAAAGAGAAGTCTTTCAATGTCACGTTCTTGCAGAGTTTCAAGCTGATGGCTTTATTGCCTACACCGGGCAGACGGCTTTCCTCACGGGTGAGTCCTTTGCCATAAATCAGTCCCGGTCCGCTGATGGTGATGTCTTCCAGACCGATTCCCCAGATAAGTGAGTTCTTCCAATGACTGTGTCCGAAATCCTGGAATTGGGTGTGTTCATTCGGTTCTGCCGGGTCATAGCCTTCCGTTGCTGATGGAAAGGCGCCGACAATCCGTGCTCCTTGTTCTATATACAGATGTATATGGCTGGCCAAACGTATGGAATAGCAGGCGTATTCTCCCGCAGGGAAATAAACGGTTCCTCCCCCCTGGGAGGCAGCTTCCTCAATGGCCCGGTTTATGGCGGGGCTATCAATGGTAGTACCGTCGGCTTTCGCTCCGTAATCTTTTACATTATAGATCTTTGCCTGTGCTGTCCATGTGCTGAGGCATAAAAGGAAGAGTATGAGTTGTTTCATGGTCTGTCTTTGCTTTTACTGAATGGGCATTAGTTTGAATTTGCGTAAATAAGATGCATTGCCATACATGGTATGCTCATCGGATAAATTCCAGAATCCGTCTTTAGAGGCAGGGTGGGCATCCCAGTCAATCACCGCCCAGCATAGTCCGATTTCATTTCCTTCCTTTAATAAAGTAGGGCGAGATAGTTCGGGACCGTCGGCATCCGCATGGTCAAAGGGGGTGATATAGAATTCCAATACCAGCTTACCCGCTTCTCCCTCCTTGAAAGAGTACTGATAGGCATAATCAGCGTATGGCTTTTGTTTCAGCCATACCTGAGGACCCCATAACATACACCAGTCATTGCCGTGAGCCGGGGTGAAGATGTGATAGTTCTGGGCATGGCATCCGTGAAATTTGAACCAGGCTTGCCACACATCTTTGGGAGCTGTGGGATGAAAACGGTCGATGAACGGCCCCCCTGAACAATCGCCATCCACCACTACTTCAAAAATATCCGTGTTCAAGGAGTTCTCACTGAACCGCCAATAATTATCGTATGCTTCATATAGAAAATACAACTTCTGAGTTTCTGCACACCAACCTACTTTGACACTGACTTTCAATGTGGTAGTGTCCGGCTGTGCATGTTTTCCCTCGTCTTCCTTTAAAGCTGCTTCCGTTATCTTATAATCAGCCGGAACGCAATCCCAGTCGTGGGTATTGCCATCTATGGCAGGAACCTTATCTGCCGGAAATTGGTACACCTTGAATTCCTGTGCCTGGGCAGACAGGCATAGGAAAAGGAAGAACAGGTATGGATACAATCGTTTCATTTTGATCGGGTTTTATGTTCTTTCCCGAATAATCCGGGTAGCATGAAATAATTATAATCGCCTCGTTGGTAGAAACAAAAGTAGAGCTTTTCTTGCGGTTTCCACGGGCATAGGGCAGAGATGACGGGGGCATCTGTCTTTTTACCGGAGTTGAATAAAGCAAGCGGGGATGCTTGTTTATGTCCGTCGGACAGACGAATTTCGGAACCGATGGGAGATACCCCATGAACCGTTCTCAGTTTCATGCTTTCACCATAATAGGTGGTAAAAGCGTTTCCTTCTATACTGAATACATTATGGAAGCAGGAGGCTACCGGAATACTGTTGTCTGTTACGGCAGAGTCGTCTGCACCGTCGCATGCACCGAAAGCCCAGCAAAGTTTGAACTCTTCGGGTAATCGCTCACCCGAAACCTCCATGATAAAACCATTACTATCCGTCAATGGACATACAATCAGCTTTATTTCACCTTCTTTCCATAATTTATCTTTAATGGTATAAGCCTGTCCCTTTTTCTTGACACTGCATTGGTCCAGCCAGCAACTTTCATTGCCGCAAACCACTCCCAGACGGAAAGTTCCCGCACCTTTGGATAAACGGAAGGGAAGAGTCTGGGCGTTGTTGCCAAAGACAGACAACAGCATACAGAGAAAGAACGGAAGTAGCCGCCGGCTATAATTCCATGTTGTTTTCATAGCTGATATCGATTTGTGCGTTCTTATTGTTTTTTTCTTCCACACGACTGCCGTCTTCTACTTGTAACCGGACATCTTCCAGGTGGAAGTCTTCGGTAAAGATAATGCTTCCTGCTTTATTTACCTTGGCTTTTATGCCGGAAATATGGAAATTCTGCAAAGGCAGTTCCTCATTCCAGCCGGCAGCAGTGATAAAGATTTGCACATTAGTAGCTTTTACATCGCTGAGCCATACATTACGGAAATGCGGATACCCTTTTTCTTTAGGTGTGACAGGAGTCAGCATAACCTTCCAATGTTCGGGAATTTCCTTACCTTCATATTCAGCCGGCAAAGTAGAATAACTATAGCTGGGGTTCCAGTTCAGGTCCGCTGCCAGTACATGGCGGACATGGTCTGCTGTCACTTGGGTCATGTAGATATTTTCTACGGTTCCGCCGCGGTTCATGGCAGATTTCAGACGGAGGGTGGAAGAGGTTCCGTATGCTTGGAGGTTATATCCCAATACATTTCGGATGCAGCCTGAAGTTTCGCTGCCGCAGGTAATCAGTCCCGCACCTTTACGTGCAATGCATCCACGAACAATGATATTTTCTGTGGGGCGGTTTACGCGCAGGCCGTCGGCATCCCTTCCGGCTTTCAGGCAGATATTGTCATCGTTGCAATCTACTTCGCAGTTTTCAATCAGGATATTGGTGCTGGAGTCAATGTCAATACCATCCGTACTGGGACCATGCCCCCCTACGTTATTATTGATTTTCAGTCCGTTCAAGGTACATTGGTCGGAATACAGCACCTGGCAACCCCAAAATCCGGTACGCATCAAGGTAAAGTCTTTCAGTGTTATCTGGCGGCTGTTCGAGATGAGCATACCTCTTACGCGTTTGCAGTCGTAGTCCACAATCCACCGCAGTTTGCGTTTCTCGTAATCCTTCCGCATGGTCCAATATTTATCCCAGAATATTTTTCCACGGCAATCCAACGTACCTGCTCCGCTGATAGCTGCGTTTTCCGCATCCAGAATATTGATGACTGCCGAGGGCCATACCATTTCGATACCTGCCACGCGGGAGCGCATTTCGGGGTATAAATCTATATCCTCGCTGGCTATTAGCGTCGTACCTTGGTTGAGGTGGAGGTTTACATTACTTTTCAGGTAGATGGCACCAATCCGGTAGTATCCCGGGGCTACTTCCACTGTTCCCCCTCCGGAACGGTGGCATTCGTCAATGGCTTTCTGCAGGGCGGCAGTGCTTAACCGGGTGCTGTCATTTTTCAATCCGTAATCGGCTGCTTGGAATATTTTTCCCTTCGGATAGGTTTTGGCTCCTACTTGGGCAGTCCACGAAAGGTCAGGAGTTCCCATCCTTTCTCCCCATTGGAATCCGGGGAGGGATTGGGCATTGGTAAAGAGGGTACCTAAGGTAAATGATAGGGTTAATAATAATGTTTTGTTGTTCATTTGTTCCTACTTTTAAATTAATTGCCGTCCGGCTTTTCAATTTCTGTAAACGGGCTGTCATTCCATTTGAAACTGTCCAAAGCATCCGGATGTGCAGGATTGTAACCGGAATAGTCGCTGCGCAAATAGTTAGAGATAGGTAATCCCGCTTTCTTTATCCCTTCAATGATACATTTGGAGATTTGATAAGCTCCGTAAGGATTGAAGTGGGTATTATCTGCCAATACCCTGTTTTGTCCCGGATAGGTTCCGGCAGGATAATGTACGAATGCCTTTTTGGAAGGTTCCACTCCCATTGCTTCATAGAGGGTACGGGTCATTTCGTTGAGATCGATCAAAGGAACGTTTTCTTTGGCAGCCAACCAGCGCATTGCTTCGGGATAATCTTCGTGAGTATCTCTGATTTTCCCGTTTTCATCGAAACTGCGGCGTTGTGTCGGGGTTACCAGTACAGGATAGGCTCCTCGTGCCCTTGCCTCATCAATGAATGTTTTCAAGCTGGTCATAAATGAATAATAAGCTCCTTTACCGGGACCTTTTTGCTTTTGGTCGTTGTGACCGAATTCCATAAAAATATAATCTCCGGGTTTCATTTGTGTCAATGCCTTTTTCAGTCGTCCTGCACCGATAAAAGTATTGGCGCTTTCGCCGGATTCTGCATAATTGGCAAAACAAATGCTGTCATTGAAGAAGCGGGGAATCATTTGTCCCCAGCTTGCCCAAGGTTCATTGTCCTGGTCTACTACCGTGGAGTTACCGCATAGGAATACGGTGGGTACATTATTTACTTTCTCAATAATCAGTTCGGACAATTGGGGTGCATCCCCGTTGAATTCCAAAGTAAGTTTGTCATCCCAGTTCAATTTTTGGCGTTCACGCGGTTTGATGCGCACATTTTCTTTTTCCGAAATATGTGTGTTGCGCTTGTTGATCACAAATGTACAAGGTTTTAACTCCCCTTTTTTTGTCTTCACATTTTCGAAGAAAAGGCGGCGTGATTCTCCTCGCACTGTTGTTTCTCCGGCAGCGCGTTTGTTTCCTATCACGGCTGTGACATGGTAGTTTCCATCGGGAACCGTAACAGAGAAAAAGAATGGAGCTGTACTTTTACCTTCCGGAGAGGGCTGTCTGTCATATCCGTATCCCTTTTCCTCCGAGTATCTGTCGGCGGGAGTTATTTTGGTATAACCGTCTTTCGTCTTTTTACCTGTGGTAAAATCGAATTTGTAAGTTTGTGCTTCGACTCCTAATGTCGCTAAAAGTCCAAGAGCTAATAGGGCTATCTGTTTCATGATTGATATAGATTGTTATTAATTGATTTTCGGTTTTAGTTCATCCGGAGAGTCATTGGTATAAGATTTGATATCACCGGCTGTTTTTGTGAACAACTCACTGATTTGTTGAGGCGTTACAGTAAATTGCGGACGGAACTGGTCCGAATTCATATAATCCAAAATGGCTTTATGCATCTGACGGGCTACAATGCGTTTCTCTGGCTGGGAAGTAATGTCCATGCTTGTCATGAGCACTTTCCCATTTAATACATTGGCTTCGAATAACATACCTATCTTGCGGCTTATAAACCAAGTGTCGATGCTTTGAACCGTAGGTTGGAAAGCGGGTGGAAAGTGGGTGAATTGCATCACTTGAGCACGATTCAGCAGTTCCCACCATTGCAGATTGCTGTGATATTCTGTCGGAAACTGACGGAATAACGGGTGTTTGGGGTTCACTAAGATACCTGTGGTATGAGGAGGACGCATTTTGAACCAGGAGGTGTTCCAGAATACAGGAGTGAATTGCTGGACCACTTCTTTACCATAACTCACTTTGCCCGCAGCTGTAATAAGCACATTTCCACCATTCTGAAGAATTTCCAGGGCTTTCGAATCCAAGGTGTCGGTAGTGTATACTTTTCCTTCGGCTATTGTCACTTGGGCGGGATAAACCCAGAAATTCCAGTCATTTACAGCTTCTGTTCCCATAATGCGTATTTCCAGATTCAGCTTTTTAGCCTCTTGGATATCAGTAAGCGGAAACTCAAGGCTACCTGTGCGATTTAAATTTCCGACAGGAATGTCTTGTGTTGCCAATGTGCCTTGCGCATATACTTTGCCATATTCGTCTTTTAACGTATATACAATTTCTGCTTGTTTTAATGCCTCGGCACCAAAATGAGCGATTTCAATATCCGCCTTTAAAATTTCCTTGTTATTATATACAAATTTATCTGTACGCATCAGTGGAACTGTAGGTGAGCAGAAACGTCTCCATTCTGCGGAGTTGATATATCCTTTTTCTTCAAAGAAAACATCGAGAACACCTACCAGTGCAGTTCCCTGACCCGAATAATCGTTCAGTGACAATAATTGGAAACCGGCATAATCGGGCGTGCGGAGTGTCTTTTCTATTTCATATTTGTAACAAAGGGCTTGCAACTTTCCGCTGGCCATCATAAATAGATGGGCTTGGTCGCTCATGTGGTTGTCAGCCAGAATGTCTTTGAAAATCTCGAAGTTCTTGGCTTTATTGACGCCTGTATATTTACGTATTTCATTGAAATTGGGGAAAGCGCACCATTGACCTGTTTCATGGGATACGTAGGGCTGTCTCACGGTGTCAAGATGATTCTGGAAACGATAGTCGTCTTGGGTGGACGGTTGTTTCTTGGACCAGGTCAGGCCACGTGCCCCAGCCTTTACATGATATTGGTTGCGAGGTTGCCATTGCCATCCGTTGCCTACCGATGCTCCGGTATATACATGTCTGGGATCCTTCTTTTCCCAATATTCTACGAACTTGGTCACCCATTCTACCCAGCGTCCGCTAGGTTCGTTTCCGCATGCCAACATGCAATAAGAGGCATAGTTGCCATATTCTTTGGTTAATGCGATGGTTTCGTCCATCAGATATTTGTCAATAGGTTGTCCCAAACCTAATTTGGGACCATGATTGGGCCAGCTCGGACCTTCGGGTTGCAGATAGAATCCTACCCGGTCGGCAGCCATAAAAGCGGCTTCGGGAGGACAGAATGAATGGAAACGCATATGATTCAGTCCATAATTGCGACAGATACGGAATACCCGTTCCCAACTTTCTACATCCATCGGAGCGTAACCGGTCAACGGGAAGTCACAGTTTTCAACTGTTCCGCGAAGCTGGGTTTTGCGCCCGTTTACATAAAACCATTTACCTTTGATTTCAAATCGGCGCATACCGAATTGTATTTCTTTTATCTCAGTTTTTTTCCCATTGGTGACTTCTGCTTTCAGTTTGTACAGGGCCGGATGAAATTCATCCCATAGCAGCATATCATTCCCCATAGGTAATACCATTTCTGTTTCCGTCACTCCTTTGTTGAGTTTGATTTCTTGTTGTATGGCGGGAACTATATGCTTTTTATCCGTATTGAAGCTCTCTGCTGATAATTTTACTTTTGCAGTGCCTGTACCTTTGATGACGACTTTGACACGTGCCAGTTTTTGTTCCGGTTCCGGATATATTTGAATATCATCGAAATATGTTTTCGGAGTCGTTTGCAGACAGATGCGTCCTACAATGCCGTTCCAGTTTCCTTGGGTCTGGTCGGTTATGCTGTGCGAATCCGGTCCGACATTGATTTCTTTGATACGATTATCCACCCGGATGGTGATAGTACATTTTCCGGGACGGACATAACGGGTTATATCATATTGATGGGGAACACAAAGACTATTCTGCATTCCTGTCTTTTGTCCGTTCACCCATACGGTTGTTTCTATATGGGGACGTTCCAGGAACAACAAAATACGTTCACCTTTCCAGTCGGCAGGTATATTCACCTCTTTCTGATACCAAGCAGCTCCTACATAATGTTTGTCGGGAGTCAGAAAGAATGGAAATTTAATATTACCTTCTTTACGGTATTTTTCCATGTATGGATTATAATAGTAGGAACTGTCATAGAGACTGCCTGTCCATTGGGTCTTTGCGGTAACCTCATCACCTTTCAGTTTCTCGGGCATGGAACCGGGCAGGTTGATGAAGTCATTCAAAGTGTGGCTGAACCATTTTTCCTTTTCTCCATTATCCTGACGGTCTATACTGAATGACCATTTTCCGGATAAGTCAATAATTTTTTGTGCGCTTAACGAGAAGCACATCCATACTAGGCAGATTGTCAATAACGTTTTTTTCATAGTATCTTTTTACTTTGAATTTGATGTTGCTAAATTAAGGTCTTTTCATCTGCATGTAAATAGAAAGAAGTACATATAGATGGAAATTCGTATAAAATAGAGGTAATGTGCGATATAATTTGTACGATTTTACATGGATATGCCTTGTATGTGCAGAAAAAAGTCCAAATCTCTTTTTATCTTTGTATACTCACAATTAAATCATTGTATACATGAAAAAACGATTATTCAGTTTGCTCTGCTTGTTAGGAACGGTTGCCGGATTATTTGCCGGTGATACGGCTTATTTGTTCTCTTATTTCATTAATGACAGTCGGGACGGTCTTCATTTGGCTTATAGTTTGGATGGGCTGACATGGACTCCTCTGAATCATGGAAAATCTTTCTTGATACCTACGGTCGGGAAGGATCGTCTGATGCGTGACCCTAGTATTTGTCAGGCGCCGGACGGAACCTTTCACATGGTGTGGACTTCCAGTTGGACAGACCGGATTATAGGTTACGCCTCTTCTCCCGATTTAATCCATTGGAGTGAGCAGCGTTCTATTCCGGTAATGATGCATGAGCCTGCTGCACATAATTGCTGGGCACCTGAATTGTTTTATGATGAATCTTCGCAAACTTATTATATTTTTTGGGCAACGACCATTCCCGGACGTCACAAGGAAGTGCCGGTCATTGAGAGTGAGAAAGGGCTGAACCATCGTATTTACTATGTTACGACGAAGGATTTTAATACATTTTCTGAAACCAAACTGTTCTTTAATCCCGATTTCAGTGTGATTGATGCAGCTATTGTACGCGATCCGGTGATGAAAGACTTGATTATGGTGGTGAAGAATGAAAACTCGTTGCCGGCAGAGAAGAATTTGAGAATAACACGGACAACACGGATAGAGGATGGATTTCCTACTACCGTTTCTCCTTCCATTACAGGAAATTATTGGTGTGAGGGACCTGCGCCACTTTTTGTAGATGATGCTCTTTATGTCTATTTTGATAAATACCGTAATCATCAATATGGAGCTGTTTGCAGTCGTGATCATGGAAAGACATGGGAAGATGTATCTGACCGTGTATCTTTTCCAAAAGGAACCCGTCACGGAACTGCTTTTACCGTAGAGAAGGCTGTACTTGATAAATTGCTTCGTATCCATCACTTCAATCCTCTTATTCCGGATAATATCGCTGATCCTTCTTTATCCAAATTTGGTGATACTTATTATCTTTATGGTACTACTGATATTGATAAAGGATTGTCACAAGCAGGGACTCCTGTGGTATGGAAATCTAAAGATTTTGTAAACTGGAGTTTTGACGGATCACATATTGTGGGATTCGATTGGCATAAAGGACATGAATATGTCAATGCCAAAGGAGAGAAAAAGACGGGATATTTTCGTTATTGGGCACCCGGCAGAGTAGTGGAGAAGAATGGTGAATATTATCTTTATACCACTTTTGTAAAACCGGATGAGAATGCACGTACCTATGTGCTGAAGTCCGACCGTCCCGAAGGTCCTTTCCTTTTTGCCGGACGTAATTCTATGTCTTCTCATTCTTTGGATGGGTTTGATCAATCTTGTATTGCTCCGGATATAGATGGGGAACCTTTTGTGGATGATGATGGAACTGCTTATTTATTCTGGCGCCGCCGGATGGCTGCCCGTATGACTGACGATTGGCAGCATTTAACCGG
>ULYZ01004424.1_pt1 | contig 16563 bp, 5 predicted proteins | sample 1962731 | NCBI WGS metagenome assembly ULYZ01 (sample SAMEA4835879, study PRJEB28245) | human gut metagenome | biome: gut microbiome; material: fecal sample | place: Denmark | collected 2008 | reverse complement strand
AAAGGTTCGGCAGAGTAGGCACGTCCCAGTAGATAGCCACCCTCATGGTTCACCAGTCCTTTATAGTTGTAGTTGGCATTGTTGCAGCCACCCACAATCTTGTCGGTGATGGTGAGTCCCTCCGGGAAGATATAATTGATTACATTGCCCTTTGCATTTGGATAGATATTCATGTTGCCACGGTTTCCTCCGCAATAGAAAGTCTTGATGGTACAGTCTTCCAGTCCTTTACCCGTCTGGTTTCCGTTCCATAGCAGTTCACCCTGGATATCTGTTTCCACTGGCTGGAAATACAGGTCGATGAGGTGAGGATATACGGTTGGTCGGTCTTCCAGCTTGGTAGGGAGATAGAGGGTACCGATATTCTTGTTCGAAGGATTGAACCAGTCGATGGTATCGGCAAGGTTCAGTTCCTGTGTATAGTCCTCCACGTTTCCATTGAGTTTCTGGAACTTGTTCATGAAGTCATTGTCCTCTGATTTTGCGAAGAGTTCATCTCCGTTGCAACCCATGAAGACACGTCCGATGTTCACATGACTTCCAATGTTGATCTGGATGTTTCCCACCTTTTCTACAGCCTTGCTATCCTTGCTCTTCACCTTCAGTACGGTGGCAGAGTTTCCTCCTCCATAAACGTCACCGGCGATATTCACCTTTTCAGATGTAGAGTTACCCTTGATTTCGATGTTCACCTTGTTGGTGAGTGGTCGCCATGAATTGATGTTCACAATCTTAGCCGCATCGCTTGCCTCCTTGTAGGAATGTATGAATTTTCTCATCGGTACGGTATATACCAGAGGAACGGTCTCTGAGTTTGGATCCTCCGGGTTCATAGGGTAATACTCGTTCACCGTCACCTTCTGGTTTTGGTTCTTGTCGAGTGCATACAGGTAGTTACCGTTTCCGGCTCCATATACATTCTGATAGATGTGTCCACCCAGAATCTTGATGTTGCTTCCTTCACCGCCATTGTCTCTGAATCCGTTTTCCTCTGCAGTTATGTTCACATAGCCCGAAACGTCGTTGCCGCCATAAACATTGCCATGGATATGGATGTCGGAATTGTTGAATTTGGAGGTGCCTGATGGACCACCCGTTGTACTGCCCGTTGTACTGTTGTCTGATCCGATGATGACATGGGTAGCTTCCTTTACGTCTCCCATGAAACCGCCACCGAAGATGTCACGGCAGTCGATAGCCTTGATGGTGACATTTGTTTCCTTGACAGAACTGTAGAAACCGCCACCAAACACACGGCGGCAGAATACGCCACCGGCTCCCGATATATTGGTACTGCCTTCTACGGTACCCGAATAGCCACCGCCCACGATGTCCATGTACGAGAATTCGCTGTAGAAGTGTTCATGTTCCTTGCCTGGTTTCAGCTCAATGTCCTGGTGGTTGTTGGCATCTCTGCCCTGCATGTCGATGGTGATGTTGGTATTGCCCTTGACATAGGTCTTTTCACCAAAGCCGCCACCGAAGATACTGAAGTGAGGAGATCCCACCTTATTATATATCTCTTTCCATTCGTTTGTCTGGTAGAATTTCATTTTCTTCTTGTCCTGTCCCGGCTTCACCTCGGTGTTGTCATTCAGGAGACCCTTGGCAATCAAGATGTTGGTATTGTTGCCCACTTCGCAGGCTTCGTTGCCACCGGCATAGATGTTGTGGTTAATCTTGAACTTCAGTGCCTCGTGGTCGTATTGTGGTGAGTAGATGATACCGTCAATGATGCTGGCTGGTCGCCATGAACGGGTTTCCGGATTCCAGTAAGAGGAGAGCAGTGCCTGTCCACCATTGATCATGATATTGGTATTGCCGGTTACGTCTGCCGAAGTCACGTTCACGGAATCGGTTCCGTTCACGGTCAGGGTGTCGCAGTTACCCCAACCGCCGCCATAGATACCATGGCCTATCTGTCCGTCGGAGATGCTCATGAAGGTATTGCCATATACCGTACCGTTTTCGCATCCGCCGTAGATTCTCTCCAGGAATGCTGGCATGATATCCTTGTTCTTGTCATTGTCTGGATGCTTCATGGCATTGTCGCTCCATGGCTTGATATACTCTTTCGTTTCTTCGTCGAAGTATGGATAGGTGATGTTTGGACGGTCGATGACCAGACTGGTATTGCCGTAGATGCCACCCAGCTTCGTATAGTCCTTGCATTCAGACTTTAGGCGTCCTCTACCTCCTGCAAAAACCTGAGAGAAAACAATGCCGCCACGGATGTTGACGAGCGAAGTGTATCTGGCTGGTACCTGGTAGTGTTCAAAGTTAAAGACATCCGGTGCTTCCTTTGCTTTCTCATTTCCCACGTTGGCAACATCGCCACCGCCATATACGCTGCCCAATATCATGGTACGGGCTATCAAGCCGAGGTTGTACCTATATTTGATGTTTCTGCCATAGACGTAAACTTCCGTTTTAGGGACGCGTGCCATATTCGGGAAGTCAATCCATGTATCCTTGTTCTTGTCATAGATTGATTCGATACCGGCACCACCGCCATATACATTCTGTGCTACATAGCCTGATTTGATGAATACTCTCGACAGGGTACCTACCTTTCCGAAGTCATAGCTTTCTCCCTGGTTTTCAGTGATGTTACCGATAGGCATGGCACCAACACCAGCACCAAAGATGTTCTCGCAGAAAGGCTGACAGTCGGTTTCTACATAGGTTTCACCGGTAACATAACCTGAGAAGCCACCGCCGTGGATAGCCTGGAAGGTGAAGCCTGGCAAACCGAGGGTCCAGGCCCAGCGGCTGGCATTATAGCGCTTGAAGGTCATCGGGTCGAAGTTGGCATCACCCGGATTGCTGCCCGTCACACTACCGAAATAGAGCTTCTTGTCATCCTTTGAAACCTTCAGGAAGTCATTGTATATCTGCTTCTCGAAGTCAACGTATGTCTTGAGGTCTGCATTCTGGTTGAGATAGCGGTATTTGATGCCGTTGACGGTGATGACGCCATCGTCATCCATCTTGTTACCAGGCTGCACACATACTTCGGTCTTTACCACCTTGGTGTTGGCACCGAAGCCGGCTCCGAATATGGAGAATTGCGGGTCGTTTGTGTTCTTGCTGCTGATATACCAGCATAAGCCGGCAAGCGAGGTTTCATCGAACACGCTGATCTGGTTGCCATCCTTGGTGATGACGTCGGCAAGAGGAGAGTGGTTGATAATTACCTCACTCAGACCGTTGCTGTCAGAAGTACCGTTGCCAATGGTAGAGTTTCCGTCCTGTCCGAATCCCACATAGCAGGCACGGTTTCCACCGCCATAGATATTATGGTCTCGCTTAAAGGAACCGGAGTTCATCGTTCCCTTGGTAAATGCATAGAACTGTTGGGTATTCTCATCACTGATGATGCGATTGATGGCAGCCTTTGCCTTTTCGTTGGTAATCTCATTGGCAGTCTTGGCTTTCAGAATGGCAGCGGTTATCTCCTTGAACTCATCAATGTTCTCGCAGATCTTTTCGTTATTTTGAACTGCCAGCCAGGTGGTGATGTTGCCGTTGATGTCTGCCTTGCGGTTCCATATCCAGGTTCCGCCGTCTATCTGTACCTTGGTGCTACCCAGGATGTTGGCGTAGGTTCCATCCTTGTTTTTATCCACTTTTCCCAGTACTGTGTTACGGGTAATTTCCTCCTCTTCCTCTTCGGTTTCATTGCCGGTGAGGTCTATCTTGATATTTCCGTATCCACCGCCGTAAATGTTGTGGCCCAGTTTGCCGCCCTCGATATGTACCAGGGTACTTCCATCTACGGTACCGAAGGCACATCCGCCATAGATATTACTCCAGATGAATGGCACGATGTTGCCCTGGCTGTCGGTGTCGGCAAGGGAGGTGGCATTCGTGTTCACCACGTGTACCAGAGTGTTGCCGTTGATTCTTCCCACCTTATAATAATCAGGAGCATCAGCTTTCTTGAGACCCTTTCCACCGCCAAATACTTCTCCGAAGATGTCGCCACCGGTGATATTGACGAAGGTGGTATAGTCCTTTGCCTCATAGCTAAGGAACTTGCCTGTAGTCTGGTCGAGCTTTGATTCGCTCTTTGGCTTCGTTTTGTAATAGGCTTCCTTGTCTGCTCCCGTCAGGAGGCTGTATGGTTTGATATTGGCTATGTCACCGCCACCATATACATTGCCATATATTTTGGCTTCACCCGATATCTCTACCTTGGTGGTTCCTAATACCTTTGCTACATCGGTAAAGTAGGTGTAAGTGCCGTTGATATCCTTAGGTGCTACACCGGCACCGCCACCAAATACATCACCGTAGATTTTGGCTCCCTGGATATATACCTCGGTGTTGCCGCCAATCTGACCCGTTTCGTTGTTCACTGTAGAGAATGGGTCACCGAAGCCACCGCCATATACACGGTGCAGGAAGGTTTTGCCATCAATGGTTACCTTTGTACTCTTGTTAACTTTTCCAGCATATCCACCGCCCAGAGCACTCAGGATGGTGAAGTTAGGAATACCCTTTGAGTTGTCGAAGACAGAAATATCCTCTATCTCAGTATTGTAGATTCCGTAGTCGCCATTCACGTTCACGGTAACGTCGGTGCTGTCCACGGTTGTATTGATACCATAGCCACCGCCGAATACAGCGAAGTGAGGATGGTCGCTGTCGTCGTATGCTTTCTTCCATTCTGCTGTTTTCAGGAGTCCGAATGGGGTCATACCTTTCAGGATGGTAAGGGTAGCCTTTCCTGTTACGTTGCAGGCTTGGTTACCGCCACCATAGATATTATGAGAGCAGACGAACTGACCGTTATTGAAGAACTCGCTCTTGTTGTCATTCCAGTAGATCCACTTTGTTCCGTTCCATTTCTTGTCCCATATCACATTGATGGAGAAGCTGTCCTGCTTCTTTCCGTTTTCTCCTTCTGTCTGTGTGCCCTGGTCTTGAGCCAGTTTTACAAAGGTATTACCTGTTACGTTGGCATAGGTATAGAGGTCTTTGGCAAGCAGATTGCCGATGCTGTCCGTAATCAAGCCCTTTCCTCCGCCATAGATTTCTCCAGCGAAGTTGGCTGCATATATATTAATATGTGTATCTCCCTCTACCTGTGCTCTGTTTCCACCGCCATAGATGTCGCCATAGATGGATGGTGCCTGTGCAGAGGTGCCGTAGAAGTTGAGGTTGGTGCCGCCAAGTACCTTTCCTACGAGTTCTGGATGCTTGGTATCGTCAGCGATGTTGTTTTCGTTGTCCAATCGTTTCTTTCTTCCATTACCGCCGGCAAACACATCCCCTCTGATGTCGGCATTGTCGCTGATGGCTATGTTGGTGCCTTGCTCTACTACAGCCATGTCACCACCGCCATAGATATTCTCAAAGAAGGTACCACCATTAATCTTAACTGTAGACGAGCCATAGAGGCGTGCCATGTTATTAAGGGTGTTGATGTCTGAGGAGTTGAGCCGTTTGGCATCAGCCACACCATATCCACCACCGAATACAGGGCAATGGAAGATACCGCCATTGATGGTCAGTTCTACGTTGCCGTATATTTTGCCGAGTTCTGTATAATCATCAGCATTACCACCCTTTTGGTCTAAAGAATAGAAATAATCAGTTCCACGTCCACCAGCGAAGATGCCGTTTTTGCAATAGAATTCTCCACCATTGATGGTAAGTGATGCTACGGTTTCTCCTGCTTTTCCGTATATGTTTCCACCATCCTTACTTGGTTTTCCATTTGTAGTCCAAAGGTCAGAACTCATATATCCGCTACCTCCGGCATAGATTCCGTCAATCTTTCTTGTTTCAGAACCGAAGATACCTCCTTCTATGATTATTTTGTTATGGGTCAGTCGTGGGTCTACCTCGGTATATGTATGTGTGTCAGCATTGTAGCAATTATACATACAAAGATTAGCTTTTGCTGCATCATAGTTGCCAAAAGCCATGACAGATTTCGTACTGCTGTTTGTCCAGTAAGGGATACGGTCATCCGTTGTGTGATTTGTATCATCTCCGATACCATTCATACCACCTGCTCCTGCACCATAGATACCGCTGAAGATTTCTTCTGATTTACAATTTGTTGGAATCAGGAAGGTACCACCCTTGATGGTAATGGAGCTATAGCCATAGAAAGGATTCTCTACCCATTCACGATCCTGAAAACCACGTCCTGTACTACCACCGTAAATCTCTGTAATCTCTACACGGCTATTGACATCCGTATTCTTATTGTTACTTTCTGATTGTGCCGGGTCTATCAAGATGTTGGCGCGTCCCATATAGGTGTTGTAAGGTGCATTGTAATGTACATTGTTATTTATTGTTTCTCGTCTTGCACCCAAAGAACCATTAACCACACGTCCTATCTTTCCACTTTTGATGATGATGTCTACATCGCCAACCATAGCTCCCTCATGGTTGCCTGCAAGAACTATGGCAACGTCAAGGGTAGAATTGTTTTCATTGTGATTATTATTGAATTTACGATCAATATCTACATCAATAGTACACTTAATAGGCATGTTAGGGCTACCCATCACACCATTTCTGTTTTCCACAGTCTGTCGTCCACCAACACAAATTGAAGAGTAGTGTCCCGATTTGATCTTTATCTTGAAGCCTTCACGTCCATGTGGTAGAGCATCATCCATCTTCTTGAGGTTGCCTTCTGTTGATAATGGTGAAAAGCGATTATCATCCATGAAACCACCAAAAATCTGGAAAGATGTAGAGAATGCTCCCTTGATAGTACCATCACCTGAGAACATATTTTTATAGTTTGTCATCTGTATGCCTTCGCCCATCTCCAGATTGTAGAATTGGCAGTACAGAATATCGTAATTTTCATTATTATTATTGCGATTGAAGGTGAGATATTGGAAACGGGTATCTCCATAAATCGGTAAACTATGGTTCCGATCATGACCACCATACATCTCAATTATACCCTTGTAGTTAACGCCATCCCAACTACCCGTTATGGTCGTATTCTTGAAGAAAGGAGAGGTACTCTTCTTATTCTCCCATTCAGAACTTGTATTGAATGTTACAGATGTGAAGCCGTCGTTACCGTTGTTGGTAACATCTTTGTCACTCATTCCCATCAGCACGATGGTGTTGTCGTCCCATGATCCTTGCTTTTCCAACTTGGAATATGCGCCCTTCCATGTCCTTACTGCAGTCTCTGGAGTTTGACCATCATTGCTGTCGTCTCCTTGATTGTATGATATTTTATTTCCTTCAGCTGTTGTTCCAGTAGCACCAGCAGGGCATAGATATACCACGCTCTTGGTATAAACCAACCATTTGTTTAATAGCTCAACTCCGTCTTTGGTTGTTACTATCACATGACAGCTCAGCTTGTCGGTAGAGCCAAGAGATGACTTGTCGAAAGTAGGCTCTGTGCCTACTTCTACATCATCATTCTTTACCCACGAATATTTGATATCAAGATTATCGTTGTTGTCCCAAATATTATTATTTATGTCAATGTAGATTGTATTCTCTTTGTGCTTCATCACAGCATCCACTTTTCTTGCTTCAATCTTTGCCACTCCCGATTGCGAACTGCTATCTTCCAATTCTGCATAAACATACTGGTCGAAGTCTGTGAGCGAGATGCTGAAATTGTTATATGGATTGTTCTTGTTCTGTAGAGTCCAATTCTTCTTGTCTGTAGATGTATACCAGAAATATTTCTCGTTTCCTGCATGACCTTCAATAGTTTCTGCTGTGATGATAGTATTATAGCCACGCTTCACTGTCAGTTTTGTTGAACCGAAGTTAAAGCCTGTACCAGAAGTATAGCTCCAGTTGAGCTTGTCTTCAACGAGTGGATTCTTGTTGATAAACTCATTGGCTTTATCTACAAATTCTTTCATAAACGAGGCATCAGTCTTCTGGGTTCCCAGGTTCTTTCCACCATCTACGTACTGGGTGTAATACCAGGTAGAAGCATAATTATTGGCATTTTCGTTTTGATAACCGGCAGTGATGCCACCTTTGTTGATGTTGGTACTTGTATTTTCGATATTAAGCCCATTGCCAAAGAGGTAGATGTTGGTAGGCTGTATGGAGTTACCTCCTCCATTCATGTCATAGCTGAAGCGACCGAAACCTTGGGCTATGTAGAACTGATTGTAAAACACGCTTGCTTTCTTCAGCATATTTATCTTTGTATCAGCTGCTATGTTGAAGATTCTGAAAGTTTCGTTATTACTGTCGGTCTGTACATTTCCTGCTATACCGCCAATCTTTGTTTCCCTGTTTATCTCGTATGTTTCGTCGTTATCCGTAATTTCAGAGCCACGGATAATGATGTTGCTGAGTTCTGTATTGCCGTATATCTCACCAGCTACTACACCCACGTTATAACTGGGACCATCAAGTTTGAATTCTCGTTTCTTTTCTACCCTAGCATCCTCGATGATGAGGTTTGTTACGGTAGTAAGGTTAGTGCTGCTTTCACCTTGGAGTGTTGAGAAAAGTCCCCATACACTCTTGGCTTTCTTGTCATCGACATCTTCCCATTGTATATGCATATTTTTGATGACATGACCATTGCCATCAAACTTTCCGAAAAACAAACGGTTGTTGCTATTGCCGTAGTTGTAGTATTTACCGATTGGCATCCAGATACCGCCACTCAGGTCGATATCGGCAGTAAGCTTAAAGTATTTGCCACGGAATGTGTTACCATTGTTTACATCGCGTGCCAGTTTGGCGAGCTGTTCTGCCGTAGCAATCTCGTATGGATTGGTCTTGCTTCCATCACCCCCTGCATAGCTATCGGCATAGATATCTATGGAACAGTATTTGTTTGTTGTCTGAGCCCATAAGGTTTGTCCACACATGAGCCATAGGATCAGAATGCCAAGAAGTATTCTGAATTTTTTGTTTTGTGTATTGTTATCTTGTTGCTTTTTCATGAGTCTTCATTTATAAGCGATTCTTTTTCTTTGTTCTTATGTTTCTTCGTGGTATAGGTCATGAAGGTATTCTGTTATTACTGTATCAGGAGATGCCCCGTATAGGCATCCTGGTCAGCCAGTACATAGAGGTATCTTGGCTGGATGAGTATATTGATGTTGTAAATCGCTGCCGTTTGGGCAGGATTGAGTGTTTCGAAATATTTATTTCCCAGGATGATGGTAGAGGTTACGTCCTTACGGGTAACCGTTTCTCTCTTTTCATCCTTCAGGATTACATCGTAGGTGACGGCAATGGTGGGTACGAAAGAGGCATCGGCGATGGCATAGAAGGTGGTGCCCCAACGGTGATACTTACTGTCGTCAATATCCATATATTCTTTGTCTTCCGGAGTAAATGGGGTTTCTGAATTTTTATCCATTGCCAGCTTGATGGCGTTTTCTTCCGTTATAATTACCTTGTTCAGATTGCTCCATTGGATGGCTTTTGCCGTCCACTCATTGTTACTCCAGGTATAGCTGCGGCTTACGTTGCCTCCCTTTGCCAGACCTTCGTCGTTCAGTCCTTTGCCGTAAATCTTGACTCCCTTGATGCGGAAGTAGCGGATGGCATTCATCTTCTGGTCCAGTTGAAAGTTGAGGTTATAGCCCGTCAACGTCTGGTCGAAGAGGAAAGTAACTACTCGTCCAAAGGTTGCATCCGAACCTCCTGCCGTTGTACTTCCCTTATGCTCCGGTTTGGCGCAGATGATTGGCGCCTTTCCTAAATCTTTCTGAGCAAGGATAGGGGATGGCATGGAGAAAGGAATCGTCAGGAGATAGGTACTTTCTGTTGCCGATGGCTTACTGAGGATTGCTGATTCAGAATGCGGCATATATCCGAAGAAGTCGAAGTTGCTGTCTGGATAAGCATCCCATCGCTTTTCTTCCTTTGGGCACCAGGTCTTGGTCGATGTATTGTAATCTACCTGGATATTGTCGAAGATGGCGTGGTTTTTGCCTCCTGTCTCTGTACCAGTGGTTTCAAAGCTATGAGTGGCAAAGTTGTAATAGCCGAAGACGCCCATGTTTTTTGGGTGCATTCGCAGAACCGGATCATAGCTTTCATATCTGTCATCCGCACGTGTCGTCATCTTTTGTGTCCGTGCAGCAAAGGTGATATATCGATAACTGTCGGCGTGCTGGATAGGCAGGTCGTTGCTTTCGCAGGCAGTGAGACTTGCGAGGAAGGCAAAGAGGGGTATCATCAGTTTTTTATTCTTCATAATGAGTCATGTGGGGCGTTACCAGTCTTCGGTACCGCCATTATTTTTAATAGGAGTTTCCACCCATTTCTCCACCTGCATATTGGTGAAGGCAATGTTGGGTCCTGCTACTGTTATTTTAAAGATGTATGTATATTGGTAGCCTGCCTTCCATTGCATATATTCTGCCGGAATGGTGGCTGTAGATTTCTTTCCGTCTATGGTGGCGCTGATGATGTAAGCGCCCTGCGGTGTGATACTGTCTCCCAATGGTGGAACGTAATACCATTTCTTTCTTTCTGTAGCCTGATGATTCAAATCTGCATCTTCCTCGTAAGGAATGGTGAATTTGATGGGCTCAGTTCCTGTTTCTGTAGTTTCCCATTTATAGGAAGCTTTGGTTCCTGTTCCTGTAATAGGGTAGCTGACGATGATATTTCCCTTTGTAGGTGAATGTTCATCGTTTATATTTTTGAAAACAATATCGGTGATAGAGATTTTGGTATCTTTCAGATAATTGAATTTGAATCTTACCTTTGTGATAATAGGAGCAAAGGTGAGTTTTACGCATGCCCCGTATTTCCTGTTTTCGAAGTTCTGGTTGTCTGACAGCCAGAGGTCTGAGATATATGGGGTGGTAACTGCGGTGGCATCCTTATTGTAAGTGAATGGGATAGAGAAGGATGCATATTTTGCTGTGGAACCTTCTATCGATGTAGGCTCCTGGAAAGATGGGGCTGAACTGTTACCGGCTGCTGTCGGGCTGCTATAGGCGAAGAAGCGATAGCTGGTAGCGGAATAGTCCCAGTATTTGATAGTTTGATTAGCAATACCTACGTATTCCCAATCGGCAGTATTGCTGGAGGTTGTATTTGCGGTTTGTTGTGTCCAGTTGACGGTATATCCATCCATTACGTTTTGGGACTGGTCGAATCCGCTGGTGTAATTTCCTCTTGTGGTTTTATATCCCCATACTTTGAAGGTTTTGGAAATAGTTTCCAGTCCTGTTTCTTTATTAGCACGGGTAGTAGGTGCATCTTGCCATGTTCCGCTATTTCCTCCGAAAGAGATACTTACTCCCTTCGGTTCTTCCGGTTGAGTAGGCACATCCGGTTCTTCCTGCCCAGATCCAGCGCAGGAAAAAAGATATAGAGCCACAAATGGTATGGTCAGGATGCGATATAATTTCATTTTCTTCTTGCTTTTTATCATAGGAGCCGGGCAGGGAACATTCAACCCCGTCCGGCCTTAATAGTATTGTTTTGCTCCCGAGTTTTGAGGGCAAAAGAGAAATCTGTTATTTTGTAGCTGCTGCTACATATACAACCTTATAGGTATATGCAGCTGGTATCTTTCCATCTGCTGCAGTTGTTAAGTACTGGATAGCGTAGTAGCCTTCTCCATCTGGGGTAAATGAATATACATTGTCGGCAACAACACCGTTCGTTACTTCTGTTACGCCTACGCCTGTTGTACCCTTAACCTGAACTTCAGCTTCGGTAATAGGAGCAGTGAACTTATAAACTGCAATATGACCTACAGCCGAGCCTGTTGTAGACAAGTTCTGTTTAGTTCCACTTGTACTTTCTGTAACAGTAACATCGATCTTTTTCTTTGCTACGTATTTGATAGTATTATCTACAACAGAACCTTCCTGGTATGTTGTAATTGAAGGAGTTGCAACGGTTGTGGTTGTACCCTGTGTCTTATCTGTCATTTCTGTTACTACAGCATCGAATGTGATAGGGTAGAGACCTGCTGGATCCTTAGGGTTATTAGGATCACCTGTAGTACCATTAGTCTTATCAGAAATCTTGAAGAGGTATGTATAGCGTGTATTAGGTTCCCACTTGCTATATGCTGCAGGGATAGCAGCAGTAGCGCCTGTAACCTTTATGGTCTCACCAGATTTGTCTTCTGACTTAAGAGTATAGTCACACTTTATTAAAATTGCAGAAGGGTCTTTCACAAGAGTAGGCATAACAATAAAATAACCATTTGTTACATCCATGTCTCCGTCTGAACCATAGAGCTTGCTGATAGTTGTTTCAGTAGATGTTGTTGCTTCAACTCCTTTTGTTAAAGCACCAGCATACCAGTTCTTATCCTTGGTGTAAGTTCCTGTATAATCAAATGTATAACCTGGAGTTGTCCAATCGTATGTAATAGTACCAGTTACATCTGGTCCACCAACAAAATAATCTGGTGTTGTTGATGTCAAGATAATATTATTGGTTGCATCTACTTTCTCTAACCCATTTTCACCTTGCTTGTAGAACTTGATGTCTGTAATCTTATATCCAGGAATAGTCTCATAGATACCCACACGAACCATAGACTGCTGACGAACAAACTCGAACTGTACAGGCTTTTGGTAATCTGTCTTTGCAACAACTTTAGGCTTAGCAACATAAACAGGATTAAAGGTTTTTGCAGTTGTTCCTGAATTTGCCTCAATGTGACCACCAAGACCCTTTATTTTTGCAGACGCAATATTTCCATTTTGGTCAAGTTCATAATCAAAATTCTCAATAGGAGAACCTGCTACGAAGTGATAATTATCTGAAGCGTAGTCCCAATACTTAATGGTCTGAGCATCATTTAAAGTAATCTTTGTAGGATTTGCTGTTTCACCTGTTGTAATCACACCAGCACCAGCAACATACTCCCAATCATTTGTATTAGAAGTAGTTTTAGTGGTATTATACCAGATGCTATAATTCTCGAATACTTTTGAATAGTTGTTATTAGCACCAAACTTTACACCATAAATTTTAAACTGATAGTCAAGCTTACCCTGAGGTGTAGAAGCTGTATTCGAAGTCGCACGAGTAATCTTGCCAGCATCTCCACCGAAGTTAATAGCTGAATTGGCTGAAGTAGGAGTGCTTCCTGAGGTATCACCAAGAAAATCATCGCTTGTGCAGCTTGCAAGGGTCAATGCAGAAGCTGCAAGAAAAATATATTTTTTCATATACATATAAGTTTGTTAAATTGATAATGTTAAATACTAATTCTTAATTCTCTATTTTTGTTTATTATATTTTTTTGTTAATAATCATCACTTACATATCAAACTCCCATTGCTTCTCTTCGAAATCCTTGACTACGGCATCAAAACCGGAGCCACCGGGACGAACAGGGACTGGGACTTTCGTCATGTCTAAATCTATCGTGATAACACCACCTCGGTAAAGACGACGAACCTGATCGGTTACATCAAAGACCAATGTGGAGTCCTTACCATTATAAAACTGCATCTTTACATCCAAGTAATGCCGGTTGTTAAGGTCGGCATCTCTTACTTTAGATAAAGATTCAATATATGAACGAGTGTCTAAACGGCTGGGATTCAACTTCGGCATACCGAAGGTCAAGACCCTGCCTCCAATGATATCCACCTTCTCTCCATCCTTCATTTGCTGGTCAAACTTCATCCTCATATTATAGTTTACCGTGATGGCATCCCTTCCGGTAACACCGGTATTCAGATTCACGCTGCGCGCCATACCACTCAGGTTTCCGCTACCATCAATACCCGTTACGATGCGGGTATGCTGACGGTTGTTGTGGAGGATAATCTGCGTAAGATAAATATAGGTAACTGGCTGCATCTGCATTTCCAGGGTCCTTACCCAGCAGTTGCGATTCTCATCAAATACAAATCCGTCAAGGTTTCGGTTGATTTCAATACCCTTTTCATATCCCGCAAACAGTTCTTCCGGTTGATAGAAGGAGTTGCTGAATTGGGGAGTATTGTATTTTGAGGGAAACATCGTCTGTCCCGTATTTGCCGTTACATATTCGTAAGTGGAAGATTCATCTATGCGGACGCTTTGAATACCATCCGCAGTCTGGATGTCGTTCCATGCCAGGATATCCCAGAAACCGAAGTCGTAATTGGCTGTCAGCTGTTTTGACTGGATATGGTTCTTATAGGGTGCTTCGTGCGCACCATATTGCACATCCTGTGTGAAGTATCTTCTTATCTCGAAAACAGATGGTTCGGTATATCCGATTTTTCCGAAGAGTTTGTTGTCATCATCGTCCCATCCGTATTTCCATTCTGCCTCCCAGTCGTATACCACATCATATTTGAATTCATAATCCCAGAGCACTTTCAGCTCCAGGTCTATCTTCGGCAGATCCATTGTTGTTTCCTTACCGCCCTGATGCAGATAGAGATTCGGCTCACGTTCGCAGCCTGCAAGCAGCAGCGCTGTTGAAATAAAAAGCATAACAGTAGCTGTTCTGCAAACTTTGCGGCTTGCAGAACCTATGAGGAGATATGTCAACTGCTGAAACTGATTCATTATTTACTTTCTTTTACTTTTTCGGTAGAGGATATCGTAACTCAAACTCACCTCCAGACGGGTTGGTCCTAACCACGTATAGCGATACTGTCGCTTTTTGAAATCCTTGGCATCTCCATACCATTTGTAATAATATACCTGTTTGTCTTTATCTCCATCCACAGGGCAGAGCCACTGGTATGGGTCGTAGCGGGTATTGAGAAATCCAGCCTGCAGACCGATGTCGAGTCGCCAGTGTTTGGAGCGGTCCAGCGGTATCGCCCAACCCAGTCCCAGTCCGGCTCCCCATCCTTCACCTTCCCATCCCCGTTTTTCGTCGAAGCATATATTATATAGGAACGCGTGCGCGTAAGCACTTACGAAGAAACCCCTGAAACCCGTTTCACCGCTTTGCAGGTAATATCGGGTATGCAACTGGTAGTTGCGCAACTGGAAATATTTATGCTCTTTGTAGTTCCGCCACCAAGGTCCCTCGAAACTGGCACCGTATGTGAAATGTCCGGACAGCGGATAATACTCAAGAGCCACGTTGGGGATTGGGCAGAAGCGGTCGTAGCCCGGCATATAGGCGAAGTCGTAGAGCAGATTGGTCTTGATGCTCAGCAACTCGCGGCGTTTCCTGCCTGTTTCTGCCGGTTCCGCTTCCAGTTGCGGTATTTCCACATAGATGTTGGGCTTAGGAAACGGCAAGTCCGTATGGATGATTTTTGCCTCGGGCAGCTGGTTGGTATTTACAAGCTGTTCGTCTATCGGCATGATTCTGACGGCACGCAACTGTGGGAAATATTTCTTGAGCAGATAATTCCAGATTTTTCCTCCTTCCAGTCGTTTCAGTTCCGCCTTCAGCTGGTCACCTTTTCCGTCATGTTTTCTGATGATGGTCTTTACTGTAGGCAGGTACTTGTCATGCTCCATCTGCATCAGCGAGAGGAGGAGCGGATAATCTTCCGGCACCACATCATATCTGATGCGCTTGGTGTTGATACCGTATCTGCCTAGCAAGGCATTCATGGAAGCCTTTCGGCTCCGGGCAAGTCGCACGTTGTTGGGAGTAGGACCTTCTGGTGACGCCGTAGCACGCCCAAGGATGATGCCCCTGTCTCCAAGTGCTTCCAGTTTGGGAATCAGATAATTGTTAATCCAGTCCTTGTCATTTTCGCTGATGTCAATTTTGTTCACGACAAAGACAATAGGGCGCAAGTTGTTTATGAACGTACTGTCTGTGGTTTTCACCTGGGCAGATACATTCATCGTTGCGCATATCAAAAATGAGATTAAAATAATCTTTCCTCGCACTTTTTCCTTTTAACTTGATTAAGTTTGGTTTATTCTATAATATATTCCAGGAAGGCTGTAGGTAGATAAGCAGTAGCCATGGTAAAGCCGCCGTCGACGATGATGGCAACGCGCTGCTGCCCCTGATATCGTGCCACTCTTCCTGTCAGCCCCTTAAACTTACCATCTATCACCCTGACCATCTGTCCTTCCTTGAACTTCTGTACCTCTTCTGGCACATAGAGGATATCATCAGCTTCTGATTCACAGATAATCTTCAAACCCTCAATCTGTTTCTGGGGAACAATCAGAGGAGATTTCGTAATCCTTGCCCCTTCATGCATGTGTCGGTAATAGAAGCGGAGATATGGCAGATTCACATTATCATACACATAACTTTTGATTTCCTCTTCGGTACCGAAAGCAAAAAAGATGTTGGGCAGTCGGGATTCCGTTACAACCTTACGTTGTCCTCTTATTTCTTTCATCACCTGGATGGTAGGGTAGAAAGCAGAAACGCCTTTTGCTACGAGGTAGTCGTAGGCTTTCTTCTCTCTTCCGTAGGTAGTTCGGAGCGCATACCAGTTCTGTTGTTCATTAGAAATTTTTGTGATAGATTTTGTTTCCGCAGGTATACAATGGGTGGACACCCCTGTATCTGAGCTAGCCGCAAGAATCTTGTTTTTAGCTTCGGGGAGGGCGCTGGAGATAAGTCCAACGCAAGAACCTTTATCTGCATGCTGAGTGCAGTTATCCTTCTTCATTGTAATCGCAAATACTTTTATATCCTCAAATCCGCAACCTATAGGG
>ULYZ01002560.1_pt1 | contig 16733 bp, 9 predicted proteins | sample 1962731 | NCBI WGS metagenome assembly ULYZ01 (sample SAMEA4835879, study PRJEB28245) | human gut metagenome | biome: gut microbiome; material: fecal sample | place: Denmark | collected 2008 | reverse complement strand
CGGTTTCCACTTCGGCATCATCTTCATCACCCTCAAAGCCTCGTTGTCGAGCAATGGATCTACCGAAGTGCTTACCTTGATATTGGCAACACTTCCATCCTTGTTTACGATAAAGGATACCACTACGGTTCCCTGAATCCTACTCTTCTGGGCAGCTACAGGGTACTTCAGGTTCTTGGTAAGCCACTGCATGAAGGCAGACCAGCCACCAGGAAACTGCGGTATCTTCTGCACGACGGTCAGTTTGATAGGAGCCTCAGCTCCCGGATTCTCAATGGGAGTTTCAGGAACCGCTTCCTTCACCTCAGCTCCATCCACTACACCCGAGCCGTCGCCGATAACCAGTTCGCTGGTTGTAGAACTGATTTTCTGCGGTGCCTTCTGAGTCTGTTGCTCGGCAGCCTTCACTTCCTGGGTAATTGACTTAGAAGCAGGAGCCGAAACAGCCTCTGCACTCACCATATCTTTCAGGTCGGGACGAGCCGACATTTCCAGATCCTGTGAAAGATCTTCCATCGATTCCGACAAGTCATCATCTCCCTGCGGGCCTCTCTGATATTGGAGTCCTACGAAGATGAAAGTAAAAGCCAGCAGCAAACCTAGCAGGAAAAATGTAACCCGCTTATCTTCCAGTTGTGCGCTATTTGATTTCTTAATTTCCACAATAAAAACCGTTTAAAATCGTTATTTCCTACGAAAACATTGCAAAATTACTTCTTATTATTGAAAAAAGCAGTATCTTTGCCAAAGAATTAGAAAATTTAAATGAAAAAATATGTAATTTCCGCAATATTGACGCTTTTTGCGACAATTATTGATGCTCAAGAGAGCCAAACGGGGTATAATTTCCTTCGCTTGCCGGTGAGTGCTCATGCAGCTGCTCTGGGTGGCGACAACATCACCTTGATAGAAGATGATGAGGCACTCATATTCCATAATCCGGCTCTCCTGTCATCAGTAAACGACAAGACGGTCAATCTCAATTATATGAACTATATGTCGGGGGTGAACACTGCCTCGGCTAGTTTCAACCGTATTGTCAACGACAAGGCTTCGTGGGCTGTTTCGGCTCAGCTTGTTGACTACGGCAAGATGAAAGAGACGGACGAGAATAACATCCAGATGGGTGAGTTCTCGGCAAAGGACATTGCCATTGCGGGTTACTTCTCTTATATGCTCGGTGAAAAGTTTGCGGGTGGTATTGCCGCCAAATTCATCACTTCGTATATTGGCGATTACAATTCTATCGCTGTGGGAGTGGATCTGGGCATCAACTATTACGACCCTGAAACGGAATGGTCGGTTTCTTGCGTGGCAAAGAACCTTGGTGGACAGCTGAAAGCTTACGACAATGAATATGAGAAGATGCCGATCGACCTGCAGTTGGGTGTGACGAAACGCTTCGCCAACGCACCGTTCAGGGTATCAGCCACACTGGTCAACCTGAACCATTGGGACAGCAGTCTTCGTGATCATGCCGTAGTAGGTGCCGACATTCTGCTTTCGGAGAGCCTGTGGATAGGTGCCGGCTACAACTTCCGGAGAGCCAACGAGATGAAAATCAGCACCTCAGAAGATGAGGAAAGCAGTCATGGAGCCGGTTTCTCTGTGGGTGGCGGTATCAACCTGGAGCGCTTCCATCTGAACGTTGCCTACGGCAAATATCACGTCAGTAGCAGCAGCCTCATGCTGAATGTAAGTTACAGATTATAAATTCTACATTATTATACATTAAAGTTAGTTCGAAATTATGAAGAAAATAACAATAGCAATAGACGGATACTCTTCTTGCGGTAAGAGTACGATGGCAAAGGATCTTGCCAAGGAAATAGGTTATGTTTATGTAGATACGGGCGCCATGTACCGCTCGGTAACCCTCTATGCGCTGCGTCATCAGCTCTTCGAAGCAGATGGAGCCGTAAAGACTGAAGAACTGCAGAAGGAGATGAAGAACATCAGCATCTCATTCAAGTTTAATGAAACAACCGGTCGCCCAGACTGCTATCTGAACGGCGAACTGGTAGAAAAGGAAATCCGTTCGTTAGAGGTTTCCAACCACGTTAGTCCGATTGCCGCCGTTCCTTTCGTCAGAGAGGCGCTGGTAGAACAGCAGCAGAAGATGGGCGAAGACAAGGGCATCGTGATGGATGGTCGCGATATAGGTACCACCGTGTTCCCTAATGCCGAACTGAAGATTTTCGTTACAGCCAGCTCACAGGTGAGAGCACAGCGCCGTTTCGATGAACTGAAGGAGAAAGGAATGCCAGCCGACTTCGATGCGATTCTGAAAAATGTAGAGGAGCGCGACTATATCGATACCCACCGCGAGACTTCCCCACTCAGAAAGGCTGATGATGCCATCACGCTCGACAACAGCAACATGACCATTCCTGAACAGAAGGCATGGCTGATGGAACAATATCAAAAAGCAATAGCAGAATAAGCTACAGAAAAGAGACTGCCGGGTTATTAATGCAAAAATACGTTAAATATGCTACTTTTACCGATAAATTTATTTTATTCGATGAAAAAGATTTGGAAAAAAAGCTTCAATTTAGTATCTTTGCAATCATATTAACAAGGTAGTAATGATATAGATTATAAATTTTGAGTTAATTACTGTTTTTTGAAGGTGATAGGTCTTCGGGAGAAGATTTATCACCTGTTTTATTTTCAGACAGTTTATAAAAGATAAACCCATTTGACGCTGTAAAACACAGCGTCAAATGGGTTAACTAATTAATAACCAGCATATTAAGTTTTTCAATCAACGATAAAACTATCCTCTACCCATATACGGTGAAACACCGTATCAAGTATATCAAATAACTGATAATCAATATTTTAGCTCTTACTACAAAAGAGCAGAGCTTTCCTTGATAATCTTATCCCTGCACTCTTCCATCAGCCACTTCGGCGTACTGGTAGCACCACAGATACCTACCGTTTCCACACCCTTGAACCAGTTCATATCTATTTCGTCGGCACTTTCTATCTGGTAGCTGTTGGCATTCACGCTCTTGCATTCCTTGAAAAGCACCTTACCGTTCGAGCTCTTTCTGCCACTCACAAAGAGGATGACATCATGCTTGCTGGCAAAGGCAGCGATGTTAGGCATGCGGTTAGCCACCTGACGGCAGATAGTATCGAAACTCTTGAAGACAGCGCCCTCAACAATATGCTCCTGGCAGTATTCGATGATGCGGTGGAACTCATCGAGACTCTTGGTTGTCTGGGAGTAAAGATAGATATCTTTAGAGAAATCCAACTGACCGCTTTCCTTCAGCTGCTTCACATCCTCAAACTTCTCTACCACGATGGCATGACTCTCCGTCTGCCCCACCAGTCCGAGCACCTCAGCATGCCCGTTCTTGCCGAAAATCACGATCTGTGCCTCCGGATTGTTGACATACTGCTTCTTGATGCGGCGCTGCAACTGGAGCACCACAGGACAGGTAGCATCGATGATTTCGATGTTGTTTCGCTCGGCAAGGGCATAAGTTTCAGGCGGTTCACCATGAGCACGGAGCAAGACCTTTACGCCCTGCAGTTCCTCCATCTGCTCATGGTCTATCGTGATGAGTCCCGCTTCATGCAGGCGCTCCACCTCCATACCATTATGCACAATATCGCCCAGGCAGTAAAGTTTACCGCCCTTAGCCAACTCCTCTTCAGCTTTCTTGATGGCAGTGGTTACGCCAAAGCAGAACCCACTGCCGTTATCTATTTCTATCTGCACGATATTCGTTTTTAATTCATTGTACATTAATCTTCACCACCACCTTAGCATGGTCAGGGTCATTCGTAATCATGAGAATACGAGGGTGTCTGACACGCGATTTCTTCAAGTCGGCAGCCACAGCCGTCACCTTCATCTTAACGGTCTCTCCTGGCTGAATTTTACTCTTCTTCAGGTTCACCTGCAAGCCCATCGTAAACATCTGCATGCTGCGGATATCCAGTTCCGACTTACCCTTATTGGTAATCAGAATCTCACCCTTCAGCTTCTTCTTTCCTTTGAAACTACCCAGATTGAGATCGGTGGCAGACATCTCTATCTTCGGAGCCAGTGCCTTCTTGGCTGGAGTCATGTTCTCGAAACCAGGAAGAAGAACGGCTGATACCACGATTTCCTTCTCAGGCGCAATCTTATCGCCAGGACGCTCACCGAGATAAACCGATGTCTGGTTCAAGCCCAGGTCGCGCAGTTTCTTGGAATCCAGCACGAAACTGATTTCGGCAGAATGACGCGGAGCCACCTTGGAAGGCGATACGAAAGCATGAAGATAGGATGGCAGATGCATCACTACCGGCTCCAGTAATTCGTCGGTAGGATTGAAGATATGAATGCGCTGAACCGGACGATCGCCACGGTTCACGTCATCAAACTCTACCTCCTGGGCATCACTCTTGATGACACCCAACATCTCATCGTAAGAACCAGCGAAATCTACTACGCTGCCCACTACCTTTCCCCTCATAGAGAGGATGAACGGGTCTTCACCCGCATTGGTATAGAGGCAAACCTGCTTGGTGAAAGTACCCATCTGCTTGGCATCGTATACCGCCTTGATGACGAAACTTTCGCCGGCAGCAATGCTCGTCTTCGGATAATCTACCTCCGTACAGCCGCAGCTTTTCAATACATTGTTGATAACCAACGGCTTGTGCCCGTCATTCTTCAGCATGAATTCGGCAGTTACAGGCTTGTTGAACACCACCTGTCCGCAGTCTACCACCTCGTGCTGGGTTGTAATCTTCTGTGCTGATGCAGGCAGCGCCAACAGCGCTGAGAGCATCCATATATTCATCCGTTTCATACTATTCTATTTTAAATTATCAATCTATAAACTTTAATTATTAACTTTCAATTCATAAGTCTCTGTGCGGCCACCAAATTCCGGACTGTAGGTACACTCAGCGGTGCAAGTTCCGCTCTGATAGTCGCCCTTTCTATCCACGTAATACTCCATTTCTACGATGTGCATACCTTTAGATAAACGATCGAAATAGAAATTTGTTGCATAATCTCTTGGAGAAACATAGCAGCCTATGCCCCACTGATAACCACTCTTCTGGTTAACCGGTTCCAGACATGCCGCACGCTTATCCGTAATCTGCACAAAGTCGTAGTCGCGGTCGGCGGTGATGAGGAGCGTTACCTTCACCTTCTCGCCTACCTTCGCCTGCGCCTTGCCCTTGCCCTCAGATTCGGCAGGAACGATGACACGGCGCACCTTGATGCCCGACTCCATGGAACCGATTTCGCTGATAGGCTGCTTAAACTCTGCATAGACGGCACCCCAGCTGGTATAATCGCTCTTTTTGTCGATGCTCAGCTTAGATGCCTTGCCCGGTCTTTCGGTCTTCACATAGCCCAAAGTAGTGGAATCCTGCGGCATCGGCAGCAGCTTTCCGTCCAGTTTCAGCACGGCATTCTCAGCCTTCCTGCTCCAGTTGCTCTCATTGCCCTTCATAAAGGCGTAGACAGCATCCACGGTGTTCACCGGCGTATCCCAAACCTGGGTGCGTTTCGACATCAGGAGCCAGCGCTGCAGTTCCTCGATGGTCTGCTTGTCGTTCGGTTTCAGCATCTGCATCGCCTCTATCACGGATACCTGGGTAGGAATCTTATAGTTTCTCCAGCTGTAGAGCGCCTTGCGGGTATCGTAGTAGCGGCCCATCTCCTCACGGTAAACGGCATATTCGTTCACGCTCTGCAGATATTCGCCTGCCTTCTCGCGGTAAGCAGCATTCTGCTGGCTGTTTCTGGCGAGAACCACGGCAGCACGAGCCTTGCCATAGATGGAGAAATCACCGGTCATCTTCGACATCTTTTCCAGCAGATAAGCCTTATCCTGCTCCAGATTCTGCTTCATCTTTCTGCCATCCATCGAAAGGATGTAGAGATAATGCAGCGCCTGTTCGCTAGGATTCACCTTCTGCTTTTTCTCCTCCTGTTTCTTCATCTCTCTTACTTCCTGTGCTGTCTGCCAAGAGAGATAATCGATGGCGGAAGACAGCATCTTGGCGGTGGATTTCTGAACACCGGCAACGGCATTCAGACGAACCATCATTTCTGCTACCGACGTTGTCATATATCTGCTGCCCTTCATTCCCTTCCACCAGGAGAAGGAACCGTTAGGGTTCTGCAACTTCTTCAGCTTCTCCACCTGATTCTGCAGGCGGATGCTCTCCTGAGAATGATTCTCCAAAGAGAGAGTCTTCTGGATATGGTTTGTAATAGTATTGGCATAGATGGCAGACATCAGCGAGATGGCATCCTCCTCATCCGGATTACTGATAGCAGGCAGCGCCTTCACCATCAGCCAACTAGGATTGTTGGTGTACTCGATGGTTACCTTTGCTTCTTCAGCGCCCTTCGCCTGCTTGCCCTCCTTGTTCAGGAAGAGTTTGCTCAGGTCGAAGCTCTGCTCACCCTTCTGATGCAGGGTGATAGGCAGGGTGTTCACCACGAGTTCACGGTTGCTCAAAACCGGCAGATAGTGCTGTTCGCCATCGCTGTATCCGTTTCCGGCAGCCACCACCTTATTAATATATACGCCTTCTTTCAGTCCCTGGACATCAAAGGAGATGGTAGCAGAGCCCTCAGCATCGATGCTGTAGTTCTGCGTCTTCTGCCAAACCACCTTGTTGGTCTCCGGGTCAAGAATCTGCATACGGGTGTTGCCGCTCACCTTCTTGTCGGAAGTATTGAAGAGTTTCACCACGATGGTGCTCTTATCGCCCTCACGCAGGAAGCGAGGCATATTAGGCTGCACCATCACGGTCTTTTGAGCCACAGCCTCATCCACCAGCAAACCGTTGCGCATCTCCTTGTCGTGCGCCAATCCCATGAACTTCCAGGTAGTCACGCTCTCCGGCAGGGTAAATCTGATGGCTACGTTGCCATTGTTGTCGCTCTCCAAGGCAGGATAGAAGAAGGCAGTCTCGTTCAGGTTCTCGCGCACCTGCACCTGGTCGAGGAACAGTTCTGCATCTGAGCCAGAACCGCCGGCAAACTGCGGCATCTCCTCTACTACATCAAAAACCTTGTTGGCAGATGGAGCAGCCGCTCCGACACGGGTCATTTTAGAGCCGTAAATCCTGATGACTTTCGCTTCTTCCTTAACCAGCTCGTCTTTCTTTATACGAACAGCCTCAACGGTTCTACCGGAAGAACGTTCCAACTTGCTTAGCTCCACCGCTTGCATATAAGCATAATAACTAAAGTATTTGCCATCAAACTTATCCACATCCAGTCCCCTCTCGTCATAATATTTGGTAGGATAAACGCCATTCAAGTATAATGAACGGAAAGTGAGGTTGTCCTCCCAGTAGCAGTCTGGCAAACTCTGATAGAAGCCCAGGGAGAAATTCCAGAAATGCGGGGCTATCTGGTCGAGCGACTTGTCATAGAGTACGCTCATCAGCTGCGCCTTGGCTGGCTTGCCGTCAGGGGTGGTAATCTTCAGCGTCCACTCCTCCTTCTGTCCAGGGGTCAGACGGTTGCGGAAGGTCTTCCAGGCGATGTTCAGTTTCTTCTCAGGCAAAGGACGGGCGATGCTCATCATTCGGGTATAGCACTTGCCTTGCTTCACGAAACTATAGTTCAGTACGATGCCCGACGCATATTCCTCCTTGTAGGTGAAAGGCAGGGTCACGATACTGTCGCCCAACTCCCAGGCACCTTTCTCCAGCAGTTTGTTGCCGGCGATGATGGAATATACGATGTGCGCTCCGTTCTCCGAAGAGCCCACCTGGATATAGACCGGCTTGCCATCACGAGGGAAGGTCTTCGCCGTCTGATAATACCATTCGGTAGTTGGCTCCACCGGATGGGTATCCTTCATACTGAAGAGCGTGAACTTCTGCTGCAGGGTATCTGTTCCGCAGATTGCCTCCAACTGATGAACGCCAGATTTCCAAACGAGGGAAGAAGAGGCAGAAGAAGCATATTCCTTGATAGAAACCGGTGCATTCGCCTCGGCATCCTTCCATTCGCCCTTATCAATTCGATATTTCAACCTACTAGAAATCGGCATACCACTGGCATTGCGGTAAGCGAAGGTCACCGTCTTCAGACTGTCTGTTTCGATACGCTTAGGAAGATTCACCGTGAGGATGGTTGGCTTGGTGCCCAGAGGCAGACTCATCACGCCCTCGTGGCTTTCGCCGCTGATGTCGGTAACGATGGCTGAGACCTCGAAGTTGAAGAAACGGGCGATGCGCATGAAATCGCTCATATCAGCCTCGTCTTTTCCTGACAAGGAAGCCGCCAGCGGAATCTCTACGTCGAAGGTTCCGTCCTCACGAGTCACGCAACTGTCAGTTTTCACCAACTGTCCGGCAGATCCTGCGCCCCACCACCAGAGTTGGTTTCTGCGGGTCACCTGATACTCCACCTTGGCACCCTGCACAGGCACACCAGCATAGGTCTTGGCTGAAGCTTTCACCACCACGGTGTCGCCCCAGTTATATTTCTCATTCACCTTCGGGAAGGTAATCTCGAAGGTTGGACGCTTGTACTCCTCAACTCTGAAATATTCGCTTGCTGTACCATTCACGGAGATGGAATACTGTCCTGTCTTTCCCTCCTTCGGGAGTTCGAAATCTACCGAAGCCGTACCATATTCATCGGTCGTAACCTTCTGTTCTGCCACCTGCTTCCAGTTGGCATCACTCAGGACAAACTTCAGTTCCATACTCTTTCCTGGCACGCTGGCATCCAACCCCTTCTTGACAGTATAGGAAATGGCTGAGGCATGTACCTTCTGCCCCGGGCGATAGAGAGCACGGTCGGTATAAACCTGATATTTAGTCTCATTATCCTTCTTCTCATAATAGCGGGTACGGCTGAGATAGATGTACTTGGCTGGCGTAAATTTGTCATTGTTGGTAGAAATCAATACCTCTCCATCCACATTCTTGAAGTAAGCCTCTCCGTTCTCATCGGTCGTCAAGCGGGCATGAACCGTTCGTTTGTTCTTCTTCGTGTTGAAATCATACCACTGGTCATAGAGTTCAATCTTCGCCCCGGCGATAGGCTGGCCATCGGTAGCATTCACCACCACATAGCGATGCTTATCATCCGGCAACTGCTGGATCATCACCGCCAAATTGCTGACATAGAAGAGTTCTCGCTGCGGAGCGATGCCGGTATTATCCGAAGTCACCTCCATCAGATAGGCACCCAGCGGCAGATTGCCACCGATTTCGATGGAATCCTTCACCTCTTCGTAATCCGGGCGACCATAGTAATTCCTGCTGTAATCCTTCTGATGCAGTTTCGTGGTCTTCTTCAGGAGCATCTTATAGGTAGCCTCATCCTGCGCATTATAATCGTTATCTGCCGTAATATTGAGGCGGGAGATACTGATTTTCAGGTTCTGCAGATTGCGCACGTCCAGATGCACCCACGCCTTCTCCCCAGGTCGCAACACCTGCGGCATGTCCTGCACCTGGAACATCGGTTCGGTGAGTCGCTTCTGCGCATTTCTCAGTTCGTTCATTCTCGACCATCCCCCCCAGCGGCTCAGCGCATAGTTGATATAGTTGAGCTTATCCTGCGGTTTGGCATCGGTAGCACCTTCCATGAAGCGGAAATGCTCCACGGCAAGTTCGCCTGCCTCCGGAATATCCTGATAAACCTGGATGAGCGAGTCGATGGTATTCAGATACTTCGACTTCTTCACCTCTCTCACGTCGTCCTGGCGGTATTTCTCGATGAGCTTATAGGCACAGAGACAAGCCGCACCCCGATTGCCCACCTTATTATAATAGGTGTACAGCTGCAGATACGCCTCCTTGCTGTCTGCCTCGAATCCGATGAGATGCAGCAGATCGTTGTTGAAGGAACTGCCATCCACGCCCTTCAGCGTCAATGGAACATACTCTGTAGATGCATGTCGGGCAAGAAGTTCAGGCTGTTCCAAGGCCTTCTTGAAGAACTCCTGGCTTTTCTTTTCGTTCATATCACAGTACACCTTGCCCAGCACGGCATATCTCACCGCCTTCAATGCGGGGTCGTTTACCTTCAGCACCTCGGCTTCCATTCGCTTCAAGTTAGGCGTAAGCGAGTCAACAGAAATCTCTTTCCAGAGAGTCATCTGCCTCATCTCAGCCGCCAGCAGCTGCCCGTAATCTTTGGCAACCGAAGCCTTGGCGATGATTTTCTTCATCACCGCAATTTCGCTCTTAGGCTGGTCCTTCTGAGCAATGATTTCAGCTTGTTTCCACAAGTTGTCGTATGTCTGAGCCGCTACCTGCATCGTAGCAAAGAGGGCTATCAGAAGTGATAAAATGTTTCTTTTCATAAGCCAACTGTATAAAATGTTAATAGAATGATGATAATCATCAAACTTTTCATTGCAAAAATACAAAAAAAAACTGTTTTCTAACCCCGAAACTTAAACTTTTTACTATCTTTGCACCAAAATAGTATATTTTACCAAGAAATAACATTAAAAAAACAATGGCAGAAAAAAAGTATGGTCATTTTGATGACGCCAATCGCGAATACGTGATTACTGACCCAAAGACCCCATGGCCTTGGATCAATTATTTGGGTAACGAGGATTTCTTCTCGCTCATCTCAAACACAGCAGGTGGTTATTCCTTCTACAAGGATGCCAAGTTCCGTCGCATCACCCGTTATCGCTACAACGGTGTGCCGATGGATAACGGCGGTCGCTATTTCTATATCAAAGATGGCGATACCGTATGGAACCCGGGATGGAAACCTTGCAAGACACCGCTCGACAGCTACGAGTGCCGCCACGGCATGAACTATACCCGCATCACGGGCAGCAAGAACGGCGTAGAGGCAAGTGTGCTCTTCTTCGTTCCGCTCCATACATGGGCTGAGGTGCAGAAGATGACGCTGAAGAACCAGACTAAGGAGGTGAAGACCCTCAAGGTGTTCTCCTTTGCTGAATGGTGCCTCTGGAATGCTGCTACCGACATGGAGAACTTCCAGCGCAACTTCTCTACGGGCGAGGTGGAGGTAGAGGGTTCTACCATCTATCACAAGACCGAATACCGTGAGCGCCGCAACCACTATGCTTTCTACACAGTGAATACCGAGATTCAGGGCTACGATACCGACCGCGAAAGCTTCATCGGACTCTACAACGAGTTTTCCGAGCCTGAGGCTGTGATGGAAGGCAAGCCACGCAACAGTTTTGCCCACGGTTGGAGCCCTATTGCATCTCATTATATCGAGGTTACCCTGCAGCCAGGCGAGAGCCGCGACCTCATCTTCCTGCTGGGCTATGTGGAGAACGAACAGGACAAGAAGTTCAGCGCTAAGAAGGTAATCAACAAGGAGAAAGCTCATCAGCTTATCGCCAAGTTTGATACCACCGAAAAGGTGGATGCTGCCTTCGCAGAACTCAACCAGTACTGGGATAACCTGCTGAACATCTTCACCGTGAAGAGCGGCAACGACAAGTTAGACCGCATGGTGAACATCTGGAACCAGTATCAGTGCATGATCACCTTCTGCATGTCGCGTTCGGCTAGTTTCTTCGAGAGCGGCATCGGTCGAGGCATGGGCTTCCGCGATTCCAACCAGGACCTCGTAGGTTTCGTTCATCAGATACCTACCCGTGCCCGCCAGCGCATCATCGATATCGCCAGCACCCAGTTCCCTGACGGTGGCTGCTACCACCAGTATCAGCCGCTCACCAAGCGCGGCAACAACGATATCGGTGGCGGTTTCAACGACGACCCTTGCTGGCTCATCTTCGGTACCGTAGCCTATATCAAGGAGACAGGCGACTTCTCTATCCTCGCTGAGCAGGTGCCTTTCGACAACCAGCCGGGCACAGAAGTAAGCCTCTTCGAGCACCTCAAGATTTCGATGAACCATGTTATCAACAACCTGGGTCCACATAAGTTGCCACTCATCGGAAGAGCCGACTGGAACGACTGTCTGAACCTGAACTGCTTCTCCTGGGACCCTAACGAGAGTTTCCAGACCACCGAAAACAAGGGCGAAGGAAGCAAGGCAGAGAGTCTGATGATAGCCGGTCTGTTCGTGGTTACCGGCAAGGATTATGTGGCTCTGTGCAAGCAGCTTGCCAAGGAAGCTATGGAAAGCAAGGAGGGCGAAATAGCCGGTCTTGCAGAGGAAGATTATTTGACAGAAGCCGAGCGCATGCAGCAGGCTGTAGATGAGATGAACGAGGCTGTGAAGCAGCATGGATGGGACGGTGAATGGTTCCTCCGCGCTTACGATTTCTTCGGCAACAAGATTGGTAGTGATGAGAACGAGGAAGGCAAAATCTTCATCGAGAGCCAGGGCTGGTGTACGATGGCTGGTATCGGTCTGGAAGAAGGACTTTGCGATAAAGCACTGGATAGCAGCAAGAAACGACTGGAATGCGAGCACGGAATGGTGCTGAACAACCCAGCCTACACCACCTATCATGTAGAAATGGGTGAGATTTCTTCTTATCCTGAAGGCTACAAGGAGAACGCCGGTATCTTCTGCCACAACAATCCTTGGGTCATCATCGGAGAGACTGTAGCCGGTCGAGGCAACGATGCCTGGAGCCATTATACCAAGATTCTGCCTAGCTATGTAGAGGAAAAATATCAGACACTTCACAAGGTAGAGCCTTACGTAAACTGCCAGATGGTAGCCGGTAAGGATGCAGCCAAACCGGGCGAAGGAAAGAACTCCTGGCTCACCGGTACAGCAGCATGGATGTGGTATACAGTATCAGAATTCATCCTCGGCATCAAGCCAGATTATGAAGGTTTGCTCATCGATCCTTGTCTCCCAAGCACCGCTAAGGAGTATGAGGTAACCCGCAAGTTCCGTGGTGGCGAATACCATATCACAGTAAAGAATCCTAGCGGAAACCAGAAGGGCGTGAAGCAGATTACAGTGGATGGCACTCCTATCTCAGGCACCATCATTCCTTGCTCTGAAGGCAAGCATGAAGTAGTGGTTGAGATGTAAATCAGCCAAATTTTATCAAGTTACGATTTGAAAGTTCAATGTAACGAAACTCTTTTCATACCCATGCCCCCTGTTTTAGGGGGTATGGGTATCACAATAAACACTTGACGCCCTATTTTAGGGGGTCAAGTGTTTTATTTATCTGATAATCTGATACTTAACTTTTAATATAAGCACCTATTCAACAGTATCAAGAGTAAGATTCTAAGTCTCTATCATTGACTCAGTTCCTCAGTTCCTCAGTTCCTCAGTTTTTTCCTAGGGGGTATATAGCCCTTATAGTTCAAAGTTGTTTTAAATTGTTATATATTATATATTATTATATATATATATTTATATATATAATAAACTTCTAAATTAAGATAAAAGTGAAGGGTCAGAGAAAAACTGAGGAACTGAGGAACTGAGGAACTGAGTCATTGCAGTAAAAACATCACAACCATCATAAACACCTGATTTACTGCTTAACTCTATACTTTAAGAGAACAAAGCTATGAGTTGCTACCCGTAAAACTATGAGTTGTCACCCGCAAAACTATGAGTAAGGAAGTTTAACTACTTTCAATCTGAAAGCATAGTTCAAACATTTCCTTATCACACCCCCAAATTTGGCAGTATCAGAGAAAAGTTGTATCTTTGCACAGAATTCCATCCATTCCATCCATTCCATCCATCTCTACCATACCTTCCAACTCCTTCCATACCGCTCCTTCCATGCCATCCCCATAACTCCTTCCGCCTAACTTCAGCACGCGTCTCTCCATCCGAAGTATTAAAAGGAAAAAGATAAAAAAGGTATGGCTTTTCGAGTTATTTTTTGTACTTTTGCAGCCGATAACGCATTTTGCGAACAAAACAGGATTCTTTAAAAGAAAAGAAAGGAAATAACAATGAAGAAAATATTATACTTTGTGGCAGCCCTGGCTGCTACATCCTTTATCACTACGATGGGTACCAGCTGCAAGTTTGCACCCGACCAGCATGACGGCGACACGGTAGCTGCCAGCGAGTTTTACCCGATAGATACCTCTGCGGCTCATGCCAAGAAGATGGCGAAGATTGCTGCCATCAAGAACGGAAAAGACAGTGTAGGTATCTATTATGTGGGCAGCAACTCTACCAAAGACCTCATCGAGCTCGTATCCTATCCTTCACGCCGCGACACGATGATGTACAGCAAGACCCGACACATAAAGGTGAAGGGCAATGCCGACATCAACCACGTGGTTCGTGTAGACTTCTATCTGCATAACGGCAAGGATTCATTAGTGAAATATGTTGAGGAGGTGGTGCTTTAGCCAATAACCCAAAAAATCAGCACAAAAAGGCTAGCATGCAAAAACGCACGCTAGCCTTTTTCGTATTTTATATAACCTGAATTTCAAATCACTTAATAGCCTATAAACTAAGCCTATAAACTATCAACTATAAACTATCAACTAATCATAGAATCCCGGCTGCTTGTACTCAATGCCCAGTTCATCATCTACTGTTGCGATGACACCCTGAATCTGACCCATGGCAAACATACGGCCGAGGAGAGTGTAACCGGCATTGTGACCATGATTGCTCTCATCGAATACGCCACCTGGCTCATCGGTGAAGGTCATGCCATGATCTACTCGCATAGGCAATCGGCGACCGGAATTGCACTTGCCTTCCTGCTCAGCCTTCTCGAAGATGCGGCAAAGTTCAATGAGATGGCCGCGACCACCCAAGTGAGAAGCCTCTGTAAAGTTGCCGTTAGGGAAGATGTAGCAAGAGCGCAGATGAACAAAATGAGTGCGGTCAGCAAACTGCTTCGCCATTGCCACACAGTCGTTGTGCTCGCCGGCAGAGAATGAACCTGCACAGAAAGTCAAACCGTTGTGCTTGTTTGGCACAGCATCGAGCATCCACTGGATATCCTCGGCACGACCGATGATTCTTGGCAAACCGAATACAGGATAAGGAGGATCGTCTGGGTGAACACACATATTGATATCGTACTCATCGCAGATAGGCATGATAGCCTCCAGCCAGTACTTCATGTTCTCCTGCAACTTCTTCTTGTCGATGCCATCATAAAGCTTCAACAGGTCGCGGAACTTCTGGACAGGAGCAGAATCGCCCTCGCTGAAGTTACCGGATACGAAACCCTGGGTCTTGATGATGATGTTCTCTACCAAGGCATGATCCTGCTCTGGTGTAGAAGTCTTCTTGATTTCATCAGCCTCAGCCACGAGGTCTCTGCCCCACTTGTGCTCCTTAGAGAACTCAGCCCAATCCTCACGAGCGCCTTCACGCTGCAGGATATAGATATCAAAGTAGGCAAACTCGCCCCAGTTCATATAGAGGTTGTTGGCTCCGTTAGGATTGTCGTGAGACAAATCGGTACGTGCCCAGTCTAAAACAGGCATGAAGTTGTAGCAGATGCATTTGATGCCTTCCTCGCCCAGGTTGCGGAGACTTTCCTTGTAAACCTCAATCTGATGGTCGCGGTCAGGACCACCATATTTCAGGGTTTCAACCACAGGCAAAGACTCTACCACGCTCCATTTCATACCGTAAGACTCGATGTACTCCTTGAGTTCATGAATCTTCTCGCGTGTCCAAACCTCGCCCAGAGGAACATCGTGCAATGCTGTTACGATACCCTCAACACCTATCTGCTTCAACTGTGCAAGAGTGATCTTATCTTTCTTGCCAAACCAGCGCCATGTTCTTTCCATATATATTATATAATGTATAAGTTTAAAAATGAATTATCTTGCAGAAACATATTTATGCAATGTCTGTCTTACGGCACCCTTGCCGGCGAAGAGTTCCTTCACCATGCCCTCAATCTGCTCGCCGAAGCCAGCCTCGTAGAGATCGAGTCCGAACACATCCTTGCGGGAATAGAGATTCTTCAGGCAAGAGTAGTCCTGATCTGCCTTGCCTACCTCCAGAGGAGCTACGATGGCCTGCAGTTCTGCCAACAATGGGTCAGAAGATGGCTCGAATGGCTTCAGGTTATCATCCAATGCCTTGAGATAACGGGCATAACCTGCCAATACCAGAGGAATCAACACGAGATTGCTCTTGTCGAGACCGCGGTCGATATACTTCTTGATAGTCTCACCGAAACGGATAGAGAGCTTCTGGCTGGTATCGGTAGCGATACGCTGAGGAGCATCTGGCATGAATGGGTTAGGCAGACGCTTGTTGATAACGGTGCCTATAAACTCGTATGGGTTCAATACACCTGGATCTGTTACTACTGGCATCGCCTCGATATAACCGATCTTCTGGATAAAGGCACGCAGGTCCTCATCCGCCATCTCGGCAGAAATCAAGGTATAGTCGAGCATGCAACCATAGATAGACATTGCTGTATGGAGAGGGTTCAGACAGGTGGTTACCTTCATGGTCTCAACCTCATCTACAGTCTTGCAGGATGTATAGAGCGCACCACCCAACTCCAATGGCGGACGACCGTTGGTATAAGTATCCTCGCAAACGAGATACTGCACTTCCTCGGCATTTACGAAAGGAGCGGTGAAAGTATGCTTCTCGGTGATAATCGTATTGTTATCCTCGAAACCATCCTCAGCGAGCATCGCCTGTACCTTCTCGTGTGGACGAGGAGTAATCTTATCAATCATAGACCAAGGATAGGTTATCTTGCTGCTGTCATTGATATAATCTACGAAACCAGCCTCTACGATACCATCCTGTGCCCAACGCTCAGCATAAGCCTTTACGCCAGCCTTAACATGGTCGCCATTGTGAGAACAGTTGT
>ULYZ01006367.1_pt1 | contig 18370 bp, 14 predicted proteins | sample 1962731 | NCBI WGS metagenome assembly ULYZ01 (sample SAMEA4835879, study PRJEB28245) | human gut metagenome | biome: gut microbiome; material: fecal sample | place: Denmark | collected 2008 | reverse complement strand
TAATAAATCCATACTATAATAACGGATAATAAAAGATATTATTATTTATTCTTATATTTTTTAGCTTTTCGAGGAGGTTTAGGAGTAGGGTAAGAACCCTGAGAAACAAGACCTGCACCATATTGAGCAACAGAAAGATTGAGACCACGTCGCCATTGGTCTTGCTCTGCATAACCTTTAAGATACTGATTTTCAGCCATACCAACAGACAAATCAAAGATAGAATCCTGCAATCTATTATTAATACGCACACCTGCTTCTTGAGCATAATTAAGCGCAGCCATGGCATAGGCGTTTTTAGCTTGAGCATAATTAAGATGCATCTGGGAAACCATGGTACGTACATTCTGCAGGGTAGCAGCTAAACCAGCCTGCTTTTCACGAGGTAACCAATCGAGATTTGTCTGTTCAATCTTTCGCTGAACATCGACAAGACCAGCCATCTGATTGTAGTAAGAAGACTGTGAACCTGTAAGAGTATTCTGAAACTTAACAGAATCTAATCTATCCTGCATAGAATCACGCAAATACTCATAATCTGATTTAGCAATCAATCCACGATATTGTTTTTCACGCAAATCAGCGAGGAACTGAGAAGCGGCAAACTGATTTTGGAGTTCTTTATAGCGTGCATCTTGCGAAGCGCTTTGCGCTTCAGCTTGGGCTTTATTAACGTTAGCCTGTAGCAAACCATTATTATAAACCATACCTGCAATTTGAGACGCAGCATTTGAAAGAGAAGAACCAAACTGCTGATAACCACTAGCAATGGTAGAACCAATATCAGGAACTTGTTGAACTCCTGAAGTATCAGCAGTTGGAGCAGTTTCAGCGGTACCTGCAGAACCACCGTTCATCAACAAATTAGGGTTCAATCCTGCCTGTTCCAATCTCCTTCTCTGTTCAACAGGGGAGTTGTAGGCATTCTGTTTTTCCCACATTCTTTGGTTAAAAGCATTATTTTCTTGTGCTATCTGATAATTCATCTGATTAGTTTCTCGAGCAGCCTGCAACTGATATTTAGCAGCCTTAACAGAACCACCTGCACCAAACAAACCACCAAGCAAAGAACCTGCACCTGAGATAATAGCAGGTGCAACAAGAGGATTTACAGGAACACACTTAGATGTAGATGTAAGGGAATTGACACCAACATCAACGAATTTAATATGTAACATAATAATAAAAAAGTCCTAGAGCCGACACTCTAGGACACTAAATTAAGACTTGTCGGAGTCTTCAGAAGGAGCACTCAAGCGAATGATGAAATCACGCAAATACTTATTAGCTGAATCAAGTTTAGCACGTTCTTCTTTATCCTCAACCTCTTTAGTAAAGTCTTCAAACTTCTTCATAAGAGATTTAAGGTTATTGGTTCTATCAGAAAGGAACTGAGCGTAACGAGAATCAGTCTGCTTAATCTTTTCCTCATCAGAAAGTTTGTTAACCTGTTCAGCCAACTCAGGCGGCAAAGAATCTTTAACCTCTTGAAAACGTGAAACAATCAAATCTTGCATATTCTGAGACAGGTTCAACTGAGACATTTTTGCAAGTAGATAGGTATCTGTATGATAAGAAACAGATGTACCAAAATCTTCAATCTGTAGTTCCTCACCTACAGGAGGAACATAAACAGAACAACCATAATTTTTCAAACTCATAGCTATAAATTTTAATTGGTGTAAGGCAAGCCATATCGACTAAGATTGCGAACGACATAAGCCATATTAACAAGACCTACGTACAAATTATCGTCATCAGTAACCAACGTTTCAGTATTGAGGAAAATACTAGAAACAAGGTCAGGACGGCAGTTAAACAACTCAACGGCATTCAACATGTGAAACTTTTCACCTGATTGATAAAGTTGTTTATGCAACTTATCAACATTAAGACCTGTAACCCATGATTTCAAACCAAAACAGAAAGCACCGTTGTATCGGTCGAAACTAGTTTTCAACTCAGAATACCGAGGGGCATAACCATAGCTTAGACGAACATCTGTATCAGTAAAATCAGTAAAAGAACCTTCATCACGATAATACGTAGGCATAATAACTTCTCCCTGAATATTCTGCTGCATACCAATAGAATCAAGTTCAGGAATAACAAAGTCAGATGCATCGGTCTTGAGCAAAGTTCTATCTACACCGATATGAGCATAATCCAAAACAGGAGTACAACGATAAATACCCATAACGACACCATAAGTGTCGGCAGTAAATTTCATTTTTGCAGAACCTGAACCAGTAGGTGCACCTTTATAAGCATTAGTCTGAGACCAATCAGCAAGATTTTGATTAACCTGAGGGTTAATATCAATCATAGATGAAGAACCACCGATAAAGATACTAGTATCAGCATCATGTTTAGGCTTAATACCAAAATGAGCTTGAATTTGAGAAACAAAATCTGAATCATTAGCGAGCTGAATCTCCTTATATTTCTGAAGTGCAGTAGCTTGACGCAAAGCCAAAATTGACAAATTACCGGAGAGTTGTGTATTAATAGTAGCAGAACCGGAAACATCATGAGTATGATAAATCCAAGAACCATCATCTAAAACAACTACACCATTATTAGTTCCATTGTTATCAATAGAAACGGAATGCGTACCTAAAGGCAAATCATCATCACCAACTTTTTTCCAGTGATGAGTATCGGCAGTAGTGTTACCTGTAAGAGAAGCAGAACCGGACGCAGAACCCAAATTCAGATTAACGACACTTTCTTTGCCAAATTGAGCAGTGGGGAGCACACCATTAAAATAATCTAAAGGAAGATTACTGAAACGCAAATCAAACATGTTGAGTTTTTTCAACTTGGAAGTATCAGAGGTTAAACCTGTAAGAGACGGACCAAGGTTAAGGGAACCTGTACGAGAAGGAGTCAAATAATCAATATTGCACAAAGAAGCATCATAAGGCTGCCATTGACGATAAGTGTAATGGTCGTTACAAATCTTCTGATAAGCAAGCAAACGGAAAATAGAAAGGTTCAAAGAGTTATTAACCACAGTCTGAGACAAAGCCTGATACTCTTTCATATTCTGCTCAGGAAAATTACCATAACCAAGTAGCTGCAACAACTTAGCAGAAGCAGCAGAACGCAATTCACCATTATTGAGTGTAATATCCTTATAACCTGACTTTTTATCAGTATAAATTTTGAGAATAGAATTAAGATAAACCTTAATTGAACGATAATCAATAAAAGGCATCTGAGTAGAAACAACTGCATTATCAACAATTCCAGAGGCGACACGAGAAACGTCACCACCTGCAGCGGTATGAGTCATATTCATAACCTGAGAATTGAAGTACTTCCACAAAAGAGAGTACGGAACAAAAAAGAACTGTACATTTTCACGGAGACGAGTAAAAGCGGCAGTCTCGAGCGGAGCGGTACGAGTAAAATAAGAAGAATCCAAAGAAATAGTATCACCTGGGTTCATCTCAAAAACGGCACAAGGCAAAAGTTCACCAACTTTAGCAGTAAACAAATTGCGATGCGATAAATCGAAAGAGTTGCGAGAAGTCTTGTTTTTAAGACCATGCAGACCCATAATGTTAGAACGATTTGCCATATTATAAATATAATGAATTATTAATTAAATCAACCTGTTGACGATGCTTAACAGACTTATTAAACTTAGAAATCTCATGAGACCTCATAAGTTTGAACTCAGTAGTGTCCATGTAATTGTCAGAACAAGAATTAATAGGCTGCATAACAAAGTCATAATATAATTGTGTATAACGTGAATCACTCTCACACTTTTGATAGTGTGTAGCGAGTGTCTGTAAATCTACATAACTATAGAACTTGAGATAAGTATCATAGTAGGTAGACGGGGAAAGTGAAAGAGTATTAGCATAAAGCAAAAACTTTTTAGATGAACGTATAGCACTCTGCAAGGCTGAAAGTATATCTAACTTGGAACGCTCAGACATAGCAATCTGATACCTAAACAGGTGCATGAAATAATCAATAGTAGGAGAGTGTTCGCCATTGAAATGGCAATACATTAAACACTTTGATAGATAAGCAACAGAATCGGAATGAAAATAATTACTTAACCTTTCGTAGCTTGACAATATTCCGAATGTTTCCTCAGAAGTGCAAAAACGCTGCCCACTAAATCGGGGAAAGAATTCATCGTAATACGACCGCCATAGGGCAAAAGCACTTTGAGAGCCATCACTATTGGTAACGAAATGATTTCTAAATCCGTCAAAGTTGCGTTCTCTGATAAATTTGATAAGAGTTTCTTTCGATAAAACCGCACCAAACCGATTGGAGTGATAACTCTTTTGTTTAGAAAGGACGTCAAGAACGGCAGGAAAAGAAGCAGGCTTATTAACATACGAAGCAACGTAGTAATATGCTTGTTTGTTTGTCCGCTTAGAGTCAACAATACCATACTGCCACAACGCACATAAAAAATGGGCGCACTCTGCAGGTCGGCTAATGGTGCCAACTTGGTCGACAATTTCGAACTCTCGGGCAAGTGCAGGCGAATCGAAGAAAAGTAACAAATGCCAATGCGGACGCAGTGACGATGTACCATATTCACCGATAATGTAGTAACGTACCTTTTCATGAAAATATTTATCTATATATTTACGTAAACGTTTAATAAATAACTGAGCATCACGATAATAAAGAAGTGCAAACGTACCATTTCCATACGGAACAGAAACACGTCTATTAAATTGATGCATACGTACCTGAGCGTTATAATGCCTGATAGAATCATACAGGACAGAAGTCTGTTTAATAAATGGGGTATCTTTCGAATCCTCATAATCACCAAAATCTGAAACAATCCTATCGGAAATAGGGCAGGGCATAAGAACATCTTTTAAAAAGTCATGTTCTACAAGTCTATACAACGGCAGATGCTCATTATCATAAGTAAGTGTAATCAGATATGTAAAAGCAGAGTTTAATTCCTCTAGATGAAGTTTAAGAGACAAAGCTTGACGCTTTTGGTTTTGGCAAGCAATACAGGAACCGCAAGGAACCTGTATGCGTTCAGCACCATCACCACGTAACCACAAGGGGTTAAAACATTTCAAAAAAGGAAGTAACTCTGACATAACAATTAATACCTGTATTTATAATTACGGAAATAGTCCGACGAATGGTCGATAATAGTGGTGTCATTGAAGACAACAACACCACGACCATGAACCTGTACGGCTCGAGATGAACTACAAGAAGCCAAGGCAGAAATACCAACGGCTGAAGCGACTAAACCGAGTGCATAAATAAGCACCTTCAAAATGATTTGCAAAATTTCTTTTTTCATATATATATCATAATTTAGTGAACGGCTTGTTAACATACTTAGGAGACGAAGAAGTCAAATAACCAACTTGGTCAATATCATAAAAATCAAACGTTTTTATTACATAAGCATAAAAATCAGCAAAAAAACGAGGTTTGACAACATAAGTAAACCTATGAACATGGGACTTAATATCACCATCATCAGGCAAAAGAACTTCGAGCCTACAAAGAATATATAACTTATCCATAACAATTAAATATTAATAGTACATTAAAATAATCAGCACAAAGGTATCGCACACTAGCAGATACTAAAACGTAAAAACGTAGCCAACACAGAGCGCCGAGTAAATCAAATTTACAGCTTTAAACGCAGGCGAAAACCTAAGTGACTGATTTCGAGTGCAAAGATAAACACTATTTTGTTATAACCGGTATTATGGTAAATAGGGTTATGAGAAAAAGAAAGAGGTGAAATTCGGAACCTGAAAATGGAAACGGTTCACCCCTTTCTGAGTATATCTTTTTTGAGTAACTCTTTTCTGAGCATTTCTTTCTGATCTTTTCTTTTTATTCTGAGATGTATCCTGATTTCAATATTATGAAAGCTTGGGGTTCATCTCAGAACAGAATCCTACATTATGCCCGTAAGACGCTGGATGGCGATGACTGCCTGATTGTATTCATTAATCGCATCGGCATGCTTCATCAGAACATCGATGGTTTCCTCGATGACATTCACATATTCTACATACGAAATTTCGCCATTTTCATATTCTATCGCACTCAACTTCGAAATTTGCGCAGAATGAGCCTGATTGTTCTGCTCGTAATATTTCAGACGGTTGGATGCAGCCTGGAGACGCTTCGTACAAAGACGGAAATCGCGCTCTTTTTCTGTCTGCTCCTGGCGCATTTCGATTTCAGCCAATTCGCGGTCTTTCTGGGCTGCCTTTACTTTTGCCTTCGTAGAACCGTAAAATAAAGGGATGCCTACGCCAATCTCGAAACCGAAGAAATTGCCCTCGGCAAATCTCGAACGGTCTATGTTGTATGGATTCCAACTGGAAATGACACATTGGGTGCGCAAAGATAAGGATAAACTTGGAGCAAAACCTGATTTGGCAGCCTTGATTTCCTTATCCAGAGCGATGAGCTTGTCCTGCTGGTAAATGCCGTCGGCAGACTGCTGATAATTATAGGAACTGAGATTCTGGGCTGCGATGGCCGAGAGATTCTCTTCTGCCGGTTTTACGGGCTCCTGCGTGTTGAGCTGCGTCATGAGGTCGATTTGCAGGCGCTCGATTTCGCTCTTTACATCAGCCATTTCCAGACGGTTTTCGTTGCATTTGCGGTCGGCTGAGAGATATTCCAGCTGGCGGCTCTCTCCTGCCTTGTAACGCATTTCTGCAATCTGGCTGTAACGCTCTAATACTGAGTCGATTCGCTCCAATATCTGGAGTCTGTGAGTCTGATAAAGCATCTGATAATAGGTGTTGGCGATTTCAGCCTTCAGTTGCTGGCTAACCACGTTCAGGCGGCTCTTTTCTGCCTGGGTTTCAGCCTTCAGCTGGTTGCGGCGTGAGGCGTAGACGGTAGGAAAATCGAGGCTCTGGGTAAAGGTAAAGCCGTTGTCTGATTCGCCACCCGTAGCAGGGTTTTGAGAGAAAGCAACCTCGGTTTTATCCAGTTCCCAAGCCGTGCCTTGCATCACCTGCGCACGCTCTACCGACTTCTTTCCTGCCTGCATCTGAAGGTTCTGCCTGGCAGCCAAATCGAAACATTCCTGCAGGGTAACTTTCCTGCCCGCAATATGAGCATCAAAATGCTGGGCTCCGACTGTGGCTGGCAGCAGGAGCAGGATGGCGGCAAAGCAAGCCACCACCCTATTCTTTGTTATCTTTATTCTGTTCATTATTTTCATATCTTGAAATCTTACTTTTTCGTAAACATCTTATAGATGGCTGGCAGAACCAGAAGCGTAAGGAGCGTGCTGGTAATGAGACCGCCTATTACAACCGTAGCTAAAGGACGCTGGACTTCTGCTCCGTCGCCATGGGATAATGCCATCGGGAGGAAACCCATAGAAGCTACCAGGGCCGTCATCAGAACCGGACGGAGACGAATCATACAACTGTCAATAATTCTGTTCTGAATAATAGCCGCCAAACTTGCGTCATTCTCCTCAGGAACCGCTGCCGCCTGCTTCTGTATCTGGTTCATCTGACCTATCAGCACGATGCCGTTGAGAACCGCCACGCCAAAGAGGGCGATGAAACCTACGCCCGCCGAAATGCTGAAAGGCATTCCGCGCAACCAGAGCGCCCAGACGCCACCTATCGCAGCAAGCGGAATGGCGGAGAACACGAAGAGGGATTCGCGCAGATTCTTAACCGTAGCGTAGAGCAGCAGCAGAATGATGATGAGCGCTACCGGAACCACGATTATCAGGCGCTGGGTGGCACTCTGAAGATTCTGAAACTCGCCACCATAATTATAATAGTAGCCCTCAGGCAGCTTTAGCTTCTCATCAAGGATGGACTGAATATCCTTCACGGTACTCTGCACGTCCCTACCCTTCACGTTGAAACCTACGTAGATGCGGCGGGCACCATTCTCATGAGAAACCTGAGCAGGAGCCGGTTCGTAAACCACATCAGCCAACTGAGAAAGCGGAATACTCTCGCCACCAGCCAGCGGAATACGGAGCGACTGAAGCGACTGGAAGTTGCGCTCCTTAGGGTCAAGACGCAGAACGATGTCAAACTTTTTATCGCCTTCGTACACAGCTCCAGCCGTAGCGCCCGCAAAGGTGGTTTCAAGAATGCGGTTGATTTCGTCAACAGTTACCCCATAAGCCGCCATGCGTTCATGGTTATATTTTACCTGAATCTGAGGCAATCCGGAAACCTCTTCCACGAAGATTCCACTCACGCCCGGCACATTCTTTATCATTCTTGAAACCTTATCAGCCTGCTGGGTAAGCACATCGAGATTGTCGCCAAAAATCTTAACCGCTACATCCTGCTTGATGCCCGTAAGCAACTCGTTGTTACGCATCTGGATAGGCTGCGAAATCTCAGCTTCCAAGCCCGGAATCGTCTTCAGGGTTTCTTCCATCTTCTCCATCAGTTCGGCGGTAGTTTCTGCCGAAGTCCATTCAGCTTTCGGCTTGAGCGCCACCATGATGTCGGCCCTTTCTACCGGCATCGGATCGGTAGGAATCTCGGCGCTACCTATGCGGCTCACCACCTGCTTGATTTCAGGATATTCAGCCTTCAGAAGTTTCTCAGCCTTGGAGCAGCTCTCTACCATCTGCGAGAGCGAAGTGCCCTGCGACATGCTCATTTCTACCGCAAAATCGCCCTCTTCCAGACTCGGAATGAATTCGCCACCCAGAAAATGGAAGGCTACTGCGCTCATGCAGAAGAGCGAAACGGCGCCGGTAATAACATCCTTATATCGCGCCAAGACCCATTCCAGAACCGGTCGATACCAGCCCTGAAGTTTCTCTATCATTCTGTCGCTAAAGGTTTTACGCACATGTCCCTTCTTGCTCAGGAAGAGCGCACTCGCCATCGGAACATAGGTGAGCGAGAGGATGAAGGCACCCAGGATGGCGAAGAAAACGGTAAGCGCCATCGGACGGAACATCTTGCCCTCGATGCCCACAAGCGTCATCAGCGGAATGTAAACTATCATGATGATGATTTCGCCAAATGCCGCACTCTTGCGGATGCGCGAAGCGGAATCATGAACCTCCTCATCCATCTCTGCCTGAGAAAAACGGATGGGAGTATCGGCAGAATTTCTCGCCTTCCGCTCAATACTCTTCACGCCCAGATGGGCCACAACAGCCTCTACGATAATGACGGCAGAATCGACTATCATACCGAAATCGATGGCTCCGAGCGACATCAGATTGCCGTCGATTCCGAAGGTCTTCATCATGCCGAAAGCAAAGAGCATGCTGAGCGGAATGACGCTCGCCACAACCAGTCCGGCACGCCAGTTGCCCAGGAAAATAATCAGCACGAAGATGACGATGAGTCCGCCTTCAGTCAGGTTTCGGGCGATGGTTCCCTCTACTCGGTCAACCAGGTGGGTTCGGTCGATAAACGGCTCGATAACCACGCCCTCGGGCAGAGATTTCTGAATCTGCTCTATGCGCAACTTCACATTCCTGATAACCTCCTGAAAGTTTTCGCCCTTCAGCATGATGGCTATTCCGGCAACCACTTCGCCCTCGCCATTTCGGGTAACGGCTCCGAAACGGGTGGCATGACCCAGCTGAACCTTCGCCACATCACCTATCTTAATAGGAGTGCCGTTTACGGTCTTCACGGCGATATTTGCCACATCTTCCAGACTCTTCACCACGCCTATGCCGCGGATGAAATACTGGTTGGAATTTTCCTCTATGTAACTTCCGCCCGTGTTGGCGTTATTCTTTTCGAGCGCATCAAACACCTCGCTCACAGTCAGATTGCTGGCGTTGAGCTTATCCGTATTGATGGCCACCTCATATTGCTTCACATAGCCTCCCCAGCCGCTCACTTCGGCCACGCCCGGGGTTCCCGAGAGCTGTTTTCTCACAATCCAGTCCTGGATGGTTCGCAGCTGGGTGAGCGAATATTTGTGCTCGTAGCCCTTCTCGGCGCGCACGGTATAATGGTAAATCTCGCCCAGTCCGGTAGCAATCGGTCCCATCTCGGTTTCCACATTTTTGGGCAAATCTTTCTCCACCTGGGTCAGCATCTGGCTCACCTGCGAACGTACCCAGTAGATATCTGCATCATCATCAAAAACGAGGGTGATGACCGAGAGTCCGCTTCGCGAGATGCTTCTGCGCTCCTTGAGTTCGGGGATGTTGGCGAGCGCCATTTCTACCGGAGTAGTTACGTATTGCTCCACCTCCTGCGCTCCGAGCGAAGGCGCCTGGGTGATAACCTGCACCTGATTGTCGGTAATATCCGGCGTAGAATCGAAAGGAAGATGGATGAGCGAAACGATGCCCCAGATGACGAGGGCTATCGTGAAAACTCCCACCACCAGTTTGTGGCGGATGGAGTAAGTAATCAGTTTCTGAAACATAATCTGTTTTTCTTTAAAAAGCTCTTTATTGATGAAAAGCTCACCTTATATTAATGCTCATCCGCATGTTCGCCCGTGAGCGAAGCCAGATAATATGCATTTTCTGTCACAATCTTCTTGCCCTCCTGCTTCAGATGTTTGCAGAGTTTTACCTCGGTATAAGCTCCATCCGAAACGCCCGTAATAACCTCGTGGCGGGAGAAACTGTACTCGCCCTTCTCTGGCTTGCCGTTCAGAGCGAAGACAAACTGCTTGCCGTCGGTACTGACGATGGCCTTGGAAGGAAGGGCGATGCACGACTGGCTGCCCGTAGCTATCTTGCCGCTTACGTACATTCCGTCGAAGAGTCGGGCTGAGCCGTGAACGCCGCTGGTTTTAAGAGACTGCGCATCTATTTTTACATGAACAGCAACTGATTTCGAATTATCGTTAAAGTATTGGTTTAAACCATAGACATGGCCGACGAGCTTGATGCCCGGCTGATTGGTAAGCGAGAGATAAACCTTATCGCCCGGCTTTACCTTCTGCAAATCTTTCTCGAAAATGTTCAAATCGCACTCTATCGCCTGGTTGTTCTGAATCTTCATGAGCGGAGTCTGCATGTCGGCAAAGCTGCCCAAGCTGGCTGTAATCTGCGAAACCGTACCCGCAATCGGAGCACGCAAAGGGAAGGCTGTGGTAAACTTGCCCCTGGCTACGGCGGCGGTAGAAATGCCCATCTGGGCAAGCTGCTTGCCGATGCCGATGAGGTTGGCGTGGGCCACATGATACTCCTTAGCTGCCTGCTGCGCATTCTTCTTGACGCCAGCTCCGGCCTTGTTCAGCAGTTTCTGTCGCTCCAGGTCGGCAAGTGCCAGTTCGCACTCCTTGCTGGCAGAAAAATATTCGCGTTGCAGACTGACCACATCTGTATTTTCGACCAGCGCCACCACCTGTCCGCGCTTCACATTCTGTCCTTCCTTCACGTAGATAGCCTTCACCACGCCACCCATGAGCGAAGCCACATCGCCCTTGTTCTGGGCGCGCAAAACGAGCTGACCGTTGGCTGCAATCGTAGCATCCATCACGCGGTCAACCGCCTCGCCCATCTTCAGATCTACAGCATCTACCTGTTTCTGAGAGAGCGGAATATTGTCAAAATCCACCTCTTCATGTTCATGCTCATGTCCGTGTTCGGCAGCATGAGCCTCTGCTCCGGCGTGGTTTGAGAAAAAGGTGAAACCACCCCAGGCTAAGATTGCCGCAACGGCAACCACCAATATTCTTTTCATTTTTTCTTCTTTTTATTGATTAATAATTTCGGGTGCAAAAGTACGCACTTTTCCCTGCAACCCGGTTGCAAAAGCTGCATCCTGGTTGCTCTAACTACAGAAAATCAACAAAAAGAAGGAGGTCCTCGCCTACTGATGGCCGTTTCATCAACACAAGGAAAGCTGGCTACAAACTGCTGCCAACGCACGCAAATAATCGACGAGGTAGGGATAAACAAATACTCAGAAGAAAGCACGGAAAGAAGATGGTCGCCATCGAAAAGCTGCTTCTGAATGCTCTTCACAATCTTGCCGTTGGTTACAAAATGGTGCATCTGATGCACGCGGCAACCATCGTTTTCATTCTCATGATGCTCAGTATGCTCATCGTTGAGCTTACCATCCTGCTGGCAACGTTCTACAACCATACATATACGCCCCATGTGATGATGATGCATCACCACCGTAGAGAGCAGCACACTCATCGTGGCCACCAGGAGGCTGAATAAGTATAGTTTCTTCTTTGCCATTTTATTCTGTTTCCAATTTTACGATTGCTTTCATTCTGCCCGCAAAATTACATTAAAAGTACGAAACAGCCAAGTAAAACTGAGAAAATTAGCATTTTTTCTTAAAAAAATTAAAACCGAGTACCCTTAAAGCCCTTTGAATACGTAATATGAGTAGTTTTTAGTAACTTTGCAACATAAAATTAAAAAATAGAAATGAAAAAAGTATTTTTAATCTTTCAATTACTCCTTGTAGTAATGCTGGCTCAGGCGCAGATGATGAACCCTGTGAAGTTCACCAGCTCGCTGAAAACAGACGGAAGTGCTGTGGCCGAAATCGTGTTTAGCGGAAAAATCCAACCGGGATGGCACGTCTACTCTACCGGTTTGGGTGGCGATGGACCTATTTCCGCTTCGTTCAACGTAAACAAGCTTGAAGGAGCTGAGCTCGTAGGAAAACTTCAGCCACGCGGCAGAGAGATTGCAAAGTTCGACCCTCTCTTCGAGATGAAACTCCGTTATTTTGAAGGTAGCGTTACCTTTGTACAGAAGGTGAAGTTTACCCAACCAAATTATCATATCGATGCCTATCTGGAGTATGGCGCCTGCAACGACCAGAACTGTATGCCACCAAGCGAGGCTGGTTTTAAGCAGAGTGGCAAATCTCCAGCCGTTGATGCTCCTGCAGCTGGAGCAAAAGATGCTCTGAATGCAAAGGCGATTGATCCTGCTCTTGCTGCCAAGATGAAGGCCGATTCGCTGGCAAAGGTTGCAGCCCTGGCTCAGACCGACAGCGCTACTCAGCCCGTAGATTCCGCAGCTTTGGCATCTGCTATGGAAAATCTGAACGTCAAGGACTTATGGAAACCGGTTGTTAAAGAACTTCAGGCATTTGGCGGAGCTAACGACATCGCCAACCATTCGCTCTTCTACATCTTCTTCATCGGTTTCGTGGGCGGTCTGCTTGCGCTCGTCATGCCTTGCATCTGGCCTATCATCCCGATGACCGTAAGTTTCTTCCTGAAGCGTGCTAAGAACGATAAGAAGAAAGGTATCCGCGATGCGATTACTTATGGTTTGAGCATCGTGGTCATCTATCTGGTTTTGGGTCTTGCTGTAACAGCCATCGCAGGTCCTAGCACCCTGAATGCGCTCAGCACAAGTGCCGTTTTCAACATCATCCTCTTCCTCCTGCTTGCCGTTTTCGCCTTCTCGTTCTTCGGTTGGTTCGAAATCAAATTGCCTGACAGTTGGGGAAATGCGGTAGACCACAAGGCTTCCAGCACCACGGGTATGATTTCTATCTTCCTGATGGCTTTCACCCTGGTATTGGTCAGCTTCTCATGTACAGCTCCTATCATCGGTTTGCTGCTGGTTCAGACCGTTACTTCCGGCGACTGGCTCGCTCCTACCGTGGGAATGTTCGGTTTTGCGCTTGCTCTGGCGCTCCCATTCACCCTCTTCGCCCTCTTCCCATCATGGTTGAAGTCGGCTCCTAAGTCGGGTTCGTGGATGGAGACCATCAAGATTGTGCTCGGCTTCATCGAGCTTGCCTTCTCTCTGAAGTTCCTCTCTGTGGCCGATCTGGCTTACGGCTGGCACATCATGGACCGCGAGGTATTCCTCTCTCTCTGGATTGTCATCTTTGCTCTGTTGGGTCTCTATCTCATCGGCAAGCTGAAGTTCCAGGTTGATGCAATCGGAGGCGACATCAACAAGCCTATGCCTGTAGCCTGCATCATGTTGGGTCTCTGTTCTTTGGCATTCTCGGTTTACATGATTCCGGGTCTCTGGGGTGCTCCTTGCAAGGCTGTGAGCGCATTTGCTCCACCTATTAATACTCAGGACTTCAACCTCAACACCAAGACCGTAGAGCCTGCTTACAAGGATTATGAGTTGGGAATGGCTGCTGCCAAGGCTTCCGGCAAACCGGTATTGCTTGATTTCACGGGTTATGGTTGTGTAAACTGCCGCAAGATGGAGGCTTCTGTCTGGACAGATCCATCGGTTGCCGATAAGCTGGCAAAGGATTATGTTCTCATCTCACTTTATGTAGATGACAAGACTCCTCTTCCTGAGCCTATGGAGGTAACGTTTAATGGCGAGAAGCGCACCCTGCGAACCGTTGGCGACAAGTGGAGTTATCTGCAGGCAAGCAAGTTTGGAGCTAATGCCCAGCCATTCTATGTGGCTATTGACAACGACGGCAATCCTCTTGCAGCAGCCTTCAGTTTCAAAGAAGATGTTAGTGCTTATCTCGACTTCCTGAATAAGGGTCTGGATAATTACAGAAACAAATAATGTTTTTGATTTAATAGTTCAAATAAGGCCGGTATTGGTTCATTTAAGTAGATTTATGAAGGATAAATTTCAATAGATTAGTTTATTCAAGGTAGATTTATTTAGGATTAATACTTTCCCCCGACAGGTATGGTTTCCAAGCCATCCTGTTGGGGGATTTTTTTGTAAAGACACAAAAAAATAGGGCCTGTTTCACAACAGACCCTAAACATACTTACTAAAACTAAATTAACCACTAAAAAAACTAATATTTTTTAATCCTAGAAAATAAGGTGAATAACACCTTTAATCTAAAAACCTAATCTATGACACGAAATCATCCCGATTTCTTGATTGCAAAGATAGGGCTTTTATATGAAACCGCCAAACTTTTTCCCAACTTTTTTTCTATGAGTGGGCTTTTTTATCGGGATTTCACATTATTTAATCAATAACTCCCCTACTTCACATTTTAGAACTTGTAGCCAACTGTCATCAGCAACTGATGGCGCTTGTTGTCAACCTTGGTTGCATTAACAGAACAGCCCATATCCTCAAAACTTTCGAATGGATAGAAATCTCCCTTCTGGGTAGAATACTGATAAGCCACATCAATAGCCAAATTCTGGTAATTGAAACCAATACCTAAAGTAAAACGGTTTGTTGCCTTCCAGTTGGTATAATCAGCAGAAGAAGCGATGTAAACACCATTACTGTCAAATGTCTGATCGCGCAAAGCATTATCCTTGTACATTGGCGATACATAATTATAACCTAATCGGATTGACAACATGTCAACAGGCTTAATCTCTGCACCCAACTTCAAGGTACTTACACCTTGCAGGTTCAATTGAGTATCGTGATTCATGGCCTCATCACTACTACTGCTCTCATAATAGTCTCCCCAATAGGAATCATAATAACCACCATCCTTCACACGGTTGTCCATATGATCGTACCAGGCATATTCATAAGTTGCACCAAGTGCCAGATAATTTCCTATAGTATGACCCAAGCTGGCGCCCACTTTCCATGGTGTATTAAGCCGGAAATCATAATCTATACTCTGTCCTCTATCACCCTTGACATAACAAGGCTGCTGACTTCCATCTTTTTCCTCATAGATAGCAGGATCATAATTTCCCGAAATAGTAATATCATTATCGCCACTAACTGTGAGATCATAGAAGATAGGACTATTAAAATAAGCACCTATACGGAAAGGCGAATCCTTAACCGGACGGAAGATAACACCTGCCTTCACATCAAATCCTGTACCCGTAATCTTCAGCTGTTCAAATGAATCCATTATATTGCCATCAACGAAGTCTTCGGAATAAAGAGAATTGCTGTTGTAATGAACATCATGAAGTCCGACAGTCAAACCAAGCCAAACCTGATTATTAAGCGAGCCACTAATGTTGAAATCATAGGTGCCAATATAACCATGCTGATACTGACCAAACAAATACTTATTAGCCTCAGCATAAGCCAAACCACCATCAGTAGGAACAGTAAACAAACCAGGCTGATAGTTTCCGGAATTATCCTTATATCCACCAAGGTTGGCGTCCTGACTGGTCCACCCCGCATACTCCTTGAAATTCTTAGCTGCAGTTATCTTGTTAAGAGAAACATTCTTTAAAGCTCCAGCAGCATTCAGAATCTGTCCAAAGTCGGCACTCTTATGATAATTGAAAGCCAGATTCATCCAATTGGTGCCTTTGTTTTTCGGACTCCATACGATACCAACCTGGTCGAAGGTTGGATGACTCTTTTTACCATTAAAAGTAATACGAGCATCATTATACTCCGTATAATTCTCTGCATCTGTCTGGGCGATAACTCCTGCAGTAAGAGTTATTTGGCTTTTACGGAAAAGACCAATACCAGCAGGGTTACTGCTGATAGTGGAAATATCGGCGCCCAAAGCTTCCATAGCACCACCCATACCCACATAGCGGGCAGTACCTGTAAGCTGGGGTGCAGCCAACTTAGCGTCCTGATAAGTTTCTTGCGCAGCAGCCGTCATGCTGGCCATGAGCATACTGGCAAAGAATATATGTTTTAAATTATTCATAATCTTCTCAAATACTAATTATTGTTATCAATTTATCTTCTTCCTCCGAAGCTGCCGCCACCAGAGCGACCACCACCGCCTCCGAAGCTACCGCCACCGGAACGGCCGCCACCTCCGAAGCTACCACCTCCGAAATTACCGCTATTGTTACTAAAGCCAGAATTACTACGACTACCCCAAGAAGAGTTATTGTTAAAGTTGCCGGTATTCTGACGCTGGCCAAAACTACGGTTAGAACCACTACGACGTGAATAAGTATTACGATTATTACCGCCAACACCTGTATACTGGTGATTAGAACCATCAATACGACCTGGGTTGTTATAGCGAATGTTGCCTGCGAAGCCGCCATAACTTACATGTCCGTATATCGGACCGCCCCAATACCAAGGATTGTAGTAGCCGCCCCAGCCATAATACCAAGGGTCGTACCAGCCACCATACCAGCCGCAGTAACCATAATACCATGGATCATACCAAGGGTCGAACCAAGGATCATACCAGCCGGCATAATAGCCGTAGCGCCAAGGATTGTGCCAGCCCCACATGCGGCTGCGCCAGTAGTAAGGACCGTAACCATAATAATCGTAGAACCATGGATCATAGAATCCGTCCCATCGGCTCATCTCGCGTGTGCGTACGAAATCCTCATCCCTGTCAGCATACTTCTGGGCGAAGTAAGCATCATCATAAATGCTGTCTGGCGCCACACCCTTGCCCACATGGAACTGGATAATGTCGTTGCCAAGGGAATCTTTCCCTACATTCTCATAATGGCTGAAGATTCTGCCGCCTCGATTGTATTCATCTACCGAACGGTCGCTTCCGCTCCAAAACAGCCGATAAACACTATCTCTACGTGCCCGCTGCTCAGCATACTGGCGCTGGAGCAGAGCCCGTCTTTCAGCCTTTTCCTTGGCCTCCTTCTTCGGATTGAAGTAGAGGTCATCGTCCTGTGCCATCGAAGTGAGTGGCATCGCAGCTGCGATAAGGACTGCAAGAAGATACTTTCTTTTCATATTCTGTTCTCCTATTTATTTTTTCCATTTTTCTCTTTCCAGATCCATCATAAACCATCAGGAAAAATACTCCAGAAAGAGCCATTTCCTGATTATATAATAATCTGGATGCAAAAATATTGCTTATCTTTATGCAAAAATACAGAATTTCCCTAAATAATTGTAGGTTTTCCCCTATTTTTTTATAATTTTGCAGAAGATTTAAAACAAATCTAGCTTTTTTGAACATTCGAAGGCGTTTTTAGACAAGAAATTAATACAAATTAAATATGAAATATTTAGTAGCAACATTCACTATTGAAACGACTGCCGACTTGATGCAGGCCTCTCAGGATCTTCTTGCCGATGGTGCAGCCGAAGCCGGATTTGAATCTTTTGAAGAAACAGAAACCGGACTGGAAGCGTATGTGCAGAAAGAACTCTTCGACAAGGAGATGCTGGATGCCTATATTGCTGATTTCCCTATCGGGGATGCGAAAATTACCTACGAGGTGAAAGATGCAGAAGACAAGGATTGGAACCAGGAATGGGAAGAACAGGGATTCGAACCAATTTATGTGGACAACCAGGTGGTGATTTACGATGCGAAACATCCCGAACTCTATCCCGATACGAGCAACAGACCCGACATGATAGAAATAGGTATTGAGGCGAAACTGGCGTTCGGAACAGGAAACCACGAAACCACACGCATGATTATTTCGCAGCTGCTCCACATGCCTATCAGAACCAAGCGCATCCTGGATTGCGGAACGGGTACGGGAATCCTTGCCCTCACCTGCTCAAAACTAGGAGCGAAAGACGTGGTAGGCTACGATATTGACGAGTGGAGCGTAGAAAATT
>ULYZ01001946.1_pt1 | contig 19189 bp, 18 predicted proteins | sample 1962731 | NCBI WGS metagenome assembly ULYZ01 (sample SAMEA4835879, study PRJEB28245) | human gut metagenome | biome: gut microbiome; material: fecal sample | place: Denmark | collected 2008 | reverse complement strand
CGATGATTTCTAAACGGGACAGCAGTGTAACTGCATATAAATATCCGGAATAGTTTATTAACGAATATATTTCAATTCATTCTTATTTATATGAATAGTACTACCATCCATGTATTCTATGTCAATTCCTGTAAGAACCAACTTCTTTGCAGAATAATTATACCATAAGCATTCCCAATAAGTATTACGTCCATCAGTTGCACCTGGTTTAATTGGACCAGTAACCTTACCACCACTCTCAGTAATTCCGCGAATTTCACATGCAACTGCATCACCAACTGCATTTATCGGATAACCGCTCCAAGTTAAGTATTTTATGGTTTTATCAGAAACATTTTTCCAAATAAAATGAGCATCTACACCCCCTGCGCTGTTTGGAGCAGACAGATAAGCCTTTATGATTTTTATTGAATGTTTGACCTTATCTATTCTGTTTGCCTTTTTGATGCTATCAATACGAATAGACTCATCATCCTTTTGAATGTTTTCTTTTGTGGCTGGTTCTTGCTCTTTTTTAGGTGTATGGTCTATATTCGCGAGAATAGCTATTAAAGCAATAAGTATAATAATACATAAACCAAATATGCCTTTTTGTATAAGTTTATCAGATTTACTTTTCTCATTTTCCCATTCGTTTGCTTCTGGAGTATTAATTATATCTGTCTCAACTCTAGCCTGCTCTGCTGCAATGCTTTCTTGAGCAGCAAGTTTAGCTTGTCTTTCAGCCTCTTCCTCCTCCCTTTTCTTCTTCTCGGCTTTCCACTGCTGGAATTCCTCGAACTCTTTCTTCTCTTCTTCTGTCATAATTGAATTAGTGTAAAGTTGTTTTTATGTTATTGTTAATGCAAATATTATACGTTGTCGTATTTTATCGGCATTACTATTCATTTATTGAATGCAAAAATAAGCATTTTTTACGAAATAGAAACATTTGGAGTGTTAAAATGTAGAATGAAAGATGATTTTTAAAGCTTTTGCCCTTACAGGGCGTATGGCTGATTGTTGGTTTACCCAGGGCGAGTGCCCTGGGCTAGGAGTTTCTGCCCCTTCAGGGCGTGTGGGGCATTGACTATATTATTTACTAAATTACCATTTTCCCAAGAAACATGGGATTTTTCCCAATAATGCCTCGATTTTTCCCAAGAAAACCCCGATTTTTCCCAAATACAGCAGTTTATTGGGAAAAGTGTGGGGGAAGGCTTGCAGGAAAATGAGGGTGTTTTATTGGCTTTTTGTTAATATTTTGCGATTTTTCATTGTTTTTTCCCTACTGAGCGAGTAGGCCATTTGTTTTTCCCAAGCAATGCCCGATTTTTCCCAAATACGTGGGTTTTTCGGGGAAGTTGTGGGAAAGGGATTGTTTTGCCTTTGTTTTCGCAGTACTTTTGCAGCGTCGAAGAAACAAGACAACGCTGAATTGTTTGGTGCTCTTGAAACCTCTTCGTACATTATATAATATGTATACTCAGATTATGAGAGTGGTGCAGCAGGGTGAGACCTTCGCTGTGCAGAGTCAGAAAAGTGAGAACGGACAGATGATGAAATGCAACATCGTTCTCCAGGAGATGGGCGGTAAGTATGAGAACCAGTACGCTGCGGCAATGCTCGGCAATATGGCGCAATGTAAGTATGCGGCTGGTGAGCTGGTGGCGGTTACGCTCCGCTTTACTACCCATGAGCACAATGGTCAGGTTTATCAGGATATTCTGGTTACGGACATTGAAAAAGTAAAAGGGTAAAGCTTGATATTTTAAAGCTTTTGCCCTTACAGGGCGAAAGTTTTGCGTCCATAATAACCCAGGGCGTTGCCCTGGGCTAGGAGCTTCTGCCCTTTCAGGGCGTGTGGGGCATATTTGCAAAAGCTTTTTTTAGTTATTTACTGAGTTGAAACAGAGGAGGATTTTCCATGGTAAAGCGCGCAACAATCCGGATGTTTCTTCTCCTAAAATTCAATTCAGATTATGGTTAAGAAAGTAAACAAGGTTCAGAACAATACTCAGAATAATGTTCAGATCCAGCAGGTGAATAATAATGACTGCCAGCATGTGCAGTTGGGTGGAATGGCTTACTATGATGCTAAGCAGTATTTCCTCTTCAGTCCCCAGGAATCGGGGGTGAATAAGGTTCCTCGATTCCGTTCGATGGGCGTGGCTCAGCAAATGCCTGACGGAACATTTGATTTCGTGGTTCAGCACCGCCTCAGAACTCAGTCGGAACTGATTAAGAAACTGGCGCATGGTCGTGTGAGCAAGACCAAGGACGGTGCTGTTCAGCTTACCTTAAAGGTGTTCTGTCATGAGGGAATCAACATCTCCCAAACGCTGGCTGTTGAGGCAGCTGAAGGTGCTGATGCGGTATTGGATTACCAACTGAAACATTAGGATTTTGTATTCAACTTAAAACGATAAGTAGAAACAGATAGATGAGTTGTTATTTAATAAAGGTGGAGAACGGGCACAAGGTTGCCCGCTCCATCACCTCGGAAGAGGAGTATAAGCAGTTGCGTGGAAGCAATGAGCAGAAGGCGAATCTTCGACTGGCTCGTGCCGGAAACGATGCTGCGAAACGGAGACTGGTGCAGTTTAATTATTCCGGCCATTATCCGCAAGGCGTGGTGAAGGGAATGAAACTGCCAAGCGGTGCTTTCGGATTTGATATGGATGAGCCGGAGGCTTTTGCCAAGGCTGCCAAGCTGCTGCTGAAGGAACCGGACAAGTACGGACTTCTGATGCTGGAACGTAGTGCAAGACAGGGCGGACATGCGGTGTTTGAACGCGAAAAGGGCAAGACGGTTCTGGAAAATCAGGTGAGGATTGCTACGATGCTCAAGTGCGAAATGGATACTTCGGCTCACGACATTAATCGGGTTTATTTCACTACTACATCGGATGACGAAGATCTGCTATTCCTTTCGCCACGACTCTTCAAGGATACTTACGATGAGGCTGCCGTAGCAGCTGAAGGGAAGGTCCTGGAAGAGCGTGAAAGATACGGACAGGAGGAACTGCCGGAAGGGGCGCACAAGGCAAACAAGCATTATGAGCCTTGGAAGGAAGAATTCAAGAAGGATTCTCAAGGGGTTTTAAAGGGGCAGGAATTTAAGAATTCGAGAATTTCTACTTCTGCTGCGTCAGCCTCTGCTGCGTCAACTGCTGCTACTTCAACTTCTTCTGCTGCGTCAACTGCTGCTGCTTCAACTACTTCTGCTGCTCAGGACAATTATCTTGGGATTCCTTATGGGGAAATCATTAAGAAGTGGTGGCAACTGTATAATGATGGGCAGGAGCCGATGCGCTCTAACCGCAATACGCTGACCTTTGAGCTGGCTGTGAACCTGCGCCACATCTGTGGTTTTGACCGCAATCTGCTGGCTCAGATTATTCCCTGCTACGATGGGTTTCCCGAACAGGAAAAGATAGCTTGCATCAACTCGGCATTGAACGAGAAAATCACGCAAATGCCTAAGCGACTGAAGGATGTGCTCTCTGCCATCCGTCAGGAACGAATGAAGCAGGGAAATGCGGGTGGTGGTTCGGCGGCTGACAATGAGGCGCTGCTAAATGCGCTGGACGAGGCTAACGCCAAGGATGATCTGTTCTATTATAATGCGCTGCCTAAGTTGCCGCAAGGCATTCGGGATTCCATCAGCGCAGTGGGTCCGGCACTGGCACTGCCTGTAATCACAGCCATCTGTCCTGCCATCGGAATGCTCGCAACGGGCGTGAAGGTTTCCGTTCACGGCAAGATGAACTCGCTGAACCTCATCTCCTACATCGCCGGTGATTTTGCATCTGGTAAGGGAAGTATTGACCCCGTGATTGACGCATGGACTTCGGAAGTGAAGGAAATGGACAAAATGTATCAGCAGAAGGAGGATGAATGGCGAGCCAAGAAACGTGCAGCCAAGAACAAGAAGGAGCAGCCGGAAGAGCCGAAACTGCCTGTAAGATGCTTGACACTGAACAATACGGTGGCGAATCTGGCTGAACGACTGGCTAACACAGAAGGCAAGCACGCCTTCTCGTTTACTCCGGAAGCTGACACCGTAGCGCAGAAGTGGAAATCGGCGATGAGCGACTTTTCCGTTATGTTGAGACAGGCTTACGACGGAACAAGCTATGAGCGTGAAGCAAGAAGTGCGGATGCAGTGAATGTTCATATAGACAGACTGTTATGGAACGTTGTGATGTGTGGAACGCCTGATGCGCTCTATCGAGTGGTAAGCAATTATACGGATGGTTTTCAGAGCCGTATCATCGTGGCAAAAACGCCCGATAATACCTTCACTCCACTTTCTGACAACATGTATGTAATGAACGAACGTCAGCGCGACCGCATTATTCAGATAGCTCATCTGCTGCCGCTGATGTCGGGTGAGGTAGTGCTGCCGAAGCTGGAGGAAAAGGGTAGAAAATGGCTGGAACAGATAAGACTGGAAACGATGAAAAATGACGACAAGGTGAAAGCCCGCCAGCGTTTCCGTATCTGTCCAACCACCATGCGAATGATGACCTGCATCATGCTCTGCAAGGTGGCAGAATCGCTGATTCAGAAGCATGGGTTCCAGGGCGCTGAGACACAGTTGAAGCAGAATCCGCAGTTGTGGAAGGAACTGATAGTGAAGATGCAGACGCCAACCATGCTTGCTGTCTTCGACACCCTGGCTGATTATCAGCTGGAGAATGCACTCTACTTCTTCCGCAGTCGAATTGAGGATGCTTTTTCTTCGAAGAACTATTCAGGGCAGTCGCCATACGATCGTTCACGACGTGGTAGAAACGATTCTATTTTTGAATGCTTAGACGTAACCTTCACCTTCGAACAGGCTCAGCAGCAGAGTGTTGCCATCAAGGGCGCTAACGTTACGCACGAGGCTGTAAGACAGATGCTGAAGAACTGGAAGCGCCAGGGACTCATCAATATTCTGCCCGATTCACGTTATCAGAAAGTAGCATCTACGGTTTAAATCCGGTCATTTCCGGTCATTAAGGTCAAGGTCATTAAGGTCATTAAGGTTTTCGGGTATGAACCCAGCCTTAACGACCACCCTTAAACCAATTATTCATTATTAATTATTAATTGTAAATTATCATGCATATTTGTATATTTCGCCGCCGTTTCACTCCATGGGGAGTAGATGGCACAATGGTTATCAACGGTAAGTTTTTCTGCGGAACATTGGAGCGTCCTCAGAGCTATCTGAAAGCTGATGCTTACAGACTGGCACTTGTGCCGGTTTCCAACCCGAAGTTTCTGAGGGATGATGAGAAGAGCAGAATCATGCCTGTCATTCTGAAGGAAAACGGCAGAGCTCCGAAGTCTGTTATCCGCAAGCCGTTCTTCGTTCCGGGCAATGGCCCTTATAAATTAATGTATGGCAGCATCATTCTGGGCAGATCCTACATTTCGGGACTTGTGCTTCATTCTGAGGAATACTTCTCGGAGTTTTGCGAGAAGGTGGATGAAGCAATCAGGAACAGGGAGCACATCACGCTCGTTATCAGAGACTGGGGCTTTGATGCGATTCCGCTTAAGTATTTATCACCTTTCAAATCATCCGTAAAATCATTATCATGCGTAAGATAAAGGAAATCATCATTCATTGCAGTGCGACCAAGGAAGGTCGCAACTTCACCGTAGCGGATATTGACCGCTGGCACCGGGAGCGCGGAATGCGCTGCATAGGTTATCATTTCGTGGTTTATCGTGACGGCAGCATTCATGTAGGCCGTGCGATAGAGGAGGTTGGCGCCCATTGCAAGGGCCATAATTCCATCAGTATAGGCATCTGCTACATCGGCGGTTTATCGAAGAAAGGCAAGCCGAAGGATACAAGAACCCGAGACCAGAAAGCGGCAATGCGTTCGCTTATCGAGCTGCTGAAGGAGGAATATCCATTAGCCACGATTCATGGTCATAATGAATTTGCCAACAAAGCCTGTCCCTGCTTTAATGTGAAGAAGGAGTGGGGCTAACAGATAGGGAACGCAGCTGCGTTCCCTATTTATACTTATTTTCCGATGCAACATGTGAAATTACTCTGGATAACCATCCTATAGACAAACAGCATCCCTGCATAAGGGATGCTGCTAATCTGTTTTTATATATTTTCTGACTGAAAACGTTCTTAAAGCTTTGACCAGTCGATGCTGCGGATAAAAGCCAAGGTTGAAACCCAATCGCAGTCGAGGCAGAAAGGAGTAGGAACATCTGGGGTGTTGTAATAAGCCAGGGTAAACTCTGTATCTGCATCCTTAAATGCCTTGTGGTCGATGGTTGCCTGCTTGAAAAACTGGGTTACGAGCGGCTTGTTCTTGTTTGAAGCCTCCTTCAGTCGCCTCTGATAGAGCGTAATATAAACACTCATGGCGTAGGCCTGCTCGTTGAGATAGCGAACCTTGATGTTCAAGGTGTCCTTGCTCAGATTCTTGTCGAGCATTACATACGGTGGCAGAATCTTGCTGCGCATGTAGGTCATTGCGTCAAACTTGAAGAGGGCTGTACGGCGCTCGTCCATGCTCTTCGTGGTGTCGTTGATGATTGCATCAGAAGTGCGGAGCACCTCGTTTAATACATCCTGGGCGCTTGCCTTAGCCATGCTGAGGGTGAGCGCAAATAATAATATTATGTATCTCATCTTTCTGAAATTATTAATTATCAATTCTTTTTAATCGTTGGTGTGGCGCAGGAGGAAGATGCTGTGGTCGATGCACGCTGGCAATTCTTCCTTATAATGCGTTACCATGATCATGGTTTTGTTCTGGCGGCGACAGAAGGCTTCGATGACGTCTTTTACAAGACGGCGGTTGCGGTTGTCGAGTCCATGGAGCGGCTCATCGAGAATCAGCAGTTCCGGATCCTTGACAAAGGCACGTGCCAGGAGAACGAGGCGCTGTTCGCCGCTGGAGAGCTTCAGAAAACCACGGTCTTCAAGACCTTCCAGTCCGAAGACTTTCATCCAGAAGCGGCACTTGTCCATATCTTCTTCCTTCGGCTTTACATAGAGACCTACGGAATCCATCAAGCCACTTGCTACGATGCGGATGGCTGGCAGGTCGCGCTGGTAAGAGCGGTGAAGCTCAGGCGATACGTAGCCGATGTGCTTCTTGATGTCCCAGATGCTTTCGCCGCTGCCTCGAGGATTGTCGAAGAGGGTAATGTCGCAGGCGTAACTCTGCGGATTATCGGCACAAACCAGACTGAGAAGTGTACTCTTTCCGGCTCCGTTCTGTCCGCTCAAAGCCCATCGCTCGCCGTTCATCACGGTCCAGTCGAGGTCGTTGAGGATGATTCGCTCGCCATACTGAATGCGTACCTTGTTCATCTTCACCACTTCCTGGGTATGATATTCGCGGTCGCTGTAAGGCTGGTCTACGATGGCCTGTTCCAGCTCCGGGCTCAGCACATGGGCAGGCACGGATTCTCTGCCGGCAAGATATTCGGCGAGGGTTACCTTAGGCAGAACCTTCATATCCTTCACTTCTACCACGTGGGTGATGAAGTCGGGAATATCATCGCTCTTGCTCAGTACGAGGATAATCTGCAGGGCTCGCTCTGAAGAGAGGGTCTTGAGCAGTTCCTTGAGCTGGTCGCGGGTTTCAGCATCGAGTCCGATAAACGGATTGTCCATGATGAGCACGCGAGGCTCTGAGAAGAGGGTAGAGGCAAGTTTGAACTTGCGGAGCTCGCCACTTGAGAGCAGGATGGTGTATTTGTCCATCAGGTGCTGCATGTGGAAGAGTTCGTAGATGTGCTGCTGCAGGGCTCTGCGCTCCGGAGTGTCTTCGCCAGCCATCTGGTAGGCTTCTTCCAGCTTGTCCTTTACGATAGGCGTGTTCTCGTCTATCTCGAGCTGGTTCCAGCGCTGCTGCAGGAAATAAGTGCGGTCGTTATCGCCTCCGTAGGTGTCGCGGAAGGTAATATACTTGATGTTGTCGCTCACCATTGTTTTCTGACTAGGTGAGAAATCGTAATCAGGGTCGTGCATCAGGAGTGGGTGGCGACCTACGATGATGTCGACAAACATTGATTTTCCTCCACCGTTCGGACCTACGATAGCGATGTGTTCACCATCGCACGCCTCGAAGTTTACGGGTTCTGCCATACGCCATTCAGGCATACGGGTAACACCATTTTTAATGCTAATAATCTTTTGCATCTCTCTTATTTTTTTATTCTACTCTGATTCTTTGTTGCAAAGTCTTTCCAGCTGCTGTAGTGCTTGGCGTCGGTCTCCGGGCGGTTCATCTGCAGAAAGTGGCAGTAGGCTGCCCCCAGCGCATCGGTAGCGTCCATGAACTTCGGCATTTCGTCTTGCTGAATATGGAGCAGTCGCTGCAGCATTCCCGCCACCTGTTCCTTCGAAGCCTGTCCCTGTCCTGTAATGGCCATCTTGATTTTGAGCGGCGCATATTCGTGGATAGGAACGCTGTGATGAATGGCGGCTGCGATGGCTACTCCCTGCGCTCTGCCCAGCTTGAGCATCGACTGCACGTTCTTGCCGAAGAAGGGGGCTTCGATGGCCATCTCATCGGGCAGATAGCTGTCGATGATGCCGGTTACGCGGTCGAAGATCTTGCCCAGCCGGAGATAGGGATCGCTCTCCTTGCGCATGTCGATGACGCCCATCACCACCAGTTCGGCCTTGTTGCCGATGATGCGGATTACGCCATAGCCCATCACGTTGGTTCCGGGGTCAATGCCGAGAATGATCTTCTCTGTATTCGATTTCTTGATCATCGCTGATAAATCTCCTGACTTTTTAAAAATGCTGTTTTAACGGTCCATATAAGGATTGTGAGCGAGCTCTTCGCCTATGCTGGTGTATTCGCCATGACCCGGGAGGATCTGGGTTTCATCAGGCAACTGACCGAGATGGCGCAGACTGTTGATGATGCGGAACATGCTGCCTCCAGGGAAATCGGTTCTGCCGATAGAGCTGTGGAAGAGGGTGTCGCCGGTGAAGGCTACGTGCTCTGCCTCGCAATAGAAGGTGACGGAACCGCTGCTGTGACCAGGAGTGGCGATGACCTGGAACTCGTGGTTGCCGAACTTGATGATCTCTTCATCTTCGAAGAATCTGCCAATCGGCGGAAACTGGTAATCGAGCTGCATCTGATAGAAGGTTTCTGCCTGCTTGGCGAGTCCCTTCATCAGGTTTTCATCTGCTGCCGATACTTCCGGTTTCAGTCCGAACTCCTGGTAGATGGTGTTGTTGCCGAAGTTATGGTCAAGATGGCCATGGGTTACGAGCAGGTGAACGGGCTTGAGCTGGTTCTCCTTAATATATTGTGTAATAGCCGTGCGCTCTTCCGGATAGAAGGCGCCGCAATCGATGATGACGCATTCCTTGGTCTCATCGCTCACCACGTAGCAGTTTTCCTGCAACATGTTTACTTGAAATCTTTCTATATGTAACATTTCTTACTTTGAACTTTATGATTACTTTTCACTCTTCACTTCTTCTATGCCGGAACGTAAACCAGTTGCTTGTCCTGGCTGAACCATTCTTCATCGAAGAAAGTGCTGAGCGGAGTGATTTCTGAAATCTTGAAGTATTGCTTCAGTTCTTCTTTCAGATTACCGCCCTTCAGACACAGAAGTCCGTTAGGCAGAGCATTTTGCCCATTCTGCTTAAAGTTTTTCTTGATAATCTTCATCAGGTCAGGAAGCTGCATTACCGCACGGCTTACCACGAAATCGTACTTGCCTTTTTCGTCCTCTCCGCGCAGATGTTCAGCCTTGAGATTCTGCAGATTGATGGCCGTAGCCACCTCGTTGCAGACTCTGATTTTCTTGCCCGTTCCATCTATCAGCTTGAACTTGCATTCAGGGAAGAGGATGGCGAGCGGAATGCCCGGGAAACCTCCACCGCAGCCGAAATCGAGAATCTCCGTGCCCGGACGGAAATGGATGGCTTTGGCTATTGCCAGAGAATGGAGCACATGGTGCTCGTACAGATTATCGATGTCCTTGCGGCTGATGACATTGATCTTGCTGTTCCAGTCGCGGTATAATGCATCGAGTGCCTCGAACTGCTTTTTCTGCTCTTCCGTGAGGTTCGGGAAGTATTTCTCTATTATTTCTATCATATAATTATATGTATTCTTCTTTATTTCTACTGATTTTTCTGCAAAGGTAGTGTAAAAAATCGGAAAACACGTAATAAAAACATCAAAATCTGTTAGATTATGCTCGTATATTAAGTTTTTTGCGTAACTTTGCACCCGTTTTCAATATAATTTAAGCAAAAATAGATAAAAACAGACAAGAAAATATGATAAAAGCAGCACTCTTCGATCTGGATGGCGTGGTATTCGATACAGAATCACAGTACTCCATCTTCTGGGGAATGATAGGCAGGGAGTATCATCCGGAAATGCCCGATTTCGAATATCGCATCAAAGGACAGACTCTGGTTCAGATTTACGACAAGTATTTCACCGATGAAGCCGTCTTCGCCCACATCGAAGGTTTTACAGGCGCAAAGGAGGAACAGGCTAAGATTACAGCCCGACTGGATGAGTTTGAAAAGACCATGCAGTATGAATATATTGCAGGGTTCGAAGACTTTATCAGCGACTTGAAGCAGCATGGCGTAAAATGCGCTGTGGTAACGAGCAGCAACATTCAGAAGATGCTGAATGTCTATGAACGTCACCCGGAATTCAAGGCTTATTTCGACCGCGTGCTGACCAGCGAGGATTTCGCTGAGAGCAAGCCTCATCCAGACTGTTATCTGAAAGGTGCAGCCTATTTCGGTGTAGAACCGGAGGACTGTGTAGGACTGGAAGACAGCTTTAACGGACTGAAGGCGGTGAGAGCCTCAGGAGCCTTTACCTTAGGTCTTGCCACAACGAACAGCAGAGAAGCCATCCAGCCGCTATCCGACTATGTGATAGATGATTACAGAGGTTTCAGTTTTGCTGACTTGCAGCGCATCGTGGAGAATGCGAAATAGATTCAACGCAGAACAATAAATCAAAATAAAAATGGGATATTTATCTACTGACAAGAAGAAAATTACCACCAAGACCTTCGCAGAAATGAAGAAGGCTGGCGAGAAAGTAACCATGCTGACAGCATACGACTTTACAACAGCCGGAATTATAGATGCTGCAGGAATTGACTCTATATTAATAGGTGATTCGGCCAGCAATGTGATGGCAGGAAATGCAGACACATTGCCGATTACCGTAGACCAGATGATTTATCACGCTCGCAGCGTGGCACGTGCCTGCCAGCATGCTTTCGTGGTTTGCGACATGCCTTTCGGCAGCTATCAGATCAGCAAGGAAGAGGCGCTGCGCAATGCTTGCCGCATGATGAAGGAGACGGGTGTAGACGCTCTGAAACTGGAAGGCGGCATAGAAATATGCGAAACCGTTAAGGCGCTGGTTAATGCAGGTATTCCTGTTCATGGTCATCTCGGACTTACCCCGCAGAGCGTGAACAAGTTTGGCGGTTATGGCATTCGTGCCAAGGAAGAGGCTGAGGCACAGAAACTTATCAGCGACGCCATTGCGCTGGACGAAGCAGGCTGCTTTGCCATCGTGCTGGAGAAGGTTCCTGCTAAGCTCGCTGCTGAAGTAAGCAAGAAGGTGAAGGCTGTAACGATTGGAATCGGTGCTGGTAACGGCTGCGACGGACAGGTTCTGGTTTATGCTGATGCACTCGGAATGACACAGGGTTTCAAGCCTAAGTTCCTGCGCCACTTTGCTCAGGTAGGCGAGGAAATTACCAAGGGTGTGAAGGCTTATATTGATGCGGTGAAGACCGTAGATTATCCTAGCGCTGAAGAGAGTTACTAACATAAACTCTCTTTTTCGTGAAGTGTAAGAGAGTATAAATAAGATAGATTCATAAAGAGTTTAGAATAATGGATACACAAAATACACCAGTACATATCAAGCTGTGGCACAAGGACTTCTGGCGATTATGCTTTGCCAATCTCTTGCTGATGTCGAGTGTGTACATGCTCGTCTTTGCCATTCCTTATTTCCTGATTCCGGCGAAGTATCAGATGTGGCAGATAGGGTGTGTGCTTCTTGCATACGGCTTTGGACTGTTTCTGTTTGGCGGCTTCTGCTCTTATCTGGTGCAGCGCTACCGCAGGAATATGGTCTGTCAGCTTTCCATTTTAGGTGTGGTTGTTTGCCTTTCGGTTCTTTACTATCTGGATACGTTCTGGAACATCAGGTTTTCTTTTGAGGTTCTCCTGGCGGTCCGTTTCCTGTTGGGAGCATTTCTGGGGCTGGCTCAGATGTCGCTTGCCAGTACGCTGGTTATTGATTCCTGCGAGTCGTTCCAGCGCACCGAGGCTAATTACATTACCTCCTGGTTTGCCCGCTTTTCGATAGCCGTAGGACCCTTGGTGGCATGTTTTGTTTACAACTATTTCGGCATGGGCTATGTTTTCCCTACGGCTTCGTTGCTGGCTTTGGGAGCTTTCGTGCTGGTTTCTCGCGCCAAGTTTCCTTTCAAGGCACCTGCCGAAGGAATTAAGACTTTCAGCCTCGACCGCTTCTATCTGCCACAGGGAACTCCGCTGTTTGTCAATATCATCCTGATTACTTTTTCTGCGGGATTATACTTTTCTGTGCCTCATCCTACGGGCATCTTTCTGATGATTTTCGGAGGATTGGTCTTGGCGTTCCTGGCAGAAAAGTTTGTCTTTGCTGATGCAGATCTGAAGAGTCAGATATTGGTAGGCCTGATATTGTTGGCTTCCGCTGTACTGATTTCGTTTGCAAGTCAGGAGTTTGCTGTCGAAATCGTGGTTCCAACCTTGCTGGGTTTCAGCTTGGGAATCATCGGAAGCCGTTTCTTACTCTTCTATATCAAGCTTGCCAAACACTGCCAGCGCGGCACGAGCGTGAATTCGTTCTTCCTGGCTTGGGAGTTGGGCTTGAGTTTGGGAATCGGTCTCGGTTTCATGTTCCATAATCTTCCGGCGAGAGCGCATTTTAACGTAGATCATCCCGTGTATAATATGATTGAACCACGGGTATTGCACTATGCACTTCTTTTTACAATCGTATCGTTGCTGGTGTACAATTTCTTGGTTCATCCTTGGTACATGAAGCATAAAAACAGATAAAAAATTTGAAATCTCGTTTGTTTCATAAAAGCTATTCTTTAAAAGAACCTAAAAATAGCTTTTATGAAACATTTTTAATATTATTTAGATAGGTTTTTTCGCTTTTGTGGCTTAATTTGAGTACTTTTGCGTTTAGTTTTGGAAATATATTGTTTGAATTAAGAAATTAAACGTAAAAATATAGAATTATGGCAGAAGCTATTGATATCCGCGAATTGAATATCCGGATAGAACAACAAAGTCAGTTTGTTACCAATCTGGTAATGGGCATGAATAAGGTAATCGTAGGTCAGAAACACCTTGTAGATTGCCTTCTTATCGGTCTTCTCTCTGATGGTCATATCCTGCTTGAGGGTGTACCTGGACTGGCGAAGACACTTGCAATCAAGACATTGTCACAGCTTATCAGCTCCGACTATAGCCGCATTCAGTTTACTCCTGATTTGTTGCCTGCCGATGTGGTGGGTACTCAGATTTATTCACAGAAAGACGAGGCTTTCCATGTAAAGCGCGGTCCTGTCTTCGCCAATTTCGTTTTGGCAGATGAGATTAACCGTGCCCCAGCCAAGGTGCAGAGTGCGCTGCTCGAAGCCATGCAGGAACACCAGGTTACCATTGGCGATGAAACCTTCAAACTGCCTAGTCCGTTCCTGGTTATGGCTACACAGAACCCTATCGAGCAGGAAGGAACCTATCAGTTGCCTGAAGCACAGGTAGACCGTTTCCTGCTGAAGGTAATCATCGATTATCCTACACTGGAAGAGGAGAAGCTTATCATCCGTGAGAATATTCAGGGCGGACTTCCTGAGGTTACACCTGTAACATCAGCCGAGGAGATTCTGAAGGCTCGCAAGATAGTAAACGAGGTTTATCTCGATGAAAAGATTGAGCAGTATATTGCCGATATCGTCTTTGCTTCACGTTATCCTGAGCGCTACGGACTGGGCGAGCTGAAAGACATGATTACCTTCGGCGGCAGTCCTCGTGCCAGCATCTCTCTTGCCAAGGCAGCCAGAGCCTATGCGTTTATCAAGCATCGCGGCTATGTGATTCCAGAAGATGTAAGAGCTGTAGCCCATGACGTATTGCGCCATCGTATCGGCCTTTCTTACGAGGCCGAGGCAAGCAATGTGACAAGCGAGGAAATCGTGAGCCGCATCATTAATAAGGTGGAAGTGCCTTGATAGTTAACAGTTTATAGTTAACAGTTGATAGTTAACAGTTGATAGTTTATAGTTAATAGTTTAGGATTTTGGATACACAAGATATCTTAAAAAAGGTTCGGAAGATAGAAATCAAGACTCGCGGACTGAGTCAGAACATCTTCGCAGGTCAGTATCATTCTGCCTTCAAGGGTAGGGGAATGGCCTTTGCCGAGGTGCGCGAATATCAGTATGGCGATGATGTGAGAGACATCGACTGGAATGTGACCGCCCGCTTTCATAAGCCTTATGTCAAGGTGTTTGAAGAGGAAAGGGAACTTACGGTGATGCTGCTTGTAGACGTCAGCGGGTCGCTCGATTTCGGTACGATGAAGCAGATGAAGCGCGATCTGGCTACTGAGATTGCTGCCACACTCGCCTTCAGCGCTATTCAGAACAATGACAAGATAGGTGTCATCTTCTTCTCTGACCGTATCGAGAAGTACATTCCGCCTAAGAAAGGAAGAAAACATATTCTCTATATCATCAGAGAAATGCTCAACTTCCAGCCGCAGAGCCAGCGTACCGACATCGGTTGCGCCCTGGAATATTTCACCCGCGTGATGAAACGCCACTGCACAGCTTTCGTAATCAGCGACTTCTACGATCATAAGGATTTCCAGCATCAGTTGCAGATTGCCAACCAGAAACATGATGTAGTAGCTATCCAGGTTTACGACCCGCGTGCCAAGGTGCTGCCTGATGTAGGACTGCTCAAGGTGATGGACGCAGAAACCGGACACGAAATGTATATTGATACAAGTTCGAAGAAACTGCGAATGGCTCATACCCAGCAATGGCTGATGCAGCAGGAGAATCTGAAAACTGACTTTGCCAAAAGCAAGGTCGACTGGACTTCGATTGCCACTAACGAGGACTTCTCGAAGGCACTCCTGATGCTTTTCAAGCAGAGGGGCTGATAAACCGAAAGCTCAAAGTAAAGAAACTATGTTTAAAGTAAAGAATATCATATTGTCGCTCGTTCTCCTGGGGTGCTCAGGCTTGGCTCAAGCCCAGCAGGTAGAGCAACGCATCGACTCGCTGCAGATACTGATAGGACAGCAGACCGTGCTGCATCTGAAGGCTTCGGTCAAGCAGGGCGATAAGGTGCAACTGCCATCTTTCAAGCCGCAGCAGCAAATTACGCCGGGAGTGGAAGTGGTAGAGCAGAGTAAGGGCGACACTTCGCACATAGGCGACGACCGCATGGTGGTGAGCCGCGACTATACGCTGACTTCATTTGATGAAAAGGTGTACGTGATTCCTGCGCTCAATGTGAAGGTAAACGGCAAGAACTGTCATGGCAACCAGCTTGCGCTGAAGGTGCTCACCGTGCCCGTAGATACGGTTCATCCCAACCAGTTCTATCCGCCCAAGGATGTTCAGGATAATCCTTTCTCCTGGAGCGAATGGAGCCCGCTGTTCTGGTTGAGCCTATTGCTGTTAATCCTCTGTGGTGCATGGCTTTATCTGCGCAACAGACTGAAGAACAACAAGCCGATTATCACCCATATCCGCATCGTAAAACGTGTTCCGGCTCATGAAAAGGCGCTGAATCAAATCAACGTCATCAAGCAGCAGCACGTTGAGAATCAGGAAACACAGAAGGCTTACTACACCCAGCTTACCAATACGCTGAGAGAATACATCGTGAGCCGTTTCGGATTCAATGCGATGGAGATGACCAGTATGGAAATCATCGAACGTTTGCGCGAAGCAGGCGACCAGAAGATGATTGATGAACTGAAGGAACTCTTCCAGACTGCCGACCTCGTGAAGTTTGCCAAATATGAAACCCTGGTGAATGAGAACGACGCAAACCTGGTGAATGCCATCAACTTCATCGACCAGACCAAGACAGATGAGAAACCTACTGAAGAAAAGGTGGTTCCACAACTGACCAGCGAAGAGCAGAAGACGCAATCTCAGCGCCGCCTCATCAAGTCGCTCCTCTGGATAGGAGCCATCGTAGGTCTGGCTCTGTTGGGTTACATCATTTATCAGTCAGCCATGCTGCTGATGTAAAGCAGGGTGTTCTTATGAAACGTTTCGCCGGGCAAAGCGGTTTATTCCGAAACTCTTTGCCTGGCTATAAATAGAAAAATATAGAAATGGAATTTGCAAGTAAAGGCTATTTTCTGTTGCTCCTGTTGCTGATACCTTATATATTATGGTATTTCCTCTACAGGAAGAAGAATGCGCCAACCATGCGCATGAGCGACACGAAAAAGTATCAATATGCTCCGAAGAGCCTGCGTGTGCGTCTCATCCATCTGCCAATGGTGCTGAGATGCATCTGTTTCGTGCTCATCGTCTGTGCGATGGCTCGTCCGCAGACGCATACGGCTTGGGACAACAAGACGGTAGAAGGCATTGACATTATGTTGGCAATGGACGTTTCCACCTCTATGCTTGCCGAAGATTTGAGACCAAACCGTATGGAAGCGGCTAAGGATGTGGCAACAGAATTCATCTCGGGAAGACCGAACGACAATATCGGTCTGACTATCTTTGCCGGTGAAGCCTTCACCCAGTGCCCGATGACAACCGATCATGCCAGTCTGTTGCGCCTCTTGCAGGCAACCCGTACGGATATTGCCGCCCGGGGACTGATTGACGATGGAACTGCAGTGGGAATGGGACTCGCCAATGCCGTGAGCCGCCTGAAGGATTCTAAGTCAAAATCGAAGGTTGTGATTCTTCTTACCGACGGCAGTAACAACATGGGTGAAATCTCGCCAATGACCGCAGCAGAGATTGCCAAGAGCTACGGAATCCGCGTTTACACCATCGGTGTAGGAACCAACAAGGTGGCTCCTTATCCAATGCCTGTGGCAGGAGGAGTGCAATACGTCAACATTCCGGTAGAGATAGACACGAAGACGCTGAGTGATATTGCTCAGACAACCGATGGTAATTTCTATCGCGCTACGAACAATAACGAGCTGAAGAAGATTTACAGGGACATTGATAAACTGGAGAAAACCAAGTTTAATGTCAAGCATTTCGCTAAGCGATATGAAGCTTATCAGCCGTTCGCCTTGGCAGCTCTCCTGGTATTGCTGGTAGAAATCCTGCTCCGCATCACCTGGTTCAGAAGAATTCCGTAATCCGGAACTGAGCCATTACTGATTATCGGAGATATCCCGCTATCTTTCGGAGATATTTCGCTATCTTTCGGAGATATTTTACCAGTTATCGGAAATATTTTACTGATTATCGGATAATCGAATAGAAGATATAATTAGAATAGAAAATGTTAAGATTTGAAGATCCTATATTTCTCTGGCTGTTGTGGATAATACCAGTACTGATTCTGATCAGACTGATAGGATGGAGAAGAAGAAAGGCTAAACTGAAGAAGCTCGGCGATCCGGAACTTCTGAAACAGCTCATGCCCAACATCTCCAAATATCGCCCTACAGTTAAGTTTGTGCTGATGCTCGCAGCCTTGGCGCTTCTCATCGTGATGGTAGCTCGCCCGCAGATGGGCAGCAAGATTTCTCACGATAAGCGACATGGTATTGAAACCATCATCTGCCTCGATATTTCCAATTCCATGCTCTGTCAGGACGTGGTTCCATCCCGTTTGGACAAGAGTAAGATGCTTATCGAAAATCTGGTCGACAACTTTAACAACGACAAGATAGGACTCATCGTCTTTGCCGGCGATGCGTTCGTGCAGTTGCCAATCACCACCGATTATGTTTCGGCAAAGATGTTTCTCCAGAACATAACCCCTGGTCTTATCCAGACCCAGGGAACCAATATCGGAGCAGCCATCGATTTGGCTTCCAAGAGTTTCACCCAGCAGGAGAATGTGGGCAGAGCCATCATCGTTATTACCGATGGCGAAAACCATGAGCCTGGCGCACAGGAGGCAGCGGCTGCTGCCAACAAGAAAGGAATCAATGTCTTTATCCTGGGCATTGGTAACACCAAGGGAGCACCAATTCCTATGGGCGACGGCTCTTATCTGAAGGACAATGCGGGCAACACCGTTATGACCGCCCTGAATGAGCAGATGTGCAAGGAACTTGCCCAGGCTGGTAAGGGTCAGTACATTCATGTAGATAATACCAGCGATGCGGAAAGAGCATTGAATGATGATATTGCCAAATTGCAGAAAGGCGATGTAACGAGTGTAGTTTACAGTGCCTATGATGAACAGTTCCAGGCTGTAGGTATTCTCGTCATCCTGTTGCTTATCATCGAAATCTGTCTGCTTGAGGTAAAGAATCCTCTGCTCAGAAACATCAAGTTTTTTAAGAAAGACATCAGGAAGCCTTTCTGATAAACGTTTATACATTATTATATAATAAGAATGAGATATTTAAGATATATATTGGTTTTTGCCCTGATGGTGCTGGGCTTGGCGAAGGTGGGAGCACAGAACGACCGCAACTTCATCCGCCAGGGAAACCGCGCCTATCATAAACAGAAGTGGGCTGCAGCCGAAACGCAATATCGCAAGGCTATCTCCAAGAACCAGAAGAATGCGCAGGCTGTCTATAATCTGGGTTGCGCCCTGATGATGCAGCAGAAGGATTCGATGGCAATGATACAGTTTGAGAATGCTTCGAAACTGGAAACGAACAAGATGCGACGCGCCAGAAGTTACCACAACATGGGTGTGGTCATGCAGCAGCATCAGCAATATGCGCAGGCCATAGGATGCTATGAGAACGCTCTGCGCTGCAATCCGCAGGACAATGCAACCCGATATAATCTTGCCCTCTGCAAGAAACTGCTTAAAAACCAGAAGCAGAACAAGCAGAACGATAAGAATAAGAACAACAAGAATAAAAACAAGGACAAGAACAAAGACAAGCAGAATAAGGATCAGAACAAAGATCAGAATAAAGGCAAGAACAAGAACGACAAAAAT
>ULYZ01006276.1_pt1 | contig 20955 bp, 20 predicted proteins | sample 1962731 | NCBI WGS metagenome assembly ULYZ01 (sample SAMEA4835879, study PRJEB28245) | human gut metagenome | biome: gut microbiome; material: fecal sample | place: Denmark | collected 2008 | reverse complement strand
CAACTCCCCCATTTCCAATGCATTTTGCATATACTCATTGGAAGCCCAATCTTTCTCCAAGACTTTCCCATCCCTATTGGTGACAAAAGCCTTTAGTTTACCTTCTATATTTTGGAAACGAACAATGATGTCATCTTCCCAATAATAGACATAAACAGAATCGCCTCTTTTTAAAATATGCGATATGTAACTATCTCGTTTTGACATAAGCGTATAATTAAATTAATCCTTAGGCCATAACCCTATTTCTTTTTCAAATTGTCTTCTTAGTCCAGGTCCTTCCGAAGACCAAAAACCATCAAGCATAAAACCATTTGGATGTTCCTGACGATATTTTATTTCATCTTTTAAATCCTTGAGTTCCTCGGCAGAGAAATCATCACGAGTGAAACCATTCTCTTTTAATTCTTCATCTACCTGCTTTTCTATTTCATCGAGTTCTATATTCACATGAGTTAGTTTCTTACCAAAGAAATAAACACATAGTAGTCGTTCTATTGGCTCATCTGTAAAGATAGAACCATAGAGCAAATGTTTCATATCATCGTCTACATCATAATAAGAAGTAGATGACTTACCATCAACTTCGTATCTTAGGCTTTTACCCTCACATTCCAAACGAATAGATTGTACAGGGAGCAAGTCGTATACATCCGGCTTGCACAATACATCTGCCACGTTTGGAGCTATATCAAAAGTCAAATAAAGCTCATCGCTATTATCTTTTGTCTTTGCATATTCATCCCAATTAGCCTTTGCCAAAGGCACAACCAGTTCATCACCTTCACGCTTAGGCATACTGATTTCAACCTTATGGGCAGCAGGAAGATTATTTTCATCAATAGGATAATCAAACAAATGCAGTTTACCCTTAACGCCTTCTATAGGTTTATCGAACATATAAGCATCTTTGAGTACCCACTTATATTGCGACTCATCAGGCGAAGCCCAAAGAGAATCAGACTCTGTTTCTATTCTGTCTAACGTCACATATCCAATGATAGCACCATAAGGAAACTCATTTGCTTGTGGCAAATTGCCAAAGAGAATATCGTTGTTTATAGTTGACGCCCATTCCAAAGGCATTCCACCTAGCATATTCATGCTAAACTTCTTGCTGGCATGTATGAGTATTCTACCAGGATTTTCTTTCGGTTTCCATGTTCTATTCTCTACATCTTTAATACCAGAGCAAATCATTGTCGCCCATGGCTGTTGTACCGATAATACTTTCATAAGTTTAATATTTTAAAGGTTATTATTTCTTGTCAGCTGTCATTTTCTCATAGAGTTTAAAGAGGCATTCCAATCGAGCCTCATCATTTGGGAACGGAGCGCCAGGATAGCAGCTTTCTACGATGGCATCCAGTTCCTCATGTGCAGCACGCAAATCCTCCGGCATCTTTTCCGGGTCGTAAAGATCTGCAAGCGTCTTCTCTGGATAGTTTTCACGAGCCAGAAGCACATTCGTTGCCGCCTCTTCTATCTCAGACTTCTTGGTGTCGGAGATGGATGGGAAGGGGAAAGTGTTGTATGATAAAGAACTAGAATATCTTAAACGCATTTCCATCTTACCTGCTAACGTATTGTTCCATAACATATGAATATAAGAAGTTATAATTCCAAATATCCAAATTTCACAATCATAGATAGCAAAACCTGCATTAGACACGATTGTATCCTTGTCCAAATAACCAATTGGTATGTACTTACGAGTTTCTGAAGAGGTTAAAGGAACGAATAAACATTCCTGACAGGAAAATCTATCCTCACTATATTTATAAGGATATTTAGCCATTCGTTGAGTTGGTATTTTCTTACTTTTTGCTCTTTCATTACGAACGTTCTCTAAACGTTTTGCTATTTCTGGAATAGAGTAAGCGAGAGACACATCTTCTTCACATATATACAAACAATATCTTATTTGCCCTTTTATAAATTCTGCAGCACCAACAAATCTCTTTACAATTCGATTGGCTTGCGGATATTGTTTTATAAGACTATCTCTTTCTGATTCGTCAAACATATAATTATTAAAATCATTTGTTTTAGAACCACTTATCATCTCAGGGAAACCTGAAATCGATTTACTTAGTGGCTTCATATATAATATTTTTGTAGTACTTAAATAAGGATTAATAAAAGGTACCACCTTCATATTATCTGCATTGTATAATATCCTTTCTTTTATATTATTGATATTTTGCAACCCTATTATAATACATGTCACACCAGCATTATGTTTTGCATTATTAGCCCACTTAAATGAAGAATATGCAAATGAAATCTCCACTCCTGTATTAAAAAGAATAGGCCATAATATAGCAACCTGTTCACCTTGAGTAATTGAATTTGTTGATACAAATGCGCATTTTGATTTAGCACATTTGCAATACAAAGATCCCAAGAAGAACCAATTACATATATAATCTAGTTTCTTCCAACCATTATTATCTCCAAAGACATACTTCATATCATTCTTTTGAGATACATCTTGCAAACTACTCCCCAAATACGGTGGATTTCCAAATACAAACACTTCTTCATCCTTGGTATGTGGACATACTACCTCCCAATCCATTCTACAGGCATTACCACATTTTATCTGGTTGATATTATGCAAAGGCAAGGCAGCAACATTCACACCGAAATCGGCGTGAAACTTGTTGTTCATCTGATGCTCGGCAAGCCAAAGCGAAAGCATGGCTACCTCGTGAGGAAAGTCGAGAAGTTCAATTCCAAAGAACTGTTTCAAACGGATACACGAACCATCAATAAAGTCGAGCATCTGCTCAGGCGTACATTTCTTGCGGAGATGCAGAATATCCATTTCGAGCAAGCGCAACTGCTTATAAGTGATAATCAGGAAATTACCACTACCACAAGCTGGGTCAAAGAACTTCATCTTGCTCATTCTTACCATCAACTTATTGCAACCATTAATGATTGGTTTGCACTCGTCAATAAACTGATTTTGAGACAAGGCACTCATATCAAGCAGGTTCTTCTTCTGTTCGTAAAACTCTTCCAGTTTCTTATATTCCCCTCTCAAATCATCCATAAAGAGCGGATTGATTACCTTCATGATATTAGGCACACTGGTGTAGTGCATACCCTCCTTGGCACGCACATCAGGATTCACCACCGCCTGAATCATACTACCGAAAATATCCGGATTGATGTCCTTCCAATCCAAGTCTCCGCATTCGATGATTATCTTTCTAGCCTTATAACCCATCTTTGGGATAGGAATGTCAGAGGCAAAAAGACCGCCATTCACATAAGGAAACTGATTGATTTCCTTGGTAAGTTCTTCCGAACGCTCCTTGTTTGGCACATTCATCACCTGGAATGCCTGACCTAGCATCTCGCCGAGATCGGAACCATCTTCCTTGGTAAATTGCTTGATAAAGTTGGTAAAGAGATTTTCGGCAAAGATACCTGTGTCTTCGGCAAAGAAGCAGAAGAGCAGGCGGGTAATGAAGATGTTAAGGTCGTGCAAGTCGTCATCACTATTATATTCGTTATAAGCACGAATCTCATCATGCAATTTGGCAAGTTTCTCAGCAGCCTTCACATCGGCAGGGTTTTCTGCCGTAGTGTGTACTCGCTCTACGTTCATCAAAGGATAGAAGAAGCCAAAGTCGCTGTGCATCTTGACGAGTTTCTGCTCGTAAGTATCATTCTCACGAGTATCATAAGCAAGGAGGGTTTCACCATCGCTCACCGCAATAATCTTTGGTGCAGCCTTCTTTACCTGAGCATCGGTCTTCAATGCCTCCAACCTGGTGGTAAGATGCAAAGTATCTACAGCCTGATAGCAGAACAAGCCTTTGATAAGCAAGCCGTCGAATGTCTTCAAGACACCCTTTCCTTCCTTGTATCTCGACACATCCTTTTCGCTTTTACCAAAAGCCTTCAGTATCTCATAGCCAACCTCAGAGGCTGGCACCACTTTAGTTTTAAACGATTCCAATCGGGATTCGATTTCCTTATAGCTGAGTTGCAGTTTCTTTGCCATAACTTCCATTACCGATGGGAGCATAGCAAAGCCTTGCCATCCTATTACTCCACCGATTCCCGAAAGCAGAAACCATCTGATTTTAAAAGATTATTTTGATTCTAGTCCAGCCTCATCGCAAGATAAGGTATAGGATAACCGATTAGCTATCAAAAAGGAAGGCGTAGGGAATCTATCACTCGCATTACCCTTGCTCTTCGAGGATTCGCGGTCCTATGGTGTCAAGGATAAGAAGCAACAGATGCCTACGCCAAGCGGGTATATATATGATAGCACAGAGCGTACCCCTCCTGACGAAGGGGCACACCTATGCCATGTGTATATACACAGTGGGTAGACGCCCACTGCTGTCTCCCTCTGAACACCATATTAAATTTTGCGAATTTCGAAGAGTCAGAAGAAAACGTAGAGAACGTCTTTCTTAATTATGATAGGCCAAGCCATGGACTTTTACCTAGCCGGCGACTCATCGCCAGCCATCCACAGCAAGACAACTGCAAAAGTACGAAAAAGAATTGGCTTCACAAAATTTTGGGTCTTTTTTCTTGCATATCTCATTTACTTTTCTTATCTTTGCCACCAAATTAATAACAATAACATTAAAAAGGAGGTTATTATGCAAGCAACAAAGAACAATACAAAGGAGGAAAACATCAGAAAGTTTAAACAACTCCTAAAACATAAAGAGGAAATGCTCGAAAGAGCAAAACAATATGATGGCATTGACATTTATGCTAAAACAGAAATCCACTATTAGATGAAATCAAAGCTGATTTCGAAAAGTCGACAAATGATTTAAAAGAGAAATAGTTTCTTGCAAATCCCAAATAAAATTGGTTATAAAGCAGCATATATTCAAGGCTTTTGCCCTTACAGGGCGCAGGGGGACAACGTCTTAATACCCAGGGTGTTGCCCTGGGCTAGGAGCTTTTGGGCCTTCAGCCCGTGCTTGAACCACATGCAAAAGTTCAATGATTTACTTCTTAACCAGGCATTTTATACTCATGTCTAAGCTTCCAGATAGTTCATCATATCCTCCAATGTATCGAAGTTCTTGACATTCCCCTCCTTTACATTGAGAATAGCCTTATCTAACTCTGATTGTAACTTTTTCTTTTGTAATGTTGCATTCATAATACGATTAAACAATTAAGTTTGATACATTTATTCAGAATAAGGCGTTCTCATATGCTCATGCTTCCATTGCTCAATAGTATTCTCATCTATCAAGCCCTTATCCCACAATTCATTTGCGGCATCTATCGCTTTTTGCGCAAAATAACGGCTATCTTTCGTCATAATACTATCATTTTAAATATTTACACATGTTACTTATGAGTAATCAACGCTTCCATATCTTTGATAAAATTCTCTACTTTCTCAAAATACGGCAAGACCTCTTCTTCTGTAGCATCAAAGGTATCATCATAATCACCAGACTGCCGAAGCTCATAAAGACGAGAGAACAACTTTCCATAAGTTCGATCCAACAAACCTGTTGCAATAAATTTCTCTCCAACTAAATGTATTACACCGGCATGAGTCTTTGCAGTAAAGCCCTTGTCAAGTAACAATGCAGAAGCCATATGGAATACAGTATAATACAAACGATTTCCCGTCAAATTCCAATACTTCAATTTTGCCACACCCTTAGCCTCATCAAAACTCTTATAAGCTTTTTCTATCCTGTAGTGTACAAGATCTCTACGTTGTTGACCCTCTAGCATAGCATCACCCCTTCCTCTTCTACATTATTATAAAAAGGACTGCCCTTTTTGCTCTGCCAATCCTTCATCGAATACACTATCGGGTGAATCATCTGATTGATTTGCCATCCCAATTCCCAAAGAGGATAGGTGTAATTATCATGATCCTGCTCATCTATCTTATCCTTGTTCAAAAGCACAAGGATGTCCCAGTCGGAATCTGCTTTAGCATCCCTTCTAGCCCTTGACCCGAAAAGGATAACCTTGGCATCTTTCGGCATAATCGACTCCGCTTTCTTCTGAATCGACTTGAGTACCTCATCTTCAAGATGTTCCCTTGTTATTGTCGTCATAACACTATCATTTTAATTACACCGCAAAAATACGAAAAAGAATTGAAACTAACAAATATTCTGAGAGATATTTGCATTTATTCTTTCCTATTCACCCAAACCTTATGGCTGCCACGACCTAGTGAATCTATCGGCGAAGTCTTGTCATTTGTCAGCTCCTTCAGTTCCATAGAGGCGGAAGTACGGCTCAGGTTGTTGATTGAGGCATAATCGCCTAGGGTGAGGACTCCGTTCTTCTCTATCACCTCCAGGGCTCGGGCGATGCGTTCTTCCCTGGAATAGAGCTGCTTACGGATAACCTTTACACCACCCATATCACGTTCCAGGTCACGGTCGGTTTCACGCTTCACATCCTTGACAAATTCAGGGGACGCCTTGAAGTTGATGTCCTTCACGCCCACCTTGCGGTACGTCATCTTATCATCTGGATTCAGAATTTCCCTAGGCTTCTCATCCTCGAAAGCGAGGGAGAGGGAGAAGGTGCCGAAACCTTCCAGATTCACGTTGTACCCCATGGAGAGCATATCTGTCAGCATATCAACCACATCGGTCAATACAGCCTCCGTGGTACTTTCCGAAATACCGCGATGGTAGTTCTGCATCATCTTGACGAACTCTTTTCGGGATAGTGTCCGGTTGGTCACCATCTTGGGATAAACTCTGCGCTTGCCATCATAGCGCATATCCCCCATTTCCTGCAATTTGTACTTAGCCATATCAGTTTCCTTTCCTATTTTAGTTTATTAGTATTTCTTATTGCAGCAGCCTTTACATCCTATAGTATTTATTGTTATACTTAAGAAGAAAAGACCACAAACCTAGGAAGAAAAGTATTTTATCCTAGGAGAAATCTCCGTTCATAGACATTGAACCGACATTCAAAGTCTATGAACCGCCGTTCAAAGACACTGAACGGACATTCAATGTTTATGAACGAAGATTTCTACTATGCAAAGATACAACTTTATCAGATATAAAACAAGACTTTTCCTGAATATCTTTACTTTTCCGGCCATAATTCTTCGTTTTTTGAGCTTATTTCTTTGCGTATCCCAAATAATTGTGTTAACTTTGTAGTCAGATTGCAAGCCAAAGGTCAAAGGATTGCAAGCAAAAGACAAAGCAAAAGACTAAGATTAGACATTCTTATGAGTATGAAGATATTAGCAACCAGCGACTGGCATCTGGGCAACCTGTTTCACGGCAACGACCGTCTGCCGGAACACAAGCATTTCCTGAAATGGCTCCTGGAGCAGATAGCTGGACAAAAGTCCGATGCTCTCCTCATAGCAGGAGACATCTTTGATAACGGAAATCCATCGGCAGCGGCACAGACCGTTTATTACGAGTTTCTTGCCGATGCTACCCAACTGTGCCCGAACATGCAGGTCATCATTACCGCCGGCAACCACGATTCCGCCAGCCGACTGGAGGCTCCACGTCCGCTACTCACCCGATACCACGTGGAAATAAGAGGAAACGTAAGGAAAATCTGGAAGCAGGGAGAAAGCGAGGACGATGCTAAAACCGGCGGACATTGGATCTATTCCTTCGATGACCTCATCATCCCCGTAACCAACGAGGCAGGAGAAGAAGTCATCATCCTCGCCGTACCATTCCTAAGAAGCGATGTGGTGCAGAACGCCAGTTACTCGCAGGGAGTCAACGACTTTCTGAGAGAACTGACGGCTGAGGCTCGAAAGAAATACCCGGGCAGGAAGTGCATCATGATGGCACACATGTACGCCAAGGGTTCGGATATCGCCAAAAAGGATGCGAGCGAGAAAATCATCATCGGCGGACAGGAGGAAGTGGACCTGGAAGGATGGAACGACCATCCCGACTATATGACTTGCGGACACATCCACAAACGGCAACATATCTGGAACACCGACTGGGCAAGATATACGGGAAGTATCCTCCCAATGTCGTTTGCCGAGAAAGACTACACCCACGGCATCGACCTCATCACCATAGAACACGGAGAAGAGGAGGAAGGAAAGGAAACCGGCAAGAGCAAGGAATGGAAAGTAGATTTTCTGGAATACAAGCCTCAGCACGCCCTCCGCATCCTGCCCGAAAATGAGGAAGAGCTGACCTTCAAGAAATGGCAGAAGCTCATCAATTCTGAACTTTCAGAGAGAACAGACGGCGAACTGAGCGACCACTTTGACTACGTGATGCTGAAGGTAAAACAGGAGAAACTGACCAGCGATGACATCAAGGAACTGGAGAAACTAGTCAACGAAAAGGATGCCGTGCTCTGCAAAATCCAGCGCATCATCCCACAACTGGACCTCTCCACCATCCAGGGTTCCCAGCACATCACCAGCATAGAAGACATCATCAACCGTCCTCCGCTCGACACGCTGAAAGAAGCCTTCGCCATCAGACACAACGCTCCGATGAACGAAAGACAGGAGAAAATGTTATCCGATTTATTAACGACATCATCATTATGAAATTCCTACAACTCGAAATACTCAACCTCGCTTCGCTTGACAAACAGGGAGGCGAGGTCATCAACTTTGAAGAAGGTGCCTTAGGCGAGAGTACCATCTTCAGCATCGTAGGTCCGACGGGAAGTGGCAAGTCTACCCTACTCGACGCCATCTGCCTTGCCCTCTACAACCGCGCCCCTCGCTATCCCAGGAAGAAAGGCGACAAGAACCAGAACATCGAGATATTCGGAGCTGCCGATGCCAGCGAAAGTAACCGTCTGGCTCCTACCGACAGCCGAAACATCCTGACCCGTGGCAAGAAAGAGGGTTATAGCAAACTCACCTTCCTTGCCAACAACGGCAGCATCTACCGCGCAGAATGGCACGTCAGATTCCAGAGAGTGCGCTACGAGAACACCAAGACTGCGCTTTATAAAATCACGAGAAACGGCGAAGAGATAACGGAGGAAACTGCCGACTGGAACGAGCTGCCGAACATCATCGGACTCGACTACGACCAGTTTCTCCGTACCGTACTCATCGCCCAAGGCTCGTTTGCCAACTTCCTGACGGCGAAGGAAAACGAACGGTACGAACTCCTGGAAAAACTCATCGGATGCGAGGAAACTTATACGAACATCGCTACTGAAATCAAGAAGGCGAAAGACCAGGCGACGGATGCCTACAACCAGATGGCAGCATCGGTGGAAGCCGTAAAACAGAACCTGCTGAACGATGAAGAACTCGCCCAACTGAAGGAGGAAATCGCCCGGTTGGAAAAGGCTGAGAAGGAACTCGACAGCCAGTTGCAAGCCATTTCGAAAGACCTGCAATGGTTTGAGGAAAACGATAAGCAAATCAAGCAAATCAATATCTGCCAGACTGATATGGAGCAAGCATCAGATGCCATCAAAGAGATGCAAGCCCAGATTCTCCGTCTGCAGCTGCACGATGAAGTACAGCCAGCCGTCAACCTACTGCAGGAAGTAGAACGACAGACGCAAAGCATCCACGAGCAGGAAGAAAACATTCTGAAAGCGGAAGGAAACATCAAAAGTCAAGAGTCTGCCATCAGCGAAAGCGAGAAAACTCTCGCCAGTCTGAAGGAAGCAGTAAGCAAGGCACAGGAACAACTCGAAAAGGCCCTGCCGGTCATCGCTGAAGCAAGGGCGCTGAAAACAAAAATGGAAGCGGCAATGCCGAATCTGAAAGAAAAGAAAGAGGCATTGGAGATGGCTCAGAAAGAGAATCTAACTGCCCAGAAAGACGTGGAGGAAAACGCCCGAAACATCCAAAAATGGGAAGCAGAAACGGAGAAAGCGAACCTTGCCCTCAAAACGACAAAGGAAGAGATTGCCAAGCAGAAACAGGTTCTTCACGAAGCGACGCAAGCCGCTGAACAGGCTTGGGAGACGGAAAGAAATAAGACTGCCGGACAGAACATAGAGGAGCTGCAGAGCCATAAATCGGCAGCCGAAAAGAAACTGCAGGATGTCCAGCAAGCCATCAAGGTTGTGGCTCATCTCGATGCTGCCACAGCAGAAAAGCAGAAGAATGAGGAGCGAATCCAGGTCTTGGGCAAGAGAAATGCTGAGATAGATGAAGCCCTGGGCAAGTTGACCATCGAGGCGCTGACCCAAGAGACCCTGACGCTGAGAAATGCCTATACCCTCATGGTGAGTGAGAAATGGGAGATTCATCGTGCCAACCTGACCGAAGGCAAGCCTTGTCCGCTCTGTGGCAGCACGACCCATCCTTATCATACCGACAACAGACAGTTTGAGGAAGCCACCACGGAACTCTCTCAACTTCTGAAAGTCAAGGAGGATCTGCTGAAACTGCAACAGAAAGAGGAGAAGGATCTTTCCGGCGAGAGAAAACAAAACGACGGCGAAGTACAGACGCTCCAGAAACAACAGGAAAAGCTGTCGGGAGAAATCGCCAGTTACGAAGAGGAATGGAAGGCGCTCATCGCCCAGTATCCAAAGATTCCGAAGGCTGAGGCAGAACTGAAATCGCTCTTGCCTATCTATGAAAACAAGGCGAAAGATGCGAGCAGCAAACTGAGCCTGTTTAACAAGATTCAGAAAGAGATAGAACGGCTGACCCAACTCAAGGATAAGGCTGTGAAGGATGAAGCTGCGTATGAAAGCAAGGCTTCTACTATACAGAACAAAGCCCAAGAAAATACTTCAATCTGCACCACAAAACTAGCTGAGCAGAAAGCACTTACTATCAACCTCATCTCACAGCAAAAGAGTAAGGAGGAGGCTTACGGGAAAGCCCTTCAGACATGGAATAGCGCCAAGAAGGAAATGGAGGAATGGCAGGAGAAATATAAGCAGATTCTGAATGGAGAAGAACCAGATGCGGCTGAACAAAGACTGACAGCAGCAAAGGATGAGGCAACGAAAGCAGCTGATACTCAGAACGAGAATATCAACAAACTGAAGGCGGAACTCGCCAACAGTAAAGGTTCGCATCAAACCATGCTGTCTCAGAACAAAACGATGAAAGAGAATCTGCTGGCGAAGGAAAAGGAACTCGACCTTTGGATTGAGGAATATAACAAGCAGCTTGAAGAAAAGAGCATCGAACCACCATTCATCGACCGAAATACCATCCGGGAGATGCTTCACTCTGCCGAAGACTGGAACGCCATCCGACGGGAAAAGGACGAAAAGGAGAAAGCCGTAGCTTCAACAACTGCTCTTTACCAGAGTGCAGAAAAAGCGCATCAGCAGCACTTGGAACATCAGCCTGCCCAAAGCCGTGATGCTCTCTTAGCCATTCAACAGGAGTATCAGGAGAGAAGCCAGCGCAACGAACTGATTGCTGCCAACGCCAGAATGCAGAACCATCAGGAAGCCGTAAATCAGTTGGGCGATAAGGCTGAGGCTCTGAATCTCGTAACACAGGAAAAGGACGACTGGACAGCCATTACGGATGCTATCGGAGCAGACGGAAAGACGCTGCGCAAGATAGCCCAATGCTATACGCTCAGTTTCCTGATAGCGCACGCCAACCAGGAAATCAGAAAGTTCAACAGCCGCTACGAACTGCAACAGGTAAAGCATTCGCTGGGCATCAGAGTCATCGACCACGACCGTGCCGACGATATCCGAGACACCACCTCCCTATCTGGTGGCGAAACCTTCATCGTGAGTCTCGGTCTCGCCTTGGGCCTGTCGGCATTATCCTCCCGCAACATCTCCTTCGAGAATCTGTTCATCGATGAAGGCTTCGGAACCCTCGACCCTGATACCCTAGCCACCGTCATCGACTCCCTCGCCATGCTGCAAAGTTCGCAAGGCAAGAAGGTGGGCGTCATCAGTCATACCGACACGATGAGCGAGCGCATCACCACCCAGATAAGGATTATCAAGAATGGCAACTCCGGCAGCAGTCATATCGAGATCTATCCGTAACCCATCGCAATTACACCTTAAATTATATAGTAATAAAACAAAAGAAAGGGTGTGCCATAAGTCCATGACACACCCTTTCTTTTGTTTCCATTGAATATTAAACCCTGTTTCCCTCTTTTGGGAATACCACGGTTGGCTTGAAGGTCTTAGCCTCCTCAAAGTCCATCAGGGCATAAGCGATGATGATGACGGTATCGCCCACCTGCACCTTGCGGGCTGCAGCACCGTTCAGGCAGATACAACCGCTGCCACGCTCACCCTTGATAATATAGGTCTCCAAGCGCTCACCATTGTTGTTGTCTACAATCTGAACCTTCTCGCCTGCTATCAGATTAGCAGCGTCCATCAAGTCCTCATCGATGGTGATGCTACCCATATAATTCAGGTTAGCCTCAGTTACGGTTACACAATGGAGCTTACTCTTCAATACTTCTATCTGCATTGTTCTGTTATTACTTGATCTGTTACGGATTAAACTTAATAAAGAAATCTATCGAGGAATTATCCCTTATACTTGATATGGTCGATGAGACGGATAGGAGTCTTACCGCAATAAACGGTGATGCAACCTACCACGTATGCACTATCCTCCCATGAAGAAACATCCTGCAGGCTGTCGCCATCCACAATCTGGAAATACTCTACCTCCAGACCCTCTACAGCATTGATGTCGGCAACCACCTTATCATGAGTTTCCTGTACGGTATGAGTCTTGGCATACTCCACACTCTCCTTCAGAGCCTTATAGATGTTTGGCGCAATGGCACGCTCATCAGGAGCCAGCAAAGTATTACGGCTGCTCTTAGCCAAACCATCCTCATCACGGACAATAGGACACTCCACAATCTGCACATCGCTGTTGATGTACTTCACGAGCTGCTTGATGACAGCAATCTGCTGCCAATCCTTCTCACCGAAATAAGCACGAGTTGGTCGAACGATATAGAAAAGACGGCTCACTACCTGACATACACCATTAAAATGACCCGGGCGCTTGGCACCCTCCATCACGGTAGAAACAGGTGGAAACTCAAAGTGGCGTGTATCTGGTGTAGGATACATCTCCTTCACCGATGGTGCAAACACATAGTCAGCACCACAAGCCTCCAAGAGCTTGCAGTCAGCATCGAGGGTACGAGGATAGCGATCCAAGTCACCCTGATCATTAAACTGTGTAGGATTCAGGAACACAGAAACTACAGTCACGCCATTTTCCTTTACACTGCGCTTAACAAGAGAGGCGTGACCCTCATGCAGCGCACCCATAGTTGGCACAAGGCCGATTTCCTTTCCCTCCTTACGACACATGAAGAGTTCGTTCTGGAGGTCAACAATCTTATTGAATACTTTCATCGTCATAATCTGTTTTCGGGTGCAAAATAACAACTTTTTTCTCAAATGAGAAAGAAAAAACCTAAAAATATGCGAATTATTGCCGAAAATAATGAATTTCGGAGAAAAAATGCCCCTATTTGAAGTTTTTTTTGTACCTTTGCACGTAATTCGTAAGAATAAAATTTAAATTTTATGGCAAAAAAAGTATTATTTATCAATCAGGAGATCGACCCATACGTAGCCGAGTCTCACATGTCAATCATGGGACGCGAACTGCCTCAGAAGATGCAGGAAGCAGGTTTTGAGATCCGCACCTTCATGCCTAAGTGGGGCACCATCAACGAGCGTCGCGGACAATTGCACGAGGTCATTCGCCTGTCTGGTATGAACCTTATCATAGATGATACAGACCATCCGCTGATCATCAAGGTTGCATCTATACCAACAACACGACAGCAGATTTATTTCATCGATAATGACGACTATTTCAAGAGCCGCCAGATGGGCACCGATGAAAACGGAAAGGAATATGCCGACAACGGAGAAAGAGCTATCTTCTTTGCACGTGGTGTATTGGAAACCGTAAAGAAGCTCCGCTGGCAGCCTGATGTAATCGTCTGCCAGGGTTGGGCTAGCGCAGTAGTGCCATTCTATGTAAAGACAGCCTACAGCGAAGAGCCTTCATTTGCTGAATCAAAGGTTATTACCGCTCTCTATACCAACGAACTCAAGGGTGAACTGGGTACCAACTTCAAACGTTGCGTTGCCTTCCGCGATGCCAAGTCTGAACTGCTTGACGGCTATCAGGACGACTTCAACTTCATTGAACTCGGCAAACTCGCCATCGACTATAGCGACGGTGTGGTAGAAGGTGAAGAAGAAGCTAACCAGATTCTCTTTGATTATGCGAAGGAGAAGAACAAGCCTGTACTGGCTTATCCAGGAGAAGATATCCAGGAGCCATACGCAGACTTCATCAACAAGGTTTGTCCTGACGCAGAATAAAATTCCGACAACAGAGACACATACATACAAGGATAATGAAAATATTAAGACTCTTAACAGTATTAGTAATAGCAGCGCTTACTTTCGCTGCATGTGATGATACCACCGAGGGAATCGGTGGTAGCATCACTAATAAGATAGACAACATTAACATTTCTAACTCAGCGTTCAATGTTACCACAAAGTCTATAGTAGCAGATTCCGTATTGAGCCGCAACAACACGGGGCTCATCGGAAAGATGAAAGACCCGGAAACCGGCAACTATGTAAAGGGCGACTACATGACCCAGTTGAGCGTATTGCCTACTTTCTCTGTAGATACACTCGATTACATCAAGCAGGCAAACAAAGGTTCTATCGAAGCAGACTCATGCTACCTCCTGGTTTCATACAATGCCAGCTACGGTGATACCATCGCCCCAATGAAGGTGACAGCCTATGAGATGACAAAGCCGATGGCAGAAGATAAGGAGTATTACTCTAATTATGATGCCTTCAAGGAAGGCTGGGTAAGCGAAAACAACCAGCATTGGAGCAGTAATTACAACTTGAGCAATACATCAGATGTCAAGAACTTCAAGATTTACTTGAATAAGGAGTATAAGAATAAAAAAGATGGTAAGACATACAAGAACTATGGTTCTTACATCATGCAAACATACGCAGAACATCCTGAGTACTTCAAGACCAACTACAAGTTCCTGCACAACGTCTGCCCTGGCTTCTATATCAAGAACGTAGGCGGTACGGGTAACATGGCTAAGATCTGGAATACAGAGCTTATCTTCTACTGGACCCGCAAAAAGACCATCAAGGCAAAGGACGGCGTTAAAGACAGTACAGCTGTAAGCATCGGATACAACCGTTTCGATGGTACAGAAGAGGTTTTGCAGCTCAACAAGATTGAGAACGATAAGAAGAGCATGGAGAAGTTGGCAAGTCAGGAGAAATGGACTTACCTCAAGTCGCCTGCCGGTATCTTCACCGAGGTTACCCTCCCTATCGAAGATATCATGAAAGGTCATGAGAAGGATACGCTCAACACTGCTACCATCTCTTTCCCACGACTCAACAATGAAAACGAAGACAACCCATACAACTTTGCTACACCAAGCACCATCCTGATGGTTCAGAAAGACAGTTTGCAGTCGTTCTTCGAAAAGAGCAAGTTGGCAGATAGCCGTACTTCTTATACGGCAAGCTACAGCAGTACCGGCACCTACAAGAATGCCTATACATTCCAGAATATCGCCAACCTGGTTTCTGCCATGTATAAGAACAAAGGCAAGGGTGAAAACTGGGATAAGGTAGTACTGGTTCCTGTAAACGTCATCACAACCACACAGGGCTATACTACCGTCATCTCCAAGATCAATCACGATATGTCACTCGCTTCTACCCGACTCATCGTGGGTACGGATGATCCTGACAAGGATTATACCACAGACCAGAAGACTGGTAAGAAGGTGGCATCTGGTCCGATCCGAATCAAGGTGATTTATAGTAAGTTTAAAGAAGAATAAGCATTCATAACGCAAAGTAAAAAAGGAAACGAAACATGGCAGATAATTTTTTGGAGCGTCATCGCGAAGAATACGAAATACGCAAGGCTGCATGGCTCAAGAAGAAGAAACTATTCATGAAGTCAGGCAAGAAACAGAAGCCCCAGACACAGATGCCACGTCCTGAAGACGAAGCGTTATAAACACGAAAATATTCAGAATCCTGAGAAAGAGGGTGTATCATAAAGCATTTGAATGTTTATGATACACCCTCTTAACGTTGCCGGTTGATCCTTAAAAACCGCCGCATAAGTACCATAAAAGCCATTTAACACAAAATAAAACAAAATTAATTTGGAGTTTACCCATTTTTTTTATATCTTTGCATTGTGAACTTAAAAGTATTTAATATTAAACAGACAAAAAGCAATAAAATAAAAATAATCAAGATATTAGTAGAGATACTGGTCTATGGGTTTAACTTTTCTAAGAACTTGCATTTAAGGATACAAGATATTTGCAGGATACAAGTTACTTGCAATATATGAGATACTTGGTTTATGTTTATAGATAATGGAGAAATTACTCTCATAAAGAATTTGTTTTTAAGTTTAAACAAAAATGCTAAAGTTAGATGTTAGTAATATAAGTCCCCGTAGTGACCGTGAGGCTACTGCGGGGACGCTTTTTCAATTTATAGTATATAGAAACAAAAAGGGCAAGACCAGAGATGGTCTTGCCCAATCTATTTTTATAACTCTTTATCTATATTATAAGATTCTACCTGTAAGAGAGAACTTCAAAACAGGATAAACCTTCAAGTCTTTTACGAACTTAGAGAGATCATCCTCGCCAGCATCTTCCAATGCCTTATTGATATCTATCTCGTTACCATTCTGGTAAACCTTGAGCTTGCCCATGAACTGGCAACCCAACTCAAAGCGGCAACCGATACGGTTCTTAGGAACCAGACGACCGAAACCTAAACCGAGGTATGGACGAACATTCTTGCAACGGATATCGCCCTGAAGGTTATAGTTCTCATCGAGCTCCAAGTTGTAACCACCCAAGTTGGCATTAGCTTTTACAGCCTGGCGGAACTGATTCTTCAATTCAGGAGTAGGCAAGCTCTCAGAGAACTGACGAAGTCCATCACAAGAACCGGTAACCTCAGCAATCTTCTCACCACCAATAGACAAACCAGCAGCGATAAAGAACTTGCTGCCACCACCGAATGGATACAGATTAGCCTTTACATTAAAGGTGGTACGGTCGAATGAGCCTTCTGCATGAATGGTTTCACTGGTTGGGTACTGAACATTAGGTACTTGAGGCAAAGAACTGGTATTGACATCTACATCCAAATCACCAGACAGTTTGAAAGATGGCATGATGTTCACACCTGCTTCTACTTCAAGGAAGTTAGTAACAGGAGCAGCCACACCAACACTAATACCCTCGGTACCTGCACCCACGTTAAGACCTACATGGTTAAAGATACCGCGCTAGTAATCGCTCTGTGCCATTACACTTCCAACACCAGCAAGCAGAATTACTGCCATCATCATTAATTTCTTCATAATCGTTCTGTTTATAAGTTAAATATTAAACGCTTTTTTGCATATCGTTCGTAAATATGCTACAAATATAAACAAAAGTTACAAGAAGAACAAATAATTACACAAAAAATTAAGACTCTTTAGTACTTTAGCATACTAAAGAGCCCTAATATATTATTAAAAACGCAAAATCAGACTACTGAACTTAATCTACTACCGTAAACTTGGCATATTTCAGCAGAAGCTGTTTGGTGCCAGAATGAACGAACTCAACCGTAGCCTTCGTATTCTCACCAGAACCTTCAATCTTCAATACCGTTCCCCGTCCAAAACGCTGATGTTCTATCTTCATTCCCTCTTGCAAACCACAAGAAGAACTGCCAGCAGATGAAGCTGTAGAAGAAGAAACTGATGCTGCAGAAGATCCAGTACCGCGAGAAGCAGGATGAGAAGAATGCGTCTCCATATAACGCTTCGCTGCATTCAGCGCTCTAACAGACTTGAAATTACCTTCAGAGAGAGATGAGCGTCCGGAAACTGACGAGCGTCCGGAAGTACGTGAAGTCTCCGGTTCATCATCAAAGAGAGAAGGCTTAGGATCTGCTACAAACTGCGATGCTACCGGTTTGGAATTCTGATACCTGCTACTGTATCTAGGCTGCTCAGCATCCTCCCACGGTCTGCGAGGACGTTGCGCTCTCGCCCACTCCGGCTGGTCAGACATAGAGCCAAACAAGCTTCCACCAGCCTCATCCAGGCTATCAATCAACTTGCCGTCAATCTCATCGATAAACCGACTCGGATTATCAAACTCCATCTTGCCATATCGCCAGCGGTTCTTGGCGTTCGTCAGGATACAATGTTTCTCAGCTCGCGTAATGGCTACGTAAAGCAATCTCCGTTCCTCCTCCAGTTCTCTGAGCGAAGCAGCAGAAAGCGGACTTGGGAAGATATTCTCTTCCAAACCAACCACGAAGACCGTAGGAAACTCCAGACCCTTGGCAGCATGAACCGTCATCAGAGAAACACGAGGTTCATCCTTATCACCATCGCTGTCAGCATCGGTAAGCAGCGCCACATCCTGCAGATAATCCTGCAGGAAGAGTTCATCAAACCTACCCTCTTCACGGCGTTCCTCCACAAAAGCCGACATACCGCTCAAGAATTCCTCCAGGTTCTCCTGACGTGCCAGATCATCGGCATCCTTGCCCGACATGATATCCTGACTGATACCACTCTCCTTGATAATGGCATCACCCAATTCATAGACATCCGTAGTTTGAGCCCGTTCGATAAACGAAGAAATCAGCAATCTGAAGGTTTCCAGCTTGTTCATCGTACCCTTGTTAACCGCCAGTCCATACCGCTCAGGGGCACCGATTACCTCCCAGAAACTCACCTGGTTCTGATGGGCACAGTCAGCAATCTTCAGCACCGTAGTAGCACCTATTCCACGTGCAGGATAGTTGATGATACGCTTGATAGCCTCTTCATCATCCGGATTCGCCACCAGACGGAAATAGGCAATAATATCCTTAATTTCCTTGCGCTGGTAGAAACTCAGTCCACCATAAATGCGATAAGGAATACCCTGCTTTCTGAACTCCTCCTCGAAGCTGCGGCTCTGGGCATTGGTGCGGTAGAGAATGGCAAAATCACTATACTGGCAGCCATCCTCGCGCCGGATACGTTTCACGTCCTTCGCCACAATCGCCGCCTCTTCCTTGTCGCTGTAAGCAGGCTTATACTGAATCTTCTCACCCTTCGCATTCTCGCTGAACACATCCTTAGGAATCTGGTTGCGGTTATGCTTGATCAGACTGTTAGCCGCCTCAACGATGGTCTGGGTAGAGCGGTAGTTCTGTTCCAGTTTGAAGAGACGCGTGCCCTGAAACTGGCGCTGAAAGTTGAGAATATTATCGATATTAGCACCACGGAAACTATAGATACTCTGCGAGTCATCACCCACGGCACAAACACGCAGCTTCTCCTGACAGAGTTGCATGACGATAGACATCTGAACGTGGTTGGTATCCTGATACTCATCCACCAGGACATAATCGAAGCGGGCGGCATATTTGTGGCGAATATCCTCATGTTCTCTGAAGAGCTGATAGGTAAGTGTCAGCAAATCATCGAAATCCATGGCATTAGCCTGCTTGCAACGCTGCACGTAAGCCACGAAAATCTTACCAACCTCAGGCATCTGCGCACGCTTGTTCTGCTCGAAGATAGCCGCATCGCTCTCATAAGCCGCAGCACTCATCAGGTTGTTCTTCGCCATCGAAATCTTGGCATGAACGGCAGCAGGCTTATACTTCTTATCATCCAGCCCCATCTCCTTCACTATCGCCTTGATCAGCGAGCGCGAATCACTTTCGTCATAAATGGTAAAGTTGTTATTGAAGCCGATATGCTCAGCCTCCGCTCTCAGGATTCGGGAGAAGATGCTGTGGAAGGTACCCATATAGAGATGCTGGGCGAGATCATTTCCCACCAGTTTTCCGATACGTTCCTTCATCTCCCTTGCCGCCTTGTTGGTAAAGGTGAGCGCCATGATGCTCCAGGGGTTCATGCCCTGGCTCAGGAGATAAGCTATTTTATAAGTAAGCACACGCGTCTTACCCGAACCTGCACCGGCTATCACCAGCGAAGGTCCGTCAATATATTCTACCGCAGCACGCTGCGCTTCGTTCAAGTCTTTCAGTAAATCCATGAATCAATATTTGAGGCAAAAAACTATTTCAGGTCACCCCTATCAACTATAAACTATAAACTAAGTATTACTTCCCCCTATATCCTCCCACAGCCGTGCCCGGGTCGAAATCTTCGCCCTCACGAGGGAAGGTAGGGATAAATCTCATCTGATGTTCTATCTGTCGCTGGCGCTTCTTCATATAAGCGCTAGGATGCAGCGAACTGAATTTGCGCGGATTAGGAAGTGTAGCTGCTATCAGCGCACACTCGCCACGAAACAGATCTTTCGCTTTCTTGTCGAAATGATATTCTGCAACCGCATCCACACCATAGATACCCGGTCCCATCTCAATGCTGTTGAGATAAACCTCCATGATGCGCTGCTTGCTCCACATCATTTCGATGAGGAAGGTAAAGTAGACTTCAAATCCCTTGCGGGTCCATGAACGGCCAGGCCACAGGAAGACATTCTTAGCAGTCTGCTGACTGATGGTACTGGCTCCATGCACCTTTCCACCACGTGCATTATTCTTCGCCGCACTCTCGATGGCATTGAAGTCGAAACCGTGATGCTTCAGGAATCTTGCATCTTCGCTCGCCATTACCGCCACTGGCATGTGAGGCGAAATCTTATCCATCGAAACCCAATGATGATGCAGGGTAATACTCTCTCCATCAGCTACTTGCTGAAAGCATCGGATAAACATCAGAGGAGTGACATATACAGGAATGAACCTATATGCCACTACAGCAAGAATGGTGGTACTGAAAAACAGCACCACCACCCATTTTACTATATTCTTGATTTTCTTCAAAATCATCTATTTAGTTTTTCCCTTCCGGGAGCATGAAACTTATTACTTCAATGTACCATTATTGGCTGCGTTAACCATAGCCTGGCTAGCGTA
>ULYZ01005241.1_pt1 | contig 21402 bp, 8 predicted proteins | sample 1962731 | NCBI WGS metagenome assembly ULYZ01 (sample SAMEA4835879, study PRJEB28245) | human gut metagenome | biome: gut microbiome; material: fecal sample | place: Denmark | collected 2008 | reverse complement strand
GGAAGAGCGTCATCACCTCTTCGAATGTAAAGTGGTCAGGACTCATGATACCATGGCGGGCGATATCCATCATTCCCGATGACATGATGGCTCCGAGAACCACACCGCAGGATGCGATAATCAGCACCGTGCGAAACTTAGCCACCTTAGCTCCGATGGCAGATTGCAGGAAGTTGACAGCATCGTTGCTGACTCCTACGAAGAGATCGAACACTGCTAAACAGAGCAGGAAGATCACAATACATAAATAAATTGTACCCATTATTATCTTAATGTTTATTGTTATTGTTTACTTTTGGGGGACATTTCTTTCCCTTATTTGCGGGAGTTATCCATTTTCTCCTTCTTTTCGGCTGCAAAAGTACGTAGGAAATGTTACAGGCTATTTAAACAGATGTTACATTCTTGTTAAAAACGATTTTTCTTCTGTTTTTCTGAAAGAAAGTAGTATCTTTGCAGTCAGAACGCCTATATATAATAAGGTGTAAAACATAACAAACATGAAAATGGATAGATTTAAAGATATCAGGGCGATAGCCTTCGATGCCGATGATACGCTCTGGGCATTACAAAACTATTTCGAGGATGTGGAGCATGAGTATTGCGAGTTGCTAGCAGAATATGGAAAGGAAAAGGATATTTCTGCTGCTCTCTTCGAGACGGAGAGTAAAAATATGGCTGATTTGGGTTATGGTTGCAAGGCTTTCACCATATCCCTGGTAGAGAATGCGGTGAAGGTGAGTCATGGTAAGGTGGAGGCGAATGTCATCGCCCAAATTGTGGACTTGGGTAAGAGTCTCCTGCATCTTGATGCCAAGCCTTTGGAAGGGGTAGAGAAAACCTTGGCTTGTTTCCGTGAGATGAAGAAATATAAGCTGGCAGTCTTCACCAAGGGTGAGTTGATGGATCAGGAGAATAAGTTGTGGCGTTCGGGTCTGCAGCGGTATTTTGATGTGGTGACTATCGTGAGCGACAAGACGCCCAAGGCTTATCATCGTCTCTGCAGGGAATTGGATGTAACTCCCGACGAGCTGGTGATGGTGGGTAACAGTTTCAAGAGTGATATTGCTCCGGCATTAAAAATCGGAGCTTCGGCTGTCCATATCCCTTTTCATACCACATGGGCGCATGAAAAGACAGAGGAATTTGAACATCCCAAGCTCCGTCGTATTTCAAGATTCGAGGAACTTCTCGATATCTTATAACTCGATATTTTATAAGGGTCTTAAAAAACCTTATAAAATACTCATATAATACTTTTATTCTTCTCCTTCTTCATCTTTCAGTGATACCAAAGTCTCAACGAATGGACTGTGCCGAATGCCTCATCCTTTGGCACCTTCTTCAAGAAGTATACCGGATTATCGCCAAAGAATTACCGCATGGGGGCGGAGTAGCTTAATTTGTAAATGCTTTATACTTTTTTGCATGCGAAATTAAAATTTCTCCCCCAAAATTTGCTGGTTTCGAAGAATCTTCGTACCTTTGCAGCACCAGTACCCGCCAAGCCTCTCAACGATGCTCAAATGTGCGGGTCGTTTTATTTTTTTATACATTTCCCTTGCTGAGATTCTCGTATTTTCAAACGATTCTTATTTCTTTGTGAATATTGAAAATATGGAAGAAAATGGTAATATACTAATAATCAATGGATTATGGATTTATTGGTTAATAGCGCTAAAATAGAAATTCTATAGTTGTACGACTATAACCCCTATAGTTGTACAACTATAGGGTATTCGCTTAATTAGAAACAAAAAATAGAGAATTCGAGATGCCCAAAACTCCCTATTTTCGTTGCTAGATTCCAAGTTTACCAGTATGCAAAATTTGGTTATAAATATTGACAGAAATAACATAGACTACTGAGTTGGCTTTCTTCTGTTCCAAATGAAATAGGCTTCAATGGCGAATGAAGCCTGTTTCAATCGGACATGAAGCTTATTTCATTTTTACCTCCAATTATTTAGAATTCTGCATCAAACAAGACGCTGATTTTATAAGGAATATCATCCAATTTCTTAAACTGGTTGCTTTCTGCAATCTGCTGCTCCTTGCGAAAATAAATCTCCTGACCATTCAGTTCCGTGAGCTGGCGTTTGAACACGAATTTATGTTTCTGCTCTCTCTCTCTTTGCTCTCGCTATTGAAGCTAAGTACGATGGAGTCGGAGAGGAGATTGCCATTCTTGTCGTAGAACCCGAAACGCATATCTACACCCTTCATCTTGTCGGTAACAGGCTCGCTCTGGTAGAAACTGATAGTCTGGTTATTGGTGGTGATACGACTCTTCCTGTTGAGAATATCCACCGAAACCTCGCTGATTCCTTGTTTCTTCTTGATGTTGACATGCAATACCGGAATTACAACTTCCTGAGGCATACTGCCACCATGTACGAATCTGCTTCCCGCACCTTGTTTGCGGATTCGGTTCAACCCTTTGGCAGTCTGTATTTCCGTGTCGCCTTTTAATCCCACTTCTTTGCCCTGCCACGTCTTTACGGCATTGCCTTCCTCCAGCTTTTTCCCTATTACAAAACGACGGCTGTTTTATCAAAAGTATGAAGAGCGATTAGAATGTTAGAGTTATATCATGGCAGAATGCCATGATTGACGAAATAGACTTGTCACGTTCAAACGTGGCAAGGTTTTTGGTGTGACTTTTATTTGAATCTTAATAAGTCTCAGGCGATGGAGATGGCGGCGAGTACCTCCCAACGTAGGGTTGGTGATTAAATTACTTTCTTATATAGCAACAAACAGAAGAAAGGGGGAGTTATGATAGTCGGTGCTCATGGCACATTTGAAAATCCAGACATCCCTTCTTTCTATATTTTACTAAAGGAAGAGAATATGCTTTACAAACATGTGAATAATGATATGATAAATCTTGAATAATTATTAATATTGGATAACGTAATAATGAATTATTCTCATTTTATTGCTAAATAATTATAAAGAAGTTGTTAATTTCAAATAAAAAGATTATTTTTGTATCAAAAATAGCGTAATTATGGCAAACAAGGAATTGAACAGGCTAAAAATAGTGCTTGTAGAAAAGAAACGCACTAATAAATGGTTAGCTGAACAACTTGGAAAAAATCAGACGACTGTGTCTAAATGGTGTACCAATACATGTCAACCAGACATTGGTGCTCTCATGAAAATTGCCAAACTGTTGGAGGTTCCATTGACAGAACTATTATGTATAGATGCTGTTGATGAGGACTAATGATTAATAACAATAAACGAATTGAATAATGCTCCCATTACAACAAGCATATGAGGCTAAAGATGCCATTATTGAATATTTGAAAGCAACATTCAACTTCAAAGACAAGGAGGTGAATGATGCATTTTATGCGTTTATACAAAATGACAAGTATGGTATTGCGCATGAACCATATATTTCTTTGAAAACACCATTTACTTCTGCCGATAGCGATGGCTCTGATGTAATGGACATTGTTCCTGGCTATACGCTTTACAAGCATCAGTATCAGTCTTTTCTGAGATTGACATCTAAAGATAATCATTCTCCACAGCCAACTCTTCTGACTACAGGAACAGGTTCTGGTAAAACTGAATGTTTCTTGTTTCCATTACTTGATTATTGCTACCAATGGCGACAGAATCATGAACATGCGGAAGGTGTTAAAGCAATTATACTTTATCCTATGAATGCGCTGGCAAGTGACCAAGCTAAGCGTCTTGCTGAGGCTATCTATCAAGATGAGCGTCTTCGAGGCAAGGTAACGGCTGGTCTTTTCATTGGAGAAGGTAAGAATCGTGAAAAGAAATATCCTGTTGCCATGGGGGAGCATAATATCATTGAAGATCGAGATCAGATATTAGAAACACCGCCAGATATTATATTGACAAACTTCAAAATGCTTGATTATGCTTTGATGAAGCATAATTACGCAAAATTGTGGTACTATAATTTTAAGGACAAGGAAATACTTAAATTTCTTGTCTTGGACGAGTTGCATACTTATGATGGAGCGCAAGGGACAGATGTTGCTAACTTAATACGTCGCTTGAAATTAAAGTTGGATTTACAGGCTGGGCAATTGTGCCCAGTTGGAACTTCTGCTACCATAGGAAGTGGCAAGGATTCTAAAGTTTTATTGCGCAAGTATGCGTCTGATGTGTTTGGGGAAAGTTTTGAAGCTGATTCTGTTATCGTTGAAGATAGAATAGAGGTCAGGAAAATAGGCAATGAAGTAAATAATGATTTTATACCTGCGTTAGAGGATTTATTGCAAACCCGATTTGGACTTGATGACACTTATGACGAATATATTATCCGTCAGCAGAGTTTATGGCATTTACAGAATGCAAGTCTTGCTGAAGGATTGTCTGAACTGCGAATAGTCAGAGACATAACTGATATAACTTATAATTCCTATATCAGTGTGCCCAATTTTATAGCTAAACTTGCTGATAAAAACGAAAAATTTAGAGCCTTGCCGGAGTCTGCATACAAGGGCTTGGAGTCACCACGTTTGGCAGTCCTGTCATCTTTGTTAGCTCTGATAGCTGCAGCGAAGAAAGGTGTAAAACCTCAATTCCCTTTTCTGTACTTGCAAGTTCAACTTTGGTTACGAGAGCTTTCTGGCTTTCTTCGTATTATGTCGAATGAAGTTAAGTTTACTTGGCGAAAAGATGTGAACAAAGAGGATAAGCAACAGCTTGCTTTACCTGCTTATTTCTGCCGGGAATGTGGAGATTCAGGTTGGATAGCGTATAAGACTAAGAAGTCGAATAGCTTAGACAAAGACCCTGGTAAAACTGCTATACAGTTTATCAACAACAATGAGAATTGTTGGTTGTTGAATCTGTGTAAAGACGACAATAAGCCAATAGAAGAATATCAAGGAATAACTGAGTCTTGGTGGATAGACCCAGCCGATTTGCATGTATATGACCAGCAGGATGAAGAAAAGGAGAACCGCATACATGTATATGCTATGCGTAAAATTGATGCAGGGAAACATGGTAAGAATCCTCGCTTTGTCCAGTCTTGTCCTTCTTGTTGTTCAGACAATTCTTTAGCAATCATTGGTACGAAAGTAGCAACGATGGCTTCTGTGGCTATTAGTCAAATCATGTCGTCAGATCTTGATGGTGAAGTGGAAGCCAATCGAAAAATACTTGCTTTTACTAACAGCGTGCAAGACGCAGCTCATCAGGCAGGATTTTTTGAGGCGCGAAATTATCGTTTCTCTTTCCGTAATGCTTTACAGAATTGTATTCGGAATTTGAGCGAGAAGCGAAAACTCCCAATAAGTCTTGAAAATCTCGAAAAGCAGTTTGTACTGTATTGGAAGGAAAAATTACATTTCGAAGAGAATCAAGAGGGATATGTTTATCGCTTTTTCCCTCCAGATAGATTAGGTGACATAGACTTAGATACAGATTTCAGAGTCAATGACCATAAATTTAAGAAAGGTTTTATAGAACAGCTTGACCTTCGTCTTGGATGGGAAATTGCTTCAGAATTTGGATTCAATGCTCGCATTGGTCGTACTTTGGAAAAATCAGGTGCTTCAGCAACTTATTTTGATGAAGACCATTTGAGGAATGTCTATAAGCAGATGAAACCATGGCTTGATGAAAATAGATTGGAGCGTATTACACGTCAACATTTTGTGCAGTTCGCCAATGGCGTATTGCACCGCATTCGCATGCGTGGAGCCGTGGACCATCCATTTCTCTCTCGTTTTCGTGAAGTGAAGTCCACTACTTACGAGATGAATAATAATAAGCCTTCGAAATATTATCTTCATAGATACTTTAGTTCACGTGCACGTTATCCGAAATTGGTCGCGACTACACATCTTGACAATCGTAGTATCCTTGATACCACTTATGTGAATCCAAGGGTACTCAATTGGTATAAGTACTATTTTCAGAAGTGTTTTACTGCCGACTTATCAGATAATGGCTTTATGATGGCAGAAATCCCGGATGGTCTTTACAATGACTTTTACCAAAAACTGTTTGAAGTTTTTTGCGAAGAAGGAATTTGTAATAAGAGCGTTCGTGAATCAGAGCAAAATTACTGTATCTCACCATCTGCTCTCTTGATCTCTGATAAAGTAAAGCATATTCACTGTTACCATTGTACTTCTGTGATGTGTGTTGCCAACGAAGATGAAGTTTCTGAGAATACTCCATGTCTCGAATATAAGTGTCAAGGTAAATATACAGAGGTAAAACGAGATGAGATTCATAAGTATTATTATAATGTTTATAATCGTCAGCTCTCACCACGTATTTACTCACATGAGCATACGGGCATTCTCGATCGTCAGAAACGTGAGAGTATAGAATACCAGTTTAAGAGTAATGAAGGGAAGAATAGTGTCAATACATTGGTGGCGACATCTACATTGGAAATGGGTATCGATATCGGTGACTTGAATGTGGCACTTAACACTTCTGTTCCACCAATGCCATCCAACTTTATACAAAGAGTGGGACGTGCTGGTCGTAAAAGTGGAGCAGCGCTCATTATTGATTTTGCTCGCAATGAATACCATGACTTGTTTTACTATGCAGAACCAAAGGAGATGATGCAGGGAAAAATCAATACACCAGGTTGTTACCTTTCTGCAGTTGATATATTGCGCAGGCATTTCTTTGCTTATTGCCTTGATACATGGACTGGGTTGGATAATCAGAACAATCAGATTCCGACAAAGGTATATAATTTGCCATTGAGCACATTCAAGACAAATAGCGCTTCTTTTTTCAATCGTATCATTGCTTTCATTGAGACAAATGGCTCGAATCTCGAAACCAACTTCCGCTCTCAATATACAGAAGAGCAGGAGGACGCATTAGCCAACTTGTCTAAGATCTTGGGTACTGGTGAGTTTGTAACTGGGATACGTAAAGAATTTGATAAATTGTATGATAAGTATATGTCTATGTCGAATCGTATCAATGATTTACGTAAACGAATCAATGATAGTAATCTGGCAAAGACAGATGAGGAAAGGAAAGAATTGGAAATTCAGGTGGCTGTACTAAGCAAGACTCGTCGAACTTTAATGAATCAACAGTTGCTTGAGTTTATGACGAATGCGGGATTGTTGCCGAATTATGCATTCCCTGAGTCAGGTGTAACTTTGGATGCAACCATCATCCATCACCCACCATTGGATGACAAATCTGCTAAGTACAAGATAGAGGAGTTGAGCGTTCAACGTTCTGCATCATCAGCTTTGCGAGAGTTGGCGCCAGGCAATCATTTCTATGCACAGAAATATCGTATGAATGTCTCTGGACTTTCCACGCTTAACTGGAATACGGGAGATAAAGAAGCTCTTATGAAAATGAGATTCTGCTCAAAATGCGACTATATAGAGTTGGATAAACAAGAGCATAGCCATGAGTGCCCTGTTTGTGGTGACCAAGCATTTGGTACGCCAAACAATGTTCACTATTTTGTGCGTATGGACGAGGTGCGCTCGAGCGACAGGAAAGAAGAGGCAGTGCTTGACGATAAAAGCGATGATAGGGATAGCAATAGTTATGTTACGTCCAAACATTTCATTCTTGATGGCAGTGTCAAGGCAAGTGGATTGCGTACGATACCTTTTGGAATAGAATATTGCAAGAGTGTAGATGTCATAGACATCAATCTTGGAGATTCAGAACAGAAAGATGTTCGAGACTTAGATATCAATGAGCATGAGCATATTCCTACCAAAGGTTTTGTGACCTGTAAGTATTGTGGCAAATCAACAAGTAAGTCCAATGAATTGAATGTGGTAGATTCTAAGGATTTACACTATCCTTTCTGTAAGAACAAGGATAAGAGATATATGGATAAGCCTGATGATTATTTTGAGGAAGTGTATCTCTATCATAAGTTTCATACGGAAGCCATTAAGGTCTTGTTGCCAGTGCAAGATGTGGATACAGAGGAAACTACAGATATGTTTGCAGCTGGTATCGGTTTGGGATTGCGTGACTATTTCGCTGGAAATCCTGACCATATACAAATAGAGAAATACAAAAGCTATAACGAGGAAACTCACAAGTTTGACCGTTATGTTATTCTCTATGATACAATTCCTGGCGGAACAGGTTACTTGGCACAAATAAGTAAGCCAGAAGAGTTTGAAAAGATATTGCAGAATGCTTGGGAACGCATCCATACATGTGATTGCCAGAATCATGGCAAGGATGGGTGTTACCATTGCATTTATACATACAGTAATAATCGCATTCAAGACAAATTGAGTCGAAAACGTGCAGATGAGTTATTCCGTAAGATATTGGATTATTGCCGTAATGAAAACAATGGTTCAAGTAATTGGGAAGATGTAAAGGCTCTTGGCAACCTTTCTTCTGATGGTGGATTGGAGGAAAGTGAATTGGAGAAGCGGTTTGTCTATGCCCTTCAGCGTTTTGTGCAAGAAGACAATCAGCTGGGGGGTACACATGCTTGGAAATTTCAACAAAATGAGACTTCGTATCATCAGCAATATAATCTGGAATATGATGATGGAGCTCATCGACTGTCTTATGAGATTACTCCGCAATATATTCTTGATAAATCAAAGGGTGTCGAATTTCATACGGAGCCAGACTTCTTGATACGCCCTGTCTTGATGCAAGAGAACGATGGGCGTGGTTGGAAAGAACTGCCTTTCGAATATTTGAGAAGTATTGCTATCTATATGGACGGCTATCACTTTCATGCTTCGGGAAAGCATAATGTCTTTGCGAAAGATTTTATGAAACGTCAAAGTATAGAAAAATCTAAGCAATACATGTCTGTTACGTTGACTTGGGCAGACATGAATAAATTCGAAGATGCAGACCATCCTGAAGATTCTGTGATAGACAGGCATAATGGCGCCCTTCTGAACAAGTTGGGAAAAAACGAATGGCTTGACAGACGTAATTCGATGGAGCGTCTGTTGTACGTTCTTGGTCATTTGTGGGAGGCAAAAAAAATAAAAGATACGTTGCTGATGTATATGGTGGGTCTTCAACCATCAATGTCTGCATCTATCAAACTGTTTCCAAAAGAACCTTGGGCGGCTTTGGATGTCAATGTAGATATGACCAATCATACCATAGTTCCTGTATTTGAGGTACCTATGGACATCCATCCTAACGAAGGATTGCCAGAAGAGCAATGGCAGGATTTTTGGCGTGTCTATAACCTGGTGTCTCTTTATCAAGGTATTGAGACAGATGCACAAAACCCAATGGAGTCGGCAGAATCAAAATGGGAAGAAATAGCTGATGAATTCGATGACGAACTCCATGAGATTGTTATCAATCTACTGAAGGAGGGTATAGAGTTTGACCATCATGCAGGAGTTGCCATCAAAAATAGAAAAGGTAAAAAAGTATGTGAAGTAGAGCTTGTTTCCGAAAAGCATAGATTTGTATTCTTCCCAGATGACGAGGAAGCTGTCATTGCCGAAGGTTACAAAATATTCGAACCGGATACATTTGATATTAACGACATTAAATAAAAGCAATATATATATGAGACTGTTTCTTGAAGAGTCTTGTTGGGATGCCATTATGAGCCTGCCACGAGACGTACAAAATAAATTCAAAGAGTTTCGACGTAAGTTTAAGGAGAACCCAAAGTCGGCAGCTATCAACTTGGAGTCCATATCAGACTTCAAGGATGATAGTATGCGCACAGCTCGTCTCGGTTTAGATTATAGAATGATTATCGGTGTTGTTGGTGGAGAGGATTATTGTTTGCTTCATATCGATCATCATGATGAAGCCATGGCTTGGGCTCGTAATAAAAAGTTTATCTGGAACGACAAAGTATCTTCTTTTCAGGTGATTTCTGTTGAGCATTCCGAAGAACAGGAAAAGCAAGAGCATATTAGCCAGTCTGACACGTATGCTTTTAGCAAATATTCGGATGAGCAGCTTTTACGTATCGGTGTACCAGCGGAAAACTTGTCTTTGGTCCGCAAGTTCAAGGACTTGGATGATTTGGATAAATATGAAGACGAACTTCCACAGGATGCGTGGGAGAATTTGTATTATCTTTTGGATTCAGAAGATATAGACCGCATTATATATGATGTGGAAGAAGGTAAGCGTAAGGAAGCGGAGCATGAGCAGCAGTTGCAAAGTGAAAATAACCGACGCCGTTTCATCGACATTACAGACGATGAAGAACTTGACAAAATTCTTAAAGAGGACTTGAAGCAATGGATGATTTTCTTACATCCGTCACAGCGTCGAATCGTGGAAGGTAACTACAAAGGCTCCTTGAAAGTTAGCGGAGGTGGCGGTACAGGAAAAACTGTTGCAGCCATACATCGACTTAAGCGCCTTTGTACAACAGCATACGAAGGAAATGGAAAAGTCTTATATACCGCTTATAATCGTGCCTTGATTGAGAATCTTGGTTCTCTTATCAAACAAATGGATGTGCCAAGACAACGTTATGAGTTGGAAACGGTGGATACTCTGGTACGAACAATAGCCAAAGCGAATAGCTTGGTGGGTGGTAAGACTATAGTCTTTGACAATGATGAGCGTATGCATCATCTATGGCAAGAAGTCGAGATGGACAATATGTCCGAGTTTTCAGCAGATTTCCTCCAAAAGGAGTACAATGAGGTGATTCTTTATCACGATGTTGATTCTTTGGATCAATACCTCAAGACACCTCGAATAGGATTAGGCAACTCCTTGTCTCGCAAGCAGCGCAAGAATGTATGGGAAATGGTGGTAAGTTTTCGTGAGAAGGAAAACAGGCAGAACATCCTTTCTCAGCGAGAGCTATTCAATGTCACAACGCATTGGTTGAGAGAACAACCTGAATTTATGTTCACTCATGTCATCGCTGATGAGATTCAGGACTTGGCTAATCCTGAGTTGCGTTTCCTACGTGCGCTTACTCCAGAAGGAGCTAACGACTTATTCCTTGTTGGTGACCCATATCAGCGCATCTACTCACGCAAGTTGAATTTCAAGGCTGCGGGCATCAACATACAAGGTCGCAGTCGTCGCCTTAGAGTCAACTATAGAACCACAGAGGAAATAAAGCGTCAGGCTGTTTGCATAGTATCTGGTGTTGAGGCAGATGACTTTGATGGTGGCGAGGAAAGTTTGAAGGGATATGTCTCTTTGCTTCATGGAGATGCTCCTGTCTATCAATTATATAAGAATAAAAATCAGGAGTTTGAAGCGATTGGCGCTTATGTACAAGCCTGTCTTGATGCCAAGATAAGGCCTCGTGACATTTGTGTTGCTGCCTATCGCAATAGCATGGTAGATAGTATAGCCAATTATCTGACACGAAACTTGGATATTCCTTGTTGGAAGATGGATACTGGTGACAGAGAGGGTGTGAACCTTTCTACTTTCCATAGGATGAAGGGATTGGAATTCCGTGTAGTTATCCTTGCTGATGTAAGTGCTGCGACGATTCCATATCGACCTGCTAATTTTACAGAAATGGATGAGGAACAACAACGGCAGAATGACCAAGAGCAACGCTCGCTGATGTATGTCGCTCTTACACGTGCCATTAATCGTGTTCTTATCACAGGATGCGGTGAACCTTCTTCTTTTCTTCTCACATTAAATAAACATAAATAATGAACACAGCATATACAATAGGACAACGTATCACCGTAAGAGGGGAGGACTTCTTGATTACCGACATCAATGATGGCGGTAATCATAACTTGCTGCTTGATGTAGTGGGAATTTCCCCTCTTGTCATGGACAAGACTTTTTGTTTCGACACCGCGTTGGAGGATGACATAGAACCTGTACGTCCAGAGAATACTCATTTTATAGCAGATACCCAGAGTGGTTATCGTCTCACTAAATTATATATTGAATCTGCTTTGCGTTCCAGTACTACGCAGTCACCGCATATCACGATAGCTCAAAAGGGCGCTTTTGATGTTCATAATTATCAGTTGGTGCCAACTGTCAAGGCATTTTCTATGCCTCGTCCTAGAATGTTGATAGCTGATGCCGTAGGTCTTGGTAAAACCGTGGAAGTGGGAATCTTTCTTTCTGAGATGATTCGCCGAGGTCGTGGCAAGCGTATTCTTGTGGTTGCCTTGAAGAGCATTCTCAAGCAGTTCCAGGAAGAACTGTGGAATCGTTTCGACATACCTTTGGTGCGTCTTGATTCTACAGGGGTGAACCGTATCAAAACCATTATACCTCTCAACAAGAATCCTTTCGACTATTATGATAAGACTATCATATCTGTAGATACATTGAAAAATAGTCAAAGTTTTAGAAGCTATATAGAGCATACACGATGGAATATCATCGTTATAGATGAGTGTCACAAGGTAGCCAATACAGCCAGCCAGCGTGGAGCGTTGGCGCAAATTCTTTCCGAGCATTGTGATAGTTTGATTTTCACATCAGCTACGCCTCACAATGGCCGTAGGGAAAATTTTGCTTCTCTTGTTCGCATGCTGGAACCTACTGCCATTCCATTAGATGGTAATTTCACGGCAGAAAATATCAAGCCGTATTATGTTCGTCGTTTTAAGAATGACTTGAAGAATGATTCTACGATTGCTGCTCAATTCCAAGACCGCCAGTTGATATCAGACCATGTTACGCTGGCTCCTCTTGAAGAGCAGTTCTTGTGTCATCAGCATGAACAGTTCAAGTTATATAAGGAATCTTCTTCTGGCTTTGGTGAAATGTTTATGCCTTTGTTGCTTTTCAAAAGCTATATGTCGTCTCCAGCTGCGGCTCGTAGGTCAATTGAGAATCGTTTGGAAAAGGTAGATGATGAGGAGTTGCGAGAGCAACTTGACATCGTCAATAAGATTATTGCTACCCATCAGGATACCAAATATAATAAGTTTTGCGAGATTCTTCGCTCGCTCAATTGGGCTGGACGTGAGCAGGATGATCGTATCGTGGTGTTTACCGAGCGAATAGAGACTATCAATTATCTCAAAGCCAATTTGGAGAAAGACTTTAAAATTAAGGATAAACCTATCCGTAGCGGTGATGGGGAATATCCTCGAATAGCTGTATTCCAGGGTGGTATGCTTGATACAGAACAGGATGCCATGATAGAGAACTTTGGTAAAAAGGATTCACCGATACGTATGCTTATCTGTAGTGATGCAGGTGCGCAAGGTGTCAACCTTCACTATTATTGTAACAGAATGTTCAATTATGACATCCCTTGGAGTTTGATTACACTTGAACAACGCAATGGTCGTATTGACCGTTATAAGCAGCCTCGTGTGCCATACATTCATTATCTGGTGCTCCGTAGTGACAATCCTAACATCAGTACCGACTTCCGCATCCTTGACCGTTTAAAGGAAAAAGAGGACGAGGTGAATCGTACCTTGGGAGATGCAGCGGAGGTGTTCCATCTTTATGATGTACACCAAGAGGAGAAAGTGATAGAAAAGGCCATCATCAATGATGATGAGGATATTTGGGCAAAGTTGGCTACTTTGGGAATGGGTAGTGATGCAGAGGATTCCCAGACCAATGCCGAAGAGAAGATTCCTGATGAAAAGCCTAACGATATAGTAACGATAGGCAAGACTGATGATAGCGAGGTGGAGGTGAAGATTGATGAAGGAATATCCATCTACAAAAAGGATATGGATTTCTATTCTGCTCTCTTCCGACAGTTGGAGAGCGACCATCTTATCAAGCCTGGCAATGTGACTATTGATGATGATATGGTGAATGTTACCAACACCGACGAACTCGATACGGTGCTCTTTGATGTACCTGTGGAAGCTAAGCCTCGACGTGGCATGCGCTATCATCTATCAACGAATAAGGAGGATGTGCTGAAGGCAATAGAAAATGCCCGAGTGGTAGATAATAACCAAAGTAATGCCGATGGCATACGCTGGGCGGACACCCAGATACTTTACGACTTGCACCCTGTGGTACGTTATATGTTGACCAAGCTCTCTGCATCTGTGCCTAAAAATGACGCCCCTGTTGCAAAACTGAGTTTCCTGCCGAAGGATATGGCTTATTTTGTCATCAATGGACAAGTGAGTAACCAGCTTGGCAACAGTGTGATTAGCGACTTCTTGGTGTGCCCGGTCAACAAGGATGGAAATGGCATTTTCAAGCCGATGTCCTTAGGTGAGTTTATAACCACCAATCATCTGAAAGATACGCTTTATACTGACACGATTGCAGAGGAAGATTTGAACCGTCTTCATGACTTGCTCCCTGAGGCGATAGATAATGCCAAGACTATTATGAGTGAGCAACAAGCTACCAAGATGGCAGCCATGAACAGCGTGGTAACCAATTATAGCAAGAAATTGAACGACTGGATTTATGGTGAGCAAAAGCAGCTAAGCCTTTTCCAGGCTGATGAATTGATGCCAAGTGGCTTTGCTGGGGTTCGCATGGACAAGCGCAAGAAAAAGGTGGAATCTCTTTCGCAGGATAGAGGTCAGTATCTGAAGGATTTACAATCGCTCCAAGGTGAACCATTCATCAAAGTGATCGCGGCTTTCTATAACTTTTAAATTTTAGAACAAAGATATGGCAGCATATAGTTTCATAGATAATATTAACGACTTTTTTTCGACTGGTTACTTTACGGAGGATTTCCAGAAGAAAGTCTTTGACAAGTCTGGCTATTCGCAGGAAGGTATCAAAGAACTTTGTACTCGCTTTTCTGCGCTTCGTCAGCAATATAACCGTTACAAGCAAGCGGTTACGTCACGATATGCTTGTGAAAAAGACAAAGAGCGTGAAACTTTTGATTTCAATTCCAAACTATTGGAGTGCTTAGGTTATTATAAGGCAACTGTAAAAGAACAGCCTGCAGCTATTCTGTCTCTTCCGATAGGTGAGAATGGGGCGCAGCAGGATGTTCCTGTACGTATTGTCTGTAATCGGACGGATGGCTCTCCTCAGCTTTATGTGATGGATATTCCTACTCTTGTCTCTGCATCTGATGATACGGATGCAGAGACAGGTTTTGCAGAATTGGGACTGGATCGTCTTGTCACTCATATATTCTCTCTTCCAGAGCAAGAACATCCTCGTTATATTTTGATGTCGTCAGGCAATATGGTATTTTTTATGGATGCCGACAAGTGGGAGCGTGGTGCTTATCTCCGCTTTGATATAGAACGTCTGTTGGTGGAGACCACGCAGAGTGCCATGCGCAACTATTTCGCTCTGTTTTATCTTTTGGTTTCTCGTGAGGCTCTTGCTGCCATTGGCGATACGCCATTGATGCAGCAATTGGAAGAGGAGAGCTATAAGAATGCCTATGCCGTGACGCAAGACTTGAAGCGTGGTGTGGTTGCAGCTGTGGAGGCTTTGGCTAACGAGGCTATCTGGTATATCAAGCATACGCCGGACAATAAGTTCCACGATCAGGATGAGACCGATGATAACTTTGAGACCATGATGCGTGATGACTGTTTGGTCTTCATCTATCGTTTGTTGTTCATTTTTTATGCGGAGAGTCGTCCCGACCTCGATATCTTGCCAATCAACGACCAAACTTATCAGCGAGGTTATTCCTTGGAGATGTTGCGTGATTTGGAACAGGTAAACCTTATTACGACTGAGGAACTGAATGGCTACTTCTTTGACCATAGCATTAAGCGACTCTTTGCGCTTATCTTGCGAGGTTATAACGAAGACCGTGTGGATGCTTCATCCATGACGACCTCTTTCCGTGTGCGCCATATCGACTCGCCTTTGTTCTCTGATACTAAGTTGAAAGTGCTCGTAGGTGTCAAGTTCCGTAATGTTGTATGGCAGAGCATTGTTTGCCAGTTGTCTTTGTCGCAGAAACAAAAGGGTAAGCCGCGTGGACGTATCTCGTATGCCAATTTGGGCATCAACCAGTTGGGTAGTGTGTATGAGAATCTTTTGGCTTATCGTGGCTTCTATGCTGAAGAAGATTATATCGAGGTGCATCCTAAGGGTGATTTGGTGGAAACGTATCTGCAACCTCGTTCTCGTCGTGACGTGTTTGAGGAAGATGAGATATTGAAAGATGAGGAAGGTCATGACATTATTCATCCTAGGGGCAAGTTTATCTATCGTCTGAATGGCCGTGATCGCAAGAAGTCTGCCTCTTTCTATACTCCAGAGGTGCTGACCAAGAGTACAGTGAAATATACTTTGAAGCCAATCGTAGAGAAGTTGGAGCGTGGTGAGATTAAGGCTTCCGACTTGTTGCAGATGAAGATTTTGGAGCCTGCCATGGGTGCAGCCGCTTTCCAAAACGAGGTTATCAACCAGTTGGCGGTGCTTTACTTACAGTTCCGCAAGCAAGAAGTGGGTGAAACCATCGACCCTTTGCAATATCCTAATGAGCTGCAGAAGGTGAAGGCATTCATTGCCACCAGCAATGTGTATGGTGTCGATCTCAATGCAACTGCTATTGAGCTTGGCAAGCTATCCTTGTGGCTCAATGTGATGCACAAGGATATGGAAGTTCCTTTCTTCTCCAACCGTCTTGCCGAGGGTAATGCGGTGATTGGTGCATGGCTGAAAGTGTATAAGAAAAGCGATATTGTGAGAACTACCGTAGGACAACGTGCTTACGACAAGAAGTGGTGGGAGGCTCCTACGCACCGTATTCACTTCTCTGATTCTCGTCTGGAACGTCACTATACAGAGGTTTATCATTTTCTTCTTCCTGTGCAAGATATGCTGGGCATACTCAATGCCAAATTGCCTACATTCAGTAAAGAAGAGGAACATAAGTTAAAGGAGAAGAAAAAAGTCATGGCTAACATTCGTAAGTCATGGCTCAAGGGTATCACTGGAGAGGAATACAAGCAGCTGGAGCGCATCAGCCGTAAGATTGATGTACTTTTGAAAAAGTATGTAGAGTTTCAGATGGGGGTGGCAGAATATGCCAACAATGGATATGCTGTTTGGAAATATGCAGGTAAACGCACTTTGCCTTTTGAGACCAATGCGCAGCGTGAAGAGTTCGATGACCAGCGTTATCGAAAGGATTCGGCATACATGAAACTAAAGGCAGTGATGGACTATTGGTGTGCTCTTTTCTTCTGGGAGTACAAAGACCTTGCAGACCTTCCTACAAGACAGGATTATTGGGATGATATTGAGCGTGTCTTGGATGTGGACATGAAAGAGGCTTCTCCTAAAGTTCGTTTCTCTAATGCAGGCAAAACTGGAGAGGAAGATTTGTTCTTGCCTAAACAGGGACGAATCGACTTTGATGCAGAGGAGGAAGAGAGTGCAGCGAAGGTTCAGAGTTTGGAGTATTACTTGGCAGAAATGGGTAACAAGCAAACCAACAAACTGCAATTGGAGGGGGCTTATAGTGAGCGTCGCTTTGATATTGTCAAGGAGTTGGCCAAGCGCTATCATTTCTTCCACCCAATGTTGGAGTTCTTGGAGGTGTTCTGGCTGAGAGATGGCTTTGATATTATCTGTGGTAACCCACCATGGGAAAAATGGTCGTATGAACAGCAAGAGGTCATTGGCGAAAAATACCCAGAGGTTCTTATTCGTGAAGATAGTGCAACTGATGTTGAACATGCGTTGGAAATGTATTTTCAAAATGCAACAATCAAGAGCATGTGCATGATGGAGCAGGTTGAGGCAACTTGTTCTGCTACATTCATGAATTCTTTTGCATGTTATCCTTTGCTTGTAGGTCAACAAGCTGATTTATACAAGAATGTATTGACTAACTGTTTTGACCTTCTTAGTGAAAAGGGTTATTTGGGTATGTTGCATCCAGAGTCAGTATATGATGATGCCAAAGGACAGTCTTTACGAAAGGTAATGTATCGCCGATTGCAATACCATTTCCAGTATCAGAATGCATTGAATTTGTTCCCGATAGCTCATCGTCGTAAATATAGTGCTAATATTTATACTGGATTGAAGGACGAAATATCTTTTGATAGTATCAGTAATCTATTTCATCCAAAGACTGTTGACGATTGTTATATGCATAATGGGCAAGGCATCTGTGAAGGCATAAAAGGAAAGGATGGCAAATGGAATTTAGCTGGACATAAGAATCGTATTGTGCATTATAATGCAAAGTACATAAAGCTTCTGTCTGATACTTTTGAAGATGGAAGATACCCCGACTGTGCCAAGTTGGTAAGTGTTCATAATAATGAAATGCTTGGTATTTTGGATAAAATTTCCAATTATGAAAGAAAGGTTTCTTCTGTAACGAATAAAATTACAGTTTGTTTTGATGAAACAGGAGCACCAAAAGAGGGACTTATTAAAGATGTTCGTTCTCATACATGTTATCCAAGTATGGAGAATTGTGAAATGATATATAATGCTCCTCAGTTCTATGTGAGCAATCCTGTTTATCAAACACCAAAAGAAGTCAGTTTGAAAAAAGGTGATTTTAATATTGTTGATTTGGAGAAAATTTCAGATGAATATATCCAAAGAACAAAGTATTTGCCATTGGTCGGAAATTATAGAAGCCTTTCAACTTTTAATGCCTTCGTTATTGGCCAGGATGAGCATGGTAATGATATTTATGATAGTCTTTTAGACCATTATAAGGTTGGATTCCGTAAAATGGTAAATCTTTCTGGCGAGCGCTCGTTGATATGTGCTGTCCTGCCACGCAGGACAGCACATATCCACGGTGTAATTTCGATCTCGTTCCTCGATCGAAATTACACCGTGGATATGGCTGCGCTTTGTAGTTCTATTGTGATGGATTTTTATTGGAAAACCATTGCGACACAAAATATTACAGAGAGTAGATTGGCAACATTTCCTTTTGGTATCAAGAAAAAGTTTAAGAGTGCCATGTATTCAAGAACTTTGATGTTGAATTGCCTCAACAAATACTACGACGATTTATGGAGTGGTTGTTGGTGCGAAAGCTTCAGAACAGATCGTTGGAGTTTAGAGGACGCTCGTTTGAAACCATTTTCTGAGTTGACTCCATCGTGGAATCATGACACTCCTCTTCGTAATCATTTTGAGAGAAGGCAAGCCCTTGTAGAGATTGATGTCTTGGCTGCGATGTCATTTGGTCTTTCTTTGGAAGATTTGGAATTCATTTATGATATTCAATTTCCTGTATTGCGTCAAAATGAAGATGATACATGGTATGATCAAAAAGGTAATGTAGTATATTCGGTTTCTTTGTGTAAGAAAGGGGTTGGAGTTGATCGAGCTACTTGGAATACTATCCGTGGAGAACAGCTATCGGATAATATATATCAAGGAGCAACTTCATTCTATATACATACGGTACCAGTTGAAAAGAGTGAACTCTATGGTGGTGAGCAAGTAACATACTATGCTCCTTACACTCGTTGCGACCGCATAGCCGACTATCGCCGAGCATGGACATTCTTTGAGGAACGCTTTAAGAATGAGGATTAAGTCTATTGTATTCTTTCGTAAATTAATATGACGAGTAAAAAACATGTTTATATTTTAACCTTAATGGTTTTGGTAGGAGTATTAATTGCATACTTCTACCAATTCCATAATGGGTTATCCCAGTCTCCATCTGATTGGGGTAATTTTGCTGATTATATTTGTGGTCTATTAACACCATTGTTAGCATTGCTGAATATTATAGTATTCATTGATCTAACCAAGTCTATAGAAAATAACAGACTTACAATAGAAAGAGCAAAAGACAGTGAGCAAGAACTTCGACATTTAAGAGATGTTGAACACCAAAAACAGATGCTAATCTTTCAACTTCGGATAGAAGAAGTGAGGCGATTTGATTCTGTACTAGAAAATGCGTTCTTCAGTAATGCTGATGAATATCATGGGGGAATGCCTTGTTCCTTGGTTAAGGCTTTATCTTATATTGAGTCGTTTATACGCAATAAAATAGATTTGTTCGATTTTAATTCAGACGATGAAAAAGAGAAGTTTATAAGAAAACTAATGGAAGGGCATTATATGTTGAAATCTTTAATGGATAATATGTCAAATTTGGAAAATAAAATAAAGGGCTCTGAATTGAAAGAATTTCTTGACTTCAAAGCATACATAATAAAGGAGTTGTATAAACTAACATTGAATAAATTGTAAATCAATTAATGTGGCAAGAAAATGTTATAGAAAGGTTTTATATGTTTTCGTTTACCACAAACAAAGAAAAATTATGGCATTACCAATAAATATAGAAAGCCTTCTTAGTGGAAGTGCAGTAGAAAGCAACCAGCTTGAATACAAGGAAGGTTGGAATCCAGATACAATATATCGTAGCATCTGTGCCTTTGCCAATGATTTTGAAGACACTGGTGGTGGGTATATCATTGTTGGTGTAAAGGAGGAACACGGTCATGCTGTTCGTCCTGTTTTAGGTGTTAATCCTAATTTGATAGAACAGATAGAGAAGGATATGGTTGGTTACAATAATCTTATCCGTCCATACTATCAACCTCGTCTTTTCATAGAAGAGGTTGATGGCAAGACTATTCTTGTAATCAAAGTGACGGCAGGAGAACGCCGTCCATATAAGGTGCCTGATCGTATTACTGCAAAGCAGAAGGATTTCAACTATTATATCCGCTATAATAGTAGTAGCATTGTGCCGAAAGATGAGTATGAACGTGAGTTGATAAATTTGGCTAATCGTACACCTTTTGATGACCGTGGCAATGATCAGATAAGTCTTAGGGATATTTCGGCTACTTTGTTGAGAGACTTTCTTGTAGAAGTAGGTAGTGATTTGGCTGATCAAGATCTATCGGGTGAAAACTTGAAAATAGTTCTTGACCAAATGGACTTGTTGGAAACTACACCAGAAGGCTTCAAGGTCAAGAATGTTGCTGCAATGATGTTCTGTGAGCATCCCGAGAAATTCTTCAAAATGACCCAGGTTGAAATCGTGATATTCCCTAAGGGGAGATTACAAGATCCTGATAATATGATAGAGGTTGCACCGATAAGGGGTTGTGTACCTAAGATGATTCGTGATACGATGAATTATCTCAAGACAAATATTATTCAGAAGACAATTCATAAGCCTGAGGATACAGAACGTTCTGTTGTTACATATAATTATCCTTATCAAGCTTTGGAAGAAGCTGTCGTAAACAGCCTTTATCATCGCAGTTATATTGAAAGAGAACCTGTTGAGATAACTATCGAACCAGATAAAATTAGCATTCTAAATTTTGGAGGCCCTAACCACACTATATCTATGCAGGCTATAAAAGAAGCTCGTATGCTTCGTTCTCGTCGATACACAAACCGCCGATTGGGAGAGTTCTTGAAAGAGTTAGACTTGACTGAGGGTCGAGCTACTGGTATTCCTACCATTCAACAGAAGTTGCGTGAAAATGGATCGCCACGTGCTACGATAGAGACTGATGAAGAGCGAACGTTTTTTTTGATAGACATACCATGTAATCCGGATTGTCTAGGAGGACCAATCCTGAAAGG
>ULYZ01005413.1_pt1 | contig 23604 bp, 17 predicted proteins | sample 1962731 | NCBI WGS metagenome assembly ULYZ01 (sample SAMEA4835879, study PRJEB28245) | human gut metagenome | biome: gut microbiome; material: fecal sample | place: Denmark | collected 2008 | reverse complement strand
TTTTGCGACACATGATGTTTATCATAGTTTTGATTCGATTTGCTCTCTATAAAAATGGTTACCATCAATATATATAGTCGATATGCTATGTTGGGTATGATTCTTCCCAAAAGTTAGATAAGGTGACTTCCAACTCCAAATTCTTCTGCAACTTGCGAGAATCGGGTATATTTTTTAGCCTTTATCGTTTAAAAGATTTTAAAAAGCAGTAATTATCGTTTACGAGTTCCCACTATGGGAACTCTCATTTATTCTATTTTTTGTATCTTTGCACCGTGTGACACAGATTAGAACCTTATTACCTACTTTGGAGGCGTCGCGACAAAAACAGTAATGTACGGATCTCTACTTCCGAAAGCCAACGGAGGCGGAGACAGGAGAGATTATGCCCATAGCAAGAGAGCTATACAGCGCATTCTTTGCTCAGTGTTCATGGTGACACGGTGACAGGGTGACACGAGTTTTTCAACATTTAGCCTCGCACGCGGGCAGGCAGGAAAAATCAGGCCGAAAGTTCCTGCCTGCCCGCGCGAGAGTAAATCTTCAGAATTCCCTGTCACCTCTGTCACCCTGTCACCCAGAAGTCGGTTGTTTCCGAGACGGAAATCAAAGACTTACGATGTGAAAGTTAGTTACTTACGATGCGAAAGTCAGTTACTTATGCCCCGTAATCCACTGGCTTACGACGCGAATTACAAGTGTTAACTCCTTTAAGATCAAACAAGCTATGGAGATAGAAGTTACATCAGGAGCAAACAGAGTCAAATCTGTTACCTTCATTTTTATGTTAATTCTTTAAAAAATCAATAAATAATCATCTATTTATTTGCATATATAAAAGAATTACCATATCTTTGCAATCGGATAAAGGCTTCTTTATTCAGGATTGGGGTGTCCCCGGTCGGGAAAGGGTTACTTCACAGTGACTCTTTTTTTTGTATTATTTTCCTTGTTCTTTTGGGAAAATCTTCATACCATATACCTTTCTGTTTAATTGGAAGATATTCTTTTTCAGTACATCAAAAGCAAGATTCACTCCATTAGGATTCAAAACATGTCGAGTTACCGGATAAGCTATCAAGTCAGCAATCTGAAGTCCAATTATGTTTTCAGATTTCCATCTCATGTCGAACTTTGCCAACTTAAAAGATCGCTATGAACAAGTATTCACCCCTTTATTAGCATCAGTAGCTCATCATTAGAATATTTTGCCAAACATAATGTTCACCAACGTTTTGAATAGAATCTTGGCATCAAACCACCAGGATCTGTGTTCCAGGTAGAAGAGGTCAAGACTCAGCCTTCTCAGCATCTTTGGCATCGTATCCGTATATCCATTATATAAGGTGGCATAAGAAGTTACTCCCGGACGAATCTGATACAGATAAGTATATCGGGAATCATGCTCCATGATTTTGTCAATGTAATACTTACGTTCAGGACGAGGACCTATGAAAGCCATATCTCCCTTGAATACATTCCAAAGCTGAGGCAATTCATCTAGATGATGGGCTCGAAGAAATTTGCCTACTTTTGTAAGTCTGGGGTCTTCAATTGTTTCCAACAGGTTAGGTCCGTCTTTTTCTGCATCTATTTTCATAGAGCGGAATTTATATATATGAAAGGGTTTTCCATATCGGCCAATTCGTTCTTGGCTAAATATGACAGGAAGCCCATCTTCCCATCTGATAGCAAAGGAAATAAGAACGAAAAGAGGAGAGAAAATTATCAAACATCCCCCAGATAGTATGATGTCTATCGAGCGTTTGATAATTCGCTCGATATAACAACTTTTATCAATATATGTCTTTTCTATTTCTTTCATGAAATGATAGCTTTGTTTCTGATTCTTTTACTAATGAGCAAATGGAGTAAAGTATATAATACGATATCTGTAACCATAGTGAAAGTCAAATTACAGCCCAAGTTATACATCAGCAGATTGATGGTGATATAAAACAAGGCTAGGAAAATGATGCTTACCAGTGCAAGATGCTGGCTCATGCCCAGTTGCATCAGTTTATGATGTATATGGCCTTTGTCCGGGCTGAATATCGGCTTTTTCTTGCGTATGCGATGCAATACCACTCTCACTGCATCAAATGTAGGGACGATAAGTAAGCTATAAGCCAAGAATACTCTACTCATGGATATTGGCATTACGTTAGGGTTTATGGCTATTGATTTTACGAACAGGAAAGCCAGGATAAATCCCAGGGTAAGACTGCCGGAATCACCCATGAAAATTTTCGTGCCCTTTGCCGGATCTCCCCAAACATTGAAGTTGAGGTAAGTAACCAAAACACCAATTAATCCTGATATCATCACCTCATAAGCAGTAAGACTATGCTGCATGAAGCAATATACAAAACCGCATAATGCAATCAGTGACAAGCTGGCTGCCAAGCCGTCAATGCCATCAATCAGGTTTATTGCATTGTCAATAAAGACGATGACAAATACGGTTAGCGGTATTCCTATGTAGGCAGGAACTTCGTATATACCTAGAAGACCATACAGATTATTGATCCAGAGACCGCACAGCGGTAATATGCAAGCTGCGGCAATCTGGATGAAGAACTTGATATTGGCGTTCAGACCAACGATGTCGTCCACAATTCCAGCCGCATAAACTAGAAGTAAGCTGAGGGGGAATCCCATGCTCCATAGGCTTATCTGTAGTTTGCCATTGATAGTATTGGAAGTCATCGTATACATGACAATGACTGCAGCTATGATCATGCTAGGAATGAAGGCAATGCCTCCAAGTCGAGGAATCATTGTATGGTGAACCTTTCTAAAGTTGGGCATATCGTATAAATTCTTCTGCTTGCAGAAACGCAGTAATACTGGGATAAACAGAAAGCCACAACAAGCGCTCAGTAAGAAGGAACCTATAATAGGCAATATAACTTGTGTCATTATTTAGTATTTTATTTATTTTCTTTTCTATAATAACCCAGAATATTATTATTTATTGTATAATCGGCAGCAAATTTCATCTATAGGCATAAAATAATCAGAAAAGTTTGGCTATTTCATTAAAATAATGTAACTTTGCAAGACAAGAACCAAGTTCTAAGGCTTGGTGTCAATGAATAAATTCAAGAAAATAATAAATTTGATTACATGAAAATTAGTATAATCACAGCTTCTTACAATAGTGGTAAAACAATCAGACATACCGTAGAATCTGTACTTCGTCAAACATATCCTGATTATGAATATATTGTTATTGATGGAGGTTCTACAGACAATTCTATTGATGTTGTGAAGGAATACCAAGTTGGATGAGAATTTCCAAGTAATAAACAAGTAATAAAATTGACTGGAAGCAAAATGGTGTTGCAGTCGGAAACGCTGAAACTGACATTCAAGGGATTCTAAAACACGACAGTATTCCACAATTTACAAAATGCTCCATAATTCCGTGACTTGGGATTATGGAGCATTTTTCTATGCTTAAGACTGTTTGTGGGTCAAGAATCTGAGTTCAACCCAAATCGGTCATTAGAATTTGCCTGGATTTTATGTCTTTAGAAGGATGGATTTTGTTTGGCTTTTAACCCAAATCGGGCATTAGGACATTTGGGGTTCAATAGATCGTAGCCAGAGAGTTTCTCCTGCCATGAATAGTATTTCCTTACGGTATCATAGCCTGAGCGAGAAATGTGGTTGCGATCGGTTTCGTTCTCCATCATCCTCATGCAAGCGTCGGCAAAAGCCTGGTCGGCATCTTCGATGATGCAGTTGGTACCACTGACAAGCTCAGGAATTGCCCTTGAGATGAGCGACGACATCACCACAGGCACTCCCATACCCATAGCCACAATCACCTTGTTCTGTATGCCGGCGGCTATCTTAACTGGCGCTACAGCCACACAGGAATCCTTCACGGCATCAGAAAGAACATCTACAAATCCCGTAACCACAACATTCTCATATTTCTCCGATAGTGCCATGATGTTTCTAGGAGGTTCCGCTCCTACTATATAGAATTTGGCTCCGGGCTTCTTCTTCAGAATCAGAGGGAAGATGTAGTTTACGAAATGTAACACAGCATCCTGATTCTGCAGGGTTCTCATATTGCCTACAAAGCATATCTTGTCATGGTCGTAGGAGTTGGGTATCTCGTCCATACACTCCACACCATTGGTGTATAATGCCAGCGAATGCTTGTCGCCCTCGGCAGAGAGATAGTCGATGTCTGCTTGAGAAACGAGAACTACCTTTGGGAATTTCTTCATCACAAAGCGCTCGTACCTCTTTATGAGCTTGCGCTCGATGGCATAAATCACCTTTTTCAGTGACATACCCTTGAAACCGGAAGACAACGTATAGGTCTTCGACAAGGCGTCTGTCATCTCCACGATGGATTGCGACTCCACTCCATGCTGAGTGAGATATGGCACCATCCTGAGCAGATGGCTGACGAAACGGTCTGGCTTCTCCTTAGCGATTACCATCCCCAGCAGCTTTGAGTATTCCCGAGAGTAGTAGTAGCCACACTGTATGGGGCGACCGCTCAGCATATATTCAAGCGAGTATAGCATAGAGTTGGTCTTCTTGCGCTTTACTACGTATATCTTGTCATACAAAGTCTCTGCGGCTGCCATATCAGGATTGCCCTCACAGAAGGAGACGAGAATCAGCTCATGGCCGGCAGACTTCAGATATTTGGCTATATTGTTAATTCTCAACACGTCACCGCCATTTTCGGGAAAGGGGAAACGTGGTGTCAATATGCAGTATTTCATACGATTTCAGTTATTTTCTATTCATATACTTTTTTACGCAGTTTGCTTATCGTAGCATAGATTCTCGAAGCAAACAGAAGGAAGTCATATTTCAGTGGCTTTTTCAGATATGCCCCCATATAGCTACACGTAAGCCTCATCGCCACGGCAACTCTTTCCGAATACCGATGGTGCGCACGGGAAACGGAATTTTCTCTTGCCCTCACATTGTATACGATGTCGGCATTGGGGACAATCTCCATCCTGGTAATCCTGTCGGACACGATGAACATGAACAGGGCATCTTCACCGAGCTTGTGTTTCGTGTCAAACCTCCTGTCTCCTATCACATCTCTGGGTATCAGCTTTCCCCATGTCGTAGACAGGAAGCTCCGCGAATTGAACAATGTCAGCTTGGGGCATTCCCTGCATCGCTTGTAGGCTGATGTGAGGAAATACGGCAGGTGCTCACGGGTTTTGTCGTCGACAAGATAGACATTGGAATTCACCACTGTATGCAAATCTGCCATGGCATGCATACTCGACAGATAGTCGTTGCCTGCCACCCAGTCGTCGTCATCGATAAAGAGCAGATATTTGCCTTTTGCATTGTCTACACCGACATTTCTGGCATTTGACACACCCGGCACATCGGTCTGAATTAGTCTCACATTGACATATCCCTTGTCTGTGATGATGTCTTGGAGCATCGACCTGTATGGCATGTCGCAGCCATTGAGCACGATTATCACTTCATAGTCGGAAACGGGGAAATCCTGTTCCTCTAAAGAACTGATACACTCGGAGATGTATTCTCCTGGCTTATATGTGGGTATTATAACAGATACTTCCATCATCCTAGTATTTTATGATAGTCAGGAGTCAATGATTCTGGAGTGGCTACACACTGCAGACTGCTGTCGCGTGTCAGCGCTCCCATCTTCTCTACCAGTTCGCTGGTTGTTGAGAATATCGGATCGTAGTTATAGAAATCACGGCAATAGTGCAGGGCTGGATGCTCAAGCACGAGCATATTCTTCTTGTTTGCCACACACTCGAAGCTCACTCCGCTGACCTGATTCTGGAAGGATGAGGGATATGCAATGAGCACGATGTCTGAACGGAGGAATATCTCTCGATAGAGCGCAGTTGGCAGGAAGCCTGAAATGAAGCGAACGTTGTCGGGATATTTCTCGCCTTCTTTCTTGTCGCCATGGATAAGCAGCAGCACATCGTTCCGGGCAAGGAAATCAGCAAGCTCACCACTGTTTACGAGCGAATTCACAAAGGTATCGTCTGTCTTTGAAGAGGGATGGAACACCACTTTCCTGAAAGCGGAAAAGTACTTGGGAAGGGTAGTATCGGCATGGCTTTCATCAAACGGGCTGACGCAGCCGTGTGACACCACGGCAACATTTGTTATGCCATTCTCAAGCAGCGGTTTCTTCATATAGTCGTCGAACACGACAAAGGTATTGCGGCGCGCTAGACGCTTGAGGAAGAAGAGTTTCACCCTGGATGCCACAGTGCCGGTATTATGACACACTATATACATATTACGGCAAAGGGGCAACAAGCCCAAAGTGACCTCATCGCAACACGACACCACTACATGACTGTAATTCGAGAAGCGTATCTTGAATTTCAGATACAACAGGGTGACAGTGAATATGATGCGGTTGAGAACGGCTCTCTTGCCACGCATATTCAAGAAGCGAGGCAGCTTGGCAACGTAATCGCTGTCTGGATAATCAAGTTGGGAAGCTATGTCGGAATGCAACACTATCTTCACATCATAGCCTGCCGAGCGGATGGCGTCGATATGGATTCGGTTGAAGTTGACGTGTCCCTTTTGATATACGTAATCTATGAACAATACTTTTCCTTTCATGATATGTCTTATTATTTTACGTCGTTGAAATGCTGTCTGAAATGGATGAGTCTCTCGTTGTATGGCTTGTTCTCCATGGTGATGTTGTAATACTCCGACATGGCATTGTTGTTGAGGAAATATACTTTCAGCAGACTATACAACGCCACGAACGATAGATACAGTATCTTGTTGTTGCGGAAGGTGAAACACTTTATCAGGTCTATCCATACAATCCAGTATGCATAGATGAAAAGATAGGAACAACGGAGACTTATCGTGCGGAACTCACTGAGGAACAAGAATGTGCACAGATAGAAGAGCATACTGTTCACGAAGATGTTGTTGCCGTTGTGGATTTTTCTGAGCTTGTCGATATAGCAGAACAGAAGAATTCCGGTGAGCAGTCGCTCGAGATAGCCGATACTCAACACGGAGCCCGTGCTGAGGTCCATGCTGAGATATGCCTCCACCCAGAGTTTGGTAGACGGCATAATATAATCTGCCACCAGGAGTATCAATGACTTCAGGATAGGGATATGGAAGAGGTATATCACATTGGCAACGACGAATATCGCCATCATTATGTATTTGTTGAACTTCCTGTTGATGATGAAATACATCGGAATGTATGCCAATGACGAACTGTGGAACGTGAAGCCAAACAAGCACACGAGCAAAAAGGGCAGGAACTGCTTCTTCTCAATGAAGACGATGGCATTGACGAACAGCAATATGGATATGGAGTTGCGCACCAAGTTGATGTTTATCTCGAAACCGCTCATCACCAGCATGATCATGAACGCAAGCGGTATGTTGTTGACATATCGCCTGAAGAACATCATCAGCAATGTAACGTTTATCAAGATACACAGAAACTGAAAGAAGAAATAGTTGGGATATATGGTCTTGCATAATACTCCGAATATCATGAAGCCCGGCTCCCACGTCCATTTGTTCAACGGCAGCGTGAACAAGGTGCGCAAGTCGGTCAGACTCTGATATTCGGGATAATATGAGGTCCAGTCGTAGGCCACGAATCCTCTGAGTCCGAAGAAGAACACAAATACGACAACTGACAATATGTTTACACACATTGTCTTCATTTGTGACTCGCTGTTGAAATGAGCATATACGGCAAGAGAGCCATAGATTATGACCAACAGCAGATAAGGATAAGCGAATTCCATCTATATGTATTACTTTTCTTTATTTCTTCTTGCCAAAAGCCTGGCTCAATACCAACACCCAGAGTGCGTCTGCTATAACTCCTACAAACACGAATATGATTACCATAAGCGTTCGCGGCATACTCGACGACTTCAATGGCACGGTGGCATTCTGAATCACGGTGAACGCCGGAGTGTTCTCCTGTATCTTCGCCTGTGCTTTCTGCACCTGCTGGGCGGTCTGCGAATAGTTGTTGAACTTCAGCTGCATATCGTTCTCAAGGTCCTCAAGTTTAGACTGATACGACATGAGCACGACCTCTGAATTGGCATCGGCGAATGATGCATATTTCTGACGTGACTTCTCATAGGCAGCCTTTGCCTCGGCATTGATCTGTTGTGAGTATGCAAGATCTTGTCTTGCCTTCTTCGTACGGTAGAGCGTGATGTAGTTCTGCAGTCTGGTTTTCACGGAGTCTGCCAAGCAGGCAGCCACACGAGCGTCTGTGTCGGTAACGGAAAGGGTTATCACATTGGTACCCTTGTTGATCTGGCAACCGATGCTTCCTACTATTGCCTCGCAGACCTCACTCTGGATCTTTGTCAGACAATATGGGTTAACGACATTGGTGCTCGGTATGGTGTCTTTTTTACCGAACATCTTGATGAGCCACAACTTGGGATAGTCCCAGAAAGGAATCTCGGTATCCTGCAGGATGTGGTTGTAGTATGTCTTCTTCTGTCCCTTCACCTTGACGGGGATGTCGAAGAGTTTCACCACGAAGTCTGTGGATGCGAAAACATCGGGATAGATGTCGGGATAGATGGCATCGACGGATGATTTTCCGCCACCGATATCCATACCTATGGCTCCGACAATATCGCTGAGGTTCTGCGACATACCCATACTTGTGGCCTCTGGAGCCAACACCACATAAGAGGTGTATCTCTTCTGCTGTTCCAAAGCCACGATAACTCCAATAACAAAGAATACGGAAACGAAGATTATCATTTCCTTTTTCCTCGACGCCACTTTCTTCAAAAGTGAAAGCACATCGATTTCCTTCACGCGTTTTGTATCTGACATTTTATCTTGTTTTTCTATAATGTTATCTTCAAGCCTTATCACAGCTCGAATTTCGTTTCTGTCTTGTCACTGTTTCATAATCCTTCAGGATTTCTTACCGTCCATTCTCTGCATTCTGCTTCTGGAAGATGGTCACGGCGTGCAGCGGTATTCCAGATCTTCGTTCCTGTGTCCGATTACCCTGGCGGGCACTCCGCCCACAATGGCATAGGGTGGCACATCCTTGGTGACTACAGCTCCTGCCGAAACGACAGCTCCCTTGCCTATCTTCACGTTCTGCAAAACCGTAGCTCCGCAGCCTATCCATACATAGTCGCCTATCTCTATGGGATAGAACTTCACGGGAAAATGACGTGACTGCACATCATGGCTTCCCGTCATAAGCATCACTCCATGCGACACTGACACACTGTCGCCGATGGTCAGTCCGCCACGGGCATCGAGTGTCACCATACGGTTTATATGTGAATCCTTCCCTATAAACAGTTTGTTGAGATTCATTATATAGCAACGGCTGTCCACATAGGTACCTTTGCCTATCTTCATGCCGAGCTTTCTCATGGCAAACCTGCGCACATACCACGGGAGGCTTGGCAGGATGGAATTGGTGAGAGGGCCAAGAACGAATTTCCTCATTCCTGAATATACGCAACTTCTCACGAACCACATCTTCATCACCTTTGTCAAGAAGCTCACAAGCTTACCCATCTTGAAGCCGTCGCTGATGGATATCCTGTAGTTCAGAAATTCTCCCTTGACGGGATGGTTTGACATTCCTTCTTCATCGAAGACTTCTATTATGGCATCGGTCCTGACGAACCTGTATTTCTTCTTGTATAGGGTATAGATGAGATACCAGTCGAGAGCAAAACCATAATCTTTCTTCTTGTCAAGAGCGAATAGGTTTCCCTTGTGTATCGGTGTTCTGACCAGAGATGAACCATGACGGTAGATTGGTCTGTATTCCAATCCTGCCACATTGCTGGAGGAAGGAAACGGAAACACATGTCCCTTGCGCTGCATCATGCTGTCGCCATATATGATGTCGGCATTCGCTGCATCACAATTCCGTATGGCGTCAGCCAGCGAATGGTCAGAGAAATAATAGTCGCCGCAGTTCAGAATATTCACCCAGTCGCCTTTGGCATGCTTCACGCCTTTGTTCATAGCATCATACACTCCTTTGTCTTTCTCGGAGCACCAGTATCCTAATCTGTCGGAATACTCCTTTATAATGTCAACAGTACCATCCGTGCTGCCACCGTCTATGACAATATACTCCTTTTCTTCCCACGTCTGTGAGAAGAAACTTTCTATTGTCTGGCGTATGTTCTTGGCATCATTATATACGACTGTTATGACACTTATCTTGTTTGACATATAGTTATAGATATGTTTGTTATTTGTTCCATATTCCGTCTGCCTTGCCGTTGATTAGTTTTCGGCATTGGTATAGATGCACTACGCTCATCACCGCATAGCTTGCTGCCATACTGAGCACGATACCCTCTACACCAAGTTTTCTGCCAAAAGCAAGTACGGTTATTATATATAACGCTGTTACAGCCAAAGATATTATAATTTGGACGAATATTTTGTTCAGTCCATTGATAAGATAGGTGGCGCAATTGTTGAGGTTGAAGAAGCACACGTATACCAGCGTGCTTGCTGATACCGACAATGGCACATTTACCATATTGCCTATCCATAATTTGTAGAACAAGTTGCATATTAGCAACATACCCAATCCTCCGCAAATCGATAATACCCAAAACTTCAATGCCTTGTTGAATGTAGCCTTTATCCACTGCATGTCGCCCTTGACGTATGCATCTGTGTAGGCGTTCCACATAGGGGCAAGTATTATTGTATAAGCTATCACCAGCAGGTTGAAGAACTTGTAGGCAATGTTGTATGTTGTTACAGCAGTGGGACCGCACGACTGGGTTATGAAGAAGTTGGCTGCACCGAATATCACCAGACAGCTGCTTATCTGTATTACAAAGAATCCAAATCCTTTGCCTACAATCTTCTTGCCAAGGCTCTTATCGAAGAATCTTAACGATGGCTTTAGTTCGGGATGCTTCCAAAATAATGGTATGGCTGCAAGTAGAAATACCACGCAGCTGGTCATAGTGTAAGCCAATACAACCAAAACAAGATTACCAGTTGTAACTTTGGTCAGTATATATATTATTATTAAGGCAATCACATTGCCCGATATAGACAAAAGGTCGTTGATGGCATACTTTTGCATGGCAACGAATATCATTCCTATGTTTTTAAGCACAAAATTCATAAGAGTGAATCCTACAGCTATGACGACAGCCATGCGCAATTCGTTGCCAGCTATAGCGTTGGTATTAAAGAAACTGTTGAAGTTGATAGTGATTAGTGGATATAGCAGCACTATAGCCATAGATAGTGCGATGAGGCTAAGCAGCAGCATTGTTGTGCTGATATACTTCTTTCCGAGCTTTGTGTCGTTTGTGGCCAATGCTTCAGCCAAGTAGTTGCGCATACCGTTTCCCAGGCCAATATCGAATGTTGTTATCCAATAAAGTATGGAGGTAATAGTCATCCATATGCCGTATACCTCATTGTTAAGATAGTTAATGGTAATAGGTACTATGACGAGCGACGTAAGAAGCCCGACTATCTTTAGAAAACCAGAAAAAAAGATGTTGTTTCTCAACATCTTGTTTCGGCTGTTTGTTATTTTTGTTGTTGTATTTGTCATTTAGTATTTATTCGATACATTTTATTTGTCAGCAAATAGCTTACTTTATCTTATATTCTGCCACTCCTCTTGTTTCGCTTGAAAAGCTCACTCCTATTTTGTACAACTTACGCTTGTCCATAAGGAAAGGTTCGGCATATCCGTTGTTTTCTATCTGTTTTATAGCCTCATCTGCCGTACGGTCGAGTTTGCACTCTATTATATAAATATAGTTGGGAGTCTGAATGATGGCATCGATGTGACCGTCGCTTGTTGGACGCTCCACCTGAGTGTAGAATCCCATTATCTTGAAGACAAGATACATTGCATTTTGGAAGTAAAGTTCTGCTTCGCCTGCTACCTGATAGCTGTTGTCTGCAAAGAAAGCGGTAAGCCGATTCATAAATTGTTCGACATGTCCTGCTTCAACATCCTTCACAAACTCATCGACCATATAGGCGGAACGATCACCTGCAGAACAGTATAGCAGTAGGAGGAAGTTAAGGAAACCTTCTTCCACCTCCTTGTTCGGGAAGCCTAGCAGATATTTCTTAAACCTTTCGTCATAGCCTTTGATAGTGAGATAACCACTCTGGTATATCACAGGTATCGGATTGGTTGACAGCGAATCCACACTGTTGATTACATCGTCTGATACCCTTTCCTTTGTCATGTCTCGCAAACGATAGTTGTGCATTTTCAGTAAGTCAACTAGAAATGTGGGTGTGCCAGTCTCAAACCAGTAGTCTTTATAGCGAAGTCTTGACAAAGTGTTCAGTACGCTGAATGGGTTATAGATGCCTACTGTATTTTCCTCGAAATGATATCCGTCGTATCTTGCCTTCAGTTTTGCTATTGTGGCTTCTTCTGTATCGCCATTGGCTTCGGCTAATTCGTTGATACCTTCCTTGAAATTCGCAAGCAGTTCTTTCTCTGTCATTCCGCAAATGCTGATATAGCGGTGATCCATCGAGATATCCGTCAGGTTGTTGAGGTCGCTGAACACGCTAACCTTGCCAAACTTGGTTACACCGGTGAGGAATGCAAACTTGATATATCGGTCTTGGGTCTTCAATACCGAACAGAATGCTTTCAGCTGTGCACGGTGTTCAGCCTGTAACTCTGGGGCGCGCAAGGTCTGAAGTATAGGCTTGTCGTATTCATCTATAAGAATTACAACACCACATCCTTCTTTCTCTGCAGCTCGTGCTATCACACCCTTGAAACGAAGGGCAAGCGTGGCTTCTGACTCACGGGCTCCATATTTGCTTTCCCAAGTTGTGAGGTAGTCATTAAGCACCATATACAGGCTGTCTTTCTCTCGAAAGTTGGCTGTGTTGAGATCAATATGGAAGATAGGATATTTCTTCCAATCTGTCTCCAAGTCATATATGGCTAAGCCCTTGAAGAGTTCTTTCTTTCCCTGGAAGTATGCTTCCAAAGTAGACAGAAAGAGACTCTTTCCGAATCGGCGTGGACGACTGAGGAAATAGTATTCTCCCTCTGTCGCCAACTTGTACACGAATCGGCTCTTATCTACATACGAATATCCATTTGTACGTAGCTTTTCGAAATCTTGTATTCCTATAGGATATTTCATAGAATGGCTCCTTTCTTGTAGGCGTTTGATTATTCTTACTTACTCATATTAGCAATCGTAGCAATCATGGCGGCGATGCTGCTCATGCTGCTTCCCATACTCATCATTTCGGCGGTACTCATCTTGCGCTTCAACTTGGCTGGGATGACAATCTCGCTGCCTGGCTGCACTTTGGCACCATGAGAGAGCTTGGCTACCTTGCCATTCATATAGATGATGTATGCCTTGCTCTTTAATGCATCTGAGGCAAAACCACCTGCTTGGTCGATGTAATAGCTTGCCTTCTTGCCCTTTTCGTAGGCTACCGTGTTAGCAAACATTACGGCACCATTGATCTTTACCGTACCATTGTACTGAGGAATGACCAGACGGTCGCCCTCGCGCAAGATGATGTCGGCATCGCTGCCTGGGTTCGCCAATGCCTCAGGAAGATCGATACCTACAGGGTATTCGCTAGGTACATTGAACTTCTCTATGTTGGTGCGCTCTACATCCTTAGAGGTCTGCGAGATGGCACTGGCATTGTTGCTGCTGGAGGCTAGTTGCAGAAGATTTTTCTGTATCTCTTCGCGCTGCATCTTCAATACTGCCTCCATGCGCTGCTTCTCTTGCTCGTTGGCTTTGCGGATGATGCGGGCTCCCTTGAGATATGCCTGGTCGGTAGCTCCACCTGCCTTCTTGAAGAGTTCACTCAGGCGGGCGTTGCGACGGTCTAATGTATAGAGACCGGCAAACATCACTTCACCGGTAATCGATACGTTCTGCTGCTCTACATATGCCGGACTCTGACGGATCATTACTTCATCAAATGGCATCAGCTTGAAGCCTGGAGTGCCGTCGATAACGAAGCCGTCTTTAAGAGATAAAGTGTAGGTCTTGGCGATAACGCTATCTGGACGTAAAGCCTTGGCATCCATCACTCTACGGCTTACCATTACATTAACGGTTGAAGCTTTGTCGGTTAAACCGCCTGCCTGAAGAACGAAGTCTTCGAGGGTCTCATTGTCGGCATATTGATAGACGCCTGGATACTGCACTTCGCCACGGATGGTGAGGGTGCGCTCTACAATCTTTTCCTGTCGGGTAGGGATGAAGAGAACATCGTTTTCCTTCAATGGGATATCTGGAGTCTTGCCGTTCATGATGCCGGCAATGTCTATACTTACTACTTCGAGTGAGCGGTCTGACTTCATGCGGTGCATTACGGCACGGTTGGTGAATGCCTCCTCAGTCAATCCTTCGGCATGCTCTACAAGGGTGCGTACGCTGTTGATCTGCTCGCCCAGATTGTACATGCCCGGACGGAATACGGCTCCTTTCACCTCTACGGTGTTGGCGTAGCGTGGCAGGATGCTGTCTACGCTGATTGAGTCGCCGTCATCGATACGGAAACTGGAGAAGTCGAATTCTTCTATATTATATACGGCACGTTCTCTGCCCGTCTTGCGGTTCAGTCTTACTGATTTCTTGTAGGCATCGCCTGTAAAACCACCGGAATACTTCAGAAGGGAATTGACGCTCTCGTTCTTCTTCATTTCGTAAATCATCGGGCGCTTAACCTTTCCGGCGATGGTTACGAGACAATCGTATGGACCTACTACGATAACATCGTTGTCGGCAAGACGGACATTACCCGTCAGTTTGCCGTTCAGAATATAGTCGTAGATATCAACAACCGTTACCAGTTTGTTGTGTCTGTATACCTTGATGTTTCGCAATGTACCCAGATCGTTGGTTCCGCCAGCCATGTAGAGTGCATGGAATACGGTAGCGAAGGCTGAGAGGGTATAGGTGCCCGGAATCTTAACCTCGCCCATCACGTTTACCATGATGGTCTTGGTCTGTCCTACGGTAAGTTTGATGCGGCTTGAACGGTATCTGCTGCCCACGGTATTGCGCAGGCGGGCATTAGCCTGAGCTACGGTTAAGCCTGAAACGCTGACCGGTCCATAACCCTCGATGGTTACTTCACCATCTGGCGAAACGGTGCTCTCGATGGTTTTCTGAGAGGCGCCATAGATATCTATGATGACGGCATCGCCAGGCCCCAGACGATAGTTCTGTGGGGTAGAGATGTTCATGTTTGGCTCGAAACTGAGGTCTTTGTTATTGAAGATGTCACGGCCGAAAACCTTACTGCGCTTCTGGTTGAGCTCAGCCTGCAGCTGTTTTACCATGGTAGCTGTATCGGGTACCAGGGCGTTCATTTCCTTGCTGAAATCGTCATAATCTGGGTTGGTTTCATCATAAGATGAGTAGTAGCTGTCGTTCTGCTTGCTCTGGATGCGATAGTTGCTATAGGTTGAAGCCTGCTTCTCATTGTCCTTGTCCTGGTAATCTTCTCTATGCTTACCATTGTTGGTCCGCATTCTCTTGTTGCCTGCATTTCCTGCAGCGGTTGTGCTGTAGAGCTCGTTCTGCTGCGACATCTTCTGATACTTATTGCGTACACGTCGAATCTGGGAGATGTCTACGCCCTTCTGCATCAGTTTGGTAACAATCTGCGAATTGGCTGTGCCACGCTCATGTTCTTTCACCACAAAGCTCATGACCTGATCATCGGTCATGTGTGAACTCTGTGCGAAAAGAGGCCCTGAAGACAGGACGAGCGCCAGTACAAGTATGATATGTTTCTTCATTTTTGTTCTATTATCTTAGTTATATTTATGTAATAACTCGAAAAAAGTGATTTTGTTGCTATAGAAGGCTGAAAAGATGTTAATAAAAACAAGAAACCCAGGGTTCAACCCTGGGTTACTGATGTTCTGAGCGAGATACGGGAGTCGAACCCGCCTCACAGGCTTGGGAAGCCCGTGCACTACCGATGTGCTAATCTCGCGAAGGAAAATACTAACTCCTTTCACAAGAAAGAGCCACGAGCGGGACTCGAACCCGCGACCCACGCATTACGAATGCGTTGCTCTACCAACTGAGCCATCATGGCTTTTTGCCCTAAAGCAGATGCAAAGGTAATGAATATTTTTTGAAATAAGAAATTATTGCCTAAACTTTTCTCATGGTTAACTCTTATTAACTAAAGTTCGTTGGTTGCTATACCGGGTTCATAATAAAAGAGGGACTATCGCCAGTGGATAGTCCCTCTTCTGATTATAGCTTCTTGAATGTCAATTCTTCTTTTTTCGAATTTTTGCCTACCGAGATGGTGTCGCCTGGCTTCATTGTGCCATCGAGTAACATCTCGCAAACGGAATCTTCGATGTAGGTCTGGATGGCGCGGCGGAGTGGGCGGGCACCAAACTGTACATCGTATCCCTTCTTGGCTACCATCTCCTTTGCCTTTTCGGTAATCTGGAAATGGAATCCCAAGTCTTCTATTCTCTTGACCAGTCCTTCCAGGTCGAGGTCGATGATGCGCTTGATGGCATTGAGATCCAACTGGTCGAAGGTGATGATGTCATCGAGGCGGTTCAGGAACTCTGGAGCAAACTGCTTGCTCAGACTCTTCTGGACGATGCTGCGGGCATACTCCTTGTCTTTCTCATCCATCGCCAATCCGCCTTTTATACCTGCAGAAGTAAAGCCAACGCCTCTGCCGAAATCTTTCAGCTGGCGGGTTCCTGCGTTAGAGGTCATGATGATGATGGTGTTGCGGAAGTCGATGAGTCGGCCGTTGCCATCGGTAAGTCTGCCTTCGTCGAGTACCTGTAAGAGCAGGTTGAATACCTTGCTGTTGGCTTTCTCTATTTCGTCGAGCAATACGATGCTGTATGGTTTGCGGCGTACCTTTTCGGTCAGCTGTCCACCTTCGTTATAGCCTACGTATCCTGGAGGTGCACCTACCAGACGTGAGGTGTTGAAACTCTCGGAGAATTCGCTCATGTCTATTCTGATGAGTGAATCTTTCGAACCAAACATTTCCTCGGCAAGTTTCTGGGCAAGATAGGTCTTACCTACACCTGTAGGACCCAGGAACATGAATACGCCAATAGGATGGTTAGGGTCGCGCAAGCCTACACGGTTCCTCAGAATGGTCTTTACCATCTTGTTGATGGCATTATCCTGAGCAATCACCTTGTGCTTCAGGTTGTGTTCCAGATCTTTCAGACGTTTGCTTTCACCCTCTGCCATGCGTTGGGCCGGTACGCCGGTCATCATGCTGATAACGTTGGCAATATCTTCGGCTGTCACCTCAACATATTCGCCAATCTCTCCCTGCTGCCATTGCGCCTTCATGTCCTCAATCTCTTTCTCGATCTTGGTCTGGGCATCTCTGCATGAGGCTGCCATCTCGAAGTTCTGGTTTGCTACAGCCTGCTGCTTCTTGCTGATTATCTTTTTCAGTTCTTTTTCCAGCTTGATATATGGAGCAGGAACACTTGCATTATTAATATGTACGCGCGAGCCGGCTTCATCTATCACGTCGATAGCCTTGTCTGGGAAGTGGCGGTCGGTGATATAGCGCTCTGTCAGTTTGACACATGTCTCGAGAGCCTCGTCTGTATATCTCACACAGTGATGCTTCTCGTAATGTTCCTTGATGTTGTGCAGTATCAGCAGGGTCTCTTCGCGTGTAGTTGGTTCAACGATAACCTTCTGGAAACGGCGCTCCAAGGCTCCGTCCTTCTCAATGCTCTTGCGATACTCATCGAGCGTTGTGGCACCGATACACTGGATGATACCTCTTGCCAGGGCTGGTTTCAGAATGTTGGCTGCATCCATGCTACCTTCGCCGGAACCTGCGCCTATCATGGTGTGAATCTCATCTATGAAGATGATGATCTCCGGATGGTCCTCCAGTTCCTTGATGACATTCTTGATGCGCTCTTCAAACTGTCCGCGGAATTTGGTTCCTGCAACGATAGCAGTCAGGTCGAGACTTACCAGACGCTTGTTGAAGAACATAGGCGATGTTTCCTGGTTGTTGATGAGTTGTGCCAGTCCTTCTACGATGGCACTCTTTCCTACGCCCGGTTCACCTATTAATACTGGGTTGTTCTTCTTTCTGCGACCCAGAATCTCGAGCACGCGCTGAATCTCCTTCTCTCTGCCCACGACAGGATCCAGTTTTCCATCGGCTGCAGCCTTGGTCAGGTCGAAACTGAATTTGTCGATGGTAGGGGTGCTGCTCTTTTTGCGCGGAGTTCCATTTGAACGGGTAGACAGTCTCATCGGGTTCTGGTCCTTTTCCATATCGAATGGCTCTTCGTCAGTTTCCATCATGTCGTTCTGCTCGTTGTAGTCATCTTCTGCTTCTATTCCACCAGCCATCTCCAGGTTCTCTGCTTCCTCCTGCCTGTCTGCATCAGGAGTTTCTGAATCTGGTGTTTGGGGGTCCATTTTGAAATCCTTCGGCTCTTCTGTCTTCTGCTCATCATCCTTGTCAGTAGGATAGAGCATTTCGATGGCACGGTCGTAGCTTAAGCCCAGTTGACTCAGCCAGTTGGCTACAGGGTTCTTGTCATTTCTCAAGATGGCAAGCAGCAGATGTCTTGGCTCTACAATCTTGGAGTGCTCGTAGTTGTTTGCCTCGCGGATAGAGTCTCTGATAATGCTGTCTGTTATCTGGCTGAATGGGATGTGGCTGTTCTCCTTCACGTTATCGGCAGGAGTTTCTTCCACACGCTTTTCCAGTTTGCTGTTAAGGACTCCGCTGAAAGCCATCGGACTGATGTCTGCGCCCTTCAGGAGCTTGTTGACATCGCTGTCGTTCTGGCTGATCAGACTCAGCATCAGATGCTCCACGCTGATTTCTCTTCCCAAGGTGCGTGCTGCTTCTTTGCTACTTCTGTTCAGTATGTCCTGTATATGTGAAAACGGATTTATCATATTTGCTTATATTTTTTAAAAATCTCAGTGCAAAAGTACACATTATTTTCAATAATAGCAAATGATATGCCAACTTTTTTGCATTGTTAAAATACAAATAATGCTAAAATAATGCGATTTTTCGCCTCTAAAGCGTTTTGGTATCATTTTTTTTTGTATCTTTGTCGGGAATTTCAAAAGGGTAAAACGGCTTAGAACGCAAGGAAATGCCCTTAAACGCGATTTCCGGATGGAAAACAGGCGTTTTGAAAGTAACGAATAAACAATAATACATTAATATAAGAAATGGACGAAAATCAGACAATGGATCATGATAGAATCATGAAGATCAACATTGAGGAGGAGATGAAGTCGAGCTACATCGATTATTCGATGTCAGTTATCGTGGCTCGTGCCCTCCCTGATGTACGCGATGGTTTCAAGCCTGTGCACCGCCGTATTCTTTACGGTATGCTCGGTATTGGAAACACCAGTGACAAACCTTATAAGAAATGTGCGCGTGTTGTTGGTGAGGTGCTCGGTAAGTATCACCCTCACGGTGACTCTTCTGTTTACGGCGCTCTGGTGCGTATGGGACAGGAGTGGAACATGCGTTATACCTTGATTGACGGACAGGGTAACTTCGGTTCTGTTGACGGCGACTCTCCTGCTGCCATGCGTTATACAGAGTGCCGCCTCTCCAAGATGGGTGAGCATATCATGGATGACCTTGACAAGGAAACGGTTGATATGACCAACAACTTCGATGATACCCTGCAGGAACCTACCGTGATGCCTACCAAGATTCCTAATCTTCTGGTAAATGGTGGTAACGGTATTGCAGTAGGTATGGCTACCAATATGCCTACCCACAACCTGGGTGAGGTAATTGACGGTTGCTGTGCATACATCGATAATCCTGACATCGACACCGATGGATTGATGCAGTATATCCCTGCTCCTGACTTCCCAACCGGTGCTACCATCTATGGTATTCAGGGAGTGAAGGATGCATACGAAACGGGTCGAGGCAGAATCGTGGTTCGTGCCACTGCCGAGATTGAAAGTAGTGAAAACCATGACAAGATTGTTATCACCGAGATTCCTTATGGGGTTAACAAGGAGCAGCTCGTGATGGCTATTGCTGACCTTGCCAAGGAAGGCAGAGTAGATGGCATCGCTAACGTAAACGATGAGTCTGGCCGTCAGGGTATGCGTATCGTTGTTGATGTGAAGCGTGATGCCAATGCTAATGTTCTTTTGAATAAACTCTTTAAGCTGACAGCTCTTCAGAGTTCATTCTCAGTGAATTGCATCGCTCTTGTTAATGGCCGCCCACGTCTTTTGAGCTTGAAGGAGTGTGTGAAGTATTTCGTAGAGCATCGTCATGATGTTACAATCCGCCGCACCCAGTTCGAACTGAAGAAGGCACAGGAGCGTGCTCATATTCTCGAGGGCTTGATTATTGCTTGCGACAACATCGACGAGGTGGTACATATTATCAGAGCCAGCAAGACTCCATCTGATGCCCAGCGCAACTTGGAGAAGCGTTTCGAACTCGATGAACTTCAGAGTAAGGCCATCGTGGATATGCGCCTCAGCCAGTTGACAGGCTTGCGTTTGGAGCAGTTGCATAATGAATTCAACGAGTTGATGAAGACCATCGACTATTTGAACCAGATTCTGAACGATCCTGAACTCTGCAAGAAGGTAATGAAGGACGAACTCAACGAGGTGAAGGAGAAGTATGGTGACGCTCGTCGTACCATGATCAAACCAGATGACCATGAGTTCAACCCAGAAGACTTCTATCCAAACGACCCAGTGGTTATCACCGTGAGTCATCTCGGATATATCAAGCGCACCCCATTGTCAGAGTTCCGTGAGCAGGCTCGTGGTGGAGTAGGTTCTAAGGGTGCCCGTACCCGTGATAAGGACTTCACCGAGTATATCTATCCTGCTACCATGCACCAGACCATGCTGTTCTTCACCAAGAAGGGCCGCTGCTACTGGTTGAAGTGTTACGAGATTCCTGAGGGCGACCGCAACTCCAAGGGCCGTGCCATCCAGAATCTCCTCAACATCGAGAGCGATGACCAGGTGAATGCATTCCTCCGCTTGAAGGGATTGAATGATGCAGAGTTCATCAACAACCATTATGTAGTCTTCGCTACCAAGAACGGTACCGTGAAGAAGACCTGTCTGGAGGCATATTCCCGTCCACGTGCCAACGGTGTGATTGCTATCAACATCGTAGAGGGCGATGAGGTGGTAGACGTTCGTCTGACAAATGGTCATAACGAGCTGATTATTGCTAATCGCAATGGTCGTGCTGTCCGTTTCGACGAGAACGAGATCCGTACAATGGGTCGTACGTCTACCGGTGTTCGTGGTATGCGCCTCGATGAGGGTGATGATGCCGTAGTAGGTATGATTGTTGTCAACGATCCTGAGAAGGAAACCGTGATGGTAGTGAGCGAGCAGGGTTATGGTAAGCGTTCTGATGTACTCGATTACCGCGTTACCAAGCGTGGCGGTAAGGGTGTGAAGACACTGAGTATTACCGACAAGACCGGTCGACTGGTAGCTATCAAGAACGTAACCGATGATAACGACCTCATGATTATCAACCAGAGTGGTATCGTAATTCGTCTTGCCGTAGCCGATTGCCGTGTCATGGGCCGTGCTACTCAGGGTGTCCGCCTCATCAATCTTACCAAGAAGAATGATGTCATTGCCAGCGTATGCAAGGTGATGAGTTCTGAGCTCGAGGCTTCTGTAGAAGAGGAGAGCCGTTCTGCCTGGGCTAAGAAGAGCGAGGAGATAGAGAATGATACCGTAGGTGCCAAGACTGCTGAAGAGGCTGCTGAGGCTGAGGCTCATCTCGCTGACGAAGCATCTGAAGCTGAGGATACCGATTCGGGCAACGTAGATTTCGAATAAAAGAAAAGACGCGTAAAAAATAAATAACAACAACTTTTAAACTCATTAAGAAAAATGAAAAAGTTTTTAGTAGCTGCAATGATGGTACTAGGTGCCACATCAGCATTCGCAGGCGACAGTGACGCTCTCAAGGCTGTCATGAAGGCTAAGTCTTATGCCGAGGCTGAGGCTTTGGTTAAGCAGAATTTGGGTCAGATGGCTAACGATGCAGAGAAGGCCAAGGCTTACAACAAGCTCGTTGATCTCGCTATGAAGCAGTTCAACGACCAGCAGAGCATCCAGCAGACCAATCAGATCATGAAGAAGAACGACCCGGTAGACGAGGCTGCTATGTCTGAGGGCGCTTACAATGCATTGATCAATGCCATTGAGTGCTACAAGTACGACCAGCTTCCTAACGCTAAGGGTAAGGTTGCTCCTAAGTTTAACAACAACGCTAGCCGTGTATGGGGTGCTCGTGTTCAGCTCGTTAATGCGGGTCAGACTGCAGCTCAGAACAGTAAGGCTGATGAGGTATTGAAGTATTGGGGTGCTTTCCTCGATACAGACAATGAGCCTCTCTTCGCTTCTGTAGACCAGAAGCAGAAGGATAGCGAGAAGGAGTATATCGGTCAGGTTGCTCTCTTTGCAGCCCGTTATGCATACCAGGCTAAGGATGCAGCCCGTTGCGAGAAGTATTGCGACATCGCCATGAAGAGTGAGAAGGAGGCTAAGGATGCCCTCAACCTCAAGCTTTATGTGATGAAGGACGGCTTGAAGACTCACGAGGATTCTCTTGCCTATGTTAACAAGCTCAAGGATATCTTTGCAAAGGACGAGACCAATGATGTTGTTCTCGATGGTTTGAATTCTATGTACTCTTCATTGAAGATGGAGAAGGAGCAGACTGAACTTTTGGACGCAGCTATTGCAAAGAACCCTAACAACTTTGTAGCTCTTGCCAACAAGGGTATGATGTATATCCAGAAGAACGATGCAGACAACGCTATCAAGTGTTTGAAGCAGGCTCTTGCTGCAAAGGAGGATAACGTAGTTGTTCTTACTTATCTGGGTGCTTGCTACAACAGCAAGGCTGGTAACTTGCAGGATCCTAACGGCCGCAAGGTTGTTTACCAGGAGGCTATCAAGGTTCTCGACAAGGCTAAGCAGCTCGATCCAGAGAAGGCTCAGGCTAACTGGGGTTACACCCGTTACCAGGCTTACTATGGCTACTATGGTCCTAACGCAGCAGAGACCAAGCAGGCTGAGGCTGAGAGCAAGTAAAGTTTAAGCTTCAAATAAGTATTTGTTTCTCATAGGGGGATGTCACCTGGTGTGGCATCCCTTTTTTTTATTTCTTTGATATAGGGTTGTTCCGGTAAGATAACAAATAGGACTGTGTTTTTTGTGGCAAAATGATTGATAAAAACATCAGCGAGTAATGTTAGTTTGCTGTATGCGCCCATCAGCTGGTCTACGCATGCACAACAGGTGTTGTGCGAGCGCATATCAGCTGTTATGCAAGCGCACAACAGCTGTTGTGCGGCCTACGGAGTTAACTTCTCCGATAACCTATACTATCTTTTCCGACAACTTCATCCGTCTTTTCCGACAACTTCTTCCGTATTCTGCGATTGTATCTTACGCTTGCGTGCATTTATTGAAGTTGTTCATGTGTCGTAAAAATCTTCTTGGTGTGTCCGTATTCCAATCGAGTAGGAGGAAAACGAAGCAG
>ULYZ01002300.1_pt1 | contig 31776 bp, 28 predicted proteins | sample 1962731 | NCBI WGS metagenome assembly ULYZ01 (sample SAMEA4835879, study PRJEB28245) | human gut metagenome | biome: gut microbiome; material: fecal sample | place: Denmark | collected 2008 | reverse complement strand
GCAACAGCCGCAAGCTCAAGGAACGAGTCCTTTTGAAAGATATGCCTTCTGGCAGAAACTTTCAGGAAGACATCATCAAGGCCATGCGTAACAACCATGCCATCGTTATCTCCTACTACAGCTATAATACCGAGAAGTATTTTCTAGCTTTTTTGATATTTGGATGAGATTTGGGAAGACAGATTCTGCCTACCATAGCAATGGAAGGTTCATTCTCATCATTGGAAGGGCTATACCTAAAAATGATGATTTTTCTATAGGGTCTTGTATATTACAGAATAATTGTGTAATTTTGCATTCTATTATAGAAATATCAATACAATTATGAAGAAAAGAATATTCATTTTAGCAGCCTTACTGAGCACAGGATTGATTGGTAGCATGACTGCAACAACCAAAAGTTCTCATTCAGAGATTATGACGAAAGAAGCAGATGGCAGTTACATTATCAACACCACTACTTTGGGTAAAGATGTAAGGGGATTTCGTGGCAACACCCCTCTCTCCATCCACATCAAGAAAGGAAAGATTATAGATATCAAACCGCTTGCCAACCAGGAAACGCCTAAATTCTTCAATAAGGTAAAACAGGGGTTGCTCAATAAATGGAACGGCATGAAAGTCAGCAAGGCCGCTTCAGTCCAAGTAGATGGCGTTACTGGAGCCACTTTCTCAAGCAAAGCTGTGAAAGAAAACGTAAAACGCGGTATTGCTTATTACCTGAAACATAAATAAGAGAAAACAGGAAAGAAAGGATTAAGTGTAATATGAAATCATTTTTCCGGATAAAACAGGTTGTAAATCTTTTCATTTGTCTGATTGTTGTTTCATCACTTGCCATCACCAAACATCAAGAACTGTTTGGGTACTCTTTCAAATCTGAACAGAAGGCAGAAACTGCAAGCAACGACACGCTACGCATGTTTGGAAACGGAAGAGCAGAGATTAATACTTCTGTTCTAGCATCCAACATCATGGGATATGGAGGAAAGGTTCCACTCAAAATAGTAATCAGGAATGGCGTTGTAGAAAACATCATTGCATTAAAGAATGATGAGACCAAGGAATTCTTTGACAATGCCTCTACTCTGTTTGAAAAATGGAAAGGTAAAACGATAGACAAAGCTATGGATATGAAGGTGGATGCTGTCACAGGTGCTACTTTCTCATCCAAAGCTATCATCGGAAACATGCATCAGGGACTTCTGTATGCTAAAGCGCATTTAGCGACTGAAGAATCAGAAAATGGTAGCAGCAGTTTAAGTCCTTCCGAAAACAACAGCTCTTCCCTGTTCTCTCTCAGAAACATCATAGGGATAGCTGTTGTCCTGATGGCAGCCATTCTGCCATTGTTTATCAAGAACAGAAGATACCATTTCTGTCAACTGATACTGAATGTCATTGTGCTCGGCTTCTGGTGTGGTACCTGCCTTTCTTATACCTTCCTGCTGGGCTTTGCAGCCCATGGCATGGAAATATCGGTCAGCATCATAGCGATAGTCATGCTGGTAACAGCCTTTATCTATCCGCTTTTTGGAAAGAAGTCGCATTACTGTACCCATGTATGTCCGTATGGCTCCCTGCAACAGATAGCTGGCAGATGCGTGAAATACAAGTTAAAAATGAGACCCGTTACTATAAAACGGCTTGATAAGCTTCGCAAGATGATATGGGCATTATTGATGATATGTATATGGGGAGGAGTTTGGAGCGAATGGACTGATTTTGAACCATTCTCGGCATTTATCTTTCATTCTGCCTCATGGATAGTGATTGTGATTGCGCTTCTTTTCATCGCAATATCCTTTATAATCACACGTCCCTACTGTCGTTTTGTATGTCCAATGGGAACTTTGCTAAAGTTCGCTCAAACTTCTATCGTAAAATGAAAAATCCCGGCATGAGATAGCTTGCAGCTATTCTCTTGCCGGGTTTTATTTTTAATGAAATAATTCTGATTATTACTCAGACAGCATTGTTACCTCTATCCGATGATTCTGTTTGAGCAGAGTCTGTGCCATCTGCTGCACCTCTTCAGAAGTAAGAGAATCCACCATCTTATAGTAATCTTTATCAAAATCGGCACCATCATCCAACTCATGCCAGATAACATAACTCCAGTAGTCGTTGGTGATAATCATCTGCTGGTATTGTTTTTTCAGATATTTCTTCACCTTATCCATACTGCTGGCTAAAGGTCCCTTATCTGCGATGTTCTGAAGTTGCTGGTAGATAATAGGATTCAGTTCTTCATAACGTTTCGGATCACTCTTGTAGGTAATGCGGAGCAAAGCATTAGGAAGGGCTTCCTTCTCAAGATTGAAACTGACTCCTACTCCATAGGTACCTCCCTTCTCCTCTCTTACAGAATCTGTATAGGCTATCTGCAACACGCGGGTCAGGACATCCAACACCAGATCGTTCTTTGGTGAGAACGGTACGTTGCCCGTATAGAACACGCTCACGTTGGCAAGCGGTGTTTCCTGCTGATGAACAAACTTTACCTTTTCGTTCTTCATAACAATCTGCGGAACGTTTTTCTTGTCTGTCTCCTCCTTCTTATAGGTCGAAGGCAAGGTAGCCAGATACTGACAGAGTAAAGGACGAAGTTCTGCCATGTCTATCTTTCCGATGAAAACGGTTTTGAAATTGCTAGCATCGCTGAAGCGTTCACGATAGATTTCCATAATGCGCCCGTAATCAGCCTTGGCAAGAACCTCACCGGTGACAGGAGCCATACGCAGGTTATGGTCATAGAGAACGGCAGAAAGGGAGTCATTGTAAACCACCTTGGAACTTGCATTACGGTTTTTCAGAAATGACAGAGTTCGATTCTTCAACCCCTCAAATGCCACACTGTCTTTACGGGGTGCCATGAAATAAAGGTGTGCCAGCTGGAGCATGGTTTCCATATCCTTTACAGAAGATGAGCCTGCTATACGCTGGCCTTCACTACTGATGGATGGAGTCAGCCTGATTGACTTCCCTGCCAAAGCCTTACGCAAAGCAGTAGCTGAAAAGTCGCCTACACCCGCTTCTGTGATGGCACTTGTCAAGAGAGAGAAATTAGGAATATCCTCATTTCCGTAAAGTGAGGTTCCACCTTCAGCGCGTATGCTCATCATTACCTGGTCTGCCTGATAGTCGGTAGGTTTTACGTAAACCTTCATACCATTACTAAGCGTAATCTCTGTCATGCCAAACTTGCCGTATGGTTTTTCAGACACAATCTTGCCCGGTTTTGGCAAGGCAGATATCAACGTAGAAGGAATCTTTTCCTCCTGATACGGTTCATATTGCTTTTTCTGGGCAGCAAGTACCGTAGCTTCTATTTCTGATTCTGAAGGAATAACAAATCCTTCCTTATCAGGGCCATACATCACAAATACCTGGTTTTTATCCGTAATGATGTTACCTACAGACTGATTAACCTCAGCCAGGGTTACTTCAGCATCAAACTGCTTTACCAGTTGCAGATTATAGGCTGGAGTAAGGATAGGCTCTCCTTCAAGGAAATGATCCACACACTGGCTTACGTAATGGGCGTTGCGATAATCCTTCTCCATCTTCAGTTTTCGTTCTGCTGCATTGAGATAGAGTTTCTTGGCACGTTCCAGTTCACTCTCTGTAAAACCATGCTGGCGGGCACGCTCTATTTCACCCACAGCCTCGCAGATACCACCGAGTACGTGATCCTGCTTGCAGCTGATGCTCATACTGAAGGCATCCTTGGTACGGGAAACAAAAAAAGCACCATTCCTTACGGTAGCACTCATGAATGGAGGATTTGCCACCTGTTTCTTTTCTGAGAGACGGTCATTGAGCATGTAAGTAATGAGTCCGCTTACATAGTCATCACGCTGATACTTTACCTGGCTCTTTTCGCTGTCAGGAGTGGCATCGGTTTTCATGTAGAGATGACCGATGATAATAGGCTGCTCCTTGTCCTTCTCAATGGCAACTATCATCTTGTCGTTGTTGTTTACGGGATAATAGACACGCTCTGCAGGATTCTTATGGGCTTTGATCTTACCGAAAAGTTTCTGGATTTTCTTCTCCATCATATCCACATCGAAGTCGCCCACAACCACGATGGCCTGAAGATCAGGCCTGTACCACTTCTGATAATAGTCGCGCAAATCTCTGTAAGGAAAGTTATCAACAACATCCATACTGCCGATAGGCATACAATCTTCATATTTGCTTCCCTTGTAGATTTTTGGCATCACATTCTCCATCATGCGCTGCATGGCCATACCGGTACGCCGGTTTCTCCACTCTTCATGAATAACACCACGTTCCTTGTCTATCTCCTTAGGTTCGAGATTGATATACTGGCTCCAGTCGTTGAGTACCAGAAGACACGAATCGATAATGCCCTCACGCTTGACAGGGGCAGACCCGATGTGATAGACTGTCTGATCTACAGATGTATAGGCATTCAGGTTGGCCCCAAACTTAACACCTATGGTTTCACACCAAGGCACGATTCCCAACTTCTTCCCCTTGCCAGGGAAATGCTTGGTACCATTAAAAGCCATGTGCTCCAGAAAATGAGCCAGTCCACGCTGACGGGGTTCCTCAAGGATGGAACCTACGCGCTGGGCAATATAGAAATCGGCAAGGCCTGCCTCTTTATTATTATGTCGTATATAGTAAGTCAGTCCATTCTTCAACTTGCCCTGTCGCACGGAAGTGTCCTGCTCCACAGTCTGAGCAAACAATGAAGCTGGAAACAAAGAGAGAAGGAATAATCCCAAAAACTGATTCTTCATAAATTTTTCTTTTTTAAATTATACAAGAATGCCTATTTCTTCAGGAAAGAGACTGTTGCATCTGATTCGAAATCATTGGTAGAATTATTGGTATCAACCCATTTGCCATCAGCATCCTTCTTACGGATTACTGACTTGCCGTAGCGGTTTTCATCTTTGTCTACCTGACCACAATGAGCCCATCCTGCATCAAGGTTTGCAGATACCAGATTCCATTGCCACATAGATGCAATAGAAAGATTAACCGCATCCAGTATCCAGGAATTAGGAACCTTGATACAGTTCTTGGCTGTCATCGGATAAGCATTACCCTTCACTTCCATCACATAGCTGGCATCGTAAGTATTCTCTTCGAGATACTTCTCCTTATCGCCATGCATACGGGCAATGGCATAAGTCTTGAAACCACGGTTATGCAAAGAGAAATAGGAAAGTGAACTGCAATACCATTTATCCAGATTAGGAACACTGGCATTGTCATCGTCTGTGAAGCGTGGATTTGAACTCTCATCATAGAATTCGTAATCAGCCTTACTTAAATCAAATGAAGCTGAGTTTGCTTCTGTATGATTCTTGGCATTCAATGCCAAGACAAGAGATTTGCCTGGTTCTACTGCAACTTCCGTACCCTTTCCTGGAATCATATAGATAGCATCTACCGTCATTGCTTCGTTCATGATATCCGGATTATAATCATATTTTGTTACTGTGAGGAACTTAGATTCCAGAACCGCTATACTGTCTGCATAGAGCGTAACATCAGAATTATTGGAAAGAATGAAATACTGGTCATCAGAATACTGCTTTCCTTCTGGAGTAAGCGTACCCGTGAAGAAAATCTCTGAGATAACGAAACCTCCCTTAGCATTGAATGTGTTCACAGCCAACTTGACTTGGGCATTGCCGGATTTTACACTCACATTCTCGCTCTTCTGATTGATTTTACTGCTACCTGCAATACCATCCTTAGTAAAACTCAAGTCACCGCTGATGGCAACATTGTATGTTCCTTCAGGCACATCGGCAAGAGATGCCATAAAGCTACCATTTTTTTCCTGGAACTGCTCCTGGATAAACGTTTCATTGGTAGTTACATTGGTAAAAACCGCTTTGGCATTGGAGAGAACTATATTCTCCAGTCCCAATGGCATTTCAATACTCAATGACACAGGAGTGGTAACTACTTTGTCATCATTGTCGCTACAAGAGGAGAAAGTCAATGCCAACACCGAAAGCAACATCATACTCTTTAAAATTAACTTTTTCATTTTTCTACTTTTAGTTACATTAATACTATATTATACTTTAGAATGTGATACCAAGAGCCAAATGCAGATGGTGCTGGTGTCCGTTTTCAGAACAAGTTATCCAATCTCCACCTAATTCGGCAAACAAGCCGATCTGTGAGCCTGATAGCCGATAATCACTACGTATCTTAGCAGAGAGCATTCCATAGCCTGCTTTTTCAAACTGGTACTGATGATTGATCATGTTCTGGAACGAAGCCTTCATATTGGCATAAGGCATGACGATACCAGAACTGACATTACCATAATAGGCTGCCGCCATGTCCACAGTAAGGGCCACAGTTCGGGAGAGACTGCGCATCCACTGTCCACCCAATCTTCCATAGATCTTAGCAGCCTCCATTTTGCGTTCAGGATAGACATATCGCTCACGATTGCTCCAATATCCGATCTTTCCATTCAAGCACCATGTACCAGAGCCACTCCCCCATCCGTAAAGCCCTCTGAGATAGGTATCTATAAGATAATCCTTATACATCGTAAGTTTACCGATAATAGGATAATATTGGGCAGAGGACTTGCCAATGATGTTTTCATCACCGCTACGTCTGACAAAAACAAGGTTTCCATCTAAGGCTACCTGACGGGTCCCTCCCATGTGCTTCCATCCCAAGGAGACTTCTGCAGAATGATAAAACAACTGGGTTAAGGGTACGGAATTCAAATCGGCAAGCATACGTTTATATTGCCGTCTCCAAAGCTTGGCATGACCATAAAAACCAGTTTCGTTCAACGGATTGGCATCCAGATTTATTCCATATCCTCCACCTTTATAATATAAGGTGCGTTTATCTCCGGAGAAACGACTGTATTCTGTTCCCAATCCTGTCATTTGAAACTCAGGTATAACACCCAGTTCCCGATAGAAATCCACATCATTGGTCTGCTTGTATACATTCCCTTCTAGACCGGCAGCCCACTGGTATTTACCGAAATCATAGGCAGTACCAAGGCGTAGAGTCAGATCTGTGACAATACCTCGCATTCTCGGGTCCACATTCCGATATTCATGTTCTGCTCTGAAAATCGCTTCAATACCGAGTTGGAATTTCCCCTTGCTAACAGCATATCCGCCCTGAAAACCATACCGTTCACAATGTGTGTCACCTCCTAGAGTATCCGCCAGAATATAAGGATTCAGCAAATCATAATCAGAAGAAGAATTCCAGCTGACCTGATATTGCTTTCCCGTCACGTAAGATGCTGCCCCCCAAGCAGAAGAGTGGTTGCTCAAGCGAAGGAAGGTTTCAGCCTTGGCCTCAGAGAGGAAATGCCCTGTTCCCTTCTGCAGTACAAAGGGAGCAGATTGATGCAGGTAATCCATCTGGACATACACTTCAGAATAAGGCAGCGTGAGGCTAAGCCCATGAATGGCGGGATTTTGCCATGCTGTCTCCTTCTGCCAGTTTTTCCACGTAGCATGATGCTCTATCCTGGCAGAATCTGTTACTGCAGACCTTCCAGTAAACCAAGACACACAGCACAGAAATAATATGAAATATCTCTTCTTCATGATTTACATCCAAATTATGTTCAACATCGCTTCATTATGTCCTTCCTTTTCCAATCCCACATAATCGGTACTTGCCCTGAACATCCTGATGTAGGTTTTACCTGAAGCGTCATGATATTGGGCAGTACCCTCTACCAGGATAGCATAAGAACCCCGAAGAATACTGGCTCTGGCTATATTCCCTTCAAATGATGATACGGTGAAAACCTGGGTGGTATTCAGATTGGTAAGACTTACCGTACCCTGGACCCTGTCGAGAACGATATCCGTTTCTCCCTGCAACACGATGGAAGCTTCGGCAAACAGGGAATCTTCATCCTGATGACAGGAGGAAATGATAAAACCACAGGTCATCATACATATAATCAACAATCTCTTCATATCTTTACATTCATTTCTAGTCCAAAATAGGGAGTTACATGACGGCGGATTGTTACTCCATTGTTCTCATATTCGGGAGTATAATCCAACAGTTTGTTACAGAACAGAGCTACATTCAGTTTCTCATCAAAGAGTTTCTTTGTTACCTTGAAATTGACATTCATGGCAAAAGGTACTCTGTATTTGAGATAATAGCTGTCGTTATAATCCCTGATCAGATACCTGAGATAAGCATCATTTTCATCACCTGCTTTCCACTCATGCATCACACCGTCATTATCCATATAGCTGGTAGGATAATTACTCACCTCTTTACTCTGTTTCAGCGTATACCATAGGCATTGGGCGGATATTGAGAAGCCCAACTTCAACTTGGGGACATCCGAATCTAACGTGAAATTGGTATTGAGCATTTCATTCATATTGCCTCCATCATGTTCATAATACCCCACATACTGTATCTGCTTACTGCCGATAACAGCACTTGGGCGATAAGTCTCTACCACAGAATTACGATAAACCGTGCGGAACCATGCTCCGTTGATGGTGAGTCTGGTGAACAGTTTTTCTATTCTTCGGGTAGCAAAGGTGTATTCCACTCCCCGTTTGAGAGTCTGACTGCCATTGGTGTAATAACTGTAGCCCCTCAGTTCCTTACGTTTCTCAAAGGGTAATCCTTCCAAAGAAGGTGGAGCCGACAGTGCATCGGCATCAATTCCCGATGCATCATACCACCTATATATATAAGGAGCATAAGCCGTCTGCAAACGGAAGCCTGAAGTCATATTCTCTCTAAAAAGTGTGACAGACAATCGATTGCCTCCTATATTGATGTCAGTACTCACCTCCCATTTGAAATTACGTGCTGGCTTCAGATTCTGATTGGTTGCATCTATCACATACGTCATCAGGTTGATACGGCGATACGCTGGATTCGTATGGTAATAATTCAGCTGGGTTAAGTCCAGATATACAGGATCAGGGTAAAGCTGTTCCAAAGTAGGCATTTTGGTATGTTCACCTATTCCACCTGCTATTCGGATAAAGGATGGTAGCTTGCCAATATTGAATTTCGGAAAAGTCAAGCCGAGATTGATACGGGGATCCCAGAAAAACTTACCATGCATCTCATAATTATTGGGCAGATTCAACATCTGCGTACCTCTTATACCGGCTACCAGTTCAAGAGAATGACCAGCAAAAGGCAATGTCAACTGTTCCTCAGCATAAATTCCCCACTGTTGGTTGGAAGGTATTGAAGAAAGATTTCGGGGACGGCATGACATGGAACCTGCATAAAGAGGGCGGGTTACATCATAAATCTGCCCCCGTCCTTTGTTTTTGTCGTAATTCCAATCGGTGCCTAACAGCAAGGTATTGGAAACCACAAGAGAAGGAACCTGGAATTTACCATTGACCTTAGCATAAAGATTGAGCGGCTTTCCTTCTACATCATGGCAAGCCACATATTTATAGGGAAGGATAACACCATCATGAACCCCTTGTGTAGTTGCTGTAGCTGCCACTGTCTGGCGGGTCAGCTGTACCAGTTTGGTTCGCTTGATAAGGTCATACTCATAAGAGGCTGACAAAGTCAGATCCAGCGACTTAAACCAAATGCGCTTCTTGGGAGACAGACTTACATGTGAATTAAATGCATATTTATTATATTGCGATTTATAAGAATCTTCCGCCTGATTATTGAGATCCGGGTCAACTTTATCATTATCAAAAGAACCGGTATAATCGAGATTGGACGAAATCTTCCAACGGTAAAAATCTGTCAACCAAGTTTTTCCGAACCGGGCAGAAAACGTCAGTCTCCTGTAATTTTCAAGCCGGTTTCTTGGATCCGCCTTCGCATCGAGGTAATCAACACTGAGATTCAGGGTCATCTGCTGGGGAGTCCATTCCAATCCTTTTGCAAGATAAAAGAGTTTGCTTCCCATATCTGCTTTCAAACGGGCATTCCAGTCATTTCCACCTCTCCTACGTTCTATTTTCACCAGACCACTTGTCAAATCTCCATATTCTACCGATGGAATGCCACGTACCACCTCTACTTTCTCGATATCATCGGTAGAGATGCTACGCATATCCACTCCGGCATTCATATTTTCTCTGGATGTTGTTGCTGCATCCCAAGACCCAGCCACATATTGCATATTGGCATTGGTACTGATGGGAGCTCCATCTACTACAAAACTCGTTCCGAGGGAAGTGGTAGTATATCCTGAAGGACTTCCGGCTTCCCGAATACGAATCGTATTAGGGCTACTCAAATCAGGATCTTTGGAACGTCCACCAGGCAACAGTTCGAGAATGTCCGTAAAACTTGAAGGCTGCAGGTGCTCCATGGCATGCTTCTCGATAACAGAAGCAGAAGACAGACTCTTTGACTCCTGAGCTGTAACCACTACTTCACCCACAGACTTGATTTCCGGTTCCATTTCATAGAGAGCCTGGTTTAACTTACCTAAATAGTTTTTGTATCCTATATAAGTAATCTTAAGAGATTTACCTGCATTGGCTGCATCTATGGAAAATCGCCCGTTAATATCAGTGATAGCTGCCACTTTCTGAGAACTACCCACATACACGACAGCACCGATAATCGCTTCATGAGAATCTTTGTCCACAACTTTGCCAGACATAGATTGCGCCTTTCCCATCAGACTCACCTCAAAAAGCATCATAAGCAACAGGATATGTTTCATACTAATCTTTTAACTTATTTTTTTGGGTGCAAAGATACGACAAAATTAAATAGTTCACAATACCTAAAAATAGGTAATATATGTATCAGTAAATGTACATTCATATATCTGTACTGCTGCTCAAATAGTAAAATACAAAAAGACTCAAAACCACATTCCTGAAGGTAAACAGAAATGTGGTTTTGAGTCTTCTTGTTAACCTGAAACTTAAAAGCAACCAGATTTGAACAACAGGTAAATTGGAATACCTGAATTATTGACCAATGAAACCTTGTCCCCTTTTCTAATATTAAACGGACGTATTTTGTCCGCTTTTCCATGGCAAATATACAATAATTTGTCTGTTTCTGTTACAATTCATCATTGCTTTCTAAGTTTTTGATGCAAAGATAGAAGAAATGGGTGTAAAATCACTTCACACATCAAAAATAATTCAACTTGTGCAACATATTTTCCTACTTTTCCGTTATCTTTGTACCAAAATTATAAGAAACAAAATAAAACAAGATAATATGGCAATCAACCAATTAAACAAATATGTCTGGCTCGTGGAAACCATCCACCGGGCAAAGAAAAGGGGCGGCATCACCCTGAAGGAAATCCAAAGCAGATGGTTGGACTCTGACCTCAGTGAGGGAACGGAACTCTCCCGAAGAACCTTCATCAACAACATCCATAGCATCGAGGAACTGTTTGAGATAAACATCGAATGTGGCAGCGGATACCGCTACAACATCGAGTATGGCGACTGCTTCGAGGAAGGAAGTACCCGAAGTTGGATGCTCAATGCCTTCTCCCTACATGCCATGGTTGGCAACAGCCGCAAGCTCAAGGAACGGGTCCTTTTGGAAGACATGCCTTCTGGCAGAAACTTTCTGGAAGACATCATCAAGGCCATGCGTGACAACCATGTCATTTTCATCTCTTACTATAGTTACAATTCCGAGAAGTATTATGAGTTTGACATCCATCCTTATTTCGTGAAGGCTTTCAAGAAACGCTGGTATGTGGTTGCCTATAGCCCTGGCACAGACGATATCCGTTGTTATGCCCTTGACCGTATGGAAAATGTCATCATCTCAGACAAAGTTTTCAAGATGCCAAAGGATTTGGAACCGGCCGAATATTTCAAGGATTGCTTCGGAATCATCAATAACGAGGATTCCGAAGTTCAGAAGGTGGTGCTCAAGGTAGATGCCTTCCAGAGCAACTACATACGTAATCTTCCTCTCCATGAGTCTCAAAAGGAAATGAAGCGTACCGATGAATACTCCATCTTTGAGTATCACCTGAAACCAGAGTTTGATTTCGAACAGGAGATTTTCTCCAACATGGACACCATGGAAGTACTGGAACCACAATGGCTAAGGGAAGAGGTGAGTGAAAGGTTGAGAAACCTTGCTAAGAAATACAAGATCTGCCCTTCTTCTTAACTCTTCTCAACAAATGATTAAGGCGGTAAATACGTAATTTTGTATTTACCGCCATTTTCATTTCTGCCAAGGAAAATGATATTGATGCAAACTATTTTGAATCATAAGGAAATGACGATTCGTGCCTATCGCTTTCTGATCAAACTTACCTTTAGGAGTATTGAGCACTCCATCGAAATCCAAAAATATATACTTCTCCATAGGGGATATTTAATTTTAATTATACATTAGAATCCTATCTTTTTCTTGACCCTAGTACCTTCCAACCTCTCGCTCTCGCAAAACTCGGTAAGAGACTTGACCATCTTCTCCGGGCTACCATGCAAAATGGTCTGAATGGTGTAATGACGGGCAATATTCTCAATCTCACCACCACTGAAATCATAGCGGGCAGCAAGGAAAGAAGCATCAGCATCCTCCAAAGAAGGTATCATCGCTTGCCAAATCAGTGAACGGCAAGCCAAATCAGGCTTCTCAAATTTCACTTTATAGAGGAAACGACGCTCAAAAGCCTTGTCCATGTTCTCTGCGAGGTTGGTTGTGGCGATGAGAATACCATCCAGCTGCTCTATCTCCTGAAGGATGATGTTCTGAATACTGTTCTCCATCTTCTCCACAGCCCTTTCCGCTCCCACCTGACGCTTGCCGATGATAGCATCAGCCTCATTGAATAACAGGATAGGAGCTTTGACAGATTGCTTCACCTTCTGCTTATAGTCATCGAAGATACCCTTGATGTTCTTTTCGCTCTCGCCAACCCACATGCTCTTAACCTCTGACACGTTCACCTGAATCAGGTCACGCCCTGTCTTCCTGGCTAACTGAAGAACAGTCTCCGTCTTGCCAGTACCAGGCGCGCCATAGAAAAGACAAGCAAAGCCACTCCTGAAATTGGTTTCCCTCAGACGATTTCTGATACTCTGGTAGTGCTCTTCCTCCAAGAGTGTTGCCAGCTCATCAACTTGCTTTCGTTCCTTACTGTTGTAGAACAGTTGCTTGGGTTTGATGTCCTCAAATGACAACATCCCTCCCTTCGGCCGGACACCACGCATGGAAGACAGGTTGAGTTCAGAGAAGAGCAGTTTCTTGGCATCGTCTGTAATCTTGAAGGACTCCCTGTCTACAAAGCCATCATCATTGGTATACTCGATAAACTTCTCCACTAAGAACAAATGGTCACCTTGGCTCAAGCCTCTCTTTGCCCATCTCCAGGCAGCCTCTCCCTCCTCGTAGAGAAATTCCAAGTCGTGATAGCGGATATCGTCATCACCATCTATGACAAAGAGTGTACAGAACAACAGAAAAAGAGAAAATTCTGTATCCTCCACATCTATGTCAAATGAAGATATGGCCTTGACAAAAGCCAGGTTCTCATTCTTGCGAACCAATGCCCTGAGCTTCTTTTTCAATATTTGTCTGTCAAGTTTCCTGCGACGGCATTTTGTGAACAGTTCATTGAACTTGTCAAACAATTCCCTGGCTGTAAGCTCCTCCACATCAGAGGGTATATAACGTTGATTCTGCTGAAATGCCTCCATCACCTCCATGGGGATGCAGTAGTAAAGACCTTCATCCTTACTCCGGCAGACATATTCCTTGTCAACAAGTTCCTCTGTCTCCTTGGAATATCGAAGCAAGCTAAGGATTCTGCAATCCAGAAAATCCGTATAGTCAGAAAACTGGATGTGATTGTCATCACACCTGTCGGCAAACAAGGCCATGATGGCACTGGCACGTTTGGAGATACACAACTTGTCAGAAACAAATCCAAGATATGGGTCTGACTCCTGATAGAACTTCTCACCAAGTGAAGAACCCTTGGCCTTGTCTACGATAATCTCGAAGGCTTGTAGCAAGTCCATCTGCTCCATACCTTTCTTACATGACGTTTGCATAACCATAATAGCACTACATTAATACATATAATTTTCTTCATGAGGGAAAGACTTTTGAAGTCAGTTCCTCCCAATATGATTCTCAAATAAGGTCTATTTCCCATCAGTCATCTTTAAATGAAGAAATCATCTTCTTCTTCGTCCTCACCATTAGGAAACATAACACTTCTCTCATACTCAGGGTCATAAAAATTATACCCATTCTTCACCTGCCGGATTTTCTTCTGGATGGCACCAATCTTCTTCAGCTCAGAAAGCTGCAGATGATCCTGCCTGAACTCCGATATCTCCTCCAACTCTCTCTCAAAGGAATCTACCTCAGCCTGAAATTCATTAAATTCAGACTCAGATTCTTCGAAGAGGTCAGTATCAAGAGCCTCATTCAAATGTCTGTTCATTTCCTCCAATTTCATCTTTAATGCCGTATTCATCTGTCTGATATTTTAAAAGTAAAACAATTGACACTCATATACTTTGTGCCTGATTCTGTATTCTGGTGCAAAGTTACGGGGCAGCTATGAAAGTTCGTTTCACAGGTCGAGAATATTTTCTCCAGAGCAACTATTTTTCTCACCATTCAGCTAATTTTGCAAAAAAATAGAAAGGAAAAACAATGAAAATGGAAAAAGATCACTTAAATGACAAGGTGCTAGATAAGGAAAAAGCCCTATCCGTCATCAAAACCAGTTACCTCAACAGCTATAAGGTAATTGTAGCTGGTGCGCGAGACTTTGCTGATTACGCCTTTATGAAAAAGAAGACTTAGGTGAATAACTTAAGGCATTTTTTTTGTATCTTTGCAACATAAAAAATCGTCAAAACGTGAGAAATAGCCTACTGTTATCTCATCAAAACGTGAGAAATAGGGCAAAGATAGGTCGTCATAACGTGACAAACAGATAATTATGAAGAGAAAAATATATAATGAAATGCTGCAATGGAAGCAGAATTCTCAAGGAAAATCTGCTTTGATGATATTTATATAATAGTGCCAATTCATCCCAAAGGCAAAAGACCTTTTTGATGAATTGGCACGATATGTAAACAAAGGCATCACCAATGCTATTTAGCAGAGAACACTACCCACTAAAGCCCAAAACTCAGCCAAAGGAAGAATGCTATGATGCCTTTACTCCATTACCTGTTGCTGTCTTCCTCTAACCTGTGATACCGTTCATATACATCAAGAGCATACTCCTGCCTGAGCAGTTCACCCCGATGAAGCCCTTCAACCCCCTCTGCTAGAAGGATGATGCTATGACGTATGGCAGCAAACAGTTCCTCTGGCGCTATCAAATGCTGGTATTTGCCCAAGCCATACCTGATTATGTTCTCCAAGTCCTGACGCAACTCCTCGTGATCTATAGTCAGCAAGAGATCGATGATGTGATCCGGCAAATTCTATGGAACCATAGATCAGATTGTGAGCTACCTCATATGGTATCTCAACCATCCTGTCATTCTCAGCATCCGAGTAGTACTCAACAATCTCTTCTAAGTTCTCGGGTGATATATTAAAGAAATATGCTTGAAAAATTGGATATTACATTAAATCATTGTATCTTTGCACATGTTTTAATTGGTGCAGTTCCGAATATGGAAGAAAAGATACGAGTGACATGATGGTGCAGTATAACCATTAGTTTTGTATTTTGAAGTTAAGAGAATTACCATACGCACTCGCAACAATGTATTATAAAAAATTAAACATGTTAGATATATCATCAAAAATAATCCTCATAAAAGGAGAGCCACGCTCCTTGAATATTGAGAGCATTACTCCCGCCAATGAGCAGAAAATGGCTGTGATGTTTAAGGAAAACCCGAAAACATATCTTTACAAAAAAGAAAATGTGGTCATCATAGAGGAGTCTTTACATATTGACGGAGAGTATGCTGTAGTGATGCTGGATGGTACCATAAGACAAGGCATTTCTGATCTCTGGTGCTTCACATATCATGGTATGAAGTACTGGCGCATCAAATATAAAATTGACAAGGTAGAAGAATATCCAGGAAGCAGAATTCAAGTAGAAGTTTCTTGCCTGGCAGATGAAAAGGCAAGAAATGTCTGGGCCTATCTTAAACAGGTGGCAGAGATCAATCCCTTAAAGAATGACATCAATAACCAAAAGATTCTCTTAACTGCCTATGAAAAGATAAAGCAGATACCTAATTCTACAGCTGCTGATGTTTATCTTAATACTAAACATCATAGCAAAAAACTTAGAGCAGACTACTTTATCTACCCTTTTGGCTGCAATTCCAGTCAGAAGAAGGCAGTGGAGAACGCTTTGAGAAATCAGGTTAGTATCATCCAGGGACCTCCAGGTACAGGCAAGACTCAGACAATTCTCAATATCATAGCCAATCTTCTCATACAGGGAAAAACAATACTCGTAGTATCAAATAACAATTCTGCTACAGCAAATGTAAAGGAGAAACTCGCCAAGTACGGGATTGATTTCATTGTTGCAACTTTGGGAAGCCATGATAATAAGGAGACCTTTATCAAGGAAGGACAACCCCCAATACCAGAGAATGTAAAAGATTGGGGAATAGAAGAAGAGGAAAAAACTGTTGTTGAAAAAGAGATTCAAAGAATTTCTTTGCAATTAGACAAAGTCTTTGATTTAAAGAATCAACAGGCAACTTCAAGGTTGGAATTGGAAAACCTCAAATTGGAATGGACTCACTTCAAGAGCAATCATAACATTTCAGATGGCACATTCTACCTCAAGCGTTCTTTATCTTCTATAAGGCTGACGAAAATGTGGGTAAAACTTCAGGAGTTTGCCGATACCAGAGATGATAATTCCAAGAGTTTTTGGCAATGGCTGAAATGGTTATGGACAAGCCTGCTTATCAGATATTGGCTGCATCTCAAGAGTAAGTTTGATAAACATCACCTGGATGAGCTCATTATAGAACTTCAGGCCCTTTACTATATGAAGAGAATTGAAGAACTGGAACAGGAGCTAAGACTGATAGAAGATGAATTACAGCTACATGACAACAAAACTCTTATGGATTCATTATCTGATCATTCAATGATGATATTGAAAAATACGCTTCATGCCAGATATTCAGGCAGAATGCGTCGTGAGTTTACGGATGCAGATACGTTGTCCACCCAGGCTGAGGAAGTCCTCAAGGAATATCCGGTTATTACGAGTACAACTTTCTCTGCCCGATCTTCATTAGGCGGCAATACAATCTATGATTATGTAATTATGGATGAATCCTCTCAAGTATCACTTGAGACAGGAACGTTGGCTCTTACCTGTGCAAAGAACGCTGTAATTGTAGGCGATACAAAACAGTTGCCAAATGTAATTACAAATAATGATAGAGAGAAACTGAAAGTTATTTTTGGCTTATCCCACATAGATAATGGATATGATAGTGCTAATCATAGTTTCCTGGAGTCAGTAAGTATCATGATTAAGGATGTACCCCAAACCTTACTACGTGAACATTATCGCTGCAATTCCCGTATCATCAACTTCTGTAACCAGAAGTTTTATGGTGGAAATCTTCTCATTATGAAGGAAGATGAGACCAACAAAAATGTTCTTGCTGCTTATAAGACAGTAAAGGGTAACCATGCAGCAAACATGACCAATCTGAGAGAAATTGAAGTCATCAAACAAGAGATAATTCCTGAGCTGAAAGATATTTGCTTGGATGAAATAGGAATCATTACCCCCTATAATAATCAAGTGAATGCCATTCGCCAGCAGTTACCTGATATTGAAGTGGGTACTGTTCATAAGTTCCAAGGAAGAGAGAAGGATGTCATTATTATGAGTGTAGTAAGCAATCAGATTAATGATTTCATTGATGATCCACATCTCATAAATGTAGCTGTATCAAGAGCTAAGAAGAAATTCTACCTAGTGGTAACAGGCAATGAGCAAGAGAAGACAAGTAACATCAAAGATCTCATTGATTATATTGACTACAATAACTGTAAGGTCGTAGACAGCAAGGTGTTTTCTATCTTTGACTATCTCTATAGTCAATATACTGATATGCGCATTGCATTCTTGGAAAGCCATCCGAAAATCTCAGAGTATGCTTCTGAGAACATTGCGTATTCTCTGATCAAAAGTATACTTGAAAGTGACCGGAAGTATTCCTGTCTCCATGTATTATGCCATATCCCTTTGCGTTCAATCTTCAGGCAAACAGACTTAATGAGTGAAGAAGAAAGAATTTATGCAGGCAATTTCAATACCCATGTAGATTTCCTGATCATAAATCGGGCTACCAAGCAACCATTACTCGGTATAGAAATCGATGGTTATGCCTATCACCATAAAGGAACCGTACAAAGTAGTCGTGACGCCCTAAAGGACCACATCTTCAAATCATATCATCTCCAACTCTTAAGATTATCAACAAAGGGTGCAAATGAAGAAGAAAAAGTGAAGGAACAGTTGGATACGATTTGCTGACACAAATGCAAACACAAAAGTAAACACAAACATAAGAATAAAAAAGAATGATATGAAAGTATTTGCACACTATATGGGAAATGAAAAAGATTGGAATCTTTCTGAGGATGGATTCCATGAAGAAGGCTTCAGAACAGGAACTGTGGTATGAAAATATCAGATACAGGTTCTACCTAGGACTCCAGGTAACCTTTGACAAGAAAACGGTCAATATACGCTTTGCCTATAAAGAGAACAATGGCTTTTCCATAGCGGATTACAACAATCCTGATGAGAAAAAAGCAAGAAATCTGCAACTCATCAACGAATTACCACAAAACCAGTACTTCAATAATCCTATCCACCTTTAGCAAGGCGGTCCCATCCCGCAAAATATGGAGAAGACCGCTTTGGTCCGCCAACCTTAGAGCGTAGCGGTTCCGAGCACCGAGTAGGGCGGTTTTCTCCCTCGCTCCTGAGGAGAGAGGGTCGGGGTGAGAGGTGGAGCCCTCTTTAAGGGGAAAAAGCGATGCCAATGAGTGCAATGAAAGCTCGCTTTCAAATTGCCGAGTGCAGCTCGCTTTATCAAAAAAGAGGGACGGGGTGATTTTCGAAAAATCCTCCTTTTATTTAAAGAGGAACGTGGCGTTTCAAAAGTGCATACCCTCCAATCACCCCATAACATACTAGCGGTATCAAAAAGGCAATCGCCATACTGCCCGTAGTATCCGCAATATACCCCATGATTACTGGAGCAACCGCACCACCCACTATCGTCATGATAAGCAATGAAGAGGCAAGTTTGGTCTTTGTACCCGCATCCCTCAATGCCAGCGAGAAGATAGTCGGAAACATGATGCTCTCTCCCAGATACAGGGCGAAAAACGCAATGAGAGATAAGGTTCCGCTACATACCACCACGATCAATGTGGCTACAAAGGTGAGGATGGCACAGACCAGCAGCACCAGCCTTGGCTGGATATAATTCATGATGACACCACCAGCCAGTCGGCCGATAAAGAACAACCCCATTCCGCCAAAGGCGAGATACAGACTGGCAGTCTGCTTCTCTATATGAATACTCTCCTCAGCATAGTTGATGTAGAAACTGTTCACACCCGTCTGGGCTGCCACATAAAGAAACAAGGTCAGCATACCGAAACCGAATGCCATCACTCGCATCGGCTTCTCCTCCACCTTCTCGTTTGTATCTGCCTCATGCGCTCTCCTTGGGTCCGGCAACTTGATTCTTGACAGCACCAGTGCCACAGAAAGCACGAAGATACCTACTAGGGCATAAGGAATAGCAATGTTGACACCCGAGAACAGAAGCTGACCGCCAACCAGCGGTCCTACAATCCATCCGATACCATTGAGCGACTGCGACAGGTTGATTCTGCTCTCCGCCTTGTCAGGATGTCCCAGTACCGTGGTATACGGATTCGCACTCGTTTCCAGACAGGTCAGTCCGCATCCTATCACAAACAGCGACAGAACGAAGAAGTAGAAACTGTTGATCCTGCTTCCCGGTATGAACATCAGAGCACCGATACCGAAGAGAACCAGTCCTGTTATCACTCCCCTCCTGTAGCCCCACTTTCGGATAATCCATCCGGCAGGCAGCGCCATCAGAAAGTAGGCACCATAGACAGCAGCCTGCGTCAGGGCCGACATTGCCTTGCTGATATGGAACGACTCCTGAAAATGCGGATTCAGTACCTCCAGGATGCCATGAGCAAAGCCCCACATGAAGAAGAGACTGCTGATGATGAGGAAGGGCACCAGATAGTTATGCCCTTCGTATCTGAAGATGGATGGCTTCGTCATGATTCTCTGCAAATTTAAGACTGTCCTTTACTACCAGTGCCAGATAACCACCGCCACCAGCTCCCGGCATCTTCCATGCCAGAACCTCCTCCATGTTGCTGTAGCGGTCAATCATCGGCTGCACACTCGCCTCCGGTTCTATCACACCGTTGATAGACGGATTCACCATACCCGGGAACATCGCAATCTGGGCCTCGAAAGATGCCCTGTATGCTGCTGCAAAGGCATCGAGATCGTGCGCCAGAATCGCCTTCCAGCAGGCATCAGCTGCATCAGCCAGCGCCTTCACCTTCTCAGGCGTGATATCCTTACCTTCCACCACACTGCATCCCGGTCTTCTCGGTTCCATCGGAATCATCACCAGATGGTCTTCCAGGAAACGGAGGGTCATCTCATCCTGCGTACTCTCTATCTTCTCCGGCCAGAAGTTTTTGTCATAATAATGACGCACCAGACCGGGAACACAGATACCGATAGAATCCTGGGCACCCGAGATGATACCATCGTGACGCTCCGGATTGTTCTCAAAGCAGAATACCAGTCGGGCAAGCATCTCCGGATCCATCTTCGGCAACTTCACCGGCCATATCTTCTGAATCATCTTACGGGTAGAGGTAGACAGACCACAGCGGTCGCGCACCTCAAAGGTCGGTTCCAGCGAGATGGTAATCGCCCATCCCGGATGATACATGCTTACATAAGGCTGATCAATCCAAGTACCAGCCAGATCCAGACGGGTAGGAATCCCCGCCTCCTGTGCCGAATTCTCAGATACGTTCAATAACGCCTTCTTCAAGCCAGAAGAAGACCGTGCCTTCAAACCCGCATGAGGCGTGCGCTGGAGTTCGACATATTCAATGCCCCTTTCCTTACAGATCCTACGTTTCTCATCAGACCCACCTTCAGCGTTCACCACAAACACATCTGGTTTCACCTTATCAAGAGTTGGCAGGAAATCGATGACTCCGCTTCCCTCATTGATATACGCATCCTTCACCGCCTTGATATTCTTGACCATGAATAGCCTTTCCTCCTGCGGAAACATAGGCTTGCGATGCTTATACTCCAGATAAGTAGCATCCGATCCGATACCCACATACAGGTCACCATACTGAGATGCCTGCTGGAAAAACTCCACATGACCAGAATGTAGCAGGTCATAGCACCCGCTTACAAAAACTTTTTTCTTCATTATGATTTTCATTGATAATCGAAGTGCAGACAGTCATCCTCATCTAGCTGATTACCTATCTGCATTTCGACAAACATAAACAGAGTTATTTCAATTAATTATTTGATTAATTTATTTTTTATATTTTAGCCTCCAGAAGAAGTGCCAAGTACGAAACAAAGGTTCACAAAGCGCCTCAGCAGGAAAATACCTCACGAGTCTTATATCCCGATACACCCTTTGGAGATTATGTCCAAGCTGTGACCTACCAAACCGATTCCGGGCATCATGCTTTCCGAAGTTCCCGGCTTCCAGCACCTCATTCAACACAAACTTACCATACTTCTCATTCGGAGGAACAATAAGCCGAGAGGCAGGCATGCCGAACACCTCCTGCATGATATACATGATACCCCCGGCAAACCTCCACAACCCCAACTCCTTCAACTCCTTCTGCACCCTATCGATAGCTGCAGAAGAATTGGCAGCAAAAGAAGAGCGAGCTGCAGTAGCAGAAGTGTCAGTAGAAGTAGTTGCAGAAGTCATATCCCCAATAGCATCCCGGCGGTCCCATCCCGCACAATTTGGCGAGGCCTTTGATGGTCCGCCATCCTTAGAGCGTAGCGGTTCCGAGCACCGAGTAGGGCGGTTTCCTCCCTCTCCCCTGAGGGGGAGAGGGTCGGGGTGAGAGGTGGAGCCCTCTTTAAGGGTAAAGAGGGACGGGGTGATTTTCGAAGAATTTTGATAGACTTTATAAAAGTCGCAAAGAACATAGTAGTAATCCACCAGCTGTCTTAACCCAATCCCCTCATTCATCAGGTGCGAGAAGATATGAGTCAACTGAAAGATGAGATTGAATTCCGACGTCGGAATCGCAATCTCCCCTTGTTCCCCCAACATCACCCGCTGTGAGAACTGCTCCTCCTTCACCCTTTCATAATATTTCTGAAGCTTTCTGTTATGCCAGAAGCACAACAGGAAGCTAGGCCGATAATGCACTTCCACCTCCACACCCTTATACGATGGGAACTCGATGTGGTGATAGCACGCCTTTTCATGAGGCGAGATAGAGCGGACAAAGGAGATAACCCGCTTGTCGCCCCCTTCTACCCAGATATCAATATCACCAGGAGTCCGGGAATAAGGATTCGGATACATCAATGCATTTCCCTGTCCTTTCAGGATACAGGTTCTGAACTCCTTCTTCAGGAACCACTCAGAAACCTGGATGGCAGCATCGTTCAACCGAACATTCGCTTTCTCCAATATCTGGCATTCCGCCATCCATTGGAGCAGTAACTCCTTCTCCATCCCTACATGTTCAGCAGGCAACTTCTTAATACCATCAAAAAGAACACCCACCAGGCATTGCTTCTTGGCAATAGCATATAGCTCCTTCCAATCCGCCTCCTTCAAAGAACCAGGTATTTCCTTGGCAGAGCCAATGCAGAATCGCAAGAAATCAAAGAAAATCTTTTGTTGTTTCAAAATAAAGTTGTATTTTTGCTCGCATCAAACAAGCCATATGCATCAAATAATCTTACTGTCACACACCACCCATTCCGACTTCTGATACACATCATAAAACTCCTAGTCCTTCTGAAGCTTAATTAGATGATCAAGATTAGGAGTCACAAGAACTCCCTCCTTCAGATCCTCCAAGAGTTCCTGACGAGTAATATTCTGAATATCTATATTTAATACTTTTACTGTTTCCATTTTTATTTTAGATATAAACAAATGATTCTAATTCGTCTTCTTTCACTTCAACATACCATTCTCCAATACAATATTTATCAAATGACTCACTATTAATTGACATATCCTTATCTGGAGTATCCTTTCTAAAAAGCCAAATGTTCATTTGACGATCACCTTCTGCATATTTTTCCTTAAATGCAATCATAAAGTTGATAACCCATTCCTTGTTTGGTGGAATAACCAACAACTTTACATAATAATTATCTGTAACACCTAGTGTTCTAACAATCGGCTTCATGTATGATGCATCATCTAAGTCAGAGGGTTTCTCGAAAATTTCATCCAAGACATAAGTATAACCATAGTTATCCGTTTTCCTTTTCAACTGATAAAATGTTATATTTCTACCCACCAAAGCCTTCTTTATTTTATCTTTGTCTTCATCACTCATTTCTGAGCCAAAGATAATTCCATGAAGGGCAGAAGGAACAATTTTCTGAAATCCAAAATTATCAGTAATAATTCTTACTTCTTCTTCAGCAGACCAACTTTTTTCTTTGGTCCCATATAGTTTTTGAAGTAATTTTCCAGAACGGATATCCATCAAATCAGGTCTTGGAAGATTATGAGAATATGACACATTCAACATCTGTCTATCATTTTTATTGATAGAACCTGCAACTTCCATCAAACCTTCCTTATCATAAATTACACAATACCCTTTTCTTTCACTAGCATACAATGCCCACATCATCCCTGAGCATGGATTTTTACTCAAAGAGAAGATACCAATCTGCTCTCGAAACGAAACAATTCTTTCAAATTGCTCCCTTACTTTTGATATTACTTGGTCACTATTTGGAAATGTTTTTAATAGTTGTTTCAAGGATGCGATAAACATTTCACTATTAAAATAGCATTCTTGATCATCATTGAGATGTTTAATGTCAGAGGAATAAAAAGAATTATCTGATAGCATTTTCAAATCTCTATCCAAATTATCAACACTCCTATATTTATACAAATATACCTTTTCCATTATAACATTATATTATTTCAGCTCCATGTTTTCCTCATCAGCAGGTTGCTTTTCTTTTTCCTCAAATTTACAGATGCTTACATTTGATGAAATGAGTTTTATCTTTGCATTCATAATCTGTCTTATTGCGTTTTAATTAATCAACATCAACATATTGATAAGACATTGGAGCTTTATGTAATCCTAAATCCTCCAAGGATATAGGTTTATCATAAACTATTAAATCTGAAATTTGGTAAGCATAAGCCGTCTCTTTATTTTTGAAATACTTAAAGAATGATTCTTCACTAATGCCACCAACATTTTTTGTCGCATTCCAAACTTGATCAGGAGTTCCTTGAATTATGCCTGATATACGAAACTCACCAACAACTTTTCTTACATCACAACTTTGATAAATAAGAATTTGGTTCACTAAAGCATCTTTACGAATCTTTGTACGATACTCAACCTTTTTAGTCCCAGCCAATATTTGGTTAACATATTTGGGACGTATTGGCAACAACAACTTTTTCATAGGGCGTATTTTTTATAAAGGATACTGCTTGTTTGTCATCTATGATAATAGGGCACTGACTTTTTAACATTTTCAGGTCCACCCCTATTTCGGTAAAGGTACTCTTCAGAATATTCTCTTCAAAATGGCAAATATACAAGAATTCTACTACTATTGGTTTTTCCAAAGAACCTAACCAAAAATCATGTAATGCATTATTAGAAAAAGTAGAACGTTTTCGGCATCTTCTAACAAAACTTGACTCTTTCTCAAAATTCCGATATACATTTTCAACCACACCTAAAGATATTAATTCAAAAGATTTCTCATCTGCTGATTTCTGAATGAAAAACAAGAGAGAACCACTCTCTAATGTTCCAGCATCTTGATGTAAGATTAACACTTTTTTGATGGCATGCTTAGCAGGCTCTAGTTCTGTTGTTTTTTCTACACTTGAAACTGGCAATAATTGTGCCGCATAGAAGCGATTTATTGGCACAATCAACTTGTTTTTATGGAAAGAGCAAAATGGGAAACAAGCTGTTAAGTCATTAGAAACTTCTTTTCTAAATGATCTCACAAATACCTGTTCATTTCCATCTTTTGTGCCATAATAGATAAATCCCCATTGACTTATCATACCCACTAATCTTCTTCGTAGTGGACTGTTTGAAAATAATGTAACATAAATCTCATCTACAGATTCGCGCAATGCCGTATCAAAAACAATACGCATAAAACGTTGCCCTAACTTTTGACTAGTATAATCAGCTTTTAAAGACGAAATTTTTAATCTTTTGGCAGGTTTGAACGCAGGTATTATATCACCTGCTTCTATCGCCTGTTCTTCAATTTTCAATTTTAAAAGTCCACGAATATTGTTATTCAAATCTTTGGCTACATAAACCTCATCATTAGCTTTGTTTTTAAACCAAGTATGATAATAAGGTTCATATTCTGCTTTAAAAGAATTAAAGAATCGGTCATTATAGTCAAGCTCTCCGAACAAAATCTTTTCAATCGAAACGCCCAAAGTTTCGTCTAATTCTAAATGTTCAATACTGCACTTTTCGATGAAACCTTCTATGGAAAAGACCTTATCATCTATATCCAGAATCCTAGCAATCTTATGAGACATTGTATTTTCTGTTATCAAAAAATCCACGTCATCATAGCACAACCAATTTAACTGCGCTAAAAGAGGTCTGTAGTTAAAACCTTTAAGCAAGAAATCGGCTTGTTTAATTTCTTCTATCTTCCTATTTTTTGGCTTGACCCCTTTCAATATATCAAAAGAAGACAACTCCTCAAAAGAGTCTAAAGATACGAAATTCGTTAAAATAGCAATTGAGGACAAATCGATAAACTTTTTCGCCTTTAACCTTTCAATCAAATGAAAGAGCATGACGATACCATCCAATTCTTGCTTTTGAAGATAGTAAAGAAGCACATCAGTTCCTATAAGTACTTTCATCGCTTACGAAATATTTTAGCAAGAATTATTCCTATGTTTACCTTGACTATCAAAGCAATAACAAATATAACCAAACTACATATCAAGACCAGTTTAGTAGAAGACTGCCAACTCGGAAGCTCACTAAAGTGAAATGAAAGCATCGAGCCAAGCCAACCTAGCAGAATTACAACCGAAAAATAGGATGCCAATCTCCATAAGTCAATATTAGGGTACTTAGTACTAAAAAATACAGAAGCCTCGGCAAATGGCGGTTCTCCATTTTTACATCGCTTTCTCCAATGGTGAGCTACATAATGTGTATTACGTAATTTGTTTTCTGGCTCATAAGACTCCCAATGCAACTTTTCCAATAAACGACTATCAATTTTTAAAGAGCTTTCATTCTCAACATCCTCTCGCGTATCTGCTATGTAAAATACATGAACCTTATCAAAATTCAAAGGTTTAAATCCATCTGACTTCATCTTTTCTAGTATTTTACCATCAATCTCACGCTTTTCATTAAAGCGTAAATCAAACAAATCTGTTTGAGAGAATGCCGCCTGCAACAAATCATTAGAAACATGTTCTGTTATTGCCAATTCTTCATTATTCTCAACAAAAAGCCTAAAGCGTAAATAAACTTGCTCGTCAGTGAATTGTCCTAATTCATCTTCATTAGCAGGATTACCTTTAATCGTCAGTGTTATATAAGTTCCTTTCTGATTATTTTCATCATTGAATATCTCAAACTTAATATTGTCTGAAGCCAACTGATAAAGATAAAAAGCTCGTTTATTAGTTTGGCTTTCTACTTTGTAAAAACAGGTGTTATTTTGAGGTGTCCCCTTCATATCATCATTAAATATCGCACACATCAAATCCCGGTGATCCATTACATTTTTACATAGGTCCACCCATTTCTCTTTCTTCGTAACAAATGGCACAAACAATCTCAGTTGTTCGCATTTAAAGCTAACCTTGACACCTAAATCAACGTAAAATACAGGATGCAACTTAAGTCTCCCCTCGTTTACTTTCCAAATATTTACATGGAGTTCACCTACGTCAGAGGACGGTTTTAATCCTTCTGTTGAAGTTGGGCTCCTTTTTTGTTTTTCATCATAATTCTCGGATGATTCTATTCCTTCATGAATCTTATAATAAACAGCTATACTTTTCATAAATAAAAATATTAATATACCTATATTAAAATAGATAGAGAATACATTATTATTTTCCAAACTCTTTAATTCTCTGTTCCTCTTTCAAAGAGCAAACAAGCAGTTGTCCGTGCTTCTCGGCTACGATATAGCCATCCAAGCCCTGAACCACCACCTTGCTTTCATCGGCTGCATGAACCACGCAGTTCTTGCATTCATACAAACGGATGTCCTTGCCTACCTTGGCATTGCCAGCCTTATCCTGTGGAAGCAAGGTTCGGAGACTGCCCCAGCTGCCTAAGTCGCTCCAACCAAACTCGGCTGGCAAGGTATAGATTTCCTTCGACTTCTCCATTACGGCATAGTCAATGCTTATCTTCTCACAGGTTGGGAAGAGTTTGCCGACTACCTCTTTCTCCTGTTCGGTATAGAAAGAAGGTGCCATCTCGTCCATGATGCTGGCAAGCTGAGGCTGGAAGGTGCGGATTGCCTTGCTGATGGTATCAATGTTCCATACAAAGATTCCGGCATTCCAATAGTAATTGCCAGCGGCAAGGTATTGCTCGGCTGTCTCCAGGTTTGGCTTTTCCTTGAAAGCCTCAACCTTGTAGATTTCATCTACGGATGTAGGCTCTGCTGCAGCGATATAGCCATAGCCTGTTTCCGGGCGGCTTGGCTTAATACCGATAGTAACGATGGCGTTCTTATCGGAAGTATAGCTCAATGCCTTGCTGAGCACTCGCTGATACTCCGAGGTATTAATGACCAGGGCATCGGATGGTGTCACCACGATGTTGGCATCAGGATGATTCTTCTGGATCTTCCAGCAGGCATAAGCAATACATGGAGCGGTATTGCGAGCCTCCGGCTCTGATAATATGTTATCTACTGGCATGTCAGGGATCTGCTCCTTGACTATGCTGATGTATTTCTCGTTTGTCACTACCCACATGTTCTCGACAGGGCAGATTGGCTTCAATCTATCTACTGTCAATTGAATGAGGGAACGGCCCACACCCATCACATCTATGAACTGTTTTGGGTAATCGGGGGTTGACATTGGCCAGAAGCGGCTACCTACGCCGCCAGCCATAATTATGATTTGTATGTCGTTGAAATTATTCATAAATCTTTTTCTTTTACCTCTTAGTCTCCTTAAAGGAAATGTTGTTTTCGAAAACCTACCCGTCCTTCCTTACCCTTAAGGAAGGCTTTTTTCTACCTCTCCGTCTCTCCTGCAAGGAGAGCTCCACCTTTCTCACCAAGCCTCTCTCTCCTCAGGAACGAGAGGATGTAACCGCCCTCCGGTGTTCAGAACCGCTACGCTCTAAGGTTGGCGGACCATCAAAGGTCAACGCCAGATTTATGACTGAGAGTATAGTTTCTTCTATGTCGTTACGGCATTGTAGCATACCGTAACTACTGAAATCTTTGGTTGTATCATTGTTATTTATTTTATTATAATTTTCTTTGTACAATTTTGAACCTCATCTTGCAGCATATCGGTTATTTCCAATATCAAATTTAGACTTTGCTTCTTTGCCTTGAAATCAAGAGTCTCGTAGAACTGCACTTGGTTTATCAGTTTATGAACTTTAGCTTTCATCGCTTCACCATTATTCATCAAATGATAAGAAGCACTAAACGACATTAAAACTGAAGCAAAAGGAGATGTAACCGTATTTACATCTATACCTCGAAAACAATCACTTGAACGAGTTTGCTTCAAGAAATGTTGACTTTCTATGATAAAATAACTATTCAAACTTTTCAAATCCATAGTATCTTTCAGCATACTAGTTTCTTTCATATATTGCCGTGCTTTCTTGGCAGACAGAAATGACGAGATAGAACAAACTATAGATATAAAAGTTACGACAATAGACGCTATTGTCAATATGAGATTAACATTATCTATGTTCAGTATAATACTCTAGCAAATCTAAATGTGACTCTAGCTTTAGTTCCCACTCATCAATCGTTTCATCGTCCCATTTACATGCCTCCTTAAGATATTTGCCAAAGGTATCTAATGAAATCTGCTCCTCATTGCGATGTAGACAAATCACAAAGTCATACCAACGATGCAAATCATGGGGATGCCCTGATAAAGGGTAACCATCCAGCCATCGTTTAAGTGCAGGATATGATTTCGGGATAATGTCCTCAATCGTATAATCTTCCGATGTCTCTTCTATATTGAACTTACCATCTTCGGATAAACCATCCAACACATCTGCCCTAAAAATATCAAGAATCTCATTGTAATCTTCTATACTAATATGAGACACACCGCTTTCAGGCATTGGGACGACATTCACTATATATACAGAATTATCTCGTTCCGAACTAGAAATTATGATTCTAGAATAAGGCAAATCTTGCTTTCTAAAATATACCATTACCACATCATCAATACGCAGACACGAGTTTCGCTCTGTCTTGTACGACTTATTTCTAGCAGCCGCCTCCACGACTTCCAGTATCTGAGATACCGAAAGACCATCACGGCTTATTATTTTACAATCTTTGTAACGCTTCATAATCATCTTCTCCTTTATTAAATTAAATCCAACATCGCAATAGAATCAGACTGCATCGACTTCAAAAGATCTTTTTTCTCTGCTAGCAATTTTCTCAAAGAACCCACAAATTCTTCGGCTGCCTTAAATACTCCATTCCGATCATAAAAATCCAATAAATCCTTAGACTTTGTTTGCTTACTATGGCCGGAACCAATTGACACAATTGAAGAAGAAAAGTCTTTATTCCCTTCATTTTTGACTGCTTCCACCAATTTTCTAACAATCATATTTCTAATACCGATATATTTTTGGAAATTGCCCCAAAACGTACCTCTACGAACAGATATAACACGATTATTCTCTGCTTTCACTACAAACGCCCCCGTCAACTCCATAAAATTGAAAAATATGTTGGCTTGTAATGGTATTTTTTTATCATTCATTTTTGTTAATTCTTTTATAAACAATTCTAGACTAGTAATCAAAAAATATTGTATAAAACAACTTTGATCCTGTTCTTCGCAAAGTTGCCAGAAAGTACTACGTTCTGTTCTTGCATTATTTATAAATTTTTCCGTATATATTTCTTTCTTAGCATCTTCCCTTAAGTTTGCTATATAAGAAGCAGCAAAATATTCCTGAAGTGAACGATGTGGAAAAACATAATTTGTTCCATCCAAAACCATTATAGAAATCGCAACGCTTAAATCATAAATCAATTCATCCACTTTACAGTCAAACTTTAATAAAGAAAGTATACCAGGAAGAGTTTTATGTAAATACTCTGAAGAAAACTCATAAGTAGACTGCATATATGACAAGAAGCAGAAAGCCTCCAAAACACATTTTATATCATCCTGACTTAATTTAGACTTTTTCTCATGCTGGTAACCTCCCGCTTTGCTTTTCGCATCATGTTTAGAATATAAAGTATCAAAAACATTATAATAAAAACTACTAATATGCCTTGGCAACTCAGGATGCTCATTATAAGTCAGAATAAACATAGACAACAACAATGGACTTTTCATATAACGCATATAAGGAGTTCCAACAGACTCGGCTAACATACTTTTTATACGATTTGCAAGTTCCAAATCTTCCTCCTTACTATTAGCAAACTGTTTGTCTATAAAAGCTGATACTTGATCGGACTTTAGTGCGCAAACATAGTAATTTTCAAACCTTTCAAAAGTTTCTGCACCAGCACCAGGGCGTGAAGTTAAAAAGAAACAATTACTTGGGTATCGATCAACAAAATCTTCCAAATTTCTAGTCAAAGCATCCTTTTGCTCTATCGAAATTTCATCATATCCATCTAGCAGGAATAGAAACTTACCAGCCTTCAACATTCTTTCATATATAGTATGATTTTGAGATAGTTTGAAATTGAAGACTTGTTCATAAATATATTCATTGAAATCACCTTTAAAGCTTTTCAATTTCCGAAGTTCTATAACCAGAGGGAGCTTACTCGACTTTTCGCAGGCTGATAAGAACAAATGTCTTAGAATCATTGTCTTTCCACACCCAGCATGTCCTAATAAAGTGATAAAATTATTTTCCACAAACAACTCATCTGGGTTTTCTGGCATATTTATTTCAGCATTACCACATCTCAAAGAGAGAGGGAAATACACATCATAAAAATTGCGCCGCTCTTCACTATACAAGAAAGTTTTAATCTTGGAATATTTATCGACAAAATTTCCTATATATGTGTAAATATCATCATGCAAGGACTGCTTAACTTCATCTTTGCAATCTTTGCAAAATTTAAATACATAATCCGTAATGCGCTGTGCTAATGGCGCTAACAACTGAGGTCCAATTACATGTTCTATCATAATTCATTATATTGAAATTACCAAGGATTCATCTCCTTTATTTTTTATTCTTGTTCACAAAAGCCTTCTCTGAATAAATGTGCTTGGCAGA
>ULYZ01009054.1_pt1 | contig 32389 bp, 36 predicted proteins | sample 1962731 | NCBI WGS metagenome assembly ULYZ01 (sample SAMEA4835879, study PRJEB28245) | human gut metagenome | biome: gut microbiome; material: fecal sample | place: Denmark | collected 2008 | reverse complement strand
AAACCAGATCCCATGCCACTCTATTCAATTCTTCATTATACAGATGTTCAGAAGCATGGGTAATAATCTTCTGCCGGACATCAGGAGTCAGACGCTTCATCAGGCTTTCTGCTGCTTCCGGTTCATTATCCTTCAAATCGGCAAGCATATTCAACGCCTTGTTTTCAACCCGAGCCATCCGTTTCGGCTGGCGCAACCCCTTGGTTACAATACTCATATTATATACTGCCACATAAACCAGCATCATGAAACCCAGGAAAACAGTCTTCAGACTAAACAGAGCTGGCATAAGCGGAGTGCTGAACAGGTATATCAGCAACAGCGGTATCATACCTACCGTGATGATGGTGCAAGTCTTATACAAAGTTTGGCTCAACGCTGTAATAGCCAGGATAAAGACGACAAACAGGTTGCAGATAACGCTCAAATCATCATTAGCAAAACCGAAATTGATGCAAAATACGCTATCAAGAGCCAATTTGGCGAACATCAGAAGATAAAGAGAAGAGATACCCTTCACGAAAGCTATCTTCCGTTTCCAGATCAGGAACTGCAGGATGCAGAACACAAATGTATGCAAGCCACAGAGGCTTAAACCATAAGGTTCTTTCACCAGCAGAAAGAGCATAATATGATAAGGTATGATAATCAGCTCGCTTATCGTCAGAAGTAGAAAGGCGATAACGCGTCGGCGGTCTACCACACCACAATATTGAGGGCATAAATGATGCTCTACCCTCACAATCAGGTTTACAATGTCATTCTTCAGTTTCATTTCGTATTGGTTATTTTCTTAAATCTTATTTATACTTTCGTAAGTCAAACGGCTCATTTTCTTGGAAATTGCCATTCTTTTAGGGAATTATTGATTCCGGCTGCAAAAATACAAATAATATCAGAAAACCTTGTTCAATTATCCGAAAATCGTACAACTTTAACGATTTTAAGCATAAATCAGTGTACTATTTTGCTAAAAATGGCATTTTTCAGTATTTTTCAGTGCTTAAAAATTTGGCTGTATCCAATATTCGTTCTACTTTTGCACCCGAAAACCAACGATATGAGATACAGATGAACTAAAAAGTAAGTTGAAAGTAAACTGAAAGGAGAAAAAGAACAGTTGAAAGTAAACTTCAGGAAACTAGAGTTCTCAGTAGATTCAGGTATTGGTGATCATTATAAATATAAAAGAGTATACGAAAGTAAAAGGTGATTCTAAATCACTCAATGTATTTTAAAAAGAAAAGTTTAATTGAGGTATGAAGAAAAGGATTTTAATTGCGTTAGTAGCACTCGGCAGCTTTATCTGTCCTGCTCTAGCGCAGGAAGCTGCGGTAAAGACCAACTTGCTGTATGATGCAACGACAACCATGAACTTGGGTGTTGAATTCGGTCTTTCTCCAAAATGGACACTTGACGTATCCGGAAACTACAATCCTTGGACGTTTTCAAAGAACAAGAAATGGAAACACTGGCTCGTTCAGCCAGAGGCCAGATACTGGTTCTGTAACAAAATGATGGGTTCATTCATCGGCTTCCATGCCTTGGGTGGATCTCACAACATCGGTGGCATGGATCTTGACTTCAAGTTCCTGGGCACTGATTTCTCTAAGCTGAAAGACTATCGGTATGAAGGATGGTTTATAGGTGCAGGTGTAGCTTACGGCTACGCTTGGGCTCTCTCGAAACATTGGAATCTGGAAGCTGAACTTGGCGTAGGATATATCTACTCTAAGGCAGATAAGTTTAACTGTGCTCAATGCGGAGATAAACTTGAAGATGACAAGGCACACAACTATGTGGGCCCGACGAAAGCAGCCCTCAACTTAGTGTATGTTTTTTAAAAAGAATCAGAGATGAATACATATAATATAATAGGTAGTATGTTCGGAGCCTTGCTTATCGCTCTTCCTATATCAGCCGATAATACCCAGCAGGCTTACAAGAATCTGAAAATCCAGAATAAGGCAATCAGAAAGGTTGGCAACCAGGTGAAAGTGGCTATGGACTTGAACCTCGACCAAATTCAGCTTGCCAGCAACAAAGGTCTCATCTATACCCCAATGATCCTCAACGAAAAGGATACACTCTTCATGCCGAGCGTTGAGGTGATGGGTAAAAAGAGATATATTTACTATCAGCGTAACCAGAAAACGGCTACGGCAAACCCACTCATCGTGGCACTCCGTAAGAACAAGACAGGACAGACGCTTCATTATGAATACGCCGCTCCGTTCAGCGACTGGATGAAGAACTCAAACTTCGCTATCAGCAATGATGCCTGCGGTTGCAACCAGCAACTTCTCGACGAAGGTATTCTGAATGCGGAAGGACGTGCATTCTCTACTCCGAAGAATCTCTTCAACGCTTATGTACAGCCTAAGGCAGAAGCCGTAAAGGCAAGAAAGGAGAATGGTTCTGCCCGTTTGAACTTCAAGGTGAACAAGTGGGATATCCTGTACGATATGGGCAACAATGCCAACGAACTGGATAATATCCGCAAGACACTCGACCTTGTGAAGAACGATTCGGATGTTACCATCACCAAGATAACCCTCCACGGCTATGCATCACCAGATGGCGGATATGCCAACAACAACAAGTTGTCGCATAACCGTACACAGGCGCTTTTGAAGCATATTCTGAAGACCTATCCTATTTCTTCAAAACTGTTTGCGGTCACAGCTACAGCAGAGGACTGGGCAGGAACCATCAAGTATGTAAATGAGAATGAGATTCCGCAGAAGGAAACTGCACTTGAGATCATCAACAGCAACATGCAGCCAGATGCCAAAGAGAAAGCATTGCTCAAGAAGGCTCCTCAGGCTTATCGCTATCTCCTGCAGAATGTATGGCCATCACTTCGCCGTACCGACTATACGATAGAATATGATGTTCAGGCATTCAATGTAGCAAAGGCTAGAGAGGTTATCAAGACCCGTCCTCAGAAGCTCTCTCTCCAGGAGATGTATCTGGTAGCCCAGACTTATCCTAAGGGTAGCGCCGAATTCAACAATGTTTTCGACATCGCTGTAAGAATGTTCCCTGAAGATAAACTTGCCAATCTCAATGCAGCCTCAGCAGCCATCGAACGTGGCGACAAGGTGAGTGCAGAGAAATATCTCCTGAAAGCAGGCGACAGCGCCGAGGCAAACAATGCCCGCGGTTGTCTGGCTTCCATGAAGGAAGACTATCAGACTGCCAAGCAATACTTTGAGAAAGCTATTGCCGGTGGTTTGAAGGAGGCGCAGGAAAACCTGGATAAAGTTAACCAGGCACTTTAAAGTAACTATTTACTTTCTATTTATATAAGTATAAGATAAAAGATGATGTAAAATACGATCTGTTTTCAGCGGATTGTGCCAATATGTGCGAAACTTAATTTTGAGAATAATAATTAATTAAATATATTGTATAACTTTTTTTGTATTAAGTAAAAAGATTATGAAAAAAATGAATTTGCTCGTAATGAGCTTGGTTTCAGCCGCAGCTTTGTCTTTCACTAGCTGCAGCAGTAATGATGATTTGAATGATAACAACGCAGGTCAGAACAAGGTAGATGGTTTCTACATGACCTTGAATGTACAGACTCCAAAGTCTGATGGTACCAGAACTGCATTAAAAAATGATTTCAATGCAACACCAGAAGAGTCAGATGTAACAAGCGGTAGAATCTACTTGGTAGACGCTGCTGGTAATGTTGTTTTCAAAAAGGATATCGCAGAAAAAGACTGGAAAGCAGGTAAGCCAACTCAGGGTAATGAAGGTTCTACACAGCTCAAGATTGCTGTTGAGGATGTTGTTGCAGGTGCAACATATAAGGTATACTTCCTGGCTAACGCTACAGATGAAAAGCCATGGGAGAATGTCTTCACTGCAGCAGATAAGTTTGCTAAGCCATACGATACAAACAATAATTTCGCAATGTTCAACCAGAACGATGGAGATGTTAAAGGCAATGGCTATACTGTAGTATTTACCGATGACAACAAGAAGGAGACTAGTGCTGCACAGATTAAATACGACAACGCTGTAAGCCCTATCAAGATTGAGCGTTTGACAGCTCGTATTGATGAGCCAACATCTAATGCTACAGAAATTAAAGCATACACAGAGAAAGATGCAACACCTGCAGAGAAAAAGGCTATGGAAGATGCTGTAAAGAAAGTTAAGTCTGTAAAAATGACTGGCTATGCTATCTCTAACTTGGCAGACAAGAGCTATATCATGCAGCACTGGACTGGAACAACTCTGAACATTCCTTCAGGCATCACATATTATCAGCCAACAACAGAGTTCGGTACAGCTACTTTGCTTGAGAACGGAAACTACTTCACTGCAGCAACTGCTCCTAATACTCATAAGGATTATGTATTTGAGAACAACTCATCTACTGATGCAACAGCAATGTACTTCGAGTATACTGTAAAGCTCAAGGATATGGCTGAAGCAGACTTCCCAGAGGATGGTACATTCTACCGTTACAACAACGTTATCTACAAGAGCTTCGCTGACATCTATAAAGCTTACAATGATGTAAAGGGACTCTTCGGTGGTAAGACAGCACAGGAAATGAAGGATTTGTTGACAGCTGCCAAGAATGACAAGGATGTTGAAAGCAAGTTGGATGAATTCCGTAAGACATACAAGATTGAAGTCTTCAACTGCGGTAAGACATACTACAAGCAGGCTATCAAGGATCAGTACATCGGTTACGAGAATGCTATCCAGCGTAATAGCATCTATCGCTTGACAGTAAACAATATCTTCAACGTTGGTGCACAGGTTCCTAACGGCACACCAGACAAGGAAGGTTTGTTCTATCTTGATGTTACTGTTTCTGTTAACCCTTGGGTTCTCAATACACAGAACGTTGACTTTAAGTAATATTCCGTCAAACCAGACAGATAAAATATAAATACTTATATATATACCAAGACTCTCGGGGGAGCAATCCTCCTCCGAGAGTTTATCAATCAAACGTTCGTTCTGAAAAGAACGAAAACATTCTTAAAAGATAACTAACATTGCCGCCCATGTATAAAAGGCGGGAGATACAAAGACGTGCCGTCATCCCCCCAACCCGAAAGACTGGCACATTTCATCCTTAGATAATAACGATGCCGAAGGCAACGAAACAGAGAGCTGATAAAGCAAAGATATTCGCTACCTACGGCACTCTCTATATAAAATAAGTAAAAGTAAAAGATTATAAAAGATAAAGAATATGGCACATTTCCTCAACAACAAATGTTGCAAGCTGGTTTGCATCTCAGCCATCGCACTCACTTCTCTTTCATCATGCATGAAAGACGAAATCACGAGCTGCCCTACAGCTAAGTTGTCGCTCAAATTCGACTATACTTATAATGTGAAAGAGGCTGATGCTTTCTCTGCTGAGGTGAAGAACCTCAACGTTTATGTGTTCGACAAGAACGGTAAGTTCGTAGATAACTATACCGAGTCGGCTGACAAGTTTGAAACAGGTCATAAGATGGAAATCACAGACCTACAAGCAGGCAAGTATACCTTCGTCTGCCTGGCTCGTGACAAGCAGCCTGCCGCAATGGGAACAAGAGCCGAAGGTGATGATGAGACCGAGTTTAGCTTTACTAAACTTACCCCAGGTATCTCTACCATCAACGACCTGCAAGAGGAAATGGGCAAAAAAAACGCAGAAGAATCCGTAAACGACAAGCACTTCACCGCACTCTATACCGCACAGGACTCCCTCAACTTTGATGGAGAAAACGATGTGCAGGGAAAATTGAGTCTGATGAAGTGTACCAAGACATACCGCGTGGTGATGCTTCCATTCGAACCCGACCAGGAAGGATTCACAGCCGAAAACTTCGATGTAGAAATCAAAGGTTCTGCTGCCCTACTCGACTATAAGGGCGACAAGGTAAAGCCAAAGGCAATCACCTATCTTCCTTATGAGAAGAAACTGGTAGAAAACCACAGCGGCAAGACCGAGGTAGAAGGCGAAGACGTAGAAAAGGCGCTGGTTTACGACCTGTCATCATCACGTATGTTCGAAACCAAAGATGACAACAAGAGTCGCGCTGCCGACGGATCCAGCCAATATGATGACAAGCGCATCGTCATCACCGACAAGCGCATCAACAAAGTCATCTTCAACCACTCCCTGCCTTGGTTCCTCTCACTCTGTGCCAGCGACCGCTACGGCAAAGACTGGAGCGACCAGCAGTATCTGGACCGTCAGGACCATTACACTCTGGTATTCTACGTGCCAGCTCCAAGTTCTACCTACAGCATGGATGCAAGAATCAAGGTAAACAACTGGGTTCTGAATCTTCAGAATGCCGACCTGGGAAAATAAGAAAAGAAAGAAGTATAAGTAAAAGAAAGAAAACATGAAACGCTATCAATCTACTCTGACCAAGATGACACGCCCAGTGTGTATGGCACTCGCTGCTTTGCTCATGGTAGGCGCAATGGCATCCTGTTCAGAGAACGAAAATACAGAAACAGCTCAAAGCGACAATGCCTATCTGAGCCTCAGTTTCTCTACCGGCACCGGAAACAGTACCAGAGCCGGAGAAACTAGCGGAAAGGCTCTTGCCGACAATGAGACTGATGCAAATCCTACTCAGGAGAACGACATCCACAACATCAAGGTGTGGGTGTTCAAATCAAATACCGGAGATGAAGCCACTCCAATCTCTTATAAAGCAGAGACGCTGAGCGAAGTGAAGAACGGTAACTATACTCTGAACCTCCGATTCCTGAGAAAGATTGGCGGCGAAGAAGTAAAGAACATCGACCTTTACATCCTGGCAAACTCTGAGAGCATCAACATGCTGGACCAGATGAAAGGCAAAGACCTCAGTTCTGTTACCCGCAAAGATCTGAAAGAAGTCAGCTTTACCTCACCTTTCGGTATCAATGGCGATGGTTATGCAGAAACAAAAGAAGTGCCAGCCGGAAAGGGACTCCCTATCTCCCGTGCCATCACCGAGATCTCTGTAGACAGCCATGTGGCTGATACAGAAGAAGGAGCCAAAGACAAAGGCATCAAGATTCCTCTGGTTCGCGCCGTTTCGAAACTCCATTTTTACTTTGCCCGCAAATCGGGTAATGATGCCAATACCAGTCAGGTAAAGGTAACAAGAATAGAGGTAGAAGGCAATACCATTCCTACTGCCAGCTGTGTTTTCCCAGACGAAGCGATATATAAAGAGGATGGTTACAACCAGAACGTTACTAGTCAGAAATACAATTCGGCTACAACCTACGTATCAGACGCTCTGAAACTGGCAAGTGTAGAGAACAAGGATATCAAGGAAGTGGATAATCCTGAGAGTTTCATCAAAAAGAATCAGTCTGCCCAGGAATATCTGGATGCTTTTAATAAGGAAGGAATCAAATCTCATGATCTCTGTTATCTCCGTGAGACCAACAAAGCCATCAAAGGCACCATCTGGTATTCATTAGATGGTGGAACAACCGAGAAGCACGTGACCTTCAATATTACTTCTGAAGGAAATGCCATCAGAAACAGAGAACTGGTAGTTTATGGTTACTTCCTCAACGGACAGATGGGCAAGCTCACCGTTACTCCATCTATTCAGGAATGGCAGGATGGAGGAACATTCGATTTCATCGATGCCTCTACCAACGTGGTTATCCCTGGCGGAGATCAGACAGACTGGGGCTACAAGGTATATTACGGTTTCCCCAAACGCGGACCGATGATTACGCTCAAGGATATCGATACCAAAGGTAAGCCTTGGATTCTCCAGACAGACAACCCGATGTTCGGATTCGTAGAATGCGATAAGGATGGCAACTATCCGGAAGAGACGCCTTACTACAATCCCGAAATCACAGAGAATAATGATGGAAAGAATCCGGTAGGAAAAACCTACAAGATAGAGGATTTCATCATCAATCAAAGTGGTGAGAAGAAGACGCTCTACTTCTATGTCGTGCCAAAGAACAGACTGGATCTGGCAAAGCCACATAATGTAAAGGCGCAGGTTTTCCTCACCAAATATCCAAACGATAAGTTTATCCTGAATCCAGGTTACAAATATAAAGGATGTAAAGAGGGCAAATTCGCCGGTAAGGATATTCACTTTGAACAAGTTTTATAAAGACAACAGAAAATAACATTCATCATGAAGAAGTTATATATAGACATAAGATTCGCAAAATGCATCTTGGCTCTTACAGCAGGATGGCTCATGGCAGGATGCTCAGCTGAAGACGAACTGGGAAACGGTTCGGCTACACAACAGCTGAGCATGACTCCCATGGTCAACGACCTGCAAACCACTAGAGTGAAGGAAGAAGAGAATCTTCATGAAAAAACTCTGTCTTCTCTTGACTTTAAGATGTTCGAACCAACAAATAATGGTGATTGTAGAATCGACTGCCAGTTTAAAAGTCCGGCAGAAAAACAGAAAGAGGTATTGGCTTCGGGCAGCTGGAAATCGAAACACCAGCTTGATGAGAATAATACTTATCCTTACTATGCAGTAGCCAATGCAAAGGATAATCTCAAGGGTAAGGACCTGGCAAAACTTCTTGCCAGCACCCAGCAGGATGATGATATCTGGATGCCAGCTACCAAGGTAAGCGACAAGAAATTTCTGATGAGCAGCCAAGGTGAGTATACCATCACCGAAAATCCGGAACAGGATATTCCAGTAAAACTGGTGAGAGCGGCAGCCAAGATCAAGCTCAACATCTCTTCTACGGTGAAGGATTACCATATTTCAGACGTTCAGTGGAAACTCATCAATTACAATACCAATACTACCATCTTTGCTGGTCAAACCGCAGATCCGTCTATCATACCAGACAACAATACCTGGAGCCCGGCAGCATCTGCAGAAGATGAGAAGGGAAATAAGGTCTTCACGGTAACCACCTACAGTTATTCCACCCAATGGGAAACTCAGAAAACAATGCCACAGATTGTAGCAAAGGTTAACTTCAAATATAAGGACAATTCTAAAACTGATATCCTGAAGGAATTGAATATACCGGTTCGTGACCCTCAGGGTGACAAGAAGTTAGACCGCAACTATATCTATACCGTCAATGCCGTCATCAAATATCTGGATACCAATACGCATATCGATTACGATGGAAAGGAAGACTATCTGCAATGGCAGATTGCCAAATGGACCGTAGGTGAAGATACCCACGTCAATGCGGATGGTGCAAGCTATCTGGTGGTATCTCCTACTGCCATTGATATAAAAGGTGGTGAAAGCGATGAGTTTAAAGATTGCACCATGCGTTGGTTTGCATCTAATGAATGTGACATTGAGAATCCAACTAATTATTATTTTGACAGATATGGTCATAAGCAGTCCGGACAGGCTGAACAGCTCAAGGCAGAATCCGAAAAGGTTACCGGAAACGGCTATAGAGGATGGATAGACGTACATTCAGGAGTTCCATCATACTATACAATTCAATATTCCTATTTTAACATCAAAGTTAGAAACACAGACAAGAAACAGGAAATAGCCGTAAGAAAGTATCCTTCGGTCTATTCAATGAATGTAAGAAGCGAAGGTACAAATGATTTTCAAGAGAAGAATCATCTGTACACGATACAGTTCTCCAGCAACAAGTATGCTACAGATTACACCATTGCCAAACCTGTAGTCAACAATGAGAATAAGTCTGCCGACAACACCGTTTCTCCTGCTTACATCCTTGCATCAACCGCAAAGGGTGAAACAATAGTCAAGGATAATCAGGCTGCAAGAGATTACTGTAAAAAGTATCAGGAAAAGGCTACAACTTATAAGGGGGAAAGTCTCGAACTGAAAGGTTGGCGACTTCCTACAAAGGAAGAAATCAACAGAATCTATAAGTTAGGCAACAAAGATAAGGCGATAAGCAAAGAGCTACTGAGAGGCGAATACTATTGGACGCTGGATGGAGACAAGACTGAGAGGAACGGCAACAACCCGCAGAACGGTACCTACGTTCGCTGCGTCCACGACCTGACTCCGGGAGAAATAGTACTGATAGAGAAACAAGGTGAAAAGTAAAGAAGGTAAATGACATGAAAGAAATAAAATTATATATCGGAATCATAGCAGTCCTGTTAACAGCAATGTTGACAGGCTGTTCTGACAGTATAGCCGACAGCGAACCTTCTAAAGACGAAACCGAAGAAGGTTACTACACAGCCAGTTTCAATGTATCCATCCCCAACTTCGAACAACAGGTAACCCGAAGCACCGTGTTCATGAATGAAGGAATTCCGAAAGACAGCATGAAACTCTTCTGCTTTGATAATGAAGGTCAGTTTATAGGCTTCGGCAAGGTTACAGAATTTGATGAAATCAAAGGATTCACAAGAGACAATAATGGTACAATTCATGATGATGGAGACATTCATCCGAATGGAAGCACAGATCTTCATAATTTCCATGCAACCATACCAAACCAAACGTCCCGTATCCATCTGGTTGCCAACACAGGAAGCCAATACCAAACCATCAACTGGGGCAACCAGGCAAATTGGGTAGGTATGCATGAGAATATGCTCATGACTACATTTGAAACAGAACATGGTGAAGACCAGGCTGCCAAGGTTCGCTATTGGGGATATATCAAGAAAGACTCTCCAGAAGAACTGAAAGAGTATCTGAAACCAGATACCAAAAAGAAAGATTATATCATTCATCTCATCAGAGACAGAGCGAAGATTTCTGCAGACTGGAGCGATGCGGTAAAGAAAGCAAATCCTGGTATAATAAACGACTTTAAAATGACAGTCATCAATGGTGTGGCTTACGGAACGCTGGCTCCCTTCAACAGAGACAGTCTGTTATTCAACCCTACTACAGGAGATGATAAGTGGGTATGGAAGGTAAATTATGTTACCCCATCCATCAACACCCGAAGACTGAAAGGTGATGTTAGTCAGATGTTCAACCCGACAGGAGCTTTCGAAGAGCACAATCTGCCAACAGATCCTGCTAAAGTGATTTTATGGCATGATGGCCTCTATTACCTGATTTACTTACAGGACAGCAAGAATAAGCCATACGCCATCAAGCGTAATTATGAATATAAAATCATCATTGATAAGCTGGATAAGAGCTATGGCAATTCTAATTCTGAGGTAGCATTGAAAGGTGCACCGGCAAACAACCCTTGGATTAGAGTAGAACAGATTGTACCGGGCGTTACTGATGGAAATTACGAACTGGCTATCGTCGGAGGTACCTATAAGACTGTAAATACAGGTGAAAATACTGAGCAGATGGTACAGTTCACTTATAAGGGCGATGATGCAGCCAACAAGCAGCCTAAGGCTTTCGTGGCTTTATGGACTGAGAACCTGTCATTCGCAACTGCAGATGCCCCAGAGGTTACCGACTATACTTATGACAAAGCTTCAAAGACCGGTACCGGTACCATTAAGTACAAGCTGGACAAGATAGACAAGACCTGGCGAGAAGGCATCATCTACCTCACCGACACAGTGCATGGACTCAACAGAAACATCCATCTCTATAGTGTGAGTCAGGCTAATTATGACATCCAAGATGCCAATATAAGTGCAACATTGAACAGCGAAGGAGATTTCACCATCACCATTCCTAAGGATTATCCTGACGGACTGCTGCCAGTGAATTTCAAAATCGCATCCAATGATATCAATCCAAAGGACTGGAAGGTAGAAATAGGTGATACTGAAACCGAAACGGGCAACGACTGCAAAACAGGCAGCTGGTTTACCTATAAGGCTGAAGTAATCCAGAGGAATTCAGGAACTCTTCTGGAGGAGGGAAAAAGAACCTATACATATACCTTTAAGTTGAGGAATGTGCGCAAGAATGCCAAAAAAGGTGACAAGGGATACTTCTGGCTGAAGGCTGATAACTTCAACCAAGGAAAGGCCAAGAAGTTTGAATTCACCTATCAGTAGTAAGTTTTAGAAAAGTTTAGTTCATATATCTGTATCGGGGCGCATATCGTTTCAAAATTTAAATGCCCCCAAATATCAATGAAATAGGTAATAAAATAATTATCATTTACTATACAAATAGTATGCGGGAACCAATAAATTAAACTAGACTGGTCGTTGGAACTGTAGTTGCCGAGGTGATCTCACCTTCTATAGTTCCGCGGCTTTTTTTATATAAAAAACCTTGCCACTTTCAATTTTATTTTGTAATTTTGCACCCGTTAGTAATATCATTAATTCCAATATAAAGATGATGGCAAGATTCATATTCCTCAGTTTCTTCATGCTGGTTGGAGCCTTAGCCCCAACCAAGGCCCAGAACAGTTTCCCATACCCTGCTCTGCCAGACAGTCTGCGCAGCGTAGAGCAACGTGCTGCATACCTGAGTGAGCACTATTGGGACAACTTCAACTTTTCCGATACCCTGGAACTGGCAAACAAGGAGATGGCAGAACAGGGCTTTGTCAACTTCATCGATATTCTGGCACGTTTCGACCAGGAAATAGCCCAGAAGGGTATTGCAGCCTTTACAGCCAAAGCTTACCAGCAGAAGCCATCTAAAGAGAAGTTTGAAAGCCTCATCGAGCATTATTATGAGAACCCTGAGTCGCCCATGCGCAACGACAGGGTATATGCCCTATTTCTGGAAGACATGGCTAAATCGACATACTTCGATGTAACCGAGAAAGAAAGAATAGAATTTAAACTGAAACAGGCAAAAAAGAACTTACCTGGCACAAAGGCTACCAATATCAGTTTTATGCTGGAAGACGGCAAGCCTCATCAGTTGAGCGATTACCGGGAAAAGAAGGTTATCTTATATTTCTACGATCCTGACTGCGAGAACTGCCACAAGATATCTGCATGGCTCGACAAACAGACAATACCAGCCGGCTTCAGTCTGCTCCGCATCGTAGCAGATAACCGCTTGAGCACGATTTACGGGCTCAAAGCCATGCCAACCATTTACCTGTTGGATAAAGAGAATAAGGTGATATTAAAAGACTGTACACCGGAACAGCTCATGGAAGCATTACGGGGAAATGAAAACAGAAAGTAAAAAACTAGACTGGTCGAAAGAAGCGACATCTCTTATTGAATAAACATATCATTTACTATCATTTGTCTTAACTTCGTATATTACATATCAACATACCATTCATTATAATTGTAACTTCATATCATTTATTATATATCTGAATTGCATTTTACTATTTATATGTATCTTAATTAGCTCGGGAAGAGTCATACTTCAACTTGAACTCCTCACGGGCGTGATTATTGCGCATTACAACAACCACATAGTCACCATCCTTAACTGTTCCTACCTTGGCAACAAGCGTATAATAACCATACTGACCAGACTTTCCATAATCACCTGTTTCGGTAATGATTAACTTCTTGCCAACCAACTGAGTTGCAAACTTGATATTTGTACCTTGGTCGAAGATTACATTCTTATGAGTCAGCATCAGCTGACCACCCGGAAGAACCTTGCAAACCAACTTCTCATCATTCTCAGCCTTACTGTTAGACTCCTCGCTTACGGCAGAGCCCGCAGTCATGGAATAGCTGAGCAAAGAGAAACCTGACTCATCGGTGGTAACGCGACTAACTGTTTCACCCATTTCATCGTCAGATGCACTGCAACTTACAAATCCTATTGTCATCATAGTCATAGCGATGACCATCATAAAATACTTCTTCATAGTTATACCATTTACTAATTGTTTTCATTATCATTTAAACCAGTCATCTTCAGATTCCAGCCTTTCGGCCATTACCATCCGATGCTTTAAAAAACAAACACCTTTCGGTTTAAATCATCTTTTACAATTACACAAATGATATGTTGGGAGGAGTGATATCATTTACTATTGGTTATCATTTACTATTGCTTATCATTTACTATAGGGCTTATACCCCTCTTACATGTCCTGTTCTTTCGTTTGAACAATGCAAATATAGGAAAAAAGTCAATAGGATGCAAGTTTTCTTAGTTAAATAATGTAAAGATTTTCATGTTATCGTGCACAATACGCATTACTTGCTGACAGATTGTATGATTGCGAGAAAAAGGGGATAAAACAAAAGCGGGAACCCTTTCGGATTCCCGCTCATATCTTGTGTTGTAAAATCTCGAAGATTAGTCGAGGTTAGCCAACTTGTTGTCAGAATGAAGAACATCCTTGATCTTGTGGCTATAGAGGTCAACCATGTACTCACGAGCCTTACCGCAGTACTGACGTGGGTCGAAGTACTCTGGGTGAAGAGCCAATGTCTCACGAACACCTGCTGTGAAAGCAAGACGAGAGTCAGAGTCGATGTTGATCTTGCAAACAGCGCTCTCAGAAGCCTTAGTCAACTGCTCCTCTGGGATACCAACTGCATCTGGCAACTTACCACCGAACTTGTTGATGATATCAACATACTCCTGAGGAACTGAAGAAGAACCGTGGAGAACGATAGGGAAACCAGGAAGCTGCTCCTCAACTGCTGCCAATACGTCAAATGCCAATGGAGGAGGAACGAGGTGACCAGTCTTAGGGTCACGTGTGCACTGCTCTGGCTTGAACTTGTAAGCACCGTGAGAAGTACCGATAGAGATAGCCAATGAATCAACACCTGTACGTGTAGCGAAATCTACAACCTCCTCAGGCTTTGTATAGTGAGACTCCTCAGCAACTACGTCATCCTCAACACCAGCGAGGACACCGAGCTCACCCTCTACAGTTACACCGAACTGATGAGCGTAATCAACAACCTTCTTTGTCAATGCAATGTTCTCCTCGTATGGAAGTGCAGAACCGTCGATCATTACAGAAGAGAAGCCGAAATCTACACAGCTCTTACATGTCTCGAAGCTATCACCGTGATCGAGGTGAAGAACGATCTCAGGATGGTTGCAACCCAACTCCTTAGCATACTCTACAGCACCCTCTGCCAAGTAGCGGAGCAATGTAGGGTTAGCATACTTACGAGCGCCCTTAGATACCTGAAGGATAACTGGTGACTTCAAGTTTGAAGAAGCCTGGATGATAGCCTGGAGCTGCTCCAAGTTATTGAAGTTGAAAGCAGGAACGGCCCAACCGCCCTTGATAGCTCTTGCGAACATGTCCTTAGTGTTCACAAGACCGATTTTCTTGTAATCTACTGCCATAATTTTACTTAATTTATTGTTTAATGAAACATTCTTTTTTTTCTTATATATAATAAGGTGTAGAACTTATGAGGCTCTTTCCTTACCGAGTGCAAATTTACCTTTTTCTTTTGAGACAACAAAATGATAATTCGATTTTTCGTGTTGCAATAGAGTTAAAAAAGTTAATTCCGCACCAATACCCTACAAAACACAAAGCTTTTGCTAAACGCAGTTAGCAATTTAACATCTTTATATTTACATCTTTCTGCCCAACCGCCAGTTACTTCTTGGCAAGTTTATATTCACGAGCCGCATAAGCCAGAACGATGACAAATCCTACGAGCGGTACCAGGAAAGGAAGTGTGAAATGAGTACGGTCGGCGATGAGTCCCATCAACAGGAAACCGCAACCTCCGATTGGCGTCATCATCAGAAGCGAAGAGGCTGTCTTGGTAAGGTTGCCCAAACCCGTGAGGGCGATACTGAAGATGGTAGGGAACATGATGGCCTCGAACATATAGTTGCAAAGCAGGGCTACCAGCGATAGCTTACCCAGATTTGACAGGACTAAAAGTATACAGACAACACACCCCATAGCGCAGATCAGCAACATCGTTGTTGCCTTGATTCGGCGCATAATCCAGGAACCGAGGAATCTGCCTACCATAAAGAATGCCAGCGCACAAGTCAGGGCTACGGAAGCCGTGCGGTCGTCCATCCATTTCATGCCCGTAACGAAATTGATGAAGTAGGAATTGATTGAAATCTCTGCCACTTCATAGCTCAGCAAAGCCAGAAGTCCAAACACGAACATCTTGTGATGGGAAAAGAGTTTGCTGATATTAGAACCGGCTGCCTCATCTTCTGCTGTTGCCACATGACTGATTTCCGGTAAATCTACACGTGAGAAGACAAGAGCTATCACCAGCACCAGAATACCCAGAATGGTATAAGGCACCACCACATTGCCGCCCTCTTCGGTCTGGTTGAAGAGGAACTGACCGATGCAAAGTGTAGCGAAAATGCCACCCAATCCATTAAACGACTGCGATAAGTTCAGTCGGCTGGTAGCTGTTTCCTTGGCACCCAGTTCGGTAACATAGGGATTGGCGGCTGTTTCCAGAAACACCAGACCGCACCCGATAATGAAAAGACAGATCAGGAATGCAGAGAAACTGCCCACCGTAGCACCCGGGATAAAGAGCAAAGCGCCCACACCAAAGAGGAGCAGACCGAAGACCACGCCACGGCGATAACCATACCGGTTGATAAAGAAGCCAGCAGGTATTGCCATCAGGAAATAACCCAGATAGGTAGTAACCTGAATAAGGGCGGAATGAGTAATACTGATGTGCAGAGCATTCTGGAAGTGCTTGTTGAGCACATCCAGAATGGCACGAGCGAAGCCCCACAAAAAGAAGAGCGACGTAATGAGAATGAATGGGACAAGATATCTCCTGTCTGTTGTCTGATTTGTATCTGTCTGTTGTTCTGTTAACATATTCATAAGGCATTCATTTTAGCTGGGAACAAAGGTAAGGCTTTTCGATGGAAATTCCAAACTTTCCCAGGATTATTTGTTGTTTATATCAAATATAATTGTCTTTACAGCCAGATGAAATCTCCGTTCATCGACGCTGAACGGCGGTTCAACGTCTTTGAACGGCGGTTCAACGTCGCTGAACGGACATTCAGCGTCGATGAACGAAGATTTCATTCTACTGTAAATACATCTTTAACTAGAAATAGAACGTTTCTGATGTCTATTCAGAGACAACTCTTCCCGTCATTCCTTCGGAATCAAGACGGCTCCTTCCTGCTTCTTACCATCCATCAGAATTCTCATCGGGTGGTCAAAGCGCACATGACGGACATATTGCGTCTCCTCTACAGCCGGCATTGCATCCAGGATTTCCTTATTTACAAAGCCGCCTTCACCGGTATTTGTATCTACTGTAAAGTATCCCACGCCAAAAGAGGTGAGGTTCTGGAAGAAGTGAGTACCCTGACTAGGATCGATATTGTAATTCTTCAGAGCCACCTCTACGATAACCCGGGCTGCGCTGATATGCGGCCATTTTACAGGTACACCCAGATAATGGTCGCTGGAACCCCAACGGCCAGGACCTATCAGCACATAGTTCTTGCCGTCAGCAAGGAACTTGCGGTTGATTCGTTCTATATCATCGGCTACATAAAAATTATTCATCGCAGAGAAATGGTCATCATACTTCACATAAACCACATCAACCACATCTTCGCTGATGCCATGACCCAACGAATTGTGCGAACGCAACAGGCAGTCGGAATCAGGGATAGCCTTCACATCTTCATCAAGCATCTCCTTGGCATCGACGATAGGACGAATCTGAAGAAGATAGAATTCGCAAGTCCTGTCATTATTGATGTTGCAGGCAAACTCTATCTCAACAGGTCTGCGCATAGCCCCTGCTCCATACTTCATCGACATCTGCAGTATCTCTGGCAAAGGCACCACTCCATGCTGGAGCACACTTGAGAAGGTTATCAGTTTGCGGCCATTCTCATAGACTCCATCATTGATGACCTGATCGTATGGATCGAAAGTAGATGCGATATAGGTAAGGCTCTGGTCTTCTACGGCATCCTTCACCCGAAGTTTAAGAATATTAAAGCCATCATCCACCTTGAAATCATTGCCCACATGCTTCATATCCAGCGCATAGAACTGGGTCTGGGTGTCGCGCAGAGCCAGCTCAGTTTCCGATGTCTGGAGCACCTGATTCGGATGGTAAGGACAAACACGAAGGGTCTGACCTCCATCTACGATATATTTACCCAAGCCCAAGGCCAGACTGGCTATACCCTCTTCAGCCTCTTCATCACCTATCGGATAATAATTGAGCGAACGGAGCACACCGCTCATGGTAGGATAAAACCTTGTACCATAGTCTTTACCCACAACCTGCTGCAAGATAACAGCCATCTTTTCCTGATCGATGACATTGCTCGTAGCGGTCATGTAAGCCTTCGAGTCGCGATAGAACACAGAAGCATAGACACCCTTGATGGCACAGGCCAGCATCTGCAGCATCTGATACTTATCCTCCAGATACGGAATCATATAGGTAGAATAAATACCGGCAAACGGCTGATAGTGGGCATCTTCGAGCAGCGAACTTGAACGGATTGCGATAGGACTCCTGGTTGCCTCAAAGAAGGTGAAGAAGTCGGCTATCAGCGAATCGGGCAGCTGGGCATGCAGGAAGTGCTTCAGAATCTCATCGTCGCTAGCATCACTCAAAGCTATCGGATAGAGATTGTTGCTCATCATAAATTCATCAAAGATATCGGTACAGAGCACCACGGTCTTCGGAATCTGCACGGTGGCATTCTCATACTGGTTGAATTCAGGATGGCGCTTGATGATGTTGTCCAGGAATGCAAGACCTCTACCCTTTCCGCCCAGGGAGCCTTCTCCGATACGGGCAAAGTGGGCATACTTGTCAAACTTCATGCGGTCGAAAACAGCCACTACACCGATGTTTTTCATGTGACGATACTGCACGATGGCATCGAAGATAATCTGTCGGTGAGCATCCACATCCTGTAATTTTTCCCAGGTAACATGCTTCAGGAAAGCTGATACAGGGAAGATGGCACGAGCACAAAGCCAACGGCTCATATGGTTGCGGCTGATATGATAGAGCATGGAATCATTAGGAATATTGAAGATGTTATCCTGCAATTCCTTCAAACTATGAATGCGCATAATCTCCTCATGAGTCTTAGGATCACGGAATATGAAATCGCCAAAGCCCATGTGCTCTTCCATCAGACGGCGAAGATCTACGCTCATCTTCTTCGAGTTCTTGTCAACAAAGCGGAAACCTTCAGCCTCTGCCTTCGCACGGTTCTCACTTTCAGAACTTTCTATGATAAGCGGGACGAAAGGATCGTTCTTTCTGATATAACGGAAGAGTTGCAAACCTGCATCTGGACATTTCTCGCGACCGAAAGTATCTGTACGATGCTTAGGCTTCTCTTCAGGCATCACCTCATTACCAAAAGCTTTGGCAGCACTCTTTAACGGGAAACGTGCATCGCTGATTACACCCAACGTGTTATCAGAATACTTGTCATACAGTTTCTGGGCTTCCTCGTAAGTACGAGCCAAGACCACCTTAGGACGGCCACGCATACGCATGGTAGCCGCATGCCGGTTCAAAGCCTCCTGAGAAAAGTTCTTGCTCTGCTCCAATATATAATTATAGAGATTAGGCAATATAGAACTATAGAAACGGATAGAATCTTCTACCAGGAGAATCATCTGCACGCCTGCTTCCTGTATGTCATGTTCAAGATTCATCTTATCCTCTATCAGCTTGATGATAGAAAGAATAAGATTGGTGTTGCCAAGCCAGCAGAAGACATAATCGAAGATACTCAAGTCTTCATTCTGCATACGCTTGGTAATACCATGAGAGAAAGGCGTAAGAACAACACAATGGATATCGGGAAACTTACCCTTGATGTCGCGCGCTACGTCGAAGGCATCATTATCAGCATTGCCAGGCATGCAAATCACCAGATCAATGACGGTAGAACGCAGCACGGCAGCAGCCTCTTCGGTAGTAGAAACCTGAGTAAAGGTTGGCGGATAGCGGAGACCCAGCTCCATATATTCATTATATATCTTCTCTTCGATACGTCCATCATCTTCAAGCATGAACGCATCGTAAGGATTGGCTACAATCAGTACATTGTAGATACGGCGCATCATCAGATTCACAAACGATACGTCTTTCAAGTAGAATTTATTCCACTCCTGAGGTATATTATTTTCCATAAATGAAGTTAAAGTTTGTGCAAAGATACTGATTTTCTGAGATTTACTTGCATCTTTCAGCATTTTTTTTTATATTTGTGCCATAAAATATGAAGATATGGTTACAAAATCTTTCATCACAGCCATCTTGGCTATATTCAGCCTGGTTCCATGCTACGGACAAAAGCACCAGCACGGCAAGGCATCATATTACTCTAAGAGAGCGACAGGTGCCCGTTCTGCAAGCGGCCAGAGAATACATCATGACAGTTTAACATGTGCACATCGGTTTTATCCCTTCGGAACGCACCTCAAGGTTACAAACCTTAGCAATGGCAAGAGTACTATCGTAAAAGTCATCGACAGAGGGCCGTTTGGAAGAGGTAGAATCATCGACCTATCATGGAAGGCTGCAAAAGAAATTGGTATGATAGCACAAGGTGTTGCAACCGTAAAAGTTGAAATGGTGGAAAACCCGATTCCTTACAAGCCAGAGGACACAAAATTGCCTAAGATTGATTTCGAAGTGGCTGAAACGGAATATGAATTTCCTAACAAATGGGGAACTACTGACAGGAATAAGGAAAATCATCACAGCAGTAAAAAAGAAACAAATAAAATTACTTCAAAGGTAATAAATAAAACAGAGCACCATAAAAGCAAAGAGGTGACCAAGGCTGAACTAAAAAAGCAAAATACAGATAAAGCAAAAAGTAAAGGCGAGAATCATCATTGATTCTCGCCTTTACCTTTTTATATATAACAGAATCCTAAAATAAGATACTATCATACAAATTCATTATCTTACCGGAATCTTATCTGGATTTTGTCGGAATATCAAACTGATTAACCTTGGAAATCGTCTTACCGCCTTGTATCACAGAAACACAGAAACAAGCAGTACCATTCTTCAAACGGTTATCAGCCTTGACCATTGCTGTATAGCGAATCACATGACCAGGAGCAATACTTTCTACATGAACGCTAGGAGATATGAAAATATGCTTATTGCCGGTAGTCTCAATAACGGTAGGAACTACATCATACAACGTGTGAGCTCCGTTATTTCGGATTTCAAAAATAACCTTGGCTGTTTCATTCCTATTCAAAGTATTGTCCTCATTTGAATCGACAAAACGAGCATTCATTATTTCCAAAGAGGATGAATAAGCATAATTCTGACCCAGTTCTTCCAGAGTAGAACTAGGAATAGTAGCTACAGGCTGCTGAGCACTATAACTTCCGGTATAATCCCTATCATTGAAATCATAAATCCTATCATCCCCCGAATTAGTTGAATCAAAGATTTCGTCATTGGAATAAACAGGTGAAGATTGCTGATAAACTCCATCCTGATAAGAATGATGATCACGGTGTGATCTATCCCGATAAACAGATTCTCTTTGCTGCTGGGACTTCTGGTCAGCCTGACTACCAATAACCGCTCCAACTGCAGCACCGCCAGCCATGCCGATAATAGTACCCATATCTGAACCTCTAGGACCACCAGACAAGCCACCGATAGCAGAACCAAGAATAGAACCAAATGTGGCACCAGCATAAGCACCACTTCCCGTATAAGTATCGCAGCTACTCAACAGCAAAGAAGAGCAAGCTACAAAAAGCATAATCTTTTTCATCTTCATTAAGCTTTAAATTTCTGCTGCAAAGATACAAAGAACTAAAAGAATAAAAACAAAAAAATCCCTAATAATGATTAGGAAAAACCCTAAAAGAGGAGATAGTTTTGAAAAAGGGACAAAAAAAGCGCCCTTGTCAAGACAAGGACGCTAAATTTATCTGAGATGATTGAAAATTATTCAGCCTTTGGAGCCTCCTCAGTTGCAGGAGCCTCAGTCTCAGCTACAGGAGCCTCTTCAGCCTTTGTTGCCTTACGACTACGACGAGTCTTCTTAGCAGCAGCCTTCTGAGTCTTAGCCATATTCTCATCAAAGTCAACGAGCTCGATGAAAGCAATCTCAGCTGCATCACCCTGACGGGTACCCAACTTGATTACGCGAGTGTAACCACCTGGACGGTTAGCTACCTTCTCAGCTACCTCACCGAAGAGAGCCTTAACAGCATACTTATTCTGAAGATAACGGAAAACTACACGACGTGAAGTTGTTGTATCGTTCTTAGAACGAGTAATCAATGGCTCAACATACTTCTTAAGAGCCTTTGCCTTTGCGAGGGTCGTAGTGATTCTTTTGTGCTCGCTCAAGATAAGTGATGAAGCCATGTTAGCCAACATCGCGCTACGATGAGAAGCAGTACGACCTAAATGGTTGAATTTCTTATTATGTCTCATTTTTTGTTTTTGCTTTTTGGACTACGAACCTTTAAGATTCCTTGTCTAATTTATACTTAGAAATATCTGTTCCAAACGACAGATTCAGACTCTCGAGCAAATCATCAAGCTCTGAGAGCGATTTCTTACCAAAGTTGCGGAACTTCAAGAGGTCAGTCTTGTTAAACTGAACCAAATCACCAAGAGTCTCGACATCAGCTGCCTTCAAGCAGTTGAGGGCACGAACACTAAGATTCATGTCTACGAGACGAGTCTTAAGCAACTGGCGCATATGAAGAACCTCTTCATCAAACTCCTGATTGCTCTCCTGATCCTGAGTTTCAAGAGTAATCTTCTCATCAGAGAAGAGCATGAAGTGATAAATAAGAATCTTCGCAGCCTCTTTCAGTGCATCCTTTGGACTAATGGAACCATCTGTTGTAATTTCAAGTACGAGCTTATCATAGTCGGTCTTTTGCTCAACACGATATGGTTCTACAGCGTACTTTACATTACGAATAGGGGTGTAGATGGAATCGATTGGGAGAACGTTAACGTCAGTGCAGAATTGACGATTCTCATCAGCAGGAACATAACCACGTCCCTTATTAATAGTCAAATCGATCTGCATCGAAGCTTTGGCATCTAAATGACAAATCACCAAATCAGGGTTTAACACTTCAAATCCAGTCAGATACTTACCGATATCACCTGCTTTGAATTCTGTAGAATTCTCAACGGTGATACTAACTTTCTCATTCTCGAATTCTTCTACTACTTGCTTGAATCGAACTTGTTTGAGATTCAAGATAATGTTAGTTACATCTTCCTTTACACCAGGAACTGAAGAGAACTCATGCTCAACACCCGCAATGCGGATTGTGTTAACAGCATAACCCTCCAATGATGAAAGGAGAATGCGGCGCAAGGCGTTACCGATGGTAACACCAAAGCCAGGCTCCAAAGGACGGAATTCAAACTTTCCGAACTTGTTATCAGCCTCTAACATTACTACTTTATCAGGTTTTTGAAATGCTAATATCGCCATTAATGTAATGATTTATTTAGAGTACAACTCAACGATTAACTGCTCCTTAATATTCTCTGGAATGTCGGCACGCTCTGGCTTGTGCAAGAACTTACCGCTCTTTGAATTATCGTCCCACTCAATCCATGGGTACTTGCTATGATTGAAACCTGCAAGAGCTGCTTCGATAACCTCGAGAGACTTAGACTTCTCACGAACACCAACAACCATACCAGGCTTAACTGCAAATGAAGGGATATTAACTACCTTACCATCAACAACGATGTGCTTGTGACCAACCAACTGACGCGCAGCAGCACGTGTTGGAGCGATACCAAGACGGAATACAACGTTATCAAGACGGCACTCGAGATTCTGAAGAAGAACCTCACCAGTAATACCATCAGCCTTAGCAGCCTTATCAAACATATTACGGAACTGACGCTCTAATACACCATAAGTGTACTTAGCTTTTTGCTTCTCTGCCAACATGACACCGTACTCAGACATCTTACGACGACGGTTGTTGCCATGCTGTCCAGGAGGGAAGTTTCTCTTGGACAAAACTTTGTCAGCGCCGAAGATTGGCTCACCAAAACGACGCGCAATTTTAGATTTCGGACCTATATATCTAGCCATAATATTATATAAATGCTATATTGTTTGTATCTTAATTAATAATGCTAACCTCAAGCGTTATACACGACGACGCTTTGGAGGACGGCAACCATTGTGTGGTAATGGAGTTACGTCAACGATTTCAGTAACCTCGATACCTGCACCGTGAATAGCACGGATAGCAGACTCACGACCGTTACCTGGACCCTTAACATAAGCCTTAACCTTACGAAGACCAAGATCAAAAGCGACCTTTGCACAATCCTCTGCAGCCATCTGAGCAGCATAAGGAGTATTCTTCTTAGAACCACGGAAACCCATCTTACCAGCAGAAGACCAAGAAATGATCTGACCCTCATTGTTAGCAAGAGATACAATAATGTTATTGAATGAGCTATGAACGTGAAGCTGACCGATAGCGTCAACGCGTACATTTCTCTTCTTAGATGTTGCTTTTTGCTTTGCCATAATTAATTTCCTCCTTCAGAATTACTTAGTAGCCTTCTTCTTATTAGCAACAGTCTTCTTCTTACCCTTACGTGTACGAGCATTATTCTTTGTGCTCTGACCGCGAACTGGAAGACCATTACGATGTCTAACTCCACGATAGCAACCAATATCCATCAGTCGCTTAATGTTCATCTGGATCTCTGAACGGAGATCACCTTCAACTTTGAACTCAGCGCCGATAATTTCACGGATCTTAGCTGCCTGGTCATCAGACCACTCGCTAACCTTCAGGTCACGGTTTACACCGGCCTTATCCAATATCTTTGCTGAACTACTTCGACCAATACCGTAGATATAGGTCAATGCGATTTCGCCACGCTTATTCTGGGGCAAATCTACTCCAACAATTCTTATTGCCATTGTTTAAATAAATAATTAAAAAATTAATACCTTTCGTTTAAAGCGGTGCAAAAGTACAACTATTTTTTGAAATAACGGCACTTTTACAATACTTTAACATTAACCCTGACGTAATTTCATCTTAGGGTTCTTCTTGTTGATAACGAACAGACGACCTTTACGACGAACGATCTTACAGTCAGCTGAACGCTTCTTTAATGATGCTCTTGTCTTCATAACCTTATATATGATTATTATTTGTATCTAAAAACAATTCTACCTTTGGTAAGGTCATATGGACTCATCTCCACCTTTACCTTATCACCAGGTAAAATCTTGATGTAATGCATTCTCATCTTACCAGAGATATGAGCTGTGATGTCAACTCCATTCTCTAATTCTACTCGGAACATCGCATTTGACAATGCTTCTACAATTGTTCCATCTTGCTCAATAGCGGCTTGTTTTGCCATAATATAAATATTTGTCCTTCTTAATGTTAAACTTCTACGAATGAAGATAAAATTGTGCTTTATCTTTTCGAGCAACTTTGTGCCATCACTATCAGATAAAAATCATAATTAGATGACATATTAGCGGGAAAAGGCTCTCCAAGTGGATGAGGAATTACCTATCCAAATGGAGAGTCGTCTCACATAATATAGTAAATTCAAGTCAGCTTTACTTGAAGATGAAGTAAAACTGCACTCTGAATAATTTCATCTTCTGTCTTCAGAAATTTCTCATTTCAAAAGAAAAAGATTAATATGCAGCAACACCACCCTGACGCGTATGGCCTGAATTCAAAAGACCATCATAGTGGCGCATAAGCAAATGACTCTCGATTTGTTGTAATGTGTCAATGACAACACCAACCAAAATCAATAGAGATGTACCTCCAAAGAATTGAGAGAAAGCTTGCTGTACATCGAGAAGTCCTGCTAATGCAGGCATGATTGCAATAAACGCAATAAATAACGAACCTGGTAAAGTAATACGAGACATTACGGTATCAATGTACTCAGCTGTATCCTTTCCTGGTTTTACGCCAGGAATGAAACCATTGTTACGTTTCATATCCTCAGCCATCTGAGTAGGATTCAATGTAATAGCTGTATAGAAATAAGTAAATGCAATAACCAAGATTACATAAACAACATTATATAGCAAGCTACGATTATCCATCAACTGCTGAACAACACTACTAGCATTTTCAGACTGATAGCGAACTATCGCCAATGGAATAAACATTAAAGCCTGTGCAAAGATGATAGGCATTACGTTAGCTGCAAAAAGTTTCAAAGGGATGTACTGACGTGCACCACCATATTGCTTATTTCCAACCAAGCGTTTAGCATACTGAACAGGGATCTTACGTGTACCTTGCACCAAAAGAATTGATGCACAGACTACAGCATAAAGGATAAGAATCTCTACAATGAACATGATAAGACCACCACCTGAAATTGCCTGCAAACGAGAAGTTACCTCCTGAACGAAAGCCTGTGGCAAACGGGCGATAATACCAATCATAATAATAAGAGAGATACCATTACCTACTCCCTTGTCAGTGATACGCTCACCTAACCAAAGGATAAACATACTTCCTGCAGCCAAGATAATTGTTGCCGGTATCATGAATACCGTCCAACTAATACCTGTAGCTAGAGCATTGGCAGCCTGCATTTTCAAATTTAAAAGGTAACTAGGAGCCTGAAAGACCAAAATGGCCACAGTCAGGACTCTAGTATACCATTGTATTTTTTTGCGGCCGCTCTCGCCCTCGCGCTGCATCTTCTGGAAATAAGGTACAGCAACAGCAAGAAGCTGCATAACGATTGAAGCTGAGATATAAGGCATAATTCCGAGTGCAAAGATAGATGCATTGGAAAATGCACCACCAGAGAACATGTCCAATAGCGACATAAGACCGCCAGAGGTCTGCGACTGAAGTTTTTCCAACATGCCCGGATTGATACCTGGAAGTACCACAAACGAGCCAAAACGGTAAATAGCCGTAAACAGAAGAGTAATGAGGAGTCTCTGACGGAGATCCTCTATCTTCCAACAGTTCTTTAGTGTCTCAATAAACTTTTTCATTTACTTAGATTATAGTTGCGTTACCACCTACTGCCTTGATTGCTTCTTCGGCAGTCTTTGAGAAAGCATTAGCTTCAACTTCCAATTTTGCTTTAAGTTCACCGTTACCGAGAACCTTTACAAGCTCCTTGCCGTTTGTGAGGCCAGCAGCCTTAAGTTCCTCAATACCGATTTTAGTAAGGTTCTTTGCTTCAGCAAGAGCCTGAAGAGTTGAAAGGTTTACTGCGAAGTACTCCTTATGGTTGATATTCTTAAAACCAGCCTTTGGAACACGACGCTGCAATGGCATCTGACCACCTTCGAAACCAATCTTTCTCTTATAACCAGAACGAGCCTTGGCACCCTTATGACCACGTGTAGAAGTACCACCGAGACCAGAACCTGGACCACGACCAATACGACGACGTGAATGGGTAGAACCTGCAGCAGGTTTCAAATTATTTAATTTCATAATCGTTCCTAATTTAAAAAGATTAATTAATCAACTACACTTACGAGGTGATGAACCTTACGGATCATACCACGGTTGCTAGGAGTATCCTCTACCTCAACAACCTGAGAAATCTTGTGGAGACCAAGACAAGCGAGAGTACGCTTCTGATCTACTGGAGCACCGATTTTACTCTTAATCTGCTTGATTTTAATTGTTGCCATATTCGATTTTTCCTAATTAACCGTTAAATACTTTATCCATACTGATACCACGCTCACCTGCTACAGTATAAGCATCACGCATCTCTGCAAGAGCTGCGATAGTAGCCTTCACAAGGTTATGGGCATTTGAAGAACCCTTAGACTTAGCGATGACATCCTTGATACCTACGCTCTCTAGTACTGCACGCATAGCACCACCGGCCTTCAAACCAGTACCGGCTGCAGCTGGCTTAATAAGAACCTTAGCACCACCAAATGAAGTTTCAACCTCATGAGGAACAGTACCCTTGAGTACAGGAACCTTTACCAAGTTCTTCTTAGCAGCTTCAGTACCCTTTGCGATAGCAGCAGTAACCTCACCTGCCTTACCAAGGCCGTAGCCGATTACGCCATTACCGTCACCTACAACGACGATAGCAGCGAATGTGAAAGTACGACCACCCTTTGTAACCTTAGTTACACGGTTGATAGCAACCAAGCGATCCTTAAGTACTTCTTCGTTATTTACTTTTACTTTATCCATTGCCATAATCGTTTAAAATTTAAGACCACCATTACGAGCACCTTCAGCCAACTGCTTTACACGACCATGGTAAAGGTAACCATTACGGTCGAAAACTACTGCCTCAACGCCAGCAGCCTTAGCCTTCTCAGCAATGAGCTCGCCAACCTTAGTTGCTTGCTCCTGCTTAGGCATCTTCTCCAAACCGAGTGAAGAAGCTGATGCAAGTGTAGTGCCTGTCAAATCGTTAATAACCTGAGCGTAAATCTGCTTGTTAGAGCGGAATACACTAAGACGTGGACGCTCAGCTGTACCGTTCACACTCTTACGAATGCGGAACTTTATCTTAATTCGTCTTTCTACTTTCTTTGTTGTCATAATCGTAAATAATTAAAATTACTTAGCTGAAGCACTCTTACCAGACTTTCTGCGAATAACTTCACCCTTAAAGAGAATACCCTTACCTTTATAAGGCTCAGGCTTGCGGAAAGAACGAATTTTTGCACAAACGAGTCCCAACAACTGCTTGTCGCAAGACTCCAATGTCAAGATTGGGTTCTGGTTTCTTTCAGACTTAGTCTCAACCTTAATCTCCTTAGGCAACTGGATGAAAATAGGGTGAGTGTAACCCAAAGCAAACTCAATGATATTACCCTGGTTAGAAACACGATAACCAACACCTACCAATTCCAAAACCTTTGTATAACCAGCGCTTACACCAACAACCATGTTGTTAACGAGAGAGCGATACAAACCGTGGAAAGCCTGCTTCTGCTTAATATTTACAGGACTATTTTCATCGATTTCAAAGCTAATATGACCATCTGCATTATTAAACTTGATAGATGGATCAATCCACTGAGAAAGTTCACCCTTAGGGCCCTTTACTGTGCAAACATGAGAAGCCTCATCATAATTTACAGTAACACCTGCAGGGATACTAATTGGCAATTTTCCTATTCTAGACATATAAAAGCCTCCAATTAATAAATATAGCAAAGAACCTCGCCACCGATCTTAAGATCAGAAGCTTCTTTGTCTGTCATTACACCTTTGGATGTAGATAAGATTGCAATACCTAATCCGTTAATAACTCTTGGCATGTCCTTATAACCGGTATACTTACGCAAACCTGGAGTTGACACGCGCTTCAAACACTTGATAGCGTTTTGCTTTGTAGTTGGGTTGTACTTCAAGGCAACCTTAATTGAGCCCTGAGGACCATCCTCTACAAACTTGTAATTGAGGATGTAACCTTTCTCGAAGAGGATCTTAGTGATCTCTTTCTTCAAGTTAGACGCAGGAACTTCTACAACACGGTGATGAGCCATGATTGCATTTCTGAGTCTTGTCAGATAATCTGCTATTGGATCTGTCATAAAATATAAATGTTTAATTAATCGGGACTACCCCGACAATATTAAATAAAAAAATATTCTTACCTTTGAAAGGATTACCAGCTAGCCTTCTTTACACCTGGAATCAAACCAGCAGAAGCCATCTCACGGAACTGGATACGAGAAATACCGAACTGACGGATATAACCCTTTGGACGACCAGTAATCTTGCAACGATTGTGAAGACGGATTGGGTTTGCATTCTTAGGGATAGCCTGAAGCTTACGAGCTGCCTCGTATGCTTCGGCTGGATCATTAGAAGTTGCAATAATCTTTTTCAGTGCTTCGCGCTTTTCAGCGTAACGAGCTACAAGCTTTGCACGCTTAACCTCGCGAGCTTTCATTGATTCTTTTGCCATATCTCTTAATCTTTATTTGCGTTCTTGAATGGAAGACCAAAAGCCTTCAAAAGAGCAAAACCTTCTTCATCAGTCTTAGCTGTTGTTACGAAGGTAATATTCATACCCTGAATACGATCAATCTCATCGATATTAATCTCAGGGAAGATAATCTGCTCTGTGATACCTAATGTATAGTTACCACGACCATCAAACTTGCTCTCAATACCCTTGAAGTCGCGAATACGAGGAAGAGAAACACGAACGAGCTTCTCCAAGAACTCGTACATACGCTCACGACGCAATGTTACCATAACACCGATAGGCATCTTCTTACGAAGTTTGAAGTTTGCAATATCCTTTTTAGAATATGTAGCAACAGCCTTCTGACCGGTGATAGCAGTAATCTCATTGATTGCTACATCAACAATTTTCTTGTCCTGAGTAGCATCACCAAGACCCTGATTGATGACAATCTTCTTCAATACTGGAATCTCCATAGCTGAAGAGTAGTTGAACTGCTTCTGAAGAGCAGGAGCGATTGTCTCCTTATATACTTTCTTTAACTGTGCTGTATCCATTACTTGATTTCCTCCCCTGACTTTTTAGCGATGCGAACAACGTTTTTACCCTCATGCTTGATAGCAACACGAGTAGCCTTGCCACTCTTAGGATCAATCAAACTCAAATTTGAGATATGAATAGGAGCCTCCTGCTTAACAATACCTCCCTGAGGATTCTTAGCAGATGGCTTAGTGCTCTTAGAAACCATGTGCACACCTTCTACGATAGCACGGTTCTCCTCAACGAAGACCTTAAGCACCTTACCAGTCTTGCCCTTATCTGCACCGGCAATAACGATAACGGTATCGTCTTTCTTAATATGTAACTTACTCATTACTTCTTACTTTTTAAATATTAAAGAACCTCAGGTGCCAAAGAAACGACTTTCATATTTACTGCACGAAGCTCACGAGCAACAGGACCGAAGATACGGCTACCACGAAGCTCACCTGCATTGTTAAGCAATACACAAGCGTTGTCATCGAAACGGATGTAAGAACCATCTGCACGACGAATTTCCTTCTTTGTGCGAACAATCAAAGCCTTTGATACTGCACCCTTCTTCAAATCACTTGATGGGATAACGTTCTTGACTGCAACAACAATAACGTCACCAACGCTAGCGTAACGACGGCCTGTACCACCGAGAACTCGAATGCAAAGAGCCTCACGAGCACCGCTGTTATCACATACTGTAAGTCTTGATTCAGTCTGTATCATAATTACTTAGCTTTTTCTACAATTTGTACTAATCTCCATCTCTTTGTCTTAGACAGAGGACGAGTCTCCATGATCATAACTGTATCACCTACGTTAGCCTCATTATTCTCGTCATGTGCATGGTACTTCTTTGTCTTCTGGACAAATTTACCATAAATAGGGTGCATCTCCTTGAACTTAGCTGCAATAACAATGGTTTTATCCATCTTGTTGCTAATAACAACACCCTGTCTTACTTTTCTTAAATTTCTTGTTTCCATCTGGACCATTATTATTTGTTAAGTTCTCTCTGACGAAGTTCAGTTTTCATACGTGCAATATCACGACGAGCAACCTTAATCTCTGATGGATTCTCAAGTGGAGTTACATTATGATTGATCTTCTTCTTGTTCAAAGCATCAACAGCTGCCTCCAACTTCTCAACCAATTCTTTGGTCTCGATATTTTTAATTTCTGCAATCTTCATAATTAAGCGTTTTTATCGTAATCACGTCTAACAATAAACTTAGTCTTAACAGGAAGTTTCTGAGCGCAAAGGCGAAGACCTTCTTTTGCAATATCGAAACTAACTCCTTCAACTTCGAAGAGAATTCTACCTGGTGTAACAGGTGCAACCCATCCTGCAGGATCACCCTTACCTTTACCCATACGGACATCAGCAGGCTTGCGAGTGATTGGCTTATCAGGGAAAATTCTAATCCAGACCTGACCTTGACGGTTCATATAGCGGTTCAATGCTACACGAGCTGCCTCAATCTGACGACTATCGATCCACTTTGATTCAAGAGTTTTGATACCAAAAGAACCGAAAGCCAATTGTGTACCTCTGTGAGCGTTGCCTTTGTTGCCACGACCATCTTGAGGTCTTCTATATTTAACTCTTTTTGGCTGTAACATGATAGCTTTCTAAAATTTAACGGTTATTGTTTCTTTTACGATTACCACCACGGTTGTTAGAGCGACCGTTACCACGGTTGTTGCTCTTATTGTCCTGTGAGAAGTTTGGAGTAAGATCAGCCTTACCATAAACCTCACCACGGCAAATCCAAACCTTAATACCAAGCAAACCTACCTTTGTAAGTGCCTCGCACTGGCAGTAGTCGATGTCTGCGCGGAATGTATGAAGAGGAGTACGACCCTCTTTGTACATTTCTTTACGTGCCATTTCAGCACCATTCAGACGACCTGTAATCTGTACCTTGATACCCTCAGCGCCAGCACGCATGGTGTTAGCAACTGCCATCTTGATAGCGCGACGATAAGCAATCATGTGCTCAATCTGAGTCGCAATATTCTTACCAACGATAGTAGCATCAAGTTCAGGCTTTTTAACCTCGAAGATGTTGATCTGAATATCTTTCTTATAAAGCTTCTTCAACTCTTCCTTCAACTTATCTACATCCTGACCAT
>ULYZ01004605.1_pt1 | contig 43972 bp, 39 predicted proteins | sample 1962731 | NCBI WGS metagenome assembly ULYZ01 (sample SAMEA4835879, study PRJEB28245) | human gut metagenome | biome: gut microbiome; material: fecal sample | place: Denmark | collected 2008 | reverse complement strand
AAAAACTGAATACTGAATACTGAACACCCCTTAGGCACTAATTAGTTTACTCCACAAGGGGTATTTGTATTCAATCTGTACAGGTCGAAATAGTTCATCATTTCTCGCGCTGTGCGAACCGGCAAGCCTCGATGAGTTTCTGCTTCAGCTTGCCACGGCCAGCTATCACAGATTTATTTTGCTTCAACACGCTGCTAGGCCAGCCATCCTCGAAGCAGGTCACACTGAGATACTCCGAGGTCTGGGCATCTTGGTCAACTGCCTTTTCTATCTCCTTCTTAAACGCGTCGTCCAAGTCCTTGATGTCGCCATCATGATCCTTGCCGTCCTCGGTCTTCTTGCCCTTCAGTCCTTCCGTGATGGCACCCATCAGTCCGCCCATCACCTCCTTCACGGTCTCCTTTGGTATCACGCTGACCACCTCGCAGGAGATTGTGTAGTTGCCACTCTTCTCTAGGCTGGCATTGATATAAGTGTCGTTGGCGTAGCTATCCTTGGTGGCATCCTCGTGCTCGTGATGCTCGCCCACGGCATATTGGCTTCCGTGGTAGGCGAAGAGCAGTTTCAGCTCCTCCAGGTAGTCCTCCACAAGCTCGTCGGTGTTAGCCTGGTTGCCTATCTTCATGAAGTCAAGACCTATCGCCTTCTTCATTGCCTGCATGATGGGCATGGAGGCGATGTCCTTCATGCTCGCCTTGAAGAGAGCCTTTGCCTGCTTCTTGATTTGCGAGAGATTGGTAATCTTGGTGATGCGACCGTATTCATCGGTCTCAAAGTTGATGGTGCTGCCTATCACGCTCTTGGCGGTGCGCTCCGCTATCATGGCCATCATCTTGTCCCGGAAGTTGTCGCCCACAGAATCGGCCTTTACGTCCAGGAAGGTGTAGCTCATCTTATAGCCCTTGCTGGTGGAATCGTTTACCACGAGGCGCACCTGGGTGGATACGCCGAGCGTCTTCACCGTATCCTTGTCGTCCACCTTCCACTCATTCTCATATATCCAGTATTCGCAGGTGTCGCCCTTGCAGAAGTAGGCCACCACATTCACCACCGAGTCTTCGCCAGCTGTGTCCACTTCCAACGTGTCGGAGTTGTTCGATAGCCATTGACTATCAGTGATTTTCTTGGCAATCGATACCGTGTCCTCTACCTTAGGTGACATTTCTCCGCCCTTCACGATGCTGTGGTTGGCGAGCAGTCCGCAAGCTATTATGCAGCTCATCACTATCAACGAGATTTTTTTCATAAGTTCATTTTTTATGTTGTTTATTCTTCAAGTTTTTATTTCTCGCTGCAAATTTACGATTTTTTTTGTAAAAAAAGCCAAGCTCCTTAAAAAAACTGTAAAGTTACCCCAAGTTTAACATAGCCAAACCGTTTCTCTTGCAGTATCAGCCATAATCTTCTCCTTTTTTAAAAAAAAACTACCCACGCACCCTAAAACAGGGGGTATAGGTAGGATTAACAACATAGCCATTAGGTATGTGGCGAAGTTGAGTGGTAAAGGAGTAAGATCTTCAAACAAAGTTTAATTTTGTCTAAATAGATGCCACTAATCTCAAAAAATCATTTATTTTTAACCGATTATCACGATAAAACATTATATTTGTAGCGTTAAATGGTTTTAGAATTATGGCAAAGAAAAATATAGACTTAGCAGTAGTCCTTCATGATGATTTCGACTACAAGGACTGGCTTGTGGAACTCAAGGAACGATTCTACAGCCATCGCCTTAAAGCGTCATGTGCCACCAACGGTTATTTGTTGGATTTCTATTGGAAGTTGGGACGAGACATTGAAGCCAAGCAATATACCAACACTTACGGCTCTGGTTTTTATAAGAATCTCAGTCAAGACTTGAAGAACGAGATGCCTGGCGTAAAAGGGTTCTCGCCTATAAACTTGCGCTATATGAGTAAGTTTTTCAAACTCTATGCTCCTCTATATAGTAATATTCCGCAGACTGCGGAACTTTTCTCTGATTCGTTGTCTGACTCAAATGTTCCGCAAGTTGCGGAACAATTTGAAAAACGTCAACAGCCTGTTGATGATTTCAATTTGTTGTTCTCTATTCCTTGGGACCATCATCGCCGTATCATCGACAAATGCAAGGATGATATGGACAAAGCCCTGTTCTTTGTAAGAAAAACATGGGAAAATAATTGGGGACGTGATGCGTTGCTTAATTGGCTTGACACAGACCTATATGAGCGTGATGGTAAGGCTATCACCAACTTCCAGGCTACGCTTCCTGCTGTACAAAGCGACTTGGCGCAACAGATAACCAAAGACCCTTATCAGTTGGACTTCCTTAACTTAAGGGAGAAATATGACGAGCATGATATCGAAGATGAATTGGTGAACAATGTAACACGTTTCCTCTTGGAACTCGGAAAAGGCTTTTCGTATATGGGCAGACAATTCCGCTTGGAGGTAGGTCAGCAGGAGTTCTTCCCAGACTTGCTGTTTTACAATGCCCACCTCCATGCCTATGTAGTCATAGAGCTAAAAGCCCAGTCATTCCATCCATCATTCTTGGGACAACTAAGTTTCTATGTGTCGGCCATCAACCATCAGTTCAAGACCGACATAGACAATCCTACCATTGGCTTGCTTATCTGTAAGGATAAGGACAACGTAGTGGCTAAATATGCCTTGGAGTCATACAAGGAACCAATGGGTATATCGGAATATCAGCTCTCCAAACTCTTCCCGAAAGACTTCAAATCATCTATGCCGACTATCGAGGAATTGGAAAAGGGGTTGAAAGATAACTAAAAGTAACGGAACTGTTTTTGCATGAACAAAGAAGAAATAAAACAAGAACCTAATGATGGGCTGATAGCTCGCATATTAGGAGGAACACCCACTATTTTACAGAAGGTGTTCTTTATACTTATGGCATTTTCGCTGATATTATGGCCCTTGGGATGCTATGTTTCTATATTCTTCTTTGATGCCCCTGTTTGCTCTGATGTAGACAAAATATGTCGTTATGGTATGCTTATAACCATCTGCTTGTATCCTATCTACTTGTTCCCTTTGTTGAGATTTATGTTTCAACTTTCAAAGAACTTAAGAGCAACTTGGCTTTATTATCTATGTCCGTTAGTACCAATATTAATTCTTTGGTTGTTATTTTCAATTAGTACAATCAGTGCTCCGAAAATAGACAATACCGAATTTTGCACTAATGAGGATTTGGTTGGTCATTGGACTTTGAATGGTGGAGAAAGACAGATCAATTATCCTGAGATTGAATTTTTCAATGATAGTACGGTGGAATTATACTCACAAGCTGATACCCTATACAGATATACCTATTGTTTGCAAAATGATTCCTTATATCTCAATGACATAAATGGAAGACAATACGTAAATAAAATCAATAAAGTCGATGACGAAACCATTATGTTTGAGGGTATCGCAGATGTTAAAGGCATACAGATTTATCATAAATAAAATGTTCTTGAAATGAGAATCTATGAACAAAAAAATATACTTGAAAGAAATATAAATTATAGCAATGCATATGGCAGAAATCTTCTACAAGAAGTTATTGTATCTTGTGAAAATACAATTGCTGTTGATTTAGTGAAATTGCTTATAAGATGCGGAGCGGATGCACTAAGTAAAAATAATGCTATACGCTCTCCTTTAGATTTTGCAAAGCAAATTAAAGATATGGAAATGATTAATATTCTTACAGATAAATAATCTAAGTTCTAAATATTAAAGTAAAAAGTTTATATGAGACATTCCTTATTGAATATCGTTATAGTCTTGGTCATAACAATGGGGCTATCCTCTTGTCTGTGTCAACCAAGGTATGTAAGTTTTTCGAATCTTGTAGAAAAAATAGATAGCATAAATTCTTATTCCTACACTTTACAACAAGCTTCGCCAGATAGTGGGGTCCTACTAAAAGACACTTTAGCAAAAGAACTTCTCGGCGACATTTTCTATCATCATAAGGAAGCACAAAATCGAGAGGTTAGGCTCGTAGGTGTTAGTCAACCATACGCTCAAGTTCTTGTCTGTGCCTTTAACATAAAGAGCATTGGTTTTGAATGGAAAACAAATGAAACATTTCTTGTTACTTATGGACATGAAGGAAAAATTGCAGATGTGTTGTATTTAGGTATGAACGAAATTAAACCTACATTTGTAAAGTTCAGTTTCAACAGCAAACGGCATATTCCTATGGAGGATATCCAAAGAAGCAAATGGGTATATTACGAGCAAAGTAAACTTCTAAAATTAGAGGTGTTTGAAGAAATTTCATGGCTTGACAAAGACCAAAATCCATGTTTGGACAACTACTATCATACTTTCTTCTATCGAATAGACGAACAAGGGCGTATTGCCCGCTTAAGAAAAGGGAAAATTGTACCTTATAAATATAACCATTCTGACCATGCCTACGACTCATATCTTAAAGCAGCACATAAACGCTTTGCATTACAATTCACTCCCTATTCAGAAAGGCACATGAAATAGTTAGAAGAAACTGAAAAAGTGCCCCAAAAAATCGTTATATTTAGGGGATAGCAAAAAAAACAAAATATATGGATTTATAGAATAATCCAAATTTTATTAGTAGTTTTGCAAACGATAAGAGTTGTTTGACAAGCAATCCTATGCACATTGATTTTATCAAAAAACTACCCATGCACCCTAAAACAGGGGGTATGGGTAGGATTAACGACATAGCCATTAGGTATGTGGCGAAGTTGAGTAGTAAAGGAGTAAGTACGGTGCAACGAGTGAAGCGATTACTAAAAAGTACAATCATCGCAATAATACTATTGATTTTACGTTCTTTTTCAAAGAAAGGGGTTGTGCAATAGTGGCTTAAAGGCTAAAAGCACTACCTTTGAATGCAATAATAAGTAACAACACGTTTAAGGTCACAATTTGTGATCTCAAAAATAAAGATAGGAATATGGCAAACATAACGGAAAAGACAGGAAACGGCGAACTGGTCACAAATTGTGACCAGGTGGTTGTTGTAGATAATATAGAGTCTCTAATAAAAGTAATTAGAGGACAACAAGTTATGCTTGACCGTGACCTTGCCACACTTTATGGCGTTGAAACAAAGCGTCTTAATGAGCAAGTAAAACGTAATATTAAACGATTTCCAGAAGATTTCATGTTTCAATTGACCAAGGACGAATGTTTAAGGTCGCAAATTGCGACCTTAAACGAAGGACGCGGACAACATTTGAAATACATGCCTTACGTATTTACTGAAAACGGAGTCGCTATGCTTAGTAGTGTTTTACGTTCTGACACTGCGATTGAGGTGAATATTCGAATAATGCGAGCTTTCACTTCAATGCGTCACTTTCTACAGAACAATGCCGAAGTGTTTCAGCGTCTCTTCCTCTTGGAATATCATCAATTGGAAATGCAACATATCTATTTTTGACTTTATGTGCCTTTTAATGGCACGAAATTTATTTGTGTATAATCATTATTTGGTGGAAAATATGGTAAAAAAGATAATTTTATTATTGGTGGTCATTTTGCACCTTTGTGGTTGCAATCAAAAAGTCCAATGCACAGAAACCTCTGAGAATGACAGCATAGCGGAATTTTTCAGGAAGTTTTATGTTGGCTGTAATGACTATTATGCTCAAAGAGTTAATGTCGATGATTCTAAAGGCAAAGCCTACTGTCAAGCTTTGCAAGACGATTTTGTATCATTCCTCAAAAACTTCTGCTGTGATGATATTGTTGCTGACGTTAATAGGATGAATTTTGATATATATGGGTGCGATATAGATACCCTTAATGATAGTGTATTTGGTTCTTTGTATGTGGAAAAGATGAAATATGACAAGAATGTTTATATAGTGCATCTGCAAACAGATTCCCTACATATTCAAAGACCATATACACTTACCAAACAGGGTGGAAAAATGAAAATCTCTGCCATTGGCAAACGCAAACTTCCCATGGTATTTTGTAATGACACATTATGGATAAAGGATAGTCCTCAATGTATTGATGAATTTAATAAATGGCATGGAGTTGCTATCTCAACCAATTATGATGTAGTTGATAGCTTAAAGCTCGCTAAAGATTTTAGGGTGGCAATTTTGTCTCCTAATTTTGATAGTTGGAATGATGCTCCTATACCTCCGATTTGCTCTGATCGTCTCTTGCTTGTTGAGTATAAAATTAAACAGGAGGTTTATGATAATGTGATAGGCAATGGAGAGCCTACTGGAGGGTGGTTACCATATGAAATGCTGGTTAAACCATGGAAAGACAAAACTACGGATTTTGTAGAACGCAGTGACTTCATTCTTTCATATGGTGATGGTAATGGGTACAAGATTTATTATACAATAGGTATCAAAATGATAGAAGGTAAGGCTTATGTGACGGGCATAAAGTGGGAAGAACATGACTCTGGACTTTTATTTCGCAAACAAATCGTACAAGAGTATGATGGCAAGCAAATGCCTTTATCTTCATATAGTAGGTGTATGCCTTGGGAGTTGTCGCAAGAATAGGAATCATTAATCGATGACATATATTGTAGAAAGAAAAAATTGGCTTTTTCTACTCATTCCATGTAAAACGTTTTATCATATGACATGCATATATATACGACAGTAAATCAATGAATCTATACGACAGTAAGTCATCATATATGCAATTTCTGCTTACCGATAGGTTGATTCAGATACTCGACTTTGGAGAGGTATCTACCGATAGGCAAGTGCTTTCGAGAGTAACTCGAAAGGTTTTGAGTAACTCAAAACATAACTTGCTATCGTCAGATACCTCGATTTTTTAAATCATCTCAGAGTCTGAAACCACGTTGCCTTTTAGGAGTGCGGAAACGTGGTTGAGGCTCGTCAACAATTTCGAGTTTGAAGACATCTATCAACTTCCGAATGGCAGGATTCTGTTTGATGAGGGCTTGAAGTTTTGCTTCTGCAGGCTTGATTTTGAGCAAAATAATCAGCAATGTCCAAGCCTTTAGCTTTATCTTCTTCGCAGGCTTGATGCTCTAAAAAGTCGAAAAGTGTTGCACGGATGCCGAGAACTTGCATCATTGGCAGCTTGTCTTGCCAAACTGTTGTCGCTCCCAAATCAGGGAATAAGACCACATCTCTGTTTTTCAGAACAGATAACGACTTCGTGTTAAAGCAACCATTCTTACCACCACTTGCTATCCATAAGAATTGAGGAAGATAGTAGGAGGCTATCAAGGCTGTCTTCTCACTTTCAACCAATGCTATAGGCTTGGTCTTGTCTTTATTTATAAGATGTTCGCCAAAGAAGCATTGACAGAGATTGAAATCCTTGTGGGGGATAAGCGAGTGTACCCATGAAATATGGTTGTATGGTTCTTTTACTCGCTTACCTGTCTCGGGATAATAGAGCATTACCTTACCAGTTCTCACCTTACCTTGATTGTCAACTTGCCAAAATACCGTGGCACCAGTCCAGTGTTTGGAAGTTCCGACATGATATTTCTCCATCAAAGAAAGTGTAGCTGTTTCACCGAATTGAGAAGATAGAAACAAGAAAAGGTTGTTTGCCTCATAACATTTCTGAGAAATTCGCATGATGTTCTCGTCTATATAAGAAGTGGGTAATGGCTTCGGCATTTCTCTCTTCTTATATGAAATAGTCTCATCCTTTGTGAATGTCTCATTCTTTTCGGGATTCTTCTCAAAAAAAAACTTGGGAGTGAAGTGATAACCACAACTTTGCTCATGGTTGCAGCGCCCCACATAAGGAGGAAACTCAATCTTCCCTTCTGTGTCAATATATCGGGCGAAGCTACGTTTCTTATGACATTCTGGACATGTATGTCGGGTAGCGATGCCTTTGTATGGCTCTAATATGAATCTATGTGTACTCATTTCATTTCTTTTTTTATGTGGCGGTTCTGTCGGTTTTGTCGCTTTTGGTATTAAAACCGTCAAAAGCGACAAAACCGACAATACCGTCACGAGTTAATCTTTGAATATTCTCCATGCTTCTCTTTGCGAAATAGGACTCCGATGTTATCATTCAGAAATCTTTCCAATGTCCTTGCCTTCATGTCGTTCTCTTTGGCGACATCATGAGCTTGGGCAGTAGTGAATGTTGCAGGAAGATGGTTGACGATTGCTTGTTGTTGAGCGGTGAGCATATTCTCGTTGAGGATATTTTGTACTGATATGGCAGAGTTCTTGAAATACTCTGTCAATCGGATGGCTCGCTCTACACTCAGCAGGTCGATGGCTTCCTTATCACATTCACCACACGTCCATCGTGCCAATTGAATGATCAGACAGAAACGGATGATGTATATCTCCAACTTGCAATAGATGCTGACAATGGTATCATTTGTTTCATTGTCGCATTGCTCGGAGAAATGATGCTGCCATTCATAGAGCCTTGCCTTAGCTTCTTCAGTGAATGATAAGACATGAGGCTCGATTTCCTGTTGCTCATTTATTGGACACTCCATATCAATAAGGTGTTGAATGATGGCTTGCCAATCTCGCTCTATATTATCGGGCAACTCTCGGTCACTCCATCTCGCTTTCTGCTGAAGGTTAGGCCTGACGAACAAAATGCGATCGATGAAGCCGTTGCTGGAGCGTTCGCCTTTCGCCAACTCACTAAGTATCTTCTTTTTGATGGTTCCGATTACTGAGATATAGGGGCGTTTAATGAAGATGGAACTCTTGGAACTTCTTCTGTCTGATATGGTTGTCTTGGCGCTAAAGACAGATAGCCAGAACTGTTCCTCTGAACCATTGTTATAGCGGTTGAAGTTCTTGAACCATGCAGATAGCTCGTCTGTCCATAGGCATAAACCCCTCTTGTTCTGCGCATGAATATAGCTCAAGCCTTCTGGTGTGACATCAGAGACCAAGAAACGTTTGCGTACAGGTTCTTGCGGAAATCCATCCTCTCCATTTTCAATGCGTTCCTTGCGAGACATGCACATCTTTTCCTCAAACTTACTGTATTGCTCCTCGAACAACTTGTTTTGCTCATAGTCGTAATTGAGGAATGGCTTCATAGCGAAGCTAAGTGGGTGGCTCTTGTTGGCTCCTGGTCTTCCGATAAGAGCCATGTATAAGATAGGACTTTCAAGCCAACCTTGTTTCATCTGTGCCAAGTGCGTGTTGCCGATACCAACAGCCAATGCAGTGAGTATGGCTGCTGATATATAGTCGGTAGGAAAACTGTGGCATTCGTGTACCTCCTTGATGATTCTCTGAATCTTGGCAGGAAAGATGCTTACGGGAAACTGGCTTCCTGATAGGCGAGTACTCATATCAATAGCCTTATCCATGATAATCATTGGATTGATGGAAGTTTCCTTATTGTTATTTAAAGCAGTCATTTGGCATAGAGTTAAAAATTATACATTGACTTGGGTTTGCGCTTCATTCCTCCTTGCATGGCTTTTAGCATTTCAGAATGGTTCTGCTCCTTGGTAGCTTTTCGACCATTCTCAATCCACGCAAGCAGCTCATCCTTATAGAAGTATAGCTTCTTACCTTTTTTATAGGATGGCAGAATGCCTTGGTTTACCAATCGATAAATGGTTGGCTTCGACTTCATAATAATAATAGCAGCCTCATCAATCTCAACCAATATATGGTTATTTGCTGATGATGTAGGTTGAAGTGCTGATACCATTTGCTTCAACTCGATAACTTGTTCTGTTAAATAAGATACCGCTTGTGGTAACTTATCAAAGGTGATACTTTCATTTATCATATCTGTTCATTTTTTATTATTCGGGTACAAAGTAAATGAGTTATGTAATGGAGATAAATATCACTGAGATATAACCTCTGAATAACCGCTCAATGCTTATCAGCAACAATAATGTTTCTTGATTCCGCCTTGAACATCTAAGCTTGGTAGTAATTCTATGATGCAGGTACCTTCCATTCTTAACTTCCTTATAATAGTGGATATTTCCACATCAACCAGCGCATCAGCAAAAACTTGTTTTATAAAGGTTGCTGTATCAATGCCTTTCTTCTTGAAAAGGTTTCCTATATTCCAAGCATAATGCATTAAGTCAATAGTACGAATAGCCTTATCAACAATCAATGAATGATGTCTCATGTGTGTAGAGGCACAACACTGGAAAATAGCGATGTTGTCACAAAGTTGGTTCAAATGCTCCTCTTTCATGTAGGCAGCAAAAGTTCTTCTGGTATAATCGATAGCTGAGTTTAACAAGACCTTTTCCTTTTTGGCTTTGTCTTCCAATGCTTCCTGTCTCAACTGTTCGTAGCTTGTAATACAAGAAGAGGCTTCATCTGCATAGACGAAAGTTACATCTTCCAGGTTTAGCTCTTCCCCCTCGTCATATGTATTTGTTTCATTGATGGCAATAGAAGACAGACGCTTTCTTTCTGTATTGTTTACTATATTACAAAGGATATGCTTAAACCATGGGGCAAGCAATCGTACGATACTGTCTAATGCATGGAGATAAACAACCATCAGTATGGTGGTTGAGATAACGAACGTCAAGTTGCAGCTAAAGGTGTCTACACCATATTGCATAGCTTCGTTGCGAACAAGTGCACCAATGATAGACATTGCACACAAAACCAATAAATGCTGTGTCAAAAATTCTTTTTTAAACTGTTTCATATTGCGTATTATTAATCATTTGTGGCGCAAAAATAGAAAAAACTGCAGAAACTGACACGTGAGTCACGCGTGACTCACGTAAAACTTTTAGGAGCCTTTAACTAAAAAGCCCGATATTGAACATTTTTTCAATATCGGGCACCATGAAATGAATGCAATGGTTTTATTTAAGAGAAATCTTATTTGCTGTCTCTCTTTTCTTTGCGTTCACGAGGTCGGCATATATCTGTGTTGTGCTTACATTCTTATGGGTAAGCATTTTCGAAACCGTGTAAATGTCTGTGCCTAAGGCGATTTGGATTGTTGCATACGAGTGCCGGAAGCAATGGAATGAAAATGGCTTGGTGATTCCAGCCTTCTTCAACCATGCTTTAAGGGGATGGTTAATCATGCTGCGCTTCAATCCCTTGAACACGATACCCGTGCTTGGTTCACCACATAGTTCGTATGCCTCGTTGCTGATAGGCAAGGTTGCCTCGGTCTGAGTCTTCTGGGTACGAATACGCAAGCAATAGCCTTGGTCGGGAGCTATCTCGAAGTCTTCCCAACGCAATTTTAAGATGTCGCTGATTCGCAATCCTGTGAGGCAAGCAAAGAGGGAGGCAGACTTCAGTACAGGTATATCACAAGGAGTAGCTGCCAACCGCTTTACTTCATCGAGGGTAAGAAACTCCTTCTTTACATCTTGTGGCTCAATCTTGTCCAGATAGTCATTGATGTTCTCACGCAGCCACTTGTCACGATAGGCAATTTTTAAGAGACCACGGAAAGTAGAGTAGTAACCTGCTGCAGAGTTGAGAGATACCTTTTGTTTTGTTCGATTCAACTGATTTGCATTCAGAAGATACTCTCTGAACTTTTTGCAAAGTTCCACTGTCACATCCCCAAATGTACAATGACCTTGAACAAATTTGAAGAAATGCTTGTAGACACATGTCCACTTGTCATCTTTCTTATGTGTCATCTTCTCAAAGTATGCCAAAAAATCAGCTTTCTGTCGTGTTTTGTCCAAAAAACCAAATTCTTCATTGATGAGTGATTGGGTTCTGATACAACGGATGGCCTCTGCTTTGTTGAGCATATCTGTATTAAACTCACGTTCCATCTCATTCTTTGGATGAGCATAGATATAGATACCTAAATATTCTCTGCGACTCATTTGCATAGTCTCAGGGTTGCGTACTGGTGGATAGAAATCCAAATAAAGAGAAATACGGTCGTTTTTAATCGCTCTTTGGCGAAGAGAAACTCTTGTACATGTATTTACCATGATGTTTACTTTTTATAATGTGATACTTATGTTTCATATATGATCCCGTATTAAGAGATCTTTGAAATCGATTGCAAAATAATAGAGTTATGTAATGGGGTACAACATAACCTTTTGATAACCTCTAAATAACCTTAGGCTTGCCGATAGCTTTCTCTAAATCTCGCTTGGAAATCTTGATATACTTGCCAATCTTCACCTTTTCAATAGCGTATTTCTTGATACGCTTATAAATCTGGTCCTGACTTAAACCATACAACTTCATGGCCTCCGGTATTGTATAATAAAGTTGGTCTTCTACGGATTCACCTTTTGCCAATTGTACATGACGCTTGGAATACAGAACATTGTTACCTTCCATTTTTCTTGGAATAGCATTGTGACTAACGAAACTATATACAGCTGTTTTCGTCATACAATATTTCTGTTGAATGTCCATAACAGTCATCCATTCACTGATGGTTGGATCTGGAGACTGGTGTGCAAAATAATCATCCACCTCTTTCTTGTTCCAATATACTCTTCCTTGTATGGATATTCTTGAAATCTTGACTTTCTTGACTATCTCATAGATGGCGGTCTCATAAGTGTTGTGGACTTCTGCAATTTCCTTGGCAGAGTAATATTCTGGAACAGGTAGTTCTCGGTTTGCAGGAGATGCTTCTTTTGAAACACTTTTTTTTGTGGTGTATGGCAAACTATCAACAAGATAATCTATATCTCGCTTTCTGATTAAAGATAAACGAGAAGTAATCTTGGATGCTCGCAACTTACCACTATAAACCATATTATATATGGTCTGTCTGCTTAGTCCCAAAAGTATAGCGACCTCTTGAATAGTGAGGTATTCTTTCACGAGGATTTCAGACATGGATTTCTCGGAAGCTTTTCTGTGGCTCATAGTCTCAGCCATCTTTACTTTCTCCTCACGTCTTGCTGCCTTATAGGCATAACTGTTGCATTGCTTGGAGCAATAACGAGTTGTGGATTTCAATGCATAGAAGCTCTTCCCACAATACTCGCAAATTTTTAGAATTCTTTCTTTGCTTGCTGTCATTTGTACGCTTTTTATACTTTTTTATTTAATTTATTGTAGAAAAAGTCGTCTGTCATTACTCCGTTTATTTTCAATAGTCTTATATCATCGTCCATCATTGTCCAAAACTCTCGGCAATCTTGCACTCATTTGCCAAAAATGGAGTCTCATATTATTACTTTTGAAAAGTGGAGGTACAAGAGCGGTACAAAAAGGTGCTAAAAAAGCCTTACCATTGATTATAACCAATAGTAAGGCTAAAAAGAAAGGTGCTCAAAATGAGCACCTTAACTATCATTTGTTGTCGATATTAATCGTTGTTTATCACGACTTATTTTCCGATGCAAAAGTGCTTGAAGATATTGTTTAGCGTTTCCTGGCTACTGATCTGTCCGCCAGTGATTTCACCCAATTCTTCCAATACCATTTTCAGGTCTTCGGCGATGATGTCGCCGCTCATTCCCATTTCCATTGACTCCAATACACGGGAGAGGGAAGCTTGGGCACGGAGAAGAGCCTCGTAGTGGCGGGCACTCGTAATGATGACGTCGTTCTCGGTAATCTCCGGAATATCAGCGGCTTTTACTAATGCCTGCTCCAGGGATGAAACGTTCTCGCCTGTGCGGGCACTGATGAAGAGTGGGGCTTCTGATTCACTGGAATCTGAGCCACAGGAATGGGTGAATTTATCGAACGCAAGTTTATCATTCTCAAGTTTATCCATCTTATTAAATACTACCAGCAGCTTCTTGCCCTGGTTCTTCAGCTTCATCTCCTTGATTTCTGAAGTTGACGGCTGCTCATCCAATAGCCAGATTACTATCTTCGCCTCTTCCATCTTCTGGAAAGTGCGCTCTATTCCGATGCTTTCTACCACATCATCCGTCTTGCGGATTCCGGCTGTGTCAATAAAGCGGAAGGTGATTCCGTCGATGAGGGTGGTGTCTTCGATTACGTCTCGGGTGGTTCCGTGAATGTCGCTCACGATTGCCTTCTCCTCGTGGAGCAGACGGTTGAGCAGGGTGCTCTTGCCCACATTCGTCTTGCCTACGATGGCTACGGCTACTCCCTGCTTTAGGGCATTGCCGGTTTCGAAGGAGTGGGCGAGGGTGGTAATCTTGTGATTGATTTCTTCGGCTAGTGCCTGGAGTTCGCTGCGGTCGGCAAACTCCAGTTCTTCGTGGTCGCTGAAGTCGAGCTCCAACTCCAGGAGCGAAGTCATCTTTAATAATTTTTCGCGAAGGAGGGAGAGTTCGTTGCTGAAATGACCCTTAAGTTGGCTGAGCGCCATCTTGTGGGTTGCCTTGTTGGTAGAGGCGATGAGATCGGCTACGGCTTCTGCCTGAGAGAGGTCCATCTTGCCGTTGAGATAGGCACGACGGGTGTATTCGCCCGGTTCTGCCTGGCGACATCCTACCTCCGTAAAGCGATGGAGAACCTGCTGAAGAATGTATCGGCTGCCATGACAGGAAATCTCGGTGGAGTTCTCGCCTGTATAACTGTGGGGCGCACGGAACACGCTCACCAGTACATCATCGATGGTGTTGCCATCCTTATCCTTTATTTCGCCATAATGCAGCGTGTAGGGCTTGGCTTCTTCCAGGGATTTGCCGTTGGCAGACTGGAAGATTTTGTCGGTGAGGGTAATGGCGTCGGAGCCACTGAGTCGGATGATTCCGATAGCACCGCCGGCTGGGGTTGCCAGGGCGCAGATACATTCTTCTTGATTCTTCATTTATTGTTTGTATTTTAAAGCTTTTGCCCTTTCAGGGCGACAGGGTTGTTTGCTGTTAACCCAGGGTGTTGCCCTGGGCTAGGAGCTTCTGCCCTTTCAGGGCGTGTTGCTGCAATGGATGACAGCCCTTTCAGGGCGTATTGCTGCAATGGAGCTAGATTCTATCTAATACAACTTTTATCAAATTGTCGATGGTGCTCTTGTAGCCGGTGTTGGCGCTGAGGGCACGGCGGTTGGCGATGACCATGCAGCAGGTTAATGCCTTATGACCGAGGAGAAGGGAAAGACCGGCGAGGGCTGAACTCTCCATCTCGAAGTTGTTGACGCGCAGACCGTTATACTCGAATGCTTCAATCTTCTGATTAAGTTCCGGGTCGGCAAGTGGGGCACGGAGTTCGCGGCCCTGAGGTCCGTAGAAACCGCCACAGGCTATGGTGATTCCGCGTACCATATCATCGCCGGCTATCTGGTTGAGCAGTTCCGGATTGTTGTCTACACAGTATGGATTGCCAATCTGGTCGTTCCATTTTACCTGACGCTTGAATTCTGCCTCTGTTTCGAGGTCGCAGATTTCGTTGCGACGGGCATAGAAGTTGATGAGTCCGTCGAAACCGATGCTCTTCTGCGAGGCTACGAAGGTTCCGGCAGGGCAGTTGAGCTGCAGGCCGCCGCAGGTTCCGATGCGCACGAGGGTGAGCGTGGTGTGCTCGGGTTTCTCGGTGCGGGTTTTGAAATCGATGTTCTTCAGCGCATCGAGCTCGTTGACTACGATATCGATGTTATCGCATCCTATTCCGGTGCTCTGCACGGTGATTCGCTTGCCTTTATATGTGCCGGTGATGGCGTGAAATTCCCGACTTGAGACTTCGCATTCCTTCTCATCGAAATGGGAGGCTACGAGGGCTACGCGACCTGGGTCGCCAACGAGGATTACTTTATCAGCCACTTGTTCCGGGCGAAGATGAAGGTGGAAGCAGCTTCCGTCTTCATTGATAATCAATTCTGATTCTGCAAAATATTTGCTCATGGTTCTTTTGATTTTAAGTTATACATTATTTATATTAGGGCTTTGCGCCCCTCTGTGTTTAAGATAAGCAAAGATACGAATAAAAAATGAAATGCGATATTTTTTTAATGATTTTAAACAGTAAAAAAACACGAAGGGCAAATCCCGAAAATGGAACTTGCCCTCCTCTTTCAAATCTCTCTTCTTTTATATACTAGTTTTTGCTCCACACGCCCTGAAAGGGCAGAAGCTCCTAGCCCGTACTTAAACCACTTGCTAAACTTGGGTTATGAATTCATAGAGAGCAGGAACTCGTCGTTGTTGCGAGTATGCTGCATATTCTTGTGGATGGTGCTCATCGCCTCGATAGCGTTCATATCTGACAGATACTTGCGCAGAATCCACATGCGGTCGAGCGTTGTCTTGTCCTGCAGCAGATCGTCGCGACGGGTAGACGAAGAAATGAGGTTGACAGCAGGGAAGATGCGCTTGTTGCTGAGTGAGCGGTCGAGCTGCAACTCCATGTTACCGGTTCCCTTGAACTCCTCGAAGATGACTTCATCCATCTTACTACCTGTATCGATGAGGGCAGTAGCGATGATGGTGAGCGAACCGCCGCCTTCGATGTTACGCGCTGCACCGAAGAAACGCTTAGGTTTCTGGAGGGCGTTTGCATCTACACCACCGGTGAGCACCTTACCAGATGCAGGAGCTGTGGTGTTGTAGGCACGGGCGAGACGGGTGATAGAATCGAGGAAGATGACAACATCGTGTCCGCATTCTACCATTCTCTTAGCCTTCTCGAGCACGATTCCGGCAATCTTGACATGGCGCTCTGCTGGCTCGTCGAAGGTAGAGGCGATAACCTCTGCATTCACGGTGCGGGCCATGTCGGTAACCTCCTCAGGACGCTCGTCGATGAGCAGCATCATGAGGTAAGCCTCAGGATGGTTGGCTGCGATGGCGTTGGCAATATCCTTCATGAGGATGGTCTTACCGGTCTTAGGCTGAGCCACGATGAGCGCACGCTGACCCTTACCGATTGGCGAGAAGAGGTCTACAATGCGGGTGCTGAGATTGGTGGTGCGGCGGTCGCCACAGAGATTGAACTTCTCATCAGGGAAGAGTGGGGTGAGGTGCTCGAAAGGAACACGGTCACGAACCTCTGACGGGTCACGGCCATTAATCTTGATGATGCTGGTGAGCGGGAAGTATTTCTCGCCCTCGTGAGGCGGACGAACCTTGCACTCGATGACATCACCTGTCTTCAGACCGAACTTCTTGACGAAGCTGGATGCTACATAAACATCGTCCGGTGAAGAAAGGTAATTGTAATCGCTGCTGCGCAGGAATCCGTAGCCCTCTGAAATCACTTCGAGCACACCGTTGGATTTCACGAGATTGCTGAAATCGTAGGCTGGTGCTTCCTGCTTGTTCTTGGCTGCAGGGGCAGCAGCAGGTGTGTGCTGGTGAGAAGTCTGTGGAGTGGTAGGACGGTCGAAGATGTCGACAGTAGGAATGGCAGCCTGGTCTTCGATAGGAATGTCGACTACCGGGATGAAATCGGTTCCATCGCCCGGATCACCCTTCCAGGTTCCGTCTGCATCAAGTTCTACCTTCATACCTTCAGTATAGTGGATAGGAGCTGACTCCTGTTTCTTATCGGTTGCAGTTTTTTCAGTAGCTTCTTCCTTTGCCTCCTCAGCTGGAGCCGGAGCGGCTGCTGCGTTCTGTGCATTCATCTTAGCCTGAAGCATCGCCTGCAAATCGCCGCTGATGTTAGCGCTCTCAGCGTTTCCGGCAGAGAACTGCTCTTCAGGAACGGCAGCTTGCTCAGGTGCTGCCTGCTCAGGAGCAGTCTGCTGGTTATCGGCTGTAGCCTCTTCCGGCTGTTCTGCCTCAGTAGCAGCCTGCTGGTTAGCCGTCTCCTGTGCATCTTTCGCCATCTGCGCTTCTAGCTCGGCTTTTACCGCCTGATGCTTTCTGATGGCAGCTGCTCTGGCTTCTGCAATGGCTTCGAGTTCAGCCTTGCTTCTTCTGCCGCGGTGTTTCGGGAAGTTGGCAAGTACCTGAGCCTCGATGTCTTCGCCTGATTGGTTTAGAGTCTGCTTCTGGGCAGCTGATTGTAAACTCTGCTCTGCCGGGCTGAACTGGATTTCTTCCTCAACCGCTGGGTCTGGGGCAGTTTCGCTCATAGCCTGAGGAGCAGTCTCGCCGCTGTTAGGACCCAATACCTGGTTCTTCTGCACGTCGAAATTCTCTCCTTCATTACCGTGTACGGAATAAACACGGTCTTCTTTCTTGGTTGCAATGCGGGTGCGCTTGCGCTTAGGGGCTGCTTCAGGAGCTGGCTGTTCTGCCTGGGCGTCGAGAATGGCGTAGACGATAGTTCCCTTATTATCGCTCTTCTTTACCTTGGCTCCAAGTTCCTTGGCAATGTCCTTCAACTGAACGACACTCTTTGCTTGTAATTCTTCTTTGCTATACATATATTATATATTGTATATTAATGATTTTCTTTCTGAAATGTCGCGTTTCTGAATGGAAACACGGTATTGATTGATAAATTCGTGTGCAAAGATAATTAAAAAATTTGTTTCTGCCAAATATTTTGCCTATCTTTGCACAAAAAAAATAAAAATGGCTAGTCAAATACCCTATTTAGACGTTCAAAACCTCACCAAACGCTTTGGTGCACAGGTTCTTTTTGATAATATTTCCTTCTCTATCGCTGAAGGACAGAAAGTGGGACTCGTGGCGAGAAACGGCACGGGAAAGTCTACGCTCATGTCGGTGCTGATGGATAAAGAGGGGCATGAGAGCGGAGACATCATCTACCGACGCGACTTGAAGGTGGGCTATCTGGAGCAGTCGCCGCAGTTTGATTCGGAGGAAAGTGTGCTGCAGGCGTGCTTCAATCATGAGGATGATCCGGAGAAGGTGCTGAAGGCGAAACAGATTCTCACCCAGCTGCACATTACAAACCTGGAACAGCCGATGGGACAGCTCAGCGGCGGACAGCAGAAGCGAGTGGCGCTGGCAAATGTGCTGATTACGGAACCCGACTTCCTGATGCTGGACGAGCCGACCAACCACCTGGACCTGGAGATGATAGAGTGGCTGGAGGGTTATCTGAACCGCGGCAACAGGACCATCTTTATGGTTACGCACGACCGATTCTTCCTGGACAAGGTGTGCAATACGATTCTGGAACTCGACGACCGCACCATCTACACCTACCGCGGCAATTATGCCTATTATCTGGAGAAGAGGCAGGAGAGAATGGACAATCTGAGAGCCGAAATTCAGCACTCGAAGAATCTCTACCGCAGGGAACTCGACTGGATGCGCCGCCAGCCTCAGGCTCGCGGACACAAGGCGAAATACCGCGAGGATGCTTTCTACGAGCTGGAGAAGGTGGCAAAACAGCGCATAGAAGACCGACAGGTAAGGCTGAAGGCTTCTACCGTTTATATAGGTTCGAAGATTTTTGAATGCCAGTATGTGAGCAAGGCTTTCGACGACAGGGGACAGAAGAAGGTGATTCTCGACAACTTCTACTACAACTTTGCCCGCTTCGAGAAGATGGGTATTGTGGGTAATAACGGAACGGGAAAATCGACCTTCATCAAGATGCTGCTGGGCGAAGTTCAGCCCGACAGCGGCAAGTTTGACATCGGCGAGACGGTTCGCTTCGGCTATTTCTCGCAGGAGGGACTGAAATTCCGTGAAGACCAGAAGGTGATTGACGTGATTACGGAGATTGCCGATTACATAGATCTGGGCGGCAAGCACATGACGGCTTCGCAGTTTCTGCAGTTCTTCCTCTTTACGCCCGAGGAGCAGCACAACTACGTTTACAAGCTGAGCGGCGGCGAGAAGCGCAAGCTTTACCTCTGTACGGTGCTGATGAGGAATCCGAACTTCCTGGTGTTGGACGAGCCGACCAACGACCTCGACATCCAGACGTTGCAGGTACTGGAAGAATATCTTCAGGATTTTGCGGGTTGCGTCATCGTGGTGAGCCACGACCGCTATTTCATGGACAAGGTAGTAGACCATCTGCTGGTTTTCAAGGGCGAAGGCGAAATACAGGATTTCCCAGGCAACTATACGCAGTACAGGGAATGGAGCCGGATGCAGGCGAAGGACGAGGCGGAACAGGCGAAACCGGCAAAGAGCGGAAATGCAACGGCAGAAAGCGACGGAGCAGGCACGGCCAAGCGCGACGCCAATTTTGAGAACAAGCGCAAGATGAGCTACAAGGAGAAGCGCGAATATGAGCAGCTGACCCAGGAAATAGATGCGCTGACCGAGGAACAGAAGAAGCTGGAAGAGGAACTCTGCAGCGGAAATCTATCGGTTGAGGAACTGACGGAGAAAAGCAAGCGCCTGCCTGAAATCAAGGATGAACTTGATGAGAAGGAAATGAGATGGCTGGAACTGGCTGAAATGCTCTAGACTTAGAAGTACGGGCTGAAGGCACAAAAGTTCTAACGCCTCTCGCCCTTTCAGGGCGTGTGGAGCTCACTTGCGAAACTTGAAAATAATAAAAATAATAAAGAAAATAGAAAGAATGGAAATTAAGAAATCAGAATTTACAATATCGGCTCCACGAGTGAGCATGTGTCCGAAAGATACGAAGGCTGAATATGCTTTCATCGGCAGAAGTAATGTGGGAAAATCGAGCCTCATCAATATGCTCTGCAACCACAAGGGTTTGGCTAAGACTTCAGCCACACCGGGTAAGACGCTGCTTATCAACCACTTCATCATCAACAACGAATGGTATCTGGTTGACCTTCCTGGCTATGGTTTCGCCAAGCGTTCGAAGACCGTACAGAAGCAGCTGGAACAAATGATAAGCAGTTATATTCTGCAGCGCCAGCAGTTGGCTAATGTCTTTGTGCTCATCGACGTGCGCCACGACCAGCAGAAGATAGACCGCGAGTTTGTAGACTGGCTGGGCGAGAGCGGCGTTCCTTTCTGCATAGTCTTTACCAAGGCCGACAAGTTGGGTCCGGTCAAGGCTCGCATGAATGCGGAGAAATGGATGCATGCGCTGGAAGACCGCTGGGAAGCACTTCCACCTTATTTCATTACCAGTAGTGAAAAGAAGATGGGACGCGACGAGGTGCTCGACTATATTGACGAAATCAACAAATCGCTCGCCGGAGAATAATCTTTCGGGAGAGAATAAACCAATAGAGAATGAAACAGATAAACTGGGGATTTATCGGCTGCGGAGAAGTAACCGAAAAGAAAAGCGGACCGGCTTTCAACGAAGTGGAGGGTTCGCAGGTGGTGGCTGTGATGAGCCGAAGCGAGAACAAGGCACGCAGCTATGCTGAGCGCCATCATGTGCGCAAATGGTACACGGATGCATCGGAATTGATAGAAGACCCCGATGTGAATGCTGTTTACATCGCCACGCCACCTTCTTCTCACGCCACCTTCGCCATCATGGCGATGCATGCGGGCAAACCCTGCTATATAGAGAAACCGCTGGCAGCGAGCTACAACGACTGCATCCGCATCAACCGCATCAGCGAGCAGACGGGTGTTCCCTGCTTCGTAGCTTACTATCGCCGTTATCTTCCTTACTTCCAGAAGGTAAAGGAGATTATAGAGAGCGGAACCATCGGTAACGTGGTGAATGTTCAGGTGCGCTTCTCGGTTCCTCCGCGCGATCTCGACTTTCAGAGCGGCAAGGAAATGCCTTGGCGACTGCAGCCGGATATTGCGGGCGGCGGCTATTTCTACGACCTGGCTCCTCATCAGATAGATTTGCTCCAGAATCTGTTTGGTGTGATTACCCGTGCGCACGGCTATCCTGCCAACAGAGCGCATCTTTATCAGGCTGAAGATACGCTCTCGGCGTGCTTCTTCTTTGAGAGTGGAATTCCGGGCAGCGGAAGCTGGTGCTTCGTGGGACATGAGAGTGCGAAGGAAGACTGCATCGAGGTGATTGGCGAGAAAGGTTCGCTCTCATTCTCGGTGTTCACTTACCAGCCGATAGAAGTGATTACGAGCGAAGGAAAGAACTTGATTACGGTTCCGAATCCGCCTTATGTGCAGCTGCCGCTCATCAAGAGTGTGATTCAGCATCTGCAGGGAATAGGAAAATGCGACTGCACCAGCGTTTCGGCTACGGCTGTCAACTGGGTGCTGGACCGAGTATTGTGGAAGAACTGATTTTTTACAAAATCATCATCAGGATTAGAGCGTAAGTTATGAAGAGATATTTCTGTATAGTAGGATTTATCTGTTCCCTTGCCTGCACTTCGGCAAGGGCAGGGGAGCCCGTGGATTCTACCATGCTGGGAACGCTCTTCAACAAGACGATGTTCATGTCCAATTCCCAGGACAGCCTCGTGAAAGAGCGCCATCGCAAAACCTTCTTCCATCAGGTGGGAGATGTGTTCACCCGGTTCTTCAGAGAATTCAACAGTACGGATTCGGCTTATATAGAAGACCAGCATTACAATTATACGGTGATGCTGCAGAACACCAATACCTATGAGGAATATACGCTCAGAAACAGCGAAGGACAGAGCATTTCCTTCTCGCCTGATCCTTCTTACCGCCTGGGGCCTTATCTGGGCTGGCGATGGGTGTTTCTGGGTTATACGTTCGACCTGAAGCACATTAATTTCAGGAATAACCACACTAATAAAAAGGAGTTTGACCTGAGCCTCTACAGCAGTCTGCTGGGAATAGACCTGTTCTGGCGACAGACGGGAAATGACTATCATGTTCTGCGGATGAATCTGGGTGAGCACATCGATTGTGACCCTATCCGCAAGGCTCCTTTCGATGGTTTCAAATCGAGCATCAAGGGATTTAATCTTTATTACATCTTCAACCATCGCCGCTTCTCTTATCCTGCCGCCTATTCGCAGAGTACGGTGCAGCGGAGAAGTGCCGGTTCCATGCTTCTGGGAATCGGTTACACGGAGCATGAACTGGAGGTGAACTGGGATAAACTGACCAATCTTGTAGATGAAAAGCTGAATAAAAATCTGACAAACGGGGGAACTCCGGAAGCCAAGATAGACAGTTCGCTGATGTTCAGCAAGGTGAAATACAGCGATGTGAACGTAACCTGCGGCTATGCTTACAACTGGGTTTTCGCCAAGAACTGGCTCTTCAACGCTTCGCTCTCGGTAGGTGTGGCTTACAACAGCTCGAAATCGGATAATGAAAGTGAACATCTGGACATTACCAACTTCAGTTTCAAGAATGTGAACCTGGATGGAATAGGCCGCTTCGGTATTGTGTGGAACAACACGCATTGGTACGCGGGCGCCAGCACCATTATCCATTCCTACAACTATAAGAAAAAACAGTTTTCTACCAACAATTCGTTTGGCTCACTCAATATTTATGTGGGTGTGAACTTCGGCAGGAAACGTCATCATTAACATATAAAAAGAGAAGAGATGAAAATATTTACGAAAATGGCAGCTGTCGTGCTGGCTTGCGTGCTGGCTGTTCCGGGAGAAGCCAGGGTGAATGTGGTTTATCAGCGGCAGGACAGTCTGCGGATTGTAGGACTGCTGCAGCAGGCAAGGGCGATGAAGAAGAAACCAGCCAGTTGGATGCTCTGGTTCGGCAAGCAGATGGCGGGCGTTCCTTATGTGGGCGGCACGCTGGACCGAACGAAGGAAGAGGTGCTCATCGTGAACACCCGTGAGCTGGACTGCACCACATACGTAGAGATGGTTACGGCACTCACCCTGTGCGCCAAGAAGAACGAGACTTCTTTCTCGGCTTTCTGTGAACATCTCCGAAATGTGCGTTATGTGGGCGGAGAGGTTTCCTATGTGAAGCGTCAGCATTATTTCACGATTTGGATGGATGCAAACGAGCGCGAGGGAATCGTGAAGAATATTGCGCCCAATCCTCCTTTCTCGGCCGTTCAGACCGTGAACATCAACTGGATGAGTACGCATGTTTCGAGCTATAAGATGCTTAAGGCTCATCCGGAATGGAAATCGGGAATCAGAAAACTGGAACAGAGTGTGAACGGCAAGCGTTACCGTTATGTTCCGAAGGGTAAGATTGCCAACACGGCAGTTTTCCGCAACGCTATTCACGATGGTGACATTATCGCCATCATTACCAACAAGAAGGGGCTCGACACGACCCACATCGGTATTGCTTCCTGGCACAAAGACGGATTGCATCTCCTCAACGCCAGCAGCATTCACAAGAAGGTGATTGATGAACCGATGACGCTTTATACTTACATGCACAAACATCCGGTGCAGATAGGAATCAGGGTTTGCAGAGTTCAGTAAAAAAATATTAGAAAAGAAAAGATAAATGGAAGAGAAAAAGAATTTTGAAGCGATTTTCAAGGAAGATCTTTATCAATATCTGCTGAGTATTGATAAGGTAGATGCTCATTTGCCGGAAGCTCCGGATTTGGAAGAGCTGTGGCAGAAAGTAGGCGAGAGTTATCTGCCTGATGCGATTCGCGAGTTTGCCAAATATCCTACGGTTTCATTGGGTTGGATCATGTATGTAGGAATGGCGCTTGCCAAGTATTGGGATGAGGATTGGGAACTCTACAGCAAGGTAGAGAATCATTATGAATATCTTCGTGACAGAATAGATTTCGACCACATGGATGATTACATCTGCGAAAAGGTTCTGCTGCTGAATGAGGAAGCGCATAAGGCTGTTACGAATGTAGTGGCAGAATGTGCTTCGCGCTCTTACAGCAAGCTGATTCATCTGAATCTGCAGCCTGGAAGCGAGGAAGCCTTCCGTGGTTTCGTTGCCGCCCTTCACCAGATGTTCCTCATGGGAATAGCCGTAGAGCTAAAAATGCTGGGTTACCACATGACTAAAATGTAAAAGAAAGTCCGTAGGCGTTCTGTTAAAATGCCTACGGACTTTCTTACTTATTACTAAAATAATTACTTCATTTTCTTGAGATATTCTCCAGCGCGGGAATCGCCGAGTTCCTGGGCTTTCTTCAGGTTCTTGATGGCCTCTTCCTTATTTCCTTTCTCCTTCTGGAGCAGACCTAAGAGAAGGTAGCCGTCAGCATATTCAGGAGCCAACTCTATGCAATGGGTGGCTGCGCTGATTCCTTCATCATAACGCTTTACACGCAAGTCGAGACTTGCCCATTCTGCAAAATATGTAGGCTCTTTAGGAGCCAGGTAACAGGTGCGGGCAATATCAAGCAGGGCTGGCTGCCACATGCGTAACTTGGTTTCGCAATGGTAGCGGGTGTAGAAGAAGGCTGGCGAAACAGGACGGGCAATGGAATCGTACATATTATAATCCTGAATAGCGCGGCGGAATTCACCCTGCTCCTTCAGAAATTCTCCACGTGCCAGATAATAATTCGCAACCATTCCGGTCTTGCTTCCAACGCTTACCGCACTATCGAGCAAAACCTCAATCTCCTTGGCTGGAGCCTTGAGATTCTTCTTAGCCTGGGCAGCCTCAAAATAGAGTTCGCCGCTGAGAAGTGAAGTATTGGTCAAATCCATGAAAGTATCGTAAGCTTTCTGATACTCACCCTTTACAAAATTAATCTGCGCTTCCTGATGGCGGTAAATAGGCTGAGCCTTGATTTCGTATGCCTTCTGAGCCTCAGCTATGGCCTTATCAAGCGTCCAGTCCTTATAAACAGAATCGCCCTTGTAAATAATCTTCTGATAAATCAGGTCGGCATAGTTGGAATGAGCCTCATCCTTGGCAGCCGATTTCTTAATGCCTTCTTCCATCAGTTTGGCAGCTGCATCATATTCTGCCTTATCCGTCAGATAAGCGGCTTTCTCCTTGTAACCGAAGGCTGAAGTAGGGAATTTGCTGATAAACTCATCGCTATATTTCGCATACACATCAGCTGTAGTCTGGCCTTTCTTCAGAGTCATCATCGTCATCGCTTCGTTCTCTGTATCAGGAAGAGCTGTACGGATGGTGGTTTCGCGAAGGGCTGCATCAAGACTCGAAAGACCGGTTACTTTCAGCTGCTTGGCGTAGTTGGCGTCGATGGCCGTAACCTGACCATTGCTGTGCATCAGACCGATGACCTGACCGTTCTTGTTGGCAAACGGACAACCTACTGCATTTTCGGGAGCACTATTCGAGAAGATGTAATAGTTGTACGTAGTCTTGAACTTCTCTACGCTGCTGATGTCCTCCTGCTGGTAAGCCGGCTTCTTGATAGAATAAGGAACCAGCCAGACCTTGTCGCCAGCAGCCGATTCCTTGGTTGCAATAGGGGCTGCAACTGTAGAGGCGTTGATGCGGAATTTAGCCACATCATAGAGTTCATCGGCTCCCATGATGGCCTCAACAGGAATCGATTTGCCGGAAGCGTCAACAACGCTAGCCTTTACAGCTCCGACAAATGGCTTAAAGGTGCTGATAGCCGTTCCCTTGTTGTCGATAAAAACACCTTGTGTAGAGGCGATAATGTCGCCTTTCTGATTGAAAGTAGTCAAGGTGAAAACGCTCTTAGCCAGTTTCTGGACCGAACCCGGCTGGGCATAGAGGGACGATGCTCCGAGCATCAGTCCCAACATGATCATATTTATTTTTTTCATAATCTTATTTGTGTTGCTTGTGTTTATTGAGCAACTCCTTAGCATTTGCCAGGGCAGCAGGCGTAATGTCGCTTCCGCTGAGCATCTGGGCGATTTCTTCTATACGCTGCTGCTCGTTGAGTTCCTTCATGTGAGAAAGAGTTCCCTCTTCGGTTTCTTCTTTCAGAACCTTGTAATGATGGGTTCCCATGGAAGCAATCTGAGGCAGGTGGGTGATGGAAATAACCTGGCGGTTCAGGTTGCCCATCTCTGTCATGATTTCCGCCATCTTTTCAGCAATCTTACCGCTTACTCCCGTGTCGATTTCATCGAAGATGATGGTTGGCAGTTTTACAGCGCCGCTGATCATAGCCTTCAGAGAAAGCATGACGCGGGCGATTTCTCCACCGGAAGCAACCTGACTCACCGGCTGGAGAAGCGTGCTCTTGTTGGCGCTGAACAGGAAATTTACCTTGTCAACACCATCAGAACTGAGCGGCTTGGCGGTGAATGAAATTTCGAAGCGGACATTTGGAATTCCCAGAGGAATGAGACGTTTCTTCATTTCTTCTTCTATCTTTCTGGCCGATTTCGTTCGGATGGCAGTCAGTTCACCAGCCAGTTTTTCAGCCTTGGCAAACAGAAGGGCAACTTGCTTTTCCTGTTCTTCTATGTCTTCATCTCCATTATCGATGTGCTGCAACTGTTCGTTGATTCGCTCGCGAGTGGCGATGAGTTCCTCTACATTTTCCACATGGAATTTCTGCTGGAGCGAGTAGAGCTGGTCAAGCCGGGAATTGATGGTTTCAAGCCGGTTCGGGTCGAACTCTATATTATCAACGCTTCCACTTATTTCCTGGGCAATATCCTTGAGTTCTATATAGCTGCTCTGCATTCGCTCAGCCACCTCTTTCACATCCGGATAAACCTCCTTGATGTTGTCAATCTGCTGGGCTGCATTTTTCAGTTTGTCGAGAATACTGCCGTCTTCGCCCGAGAGTGCATTATCTGCCTCATAGAGCGCAGTCTTGATGTCTTCAGAATGGCTCAGGGTTTCTGCTTCCTGTTCCAGTTGCTCAAGTTCGCCTTCCTGCAGGTTTGCATCATCCAGTTCCTTAAACTGGAAGCGCATGAATTCCTCGTTCTCCCTGTTCTTTGCGATTTCTGCTTTCAGGTCTTCTAGCTGCTGCTTAGCCTTTTTATAGTTCTTGTATTCGGCAAGATAAGCCTTCTTCTGCTTTTCATCGTGGGCAATAATGTCGACCACGCTGAGCTGGAAGTCTTCCTTCTGCAGTAGGAGGTTCTGGTGCTGCGAATGAATATCGACGAGCTGTTCGCCCAGTTCTCTCATCTTGCTCAGGGGGACGGGCGTGTCGTTAATGAAGGCACGGCTCTTTCCGGCAGCTGTCAGTTCGCGGCGGATGATGGTGTCTTCTGCATCATAATCAATATCGTTAGCATCGAAGAAATCCTGCATTCCGTATTTTGACAGGTCGAAGTGGGCTTCAATCACGCATCGGTCTCTTCCTGCCTTGATGGCCTTGCTGTCAGCACGGTTGCCCAGGAGCAGTCCGATGGCTCCGAGAATGATACTCTTTCCGGCACCCGTCTCGCCCGTGATGACTGAGAATCCTGGATAAAGAGGAATGTCCAACTCGTCAATCAACGTGAAATTCTTGATGTATAATTGCTTGAGCATAATTTCTTATCTTATTGTTTTAAAGGAACTTAACCTACCTAGGAAGAATCTTTGCTTTATCATCCGGGAAGTTGCCTCGAATCATTCTGCATGTAGCCTTATTCCTTGATTTTGTCCCAATATGAGTTTTGAGAAGGATTGATGGAGAAGAGCAGCTCATAAATGCTTTCTTTCTCTTTCTGAGTGCCATGTTTCTGATAGATGTTAGCAAGCTCGTCCTTCTTATAGTCGGTCCAGATTTGTGGCAGCAGACTGAGCGGTCTGTCCGTACGTGCCTTCTTCAGATCCTGGAGCAGGGTGTTGGTGATTTCAGTTCTGCCTCGTTCCACATTATTCGCCATTTCATCGAGCCCTTTTCTGTAATAGTTGTATTGCAGCATTCTGAAAGGTTCCATGGCTCCGTCGAGATAATCGGAAATGATGGCGAACCGGTTTCTGTTGTCACTAAACGCTTTCCAGCCCGGAAAATCAAGATTTTGGGCGTTGTTGGTGAGGTTCATGCAACGTTGCAGAATGTCTTCACCACCTTTAGGCGCAAAACTGTCAAGATCTAAACCGATGATGAGGTAAGCATAGTAGGCGAGCAGAGCCGTTAGCTGGTTGTCAATCCGCTCTTCGGTAAACTCCAGCTGGTCGAACTCGGCAAACTTGAACGTGAAGTTTTCATCCACATTATTATATAAGGTGGACGTATAGGCTGAATTGTAGACGGGACGGTTGGCCTGGATGAGCGCCTTGCAGGTAAAGATATTCTGGTCTTTATCATACTTGCTTACCGTGATATTGAAGTTGCACACGATGCGCTCGTTTTTCCTGAATTGAAGATTCGTCCATTGCCTGTCGTTCACAAACTGCTCAAGAGTTTGCTGCAGATTATCGAATACCCGGTTTTCCGTGCCCTGAATCTGTGCATGGTTGATGGTAATCTTAGCCTGCAACTCCTGAGCGGCTGATGTGATGGGACTACAAGAGATGAGCCAGCTCGTTGATAATGTCGCGAGCCACTTCAGTTTTCGGTTTCTTCTCATATTCTTTCTTACCCTCTTCAGAAATAATCGTTATCTGGTTGTCATCCGTACGGAATGTGGTTCCCGGATTGCGAGTAGAGTTAAGCACGATGAAATCGGCATTTTTCTTTTTTCGCTTTTTCTGTGCATTAGCCTCTTCATCGTTGGTTTCCAGGGCGAAAGCCACAATTCGCTGATGTTTTTGTTTCATCTTGCCAAGGGCTGCAGCAATATCGTGAGTAGGGACGAGGCGGAGTTCCAGATCATCTTTCTCGCGCTTGATTTTTCTGTCAGCAATCTCGCTTGGCTTGAAATCAGCAACAGCAGCACAGAGAATGGCTGCATCGGTTGAGGCAAAAGCTTTAGTGGCTGCCTGATACATTTCCTCGCAACTTTCTACATCGATGCGATGAATGGCTTCAGAACAGCTGAGCGAAACCGGACCTGCAACCAGCGTAACCTCAGCACCACGACGGCAGCACTCTTCAGCAAGGGCAAAGCCCATTTTGCCGGAAGAATAATTGCCGATGAAACGTACCGGGTCAATCTTTTCGTAAGTTGGTCCGGCTGTAATCATGATTTTCTTGCCTTTCAAATCGAGCTTATCGCTTTCTTTTTCCTTGCAGTTTTCTGATGCAGCTTCATCGGTCTCTGCATTCTGCTGAGCCTGTTCATCGAAGAATCTGTCGAGGCATTCTACGATAATATCAGGTTCTTCCATGCGTCCCTTTCCTTCCAGTCCGCTTGCCAGGAATCCCACTTCGGGTTCTATGATGTGATTTCCATAGCCCAGAAGTGTTTTCATGTTGGCTTGGGTAGAAGGATGCTTATACATGTCGAGGTCCATGGCTGGAGCGATGAAAACAGGCGCTTTCATCGACAGATAGGTTGTGATGAGCATGTTGTCAGCAATTCCGTGAGCCATCTTTCCCATGGTAGAGGCTGTGCAAGGAGCGATGAGCATGGCGTCGGCCCACAGACCTAAGTCTACGTGCGAATTCCAGGTTCCATCGCGCTGCGAGAAGAATTCGCTTACCACAGGCTTATGCGTAAGAGCTGAAAGGGTGATGGGAGTGATGAACTCCTTTCCTGCAGGCGTAATGACCACCTGCACTTCGGCTCCGCGCTTGATGAGACCTCGTATGATGAGGCAAGACTTGTAGGCTGCAATAGAGCCCGTAATGCCCAATACAATTTTCTTTCCTTTTAACATGAATTTTTCTAACTGTTAAGAAATAAATCCGAGTTTCGCAAGGTTAGTTCTTCAACTTCTTGCGAAAGCCCGGTAACAATTATTTACCCATTCTCTTGTTGAATTCACGAAGGCGGATGCGGGTAAGTACCTGCTTGGTATTGTTGGTAAAATCGCTTCCCAAGACCCATGTAAAATAACCCGGGTCTTTGGTCAGAATCTCAGCCACATCCCATCCTTTGTATTTGCCGAAGTTGAATACTTCGTGCTTCAAAGGATTTCCGTTCTCATCGTTTACAACGTTGCCCTGGGCGTCTTTTACCTCTTCCCAAACGATGCGTCCGGCGAAATCTACATTATCCTTCTGCTTAGAGAAATCGGCTAGTTCATCCATGTTGTTGTTGAGCACACGCTCAGGTTCATCCTGCACACCTGGAGCATACTTGTCGAGCTCGCCCATGAGCACGCGGTAAGTAGCCTCTGTATCCTGATCTGCACGATGAGCTTCGAAATCTTCCTCCATCTTTCTGCCGCAATAGAACTTGTAGGCAGCAGCCAGGTTACGGCGTTCCATCTTCATGAAGATGGTCTGCGCATCGATGAGACGGCACTTGTTGAAATCGAAGTCGATTCCAGCACGCAGGAATTCTTCTGCGAGCATCGGTACATCGAAGTGGTTGGAATTGTAGCCTGCGAAATCGCAACCTGTAAATTCCTTCTCTAATGTGGCAGCCAGCTGCTTGAAGGTTGGCGCTTCTTTTACATCTTCGTTGCTGATGCCTGTAAGGGCAACTACTTCGGCAGGAATCTCCTTGCAAGGATTTACGTAGAGGTTCTTGCGGTCTTCAGTTCCATCAGGCATTACCTTGATGTAAGAAATCTGTATAATACGATCCTTGATCATGTCAAGACCCGTTGTCTCCAGGTCGAACACGATCAGAGGCTTTGTCAAATTGAGTTTCATTTTTGTAGAAATACTTTTCTTTTTGTTGTTTCAGAGAAAGCCCGTGCTCCTTTAGTCGTTAAGGAGCATAGGCATGATGAGCATCAGAATATCTTCGTTCTCAGGCTGTTCTGCTGGTACGATGATTCCGGCACGGCTTGGGTCTGCCAGCTGGATGATGATGTTGTCGCTTGTGAGATTGCTCAGGATTTCCATCAGACTGCTTCCCTTGAAGCCGATGCTGATAGGAGAGCCGTTGTATTCGCAAGACAACTGTTCCTTTGCAGATGTTGAGAAGTCAATATCCTCAGAAGAAACCTCGAAACGGCCTGACTCGATGTGGAAACGGATGAGCTGGCTGCTCTCGCTTGCAAATGGCAATACGCGGCGCAAAGCACTCTGCAAGCCTCTGCGGTCTACTGTAACCTCGTTAGGGTTGTTTGGAATGACAGAGTTGTAGTTAGGGTAGCGGCCATCAATCAGTCTGCATCTCATAACGCCGTCAGTAAACTGGATTTCTGCGCTTCGGTCATCAAACTTGATGATAGCGTCGTCGCCGTCCTTGCTCAGAATGTTCTTCAGCAGAGAAGCTGGCTTCTTAGGCAAGTTGAATGCTGAAGGAGATTCGCTCTTGATAGTGAAGTTCTTGCTGCGAACCAGCTTGTGACCATCGCTTGCTACGATAGCGAGAGCATCTGCTGTCAGGTCGAAATAAATACCGTTCATGACAGGGCGCAACTCATCGTTGGCTGTAGCGAAGAGCGAGCGTGAAATGTTGTTGATCAGCATTTCTGTAGGCAAAGAAACGGTGGTACAAGCATCGTTCATGCTCTGTGTGCGAGGATATTCCTCTGCGCTCTGACCTGTGAAGTTGTAAAGACCGTTCTGGTAAACAATCTTGATGGCAACGGCTTCTCCGGCAGCATCCACATCGAAGTGAAGAGGCTGCTCAGGCAGTTCCTTCAACGCATCGAGGATAACGCGGTTAGGCACACAAAACTCACCTTCTCCATCGTGGTCGGTAAGAGCGAGTGTACTCTTGATGACATTATCACTATCGCTAGCCGTGATGCTCATTTCACCGTTAGCAACTTGGAAAAGGAAACAATCGAGGATTGGCAACGAATTCTTGCTTCCAATCACTTTTGCGAGCATGTTGAGCTTGCTGCTCAATGCAGAACTTGATACTGTAAATCTCATGAGTATTTTATTTAAATTTTATTTTGTTTTCTGTTTCACCTTAATTAAATTAGGCAATATCACCTAATTGAGCACAAAAATACAAAAAATATCGCTGATAAGCAAAAATAATTGGAGAAAAGTTCTAGTTTTTGAACTATTTTTAGTAATTTCGCAGTCAGAAAGAAAAAAACACCCTTTAAACAAAGGAAAAACTTTAAATATTATCATATGGAATTACAAGGAAAGGTTATTGCCGTTTTGCCTGAAAGAAGCGGCGTCTCTGCAAGAGGAGAGTGGAAAGCTCAGTCGTTCGTAATTGAAACCCACGAGCAGTATCCAAAGAAATTGTGCTTTGATGTTTTCGGAGCAGACCGTCTGGCTCAGTTCAACATTCAGAGTGGTGAGGAACTCCTGGTTTCTTTCGATATTGATGCTCACGAGTATCAGGGCCGTTGGTTCAACAGCATCCGTGCCTGGAACATCCAGCGTGTTGACCCTAACGCCGTTGCTGGTGCTATGGGCGGAATGCAGCCAGGTGCGTTTCCTCCAGTAGGTGCTCCTGTAGCTCCTGCTCAGCCAGCAGCTCCTGCTAATGGCGCAACTGCAGCATTCCCTCCAGTTCAGCCTGCAGCTCCTGCAGCAGAGGGTGGTAGCGCAGATGATCTTCCTTTCTAAAAACAGAAAAGTAAGATAAAAATAAGAGCACTTCGCCTGAGACTTTCTTCTGTCTCGGATGAAGTGCTCTTTTTTTATTCGTAATCTTATATTTCTCTTTATCAACTGTTTTCTATTCTCTGCGTCTCTTCTCAAAGAATTGTTTCGAAGCGGCAAAGAAGAGGAGAACGGAAGCTGCATTTTCTATAGCAACCATCCAGAATGTTCCGTTGTAACCGAAATGTTCTGCCACGACTCCGCCTAGCAGACAGCCGATTCCGAAGCCCAAATCCCAACCTGTAAGAATGCTGCTGTTTGCCGTTCCACGCTGGTTGTGACGAGCCACATTAATAAACATGTTGAGGAAGGCTGGGTAAAGATGACCGTTTCCCAGGCCGATAAGACAAGCAGAAAGATAATAGGCTACCGGGTGCTTGACGGCAACAAAGATGATGAAACCAACAAGCGAAAGCAGCATTCCTTCGGCCGCATTCTGGGTAAGTTTTCCCTGGCTCAAGGCTTTTTTTCCCTGCAATCTTGACAGGAACAGGCCCATGGAAAGAAGGGCAAAATAAGTGCCCGTTCCGCCCGTAATTCCGAGTTCCTCCTTGCTGTAGATTGCGAGATAATTGCTCAGAACGCCCCAGCAGAAACCGAACATGGCGATGTTGATGGCAAGGAGCCAGGCACGCGTCAGGAAGAAGCGGTCGAGAGAAAGCTTCTCCTTGTTCTTTACGATTTCCTTTTCGGGGAGGCGGATGGTTCCTGCAATCACAACTGAGGCAATCGCCACGATGAAAGCTATCCAGAAGAGAATCATGTAACTGTCTACCGCATTATGGAGATAAATTCCGATGGATGGAGCAATTGCCATGGCAAAATTGTTGCTCAGTCCGTAGAGTCCGATTCCTTCATTTCTCCTACTTGCCGGAAGAACGTCGATGGCGCAGGTGCTGTTGGCAACCGTTACGGCTCCGAACGGACCTCCGTGCAAGGTTCTGCAGATGGCAAACATCAGGATGGTGCTGGCTGCAATATAGCCGGCAAAGAAGATGGCGAAGGCCGTGAGACAGACCATCAGAACCTTCTTGCGCGAAAAGCTGTCAACCACATATCCGCTGAACGGACGAATGATGAGGGCGGCAACTGTATAGCCGCTCAGCACAATTCCAATCACATCTTTCGTGGCTCCAAAATTTTCGCTCAGATAGAGAGGGAGCAAAGGTGTGAGCAGATAGAAGGCGAAATACAACAGAAAGTTGGTAGTCATCACCTTGATGTAGTTTGCATTCCAAAGTTTCTCTTTCATCATTTTTTAGAGTTTATCCTCACTTTTAGAGTTTGTCCTCATTATTAGAGTTTGTCTGCCAGCCAGGCGTCGATGAGTTTTCGGGCGATGGAAAGTTTCTCTGGGAGAATAGGGAGATTCTCTTTCGTGAACCATTTACCACGAGAGAGTTCTTCTTTCTGAAGATGAATTTCTCCATCTACATATTCTGCCGAGAAGCCAATCATCAGACCGCTCGGATAAGGCCAAGGCTGGGAACCGAAATATTTCAAGTTCTTGATAGTCAGACCGGTTTCTTCCATTACTTCACGATGAACCGCCTCTTCCAGATTCTCGCCAGTCTCAACGAAACCAGCCACGAGACTGTCGAAATTTCCCTTGAAATTGCGAGCGTGTACCAGCAAGACCTGATCATCTTTCTTAATAAGAACGATGATGGCTGTGGCAAGCGAAGGCCAGACCTGTTTGCCGCATTCTGTACATTTCTTACTGATGTCGGTTGCCATTTTCATCGGAGCTCCGCAAACGCCGCAGAATTGGGTATTCATGTCCCAATAGTTGAGTTCCTGACACTTTCCTGCTTTCTGGTAAAGGGCAGGAGAGAGTTTGTAGAAACTAGGGCGCAAGCCGCACATTTCGTACTTCGGATTGCCGGTAACGGGCTCAGGAATGGTGAAGGTCTTCACCTCTGTTCCGTCTTCCATCGGGGTAATATTGAGAATGTGAGTCCAAGGCTTTGTTGGGATTGGACTCTCTTCTGAACAAGGAATCGTATAGGTTCCATCTTCTTTCTTTTCGAGCAAGAGATCAGTCTTGCAAAATATAAACCAATACTTCATTCTTTATTTTGAACTTATTTGCTTTTTTACTTTGGTCTTTATAATATGCTTTTCCAGAAGCGTTTCGAGGAGCTATTGCTTCTTTCCGAACAGCAATTCGAAATCGCGCTGGGCAGCAGGCTTGGTCCATGCTTCCGGCACAAACTTCCAGTTGTTGTTTGGTTTTGCATCAACCGTTCCCATCTTTTCGATTTCTTCCATCAGATAGTAACGCTGGTCGCGCTTGCTGCGATAGATAATTCGGCTTTCAAGACTGTCTTTCGGGATTCCGGCACCCTTGGTAAGGAGTTCGCCTCCACCATTTCCACGATAGCTGTTAACGGCTACCTTGTACCATTTCTTCTCATCGAAAGGTTCGCCGTTGCTCATGCGCAGAATCTTCACCTTCTCGCCATCTGGCTTGGTTACGTCAACTTCGTAATCGATTCCCGCAGCACTATCAAAGTTGAACGAGAGATTCTTGAAACCGAGGCGTTGCTGGTCGCCAACGGTCTTCTCATCGAGCAGCAGGAGATGGTCGTCCGGGCTCTTCATGGTGTTCACCCAGAGGTCGTAACTCATTTCCAGATGCTTTCTGATTTCTTCGCCCGTCATGCGCATTACGTAGAGCTGGTTCTCATATTTATAGAGATTGAACATGTCGCTCACGTAGATTGGGCCGGCTTTCAGAACCGCGTTGAACTGAAGGGGAGCGTTGAACGAAATGTCGGCTTTTGTCATCTGCAACTGGAGGTTGAGGATGAAATCGTTGAAGGCAGAACTGCCGAAGAACTGGTCGCGGCTGTAGATGGTAGTCTTGAAGTTGCCAATCTGCTTGCCCACATATTTCTTTACTTCCGCAATCTGAGGTTCGAAAGTCTTCATGAAATCCTCGTCGATAGGACAATCTGTCACATCCACAATCTTGCCTGTCACCTTTTTGTCAGTTACCACCAGCTGCTTCTTTCCGTTCACCTTTTTCTTGTTGAGGGTGAGGGTTATTTCTGCATCAGCCACGCTAATGGCGTTGTTGGCAGGATCCAGGCAAACCACCTGCTTTCCATCAGTATTGGTTACGGTTTCGTTGTCGCGCGTATGGTCGTGGCCGAAGAGAATGAGGTCGAAGCCTGGCACTTCTTTTGCCACCTTGATAGAGGCGTCTTCATCATATTCGGCAGTCTGGATGCCTCCGTCTTTTCCGCTGTGGAAGAGGCCGATGATAACATCCGGTTTCTCATTCTCCTGAAGATATTTCACCCATTTGCGGGCGTTTGTTACCATATTTTCAAATTTCAGTCCGCTCCAGAGATTCTCCGTGAGCCAGTTTGGAATGGCAGGAGTAATCATTCCCAAGACAGCCACCTTCACGCCCTCGCGGTTCAGGATGAGATAAGGCTTAACGTATGGCTCGCCTGTAGAAGTGCTGATGATGTTGGAACCAAGAACTGGGCAATTGAGTTCTTTTATCCATTTGTCGTAAACTGGATGGCCCGTTTCAACATCATGATTGCCAAACACTTGCGCATCATACTTCATGTAGTTGACTACATCGGCAGCCACGTTTCTAGCCTCTGTGTTTACATAATTATAATAATAGCAGGTAGGCTGTCCCTGCAGAATATCGCCATTCTCCAAGAGGATGAGGTTATCCTTGTAGTCTTTTCGCAAATTATTGACGTAGGAAGAAACGCGCGCCAAGGTTCCTGCTTTTGGCTTACGGTTGATGAAATCGTAAGGGAAGAAAGAGCCGTGCACATCGCTTGTCTCTATCACTCTCAGTTTTACGGTACGTTGTTGTGCCATCGCTTGTGAATTGAAAGTTAGCGCCAGAAGAAGCGCAGCAAATAATTGTTTCATATTAATTAATGTATTACTTTTGAGTAATGAAAGCCCATCAGTTGAGCTCTGTTTCTTATTTTCTCTGCAAAAGTACAAAAAAGAACTTAAATAGGCATACTTTTTGTTGGATATTTTTTAAAAACTAAAAAATAGGAGGTTTTATAATATGGCATTTGTTGATTATTACAAGATTCTCGGCGTAGACAAGAACATTCCACAGAAGGATGTGAGAGCTGCGTATCGTAAACGTGCAAAACAGTTTCACCCAGATTTGCACCCTAACGACCCGAAGGCGAAGGCTAAGTTCCAGGCGCTGAACGAGGCGTATGAGGTGATTTCTGACCCAGATAAGCGTGCTAAATACGACCAGTATGGCGAACAATGGAAGAATGCTGATGCATTCGGCGGTTTCGGCGGAGCTGGTGGTGCAGGCGGTTCCGGAAGCTATGGTGGAGCAGGTGGAAATCCGTTCGAGGGTTTCGACTTCAGCCAGTTTGGCGGAGGCGGAGGTTTCTCCAGCTTCTTCGAAAATCTCTTCGGAGGTCGTGGCAGAAGCCAGCAGTCGGCTGGAGGATTCGGTTCCGGCAATTTCGGCGGTTTTAATGGTTCTGCCGGTTATGGTAGCGGCTTTAATGGGGCTGGCTACGGAGCTGGTACTGATTTCGGTACTGGTGGTTGTGGCGGCGGTTGCGGCCAGAATGGTCGTGCCAATAACGGCGAAATGAACATGAATGTGAACATCGACCTTTATACGGCTCTGCTGGGCGGCGAAGGAATCATTAAATTGAGTAATGGTTCTAAAATCAAACTGAAGATTAAGCCGGAAACGCAGAATGGCACGAAGGTTCGTGTTCGCGGAAAAGGATACGATCGAGGTGACGGAACCTTTGGCGACCTGATGATTACTTACAACGTGAAGTTGCCAACCGGGTTGAATGATAAGCAGAAAGATTTGCTCCGTCAGATGAAGGATGCAAAGTAATTTCTAAAAGCAGGGAACGGGTTCTCGGACATGAGAACCTTCCCGAAACATGAAGGTAAAAAGAAACGCCCTGCAAGAAGGGAACATTCAGAAATGAAGTTCCTGATCTTGCAGGGCGTTTTTTATTCTATTTAATCTTGCAGGGCGTTTTTTATTTTATTCTGCAGCATTAATCTTCGACATGTTGAACGCAGAAACCTTGCCGTCTGGCGAAACGGTTGCGTTGATTTTGAAATGGTTGGTTTTCTTAGTACCGTCGGTAAGCTGAACTTCCTCACGTGCTGAGAACTGAACCTGATATTCATAATCTTCGTCTCCCACCTCGCGCTTCTTGATCTTATAATCGTTGGTGAGGAACCAGTTCAGGTTGGTCACATCTTCCTTATAAAGCTTATTCATAAAGGTAACAACATCTGCCTTGGTAGCAGAATTCTTACCCAGAAGCGAAGAGAGAATGTCCTCGCATGAAGCTTGCAAACCATCAGCATCGCGGGTATTGATGCTTTGGAAGAAATGGCGGAACAGACTGCTTACCATATCTTTCTCTTCAGGCTGCAAATCTCTGCTCTTGGCCTTCTTCATCGCATTCTCAGCCTCTTCGATATGCGAACCGTCAGCATGAGCGGCAAGATAAGCTTGGTAAGCTTCTACATTATCAGCATTCTTGGCCACATTCCAGTCGATGGAATCTATCTTGTTCAAAACCTCCTGCTTGTGTGGACTGTTTGGGTATTTGTCGAGATAAGCCTGCAGGGCCTCTTTCGAACCGCTTACTACGGCGTTGGTCCAGTCCTGATCGGTCTGTTTCAGAAGTTCGAGGTGAGCCATGATGGAATCACGATGCGCCTCGTCAGCATCTTTGTAAGTATCTAGGTAACTCTGCAGAACCATCGGGTCGCTACTCTGCATCGCATACTCGTAAGCTTCCAGTTCCTTATTCTTATTGGCGCTATCATAGAAATAGTAGAAAATGCCACAAACGAGGAAGGCGAAAATCAGAGAGATGATGATGACGCCACGGTTGCTTTTTTTCTTTTCCTGGGTTCCCTCGCCGTTTCCGCCGTTCTGAGAATTAGATTGCTGTGGGCGAACCGGAGGAACGGGTGGAGTAGGAGGTGTTGCTGTTCTGACAGGTGTCTGAGGACGAGCCTGCTGCCTGAGAGCGTCCTGTCTGAGAGCCTCCTGATGGCGGATTTCTTCTTGTCTGATTGCATTCTGTCTGGCTGCGTTTTCAGCTTCTTGCTGCTGAGTCATAGAAGCCTGGCTGGCAGGAGTCTGCTGGCTCATTCCTGTCGGAGGCGTCATTCTTGTGAGCGAAGGATTCAGCTCATGGCAGTTAGGACACATTTCCAGGTTGCTGAAATAAATCTCGCCACAATTTGGGCATTTGGTAATTTTGCCTGCTATTTCTACTCCGCAACTAGGGCAGGTAGGTGCTTTATCGCTAATTTGGCGTCCGCATTCCGGACATTTTATAATTGCCATAATTCTATTTTGTGTTTATTAATTTACTTATATAATTCATGCTTCTCTACTTCCAGACCTTATCCACTCTTTACCTTGAAGCTAATCATAAAGTTCCAAGTTCAGGGTTCCATGTACTATCGATGTCTGAATCTGATTTCTCTGAGCTTGTGGCGCCCCATGAAACGGCTTTTGTCAACATAGCCGTTTATTCCGTTGAGTTTGCCCTTACCCGTATATTGCCACATTTCGAAATCTCTACCATCGCGCAATACAGGGATGCGCTTCGTATACTGGGCAATCATCAGCTTGTAGCTGTCTAGCTTGCCCAGAAGATAGTTGTCATAGAAATTGGCTCCCGTATAGATGAGGGGTTTCTGCTTAAATGCTTTCTCTACGAGATGCAGAAACTTAAAGAGTGAATCGCAGAATTCTTCTGTATTCATGCCGCTTTTCGTCTCCACATCAATCATAGGCAAGAGGTCCTGATCTCCCGGACGGCATTGGGCCTTGAAATTTTCCAGCTGCGTCTGCTGTGGGATGCGGGGTCTGTAGAAATGATAAGAACCTACTTTCATTCCGTAGCGATGAGCCAGGTCGATATTCTTCTTGTATTTGCTGTCGATGTTGGTTCCTCCCTCGGTAGCTTTCAGATAAACGTAAGCCATCTTAGAGTTGTCGCCCACGGTTTCCCAGAACACGTTGCCCTGATAATGACTCAAGTCGATGCCGTGAACGTGCCGACAAGTGTCTTCGCATTGCACTTGGGCATGGGCTCCCAAGGCAATAATGGATGCTATAATAGAGATAAATAATTTTTTCATAGATGCAAAGATACGAAAATCAGATGAAAATCGTACTACTAAGAGATTAATTTTATAGATATTTTACTCTTCGTCCTGATGAATCCCAGGTTAACCCCTTCAATCCTTACTGAAATTTACTCTTCAATCTCAGATAATGAACGGAAGAAATTGTTCATGAAATTGCTCATAGTTTCTATCGGAGCGTATTGCAGATAGCGCATGCTGCGGCGCAGATTCTTGCGCATGGTTCCCCCCGTGGTGCGTACAAAGCCGCTGCTGGTCTGCTCAAACTGAATGGCCTGCTGGTCCATGATATTATAGTAGAGCGAACGGAGCGTCAGCTTGTAGGCGCCTCTTTCTATGTGATGAACGAACGGGATTTCGTCCTGTTCGAAATCGAAGAAGGTGATGAGCACGCTTCCTTCCAGCTGGGCGATGCGCTGGATGCGGAGCTTGGCAAGCCACTTCTCCAGTTTCACGAAAACTACCTTGTCGCCTCGGGTTCTCAGGTAGTCTCCCAACTGGATGATTCCTCTGAGATTGATTCCGTTAGCCAGCATTCCATTTACGTTTGCCACGATGATGCGCAGCAGATAAATGGTCTCGATAGAGGTGTCGATGGCGTGGCGTTCATCTTCCTGAATCTTGCTGAGCCGTCGGTTCAGAAAACCGTTGTTCATCTTCACCTCTCCGGCAGGAACATCATTCACGTTCTTGAGCATCTGAGCTATCTTTTTCTTCTTAAAGGTAGTCATCGGTTCCATTTCTTCCTTGATGCCGAAGTTGTCGGCACGGAGCTTAGTAAAAAGGTTGCGCTGAAGAAAATTCATATGCCTTGTTCTTATTAATAGTCAATAATAAAGTTTTGTTCTTCCTGTCAAGAAATCTCTAACGCAGAAGGAGACCCTCCTCTGATTTTTAGAAGTCTTCCTAACTGTATCTCTTAGGATAGCGCAAGAGGATGGCCAGCAGGGCTGCCACACCTATCGCCAGCGGATAGTAGAGATAAGGAAGAATGTCCATCGGACTGAGATTTGCCAGGCCGGCTGCCAGGAGCATCTGCACGCCATAAGGAATCAATCCCTGAACCATGCATGAGAAGGTGTCGAGAATGCTGGCTGCCTTGCGGTTGTCTACGCCAAACCGGTCGCCTATCTTTTTCGAAATATTTCCTACTGTCAGAATCGCTACCGTATTATTTGCCGTACAGATGTTTACCATCGAAACGAGGGCGGCGATAGAAAGTTCGGCTCCACGCTTGCTGTTTACGTGGGCTGTAATCTTGTTGATGATGAAATCGATTCCGCCGTTTTCGCGGATGATTTCGAGCATACCACCTGCCATCATGGCGATGATAATGAGTTCGCCCATGCCGATAATGCCGTTGCCCATGGCTGAGAACCAGCCAAAGAGATCGTAGCTTCCGGAAGCACCCAGAAGATGACTGCCTATGCCGATGGCGCCACAGAGTAGGGTGCCCAGGGTGAGAACAGCCATTACATTCATGCCGGCAATAGCGGTAACGAGGACGGTGAGGTAAGGCAATACTTTCATGTATTCTACCTCGTTGATGTGGGTTGGGGCCTGAAGACCGACTCCCATGACAGAATAGGCGATGAGCACGAGTACGGCGGCCGGAACCACAATCATGGAGTTGACCTTGAACTTATCGCTCATCTTGCAGTTCTGCGTCTGCGTAGCAACAACCGTCGTATCGGAGATGAACGAGAGGTTGTCGCCGAAATAAGCGCCACCTACGATGATGGCGGTCATCATGCCTATGTTAGCATCCATCGAGTGGGCCAGTCCGGCGGCTATCGGAACCAGAGCTACTACGGTTCCCACACTTGTTCCGATAGATACGGAGATAAAGCAGGCAGCCAGGAAGAGTCCTGGCAGAATCATGCTGGCTGGCAGGATGCTGAGCGCCAGGTTGACGGTTGCATCAACGGCTCCCATCGCCTTGGCTGATGCGGCAAACGAGCCAGCCAGCACGTAAATCCAGAGCATGAGCATCAGGTTGTTGGCGCCGGCACCCTTGCTGTATGTGTCCACTCGTTTCCTGACAGGCATTCCGCCGGAAATAGCCACGGCATAAATGCTCGAAATCATGAACGCTACTGTGAGCGAGAGGCTGGTGTCCTGATGGCTGCTGTCTACCGAATATACGGTAAAAGCCACGATGAGGACAATCAGTAAAAATAATGGCGACAACGCCAGCAAACCTTTTTTATTACTCATACTTCTTTTTTCTTTTTAATTAAAGAGTTACTCCATTCTTGAAGATGGAGATTTCACGATAGCCATTATACTCGTTGCGAGCCTCCTCGCCACTTGCTACGGCTATAATCTTATCAATAAACTTGCTTACCAAGTCTTTCATTTCTACACCTTCTACCAGAGCGCCGGCGTTGAAGTCAATCCAGTTTGGCTTGTTCTTTGCCAGATTGCTGTTGGTAGAAATCTTCATCGTTGGCACGAAGGTTCCGAATGGGGTTCCGCGACCTGTGGTGAAGAGAACGAGCTGGCAACCTGCTGAAGCCAGAGCTGTGGCTGCTACAAGGTCGTTACCCGGAGCTGAAAGCAGGTTCAAACCGGTTGTCTCCAGACGGTCGCCATATTGGAGCACGCCGCTTACCGGAGCACGGCCGCACTTCTGGGTGCAACCCAAAGCCTTATCTTCGAGGGTTGAGATACCACCTGCCTTGTTACCTGGAGAAGGGTTCTCGCCAACAGGCTCACCATGGCTCAGGAAGTACTCCTTGAAGTCGTTAATCAGGTGAACGGTCTTGTCGAAGAGTTCCTTATTTTCGCAACGGTTCATCAGAATGGTTTCTGCGCCAAACATTTCCGGTACCTCTGTCAGGATGCTTGTGCCGCCCTGAGCTACGAGCCAGTCGCTAAATTCACCTACCAATGGGTTGGCTGTAATTCCGCTGAAGCCGTCAGAACCGCCACACTTCAAACCTACGCGCAGCTTGCTTACCGGAACTTCCTCGCGCTTGTCTTCCTTAGCCAGGGCATAGAGGTTGCGCAGAATCTTCATGCCTTCCTCGAGTTCGTCGCCTTCAACCTTCTGTGTTACAAGAAGTTTGATGCGGTCGTGATCATAGTCGCCGAGCATCTTCATGAAATCATCTGGCTGGTTGTTCTCGCAGCCGAGCGAGAGAACGAGCACGGCACCTGCGTTTGGATGCAGACAGATATCGCGAAGCACCTTGCGGGTATTCTCATGGTCGCCCGAGAGCTGTGAGCAACCGAAGTTGTGGTGCCATGCGTGGATGGCGTCGATGCCTTCGCAGCCTGTTTCTTTCTTGAGGAGTTCTACCAGTTTCTCAGCCACGCCGTTAACGCAGCCCACGGTAGGAACTACCCATACTTCGTTTCTTACGCCTACTTCGCCATTCTTGCGAACGTAGCCCTTGAAGGTGCGGTTTTCCTTAGCGATGTTCAGCTGCTCGTTAACCGGGTTGTAGGTATATTCGAGCGTACCGGCAAGATTGGTCTTGAGGTTGTTCTCGTTTACCCATTCGCCCGCCTTGAGACCGGTCTTTGCATGACCGATAGGGTAGCCATACTTCAGGATATCTGTACCCTCGGCAGCATCGTTGATGAGCACCTTGTGTCCTGCAGGAGTATCCTGCAATAATGTGATGGTCTTGCCATCTACTTCAATCGTTTCACCCTTCTTCATAGGGCGCAAGCAAACCACTACCGAGTCGGCAGGGTTAATCTTGATAAAACTTGATTGTTCCATACGTAGTCTGTTTTTATTTATTGTTTATAATTTATAATGTTCCTGTATTGTCGCTAGTTGGCTCCATACGCCCTGAAAGGGCAAAAGCTCCTAG